>ERZ894236.3-NODE-3-length-554452-cov-29.6839_pt1 | contig 554452 bp, 544 predicted proteins | sample MGYA00380297_ERZ894236 | MGnify/ENA primary metagenome ERZ894236 (study PRJEB32331, sample SAMN06328420) | human gut metagenome | biome: human gut microbiome; feature: stool | host: Homo sapiens | collected 2014-08-04 ... | reverse complement strand
AGGACGGCTGGCAGGAAATCAGCAAAAAAGAAGCCGATAAAATCAGAAATCCACCGCTGACGAAAGAGCAACTGATTGAACGGGCGGAGGCTGAAAAGCAATTTTTGATTGCGGAAGTCACCGCAGAAACAGAAATGCTCCGGGCGAAACTGGCACTTAAGCGCATCAAGCCAGACGAAGAAGCTAGGTTAATCGCCTGGCTGGATTATCTGGACGAACTGGAGGCAGTGGACGTATCCACCGCTCCGGATATTATCTGGCCGGTGAAGCCGGTGGTGTAGGCCATACCACAGCGGCCCCGGGGGAGGTATCAACCCGATTGACCAGCACGCGATATTTTTTCCACTCTTTCAGGGCTGATTCTTCTTCCGGTGTCGCCATATCCAAATCAACGGCATCCTGTAGTGGGGCTATTGCGTCGGCGGCTTCTGATAACAGGTATTGTTTTTTCGCCTCTGCTTCAGCAACCAGTTGTTCATGTGTCAGTGGTGGAATATCACTCCATGCAGGAAGTCCGTCACCGCCGGCAATCCTAATCTTTCCCGCCGGCGGATTAATAAATTCAAGGTAAACCGAATCTTCGACTTCAACAGCGTCAGATAAATTAAAGTCCGAATAGGCATCGATAAAAGAGGTCGGGAAAAATGCGTTATTGTTTGCGCTATAAATATAATTTGTCATATTAAAATCCTATTGCAATATAGTTACCACCCTGAGAAGGGTCGTTACACATAGCCACAAACCCGGTTTTCGTTCTGTCGCCCGTGCCCCACCGAGTGTTGTCCCGGAACCCTCCATCAAAGTGGACGACTACATACCCCGCATCCGTAAAGGGAATGGGAAAATTTATAGGACGACTCGTCGCCCCTACCGGCGTTCGCCCCCACTGAATGATTACCCCTGTAGTTCCGCACCGCCACCACCCACCGCCGTTATTACCATTGAACGCAGTATTGATTATCCCGAGCAACGAACCATTAAATTTAACCCCCTGCTTGCCGATTGAAACGGTCGCTTCTTCCGTTACGTTACGGATTATCAGTTCTGCACCTGCCGTGGTCTTACCAATCTGGTGCATTGCCTTACCGGATGCGTCAGATATCTGAAAATACCCTGATGAATCACTTTTTGTCCTGATATCCACAGCGGCACCGGACGCCGTGATAACTCCCCCGACTTTATCAAACTTCTTATCCAGCAATTCCGGTAAACCAAGGTTTCCGGGAATGCAGCCATAACCGGATAAATCCGTAATAATCCCGTCATTACAGTAAACATGAGGGAAACCAATGGCGGTCATCGGCTATATCCGCGTATCAACAACTGACCAAAACAGCGATTTACAGCGAAACGCGCTCATCAGCATAAATTGTGATCAGATTTTTGAGGACAAAATGAGCGGTAAAACCGCCGTCAGGCCGGGACTGAAACGGGCATTAAAGGCCATTCAGCCGGGCGATACACTGGCAGTGTGGAAACTGGACAGGCTCGGGCGCAGTGTCAAAAACCTGATAGCCCTGATATCTGATCTGCACGAACGCGGCGCACACTTCCGGTCACTGACGGACAGTATCGACACCAGCACCGCTATGGGGCGCTTTTTCTTTCATGTCATGTCAGCACTGGCTGAAATGGAACGCGAGCTGATAGTAGAGCGGACTCTGGCCGGATTGGCCGCAGCGAGAGCACAGGGCAGAGTCGGCGGAAGACCGGCGGCACTGACACAGAATGACCGTGAGCAAATTGGCCGTCTGCTGGATAAAGGGTATTCCCGGCAACAGCTGGCAATTATTTATGGTGTAGGGGTATCGACGATTTACCGGTATTTTCCGTCTACAGAGTAAATAAACAAAGCCGCGCTGGTGGATGTCCGGCGCGGCTATCTATCTGTATTACGATGGTTCATTAAAAGCATGATGTCACTGTATTCTGAGGCAAGGTAATCACTCAGTAACTCGTTTACAGAAACATGAAGCACATGAGCAATCATAACGACAGTATCTATGGTCATTAATGACTGACCTGACTCATAACGGGATATCTGCTGTTGTGTAAGCCCCAACTTTTTGGCGAGATCATCACCAGATAGACCGTTCGATTTTCGTATTTCTTGAATTTTACGGCCTACGCTGGCACTCACGCTATTTTTTGTGTTTTTCATTGCTACAAAAAATCAGACGAACAGGGTTTTATTATAAGTTACTTATCTGAAATATGTAACAAGATATGAGCGTAATCACGCTATTTATCAAAATATTCCACATCATCAGAAGCGTCTGTCGTTTCAGGCACCCAACTGCCATCCTCAAAAATCTCCTGCAGTATCTCTTTTATTTTTTTATTGTCCTTATCATTTTTCCCGCCGGTTACTGACATTGCCGCATTGGTTCCCCACGCAATACGAACGTTCATATCCTGATACTGAGCCCGAAGCTTTCGATCAATTTCTTTTTCCAGCGCCTCAAATGTGCCAGGCGGCATCATCTCTTTTTGGCTTCTGCTGAAAATAACATCAATACGGAGCATGCGATCACCTCTTAATGCACTGGTTAAATATACAGTGTCAATTTAGATTTGTAACCGGTAGATGTCAAGAATAGTCATCAGCAATCACTAGATATGTGTACATAATGATGCTCATAATCATATTTTTTGTTGATATTCTATTGTATATGACATTGATAAATAATGTATTTGCTCCGATTATGCTCATTCTGGTGGCGGATAATAATCCGCTGCTGCGGCCCCAGGAGTGCCTCACTGCTGATAACCGTGATTTTATCTGTTGCTGTATTTTTATATCCGGTAAGTACGGATATCGCAGAATTCTGATTATTTTCAGTCATATAATTTTATTTGATATCAATTCGCATTCGCAAATTATTATCAGCAGCTGACGAAACCGGTTCAAGCGATTTTTTCCGGGAGAGGGAATTTACACGAAAAAAGTGAGGGGCATCTCAACTATATGGGGGAGGAATGATAACTGTGGGTGATGAATAAACAGGATGCCGGTGCATCCTGTTTCATAATAAGGGTGTTAATCAGCTGAAACGGGCATCCGCCGCGTCAGCCAGAATATCCAGCATGGTGACGGTATCTGCCCAGCTCAGGCACGGGTCGGTAATTGACTGCCCGTAAACCGGTGCTTTGTGATTCACCAGTTTTTGTGTGCCTTCCTGAATAAAGCTTTCGGCCATAACACCGGCGATAGCCCGCGAGCCGTCTTTAATCTGCTGTGCGACATCTTTGGCGACATCCAGCTGACGGCGGTGGATTTTCTGACAGTTGCCGTGGCTGAAATCAATCACCAGATGTTCCGGCAGATCAAACTGGCGCAACTGATCACAGGCGTGAGCAATATCACCGGCAGCATAGTTCGGTGTCTTGCCGCCGCGCATAATAATGTGCCCGAACGGATTGCCTTTGGTCTGGTAAATTGTCATCTGCCCGTCTTTATCCGGTGACAGGAACATATGGCCGGCCTGTGCGGCGCGGATGGCATCAATCGCAATTTTGATATTGCCGTCAGTACCGTTTTTGAAGCCGACCGGGCAGGAGAGCGCGGAGGCCATTTCGCGGTGGATCTGGCTTTCCGTGGTCCGGGCACCGATGGCCCCCCAGCTGATAAGATCCGCAATATACTGCCCGGTAACCATATCGAGAAACTCGGTGGCCGTCGGGACATTCAGTGCATTAACGTCGATCAGCAGTTTGCGCGCCAGCCGGATACCTTCATTGACCTGGCAGGAGTTATCCAGACGCGGATCTGAAATCAGTCCTTTCCAGCCGACAACCGTACGCGGCTTTTCAAAATAGGTGCGCATCACAATTTCAAGGCGTGAGCTGTATTTCGGCAGCAGCTCGCTCAGGCGCTGTGCGTAATCCAGTGCGGCGATCGGGTCATGCACGGAGCAGGGGCCGACAATCACCAGCAGACGCGGGTCATCGCCGGTTAAAATACGTTCAATGCGGGTTCGTGATGTGGTGACATTCTTATTAATTGCTTCTGTGGCCGGAAACTCACCGGCCAGCGCGGACGGGGTGATCAGTTTGTCTATCGCCCGTGTGCGCAGTTCATCCGTTTTTTCCATAGATTAGTGCTGTCTCTGAATTCGGTCAGTTGCTGTGTTAAACCACAGTGATACCGATCACAATAAACGAAAACGTGATGATTACAAGATACAATTGCAGAAAGTGGATCACCGGGGGAATGTGATCCACTTAACCGTTTCCGCTGTCAGAACATACGGCGGTTTAATCCCAGAGAATCGATGATTTTTGTCGATATCTCTTCCACCGAATAGTTGGTGGTATTGAGGTAGCTGATTTTGTGTTTGCGGTACAGTGCTTCCACCTCTGCCAGCTCCATCCGGCACTGACGGATTGAGGCGTAGCGGCTGTTTTCACGGCGCTCTTCGCGGATAGCGGCAAGACGCTCGGGGTCAATGGTCAGACCGAATAACTTATTATTATACGGCTTCAGGGCCGCAGGCAGCTGCAGGTTATCCATATCATCTGCGGTAAACGGATAGTTGGCGGCCTGGATACCGAACTGCATGGCCAGATACAGGCTGGTCGGGGTTTTACCGCAACGGGAAACGCCGAGCAGAATGACCTGCGCCTGATCCATATTGCGCAGAGACACGCCGTCATCATGTGCCAGTGCGAAATCAATGGCCGCGATACGGGCATCATACTGGCTCAGATTGCGCTTGGATAAGCCGTGGGTCCGGTTGAATATCGGCTGCGGATCCATCTGAATCTCTTTCTGAATCGGCGCTACCAGGGTTTGCACTATGTCCTGACAGCAGCCCTGACTGCCGGTAATGGCTTCGCGCACGTCCTGACAGATAATGGAGTAGAACACCAGAGGGCGTAACCCGGTGGTTTCAAAAATGGTATCGATTTTTTGTCTGATTTCCAGCGCGCGCTCGACAGTTGCCACGAACGGCAGGGTGTAAGCGATAATATCAATAGGGAATTGTGACAATACAGCATGACCTAATACTTCCGCCGTAATTGCCGTTCCGTCAGAAATAAAGAAGACACTCCGTGTTTCTTTATTTTGTTTATCAGAAGATGAGCCGGTTGTGATAGACATGTTATTTATTTTCCTATGTTTTTTGCTGAATCGATAATCCGGAGCAACGGCACAAATAAATTAAAACATGATTATAAAGGATAAAAAAATATTGTAATCGGGTTGATCGATTCACCTGTCTATATTCTTACAAACATTGTGATAATCTGTTTCTGATGCTCAGCAGAGCCCGTATTTCCGATTTTACCTTCTTTTGAATGTTAAAAGGATTGCTTGCAATGTCCAACAATGGTCAAACCCCGTGTAATGTACTTTGGTATAACCAGTTAGGTATGAATGACGTACCCCGTGTCGGTGGTAAAAATGCGTCTTTAGGCGAAATGATAACCAATCTTTCCGGATTAGGCGTGTCTGTTCCCAATGGTTTTGCCACCACGGCACAGGCCTTCAATGACTTTCTTGAGCAAAGTGGCGTCAACCAGCGCATTTATGAGCTGCTGGATAAAACGGATGTTGACGATGTCAACCAGCTGGCGAAAGCCGGTGCACAGATCCGCGCATGGGTAATTGATACCCCGTTCTCCGCGGAATTTGAGCAGGACATCCGTCACGCGTATGAGCAGCTGTCCGAAGGCGAGAAAGGCGCATCTTTTGCTGTGCGTTCTTCCGCAACGGCTGAGGATATGCCGGACGCCTCCTTCGCGGGACAGCAGGAAACCTTCTTAAACGTGCAGGGTATTGATGCGATCATGGTCGCCATCAAGCACGTATTTGCCTCATTATTTAATGACCGCGCGATTTCTTACCGCGTGCATCAGGGCTATGACCACCGTGGTGTTGCACTGTCTGCCGGTGTTCAGCGCATGGTGCGTTCTGACCTCGCGTCTTCCGGCGTGATGTTTACTATCGATACCGAGTCCGGTTTTGACCAGGTTGTCTTTATCACATCCGCTTACGGGCTGGGTGAGATGGTGGTACAGGGCGCGGTAAACCCGGATGAGTTTTATGTCCACAAACCAACCCTGGAAAAAGGCCGTCCGGCTATTGTCCGCCGCACCATGGGTTCCAAGAAAATCCAGATGGTTTATGCGGATGACACCAGCCACGGCAAACAGGTGCGTATTGAGGATGTGGATGCAGAAAAATGCAAACGTTTCTCACTGACCGACAGCGAAGTGGAAGAACTGGCAAAACAGGCCGTTACCATTGAAAAACACTACGGCCGTCCGATGGACATCGAGTGGGCGAAAGACGGTAACAACGGCAAACTGTATATCGTTCAGGCGCGTCCGGAAACCGTCCGCTCTAACCAGCAGGTGATGGAACGTTATCAGCTGAACGGCCAGAGTAATGTGCTGGTTGAAGGCCGTGCAATCGGTCACCGTATCGGTGCCGGTGTGGTCAAAGTTATCCATGACCTGAGCCAGATGGATCGTATTCAGCCGGGTGATGTGTTAGTCACTGATATGACTGACCCTGACTGGGAACCGATCATGAAGAAAGCGGCGGCGATTGTTACCAACCGCGGCGGTCGTACCTGTCACGCGGCAATCATTGCCCGTGAGCTGGGGATCCCGGCGGTGGTCGGTTGCGGCGATGCCACCGAACTCCTGAAAGAAGGCCAGGAAGTGACTGTTTCCTGTTCTGAAGGGGATACCGGTTACGTCTACGGCGGCAAACTGGATTTTGATATCCACTCTTCTGAAATCGATAAAATGCCGGAAGTGGGCACCAAAATCATGATGAACGTCGGTAACCCTGACCGTGCATTTGACTTTGCCTGCCTGCCGCATGAAGGTGTCGGCCTGGCACGTCTGGAATTTATCATCAACCGTATGATTGGTGTGCACCCGCGTGCACTGCTGGAATTTGATCAGCAGACTCCGGAATTACAGGCTGAAATCCGCAGCATGATGCAGGGCTATGATGATCCGGTTGAATTCTATATCGGTCGTCTGGTTGAAGGGATTGCCACGATTGCAGCGGCGTTCTATCCGAAGAAAGTGATTGTCCGTCTGTCTGACTTTAAATCCAACGAATATGCCAACCTGGTCGGCGGAGATATCTACGAACCGCATGAAGAGAACCCGATGCTGGGCTTCCGTGGTGCAGGCCGTTATGTGCATGATGATTTCCGTGATTGTTTCGCTCTGGAATGTGAAGCAGTGAAACGTGTGCGTAATGATATGGATCTGACTAACGTCGAAGTGATGATCCCGTTTGTCCGTACTGTGGCACAGGCAGAAGCCGTGGTGAATGAACTGGCGGTTCATGGTCTGAAACGCGGTGAAAACGGCCTGCGTCTGATCATGATGTGTGAAATCCCGTCAAACGCACTGCTGGCAGATCAGTTCCTCGAGTATTTCGATGGCTTCTCTATCGGCTCCAACGACATGACACAGCTGACACTGGGTCTGGATCGCGATTCCGGTGTGGTTTCCACTCTGTTTGACGAGCGTAACGATGCGGTGAAAGCGCTGCTGTCGATGGCTATCAAAGCGGCGAAAGCACGTAATAAATATGTGGGAATCTGTGGTCAGGGACCATCCGACCACCAGGATTTCGCAGCCTGGCTGATGGAGCAGGGAATCGACAGTGTTTCTCTCAATCCGGATACTGTAGTGAAAACCTGGATTTCATTAGCAGAAAATCACTGATTCAGTCATTTAAAATGATTAAAAGCCCGGATTATTTCGGGCTTTTTTTTCATATTCAGTGTTAGAATGTCTGTGCGCACTTAAGGCAAATCAAAATAAAACCATACAGGCAAAAAAAAAGCCTATCATGGGCTGACAGGCAAAGACTACACACAGCAATATTTGTATTCGGAAGGTATCATTGTAATGAATAACAATACCGTTTAATTCGTTACTTGATGGCTGATATATTAAAATAATTAAGATATGCCTGCATTAAGAATTGTCTCAATATATATATTTACTGATTGTTAGATAAGTGAAATATATTCAGAACCTCTGTCCGTATCCGGAATAAGTCCGGTGAAATTCTCTCAATGTATATTAATATTTCAAATTATTAATGCTATTTATGAACCATAATTGAATAATTAATTAAATATATCAGAGGTGCACTTCTGCACCTCTGATTAAAAACTTATTCTTTTTCTGAGAGTTGTTCTTCCATATAAGCGCGAACCTCGGTCAGGTCATCTGACGGCTTCGGCACATCATTCATCCACGCTTTCAGCAGTGTGTAAGAAACTGCCAGCACGACAGGGCCGATAAAAAGCCCGATCATTCCGAGCGATAACATCCCGCCGATAACGCCGGTCAGAATCAGTACCATCGGTAAATCCGCCCCCATTTTAATGAGGTACGGGCGCAGTACGCCATCCATGGTGGCAACAATACCGGCCCAGACAATCATGACGACAGCCCAGGTGGTATCTCCGGTCCAGAACAGATAAATGATGGACGGGATCATAATCAGCAGCGGGCCGAGTTGCGCCACACAGCAGATAAAAATAAGCACCGTCAGGATAGCGGCAAACGGCACTCCGGCCAGCCCCAGCCCCAGCCCGCCGATAATTGCCTGAGTCAGTGCGGTGACCACCACACCCAGTGCCACGGCGCGTACAGACATCGCTGCCAGCAGTACGGCGGCATCACCACGCATGCCGGCGAGGCGCAGAGCAAAGTGACGGAAACCGCGCATCGCTTCTTCGCCCTGAAGATAGAGCAGAGCACTGAACAGCAGCATAATCGCCAGATGGAACAGGAATTTACCGGCGCTCAGCAGCTGAGTCAGGAACCAGGCCGCCCCCTGTCCGAGGTAAGGCTGGATTTTGGCCATCATCGCGTTGCCGCCGCTGGCGACCAGGGTTGTCCAGCTGGCAAACAGTTTCGGCCCGATAACCGGGATTGAGTCAAGCCAGTAGAGCTCCGGCAGTGTCAGCTGACCGGGAGATTTGACCCAGCGCATCAGCGGCTCGCTGTTCTCGACAATACTGTTGATAAGCAGCGCCAGCGGAAAGACAAACAGCAGAATAATCAGCATGACCATCACAGATGCCGCTATCCAGCGGCTGTTACGGACACGGCGGCGGATTGCGGTATAAACCGGCCAGGTGGCAATCACTATCATACCCGCCCAGATGAAGCCCGGAAGGAACGGACTTAATACCCAAAAACTAATGACAATGAGAATTGATATCGCTCCGACGGCGAATATTAGTTTAGGTAAATCATAACCCGGTTGCGATTTTTCCACGGATAAGTTTCCCTTTGTAAATGAATTAACTGGTTGTTCCCGATAAAGGAGCGCAAATATTGCGTTATTTTATTGCAGGCGCAAAATGAATACATTGTGTGTTAAGGTGAATATTCTCGCATGAATCATGCATCAGAATGAAGAGTTAACCACATAATTATATTGTCAGATTTGCAATGTGACCATTTATGATAAAAGAGCCGCAGATAATGATCCCACGATTAACGCAATCCCCACAGGTAAGCCCGGCGGTTGAACGTTATATTCACGCCCTCAATGAAAGCGGATTTACCGGCGATACCACCACCCGTTATGGCGACCGGCTGACACTCGCGACCGACAACAGTATTTATCAGCTTCTGCCGCAGGCAATCGTTTTCCCGCGTTCGACCGCCGATGTGATTCTGGTGATGCGCCTCGCCGCACAGGATGAATTCCGGTCGGTTACCTTTACCCCGCGCGGCGGCGGTACGGGCACTAATGGTCAGTCGCTGAATAACGGGGTGGTGATCGATTTATCCCGCTATATGAACCGCATTCTTGAAATTAACCCGGAGCAGGGCTGGGTGCGGGCGGAAGCGGGCGTGATTAAAGATCAGCTCAATGCGTATCTGAAACCTTATGGCTATTTTTTCGCGCCGGAGTTATCCACCTCCAACAGGGCCACTCTCGGCGGAATGATTAACACTGATGCTTCCGGCCAGGGCTCGCTGGTGTACGGCAAAACCTCTGACCATGTGCTGGGGCTGCGCTCGGTACTGCTTAACGGTGATCTGCTGGATACCGCGCCGCTGCCGGTCAGTGAGGCGCGGCGCTGTGCGCAGGAGGCAAGTGCTGCGGGGGAACTTTACCGCATCACACTGGAGAGCTGCGAAACTCACCGGCAGACCATTCTGGACAGCTTTCCGAAACTCAACCGCTTTCTGACCGGCTATGACCTGCGCCATGTCTTCAGTGATGATATGCAGACCTTTGATCTGACCCGTATCCTGACCGGCTCGGAAGGCACACTGGCGGTGATCACTGAGGCAAAACTCAACATCACGCCGATCCCGGAAGTGCGCCGCCTGGTGAATGTCAAATATGATGCATTTGATTCCGCGCTGCGCAATGCCCCGTTTATGGTGGCGGCTCAGGCGCTGTCAGTGGAAACCGTAGATTCAAAAGTGCTGAATCTGGCACGGGAAGATATCGTCTGGCATTCCGTCAGTGAATTGATCACGGATGTGCCGGATAAGACCCTGCTGGGATTAAATATCGTTGAATTCTGCGGTGATGATGAAGCGCTGATTGACGGGCAGGTTGCGTCACTGTGTGAACGCCTGGATTCATTAATGGCAAATAATGAAGCGGGTGTGATTGGCTATCAGGTCTGCCGTGAACTGAGTGGTATTGAGCGTATTTATGCAATGCGCAAAAAAGCGGTGGGCCTGCTAGGTAACAGTAAAGGGGCGGCAAAACCGATCCCGTTTGTTGAAGATACCTGTGTGCCGCCGGAACATCTGGCGGATTACATCACTGAGTTCCGTGCACTGCTGGACAGTCATCAGCTGGAATACGGCATGTTCGGTCATGTGGATGCAGGCGTATTGCATGTGCGTCCGGCGCTGGACATGTGCTCACCGGAACAGGAAATACTGATGAAGCAGATTTCCGATGATATCGTCGCGCTGACCGCCAAATACGACGGGCTGCTGTGGGGGGAGCACGGCAAAGGCTTCCGGGCGCAGTACAGTGAGGCTTTTTTCGGTGACACACTGTATCGCGAACTGCGCCGTATCAAAGGGGCATTTGACCCGGAAAACCGGCTCAATCCCGGCAAAATTTGTGCGCCGTTAACCAGTGATGCACCGATGATGCAGGTGGATGCGATCAAGCGCGGCACCTATGACAGAACAATCCCTGTTGAGGTCAGAAATACCTTTTCAGGGGCAATGAACTGTAACGGTAACGGCCTGTGTTTTAATTTTGATGTCAAAAGCCCGATGTGTCCGTCAATGAAAGTGACGCAATCACGCTTTCACTCGCCGAAAGGCCGTGCCGGGCTGGTGCGCGAATGGCTGCGGCTGCTGGCAGAGCAGGGCACGGACCCGGCGCTGTTATCACAGGCCGTACCGCAGAATCGTATTTCACTTCGCGGACTGATTGAAAAAATCGGCAATACGCGGCGGGCCTCACGCGGGGAATATGATTTCTCCCATGAAGTGAAGGAATCGATGTCCGGTTGTCTGGCCTGCAAAGCCTGCTCCACACAGTGCCCGATTAAAATTGATGTACCGGAATTCCGCGCCCGGTTTCTGGCACTTTATCACGGACGCTATCTGCGGCCACTGCGCGACCATCTGGTGGCGAATGTGGAAGCTGGTGCGCCGCTGATGGCGAAAGCGCCGAAGGTGTTTAACTTTTTCCTGAAACAGCCGTGGGTGCAGAAACTCAGTGAAAAAACAGTGGGTATGACCGATTTACCGCTGCTGTCGTCACCGTCACTGAAACAGCAGCTGGCGGGGAGCAACACGGTTTCCGTCACCCTGGAAATGCTGGAAAGTATGAGTGAGGAACAGCGCCGGGCCGGGCGCTATCTCTTTATCGTTCAGGATCCGTTCACCAGCTATTTTGATGCAAAAGTGGTGGCCGATTTTGCCGCGCTGACGGAAAAGCTTGGTTTTCAGCCGGTGCTGCTGCCGTTCAGTCCGAACGGAAAAGCGCAGCATATTAAAGGTTTTCTCGCCCGCTTTGCCCGTACGGCAAACAAAACGGCGGATTTCCTCAACCGGGTGGCACGGCTCGGCTGCCCGATGGCGGGGGTTGATCCGGCACTGGTGCTCTGTTACCGCGATGAATACAAAACTGTTCTGCCACCGGAGAAACAGCAGTTCCGCGTGATGTTAGTCCATGAATTTCTGACGGAACATACGGATTTATTGCCGGTGAAAAGTGTCAGTGAGGATACTCCCCCCTGGTATCTGTTCAGCCACTGTACCGAGGCCACCGCGCTGCCGGACAGTGTGAAAATCTGGCAGAATCTGTTCCGCCGGTTTGGCGCCTCGCTACAGTCTGTCAGTACCGGCTGCTGCGGTATGGCGGGAACATACGGCCATGAGATGCCGAACCTGGCGCGTTCGAAAGGAATTTATCAGCTTTCCTGGGCGCAGCCGTATCAGTCTCTGCCGTCAGAGCGCTGCCTGACCACCGGATACTCCTGCCGCAGTCAGGTAAAACGGATGGAAGGCAAAGTGATGCTGCACCCGTTGCAGGCGCTGCTGACACTGGTATCCTGACAGCGGGATAAAACATGACGCGGAGAGCTTATTAATGATATGGAAACGACCTGCAACACCGGCAGAACTGAATCGCATCTCGGAAGGGAATATGCTCAGCCACCTGGGCATTGTCTTTACGGCAGTGGAGTCGGAGCAGTTAATCGCGACGATGCCGGTTGATGAACGGACAAAACAGCCGCACGGCCTGCTGCACGGCGGGGCATCGGTGGTACTGGCGGAAAGCCTCGGCTCTGTGGCTGGTTATCTGTGCAGTGAAGGGGACGAAACCGTGGTCGGTGTTGAGATTAACGCCAACCATGTGCGTGCGGTGCGCAGTGGTGTTGTTACCGGTTATTGCAAGGCGATACACCTCGGACGCAATCAGCAGGTCTGGTCTATTGAGATTTTTGATGAACAGCAGCGGCTGTGCTGTATTTCCCGTCTGACTACCGCGATCCTGCGCGGGTCAAAAAATTAACACCTGAGCAACATGTCAGCCGGTATTGCGTGAATTCCGCCCGGAATTTCCGTGTACCGGCACTTCTCTTCAAAAGTCGTATTTATAATGATCCTTTTGTGCCATTGATACTGTACTGGCTGGTACGGTAATAAGTATTTATCATTGATAAATAATCTCTTTTATAAACAAAAGATTAATTCATTTTCCGCTCAAAAATGATAACGCCTGCCCGGCATGTTTGTCTATTATTTAAGCAGTAATCGGAATATCCTTTCAAAGCAAGTGGTTGAAGTGAGAAATATTATCATTAACATGATGTTTACGGAGAGCTCCCGTCGAATTTTATGAGGTCAATAATGACAACGCACAGCACCAACCCGGTGGAAACTTTTTCACTGAATGATAATGACTGGACAGGTATCACACTGACAGCGGCCGCTGCAAAACAGATTGTGACACTGATGAAAAACACCCCTGACAGTATCGGGCTTTGCCTGAGTGTCAAACAATCCGGTTGTGCCGGGTTTGGTTATGTTTTTGAAATGATTAATCAGGCGGATGCAGAGGATATGTTGTTTGAGCGCGACGGCGCCCGGCTGTATGTCCCGCGCAAAGCCATGCCGTTTATCGACGGCACGGAAGTGGATTTTGTCCGTGAAGGGCTGAATCAGATATTTAAATTTAATAATCCGAAAGCTCAGCATGCCTGCGGGTGTGGTGAAAGCTTCGGGGTTTAAGAGCGAAGCCATATTATGTCTCAGAGCAATGCAGAGATTGGTGAAGACGTCCGGACCTGGCTGAATGACGGACGCTATAAAGAGGGCTTCTTCACTAACGTCGCCACGGATGAACTGGCGAAAGGGATCAACGAAAATGTGATCCGCGCCATTTCCGCCAAACGAAATGAACCGGAGTGGATGCTCAATTTCCGGCTGGAGGCTTTTCAGCACTGGCTGGGGATGGAAGAACCGCACTGGCTGAAGGCGAAATATCCGCAGCTGGATTATCAGGATTACAGCTATTACTCCGCGCCGTCATGCGGCTCGTGTGATGATACCTGCGGCTCACAGCCGGGGGCAGTGCAAAGCCCGGCGGGCAGTTTCCTGACCAGTGAAGTGGAAGAAGCCTTTGAAAAACTCGGCGTGCCGGTTCGCGAAGGGCAGGCGGTGGCGGTGGATGCGATTTTTGACTCCGTATCCGTCTCAACCACTTACCGTGATGAGCTGAAAAAACACGGTGTGATTTTCTGCTCGTTCGGGGAAGCGATTCACGACTATCCGGAACTGGTGCAGAAATACCTCGGTACCGTGGTATCCAATCACGATAACTTTTTCGCCGCACTTAACTCGGCGGTTGCCTCTGACGGCACCTTTGTTTATGTCCCGAAAGGGGTGCGCTGCCCGATGGAATTATCCACCTATTTCCGCATTAATGCAGCCAAAACAGGCCAGTTTGAACGCACCATTCTGATTGCGGATGAAGGCAGTTATGTCAGCTATATCGAAGGCTGCTCCGCACCGGTGCGTGACACTTATCAGCTGCATGCGGCGGTTGTGGAAGTGATCATCCATAAAGATGCGGAAGTGAAGTATTCCACTGTTCAGAACTGGTTCTCCGGCGGTGACAGTGAAGGCGGCATCCTCAACTTTGTCACCAAGCGGGCACTGTGTGAGGGTGAAAATTCCAAAATGTCATGGACACAGTCTGAAACCGGCTCTGCTATCACCTGGAAATACCCGAGTGTGATCCTCAAAGGGGATAACTCTGTCGGTGAATTCTTCTCTGTTGCCCTGACCAACGGCACACAGCAGGCGGATACCGGTACCAAGATGATCCACATCGGCCGCAATACCAAATCCACAATTATCTCGAAAGGGATTTCCGCCGGGAGAAGCCAGAACAGCTACCGGGGACTGGTGAAGGTGCTGCCGGGGGCGGAAAACGCCCGTAACTTTACTCAGTGTGACTCAATGCTTATCGGCACAGAGTGCGGCGCACACACTTTCCCGTATGTGGAAGTGATGAATAACAGTGCGCAACTGGAGCATGAGGCCACTACCTCGCGTATTGGTGAAGACCAGCTGTTTTACTGCTTACAGCGCGGGATCAGCGAAGATGATGCCATCTCGATGATTGTAAATGGTTTTTGTAAAGACGTGTTCTCTGAGCTGCCGCTGGAATTTGCCGTGGAAGCACAGAAACTGCTGGCGATAAGCCTGGAACACAGTGTCGGTTAATCCATCAGAATCAGCGCCTGCGGGATAACCGGCGGGACGGAGTAGTACATTATGTTAAGTGTAAAAGATTTGCATGTCAGCGTGGAAGGTAACGAAATCCTCAAAGGGTTGTCACTGGACGTAAAACCGGGGGAAATCCACGCCATTATGGGGCCGAACGGCTCCGGTAAAAGTACCTTGTCCGCCACACTGGCCGGCCGGGAAGAGTATGAAATTGACAGCGGAACCGTCACTTTTAAAGGTAAAGACCTGCTGGAACTGGCACCGGAAGATCGTGCCGGTGAAGGGATTTTCCTCGCCTTTCAGTACCCGGTGGAAATTCCCGGGGTAAGTAACCAGTTTTTCCTGCAAACCGCCGTCAATGCAGTGCGTGAGTATCGTGGTGAAGAGGCGCTGGACCGCTTTGATTTCGCTGATTTTATCGAAGATAAAATTGAGCTGCTGAATATGCCGCAGGATCTGCTGACGCGCGCGGTGAATGTCGGGTTCTCCGGCGGTGAGAAAAAGCGTAACGATATCCTGCAGATGGCCGCCCTTGAGCCGTCACTCTGCATTCTCGATGAGACGGATTCCGGGCTGGATATTGATGCCCTGAAAACCGTGGCTAACGGGGTGAATCAGCTGCGCAGCCCGGATCGCGCCTTTATTATTGTCACTCACTATCAGCGCATCCTGGATTACGTGAAGCCGGATTTTGTTCATGTACTGTATCAGGGCAAAATCATCAAATCCGGTGATTTCTCACTGGCGAAAAAACTGGAGGAGCAGGGATATGGCTGGCTTATTGACCAACAGTGAACGCGCGCTGAAACGCCGCGAGGTCAGTGAGCGCAACCTGGCCGCAATGGGGCGGATAGAGCAGCTTATCGCGCAGCATCCGCTCTCCGGGCACGCCGCGCAGCACTGGCAGCAGGCACAGAAAACCGGCTTCCCGGCCTTTCATCAGGAAGACTGGCACTATACGTCACTGACGCCATTGCTGGAGGCCGATTATCAGGATAAGACCGGAACACTGAACGTCTTACCGGAGGCAGTGCTGACCTCACTGAATGCATACCGCGTGGTGCTGGTGGACGGCGTGTTTGCGCCGCAGTGGAGTGATACTGATACAGGTGTGTTTGAGTTATCAGTGGCTGACCGTCACAGTGAATTCCCGGCACCGGTTAACAGCGAGATTTTCCTGCACCTGACTGAAAGCCTGGCGCAGACACCGTTAGTGATCCGCGTGAAAGCCGGCGCACAGGCGGAAAAACCCCTGTATATCGTGAATATTTCAACGGCACATAATGATTCGCTGAATATGCGTCACAGCCGTTATCACCTCGATATCGGCGCGAATGCGGCTGTTTCTGTGATTGAGCACTTTATCAGTCCGGATGAACAATCCGCCCATTTCACCGGGGCGCGGATGACCGCGACCGTGGGGGAAAACAGTGATTTCCGCCATCTGAAACTGGGATTTGAAAACCCGCAGGCGTACCATTTCGCCCATAATGATTTGGTGATCGCTGCCCATGCCCGTGTGGAAAGCACCAGTTTCCTGCTCGGCGGCAAACTGATCCGCCACCACACCAGCACACAGCTTAACGGCGAAGGTATCGTGCTGGCGATGAACAGCCTGGTGCTGCCGAAACACGGTGAAATCGCGGATACCCGCACGTACCTGGAACATAACAAAGGGTATTGTGAAAGCCGTCAGCGTCATAAAACCATTGTGATGGATAACAGCCGTGCGGTCTTTAACGGCATGATTAAAGTGGCACCGCATGCACTGAAAACAGACGGCCAGATGACCAACAATAACCTGTTACTGGGCCGGAAAGCGGAAATCGATACCAAACCGCAGCTGGAAATCTATGCCGATGATGTGAAGTGCAGCCACGGTGCGACGGTCGGGCGGATTGATGAGGAACAGCTGTTTTATCTGCGCACACGCGGGATCGCGGAAAAAGCCGCGAAGCAGATGATCATCCTCGCGTTTGCTGCAGAACTGACGGATGCGATCAGCGATGAAGTCCTGAATAACGTGGTGATGGCGCGTATCCGTCAGTCGCTGGATCAGGGGGATAAACAGTAATGAGTTATTCAGCACAACAGCGGCGGGCAGACTTCCCGGTACTGGCCGGGGAGGTGAACGGCAAACCACTGGTCTACCTCGACAGTGCCGCCAGCGCCCAGAAACCTCAGCAGGTGATTGATGCGGTGAGTGATTTTACGGTTCACCATTATGCCGCGGTTCACCGCGGCATTCACACATTAAGTGCAGAGGCCACGGCCGCCACGGAAGCGGTGCGGCAGAAAGCGGCGGCGTTTATCAATGCGCCGCAGACGGAAGAGATTATTTTTGTCAAAGGCACCACCGAAGCCATCAATCTGGTGGCGGACAGTTTTGGCCGCGCGTTCTGCAATGATGGTGACAATATCATTATCACTGAGATGGAACATCACGCCAATATTGTGCCCTGGTATATGCTGGCGGAGAGTGCAGGGATTGAGATCCGTGTATTGCCGATGGCGGATGACGGCACTCTGGTGCTGAGTAAACTGCCGTCGCTGATCGATAACCGCACCAGATTACTGAGCTTTACCCATCTTTCTAATGTGCTCGGCACCGTGAACCCGGTGAAAACGATTATTGCGCAGGCGCGTGAACTGAGCCGTGCCGCCGGGGGAGAACTGGCGGTGCTGGTGGACGGTGCTCAGGGCGCAATGCATCAGCCGGTGGATGTGCAGGCGCTGGATTGTGATTTCTATGCATTCTCCGGCCATAAGCTGTACGGACCGACCGGCACCGGTATTCTGTGGGGACGCAAATCTCTGCTGGATAACATGCCGCCCCGCGAAGGCGGCGGTGCCATGATCGCAGAGGTCAGCCTGACAAACGGGATTACCTATGCGGATGTACCGTGGCGTTTTGAGGCGGGAACGCCCAATATCCAGGGCATTATCGGCCTGGGGGCTGCGCTGGATTACCTGAATAATATCGGTATGGCGGAGATAGCTGCGTATGAACACACGCTCATGCAGTATGTGCTGACGCGGCTGGCAGAGGTGCCCGGCATTATTCTGTACGGTAATGCACAGCGGGAAGGGGTGATCGCCTTTAACCTCGGGGCGCATCACGCTTTTGATACCGGTGCATTTCTGGATCGCTATGGCGTGGCTGTCCGCACCGGGCATCACTGTGCACAGCCGCTGCTGGCGCACTATGGTGTCAGTGCCATGTGCCGTGCTTCACTGGCGCTCTACACCACGGAAGCTGATATTGATATACTGACGGACGCACTGAAACGTACCGCAAAACTGCTGGGTTAAGGATCCTGATGAAAATTATGCTGCCGGATCAGGCAAAATTACTGCGCAATTTCTCCCGTTGTCATGACTGGGAGGAACGCTATCTGTATCTGATTGAGCTGGGCGAAAAATTACCGGCGCTGACAGAAGAGCAGCGGCAGCCGCAGTATAAAATATCAGGTTGCCAGAGTCAGGTCTGGATCATCATGCAGCAGGATGAGGAAGGGCGGGTCTGGTTCGCCGGTGACAGCGACGCCGCGATTGTTAAAGGCCTGGTGGCGCTGGTTATCGCGCTGTATCAGGGAAAAACGCCGGCGGAAATCCGTGATCTGGATATCGCACAAATCTTTTCGGAACTGGCACTTTCTGTCCATCTGACCCCGTCCCGTACTCAGGGACTGAACGCCATGGTCAGAACAATCATACAAAACACGCAGCAAATGAGATAAAACATCGTTCCCTTTTACTTACTCTGCTAATAATATATTACCTGGCGTGGCCGGAAAGCGGCCACGTATTTTTTTATATCATCAGCTGAGGATCTGGAATGAAACGAATTCTCCCGTTGCTGGGCGGGCTGTTGTTAGCGGTTACTGCGTTAACAGCCCGGGCAACCGAATATCAACTCCCTGCGGATAAGGGCCGGGTCATCGGCGAAAACGTCACCTATGTTGTGCCGGATGACGGACGCTCACTGGAAGCGATTGCAGCCGAATACGGTATCGGCCTGCTGGCGATGCTGGAAGCTAACCCGGGGACGGATCCGTATCTGCCGAAACCCGGCAGCGAACTGATTATCCCGTCACAACTGATCCTGCCGGACACCCCGCATCAGGGTATTGTGATTAACCTGGCGGAACTGCGTCTGTTCTATTACCCGCAGGGCACCAATACCGTGCGGGTCTACCCGATTGGTATCGGCCAGTTGGGGCGTGATACCCCGGTCATGACCACCTCAGTTTCCCAGCTGATCAAAGATCCGACCTGGACACCAACCGCGAATATCCGCAAAGCCTATGCGGCTCAGGGGATCACCTTACCGGCAGTTATCCCGGCCGGCCCGGAAAACCCGATGGGGCTGTTTGCTCTGCGTCTGGCGCACGGTCGCGGTGAATACCTGATCCACGGCACCAATGCGGACTTTGGTATCGGTATGCGTGTCAGCTCCGGTTGTATCCGTCTGCGTCCGCATGATATTGAAGCACTGTTTAAAACCATTCCGAAAGGTACACGGGTTCAGATCGTGAATGAGCCGGTGAAATATGCCGTTGAACCGGATGGTCAGCGCTATGTGGAAGTACACCAGCCGCTGTCCCGTAATAAAAATGACGACCCGCAGACTATGCCGATTGCGCGTTCTGCCGGACTGACCAGCTTTATTCAGTCTCCGGACACTAACAGCGCCATCGTTGAGCAGGCGATTGCCCGCCGCTCCGGTATGCCGGTGAATGTCAGCCGTGATGCGCAGTATAAGCAGGAAGCAGCACCGGCAGAGAAAACTAACTTTGCACCGGTGGAAATGGACGAAGAAGCGGAAGTGAAAGAACTGAACCTGAAACCGGCCGATTTTGCTCCGGGTCAGTTAACCCAGCCGGGTCCGATTGTCCGTGAGGAAAACAGCGCAGAGTAATATCGCTTTTACGCTGTGATAAATGAAAACCGCTTCCGCTGTGAGGCGGTTTTTTTACGCCCGGCATAAATAGCGGGCATAAAAAAATGGCGTAACATAATTTATGCTACGCCACCTGTTCTTCAGATCGTGATTACAAATTATTTTTTGTAAGAACGAACCTGGTTGTCTAAGCGCTGGTTAGCGCGTGCTGCTTCGTCTTTAGCCTGCTGAACATCAGCGCGGATTGCGTTAACATCGTTGCTCAGTTGATCAACTTTGGCATTCAGCGTCTTAACGTCGTTGTCCAGTTGGTCAAATTTAGCGTTAGAAGAACAACCTGCTAATAATGCAGAAGCTAAAACTACAGCACCTAATACAATCTTAGAACGACCCATTTTAATACCCTCTAGATTAAAGTTAATCACCAAGTAGCAGTAATGATATTACACATTTCAATAGGGAAAGAGAATAGAAATTCAGCGTTTACAAAGATTATTTTCCTGAAACCGCAAAATAAATCAAAAAAAAACGGCAATTGCGTAATTCTCAACCAAATAATCTGATGCGGAGACAGATACAGCAGTGCGGTATCATCCCGTATTCAGAAAGCGGCAATTATTCTGCGGCCCGTTGCTTCATTTCATGTTCCCCTACAGTTTAGAATAAAAAAAGCACCCGCGCAGCGGGTGCTCTCATTAATTCAGACAATGCTGAAAAATATTACAGTAATTGTACGGATGAGGTATTGGTGGTGCCGCTTGGTACTAACGCACCGGATACCATCACCACGATTTCACCGTTGGTGGCCAGACCGCTTTCCAGCGCAGCTTCGCGGCCGATACGGTAGAAATCATCGGTCGATAAGATTTCGTTCACCAGTTTGGTGGTCACACCTTTCACCAGCAGTAACTGACGGGCAGTGGTTTCGTTGGTGGTCAGCGCCAGAATCGGGGCTTTCGGGAAGTATTTGCGGACAGACTTCGCGGATTTACCACCGGCGGTTGCCACAACGATCAGCGGAGCATCCAGGTTTTCTGACATTTCAACCGCACCACGGCAGACTGCTTCAGTCACACGCAGTTTTTTACCGGCCTGTAAATCGCCGAGACGGCTGTGCATCACGCGATCAGTACGCTCACAGATAGTCGCCATGATGCTGACAGCTTCAACCGGATACTTCCCTTTCGCACTTTCACCGGACAGCATAACCGCATCGGTACCGTCGAGGATGGCGTTGGCAACGTCACCGGCTTCCGCACGGGTAGGGCGCGGGTTTTTGATCATGGAGTCAAGCATCTGAGTTGCGGTAATGACCACTTTACGGGCGGTATTACATTTTTCGATCATCAGTTTCTGCGCGAAAATCACTTCTTCAACCGGAATTTCCACACCCAGGTCACCACGGGCAACCATGATACCGTCAGAGGCTTCGAGGATTTCGTCGAAGTTGTTCATCCCTTCCTGGTTTTCAATCTTGGAGATGATCTGGATATGTTCGCCGCCGTTGGCTTTGAGGTGAGCACGGATTTCGTCCACATCGGCACGTTTACGGATAAAGGAGGCAGCAACGAAGTCAACATTCTGTTCGCAACCGAAAATCAGATCCTGTTTGTCTTTTTCTGCCAGAGCAGGGAGGCCGATAGACACATTCGGCAGGTTAACCCCTTTGTTTTCACCGAGGTCACCGTTATTCAGAACTTCACAGATAACCTCTGTTGCGGTGGTTTCTTTGACACGCATGCCGATCAGGCCGTCATCGACCAGAACGATATTGCCCGGTTTCAGATCCTGCGCGAAGCCCGCATAAGTGACGGCAACACGCTCATTGTTACCGATGACAGATTTATCCGTGGTAAAGGTAAAGGTCTGACCCGCCACCAGTGCGACATCATTGCCGCCTTCCAGTTTGATGGTACGGATTTCAGGGCCTTTGGTATCCAGTAAAATGGCTGCTTTCTTACCGGTACGCGCACAGACAGCACGCAGATTTTTGATGCGCTGACCATGTTCTTCGTAATCGCCGTGGGAGAAGTTCAGACGCATAACATTCATGCCGGCATCTAACAGTGCTTCGAGTTTCTCTTCTGATTCGGTTTTAGGTCCGATAGTACAAACAATTTTGGTCTTTTTCATGACAGCCCATCTACAGTTATTGAGAGTAAATAGTGAACAACCGCCTGTATTCACACCGCATGAGTAAGAACAGGCAATTGTCGTGATCCCCGGTTATTAAAATTAGTCGTTTTTGTAAAAAAACAGATTCAGTATAGCGTGTTTTTTATCACGCCTCTCTGTTTCAGTGCTTGTAAATCAGCAAGCTGAATCCATTCAACAACTACGCAGGCATTATAGAGGGTTATTAGTGTGATTTGAATCATAAAATCAGAAATAAATTAACATTCTTGCGGTAACGCAAGAAAACAGCCGTATTGATACGCAGAAGTACATTGAAAACAGAAGAGGGTAACTGACTGAAAACCGGATGAACTGAAAAGGGAGGTAAAACGGAACTGCTGAGAAATGGTGCGTCCAAGTGGACTCGAACCACCGACCCCCACCATGTCAAGGTGGTGCTCTAACCAACTGAGCTATGGACGCACTGTGTGAAAATTGCTTTGCGAAGTAAATGGTGCGTCCAAGTGGACTCGAACCACCGACCCCCACCATGTCAAGGTGGTGCTCTAACCAACTGAGCTATGGACGCATTCTTTAATATCTTCGCTGACAACGGGGACGAATATTAACGATCAGAACCGACTCTTGCAAGGGGAAAAACACATTTTCTTGTCCGACTGCTCGTATTTAATGCTATCGGACTGAAAACTGTGCATTTCCCCTGCCAAAAAGCCGTTAACGACCGGCGCGTTGCAGGATAAAACTGTCCGGCTGTTTCTGTAACCACAGGATCCGGCATGCCATACCGATAGCCGCAGCGGTTAATCCGATGATAAAACCGATCCAGAACCCGGCAGGGCCCATCGCCGGTACCACCAGATCTGTCAGTCCGAGAATATAACCGGACGGCAGGCCGAGGATCCAGTAAGCCGTAAAGGTGACATAGAAGATGGCGCGTGTGTCTTTATAACCACGCAGCACACCGGCACCGATTACCTGAACCGAATCCGACAGCTGATAAATACCGGCAAACAGCATCAGGCCGGAGGCCATAATCACCACTTCCGGATTATCGTTATACAGCAGGGCGATAGGCTCACGGAACAGCACGGTAAAGAGCGCCGTCACCGCCGCAATCATCAGCCCGACACCCAGCCCGGTATAGGCGGATACCCGTGCTTTCTCCGTGGATTTTTTCCCGAGGTTGAAGCCGATACGGATAGTGGTGGCGATCCCCAGTGAAATCGGGAACATAAACATCAGCGAGCTGAAGTTCAGGGCAATCTGGTGTCCGGCCACCGCCGTCACACCTAATGGCGCAACCAGCAGGGCAACAATGGCAAACAGCGTGACCTCAAAGAACAGCGCCAGAGCAATCGGCAGGCCGAGCTGCGTGATCCGTTTCATTACCGCCCAGTCCGGCGGGGTAAAACGGGTCTTCGGCTGCACATCGCGTTGTGAACGGGCATGTTTCACATACCAGCGCATAAACAGGAACATTGCCCAGAACACGGAAGCGGTTGCGACACCACACCCGACACCACCCAGAGCAGGCGCGCCGAATTTCCCGTAAATAAAGATATAGTTGACCGGGATATTCACCAGCAGGCCGAGAAAACCAATCACCATCCCCGGTTTGGTTTTCGACAGACCTTCACACTGGCTGCGCAGCACCTGATAAAACAGGTAACCCGGCGCACCCCACATAATAGCGTGGGTGAATCCGACGGCTTTTTCAGCCAGAACCGGGTCAATATGCGGCATATTTTCAATAATGTAGCGGCTGTTATAAAGCACCGCGATGACCAGGACGGATAAAAATGCCGCCAGCCACATACCCTGACGGATCTGATTGGCAATCATCGGACGGCGGCCGGAGCCGTTGAGCTGCGCGACCACCGGGGTCAGCGCCATCAGCAGGCCGTGGCCGAACAGGATAGCGGGCAGCCAGATGGAGGTACCGACAGCCACGGCGGACATGTCTGTCGCACTGACTCTGCCGGCCATCACAGTGTCAACCACGCCCATCGCTGTCTGTGTAAACTGCGCGATAATAACGGGAATACCAAGAGCCAGCAAAGTACGCGCTTCTTTCAAATACTTCTGCACGTAATACACCTTATTTATTCTGATAAAAGGAGGAGGAAAGACTTTCCGGGATTCGTAACACATTTACCGGATCAGGCGGAAAAATCATTCTAGCGATTAATCAAATACAAGCCAATACAATTAAATGTGCGGGATGTAACGGGAAGGGCTGTTTAATTCTCTGTTTCAGGATAAACTGCATAAATCTATCCGAATACTGACTGGAGATCCGCATGTTTACCGGGATTGTACAAGGCAAAGGCCCCGTCGTCGCCATCGAAGAAAAAGAAAACTTTCGTACTCACACTGTGAAATTCCCGCCGGATATGCTGGCCGGGATAGAAACGGGCGCATCAGTGGCACATAACGGCTGTTGCCTGACAGTCACAAAAATAGACGGGGATTTAATCAGTTTTGATCTGGTTAAGGAAACCTTAAGACTGACCAATCTCGGCAGCATTAAAACCGGGGATGTGGTCAATCTGGAAAGAGCCGCTAAATACGGTGATGAAATCGGCGGGCATATTATGTCCGGCCATATTGTCACCACGGCGGAAATTGCCAAAATCTTTGTCTCTGAAAATAATTATCAGATCTGGCTGCGCATCGAAGATAAAGCCCTGATGAAATATATCCTGCATAAAGGTTTTGTCGGTATTGACGGTATCAGCCTGACTATCGGGGATGTGGTCAATAACCGTTTCTGCGTGCATCTGATTCCGGAAACCCGCGAGCGCACCACGCTGGGTAAAAAACGGCTGGGCGATAAAGTGAATATTGAGCTGGATCCGCAGACGCAGGCCATTGTTGATACCACTGAGCGGGTGCTGGCGCAGAAAATGCAGCAGTTGCAGGAAAGCCTGACGCCGCCGGCGCCAACAGAAAAACCGCAGGTCTGATGTTATTCAGATAAAAAAAATCCGGTACTGATTTTTGTCAGACCGGATTTTTTATTGCGGATAGTTTATTGCGGATAGGATATTCAGCGCGGAACGCGTAATCCGCCCTCACAACCCTGCGGGCTCCATAATATCTGCCACAGCTGGATATCACGGGCACGGAATGCACCGGCACAGGCGTTGAGATAATAGGTGAACATCCGCTTAAAGCGCGGTGTGTAATTATTTTCCAGTGACGGCCAGGCTGCCTGAAAACGGGAATGCCACGCCATCAGTGTCCGGTCATAATCAGCCCCGAAATTATGCCAGTCTTCCATGACTAATTTATTTTCACTGCTGTCGCCGATATTCTGCACAGACGGCAGACAACCGTTCGGGAAAATATATTTGCCGATCCAGGCATCCACATTCACTTTATTGCGGTTTGAACCGATGGTGTGCAGTAAAAATAAACCGTCCGGTTTCAGGTTACGTTTGACGACATCAAAATAGGTGGCGTAATTTTTCGGGCCGACGTGCTCAAACATTCCGACAGATACAATCCGGTCATATTGCTCATGCAAATCGCGGTAATCTTCCAGGATAATATTTACGTCAAGATCCGCACAACGCGCCTGAGCATATTTTTGCTGCTCAGCGGAAATGGTCACACCGGTCACCGACACACCGAAGTGTTTCGCGGCATACGCCGCCAGCCCGCCCCAGCCGCAGCCGATATCCAGCAACTGCATACCCGGTTTCAGCTGTAATTTTTCACAGATGAGATGCAGTTTTTGCTCCTGCGCCTTCGCCAGATTGGCGGGGTCATCGCTGAGATCTTTCCAGTAGCCGCAGGAATACTGCATATACGGGTCGAGCATCAGCTCAAACAGGTCATTACCCAGATCATAATGTTCTTCGCCGACAATCCGCGCCCGTTTTTTGGTTTGCAGATTACGCAGACGGGCCATGGCGATTTTTATAATATCGTTGATATTCTGCGGCAGTTTATTTTCCAGTCCGGCACGTAATACCCGCTGAAAGAAAATATCTAACCGCTCACAGTCCCACCAGCCATCCATATAGCTTTCACCCAGTCCCATTGAGCCCTGCTGTAAGACCCGTTTAAAGAACTGCTGGTTATGCACCTGAATATCGAAAGGGCGGGAACCATTAATCTCAATGCCGGCTTCGTCTAAAAGATCGGAGGCAATCCGCTGCCAGGAGTCGGCAGGCGTTTTTTGATTTTCGACACAATCAGAACTCATATTATCTCCAATTTTTATCAAAGCGGGATTCTGAGTGCTTTATTTATGACGTTTTGCGCGGGAACAACAGAACCGGTGTAATTGGCCGTCATCGGGTGACAGTCTGCGTATTAACGTGATCGTTAAAACAAAAACAAAGCTCAAAATCCGGATTTAAAACGAATTGTCAGAAAAGTATAGGAGCCTGAAATTAAAATTCAATGACAAAAAAGGCCGTACCTGAGTACGGCCTGTAATTAGGAATATTCTTAATAGGAGGTGCAATCTATTGATTTTGTTCCGCAATAGTCACGGAGGTGCGCGAAGGGCGGCGCTGGATAATATAACCGCCGATGGTCAGTATCACCGTTGCCGCCATCACTGCTGTGGTGGAGAGCAGTGGCTCATGCATCAGGGCAGAAACGAGGAAACTGATCGCGGAGCATAAACCGAGCTGAATGGCATTCTGTAATGCTGCTGCTTTACCGCTGTGTTCCGGGTAAACCGCCAGGGCGTTTGATACCGCAATCGGGTAAGACGCGCCGTTCATGGCGGCCATAAAGCAGAACGGGATCAGGATCGCCACCAGTGACGGAGTACTGAATTTTGCCATCGCATACAGACCGAGCATACTGACGGCGTAACCGGCCAGCAGGAACGGCAGCAGTGTTTTGCCGTTAATCCGCGACAGCAGGGCACGGCAGCCGTAGCCCCCGACCATAAAGGCGATAGTCTGAGGAATGTAGCTCAGACCGATATCATTCGGGTTATAACCCATATCGCGCAGAATAAACGGCGAACCGGTCAGCCAGGCGAAGAAACCGGCGCTGCACGCGGCGTAAATCAGTACGTTACCGCTGTAGACCGGGGATTTCAGCAGGCGGAAGAAGGAGATTTTCTGTTTTTCCGTTTTGACTGCATCCGGCGCGATATGATGCTTTTCTTTCAGCATCAGGGTCGGGATCAGCACCAGCAGGGTGATACCGCCGAGCACGAGGAAAATTTCATGCCAGCCGCCGTGGTTGAGCAGCCATGCGCCCAGTAACGGCGCCAGTGCCGGAGAAAGTGCTACAAGCGGCATAATTGCGGCGAAAACACGCTGTGCGCGGTGATCATCATAACGGTCGATAACCAGCGCCTGCCAGGTGACAGCGGCAGAGCAGACACTGACGGCCTGCACAAAACGCAGTAATAATAATTGTGCCGGGGTGGAAACCCAGACCATGGCCAGACAACTGAGGGCAAACAGACTCAGACCCATCAGCAGAACCGGCTTGCGGCCGATTTTATCGGAGAGTGGTCCCCATAACAGCTGACCGATGGCAAAGCCGACCAGGAAGATACTCAGACTGGCGCTGATAGCGCTGGCTGTGGAGTTCAGAGAGTCCTGCATCATACCGAATGCAGGCAGATACATATCAATCGCGAGATAACCCAGCATGCTGAGTCCGGCGAGATAAAAGAGAAAGCCGCGGGAAGGCGATTTATTGACAGTCACAGAGAAATACCTGAATGTTAAATAAGTGTAATGCGTGAGTTAGTATTTTAACTATTCGAGTTTTCCCTTGTAAAACGTTATTATTTGCACACTGCTGTGAAATTTTTTGAAAGGAAGGATTATGTGGTCAGAATATACGCTGGATGTGGTGGATGCTGTGGCGCGGACAGGCAGTTTCAGTGCGGCGGCAGAGGAACTGCACCGGGTGCCTTCCGCCATCAGCTACAGTGTCCGCCAGCTGGAAGAGTGGCTGGCGGTTCCGCTGTTTGAACGGCGTCACCGCGATGTTGAACTGACACCCGCCGGGGCGCTGTTTGTCAAAGAAGCGCGTGATGTCATCAAAAAAATGAAATCCACACGTCACCAGTGTCAGATGATTGCCAACGGCTGGCGCGGGCAATTCAGCATCGCCGTTGACTGTATCGTAAAACCGGAACGGATAACGCGACTTCTGCTGGATTTTTATCATCATTTCCCGGATATCGAGTTGTATATTTATCCGGAAGTGTTTAACGGGGTGTGGGATGCGCTGGTGGACAGACGGGTGGACGTGGCAATCGGTGCGACACGCGCATCTCCTATCGGTGAGCGCTACAATTTCCGCGATATGGGCTTTATGCCGTGGCGAGCGGTGGTCAGTCCGGATCATCCGCTGGCCTCTGCCGGTCATGTCCTGACCAATGAGGAGATGGTGCCGTACCCGAGTTTGTGTCTGGAAGATACCTCACGTTCTCTGCCGAAACGCGATACGTGGGCACTGGATAATCAGCGCCGCCTGGTGGTGCCGGACTGGGATCGCGGGATTGCCTGTGTGGAATCGGGATTATGTGTGGCAATGATGCCGGCGCACCGTGCCGATCCGCTGATTAAAGCGGGGCGGCTGGCAGCGCTGAAGATAGAGCAGCCGTTGCCGGACAGCCCGTGCTGTATCACCTGGGTGGATAAAGACACCTCTCCGGCACTGAGCTGGCTGCTCGATTATCTCGGGGACAGCAACACGCTCAATGCCGAATGGCTGCGCTGATCCTCAGCGGCGGTAGTCGATAAACGGACCATCCGCCACGGAGCGGCGTTCGACCAGGCGCGGATGCACCTCAATGGTCTGCGCATCTTCGCGTTTGTTGACGATGCGGTCGAGCAGCATGGTCAGTGCCATCTGTCCCAGCCGCTCTTTCGGCTGGTGGATGGTGGTCAGGGCAGGGGTAAAGTAACGGGCGTTACGGATATTGTCATACCCGATCACAGAAATATCCTGCGGCACGCGCAGACCCATTTCATCAGCCGCGCAAATTGCACCCATCGCCATAGCATCACCGCCGCAGAATACCGCGGTCGGGCGCTGTTTACCGGATAAAATCTGCGTCATGGCCTGATAACCGGAATCCGGTTCAAAATCGCCCTGGACAATCCATTCATCGCGCACCGTAATTCCCGCTTCTTTCATTGCTTTGCGGAATCCTTCCAGACGGTTGCCGCCGGTATTCCGCTCAAGCGGCCCCGGAATCACCGCGATATCGCGGTGTCCGCGTTCAATCAGGTAACGGCCGGCGAGATAACCGCCGTGCAGGGCGTTATCAATAATCGCATCGGTGAAATCACCACGCGCTTTGCCCCAGTCCATCACCACCATCGGGATATTGCGGTAGCCTTCCAGCATGGCAATAAGCTGATCCGGATACTCTGAGCACATCACCAGCAAACCATCGACACGTTTCTGTGCCAGCATCGCCAGGTAGGCTTTCTGTTTGTCAGGATTATTGTGAGAGTTACACAGCACCAGGGTATACCCTTTGCTGTAGCAGCTGTTTTCCACCGCCTCAATCACTTCCGCAAAATACGGCGCTTCACTGGAGGTGGCCAGCAGCCCGATGGACTTGGTGTTATTGACTTTCAGACTGCGCGCCACGGCGCTTGGTGAATAGTGCAGTTCTTTGATAGCAGCCCAGACAGCCGCCTTCGTTTCTTCCGCAACGAAACGGGTATTATTAATGACATGGGAGACGGTTGTGGTGGATACGCCCGAGCGCTTAGCCACATCTTTAATCGTTGCCATGATGAAAACAACTCCTGACCTGCCGGTCTGTATTTTATTATTCGGTTAATCGATTGCTATTATAGTGCCATTATGCGGTAACAATAGAAAAATTTCTGTAAAAACAGGCATTGTTGTCTGATCCGGGTCAAAAGTAAAAAATATTACCTGTGCTATGGTTATTGATATGGTCAGCTATTCGGGTTTTCCGGTCAGACCATCCGTTTTAATTATTTTGATGATTCAGGATGTCAGGTAGTCATCATTGGTCACTAAGCAGCTATTTTGGAGATAAGAATGGATACAGATCTGAAATATGGTTTGTCAACAGCGGTTGCAGCACTGGTTATGATCGTATTATTTGCAACAATGCTTTTCTGATTCACCTCATCAATACAAAAGGGCGGAAGATTCCGCCCTTTTTTGATCAACTGTATTGTGTTTACGGATGATGTATTTCCGGATTACGCCAGATTTTCTTCCGCAAATTTCCAGTTCACTAATGCCCAGAAGTTTTCCAGGTATTTAGGACGGGCATTACGGTAGTCGATATAATAAGCGTGTTCCCAGACATCAACGGTTAAGATTGGTTTGTCGTTACCGCTGACTGGGGTTGCCGCGTTAGAGGTATTGACGATAGCCAGGCTGCCGTCTGCTTTTTTCACCAGCCAGGTCCAGCCGGAACCGAAGTTTTTCACTGCGGAATCGGTAAACTGCTGTTTGAATTCGGCAAATGAACCGAACGCTTTGTTAATCGCGTCAGCAATTTTACCGGTTGGTTCGCCACCGGCATTTGGTGCCAGGCAGTGCCAGTAGAACGTGTGGTTCCAGACCTGAGCAGCGTTATTGAAGATACCGGCATCAGAGGTTTTGATAATCTCTTCCAGTGACTTACCTTCAAATGCGGTGCCTTTGATCAGGTTATTCAGATTAACCACATAGGTGTTGTGGTGTTTGCCGTAGTGGTATTCCAGTGTTTCTTCAGAAATATAGGGCGCTAATGCATTTTTTGCATAAGGCAGTGCAGGTAATTCAAACGACATTGCATTCTCCTTGTTAAGGTTAAATCAGTAACCTCGTCACGGACGGATTACTGTTATTATTCTGCGAATTATCTTAACAAGTTTTGTCATAAAAAACAGCGTGAAATACCGGGGGTGATGTTATTCACATGGTGAAAGACAAAATCGCCCACAGAATGATATCCGTGATAATAAAGGCGATAAGCAGGGTGTACAGCTTATGGCGGCAGATCCAGTTATAATAGCGTTTCATTCTGTCTTCCCCGTATGACTGCGGAATCTTAAATATAACGGGTTTGCCGGCTGAAATCCGCGAAAATTTAACAATTTTACAGAAAGCGTGACAACGACCGCCGTTTGTCAACCGGCCGCAGACCCTTTACAATCCCCGCTATGACAAAAGTACAAGAATGATCACGATGCTGGCAGACTATATTTCCCGCGCGATACAAAACCATACTGATTGCAATGCTATTTGTGACCATTATCAGAAAGATGAACTCTCTGAAGTGATCCGGCGGGTCCGCAAATGGCAGTTCCGCGATGGTATTGAGCTGATGTGCAGTGAAGAGATAGAAACTGCCGTGCAGACCGGAGACGAACAGTGCCCGGAACAGTGGATTGTCTGGACGGTCACGGGAGATAAAGCGAGGACGGTTTCTCCGCAGCACAAAGAATTTTTCAGTCTGTGCCAGCAGGGTTACTGGCTGAAAATGCAGCTGGCCTGACGTGCCGGATACAATCCTGAAAATTACCGGTATAATTACCTGCAATATTAAACTGATTCAGAAAAGACAATGACAAAACTCACATTACAAGAGCAGATGCTGAAAGCCGGACTGGTGACCAGCAAAAAAATGGATAAAGTCCGCAGAACAGCAAAAAAATCACGCGTTCAGGCCCGTGAGGCCAGAGAAGCGGTGGAAGAGAATAAAAAAGCGCAGCTTGAGCGTGATAAACAGCTGAGTGAGCAGCAAAAACAGGCTGTTTTATCCAGAGAATATAAAGCTCAGGTAAAACAGCTGATAGAAATGAACCGGATCATTATTTCAAAAGGCAGCATTGATTTTAATTTCACCGACAACAACGTGATTAAAAGTATCACCGTGGACAAAACCACACAGTCTCAGCTGATCAGCGGCCGTCTGGCGATAGCCCGGTTAAGCACGGAAAACAGCAGTGTGAGTGAATATGCTATTATCCCGGCGGTTGTTGCAGATAAAATCACACAGCGTGATGCGGAAAGCATTGTGTTAAATAATGCGCTGGCGCAGGACGAAGCGGATGAAGACGACCCGTATGCTGATTTTAAAATCCCGGATGATTTGATGTGGTGATCCGCATCTGCCTGCTTCCCTGTTCAGAACGGGCAGGGGTTGCGGGCAGTTACCGGTTCGCCGCTGACCGGATGCACAAAGTTCAGCTCCCCGGCGTGCAGCATCAGCCGCGGAATATTTTCTGTGTCCGGCAATAGTTTCCCGCCATAGAGATCACACCCTAAAATCGGATGGCCCAGATACTGACAATGAATGCGGAGCTGATGCGTGCGGCCGGTTTCCGGTGTCAGTGTCACCCGGGTTACCGGCAGAGAGAGCCCGTCTTCAGTTTCATAATAAAAACGCTCAGTCACCTGATAATGTGAACGGGCCGGTTTCCCCCGGACAGCACATATCGTCATGCGCGGAAACAGCGCCGGATCCTTGGCAATTGCTGCATCAATTATCCCTTCATTCTCATTCAGATGCCCGCACAACAGGGCACTGTAACCTTTCTGCACCGTCCGTTCACTGAACTGACGGCAAAGCGCGGCATTAATGGCTTTGTTACGGGCTACCACCAGCAGCCCGGATGTGCCGAAATCCAGCCGGTGTACCAGTGTGCAGCCGGGAAACAGCTGCACCAGCCGGTAATGCACGGAATCCAGATTCTGCGGATTCTTTCCCGACAGACTGAGCAGCCCTGCAGGTTTGTTAATCAGCAGCAGGTGCTCATCCTGATACAGAATGTCAATCTGCTCCGGGCACGGCGGGGCGATAAAGGTATCGGTAATGTCAGACATCGGGTTATCCGGGTAAAAAGCGGAAGGGGATGATAACCAATTTTCAGTACAGTGGCGAATCATGTTGTCCGGTTATCCTATTGCGTAATTCTGCGGAATGATCAACGCTTATTATTAGTATTAATACGCAGAGGTTGTGTTATGCGCAGATTTACACAGGTATGTAACGCAGTGTTGTTAATGACCGGACTTTTAGTCGCTCCGGCAGCGTCTTATGCGGATCGGGGACACGATAAAGGGCATGGTCACCGGCATGAGCATCATCATGGGCATTATAAGCACAGAGATAATCAGGATGATCAGGGAGAGCGCTATTACCGTCAGTACGGAAAGGATCTGAGTTACGCACAGGCACGCTGGCTGGCGTCAGAAAGCGGATTACTGGGATATCATGCTCTGCCGCCGGGGATTGCGAAAAACCTTGCCAGAGGAAAACCGCTTCCGCCGGGCATTGCAAAACGGTCGGTGCCTGCCCATATGCGTGACCGGCTGCCGTACTATCCGGGCTATGAATGGAAAATTGCCGGTGATGATTTAGTGCTTATTGCACTAAGCACAGCGGTGGTGACCTACATTATTAATGATGTTTTTGAGTAGATATATGACGCCCCGTAAATAACGGGGCGTATTCCGGTTCAGGCCGGACGGGTAAAGGCCAGCAGGGCGCCGACCAGCATAAATAATGATCCGAACACTTTATTCATGGCGCGGGTCTGTGCCGGGCTCTTGATAAACACCGCGATTTGCCGTGCCAGTACGGCATACCCTGTCATGACAATAATATCAGCGGCAACGGTGGTGACGCCCAGAATCAGATACTGCATCAGTTGGGGCTGGTGCGGCATAATAAACTGCGGAAACAGCGCCGCGAGAAAAACAATGCTTTTGGGGTTCGAGATATTCACCAGTACGCCATTCTGATACAGCTTTTTGCGTGACAGCGTTGCCGCCTGTGCACTCAGCTCAATAGTTCCCGCTGCCCGCCACTGGCGGATCCCCAGCCAGATAAGATAGGCCGCCCCGGCCCATTTCAGTATTTCAAAAGCAAGAACCGATTGTGACAGTAATGTCCCCAGCCCGACACCGACCAGGATAATCAGCATCATCAGGCCGGTCTGCAACCCGGCAATGGCCGCAATCGCGCCCCGGTAGCCGTGATTGACAGACGTCGTCATGCTGTTAATGGCACCTGCGCCGGGAGACAGACTGACAATAACGGATGTCATCAGATAGGCAAACCACCACTCAAAGGTCATTTTCAGCTCATCAGATTGTTAACAGAATATAATGTGCGGATTATGGCATTACTGCGTAAGATAAAAAATGACGGCGGTCTTGTTTATCAGAGGAAAATACCGTAAATGACGGATGTAATGACCGGTTTTTGCCGCGGCGTATTCAGCTGAAAATACACCGGATTGATCTGTCTGATCGATTTTAACAGTATGTTAAAACCAATATCGCTTTGCGGTGAAAAGTGGTATTCTGCGGGTAAGTTAACACCGGTACTAACCGATCTGAAGTGAAGGACGTTTTACATGACGACGACTATTGAAAAAATCGAACGCCAGATTAAAGAAAACCCGATTCTGCTGTATATGAAGGGCTCTCCGAAACTGCCTAGCTGTGGCTTCTCTGCCCAGGCGGTGCAGGCGCTGGCTGCCTGTGAAGAGCGTTTTGCTTATGTGGATATTCTGCAGAATCCGGATATCCGTGCTGAATTACCAAAATACGCTAACTGGCCGACGTTCCCGCAACTGTGGGTTGACGGTGAGCTGGTCGGCGGCTGTGACATCATTATGGAAATGTTCCAGCGCGGTGAATTACAGCCACTGATTAAAGAAACCGCAGCAAAATACCGGACTGAAAACGAAGAATAATCACGTCCCGTACTGTTTAGAAAAGCCCTGCAGTGTCACCGCTGCGGGGTTTTTGCTTTTCTGATGGCGGTGAAATGAAAGTTGTTAATGCGGTTATTTTTTAGAGTGGAGGCGTTAATTACACAGAAAGGAAAAAAAATGCAGCCAACATCAGCAGGGCAGAATGTTATTTTAACCGGGTATATTTCATACAGCGGACCGGGTGCTGCACTCGGTAGACTGACTGAAGACACAGCAGCAAGAGTCCCCGGGCTGGCTGAGCGATTCAGTGGCATTTGCAACAGCGTGGCAGATTTTTTTATGTCAGCAAAAGGGAAAGTGAATAACTCATTGCATCAGTTAGGTGACCGGATAAAAAATATCTCTTTCCGTTGCGAAAAACCGGAAATACAAGCGGAAACGCTGCACCCGCCGATGCAGATTCCGTCGTTTTCTCAGATTTTACTTGAGTCGGCAAAAGAATGTCTGCCAAAGCATCTGGATACACTGGCAGGTAAACTTGAGAATAACGAACCTCTGCAACCGGACATGCTGGTGAGTATCTCAGGTGGTCCGCTGAGAGGGGTTATTACCCAGCTCAGTTCCATAAACGGGAAAATATATGAGCCGGGGTCTGAAGGTATCCGTGAAGAATCGGGAAATCTGCTGAGAAAGGAAGTGGCGCAGGGGGAATTCTCTCAGCTTGGCAGTATCGCTGATTTGGGCAAAGCAAAAGAGTATCTTGCCAGACCGGGATTTGAAGCGATATTCCGTGAAAGCGTTGGTCAGGTGATATCCGAAATCCGCGGAAAAATTCTGCCGGAACTGATGAAACTTTAATCAGCGGATATATTGCCCGCGTTAATGACAATACAGCGAAAAACGCCACCATAACGGTGGCGCTTTCTCACTGATTACTGTCTGCCGCCGGCGGCCAGCCGCCCAGTTTCTTCCAGCGGTTGACGATGTCACAAAAGAGCAGGGAGGTGCGGTCAGTATCATAAGCCGCACCGTGGGCTTTTTTGCTGTCAAACGGGATCCCTGCGGTGATACAGGCTTTTGCCAGGATGGTCTGGCCCAGAGACAGCCCGCTTAATGCGGCGGTATCAAAGGTGGCAAACGGATGAAACGGATTGCGTTTCAGTCCGCAGCGTTCTGCCGCTGCCATCACAAAGCTGTGATCAAAATTTGCATTGTGCGCCACGATAATAGCCCGCTTGCAGTCCGCATCTTTCATGCCTTTGCGGACCATTTTAAAAATAGCATGCAGCGCTTCATATTCTGTTACTGCATTACGCTCCGGGTCGGCCGGATTAATACCGGTAAATGCCAGAGCGGCGGGATCAAGGTTTGCACCCTCAAAAGGCTGTACATTAAATTCAAGCCGCTGATCCGGCATCAGCCAGCCGTTGTTATCCATTTTGACGGTAATGGCGGCAATTTCCAGCATCCCGTCCGTTCTGGCATTAAAACCGCCGGTTTCAACATCAATAACGACAGGATAATAGCCGCGGAAACGTGCGCTCAGAGTATTGTGATTTTGATTTTCAGACATGGGACTCTTAATTAAACAAACAAAACGCACTATTCTAGCGCGGCTTGCCGGAGGGAGAAAGGGCTGAGCCGGAAAAGAAGGATCGTTCTGATCCTTCTTACGGAGTCACTCAGTTACCGAGAGCAGCCCCGGCACTTTTATTTTCAATTAATTCAATCTTATAGCCGTCCGGGTCTTCCACAAAAGCGATAATGGTGGTACCGCCCTTAACCGGACCGGCTTCACGGGTCACATTCCCGCCCGCTTTGCGGATAGCGTCACAGGTCGCCGCGACATCATCCACACCGAGTGCGATATGGCCGAATGCCGTTCCCATCTCATAGGAATCCGTGCCCCAGTTATACGTCAGTTCGATAACAGAGCCTTCACTTTCGTCACTGTAACCCACGAAAGCCAGAGAATATTTATATTCCGGGTTTTCACTGGTGCGCAGTAAACGCATGCCGAGAACCTTGGTGTAAAAATCGACAGAACGTTGCATATCACCCACGCGGAGCATGGTATGGAGTACACGCATAAAGTAACCTCTCAGAGTGCTTTCAGTTATTTATCAGTAATGGCTCACACTATAACGTGATAATTGACTACAATTCAAATTATCAGGATGCTGATGGTTACAGGATAACCATTACCTGTCCGGCAGGGCATCAGACAAAAGGACATCAGCCGATGGCAGAACAACTTCACTTTTTTGATATCCCTTCACCTTGTGTGGGGATATGTCAGCTGAATGAAAAAGGCTACTGCCGGGGATGCTACCGGAGCCGTGATGAGCGTTTTCAGTGGCTGTCACTGAGTAACGCACAAAAAGAAAATGTGATTCGGCTGTGCCGTCAGCGTCGTTACAGAGCCGCAAAAGGGGACTCACCACCGGAAGCGCCATCCGGACAGCTGGATTTATTTTAAATAAATAATTATAAATCTATATATTAGACATGAATTAATGTATGGGTGTTATTTAGCATAAAGGATTTATATTGCAGATAAATAATATTTTTAAGTTCATCTTTATTTATAATCAAGAGTGAAACTATATAAATTAAATATAAAATTACCGCCTGATCCATCATAGTGTCGATGTTTCATTAACTTACTGTTTAATATTGGAAATATCATATATTAATTATTTTTTGTTAAAAATAAAATGGTGGTTATGTAAAAAAATATAGATCCGTTCAGTGATGATCGCTATTCTTAATGTGAAACAAGTTCATCAGCTTAATCAATTAAATTTGTATAAAAAGCTAATTATTTCGTGCCTATTAAATTGACTATGACATAAGCATGAACTGTTTTTGTCACACAGCAATATTGCGTCCGCTGTTAATAAACACCGCAGCGCTGCGCTTCTTTTTTCGGGTGATTGAAAGACATGATGGCGTGTATATGCGTCCGTACCGTATTCACATAAGGAGAAATTTGTGGAGTTAACATTGGGATCAGACTTAGCGAGGTTAGTGCGGATTTGGCGATCACTGATTGACCACCGGCTCAAACCACTGAAACTCACACAGACACACTGGATTACACTCTACAATATCAGCCTGCTGCCGCCGGATCAGTCTCAGATTCAGCTGGCAAAAGCGATTGGTATTGAACAGCCGTCGCTGGTCCGCACGCTGGATCAGCTGGAGGAAAAGCGGTTAATCACACGACATATCTGTATTAATGACCGCAGAGCGAAACGGATTAAACTGACGGAGGAATCCGAACCTTTTATCCGTGAGGTGGACGCGGTAATTGAAAAAACACGGCGTGAAATTCTGGGCGGGATCACGCAGGATGAATTATATACGCTGGCGGAGATTGTCAGAAAACTGGATAACAATATCGTGCAGTTGCACAACCGTAACTGACGGCAGGTAATAAAAAAGGCGAAACAGTTGTTTCGCCTTTTGCCGGTAAACCGTGAAAATTAACGCGGAGATACGGTATAGGTTGAACCGGATTTCGCGATACGGACACGCTGACCGACGGAGAACGGTGTTTTACCTTGTTTTTGTACAACAACAATGATTTCGCCGTTATCCTGTTTCAGTTCCAGCTCAACACCGGAGGTGTTGTTCATTGCTGCCTGAACGTTCTGGCCTGCAACACCACCAGCAATTGCACCTGCTGCGGTAGCCAGGGTCTGACCGGTGCCGCCGCCGACAGTACTGCCTAAAATACCACCCAGAATTGCACCACCGGCCGCACCGAGGATATTTTCGTCACTGCCGCCCTGGATAGTTACCGGGCGGGCGCTCATCACTGTACCATAGGTAACGGTCTGAACACGTTTCGCCTGGTCTGCACTATAAGTGTCACCACTCAGTGTGTCCATATTCACACAACCGGAAAGGGCCACGACGGCAAATACACCGACGAGAAAACGCTTATACATACTTAACTCCTGATTATTGTATTCACAGATTCAGATGTGTTCATTATCTGTAGTGTAATATCTTACCTATTATCGCAGAATAATTTAGCATTAAAAACGTTTTATTTTCATCTTCATTAGGAACAGCTTAAAGCGAAACGTTCCGGCGGCAAGGTAAATCCTCTTATTTCACAAATGTGAAGCGTGCATCAGAATGAGGATTAAGTGGGGTCACGGTACGAAAAGGGGTGAATCTGCGGGGCGCCCTGATTATAGTAGTCACACGGAATATGAATACTATATTTTTATCAGACGGTTATTGATTAAAAGGAACAGGTTATGCGTTCGGGACGTTATATCGGCGTGATGTCAGGAACCAGCCTTGACGGGGTGGATGTTGTTCTGGCTGCGATTAATGATTCAGTGGTGGCGCAGCAGGCGGCGTATTCGCATCCGTTTCCGCACGCACTGAAAAAGCGCATACTGGCGGTATGTCAGGGACAGCAGACGACGCTGTCAGAAATCGGCCGTCTGGATTATGAACTGGGCACGCTGTTTGCTGACGCTGTCGGCGGGCTGCTGGCACAAACCCGGCTGAATCCGCAGGATATTGCCGGTATCGGCTGTCACGGACAGACCGTCTGGCATGAGCCGGACAGCGAAACACCGTTTACTATGCAGCTCGGGGATAATAACCGTGTTGCTGCGCTGACCAACATCATGACAGTCGGGGATTTCCGCCGCCGTGATATGGCTTACGGCGGGCAGGGCGCGCCGCTGGTGCCCGCCTTTCATCAGGCGGTGCTCGGCGTGGCGGATGAAAAACGGATTATCCTGAATATCGGCGGGATCGCCAATATCACCACACTGATCCCGGGGGCGGAGGTCAGAGGGTATGACACCGGACCGGGCAATATGCTGATGGACAGCTGGACATGGCGGCACCGCGCGGAGCCGTATGATAAAGACGGTGAATGGGCGAAAAGCGGGCACGTTAATCAGGACCTACTGGCACAGATGCTGAGTGATCCCTATTTCCGCCGTCCGGCACCGAAAAGTACCGGACGTGAATATTTTAATATGCAGTGGCTGACCACACAGCTGGACAATTTCCCCGGCCTGAAACCGGAGGATGTGCAGGCGACCCTGCTGGCACTGACCACGGTCAGTATCAGTGAGCAGGTTACGCTGTGCGGCGGCTGTGAGCGCCTGCTGGTTTGCGGCGGTGGTGCACGCAATCCGCAGATTATGGCGCAGTTATCCGCACAGTTGCCGGGTACTGAAGTGAGCCCGACTGATAAATACGGTCTGAGCGGCGATGATATGGAAGCCCTGGCATTTGCCTGGCTGGCGGCGCGGACACTGGCCGGTGAACCCGGTAATCTGCCGTCTGTCACCGGCGCAGACCGGGAAACCGTATTGGGCGCGGTATATCCTGTTATCCGCCGGCAGCCGTAATAAAAGACAACACAGTTTCAGTTATTAAAAAGATAAGATAAGAGGATAAAAGGCATGTCAGATGAGTTTACTGACGTTGCGGATCTGCGACGTGAATACACCAGAGGGGGCTTGCGCCGCCGTGATCTCAGCGACGACCCGCTGGAAATGTTCGAACGCTGGCTTAAACAGGCGTGTGAGGCCAAACTGACCGACCCGACGGCCATGTGTGTGGCGACCGTGGATGAAACCGGCCAGCCGTATCAGCGCATTGTGCTGCTCAAGCACTTTGATAAAGACGGGCTGATTTTCTACACCAATATGGGCAGCCGCAAGGCGCAGCATCTGGCAAAAAATCCGAAAATCAGTGTGCATTTCCCGTGGTACAGCCTGGACAGACAAGTCTGTTTCCTCGGCGAGGTGGAGCGTTTATCCACACTGGAAGTAGTAAAATATTTCCACAGCCGGCCGAAAGACAGTCAGATTGCCGCATGGGCATCTCAGCAATCCTCACGAATTTCCGCACGCGGTATTCTGGAAGGCAAATTTCTCGAACTGAAACAGAAATTTAAGCAGGGTGATGTCCCGCTGCCGAGCTTCTGGGGCGGTTTCCGGATTAAATTCAATTCTGTTGAGTTCTGGCAGGGCGGTGAACACCGTCTGCATGACCGCTTCCTGTACACCCGTACCGCAGACGGCTGGGATATTGACCGCCTCGCGCCGTAACCGGCTGTTGTCAGAATTTCTTCAGTAAAATCATTTTAATTGCTGGCACTTCACGGAGTGCCGCTTTATGCTATAGCCTACATATTTCCAATCCACAATTTTTGCATAGACAAAACAGAACTGACGGAGTCATTGATGTCTGGTACGAACCTGATAAAACAACTGCAAGAGCGGGGCCTCATTGCCCAGGTTACGGATGAAAAAGCGTTAGCAGAGAGACTGGCGCAGGGCCCGATCTCCCTCTATTGCGGTTTCGATCCGACCGCTGACAGCTTGCATTTGGGCCACCTGGTTCCGTTGCTGTGCTTAAAGCGTTTCCAGTTAGCCGGGCACCGTCCGGTGGCTCTGGTCGGTGGGGCCACGGGGCTGATTGGCGACCCGAGCTTTAAAGCAACGGAGCGCAAACTGAATACACAGGATACGGTTCACGGCTGGGTGGATAAAATCCGTCAGCAGGTTTCCCCGTTCCTCGATTTTGACTGCGGCACGAACAGTGCTATCGCGGCAAACAACTATGACTGGTTCGGCTCGATGGATGTGCTGACTTTCCTGCGTGATATCGGTAAACACTTCTCTGTGAACCAGATGATCAACAAGGAAGCGGTTAAGCAGCGCCTGAACCGAGATGATGTCGGTATTTCATTCACCGAGTTCTCCTACAACCTGTTACAGGGTTATGACTTCGCCCGTCTGAATAAAGATCACGGCGTTGAGCTGCAAATCGGCGGTTCTGACCAGTGGGGTAACATCACCTCCGGTATCGATTTAACCCGTCGTCTGAACCAGCAGCAGGCCTGGGGTCTGACCGTTCCGCTGATCACCAAATCTGACGGTACCAAATTCGGTAAAACCGAAGGCGGCGCGGTATGGCTGGATCCGAAGAAAACCAGTCCGTACAAATTCTACCAGTTCTGGATCAACACCGCGGATGCGGACGTCTATCGTTTCCTTAAATTCTTCACCTTTATGAGCCTCGAAGATATCGATGCACTGGAAGCGGAAGACAAAGCCAGCGGTAAAGCACCGCGTGCCCAGTACGTTCTGGCAGAGCAGGTGACAAAACTGGTTCACGGCGAAGCGGGGCTGACAGCTGCCCGTCGTATCACTGACAGCCTGTTCAACGGTGATGTATCAAGCCTGACTGAAGATGACTTCGCGCAGCTGGCACAGGACGGTATGCCGCATATTGAACTGGACAGCGATGCGGATTTACAGCAGGCGCTGGTGGTTGCAGAACTGGTTCCGTCACGCGGCCAGGCCCGTACCATGATCGGCTCCAATGCGGTGTCTCTCAACGGTGAAAAACAGTCTGATGCGGAATACCGCTTCACTGATAGCGACAAGCTGTTCGGGCGTTACACACTGCTGCGCCGGGGCAAAAAACATTACTGTCTGATCTGCTGGAAATAATAGTTTACGGTAAACAAGGGCAACGAAAGTTGCCCTTTTTGATCTGTCAGCAGGATCTTTTCTGCTTCACAGAATATGATATGCACAGTAATAATAAAAAATCAGGTTGTATCAATGAAAAATATTCTCTCTATCCAGTCCCATGTTGTGTATGGTCACGCCGGTAACAGTGCGGCTGAATTCCCGATGCGCCGCATGGGCGTTAATGTCTGGCCGCTGAATACCGTCCAGTTTTCTAATCACACACAGTATGCACAAGGCTGGACCGGCTGCGTGATGAGCGCAGAGCACATCACGGAGATTGTGGACGGCATTGATAAAATCGATCAGCTGACCCGCTGTGATGCGGTACTCAGCGGCTACCTCGGCTCGGCAGAGCAGGGCAAGCGTATCCTGGATGTGGTGAAAAAAGTCAAAACCCGCAATCCGCAGGCATGGTATTTCTGTGACCCGGTCATGGGACACCCGGAAAAAGGCTGTATCGTCGCACCGGGAGTGGCGGATTTCCTGTGTCAGGAAGCACTGGCAGTCAGCGATATGATCGCGCCGAACCTGCTGGAGCTGGAAACACTGAGCGGACAAACCATTCACAATGTGGGTGAAGCCGTTGCCGCTGCCCGTGAACTGTGCAAAAAAGGGCCGCGTCTGGTACTGGTCAAACACCTGTCCCGCGCCGGTTACCGCGCTGACCGTTTTGAAATGATTCTGGTCACTGCTGAACACGCCTGGCATGTCAGCCGGCCGCTGGTGGATTTCGGCGAGCGTCAGCCGGTGGGTGTGGGCGATTTAACCAGTGGTCTGATGCTGGTGAATCTGCTGAAAGGCGAAGAGCTGCCGAAAGCACTGGAACACGTAGCTGCCGCTGTGTATGAAGTGATGCTGAAAACCAAAACCATGAATGAGTATGAACTGCAACTGGTTGCGGCTCAGGATGAAATGGTGCTTCCGACACACAAATTCTGCGCTGAACAGATCGATTGAACCGGTCTGAACACTGTATCAGCATAAAAAAACGCCGGATTTGAATTGTCCGGCGTTTTTGTTTCTGCACATCAGAAAGATTAAATCAGACCTTCCGCTTCCATCGCATCCTGTACATGCGGACGATGGGCAATTTTCGCCAGATACGCCTGTAAATGCGGATACGGCTCCAGTGAAATCTTCAGATGCGGAGCCCAGCCACAGACAGTAAACAGATAAGCATCTGCTACGGTAAAGCTGTTGCCGGTAATATACGGGCTTTTCGCCAGCACGCCGTCCACATAGGCAAACTTATTCATCAGATTGCGCAGCGCAATTGGCCGGTAATCTTCCGGGGTTTCCGGAGAGAACAGCGGGCCGTAGCTTTTATGCACTTCGCTGGCAATATAGTTAAGCCATTCAATCTGATGATAACGTTCCATCGTTCCCGCCGGGGCAATAAGCTTGCGATCCGGTTTCTGATCAGCAAGATACTGCACAATCGCCACACCTTCGGTCAGCAGCTGGCTGTCACTGATACTCAGTGCGGGGACTTGTCCTTTCGGATTAATTTTCAGGTAATCATCACCGTTTTCGGTTTTTTTTGCTTTCAGATCGACACGGACCAGGGAAAAATCCAGGCCGGTTTCACGCAAAATAATATGGGGTGACAGTGCACAACTTCCCGGGGTATAGAACAATTGCATGGTATGCTCCTCAGTTAAAACAAAAGAACGGACATGGCAGTAGTGATGAAGTATAGACCGGTATTCGCGGGCGGGATGTATTCAGAATGCGAATTATTTGTCGGTTAACGCTATCTTTCCATATAATCGTCACAGATTCAATTTATGGGAAGACTTTGTAATTCATTGTTACAAAACACTAAAAGGTAAAGCACACATGAATAAAATCCGTATCGGTATCGCCGGGCTGGGCGGGATAGCACAAAAAGCGTATTTGCCGGTTCTGACCAGAACGGATAACTGGGTGCTGTCCGGCGGTTTTTCGCCGAATCAGGAAAAGGCGCGGCAGGTCTGTGATGCGTACCGCTTTCCTCTGTTTTCGTCACTCCGCGCGCTGGCAGATCAATGCGATGCCGTGTTTGTTCACAGCAGTACAGAGAGCCATTTTCAGGTGGTCAGCGAATTACTGAATGTGGGGTGCCATGTGTATGTTGATAAACCTCTGGCTGCAACCTGTGAACAATCAGAAGCACTCGTCAGCCTGGCGGAGAAAAAACAGCGGGCACTGATGGTCGGGTTCAACCGGCGCTTTTCACCGTTTTATCTGCAGCTCAGAGAACAGATTGCCGGAAAAGCGGCATCGATCCGTATGGACAAACACCGCAGTAACAGTGTCGGCCCGCATGATGTGGCTTTTACAGTAACCGATGATTATCTGCATATCGCGGATACCCTGCTCTGGCTGGGACGGGATGGTAATGCGGCACTGAAAAGCGGCCATATGCAGGTGAATGAGGAAAATCAGCTGCTGTATGCGGAACACCATTTACAGACAGATAATGGCACCTGGCTGACAGCCTCCATGCACCGCTGTGCGGCGAGTCAGCGGGAGCAAGTCAGTATGACCGGACGTGACGGCTGTTATCAGGTGACGGATATGAATCACTGGCGCAGCGAAACTGCCGCCGGGATACAGGAACAGCATCCGAAAGCGTGGGATCCGGTATTGGTTCAGCGCGGATTTGACGGTGCGGTGCGGCATTTTATCGAATCTGTTGCCAATCAGACACAACCGCTGGTCAGCGGCGAAGAGGCGCTTTATGCACAGCGGCTGACGGAGAAACTGTTAGCGGAAAAGATGTGATTTTAAAGACAAATAACATCAATGCCGCATAACGTCAGCGGATAACAGGCAAAGGAACGAAAAGCATGCGAGCCATGGATGGCGAGCCTGAGCGTACAGGGAGTGTATTCACAGCGACTTTTCGTTTTGCCTGCTATCCGCTGTGACACCGAACGTGCAGAAAACACAGCCCCTGCCATGCAGAGGCCGGTTGCTTTACTTCAGTTCCAGCTCATTCATTGCCGCGATACTGAAACCGCCGTCAACATGCAGGATTTCACCGGTAATACCACCGGCCAGATCAGAACAGAGGAACGCTGCCGCGTTACCCACATCTTCTGTGGTGACTGTACGGCGCAGCGGAGTGACTGCTTCACAGTGCGACAGCATTTTGCGGAAATCTTTAATCCCGGATGCCGCCAGTGTACGGATAGGCCCGGCAGAAACCGCATTAACACGGATGGTTTCTTTCCCCATCGCGTTCGCCATATAACGGACGTTCGCTTCCAGAGACGCTTTTGCCAGACCCATAGTGTTGTAGTTCGGGATAGCGCGTTCCGCACCCAGGTATGAGAGGGTCAGCAGGGCGGAGTTCGGGTTCAGCATGGTGCGGCAGGCTTTTGCCATCGCCACAAAACTGTACGCGCTGATGTCGTGGGCAATACGGAAGCCTTCGCGGGTTACCGCATCCACATAGTCGCCGTCTAACTGATCCGCAGGGGCAAAGCCGATGGAGTGAACAAAACCGTCGAATTTCGGCCAGACTTTGGCTAATTCCGTGAACAGATTTTCAATACTTTCATCTTCTGCCACATCGCAAGGCAGAACGATGGAGGAACCCAGAGACTGAGCGAACTCTTCAACACGGGGTTTCAGCTTGTCATTCTGGTAGGTGAATGCAAGTTCCGCCTCCTGGTCACGCATTGCTTTGGCAATACCGTAAGCAATCGATAATTTGCTTGCAACCCCTGTGATCAGGATGCGTTTACCGGTCATAAAACCCATAGCAGTTTCCTTGTGTTTTCTCTGTCACCTTCTGCGCCGCAACCCGGCAGGTGACGCGTTTAGTAAAAATCCGGCTGATGTTAACAGGTTACCGGAAATAGAGATGCAAACTGCCTGAATGATCAGAATACCGGCAGTTAATCCACATCCTGGCGCCAGGCTTCGGCGGACAGTGCTTCACCAAAGTGGCTGGTGATAAGGCGGCGCGTGACATCGTGCAGCGGGGATGCCAGTACCTCGGCAGTATTACCGCGCTCGACAACTTCACCGTTGTGCATCACCAGTATCTGGTCGCTGACATGTTTTGCCATGCCCAGATGCTGTGTGACATAAATATAGGCAATTTTTTGCGTTTCCTGGAGTTCAAGGATCAGATTTATGATCTGTGAACGTAATGACATATCCAGAGAGGCGAGAGCTTCATCCGCCACAATCACTTCCGGTTGCAAAATCAGAGCGCGGGCGAGAGCCACACGCTGTTTCTGTCCGGAAGCCAGCATGTGCGGATAATAATCCGCGTGATCCGGCAGCAGACCCACCTGGCGCAGTGTTGCGTTAATGCGCAGACGGCGTCCGGCAGCATCCAGATCTGTATTGAGCATCAGCGGCAGCTCAAGGATTTGTCCGGTGCGCTGGCGCGGATTAAGCGAAGTGGCTGAATCCTGGAATATCATGCGGATGCGCTGGCTGCGGTAGCTGTAATCACCAAATGTCAGTTTGTGCTTGTCGATCAGGATTTCCCCGCCGCTCGGCTCGATCATCCCGGATAACATCCGCGCGAGGGTGGATTTGCCGGAGCCGTTTGCGCCGGTAATGGCGAGTGTCTGGCCGGGTTGCAGTGTAAAACTGACCGGTTTGACCGCCTCAAGCTGATGACGGCGGAAAAAACCATCCCGGTAACGGAAGGTTTTGCTCAGGTTTTTGACTTCCAGCAGCGGACCGGGCATTACACATCCTCCATATTCAGCGGGAAGTGACAGGCAAAACTGCGGTTTTTGACTGTCCGCAGACGCGGCGCGTCAATACACACTTTCTGAGCATACGGACAGCGCGGCCCCAGGCGGCAGCCGACCGGCAGATGCTCCAGTGACGGAATCGCGCCAGGAAGGGTATTCAAGCGGCATTTATGTGCCAGCGCCTTTTCAAAATCAGGGATAGCCCGCATCAGTGCCTGGGTATACGGATGGTGCGGTTTGAGCAGCAGGTCATCCGGCTCGGCACTCTCCACGGTCTGGCCGCAGTAGAGCACATTAATGCGATCCACCAGTTGGCTCATTAACTGCAAATCGTGGCTGATCAGAAGGATGGTCATATTGTTGTTCTGGTTCAGCCGGGTCAGCAGGCGGAAAATCTGCGCCTGAGTATCGGGCTCCATGGCGTTGGTCGGCTCATCGGCGATCAGCAGGCGCGGCTGATTAGCCAGCGCAATGGCAATCATCACCTTCTGGCATTCCCCTTCGGTAAGTTCGTAGGGGTAGCTGCTCATCACATCTTTGTGATCCTTAATACCGACACGGTGCAGCAGTTCAATTGCCCGGCGCTTACGCCAGTTAAAGCGCTGCCACCAGCGGCCTTTGTAAGTCCAGCCTGGGATGGACTGAATCAGCTGTTTGCCGATATTTTCTGACGGATCCAGACAGGATTGCGGCTCCTGGAAAATCATCGACACATTGTGGCCGATTACCCGGCGGCGCTGGCGGGGTGTGAGTTTCAGCAGATCGATATCATTAAACCGGAAACGGTCTGCCGTTACGCGCAGATTATCTTTGGTGATACCGGCAATCGCTTTGGCGATCAGACTTTTACCGGAACCGGATTCCCCGGCAAGGCCGCGGAATTCCCCTTCGGTCAGGGATAATGTCACGCGGTCAACGGCCTTGACCGGCCCTGCGGCAGTCATAAATTCAATGGTTAAATTGCGGATATCCAGTAACGGCATTATTCAACCCCCGCATTAATGGCGCGCTGTAACCCGGTGCCGAGCAGATTCACCAGCAGAACACTGATAAGGATGGCGGTTCCGGGCAGAAGTACGGTCCAGGGCGCCACATAAATCAGTTCCAGAGAATCCCCGAGCATCGCCCCCCATTCCGGGGACGGCAGTTGTGCCCCCAGCTCGAGAAAACCGAGCGCGGCAATATCAAGGATAGCAATGGACAAGGCGCGTGTCAGTTCGGTGACGGTCACGGCACTGATATTCGGCAGCACTGTATGGATCAGAATATTGAGGTTGGATGCACCGTCGAGCCGGGCGGCAATCACGTATTCCTTATCAAGCTCATCATGTACTGCGATATAAATCATCCGCACAATACGCGGCAGCAGTGCCAGTGCCACGGCAATCATGGCGTGGCTGAGACTGGCGCCGAAAAAGGCCACCACAATAATCGCCAGCAACAGAGAGGGCAGCGCCAGCAGGGTATCAAACATATGGTTAAAGATGGCTGAGCGCAGACCGGTGGTCATCCCTGCCAGACAGCCGATAATAATCCCGGCGACAGCGGCAATGACGGTCACCAGCAGTGCACCGCCGAAGGTGGACTGTGTACCGAGGATCAGACGGCTGAAAATATCACGGCCGAGATCGTCCGTGCCGAGGAAGAAGGCGACATTCCCGTAATGAGACCAGGAAGGCGGCAGTAACTGATGACCCGCAAACTGCTGGTCGAGCGCATAAGGGGCTATCCAGGTGCCGCCGATCGCCAGCGCAATCAGAAACAGCACGCCGTAAAAACCGATCATAGCCGGAATATCTGCGGTGAAATGCTGCCAGATAACCCGCCCCGGTGACGGCATCCGGTCTTCACGGTAGAAATTATCTGAAGGCATACCATTCCTTATGTTTCAGCGGGCTGCTGACGGCCCCCAGAATATCTGACAGCATATTGATAATTATCACCATGGTACCGACCAGCATGACACCGGCGGAAATCGCGGCAAAATCCTGCTGGCGGATAGCCGTGATCAGCCAGCGGCCGATACCCGGCCAGTTAAAGACCACTTCTGTGACCATCGCCAGCGTCAGCATGGTGGAAAACTGTAACCCGAGTTTCGGGATCACCGGCGGCAGTGCATTGTGCAGCACATGACGGCGGATAATGGTCAGCCGGGATAAACCACGGATAGCGGCGGCTTTAATATAGTTCTGGCTGATAATCTCTTCGGTACTGGTGCGCATCAGGCGGATAACTTCCGTCATCGGCGCAATGGACAACGTGATCACCGGCAACACCATATGGGACAGCACATTGAGGATCATCGCCTGACGGTATGGTGAATCCGACAGCCAGGCATCAATCACCGCAAATCCGGTAACCGGTGTTAAATCATACAGCAGGTCAATGCGTCCGGAGACCGGCAGCCAGTCCAGCCGCAGAGAGAAGAACAGGGTAAGCAGCAGAGCCAGTCCGAATACGGGAATCGAAAACCCGACCAGCGCAAAGGTGCTGATGGCGATATCCGCCATTTTATTGCGCCAGACCCCGGCAATAATCCCGGCAGGAATACCGATCACCAGCGCCAGCAGAAACGCCAGGCCGCACAGCTCCAGGGTGGCGGGCAGTGCTGCCCACAATTGCCGGCTGACCGGCTCACCGTTAATCACGGAACTGCCGAAATCCCATGAAAACAGGCTCTTGTAATAGAACAGCACGGCATCCGTCAGGGAAGCACCACTCAGCGGCGCATTTGCCGGGAAGTAACTCAGGCTGAAGCTGAGCACCGACAGAAAACAGAGCGTGATCAGCACCAGCAGCAGACGGCGCAGAATAAAAATAATCATGGTTCAGCCTCCGGCTCCGGGTCATCCCCGGTATCACGGTAGACACCGGCAAAAGAGGTATTACCGAATGCGCTCAGTACCAGCCCTTTAATATCATAGCGGAATGCCTGTAACCGCAGTGAGTAGGCCAGCGGCAGTACCGGCAGATCCTGTGCCAGAATCTGCTGCGCTTTGTGATAATACTCTATCCGGCTGCTCAGTTGCTGCTCAAGCAGCGCCTGGTGGATCACATCATCAAATTCCGGGGAACACCAGTGGCTCAGGTTAGTTTGCGAACCGATAGCCGCACAGCTGAGCAGCGGACGGAAAAAACTGTCCGGGTCATTACTGTCGGTTGACCAGCCTGCAAGGGTAATATCGTGGCTGCGATCCATCAGGCTGTTTTCCTGAAAACGCCCCTCAACCGGGCGGATATTCATTTTTATCCCGACACGGGCCAGATCCGCCTGAATCAGCTCGGCCATTTTCAGCGGGCTGGGGTTGTAAGACTGCGAGGCGGTCGGTACCCAGAGATTCAGCGTCATACCGCTCAGTCCCAGCTCATTGAGCATTGCTTTGGCTTTTTCGGGATTATATTCCGTCACCCGGGTCTGGTTATCATACGCCCAGGAGACGCGCGGCAGAATAGACGCAGCAGTTTCCGCTGTGCCGTAATAGATGGATTTCATCAGGCGCTCATTATTAATCGCGAAAGCAATTGCACGGCGCGCCTGCGGATTATTAAACGGCGGTTTACTGGTATTAAACGCCAGATACGCGATATTCATTCCCGGGCGCAGCATCAGGCTCAGACGCGGGTCGTCGCGCAATACCTGTAACTGGCTGGCGGCGGGATAGGCCAGCACATCACACTCACCGGTGATCAGTTTTGACATCCGTCCGGTGCCGCCCGCCCCGAGATCAACCACCACTTCCTGCATGCGGGGTTTGCCTTTGCGGTAATTATCATGGCGCTGCAGACGGACAAACTGGCCGCTCTGGTAATCATCCAGATAATACGGCCCGGTGCCGACCGGTTTCCAGTCCAGCTGCTCCTGACGGCGGGCTTTCAGCAGGTTATCGGCATACTCTTTGGACAGAACCGGCGCGTAATGGGTTGCCAGATGCCACAGGAAGGAGGCGTCCGGCGTATTCAGTTTAAATTCAACGGTATAATTATTGATTTTGCGGATGGATTTAACATTGGACGCGAACTGCAGACTGTCAAAATAAGGATAGCGGCCGCCGTTGATATAGTGATACGGGTTCTGTTTATCCACCACGCGGGAAAAGCTGAACACCACATCATTCGCATTCATTTTGCGGGTCGGTTTAAACCAGTCTGTAGTCTGAAAATCGGTATCACGGCGCAGATAAAAACGGTAGGTCGCGCCGTTATCCAGCACTGTCCAGCGGGCAGCCAGCTCCGGGATCAGACGGTAGGTGTAAGGGTCAACATCCAGCAGGCGATCGTAAATCTGTGCTGCCAGTGGCTCGACAATCAGCCCGCTGCTGGCCAGCTGCGGGTTAAATGTACTGATGTTGCCGTTCACACAATAGACAAAACCGGTATCGCGGACAGGCGCCAGTGTGGCGGCCTGAGCCGTGACCGGTTTTACCGGCTGCTCTGTCTGCGGGGCGGGTGCGGCGGCAAAGCCTGAAACAGGCAGGAGAACCGCACAGGCCCGGATAATCCAATGGCGCATAAATCAGTTACCGTTAAAAATGAACAGGGCATTGTATCGCAATTTGTGCGACTAACCAAAAACGGAAGCATTTAATCCGGTTGCGGGCCGCCGGCATGTTTTTTCAGTAATCCGCGAAACTGATGATAGGTCAGATTCAGCAATTGTGCTGCTTCCCGCTGATTAAACTGCGTGCGCTGTAATGCGGCATCCAGCGCGTCCTTCTCCTGTGTGTGCTGCCACTGCTTCAGAGAGAACGGCAGCGGCGGCAGAGCCTGTGCTTCCGTGTCCGCTGAAAGCACCGGCGCGGTGACAAACGGGTTGATCACCAGTTCTGCCAGCAGTTCGGTGGTATCTCCCTGACGGTACAGGGATCGCTCAATCACATTTTTCAGCTCACGGATATTGCCCGGCCAGTGATAGCTCTGCATCTGCTGCAGGGCGTGCGGGGAGAAACCGGCAAAAAACGGCGTGCCCATCTCCTGACACATCTGCACAGCAAAATGTCCGGCGAGTTCGGTCAGGTCGCGCGGGCGTTCGCGCAGCGGCGGGATATTGACGACATCAAAGGCCAGCCGGTCGAGTAAATCGGGGCGGAATTTTCCCTCTGCCGCCAGCGCCGGTAAATCCGCATTGGTGGCGCAGACAATCCGCACATCCGCTTTCAGGGTCTGTTGTCCGCCGACACGCTCAAATTCCCCGTATTCAATCACCCGCAGGAGCTTTTCCTGCACCGTCAGCGGCGCGGTACCCAGTTCATCAAGAAACAGTGTGCCACCGTCCGCCCGCTCAAAACGGCCCTGATGGCGGCGCTGAGCCCCCGTAAAAGCCCCGGATTCATGCCCGAACAGCTCGGAATCGAGCAAATTATCGTTAAGTGCCGCACAATTCAGTGCAATAAATGGCTCATCCCAGCGGGGAGAGAGATAATGAAGACGGTGAGCAAATAATTCTTTACCGGTACCCCGTTCTCCGCAAATCAGTACCGGCCGGGCAATTTTTGCCAGCCGCGACACTTTTTCCAGTGCATCGAGAAAGGTATTATCAATGCCGATCAGGGTTTCTGTATTATTTGTCATGATTAATTTGACCACTAAATGGTGAATATCACCACTTTACAAAAAGTCATGACAAAAGGGAAATAAATAAACCTGAGAAAAAACAAACGGGTAAAAAAATTACGGAGTTGGCACGCATCTTGTAATAGTGAACGTGTCATAAGACATAACTGCTGATAAAAGGACATCAATCATGGGAATCTTTTCACGTTTTGCCGATATCATTAACGCCAACGTTGCATCACTGCTGGATAAAGCGGAAGATCCGCAGAAAATGATCCGCCTGATGATTCAGGAAATGGAAGATATGCTGGTGGAAATCCGCTCCACCTCTGCCCGCACCCTGGCGGAACGCAAAAATCTGTCACGTCAGATTGAAAGCGGTGAGCGTCAGGTGAGTGACTGGCAGGAGAAAGCGGAACTGGCGATTGTCAAAGGAAAAGAAGATCTGGCCCGCGCCGCACTGCTGGAAAAACAGCGCGTGGAAGGCCATGTCGATACACTGCGTCATGAGCTGATTATTCTGGACGAAACTATCGCCCGGCTGAAAAATGAAATTAACGAACTGGAACAGAAACTGACTGAAACCCGTGCCCGCCAGCAATCCATGGTGGTGCGTCACGAAGCGGCAAAATCATCCCGTGCGGTGCGCCGTCAGCTCGACAGCGGCCGGATGGATGAGGCAATGGCCCGTTTTGAGCAGTTTGAGGCGCGGATTGACCATATGGAAGGTGAGGCCGCAAGCTATGGTCTGGGGAAAGAAAAATCACTGGAACAGCAGTTTGCCGAGCTGAAAGCGGAAGATGAAATCAGCGCGCAAATCGCGGCCATCAAAGCACGTCTTGAAAAAGAAGAAAAGGGCGAATAAGGTCGGTAACAGGCTTTCCTGAATTAATACCATTAAGGACAAAAATATGGCATTTGTATTTTTAGGTATACCACTGACAATTTTCGTGTTGTTTGTGCTGCCGATCTGGTTATGGCTGCACTATAACAGTCAGCGGGGAAGCCGGGCCGGTGAATTTCAAACCCGCCGCCTTGCGGCGCTGGCGGAAAATGCTCAGCAGATGGAAGCGCGGATCAAAACCCTGGAAGCGATTCTGGATGCGGAAAATCCGGGCTGGAGGCAATCATAATGGAATTTCAGTCACGTAAACTGTACCGCTATCCGGATGAAGGTATGTTCCGGGGCGTATGTGCCGGTATTGCCAACTATTTTGATGTACCGGCCTGGATGATCCGCATTATCGCGGTGGTGGCAACATTTACCGGCTTTTTCTGGCTGACTATCACCCTCTATATTCTGATGGGAATGATCCTGCCGGTGGTGCCGCGTGATTACCCCGGCCGCGACGGCGGAGTGAATGCGGCCATGCTGCTGGAACAGACAGAACGCAGCCAGGCGCGTACCGAAAAACGGATCCGCGACATTGAGCGCTATGTGACCTCAGAACAGTATGCGCTCAACCGCCGCTTCCGTGACCTGTAATCTGTCAGACGGAGAACAGTATGAAGTGGCCGGATAAACACACCCTGCTGCGTGCCGGAAAAACCGGGGCGCAGCTGTTAACCACCGCAGCACTGGCGGCGGCACCCGGCGGTATTGCCGCGGTGATTCTGAAATCGGTTACCCGTCCTGCTCTGCGCGGGGCGGCAATACTGGTACTGGAGCCTGTTATCCGTGCCGGTATGAAAAAAGTGATTGGCCGTTTTACACCGGAGAATTATGAAACGACTGCAAAATGAGCTGAGTGCCCTCGTCAACCGGGGGCTGGATCGTCATCTTCGTCTTGCCGTTACCGGGCTGAGCCGCAGCGGCAAGACCGCGTTTATTACCTCGTTTGTTAATCAGCTGATGAATGTACAGAGCGGTGCGCGTCTGCCGCTGTTTTCGGCTGCCCGTGACGGCCGCATTCTCGGCGTGAAACGCATTCCGCAGCGGGACCTGGGTGTGCCGCGCTTTGCCTACGATGAAGGTCTCGCTTCACTGTACGGCACGCCGCCGGACTGGCCGGTACCGACACGCGGTGTCAGCGAAATCCGCCTGAAACTGCGTTACCGCACTCAGGACAGTCTGCTGCGCCACTTTAAGGAAACCTCCACGCTCTACCTGGAAATCGTCGATTATCCGGGAGAGTGGCTGCTGGATCTGCCGATGCTGGAACAGGATTACCTCACCTGGTCGCAGCAGATGAAAACCCTGCTCAAAGGTGAGCGGGGCGAATGGGCGGAGCCGTGGCTGGCGCTCTGCCGTCAGCTTGACCCGGATGCCCCGGCGGATGAACGGCAGCTGGCCGCTATTGCACAGGCCTATACCGATTACCTGCACCGCTGCAAAGCCGCAGGTTTCCACTTTATCCAGCCAGGTCGTTTTGTACTGCCGGGGGATATGGCCGGTGCACCCGGGTTGCAGTTTTTCCCGTTTATTACCGACCTGATGCCGGATCCGTCCCGGCTGGCCAAAGCGGCAAAAAGCAGTGTGCTCGGCATGCTGCGCGATCGCTATCAGTATTATTGTGACCATGTGGTCAAAGGATTCTATAAGCACTATTTTCAGCATTTCGACCGCCAGATTGTGCTGGTAGATTGCCTGACCCCGCTCAACAGCGGGCCGCAGGCATTTACGGATATGCGTCTGGCGCTGACCCAGCTGATGCAGAGCTTCCATTACGGCAAACGCACATTATTGCGCCGCCTGTTTTCCCCTTGTATCGACAAGCTGTTGTTTGCCGCCAGTAAAGCGGATCATGTCACTGCCGACCAGCACGCCAATCTTGTGGCGCTGCTTCAGCAACTGACGCAGTCAGCCTGGCAGCAGGCCGCTTTTGAGGGGATTAAAATGGACTGCACCGGGCTGGCGTCGGTACAGGCCACGGAATACGGCATGGTGATGCACAACGGGGAAAAAATGCCTGCGCTGAAAGGCACCCGGCTGGCAGATAATACCCCGCTGACCTTTTATCCCGGCGAAGTACCGAAACGGCTGCCGGATGCAGATTTCTGGCAGCAGCAGGGGTTTCAGTTTGAATCCTTCAGGCCATTACCGATGCGGATGGATACGCCGCTGCCGCATATCCGGATGGACAGTGCGATGGAATTTTTACTGGGAGATAAACTGTCATGAGTGAGCCTATCAAATCCCGTATTGATTTTGAGGAAGCACCGCTGTCGCCGCCGCTGCAGGACACCATAAAACCGGCGAAACAGTTTGCGGACGATGACAGCATACAGTTTGAACGCACGGAATTCACGGCAGAGCAGGATACAGACGGGGAAGCGGAAGCGCTGCTGATTCAGGCGCTGAAACCCCGGCGCAGCCTGTGGCGTAAGCTGGTCTTTGTGGCCGGCGGATTGCTGGGGATCAGCGCCGTCGCGCAACTGATTCAGTGGGTGAATGATGCGTGGACAGGTAATGACTGGACAGCTCTCGGCGGGATTGCCGCCACCTTTCTGGTGCTGATTGCCGCTGCCGGCTCTGTTATCACGGAATGGCGGCGCATGTACCGCCTGCGCCAGCGGGCTACAGAGCGCGAGGCCGCAGAGGAACTGCTGCAAAGCCATCGTATCGGTGACGGACGTGCATTTTGTGAAAAACTGGCGAAACAGGCCAATATCCCGTCACACCATCCTGCGTTACAGCAATGGCAGAGCCTGTTACAGAGCAGCCATAATGACCGCGAAGTGGTGACCCTGTACAGTCAGCTTGTCCAGCCGGTGACGGATGAACAGGCGCGCCGGGTGATCAGCCGTTTTGCAGCGGAATCTGCGCTGATGATTGCCGTCAGCCCGCTGGCACTGGTGGATATGGCCTTTATTGCCTGGCGTAATATCCGGCTGATCAACCAGGTGGCGGCTATCTACGGTATTGAGCTGGGATATTACAGCCGCCTGCGTCTGTTTAAACTGGTTCTGCTCAATATTGCCTTCGCAGGGGCATCCGAGCTTATCCGCGAAGTGGGGATGGACTGGCTCTCCCAGGACATCACCGCACGGTTATCCGCCCGTGCCGCACAAGGCATGGGAGCCGGACTGCTGACCGCCCGTCTGGGGATCAAAGCGATGGAACTGTGCCGTCCGCTGCCGTGGACTGCAACAGATAAACCTAAACTTATGGATTTCCGTAAGCAGTTGTTACAGCAGCTTAAACAGGCAGTACCAAAAGGGAAGAGCGCGGAAAAGTCCGCCCTGTAACCGATAATCCGGCCGGATGCGCATTTTGTGATGTCATCCGGCTTTTTTATGCAGAAACGGGTGTCCGGTCACTGTTTTTTTCATGACGATCCCGCTATGCTCCCTGCGGGTCGCTGTCTCACCTCTCCGGCGCGGTTTGCCGTCCGCGCTGAATAAAGCTTCGTTAACCGACTGACATATCTGTACTTTCATAGCCTTTTCACACGGAACTGTGGATAAACACCGCAGGAACGCATTTATTGTGTCAACAAATCGTGACAGTTTTCATTTTATACCGTAAAATCAGTTTCAATTAACGGGAAAATAATAACTTAAGTGTAAATAGGATCGTAACGATGCGATTGGAAGTAATTTGCCAGGACCGAATCGGACTGACGCGGGAGTTATTGGATCTGCTGGTATTACAAAATATCGACCTCAAAGGCATCGAAATTGCCCGTAACGGCCGGATATACCTCAATTTTATGCAGATCGATTTTTCTGTGTTCCAGTCTCTGATGGCTGAGATCCGCCGGATTCAGGGCGTGGTGGATGTCAGAACTGTTCACTTTATGCCGTCTGAGCGCGAACAGCGCGCCATGTGGGCATTACTCGAATCCCTGGAAGACCCGATTTTATCTCTCGACCTGCGCGGGAACATTGAACTGGCCAACAGCGCGGCACTCTCCCTGTTTGCCACCACCGAAGAGCGCATTCGTCAGCGCAATATCACGTACTATTTCAGCCAGTTCAATTTCACCCGCTGGATTGAGGATGAAGAACCTGCGCCATACAAGGAAACCATCAGTCTCAAAGGCCGCTCTTACACCCTGAGTGTGACGCCGATTAATTTTGATGAGAAAGATGACGCCTCCGCCACTATCGGCGCGGTTGTGCTGCTGCGCACTGTCAGTGAGAGCAGCAACGGGCAGAAACGCCGTATGCAGGTGATGCATTCCGGCAGTTTTGATGATTTGGTGGCGAAAAGCGCCAAAATGCGCCATGTGGTCGAACAGGCACAGCGTATGGCAAAAATGGATTCCCCGCTGCTGCTGGTCGGTGAAACCGGGACCGGGAAAGATGTGTTTGCCAAAGCCTGTCATCTCTACAGTGTGCGCGGCAATCAGCCGTTCCTCGGGCTGAACTGTGCCTCGATGCCGGATGATGTGGTGGAAACCGAACTGTTCGGTTACGCTGCCGGTGCTTACGCCAACAGTACTGAGCCGAAAAAAGGCTTCTTTGAGCAGGCTAACGGCGGCACCGTTCTGCTGGATGAAATCGCGGAAATGTCCCCGCAGATGCAGATCAAGCTGCTGCGCTTCCTGAATGACGGTACATTCCGCCGTGTCGGGGAAGAGCATGAGGTGAAAGTGGATGTGCGGGTTATCTGTGCGACCCAGAAAAATCTGCTGGAGCTGGTGAAAGAGGGCAAATTCCGTGAGGATCTCTATTACCGCCTCAATGTGCTGACGCTGACCATTCCGCCGCTGCGCGAGCATCAGGAAGATATCCTGCCGCTGACCCGCGATTTCGTGAAACGCTTTTCCGAAGAGCAGGGTTGTGAAGAACCGCGCCTGGCGCCGGAGCTGGGGCAGTTCCTTTGTGCTTATCACTGGCCGGGCAACGTCCGTCAGCTGCGTAATGTGATTTATCAGGCGCTCTCTTCGCTGGAAGGCTCGCTGCTGCGTCCGCAGGACATCGTTCTGCCGGAACTGGAAGCGGAAATCGGCTTCAGTGAGGATATCCTCAGCGGCTCGCTGGATGATATCACCAAACGGTTTGAGTGCTCTGTGCTGACACGGCTGTACCGCCACTATCCGAGCACCCGTAAGCTGGCGAAACGCCTGAATGTCTCACATACCGCGATCGCCAATAAACTGCGCGAATACGGGCTGAGTCAGCGGCGCGGCGCGGCAAAAGATGATGAGGGAGAGGAAGAATAATTTTTTCCCCGGTAAAAAAAAACCCCGCGACCGTCACCGGCCGCGGGGTTTTTTTACAGATACGGGTAACTTATTTCAGTGCATTCAGCGCGCTGTCATAATCCGGCTCTTCGGTGATTTCACCGACCAGCTGGCTGTAAATCACAGTATCGTTCTCATCCAGTACGATCACCGCACGGGCGCACAGACCGGCCAGCGGGCCGCTGCCGATACCGACACCGTAATTTTCACGGAATTCCGGATCACGCAGGGTGGAGAGCATCACCACATTCTCAATGCCTTCCGCGCCGCAGAAACGGGACTGCGCGAACGGCAGATCAGCGGAAATACATAACACCACGGTATTGGACAGTTTTGCGGCAGTTTCATTGAATTTACGCACTGAGGTGGCGCAGACACCGGTGTCCACACTCGGGAAAATATTCAGAATCTTACGCTTCCCGGCGAATTTGGTGAGCTGGACATCTGACAAATCATTAGCGACTAATTTGAATGGTACGGCTTTTTCACCGGCACGCAGCAGTGCGCCGTAAACCAGAACATCATTACCCTGAAGTTTTACAGTTTGTGTCATTTTTATCATCCTCTGAACGGGCTCATAATTGTTGGTATAAATAATACCTGGCAGGTGTTTTCTCACCGGATATCGTTAATAAAAATGTAATATCCGGTTGTTGTGTTTCGGTAATCATCAGATAATCTATCGGTTTACCATTTTTAATACAAGGCGCCCGTTATGTTCAGGCCAGCAAAATTTTCCCGTTCCGCACTTCTTGCCGGGACGTTTTTCACTTTTTCTTCACTGTTTTGTGCAACGGCGGCGGAGATCCCCGCAGGAACACAGCTGGCAAAAGAACAATCTGTTTATCGTCATCTGAAGGATGAACCCGCGTCTCTGGACCCGATTAAAGCGGTCGGTCTGACCGAAGCTCAGATCCTGCGTGATTTATTTGAAGGGCTGACCAGTCAGGGTGCGGACGGCAAACCGGTGCCCGGTGTCGCTCTCTCCTGGGAGACCCGCAACAATCAGGTATGGACATTCCGCCTGCGTGACGATGCCCGCTGGTCAGACGGCTCACCGGTGACCGCACAGGACTTTGTCTACAGCTGGCAGCGGCTGGTGAACCCGAAAAATCTCTCTACCTTTGCCTGGTTTGCACCGCTGGCCGGTATTAAAAATGCGCAGGCGATTATCGACGGCAAAATGCTGCCGGAAACTCTCGGCGTTGAAGCTGCTGACAGCCGGACACTGCGGGTCACGTTAGACCGCCCTGTGCCGTATTTCCCGAGCCTGGCGGCCAATTTCAGCCTTTTCCCGGTCAATCGTGCCGCTGTTGAGAAATACGGCGACAGCTGGATTCGCACCGGGCATCTGGTCGGCAACGGGGCATTTGTCCTGCATGATAGGGTGGTGAATGAGAAAATTGTTCTGACGCCGAACCCGCATTACTGGGATCACAAACACACGGTACTGACATCGGTTACCTTTGTACCGATTAACCATGAATCCCAGGCCACCAAACGCTATCTGTCCAATGACCTCGATATCACAGAGTCTTTCCCGAAAAACCAGTATCAGAAACTGAAACAGGCGATTCCGGATCAGATTTATATCCCGGATCAGCTCGGCACTTATTATTACGCCTTTAACACACAGCGCGCGCCGACAAATGACCCGCGTGTACGGCAGGCGCTTTCCATGACCATCGACCGCGCGGTGATCGCAGAGAAAGTGCTGGGCACGGGTGAAAAACCGGCCTGGCATTTCACGCCGGATGTCACTGCCGGGTTTACACCGGAGCCGGGCCTGTACCAGAAATTTACTCAGGATGAGCTCGACAGCCAGGCAAAAACGCTGCTGGCCGCCGCCGGTTACGGGCCGCACAATCCGCTGAAATTATCTCTGCTGTATAACAGCTCGGAAAACCATCAGAAAATTGCCATTGCCGTCGGTTCGATGTGGAAGAAAAAACTGGGCGCGGAAGTGAAGCTGGTCAATCAGGAATGGAAAACCTATATCGACAGCCGCAATACCGGCAATTTTGATGTGATCCGCGCCTCCTGGGTCGGCGATTACAACGAGCCGTCAACCTTCCTGTCTCTGCTGACCAGCACACACAGCGGCAATATCGCGCAGTATCATAATGAAAAATATGATGCTCTGCTGAAAACTGCTGCGCTGGAAACGGATGATAACGCCCGTAATACCGACTATAACGACGCCGAAAAACTGCTGGCGGAAGACATGCCGATAGCACCAATCTACCAGTACACCAACGGCCGCCTGATTAAACCGTGGCTGAAGGGATATCCGGTCAATAATCCGGAAGATGTGGCATACAGTCATAATCTCTATATTATTAAACACTAAGCCTGCCTCCGGTTCCTGCTGCGGACGGCTGCAGGAACCGGCTGAACACACTCAGCAGCTGTTTTCACGGACAATGGGGAGAGACGCATGAGCGCTTTGTACGGATCCGCTTTTCAGGGAACAGATCCCATCTGCCGGGTGCAGTTTGACGGAGAGGGCGGTTGTACGCCGGTGGATGTCAACGCGGTTGCCGGGATAAAAGAACCGGTGTGGCTGCACCTGGACTATTTATCCGCGGATAACCAGCGCTGGCTGCGTGAAACGGAACTGTTGCCGCCGCAGGCGCGTGACGGGCTGACAAACAATGTTATCCGCCCCAGGACACTCCGTATTGGTGAGGGTGCATTAATTACCCTGCAAACCATCAACAATAATGACGGCGACCGGCCTGACCAACTGGTGGCATTCCGTATCTGGATCTGCGGCAGTTATATTATCTCCACCCGCCACCGTAAAGTGCATTCCATTCAGACCATTCAGGATGATTTACAAAACGGTGAAGGTGCAAAAAATACCGGAGAATGGCTGGCGGAAGCGGCGTTCTGCATCACCGACGAAGTGGCAGATTTTATTGAGGACTTACACGATACCCTGATTGATATGGAAGATGCGATACTCGATCAGCATATTCCGGCCCGCGGGGAGCTGGCACTGCTGCGCAAGCAGCTGATTGTCCTGCGCCGCTACATGGCACCGCAGCGCGATGTGTTTTCCCGGCTGGCCTCCGAGCGTTACACCTGGCTCTCAGAGCAGGACAGACATCAGCTGACGGATGTCAGTGACCGCCTGGGGCGGATTATTGACGATATTGACTCCTGTATCGCGCGGACATCGGTTATCTCGGATGAAATCACCAATATGATGGCGGATGCGATGAACCGGCGTACTTACACCATGTCACTGCTGGCGATGGTTTTTCTGCCGACAACCTTTCTGACCGGATTGTTCGGGGTCAACCTCGGCGGGATCCCGGGGGGCGATTTCCCGTTTGCTTTCAGTTTGTTCTGTGTGGGACTGGCGGGTGTTATCGGATTTGTTGCCTGGTGGTTACGTAAGAGTAACTGGTTGTAAAAACGTGTATTTTTATATGATTTTACGTACCGGACTTGAGCTATATCAAGAAATACCACGCCCGGTTAGGGCACTATTACTCCCGCAGGTGAATACAACGTTGAGCGATGAACGTTGTGCTCCATAATTGTAGTTTTTCTCATATTGAGTTCTTATACAGAATATTGACCATTATCATGCCGGTGTATTTTATACATCGGTTTTTTTTTTTGCCTGAAACAAACCCGCCAATATTCAGGCCGTACCCTCCGTGGCACGGCACTATAACAGCGTGATTATTTCACTTCCGTCACATCCAGACGTAATTCTGTGAAATCCGGGCTATCGCCGTCATCATCCTCATCTTCCCATACCGGCTGAACAGGCAGAGTTTCGCGGTCAAATGCGAGATCGCCACCGTCGACGACTTCACTGCCGTGATGGATAGATTTGAAATCGAATAATTCAGTGTCACATAAATGTGATGGTACGACATTCTGTGTGGCACGGAACATGGTTTCAATCCGACCCGGATAGCGTTTATCCCAGTCGCGCAGCAGATCTTTGATAACCTGACGCTGCAGGTTCGGCTGAGAGCCGCACAGGTTACACGGAATGATCGGGAATCCTTTGGCTTCGGCGAAACGCTCGATATCTTTCTCACGGCAATAGGCCAGCGGGCGGATCACCACATGTTTACCGTCGTCACTCATCAGCTTCGGCGGCATGCCTTTGAGTTTGCCGCCGTAAAACATATTCAGGAACAGGGTCTGCAGAATATCGTCGCGGTGGTGGCCAAGGGCGATTTTTGTTGCCCCCAGCTCAGTTGCGGTGCGGTACAAAATGCCCCGGCGCAGACGGGAGCAGAGGGAGCAGGTGGTTTTTCCTTCCGGAATCTTCTCTTTCACAATCCCGTAGGTATTTTCTTCGACGATTTTGTATTCAACGCCCAGTTTTTCCAGATATTCCGGCAAGATATGCTCAGGGAAACCTGGTTGCTTCTGATCGAGATTCACCGCCACCAGGGAAAAACGGATGGGGGCGCTCTGCTGCAGGCTCTGCAGAATGGAAAGCAGGGTGTAACTGTCTTTGCCGCCGGACAGGCAAACCATAATGCGGTCGCCGTCCTCAATCATATTAAAATCTGCGATTGCTTTGCCGGTATGGCTGCGCAGGCGCTTTTGCAATTTATTGATGTTGTACTGTTCTTTCGGTGTATTCATGTCTTACTGTTCTTAACGGGTTTGGCTGGTGCCTGTGTCAGGCCGGCCGCACGGCAACGGAAATCTGAAATAAGGACGCAATGATAGCAGAAGGACGGGGGATTCGGATACGTATGGATTAAAAAGGATGACAGCCCGGAACGGAATGATCCGGGATGACGGGGGCGGGCTGCTGGTACTTTCCGGAGGGGGTTATTTTTTACTGCGGATTTTACCCCTTCCTCTGTTCTTCATGTCAATAGTGATCATGTCATAGTCTGTTTCCTGACTCTTTTTCTCTTTATAGTTAAGTGAACTCAGTTTGCTGTTTTTTTCGATACAATCAGTAAAAAAACTTTTTACGTCAACATTAAACAAAAAAGCGATTTGCAGTAATGTACTGGCTCTTATATTGGTAATGCCCTGTTCATAGCGGGATATTTGCTGCTGACTTAAACCCAGTAATTCGGCAAGTGCCATACCTGATAATCCCAGCGATTTTCTTTTCCGTGAAATTTGCTGACCGATAAAGAGGCTGATTTCTCTCTCATTCATATGCTATGCCCTTAAATTAAAAGCTGTGTGTAATCTTAAATATAGTAATTGTGTTAATTATGTTTATATTGCTCAAATGTTCCCAGATAACTGCCGTCAGTATAAGAATTAAGATGATTCGACATATGGGATAATAGTTTTTTTGAATCCGGGTCTCTGTTTAAGATAAATAATACTCTGTGTATAAATTTTTCCGGTGATATATTAAAAATACGCAGTATTAAGATCAGTGTGTCCAGCGGGATAGCACTGTCACCATTCTCGTAACGGGATATCTGCTGCTGCGATAACTGTATTATTGAACCTAACTCATGGCCGGTGATACCTTTTGATTTTCGTAATATTTTAATTTCCTGGCCTATAACTGCATGAAGCTCCTTTTTAAAGACCTGGTGTTGACAACTAAGTGCGTGGCAATTATCGGGCTGCATAAAGATACCATCAGGACGTCATTAAACTTAATGTATATTTTAAATACTATTATAGGAAATATCTGCAAGGCAAAAACAGTATATTGTGCATAATATGCAAGCCCTATAATGGTTGTCAATAAATAAAATTCGCAATAAAAGCGTACAAAAAAAATAAAAAGTAAAATTAAAAACTGAAAATATACAGATACTGCGATGTGTATAAGAAAGGAAAACGTTAGTCTGGATCATTGTGTATTTATTTGATTTTTAAGAAAAAATAAAGACATTGTCCGATGACGGGATAAATAACACTTTGATGGTGTAGTTATACACATTTTGCGGGTTTTGCTGGGGGAGTATCAATATGATGATATTCTTTTTGTAATTATAATAATGGAATATATCAACATTTACGACATCAGTATGTCTTTAAGCAGGTAATTATATAGCAATAAGTAAAACTAAAAGACTTACGGAGTGTGTGACCCGGTGTTTCTGTTCGTCACAAAAAGATGTGTAATTGTAAAAATCAGATATCCGCCGGGGGATCGAAAAGATAACGGCAAAAGCATCAATATCTTTAGTTTTAATATCTTAATATTTTGTTTTTCTTTACTTTTATGAGTCATGATTAACTCAAAAATATCTTTTATTTCATTGTGTTGATAATGATATTCTCTTTTTGTTCTTTTCCGTTCATACCGGAGCATTGTTTATTAAAAATGATAATTCGTTATGAAGAGGAAAAATTAAACGCTTGTTTATATCCAAATGGAAACAATTATAACAATAACGCAACTATTTGAGGTGGGAGTAATAAAAACCTGCGATATTATTCGTTATTACCTTCTTTTAATCATTCAATGCATCAGTGAGGTCACCTGAATATATGTCATGGCTGACAACAGATCCCCGTGACAGCCATGAGAACGGACAAAATTTAAGCGTGATTTTGCATAATCGTATTGAATGTTTTTACAACCAGCAGATTACCGTTTTTCAGTGCAGCGTAGTTTTCCTTTATTTCGGATGCAGCGTACTCACGGATTGCCGTATTCAGATATTCAATCAGCTCAATTTTGCAGTCCTTGTTTGATTTATCCAGTGCTGAGAACGGTGTGCTGAGATCTCTGTTTTCTTCAATCAGTCGCTGAAGGAGTGATTTATCTGTTGCCCGCTCAAAATACTGGCCGACAGTAATAACCCGCTCAAGGCCGGTCAGGTTCATAACCATCAGGGTTAATCTGGAGCATACAGAATAAACAGTCTTATTGCTGACAGACATACTTACCTCATCTACGAAAATCATATGATTTATGCTGGTGTGAGGGTTTACAGCATTTCCCTTTTTTTAAAAGGTAGAATAATCTGAATATTGTGTAAAATGGTCAAATTATACCAATACAGATTACGTATTGCTGCGTAATATACGTTTATTCACGCAGCCATATTATTAAAAGGAATAACAGAGTGACTAAAAAAATACTGAGCCTGTTTATTGTACTGATTCTGTCCGGATGTGTTTCACCGGGTACACAACCGGAAAAATATGAAAAGAATAACGATGACCCTTATAAAAACAGCACAGTAAATACTATCCGTGAAAATCAGGAGATTTACAGGGAGCAACTGAGAATAAAACAACACACCGGCGGAGAGGGATAATGACAGTTATTGAGAACAATCATGAGTATACCGGCTGCCGGTATGAAAAAACGGATTTCAGTGATCAGACAATCCGTGGTGTGGTGTTTGAGGACTGCACCTTTATCCGCTGTGATTTCAGCTCGGCGGTTGCGCAGCAGTGCCGTTTCACTGACTGTGTGTTTGAGCAGTGCAACATGAGTTTACTGGCGGTGCCCGAAACCCGGTTTTCCGGCACTGAATTTACCGGAACGAAAATGATTGGTATTGACTGGACAAAAGCATACTGGCCGAAGTTTGATTTTTATTCTCAGCTGGTGTTCAAAGAGTGCATTTTGGACAGTAATAACTTTTTTGACCTCAGATTGCATGAATCGCACTTTGAGTCCTGCCGGATCCATAATGCCGATTTCAGACAGGCGGAGCTGAATAAATCTGTCATACAGGACTGCGATTTAACCGACACATTGTTTATGCATACTAATCTGGAAGGGGCGGATTTTTCCGGTTCTCACTCTTTTTATATCGATATCCGTGAAAACAAAACGGCCAAAGCCACATTTTCCGCATACGAAGCCCTGAATCTGCTGCGGGCGCTTGATATCCGTCTGGCTGATTAAATCGTGCGGCACCGGGTATATATACCGGATATCTGCTGAATAAAGCGTATAATTACGCAGTAACATCTTCATCAAATCTGATTTTGATGAATAAAGCGACAGTAAGGCTTCTGGTCACTTGCCGGTCTTTGGTATGATCAGTAATAAGTAACTCAATGTATACGGGCGGGGCAATGAGAAAATTTATTCTGTCAGGGATTATGGCCGCATTATTATCCGGCTGCACAGGTACAGGAAGTAAAACACCGGAAGCACCCTGGGGCTTTACATGGGGGCAGACGCCCGCAGAATTAAAAGCCCTGAATCTGGACGATTTTGACTGCACAAAAACCCGTGACGGCGGGCAATTATGCAGTTCACTGGCATCACCGGAGGTTGAAAAGCAATTCTTTATGATGGTCTTTTCACCGGAAAGGCAAAAATTAAATGCAATATCCCGCTTCGGTGTCTGGAGCCATGATCAGGCCGCATTACTGAATGAGTACGATAAAGTAAATGCGGAGATGGAGAAAATCTACGGTAAACCGGCCGGGATAAATGAAGAATATGATCGCAAAACGCCGTTCCTGGCAAAAGTCGCCAAAGGAAAAATCGGGCAGTTTAAGCGCAAATATGAATCAGAAGATACCGAGGTTGTGGTGGGCGTGGTCAGTAATGCCAATCTGGTACAGATAAATGATGAAAAAGATGTCACTTATACTGTGCTGACCATGTATACACTGAAATAAACAGGTACTTGCGGTGCTGAATATTATTACTATGATTCAGCACCGTTTTTTTATTTATTCAGCGTTACAGTTGTTTTTCTGCATTGCACTAACCAGTTGTTTATAACTCTGTTTTTCAATCATATCGTCTGACAGACCAAATTCTGCGGCTTTCTCCCGCAGCTGTTCCCTGTATTCTGCTAATTTGGTTTCATCGTGCGTCATAATGGCAAACTCGGCAAACCAGCCTGCGCCGTTAATATGATCCAGTGTGATATGAATATCACCGAGAAACCAGACGCTGCGGGTTTTTGTTAAGGTCATTGTGCAACGGTAACCCAGCGTCAGCAGCATATTTCTGACATGCTCATGGTCATCAATATTGATGGCTTTGCATTCACTGGCGGCGGGGCCTTTCACTATCCACAGTTTAATACCCGAGGGCGTCATTGTTCTGACTGACATACTGACATTATCGTCTGCCAGGTGCGTTTGCGGTGTGTCGAAAAACCAGTCCGTTTCTTCGTTATTCACCACAAAAGGCTCTGCATGCATTGTGCTTAATTGCGATAAAAAAGCGCTATGATCAGCCAGACGATATTTTATTTCCGCTTCATATTTACCATCAAAGTGATTACTCATGAATTTATCCGCTGTAAATAACTGGTTTGTGACTGGCCTGATAATATCACGTAACCGGCGGAACAGACCCGGTAAAAGAATGTGATCAGTTTCGCTTAATGTCATCCGTTGCTGATTTTTGATACAGCAAAAAAATAGCCTGTGGTATCCCTTTTATCAGTTTTTTTATTTCAAAGGGGATTATCAATGAAATTTATTAATCGTTACAGTGCAATTGCACTGGCTGTTGGTATGTTATCACTGAATATAACTGCACAGGCTGAGACTGTTTCCCTGAATGCCACTGCGGCACCGCAGGCTGTGACAGAAATAGCGGTGTTACAGCCGGGTCAGTGGGATAGTTTTAATAAACAGCGCCTGGATGCCATGATCGCCAAAGCAAAACAATCACCGGCACATACCTATTATGCGGTGTTTGACTTTGATAACACCACGGCATTTTTGGATATTGAAGAAGCAGTGATGATTTATCAGCTTGAACACCTGTTATTTGCCATGACACCGCAGGAACTGAAATCCGTTATTTTCAAAGATATTCCGGCCGGCAATTTTTCCGCTGAGTTCAACAATAAAGACGGTAAACCGGTCAATATTGAGAAGGTCGGTGCCGATATTCTGGAAAGCTACCAGTGGCTGTATGACAACTATGATGGCCTGAAGGGTGATAAGCCGCTGTCTGAAATCAAAAAGTCGCCGCATTATCAGAATTTCATCACCAAAATGCGCTATTTATATGCGGCAATCGGCGGCACATTTGATCATGCCGTTTCCTATCCGTGGGTCACCTATTTATTTATGAATATGACACCGGAGCAGGTTGCGGATATTACCGCTAAAACCATTGAATGGCAGAAATCAGAGCCGGTTGAAGGTGTGGCATGGGAAAGTCCTGAATCGTTACCGGGAGAGGCGGGTATTGTTGAAATTGACTGGCATAATGGTTTCCGTCTGGTGCCGGAAATGCAGGATCTGTATCAGGTGCTGCAAAAATCCGGTATTGATGTCTATGTAATTTCCGCGTCGAACCTGGAAGTGATTAAATCGATTGTCACACAACCGCCGTATTCTGTACCGGAGTCACAGGTATTTGCCATGCATTTACTGCGCACCAAAGATAATAAACTGACATCCGATCTGGATCCGGTTTATCCGCAGACTCAGGGCAAAGGGAAAACAGAGACTATCCGTAAGTTTATTCAGGATAAATATGCCGGTAAAGGGCCGTTATTAGTCGCCGGTGACAGTGAAGGTGACCAGAATATGATGTCTGACTTCCCGGATACGGAGGTGGTACTGATTATTAACCGTCTGCGTTCACCGGATACCATTATCGGGCAGTTATCAAAACAGGCAGTTAAAGAGCACGGTCAGAAGGACGCCAAAGTATTATTGCAGGGACGTAATGACAGCACCGGTGTATTTGTGCCGTCACAGCTTCATACCCCGTTGGGTGCCAAAGAAGGGCGGGCGTTAAAATAACAGCACTGGCTGTCAGTTTAAGGAAATACCGATAACCCCGGCCGGTAATACACACTATGATAGTAAATAGATATCATTACAGGGAATTCAGAAGGATATGGACAAATATATTGTGTGTTATGAAGGTCTGGGGTTAACCGGCTCGGTATTATTCCGCAGTCATGTGGCTGTTAATACCGATATCAGCAGAACGGAAGCGGAACGTTTTATCGCGCTGTTTAATAATGCCGCTGCCGCCGATGCGGTAAAGCATAATATCAACGCGGCACGTTATGTTATCGTGAATATCTGTAAACTGTAGCAATACGGCGGAATTACCGCCGTATTCTTTTTTCAGGCTAAGATCAGTGTATGGGTAATGGCACAATTTTCAGTAAATGCCTCATCATGACTGACCAGTAATAATGCCCCTTTATAACTGCGGAGCACATTTTCCAGTAATAACCGGGAATCAAGATCCAGATGGTTATCCGGTTCATCCAGCAATAAAATATCCGGCAAAGGTTCGGATAATGTTAATGCCAGCAATGTGACTTTCAGTTGTTCACCACCGCTTAATTGTGACAGCGGAATTAACCCCTTATCACCTCTGATCCGCAATGCCCCGAGATGGGTACGCCAGGTTTGTGCCGGAATGGCCGGATCAAACTCACACAGTGCTTCTGTAATCGGCAGGTCTTTATTCAGCAGCGCCAGGTGCTGATCCAGATATCGCAGACGACCGTGCAGGGAGTAATCCCCGGATTTTGCAGTGAGCAGGCCCGCCAGTACTTTCAGTAATGTGGATTTTCCGCAGCCGTTGCGCCCGGCAATATGCCAGTGTTCACCACCGGAAATAGTCAGCGACAGCGGCTCCTGTGTGCCGTACGGTAAAATCAGATCACGGGCATTGATCCGCACCCGTTTTTGCTCGCCGGTATAATTAAAGGCCAGCATTTGCGGGGTGATATGCTGTATTTTCTCATTTACCTCCCGGCGCTGACTGTCCAGCTGAGTCATAACCCGGTCATGACGGCCGGTTATTTTTGACTGCTGCTTCTCCGCTTTATTCTTTTTCATATCCAGCAGCAGGGCAGAGGAGGAGCCGGATGAACGCACTTTCTCACCCTGACGGCGGCGCTGCGCTTTCTTTTCCAGTGTGCGCTGCAACTCCGTTTTTTCTCTGTTCAGCTGCGACTGTAACTGCTTCTCTTCATTTTGTAATGCGCTGAGCTGAAAGGCTTTCTGCTCCGCATAATGGGTGTAATTGCCGCCGTACTCTTCCAGTGCTGACGGCGTGAGTTCAAAAATCCGCTGCATGGTGTCGAGCAAGCGGCGCTCGTGGCTGATCACCAGTGCGCCGGCCGGATGATTCCGCAGTTGCTCACCGAGCCAGCGGCGTCCGGCGGCATCCAGATGGTTTCCGGGTTCGTCCAGTAACAGAAAGGCACGCGGCTGCAAAAAGGCACGGCAGAGTGCCAGCCGGGTTTGCTCACCGCCGCTCAGACTTGTGCAGAGGGTGTCCGCCGGGAGATGCGCCAGCTGCGCACTTTCCAGCAGGGATTGCTGTTGTCGCGGCATATCCCATTTATCCGCCAGAAAATCATAATCCTCTGCGGTGGCGGTGCCGTCCTCTGTGCGGCGCAGTGCGGCCAGAATTTCTGCGGTTCCGAGTGCATCCGCCAGTGTGATGCCGGAAAGGCGGGTCAGCTGCGGCACATAATAAAACGGCACCTGCCAGCTGACGGTACCGGAGGCCGGTTGCCGCTGCTGCGCGAGCAGCGACATCAGTACGGATTTACCGCGCCCGTTATGACCGGTCAGCCCCTGAACCTGACGGGTTAATGTGCCGCTGATGTTGTCAAACAGCGGAATATCGTTAAATGTCACTGATAAGTGAGAAAAATGGCATTGTACGGACATACAAAAGCTCCTGAATAAACAGGGGCAGGCGGATATGCCGGATAAAAAAGAAAACGATGACGAGGATAGCTGCCTGCCCGATATCAAAACAGCGCATTAGTAAAAATGCAGATGATACAGTAATGGGATTCAGGCAATTAAATCATGTCGGCAGACATCCTCAGGGGAAATGAACTGCGGCAATGGTGTCAAATAAATGCCGGATTGTAAACCCCCGGATTCCGGGATTTCCGCAGAGTACGCAGGAATGATTTTTTCCCGGAATGTTACTGTCAATCGCCGGTATTTTCGTTATTCTGTCCGGCCTTGAGATTTTTTATTTTTCCGGCAGCGGAAATTCAGTAACAGGATGGGTTATGAGTTCAGCAGAAACGGTATATCAGGTTGATCAGAAACGCAGAATTATCACCTGTGTTATTACATTCTTCGTAGTTATTGTGCTTTATATCGCACTGGCGTATTTATTCCAGACACGGATGCCGGGTGTGGCTGCCGCACTGGGTCTGACGGTGTATGTCTATATCGCGCAGTTCCCGGTGATTAAAGTGTACGGTGATAAACTGACATCCAAAATCGCTGTCGGTAAAGTGGTGGCAATGCCGTTTGACGGCGGGCATTTCTCCCTGCAGGAAGTGAAGGGGCTGAAAGCGTTAATGGTCTCGTTTTCCACGGACTCTTATATTCTGAGCTATCATCCGGCAAACAGCCGCCGTGTCCGTATTGTCGGGCCGACACTGAAAAAGGCGCAGTTAAAAGCGATTTTTGACGCCATTCCGGCACAGTCAAAACGTGCATTATAATGCGGTAACCCGGTTCCCGTACTTCCCGTGATAGTCGCATGTGTTACCATGGTCACACTTTTCTGCTCAAAAGCTGTATCGATACAGCTTTTCTTTACGGGGGACCATAATGACTGAAGCCCTGTCACGAAATCAGGCCTGGCTGCGGGTAATGGTACTTGCAGTGGCGGCATTTGTATTTAATACCACTGAATTTATTCCGGTTGCACTGCTGAGTGATATCTCTGCGGGTTTTTCGATGCAACCCGCAGAGACCGGACTGATGATCACCATTTATGCCTGGGTGGTGGCGCTGACGTCGCTGCCGCTGATGCTGCTGACGGCGCGTATTGAGCGGCGCAAATTGCTGCTCTGGCTGTTTACCGTATTTGTGATAAGTCACATAGTGTCCGGACTGGCGCAGCGTTTTGATGTGCTGGTGGTCAGCCGGATCGGTGTCGCACTGGCGCATGCGGTGTTCTGGTCGATCACTGCATCACTTGCTGTCAGGGTGGCTCCGCCCGGTAAAAAATCCCAGGCACTGGGACTGCTGGCGACCGGTACGGCGCTGGCAACCGTGCTGGGGCTGCCGATAGGCCGTGTTATCGGGCAGTGGGTCGGCTGGCGGATGACGTTCTTCTGTATCGGCGGCCTGGCGTTGATCACTATGGCGGCAATGGCGCGTTTTCTTCCGCTGCTGCCGAGTGAGCATTCCGGCTCCCTGAAAAGTATTCCGGTTTTGTTCAGACGACCGGCGTTAGTGGGGATTTTTGTGCTGACCGCGATTGTGGTAACCGGGCATTTCACCGCTTATAACTATATTGAGCCGTTTGTGCAGACGGTTGCCGGGAAATCCCAGGATTTCGCCACGCTGTTTCTGCTGATTTTCGGGGCGGCGGGGATTATCGGCAGTGTGATTTTCAGCCGTTACAACACCCGGTTGCCGCTGCTGTTTCTGCCTGCGGCGATAACATTACTGACGGTCTGTCTGATGCTGCTGATGACCAGCCGCGTGACTGATACCGCGCTGATTATCCTAGGGGTTGTCTGGGGTATCGGTATGATGTGCACCGCGCTGGGGTTACAGGTCAAAGTGATTGATTTGTCACCGGATGCCACCGATCTGGCGATGTCTGTTTATTCAGGCATTTTTAATATCGGTATCGGCGGCGGGGCGCTGCTTGGTAATCAGGTGATTATTCATATGGGCATGGAACAGATAGGTTATGCCGGGGCGGTATTTGCCGTGGCGGGTGTGCTTATCTCACTGTTTGTTTTCAGCCGTTACCGGGCTCTGTTTATACAAAGGCCGAAAGCAGAAAGCCGCATTACCTCGCATAATCCGTCATAAATTAATCATATCCCGCACCATTTCGCTGCGGGATTTTTTTTCTGATTTCTTTATAATATCCGCCTTACTGAGTGATAAAGATATGAACGGGTGATTTATGAATGGTTTATTGTGGCTGACGCTGGCCGTGGGCGCAGAAGTGGTGGCGACCTCAATGTTACGGGCGGCAGACGGTTTTACCCGGCTGATACCGTCGGTCGCGGTGGTGATCGGCTATTGTGTGTCGTTCTGGGCGCTGTCTCAGGTGGTGCGGATGATGCCGCTGGGGATAGCGTATGCTATCTGGTCCGGAATGGGGATTGTGATTGTCTCTGCCGCCGCTTATTTTATTTATCACCAGAAACTGGATTTACCCGCAGTTATCGGGATGGCTCTCATTATTGCGGGCGTATTGGTGATAAATTTATTCTCGAAAAGCAGTGTTCACTGAGCTGCATCCGCAGCTATGAGGCCATAATCATGATATCAGTTCCATTTTTCCGCCGCCCGGGGCGGGTATTGTGCCGTGTTATTGTTGCGGCAGCGGCTTTTGCTGCGGGTTGCAGCAGTTCACCGGATACGGTGCAGCAGAAACAGATCCCGCGCTATCAGCAGCCGTTGATTGATTTAACCGAAGATGCCCGTGCCAGCTGCAGCTATGCAGGGGGAACGCCGTCACTTATCCGCGAACTGAACGGTGCACAGACACCGGGATGTCAGTTTGCCAACGGCAAACGCTGCAGCCAGCAGTCACTGCTTTCCGGAAGTTGCGGATCGGTATTGTGAGAGATGTCCGGAACAGCCGCGTTATGACAGCGCGGCTGTTATTGATTGGATAAGATCAGAACAGGCGACGCGGCTGTTTGCGGTGAATGAACTGAGATAATAATACCAGCGCACTGATCAGCAGATACACAGCAAAGATACCGATAAGCCACTGCGGCATATCCAGTTTCAGGAACACCCATTGCTGAACGGCACAGTCACCGGATGCTTCAAACACTGACGGCAGCCAGGTATTGAGCGGAAGCCATTCCGGGAAATTCACAAAGAAATCACAGGTATTGAACGGAGACGGGTAGAGCTGGATCATGGTGTGTTCCCATGACAGCTGTAATCCGGCAATCCCGCTGTAAATCCACAGGGCAACAGCCAGCCAGCGGATGATAACGCTGCGCGGCGCTATCCAGCCGAGGAATCCGGCAAAGGCAATGCCCAGAACAGCAATACGTTCATAAATACACATCACACACGGCTGTAATCCCATTCCGTGCTGAAAGAACAGGGCGATACCGTCGAGTGCCAGTGCGGAGATCATCAGTAAAAACCATGCACTGCGGCCCCGCGAACACTCATAAAGATAAGTCAGCATAATTGTATCCGGGTTATCCGATTAATAAGAAACAGATTAACTAACGCAGCGACTGTACGATAAAAAATACAGCAGCGCACCCCTTTTCCGCATTTACGGCGGGCAGAAACAAAAAAACCGGAATAACACTGTTATTCCGGTTAGTGCAGTGTAAAAAGGTGGTTACGGCAGTGTAATCACACCATTGGCAGCCATCCATTCTGAAACCGGTACCAGCCATAATTCAACGCCGAAGAAACCGACCAGTGTCATCACGATGGTGTAAGGCAGCGCCATTATCACCATTTTTCCGTAGGAAAGCCGGATCAGCGGTGCCAGTGCGGACGTCAGCAGGAACAGGAATGCCGCCTGACCGTTTGGCGTTGCCACCGACGGCAGGTTTGTCCCGGTATTGATAGCAACGGCCAGATATTCATACTGTGTATAGGATACCAGTCCGGCTTTCATCGCCGTCATGGCCTCATTGATATAGACCGTGCCGACAAAGACGTTATCAGAGACCGCCGAAAGCAGGCCGTTGAACAGATAGAACAGCGACAACTGCGACGACGGATCCGAGCTGAGGACAAACTGGATAAACGGTGTGAATAATTTCTGGTCAACAATTACCGCAACGACGGAGAAAAACACAGTCAGCAGCGCGGTAAACGGCAGTGCTTCTTCGAAAGCCTCACCGAGAGCATGTTCTTCCGTGATCCCGCAGAATGCCGTCGCCAGAATAATCACAGATAAACCGATAAGCCCGACTTCGGCCAGATGGAAGGCCAGTGCAGTGATCAGCCAGATACCGATAAGGCCCTGAACAATCAGCTGCATTTTTTCCTGTTTGGTCCGGCGTGCCGCAGATTTTTGTGCATTATCTTCCAGTACGGCTCTGACCCGCTCCGGCAGTTCCGCACCGTAACCGAACAGTTTAAACCGTTCTACCAGGTAGCAGACCAGAAGACCACAGACAAACACCGGAATCGTCACCGGCGCCATGCGCAGGAAGAAATTCACGAAATCCCATCCGGCATGTTTGGCAATAATCAGGTTCTGCGGTTCACCGACCATGGTCATCACGCCGCCCAGTGCGGTACCGATACCGGCATGCATCATCAGGCTGCGCAGGAAAGCACGGAACTGATCCAGTGTCTGACGCTTTTCGGTGCTGTCGATAAATTCATCATCACTGAGCGTCACCGTTTCTTTTCCGGAAGAGGCATACTGATGATAAATCGCATAAAACCCGACAGACACACTGATCACCACGGCGATCACCGTCAGTGCATCCAGAAATGCGGATAAAAATGCACTTGCCAGACAGAAAGCAAGAGAAAGCGCGCGTTTGGAACGGATAGACAGGAGCAGTTTGGTAAACAGAAACAGCAGCAGTTGCTTCATAAAGTAAATACCGGCAACCATAAAGATCAGCAGCAGGATAACCTCAAGGTTATTCACAATCTCATGGCTGATTTGCGCCGGCGATGTCATACCGATCAGTACCGCCTCAATCGCCAGCAGGCCGCCGGGTTGCAGCGGATAGCACTTCAGCGCCATCGCAAGGGTGAAAATAAACTCAATGACCAGCAGCCAGCCGGCTGTAAAAGGGTCAATAAAGAAGTAAACAACCGGATTTATAATTAAAAAAAGAATAATAGCAAGCTTATACCAGTCAGGAGAGTGGCCCATGAAGTTTTTCAGGAAGGCCTGCCGCATTGATATTTCCATTGTTGCTGTGTGTCCTCCGCAGGGGGTGAAAAGATGATCCGCGTATAACTACAGTGCTTTATACTACGCCGGTATTCTGAATTTATTAAGAATTTAAATCAACTGATGGTCACAGGCAGTACCATCATGATTTATGACCGGATTCACTCTTTCGCAAGCTGGTTGCTATATCGCAGCATCACATTCTGTTATCATCCGGATAATTGGAAGGTTAATTAATTGCTTTGGACGAAGTCACCTATGGTAATCAAGGCGCAGAGCCCTGCGGGGTTTGCAGAAGAGTATATTATTGAAAGTATCTGGAATAACCGCTTTCCGCCGGGATCTATCTTACCCGCAGAGCGTGAGTTATCTGAACTGATTGGTGTGACCCGGACAACCCTGCGTGAAGTGTTACAACGCCTTGCCAGAGATGGCTGGCTGACGATTCAGCACGGTAAACCGACAAAAATTAATAATTTCTGGGAAACATCCGGACTGAATATTCTGGAAACCATTGCCCGTCTCGATCACGAAAGCGCGCCGAAACTGATTGAGAACCTGCTGGCAGCCAGGACTAATATTGCCTCTATTTTTATCCGTACTGCGTTTCGCAATAATCCGGAAAAATCACTGGAAATTCTCAGTCAGGAAAATGAACCGGATGATAATTCCGATGCGTTCAGCCAGTATGATTATGACGTATTCCGCGGTCTGGCATTTGCTTCCGGTAACCCGATTTACGGCCTGATCCTCAACGGTCTGAAAGGGTTGTACACCCGTGTCGGCCGCTTCTATTTCGCAAGCCCGGAAGCCCGTAAACTGGCGCGGAATTTTTATCAGCAGCTGACCGGCCTGTGCCGCGAAAAAGCCTATGATAAAGTGCTGGATTGTGTCCGCAGCTACGGCAAAGAGAGCGGTACTATCTGGCAGACCATGCAGAGCGGCATTGCACAGGATCTGAATCCGCAGTAATACAGGCGGAACAGGATGAAAAACCGGCGCTGAGCCGGTTTTTTGTTATGCGCGGGCCAGTGCCTGTAATATCGCCTGTGACTGTGTCCAGAGCAGGGCGCCGCCTTCTTCCGCAAACAGATGATGCTCCGCGCGGGGAAAGCGTCCGGCCAGAATTTTGCCGCCATCCGGGGAATGCACGGTACTTGTGTCCTTCTCCCCGTACCACAGCGACACCGGACAGGTGATTTGCTCCGGTGTAAATCCCCATTCCTGCATTGCAATCAGCAGATCCTGTGTATAGCCTTCATTTCCCTGAGAAAATGCCTCTGCCATACACTGCCGGTAAACCGGTAAAAAATCAGCCGCCTGATAAACCGCCAGGTCTGTTTCCCCGCTGTAATTCAGAATGAAATTCATCAGCCAGTCTGCGGTGATATTTTCCCGTACCCATGCGATAAACCCGTCAGGCTGAGTCCGCGCGTTATTCTGCATATCAATAACATCCGCAGATAACAGCGCCCGGGTTGGCGGGTAATCTAACTGATCCTGTCCCGAAATCAGTGCCAGCGCGGAAACTTGCGCATAATACGCCAGTGCCATGGAATAAACCGCACCCTGAGAGAATCCGGCCGCCCTGAACCGGGTGTAACCCAGCGACTGCATCAGAAAAGTGACATCTGCGGCAAAGGATTTCAGGGATTTTCCGGCATCGGGAGAAGAATCCCCGAGCCCCGGGCGATCCGGGGTTATCAGCCGGATATTATTGTCTGCCAGGTAAGGAATGCCGAACCCGGCAGAGCCGCTCATACCTGCACCGGTACAGAACACAACCGGCGTACCGGTTTCCGGGCCGGAATCATACCAGCTGAAGCGGCGGCCATCGGGTAAGAGGGTGATGTTTTTGCGCTGGTTTTTAATATTCATCGTTATTACCGGAAAATATGCCGGAAGGCATAAAAAAGAAGAGGGGTTTTCTGATAAATAACCAGCGTAACGTAAATATACGGATTATTTATTCAGTCTGGCGTCATCGGCAACAAAGACGGGTGTCTGGTTGCGTTTCGCGATGAGTTCGCAGCAGTGCCTGCGACAGATAGCCTGCATAGTATTTAACAAATGCTTATATTACAAGATAATAAAATCAATTTCGGATAAAAGGATAATTTAATTAATTATATCAGTGATTAAAAAAAATACTGTTTTGTGACCGGCAGCAAAGAAACAGACTTAATATGACGTGAGGGGATTTCGCTATGTTGGCAAAATGTTTCTGAAATATTATGCTGATGCTAATGTGAAATAAACAATAAGGCGGCAACATGAACATTGTCATCCTGGGAAGTGGTGTTATCGGTGTCACAACAGCCTGGTATCTCGCGCAGAAAGGGCACGATGTGACTGTTATCGACAGGCAGCCGGCGGCGGCGGAAGAAACCAGCTTCGGTAATGCCGGGCAAATCTCTCCCGGTTATGCCACGCCGTGGGGGGCTCCGGGTATTCCGCTGAAAGCCGTGAAATGGATGTTTGAAAAACATGCCCCGCTGGCCATCAGACCGGATGGTTCGCTGTTCCAGTTACGCTGGATGTGGCAGATGCTGCGCAATTGCGGTGCTGATTATTACGTCATGAATAAAAGCCGCATGGTACGGATTGCGGAATACAGCCGTGACTGCATGAAAGCATTACGCGCCGAAACCGGAATACAGTATGAGGGGCGTCAGGGCGGCACACTGCAACTGTTCCGCACACAAAAACAGCTGGATAATGCAGCCAATGATATTGCAGTTCTGAAACAGGAAGGCGTGGCGTACCGCCTGCTGAGTGCCGGTGAACTGCATGAGGCAGAACCGGCGCTGGCCCATGCGGAACATAAACTGGCGGGTGGCCTGCAACTGCCGAATGATGAAACCGGGGACTGCAATCTCTTTACCAAACGGCTGGCGGCAATGGCGGAGCAGGCCGGTGTGAAATTCCGTTTCGGCGTCAATATTCACCGTCTGCAATTCAGTGGTGATCGCGTCAGCGGGGTGATTTGTGATGAGGAAGTGATCACCGGTGACCAATATGTGGTGGCGCTGGGGTCATACTCGACAAAATTACTGCACGGCCATATCGCCATCCCGGTGTATCCGTTGAAAGGTTATTCTCTGACCATGCCGATCATTGACGAAAGCCGTGCTCCTGCATCCACGGTACTGGATGAAACCTACAAAATTGCGGTGACCCGCTTTGACCAGCGTATCCGTGTCGGCGGCATGGCAGAAGTGGTTGGTTTTAACCTTGATATTGTCAGATGGCGCTGCGAAACACTGAAAATGGTGGTACAGGATCTTTACGGCGGTGGCGGGGATATCAGCAAAGCTACCTTCTGGACCGGTCTGCGCCCGATGACACCGGACGGCACCCCGATTGTCGGGCCGACCGCGTACAGCAATCTGTTCCTCAATACCGGCCACGGCACCCTCGGCTGGACAATGGCCTGCGGCAGCGGGCAGTTGCTTGCCGATATTATGTCCGGCGATAAACCGGCTATCCGTGCGGATGATCTGGCAGTATCCCGTTATCTGAACGGGTTCAGAACCCGGCTGGTGATCCCGCAGCAGTTACATACCGCATAACCAACAAAATAAGGAGCGGTGATTTTATGCCTCGTCCGATACAGGCTGTGATTGACAGTGAAGCTGTCCGCTATAATCTGGCCCGGGTAAAAGAGCGGGTCAGCCCGTCCCGGGTGTGGGCAGTGGTGAAAGCGGATGCATACGGACATGGCATTGAACGGATTTTTCCGGCACTGGCGCAGGTGGAGGGCATTGCGCTGCTGGATTTCAGTGAGGCGGTGAAGGTTCGCGAACTGGGCTGGCAAAAGCCGGTTCTGCTGCTGGAGGGATTTTTTCAGCCAGAAGATCTGTCACTGATTGACCGTTATCAGCTGTCAACATCTGTACACAGCGAGTGGCAGATTAAAGCGATAGAGGAAGCATCATTTATTCAACCTCTGAATGTGTATCTGAAACTGAACAGCGGCATGAACCGGCTGGGTTTTTCACCGGCGGCGTATCTGAATGCACTCCAGCGCCTGACAGTATTACCGCAGGTCGGCACTATCACACTGATGAGCCATTTTGCGGATGCGGATTTAACTGCCGGTATTCATAAACAGATGTCGCGCATTGCGCTGTTCAGTTCTCTGAATTTACCGCAGTGTCTGGCAAATTCCGCTGCGGCCATGTGGGAACCGGACACCCGCGCGGATGAAGTGCGTTGCGGTATCATCCTTTATGGTGTCTCACCCAGCGGCAACAGTGCGGATATTGCAGAGTTCGGCCTGAAACCGGTGATGACTCTCCGCAGTGAAATTATTGCTGTTCATGATATTGAAGCCGGTGAAACCGTGGGTTACGGCAGTCGTTTTACTGCCGCAGCGCCGATGCGGATTGCCACCATTGCCTGTGGTTATGCCGATGGTTATCCGCGCCACGCACCGGACGGTACGCCGGTCTGGATTGCCGGTCAGCGCTGTCCGCTGGCGGGACGGATCTCCATGGATATGCTGACAGTTGATATCACCCGCTGTCCGGAAGCGGATATCGGTACACCAGTTGAATTGTGGGGAGCGAATCTTCCGGCGGATGATGTCGCACAATATGCCGGGACTATCGGCTACGAGCTGCTGACAGCACTGGCACGGCGGGTACCGGTGAGCACTGCCGGGTAATTATACGTCTTTCCGGCTGTTTTTATGATCCTGATAAATACCCGGCCACTCTGCGCGCAGTAAACTGTTCCGGTTGAAATCAGGCAGGAGTGCTTTATGCAGGCGGGTGTGGAAATCCGGGTAAAGGGAAAAGTTCAGGGAGTCGGGTTTCGTCCGGCTGTCTGGCAGATAGCACATCAGATGGGATTGTGCGGGGATGTCAGCAATGACAGTGAAGGGGTGCTTATCCACCTTCCGGCAGATGCGGATATCGCCGGTTTTATCAGCCGGTTACAGGCGCAGTGCCCGCCGCTGGCGCGAATCGACCATATCGGGCAGCAGCATTATACCTTTGAACAGTGCCCGGCGGCATTTACCATCACTGCCAGCGGAAAGGGGGAAATGGATACCGAAATTATCCCGGATGCAGCAACCTGTGATGTTTGCCTGAGTGAATTGTTTGACCCCGGCAACCGCCGTTACCGTTATCCTTTTATTAACTGCACACACTGCGGGCCTCGTTTTACCATTATCAGGGGAATGCCGTATGATCGTCCGAATACCGCGATGTCGGTTTTTCCGTTTTGTCCGGTGTGTCAGCATGAATACCGCGACCCTGCAGATCGTCGCTTTCACGCGCAACCTAATGCCTGTCCGGATTGCGGACCGCATATCTGGCTGACGGATCCGCAGCAGCAGATTACCGCCCGCTTTGATGATGCTCTGTCAGCCGCAGTCCGTTTACTGAAAGACGGCAAAATTCTGGCGATGCAGGGACTGGGTGGCTTCCACCTGGTGGCGGATGCACAAAACAATGAAGCTGTGGCTGCACTGAGAGCCCGAAAACACCGGCCTGCCAAGCCGTTTGCGGTGATGATACCGTCCGTTGACTGGTTGGCGGAATGCACAGGACAGGAGCCGGATCCCGGCCTGATTACCCTGCTGAAAAGCCCCGCCGCACCGATTATGCTGACGGATGAACCGGAAGTGATCGCCGTATTGTCTCCGCTGGTCGCGCCGGGATTGTGTGAAACCGGCATTATGCTGCCGTCTAACCCGTTACAGCATCTGTTGCTGCATGATATTCAGCGTCCGCTGATTATGACCTCCGGGAATGCATCGGGCCATACTCCGGCGCTGGATCACGCAGCGGCATTTGAGCAGCTCAGTTCCGTTGCCGATGGTTTTCTGCTGCATAACCGTGAAATCATTCAGCGGGCGGATGATTCTCTTGTCCGTTATCAGGCCGGAGATATTCAGGTGTTGCGGCGTGCCCGTGGTTATGTGCCGGATGCTATCGATGTCAGCGCAGTGACCGGCAAAAATCCGCCGGCAGTTCTGGCGCTGGGCGGTGATCTGAAAAACACCTTCTGTTTGCTGCATCATCAGCAACTGATTACCGGGCCACATCTCGGGGATTTGGCGGATCTCTCCGTACAGGGGCAACTGGAGGCTTCGCTGAAACTGTTTGAGCAGATTTATCAGATGAAACCACAGGTTATCGCCGGGGATGCGCATCCCGGCTATATCAGCCATCAGATGGGTATGGCACTGGCACAGGCGCATCAGGTGCCGTTTATACCGGTTTATCATCATCATGCGCATATTACAGCCTGTCTGGCAGAACATGGCTGGCGTCAGGAAGATGGTGAAGTCGTCGGGATAGCACTGGACGGTCTCGGGTACGGCGCGGATAACACACTATGGGGCGGTGAAATCCTGGCGGGTGATTACCGGCAGATGACCCGTACCGGCGGGTTACCGGCGGTGAGTCTGCCTGGCGGGGACAAAGCGGCGGTTCAGCCATGGCGTAACCTGCTGGCTCATCTGCATCACGCCGGTTTGTGGCCGTCTTCACCATTGGCATCACGGCTTACCGGGAAGAATGTATCATTGCTGATTAAAGCCATTGAGCAGGGCATCAATGCCCCGAAAGCGTCATCCTGCGGGCGTTTGTTTGATGCGGTGGCCTGTGCGCTGGGCTTAACCGCAGATCAGATAAGCTGGGAAGGGGAAGCAGCCTGCGCACTGGAAAATTGCGCGTTACAGTGTCACAATCAGGAGGAGCTTATCACCAGTGAAACACTGCCGCTGACGACGGGTAATATCATTGATTTACGTCCGCTCTGGCAGATGCTGGCGGATGATGCTCTGACAATACCGGAAAGAGCATTCCGTTTTCATGTGCTGCTGGCAAATACGGTTGCCGGGATGGCGGATGATACAGCAACCCGGAAAAATACGGATACCATCGTGCTCTCCGGCGGCGTGTTTAATAACCGGTTGCTGCGCCGTATTATTAAGGACAGATTAAGCCACAGACTGGTGCGGGAACCCCGTCAGTTGCCGTGTGGTGATGGCGGAATAGCGGCAGGTCAGGCACTTATCGCTGCAATGACATTACTTAACTGAAACCGGTGGCACGATTTAGCACAGTAAATATTTGTAATTTTTATCATCGCTGAATTATCATTCACCGTAATATATGCGCCCCGCAAACATTTGTTGCGGTAATTTGTACATGAATTTAACTCAGGAAATGATAATGCATAAGAAATTAACCGGCCTGCTCAGTCTCAGTATGTTAACTGTCATGTCAGCCTCTGCGTTTGCAGACGACGGAAAATGGTCTGTCGGTGCTTCCGTACTCTATCAGGAGCAGGCATACCGCGGCACAAAAACATCTGATAAATTTATGCCGGTTCCGATGGTTAACTATGAAGGTAAAAACTTTTATTTTCATACCTTAGCGACCGGTTATTATCTGTGGAATGACAAAAAAGATCAGCTGTCCGTTGACCTGTTCTACTATCCGCAGGCATACCGTGCCAAAGATAATAAAGATTCCCGCATGCGCAAGCTCGACAACCGCCGTGATACCGCGATGGCCGGGCTGAGCTACCGCCACCATGAAGAGTGGGGAACACTGCGTACCAACTTCTCAGGGGATATCCTGGGTAAAAGTGACGGTATGCGTTTTGATGCCGCTTACCTTTACGGGTTTGAGGGCGACAAATGGTCTGTCCAGCCGGGCGTGGGTGTGATCTGGTCCAGCGAAAAACAGAACCGTTATGAATACGGGATCAGTGCTGCTGAATCCCGTCGCAGCGGTCTGGATGAATACCGTCCGGGCAGCAGCTGGACACCGTATGTTGAGCTGACCGGTCATTATCAGTTTGATGAAAACTGGTCTGCATTCGCGATGGGCCGTATTGATCTGTTACCAAGTGAGGCCAAAGACAGCCCGATGGTGGACAAAAAACACACCTCTATCCTGTGGACTGGCGTGACTTATACTTTCTGATAATTCAGTGGTATAACAGAACTGCACCCGACCTGTGTCCGGTGCAGTTTTTTTATGGCTGTTAACCATACCGGAGGGCTTTTGTGATCAGTGTATTGCGTCATTGCCTGCTGCTGCTCTGTTTTTTTACCTCCGCTGTGTACGCGTGGCAGCCGCAGCAGGGCGATATTATTTTCCATACCTCACGCTCCTCTCAGAGCCTCGCCATACAAAAAGCGACCGGGTCGGTCTACAGCCATATGGGAATTATTCTGCTGCGTGACGGTAAGCCATATGTGTATGAGGCGGCAAAAACAGTCCGCTTTACACCGCTGAAACAGTGGATTGCACGCGGTGCCGGTAACCATTACGTGGTGAAACGCCTGAAAAAGCCGCTGAGTGCCTCACAGCAGCAGGCATTGTACCGTGAGGCGATGCGGTATCAGTCCCGGCCTTACGACCTGACATTTTCATGGGATGATGAGCGGATTTATTGTTCTGAACTGGTCTGGAAAATCTATAAAAATGCCCTGAATACAGAGGTCGGTCAGTTACAGACATTGCGGGAGTTTGATTTATCTTCACCGGAAGTACAGGCAAAGATGAAAGAACGGTACGGAAAGGCGGTTCCGCTGAATGAAACGGTGATTTCGCCGGTGGCTGTGTTTGATTCACCGCTGCTGACAACGGTATATGAAAGCCGGTAATCATTCACCGACCTTATGTGTTCCTGAGCAGCCCGTCAGCTGATTTTCGGGTTCAGGCGGATACGGACGGAGAGATGGGACGGTTTATCGCCCTGCGGAGCCATAGGGCGGTTAATCCGCGCACTTTCAGCACACACCATCGTTTTATAACCGTCATCCGGCATATCGGCCATTGATGCGGACAATGCTGCACCGGGGTTCCAGCACACCACATCGCTGTGATGAAAATGCACCACTTCAATATGACGTTTTAATTTCTTATCGTGGATATAGGTGGATTGTTCCGGCTCGGTATAGATGCGGTCGGTACGGCCGTTGAAAACCAGCTTTGTCTCTTCGGTATATTCTTCACGCTGTGACAGATTATCCAGCAGATGCTGACCCAGCCCGCTGATACTGACCTGTGCAATATCGCCGACGGTAAAATAGGTATGCAGCGCTGCGGTTGCCTGATACTGCCCGTAAGCTTCCAGCTCGACCTCACAGGTGTCTCCCAGGCGGATGCGGGCGATCAGTGTGAACTCGTGCGGCCACAACTTGCGGGTTTCCGCACTGTCACGCAGGGTGAATGTGAGAAATACACCTTCTTCATTTTCATTATGAGCCGTGAACTCCCACTGCATAATACGGGCAAAACCGTGGGAAGGCGCCTGCACCGGGCCGAACCACGGCCAGCAGACAGGGATCCCGCCGCGGATGGCCACACCCGGGGTAAATGCACTGTTTTCACTGAGCCATAATCCCGGCTGTTCTGAACCGGCCGGTTGCCATGCCAGCACCTGTGCTCCCTGAAAACTGACCGCAGCACGGACTTTCGGATGGTCGATCACAATAACCGGCAAATCCTCCATCTGACGCTGGGACAGCGAAGGGGTGATCGGACTGGTAACCGGTAACGCAAGAAGGCGCTCAATCATAATTTACCCTTTTGTAATAAAAACAGGACATTTACCTTCTACTTTACGACTGTTTACCACAAAACAAAAGAGCCGCAAAAGCGGCTCTTTGTGAGGATAACAGAGTGCAGACTTATTTGGAGATGTGTGCAATCAGATCCAGTACTTTATGAGAATAACCGGTTTCGTTGTCATACCAGGAAACCAGTTTCACAAAGTTGTCGTTCAGTGCGATACCGGCTTTGGCATCGAACACAGAAGTCAGTACTTCGCCGTTGAAGTCAGTGGAAACCACGTCATCTTCGGTGTAACCCATCACGCCTTTCAGCTCGCCTGCTGCTGCCGCTTTGATAGCTTCACAGATTTCAGCGTAAGTTGCTGCTTTTTCCAGACGGACAGTCAGGTCAACAACAGAGACGTTAGGCGTAGGAACACGGAAAGACATACCGGTCAGTTTACCGTTCAGTGCAGGGATAACTTTGCCCACTGCTTTTGCTGCGCCGGTAGAAGACGGGATGATGTTCTGGGATGCACCGCGGCCGCCGCGCCAGTCTTTGTGTGAAGGACCGTCAACAGTTTTCTGGGTGGCAGTGGTGGCGTGAACAGTGGTCATCAGACCTTCAACGATACCGAATTTGTCGTTGATGACTTTTGCCAGTGGTGCCAGGCAGTTAGTGGTACAGGATGCGTTAGAAACGATTTCCTGGCCCGCGTAATCTTTGTGGTTAACACCCATAACAAACATCGGGGTCGCATCTTTGGAAGGACCGGTCAGAACGACTTTCTTCGCGCCTGCCTGGATGTGTTTGCGTGCAGTTTCGTCAGTCAGGAACAGACCGGTTGCTTCAGCAACAACATCAACGCCGGCTTCGTTCCACTTCAGGTTCGCAGGGTCACGTTCGGAGGTAACGCGGATAGTTTTACCATTAACAACCAGATGGCCATCTTTCACTTCAACGGTACCGTTAAAACGGCCGTGAGTTGAGTCGTACTTCAGCATGTATGCCATGTAATCTGCATCGAGCAGGTCGTTGATTGCAACGATTTCGATATCTGAACGCTCTTGTGCAGCACGGAATACGATACGGCCGATACGACCAAAACCATTAATACCTACTTTGATAGTCATAGTATTACCACCAGCTATTTGTTAGTGAATTAAAGTTGCTACTAAAGTTACCAAAACCTTGCCAGCCGTCAAGCGGAATCGTGTCAATTAATGTCATTTAACATTTAATCTGCTCAACAAATCGCCACTTTCAGTAAATTTGTCGCCGCTATTATCGGGACTTAGCGGAATAAAGACAGCGTGTATGGGGCATAAATGTGAAACATGTCACAAATAAGTGGTGTCAATGCTGACATGACAAGTTTAGAATAACATCCGGTCATTTGATGTTAATTTTTTGTTATTCTGTATTCTGACTGACCCTGCACAATAATGATAAGGATTCAGCTATGTCCGGGACTGATAAAAAGCGGGATACACCCGCTGAGCTGACAGAGATTCAGCGCTATGTCACACAGGAAGCGGGAACTGAGCACCCGTTTACCGGCCGCCTGCTCTATAATGAGAAACAGGGGGTATACCGTTGTATTTGTTGTGGTTCTCCGCTTTTTTATTCGGATACCAAGTTTGATGCCGGCTGCGGCTGGCCGAGTTTTTATGAGCCGGTCAGCAAAAGTGCAGTCCGGTATATTGACGATACCTCTCATGGCATGCATCGTATTGAGACCCGTTGCGGTCATTGTGATGCGCATCTGGGGCATGTTTTCCCTGACGGGCCTGCGCCGACAGGGCAGCGTTATTGTATTAACTCAGCATCACTGAGTTTTGAAGATGAAAAAACAAAAGCAATAACAAACGGTTAGTTTGGTTATATTGAAATTTAACATTTGTATAACGATAGAAAAAACGATTCAGCTTCTGATGTGATCAAAAGGTAAAATCAGATGCTTTCGGGGAAGGAGTTGTATGGAAATTGATGATTTATTGTCCGCCATGACGCCGGAAGTCTACGGGCGTCTGGTGACAGCCGTCGAACTGGGTAAATGGGCCGATGGTGTACCACTGACGGAATCTCAGAAAAGCAGCAGCCTGCAGCTGGTGATGTTATGGCAGTCCCGCCATAATGCGGATCCGGCGCATATGACGGTGGGTACTGACGGGGAAATCAGCCTGAAAAGTAAGCAGGAACTGAAAGCGCTGTTCACCGATACGCATCTGGCCACACTGAAACCGCAGGACTGAGTGTAAAACGGGACAGTGTTTACTGTCCCGTCATGACGATTACTGTTCTTTTTCGCCGCAGAACTGAGCCGCTGTCTGCAACCGCGCACCGGCGTTCTCCATCTCCGCAAATGCGGTGAGGCTGTCATCCGGCTGCAAATTAACGCCCCGGCAGCCGTCCGTGATCACAGTGACGGCAAATCCTTCCGCCAGTGCATCCAGCACCGTAAATTTCACACAGTAATCGGTGGCGATCCCCAGAACAGCGAGATGCGTGATCTGCAGTTCTGCCAGCAGTTTCAGCAGGGCGGTCGGCTCCCGGTGGTCGTTATCATAAAACGCGCTGTAACTGTCCGTGGCCTGGTTTTCACCCTTATAAATAATATGGCTGATAGCCTGTTTATTCAGGTCAGGATGAAAATCCGCCCCCGGTGTGTTCTGCACACAATGCACCGGCCACCAGACCTGGGGCAGTCCGTTCAGTTCGCCGCATTCACCAATCACTGTCCCGGAATTGACCGCAAAGCTCAGATGCTCAGCCGGATGCCAGTCCTGACTGGCGATCACCGGGATATTCTGTTGCTGACAACGGGCTATCATCCGGTTTGCTGTGCGGATCACCGCATCACTGTCGCGGACAGCCAGGCTGCCGCCCTGACAAAAATCATTCTGAATATCCACCAGAAGCAGTGCCGGTTTCATTGCAGACTCCTTAGTTGTCGTTATAGCTCAGTTCGCCGCGCAGATCCTGCTGCATCAGAATGCGGATCTCATCGCTGGTGTAATCCTGGCTGAGCAGATAATGCAGTTTGGTCAGCGCCGCCTCGAAGGTCATATCAAAGCCGCTGATCACGCCGGCTTCTGCCAGCGCATGACCGGTGGCATAGCCGCCCATATTGACGCGTCCTGAAATACACTGTGTCAGGTTGATCACAATGATGCCGCGCTCTGTGGCCTCCCGTAATGCGGTGAGCAGTTTCGGCTGCTGCGGTGCATTACCGACACCGTAAGAGCGGATAATCAGTGCTTTGACCGGCTGCTGCAGAATGTTGTTCACCACATCCACTGACAAGCCCGGATACACGGTTACCACGCCGATGGGCTGCGGGGTGATGTTATGCAGCGTGAAAGGTGCGGTGCTCTGCGGCAGCGGGTGAGTATTGAGATTGCGGATATTAATCCCGGCTTCCATCAGCGGCGGGTAGTTCGGGGAGGTAAAGGCCGCAAAACCGTCAGCATGTGCTTTCACGGTGCGGTTGCCCCGGTATAAGCGGTTATTGAAGAATAATCCCACTTCATTGACCGGATAATTCGCCGCCAGATAAAGGGCATTAAGCAGATTGATCTGGCCATCTGAACGCAGTGCCTCAAGCGGGATTTGTGACCCTGTCACAATTACCGGCTTGGTCAGGTTCTCAAACATAAAGGAGAGCGCTGATGCGGTGAACGCCATGGTATCCGTACCATGCAGGATAACGAAACCATCATAGTGGTCATACTGGGCTTTGATATCATCCGCGATACACTGCCAGTCATCCGGTGTCATATCGGAAGAATCAATCAGCGGCTGGTGCTCGGTGATGGTGAAATCCGGCATCTCCGGACGGAAGAACTCCGGCATTTTGGCAACCTGGCGCTGAAGGTGGCCGGAAACAGGGATATAGCCCTGCGCCGAGTGCTGCATACCGATAGTCCCGCCGGTATAGACCACATAAATGGATTTCTTTTGCATGTTACTGCTCTTAACAATGAGTACAGGGAAGGAAATTATAGGGGCTTCAGAAATAAAAAAAAGCCTGTTCGTCACGAACAGGCTTTTGTCAGCTGAGAATAAAACTTACTGAATATTGGTGCAATTTAAGCAGAATGCATAACGGTACAGCGGATCCGTCAGCATTTTCATAAAGGATGCCTGCTGTGTCAGCTGTGCGCCGACCGGTGCCGGGATCAGTCCCTGCAATGATGACGGCAGTGTCACCTTCACATTACCGGCCGTTTCCGCGAGCAGTCTGTCAATGAATGTCATTTCCGGCTGCATCCAGTTCAGTACCGGATGCTCAACAGAAGCCAGTTCTGCAGCTTTGGCAACCGCATCATCAAAATCACCGAGTTTGTCGACCAGGCCGTTAGCTTTGGCATCTGAACCGACCCAGACACGACCCTGCGCAATTTTATCCACTTCCTCCGGCGTCTTGTGACGGGACTTGGCAACGAGATTAATAAAATTACTGTAGCCGCTTTCAATATAGAGCTGCATCAGCTCTGAGAATTCCGGTGTCAGTGCTTTGGTCACTGTGGCATCGGCCAGCGGCGAGGTGGACACACCGTCAGTGTGCACACCGATTTCGCTCAGCGAGTCCTCAAACGTGGTGACCACGCCGAAAATACCGATGGATCCGGTAATGGTACTCGGTGAGGCAACAATGTAGTTCGCCGGTGTTGAGACCCAGTAACCGCCGGAAGCTGCTACGCCGCCCATGGAAACCACCACGGCCTTGCCGCTCTGTTTCAGTGCCGCGACTTCAGCACGGATCTGCTCCGATGCCGTCACACTGCCGCCCGGGCTGTTCACCCGCAGTACCAGCGCTTTCACTTCCGGATCCAGACGGGCTTCGCGGAGTTGCGCAGCGATGGTGTCACTGCCGGCCATGCCCGGGGCATCCGGGCCGTCAACGATAGCACCCTGAACCACAACCACGGCGATGTTACCGGTGGTCTTGCCCTGCGGCACGCCGATGTTCATGTTTTTGGCGTACTCGGTAAACGGAATCGCATTGATTGTGTTGTTCTTCTTATCCCAGCCGAAAGTTTTGGTCATTTCTGATTCAAATACGTTAGCCGGCATAATCTCATCAACCAGCTTTTGCGTGACGGCATAAGCGGCATTATCACCTTTTGCCGTTTTCATCAGAGCCAGCATCTGCTGTGCGCCCGGGAAAATGGTGTTCTTACCGGTTTTGCGGTTTTCCGCGAGACTGGTGAGGTAGTTATCCCACAGCACACTGATAAAACGCTGTGTGGATTCGCGGGCTTCCGGTGACATATCGTTGCGCAGCATCGGCTCAACCGCCGATTTATAGGTACCGACGCGGAAGATATGGGTTTTCACCTTCAGCATTTCCAGCAATTCGTTATAATACAGCGTATTGGTGGCGAAGCCGTAGATACCGACGCTGCCCTGCGGCGGCATATATATCTTGTCTGCATAAGATGCCAGGTAATATTGAGCCTGGTTATAGTTGCCGCTGACAGCATAGACCCGCTTACCCTGTTTGCGGAATTCCGTGATGGTTTTGCCGATATACTGAAGTGACGGCTGGTCAGCACCAACGAAATCATCCAGCTTCAGGATCATTCCGGTGATATCCGGGTCGGTGGCGGCTGTACGGATAGTTTCCACCACATCAAACAGGGAGTTTTCCTGTAACTGACCGGAAGACGCGCCAAGCAACTGGAGAGAGAGACTTTCCAGCGGACTGTTACGGGTCAGCTGATCGACGACAACGCCGGAAAGATTTACATATAATGCTCCGGGTTCACGGCTGGTCTGAGTATCCTGCTCACTCAGCAGTGCATAGGCCCCGGCGGCTAACAGCAGTATGATGATAAAAAGGACATTGGCGACAAGCTGACGCACAAAATTCAGTATACGCCAGCTCCATTTAAATATTCCGGCAATGATAGTCCATAAAGTATGCATGACGGCTCCAAAGACAAAGATGTCCTGCTATCGTAAAGAGGATGTGCGGATTTGTCAGCCTGAAAACGACACATTGCGGAAAATATAGGCAGTTAAGCAATCTATCCTTAAAAATAGTGAAAAAAGTGGTAGCTTATTAGCGACTAAAAAAGGGGAAAACCGATGGATGCACTGACATTACTACTCAATCGCCGTTCTGCTTCTCGTCTGACCACACCTGCACCCGAAGGCGAAGCATTAAAAAATATTCTCAATGCCGGGATGCGTGCGCCGGATCATGGCGCGTTACAGCCCTGGCATTTTATCGTGATGCAGGATGACGGCATCACCAAATTCAGTCAGTTGCTCGAAAAAGCGGCAAAAACAGCCGGGCTCGGGCCGGAAGTGGAAGAGAAAGCCCGCAATGCGCCATTACGCGCACCGCTGATTATCACGGTTATCGCGAAAGTGAAGCCGGAACATAAAGTTCCTGAATGGGAGCAGGTTGCAGCGGCAGGTTGTTCGGTTCATGCGATGCAGATGGCTGCTGTGGCTCAGGGCTTCGGCGGGATCTGGCGCACCGGCTCGTGGACAAAGGACCCGGTGGTACGGGAAGGTCTGGGATGTGAGGAGCACGATAAAATTGTCGGCTTTCTGTATCTCGGCACTCCGGCACTGAAAGCGCCTGCCAAAGTGGCGGCACCGGATCTGACACCGTTTGTCACGTATTTCTGAGCGGATTGACGTTAACAAGGAGACTATCATGTCAGAAGCGGTGCGTTTAACGCAATACAGTCACGGCGCGGGTTGCGGCTGTAAAATTTCCCCGAAAGTGCTCGATACCATCCTGCACAGTGAGCAGGCAAAATTCATCGACCCTAATCTGCTGGTCGGCAATGAATCCCGTGATGATGCGGCGGTGTATGATATCGGCAACGGTACCGGCATCATCAGCACCACCGATTTCTTTATGCCGATTGTGGATGACCCGTATGATTTCGGCCGTATCGCGGCCACCAACGCCATCAGTGATATTTATGCCATGGGCGGCAAGCCGATTATGGCGATTGCGATCCTCGGCTGGCCGATTGCCAAACTGGCTCCGGAAATTGCACAACAGGTGATTGAGGGCGGACGTGCGGTTTGCCGTGATGCCGGTATTTCACTGGCGGGCGGTCACTCCATTGATGCGCCTGAGCCGATTTTCGGCCTGGCGGTCACCGGTATCGTCCCGACAGATAAAATCAAACAAAATAACCGTGCAAAAGCCGGTTGCCAGCTGCTGCTGACCAAACCGCTGGGTATCGGCATTCTGACTACGGCTGAAAAACAGAGCAAACTGCGTCCGGAACATAAAAATCTGGCGCGTGACACCATGTGTCAGCTCAATAAACCGGGTGCGGACTTCTCTGAAATCGACGGCGTGAAAGCCATGACCGATGTGACCGGTTTCGGTCTGCTCGGCCACCTGAGTGAAATCTGTCAGGGTTCCGGGTTACAGGCAATAATTCATACCGATTCTGTTCCGGTACTGCCTGGTGTGTATGACTATATTGCACAGGGCTGCTGCCCGGGCGGTACCCAGCGTAACTTTGACAGCTACGGCCACCTTATCGGTGAAATGACCGACGTTCAGCGCAAGCTGCTGTGTGACCCGCAGACATCCGGCGGCCTGCTGCTGGCGGTTGATCCGGCGGCGCGTGAAGAAGTGGAGGCGGTTGCCCGCAAATACGGCCTGACATTAAGCCCGGTCGGTGAACTGACTGAGCCGGACGCATCCCGTGCACTGATTGAAGTCACCGCATAAACATGCGTTTGTTTATTGCCGAAAAGCCCAGCCTCGCCCGTGCGATTGCGGATGTATTACCCAAACCGCACCAGCGGGGGGACGGCTTTATCCGCTGCGGTCAGAATGACTGCGTGACCTGGTGTGTCGGCCACCTGTTGGAGCAGGCTGAGCCGGATGCATATGATCCGCGTTATGCCCGCTGGAACCTGGCTGATCTGCCGATTATCCCGCAAAAATGGATCCTCAGACCCCGCGACGCGGTGGCGAAACAGCTGCGCACCATCGGTACGCTGCTCAGTTCCGCAACTGAAGTTATTCACGCCGGAGACCCCGATCGCGAAGGGCAGTTGCTGGTGGATGAGGTCCTGGATTTCCTGGAGCTCGCGCCGGAAAAGCGTCAGCAGGTGCAGCGCTGTCTGGTCAATGACCTTAACCCGCAGGCGGTAACCCGGGCAGTGGATAAAATGCGTCTTAACCGTGATTTTATCCCGCTGTGTGTTTCGGCGCTGGCACGGGCACGGGCAGACTGGCTCTACGGCATCAATATGACGCGCGCTTACACTATTCTCGGCCGTAATGCGGGGTATAACGGTGTGCTTTCGGTCGGCCGGGTGCAGACCCCGGTGCTCGGGCTGGTGGTGCGGCGTGATGAGGAAATTGAAAACTTTGTGCCGCGCGATTTCTTTGAAGTGCGGGCACATATTGTTACCCCGGCGGACGAACGTTTTACGGCGATGTGGGTGCCGAGTGAGGCCTGTCAGGATTATCAGGATGATGAAGGGCGTCTGACTCACCGGCCGCTGGCTGAGCATGTGGTCAGCCGCATCACCGGTAAACCGGCCTTTGTGACTGATTTTCAGGATAAAACGGAAAATGAAATCGCGCCGCTGCCGTTTTCACTGTCTGCGTTACAGATTGAGGCGGCCAAACGCTACGGGCTGAGCGCCCAGGCAGTGCTGGATATCTGTCAGCGTCTGTATGAAACCCACAAACTGATTACCTATCCCCGTTCGGACAGCCGTCATCTGCCGGAAGAGCATTTTGCCGGGCGTCACAGTGTGCTCAATGCGATTTCTGTGCATACCCCGCATCTGCTGCCGCAGGATAACATCGATGATTCGCAGCGTAACCGCTGCTGGGACGATAAAAAGGTCGATGCGCACCACGCCATCATTCCGACCGCCAAATCGGTCTCCGTGTCGCTCAGTGAGAATGAAGCCAATATCTACGAGCTGATTGCGCGTCAGTATCTGATGCAGTTTATGCCGGATGCACAATACCGCAAATGCGTGATTGAGCTGGATATCGCCAACGGCAAATTTGTGGCAAAGGCGCGTTTCCTTTCTCAGGCAGGCTGGCGGACCATGCTGGGTGCCAAAGAGCGTGACGAGGAAAACGAAGGTACACCGTTGCCGGTGCTGACCAAAGGGGATGAACTCCTTTGTGAGCGCGGTGAAGTGGTGGAGCGTCAGACTCAGCCGCCGAGACCCTTTACCGATGCCACGCTGCTGTCAGCAATGACCGGGATTGCCCGGTTTGTGAAAGATAAGGCGCTGAAAAAAGTACTGCGCGAAACTGACGGACTGGGCACTGAAGCGACCCGCGCCGGGATTATCGAACTGCTGTTCCGCCGCGAGTTTTTGTACAAAAAAGGGCGCAATATTCATTCGTCCCCGGCAGGGCGCGCACTGATTCATGTTCTGCCCGAAATGGCCACCTTACCGGATATGACGGCGCACTGGGAATCCACACTGACACAAATCAGTGAAAAACAGTATCGTTATCAGGATTTTATGGTGCCGTTGTCTGAAACACTGACCGGGCTGATAAACCAGGCCCGGCAGAACCGGAATGTCCGTGCTTTCCGTGATTTACCACCACCGCCGCAGGCGAAGAAGGCCGGCGCGAAAGGCAAAGGTAAAACCGCTGCGAAGGGCAAAGGGAAGACCGGCGGAAAAAAAGCGCCGCTACAGGAAGAAGAATAAAAAATGTCCCGCACTGCGGGACATTTTTTTATCAGCGGGTTAAATCAAATTCAGCCCAGATTGGCGCGTGGTCAGAGGGTTTTTCCATACCACGGATTTCATAATCAATGCCGGTGGCGGTACAGCGTGGTGCCAGCGAGTTGCTTGCCAGAATCAGGTCAATCCGCAGTCCCCGGTTGTCATCAAAGCCGCGTGAACGGTAATCGAACCACGAGAAACGGTCGTCTGCATCCGGATACATCGCGCGGTAAGTGTCAGTCAGTCCCCAGCTGAGCAGGCGATCCATCCACTCGCGCTCTTCCGGCAGGAAAGAGCATTTGCCGGTCTTCAGCCAGCGTTTGCGGTTGGCGTCACCAATTCCGATATCAATATCCTGCGGGCTGATATTCATATCACCCATAATAACAATCGGATCCTGGTTGGAGCGCCCGGACAGGTAGTCCTGTAAGTCCTGATAAAATTTGGTTTTCGCCGGGAATTTCAGCGGGTGGTCGCGGCTCTCTCCCTGGGGGAAATAACCGTTAATCACTGTCAGTACCCCGGCCGGGGTATCAATATCCGCCATAATCAGACGGCGCTGGGCATCTTCATCATCTCCTGCGAAGCCTTTGCGCACGGCAAGCGGCTCTGCTTTGGTCAGCAGGGCGACACCGTAATGGGATTTCTGGCCGTGATAAAAAATGTGGTAGCCGAGGTGTTTCAGGTCATCGAGCGGGAACATCTCGTCATGGACTTTGGTTTCCTGGAGGCCGATAACATCAGGCTGATGCTGTGCGATAATCGCTTCCAGCTGGTGAGGCCGGGCTCTTAACCCGTTAATGTTAAAAGAGACAAACTTCATAGAATTCCAACCGGTTGATGAGTTAACAACAAAAGAGTAACAGATCGCAGAAAAAAAGTAACCCGCCGGCAGAATAATAAAAACCGGTACACCCGGCAGGAGTTAATATGTCTTAATTTTAATTGACAAAATAATCAGCATTAATAATGATTATTCTTTCTTCTGTACAGTGAAATGAAATGGGTGTGATAAAAATCGGAAGGAAGGTTTTTGTGTTTATGTATTAATCTTTAAAATGAAATTTAATAAAACAGAATAATAAAAATATAACATCGCATTATTGTTATTGTATAAATTTTAATAAAAATCGTATTTAAACTCTTTGTGTAAGAAAAAAACACCAGAAATAAAGTCGTTACATATCAATAAGTAATTATTTAACTGATTATTTACTACAGCACAGGAATCGACATTATGTTTTTTTCAAGGAAGTTAGAAGCCTTTATGGCTGTTGTTGAATACGGCTCGCTCAGCAAGGCAGCAAAAGTGATGAACAGGACAACCCCGCCGGTGGCCAAGTCTATCAAGGATTTTGAGATCTCGCTGGGTAAGCGTTTATTTAAACGCGAAAAATTTGGTATGAGCCTGACGCGGGAAGGGATGGAGTTGTACAATGATCTTAAAGATCTCTATATGCAGGAAAAAGAAATCACAAAAAAACATATCAGCGGAACGATATGTAATAAAGTGAATATATTTTATGACTGGGGGAAAAGTAAATATATTGCGGCACTGTACCGGACGGCATTTAAAGCGGGTATACAAATTAATATATTTCGTTTCCACTATGATTGTATTGATGAAATAAATGATTTTGAGGGCAATACGCTGATACTGTCGTCAGAGCAGGTTATCAGTGAACGTTTTACGCTGCTGCGCCACTTACCGCAGGGACAAATCGGGATCTGCTGCCGTCGTTCACTGTTTCAGGACTGTGATAACAATTTACAGACATTATTATCCTCCTGTGTCTGGTTATGTGAGCCGTTATTATATGAAAGCCCGCTACTCAAAACATTATTGCTGCAGCTCGGTGAGCAGAGCAAACATGAACATGTGCATCTGATCGACAATGTGAACAGTTATCTGCATCTGCTGATTGACGGGGATTATCTCTGCTTTATTGACGAGCACCCGAAAACACTGCCGTACAGCGATGAGCTGATTTTTCTGCCGTTATCGCAGAGTGAGGCGGAAAATCATTGTTATCTGTATAAATCGAAATCGCACGCGAGTGTGCTGAACAAAATAATGGATTGTATCGAGAATATGAAATAACAGGAGAGAAGAGATATGGTGGTGGGAGAAGGATTCGAACCTTCGAAGTCTGTGACGGCAGATTTACAGTCTGCTCCCTTTGGCCGCTTGGGTATCCCACCAAAAATCAAATTGTCTGTCCGTTCAGCTGTTGCCTTGGGACGGGCTGCATAATAGCAAATATGCGGACGCTGTAAAGTAAAAAAAGAGAAAAAAAGTGCGGTCGTTGTTTTTTTGCCCGAAGTGCACGTTAACCGTGCAACTTCAGGCAATTAAGCCGTTATAAAATGACAGTACGGTTACCGTAAACGAATACCCGTTGTGTCAGAACACGCCCCAGGGCATGGCTGAGAACATTTTTTTCCACGTCACGACCGGCCATGACCATATCATCGGCGCTGTATGTGTGGTCGACGTTAATCACGCTCTGGTGAATGATCGGACCTTCGTCGAGGTTATCATTCACATAGTGCGCGGTGGCGCCGATAATCTTCACGCCGCGCTCATAGGCCTGATGATAAGGCCGTGCGCCGATAAAGGCCGGCAGGAAGGAGTGGTGGATGTTGATAATCTGGTTCGGATAGTGCTGCACAAATGCCGGGGTCAGCACACGCATGTATTTTGCCAGCACCACATAGTCCGGCTGATACTGATCAATCTGCTGAATGATCTGCATATCATGCTGCTCACGGGTCAGTCCGTCGTGGCTGATATGATGGAACGGAATACCAAACTGTGTGACCAGATGAGACAGCAGATCGTGGTTGCCGATAACCGCCGCGATTTCGACATCCAGACCGCCGTAGGCGCTTTTCATCAGAATATCACCGAGGCAGTGTGCTTCTTTGGTCACCATAATGACAATACGGCGGCGTCCGGCGGTGGTTAATTCGCGTGTGGAGCCTTTCGGCAGGGCGTCATCCAGGTCAGCCAGCAGGGTTTCATCGTTAAAAATCCCTTCCAGCTCGGTGCGCATAAAAAAGCGGCCGGTACGGTGATCAACGAATTCATTGTTCTGGACAATATTCAGCTGATGCTTGTAACAAATATTGGTGATCTTGGCGATAAGACCTTTTGCGTCAGGGCAAATGGTTCGCAGAATTTTTTTCTGGCTCGTCAGGTGTTGCATGGAAGGTGTGGATCCTTAATAACTGATGTCGGTGATGTTTGTTTACAGAAGGTGCCTGTCCGGTGTCAGGCACAGCATTTTTTATATTTTTTTCCGGAGCCGCAGGGGCAGGGATCATTACGGCCGGTCTGTGGTTTTACGCCGTCGAGGTACATCCAGCCACCATCAGTCAGGCGAAAACGGGAACGTTCGTGAATGAATTGTTTATCTTCGGACTTTTTATCAATAAAGCAAGCACAAAATTCAACGAAAGCCTCGTCCGGCGCGGTGCCGGGCTGAAAATCAATGACATTCAGTCCCAGCCATTCCGTTTCACCGAATCCGGCGGTCAGTTCTGTCCGCAGTGCTTCCGCGCGTGCCGGTGGATACCATGTCCGGATCAGATGATCAGCATTATGGGTGACAAACGCACTGTAACGCGAACGCATCAGTGCCCGCGCATCGGGGGCGGACTGCGCACCGGAAAGATAAGGCTGGCAACACTGTGCAAAAGTATCCCCGCTGCCGCACGGGCAGGGATCGGTATCTGTAAAATGAGACATAATTATCAAATAATGTGTTCAGGGTAAATAATCGTAAGGAACAGAGCTCAGATGCTACCGGAAATAGCGATCACACGCTATCCTTAATCTCAGCAGCAGTGCGGGAGCAGCGGCATTCCCGGTGTTCCGGGCACGCTGGGTTGTGAGGCCGGGCAGAAAGGGGATGCGATGAAGCAGGCACTGGACGGAAAACGATTGTTAGTCATCGATGACGACCCGGCATTCAATATGGCGCTGTCATCCTATCTGCGCCTTCTCGGTGCCACGGTGTTATCTGCCGGTGACGGTGCGCGCGCATGGGAATGTATAGAACAGGGCTTTCAGCCGGAACTGATTTTCTGTGACCTCAATATGCCGGTGATGACCGGCGCGGAATTTATTGCCCGGTCACAGTCGGATTTACCGGCCATTCCGGTGATTGTTATCTCTGCGACACAAAAAATGTCGGATATCGATGAAGTGCTGCGTCTCGGGGCAAAAGATGTGTTGTTAAAACCCCTGAACAGGCTGGAAGAAGTGAAAAAATTATGTTTGTCCCACCTGTATCCGTCATTTTTCTCACCGGGGGTGCTGGAAAATAATGATCTCTCCGGGATCTGGGCTCAGTTACAACATAATGTGGATGATGTTTTACGTTTATTAAAACAGCTGAACCCGCCGCCGAGTCAGGTGCTGGCCAATTATCAGATCCGCTATGCGCAATTATCCGATACCTGCCGGGCCGGGCTGGTATTTGATGTGGCAGAATTTTCTGATAATGAAGTGGCGTTTTATTGTCTCGATATCAGTCAGAATACCGGCAACGGCCCTTTGATGGCGATGTTAATCCGCGTCATCTTTAACGATCTGCTAAAACGCTATATTCATAATCACCACCGGAAATTACCGAGCATGACCGCCATCTTAAATAAGCTGAACCGGTTATTACAGGATGCGGGTATTCCGGGACAGTTGCCGCTGCTGCTGGGGTATTATCACACCCGGCGCAAGTCGGTGTTATTGTCCAGCGCCGGTATCAGTGCCGAATTACGCTCTGACAATCATGTGATCCGCGTTAACCGGGGTATTCCGCTGGGGACACTCTCTTCTGTTTATTCCAGTCAGATAAGTGAATTCAGCCGCCATCTGCAATGCCGGATCTGGAACAGCAGCAGTCAGATTAAATTAAGCCTGACCCCCGGACCGCATCAGGGATAATTACCGGACTTTACCAACCCGTTCAGATATTAAACATCTCTTAACACTAAACCGCATTTACGCGGCACAGAGTATTTATCCCGGAAAATTAGCTGGTATACTCAGTCTCATTATTTTTTATAAATCGCGTATTTATTCTGTTTATGCGCATTGAGGATGATGTATGTCAGTGCAGAAAAATAAAGTACACAAGGCTGTGATCCCGGTTGCAGGATTAGGAACACGTATGCTGCCGGCCACAAAAGCGATTCCGAAAGAAATGCTGCCGCTGGTGGACAAACCGCTTATTCAGTATGTGGTGAATGAATGTATCGCGGCGGGGATCACTGAAATTATTTTAGTAACCCACTCATCAAAAAACTCCATTGAAAACCATTTCGATACCAGCTTTGAACTGGAAGCCATCCTGGAAAAACGTGTAAAACGTCAGTTGCTGGATGAAGTCCAGTCAATCTGCCCGCGTCACGTTACTATCATGCAGACCCGTCAGGGGATCGCCAAAGGGCTTGGTCACGCCGTATTATGCGCCAGACCAATGATTGGTGATGAGCCTTTCGCTGTGGTATTGCCGGATGTGATTATTGATGAATACAGCACTGACCTGACGAAATTCAACCTGAAAGAAATGATTGCGCGTTATGAAGAACACGGTGCAAGCCAGGTGATGGTCGATCCGGTTCCGCAGGAAATGGTGGCAAATTACGGCGTGGTGGATTGCCACGGTGAAAGCCTGGCCGCCGGTGAAAGCAAGCCGATGTTTGCTGTGGTGGAAAAACCGGAACCGGCCAAAGCACCGTCGAATATGTCTATCGTCGGCCGTTATGTGCTTTCTCAGGATATCTGGCCGCTGCTGGGGAAAACTGCCCCGGGGGCCGGTGATGAGATCCAGCTGACTGACGCTATCGCCATGCTGATTGAAAAAAATCCGGTGGAGGCGTACCGTCTGGTAGGCCGCAGCCATGACTGCGGCGACAAAATGGGCTATATGAAAGCTTTTGTCGAGTACAGCATGCGTCATAAGCACCTGGGCCGTGAATTCTCAGACTGGCTGAAAACATTACAGAATTAATAATTGTTGCAATAGGTGAACTATGAAAGTAACCGTATTTGGAATCGGATATGTCGGTCTTGTGCAGGCGACTGTACTGGCGGAAGTCGGCCATGATGTTATGTGTGTCGATGTTGATGCAAAAAAAGTGGAAAACCTGAAAAACGGTGTGATCCCGATTTTTGAACCGGGCCTGACCCCGCTGGTGAAGAAAAACTATGAAGAAGGTCGTTTAAGCTTCACCACGGATGCGGCACTGGGTGTGGCACACGGCACACTGCAATTCATCGCGGTCGGTACACCGCCGGATGAAGACGGCTCTGCGGATCTGCAATATGTCACCGCGGTTGCCCGCACTATTGCGCAGCATATGCAGGACTACAAAGTGGTTATCGATAAATCCACCGTTCCGGTCGGTACTGCGGATAAAGTTAACGCCACCATTAAAGCGACACTGGCTGAACGCGGTGCGGATATTGCCTATGATGTGGTGTCCAACCCTGAATTCCTGAAGGAAGGGGCGGCTGTTGCTGACTGTATGCGTCCTGAGCGCATTGTTATCGGCTGTGATAATGATCGTGTTATCGATATTATCCGCGAACTGTATGAGCCGTTTAACCGTAATCACGACCGCATGATTGTGATGGATATCCGCAGTGCGGAGCTGACCAAATACGCGGCAAACTGCATGCTGGCGACAAAAATCAGCTTTATGAATGAAATCTCCAACCTGGCGGAAATGCTGGGCGCGGATATTGAGAATGTACGCCAGGGTATCGGTTCTGACTCCCGTATCGGCTATCACTTTATTTATCCGGGCTGCGGCTACGGTGGTTCCTGCTTCCCGAAAGACGTGCAGGCACTGATCCGCACGGCGGAACATATCGGCTTTACCCCGCGCATTCTGCGTGCGGTGGAAGAAGTAAACGAGCAGCAGAAATACAAACTGCCGTCCTTTATCAAACGTCATTTCGGTGAAAACCTGGAAGGTAAAACCTTTGCGGTCTGGGGGCTTTCCTTTAAACCGAACACCGATGATATGCGTGAAGCCTCCAGCCGTATCCTGTTACAGGAATTATGGGCTGCCGGTGCCAAAGTTCAGGCGTATGACCCGGAAGCGATGCAGGAAGCACAGCGTATTTTCGGGCTGCGTGATGACCTGGCGCTGATGGGCACCAAAGAAGCGGCACTGCACAATGCGGATGCACTGGTTATCTGCACTGAGTGGCAGAGTTTCCGTGCGCCGGACTTCGATGCTATCAAAGCAGGACTGAAAACCCCGGTTATTTTTGACGGACGTAACCTATATGACCCGGAACGTTTAGAAAATCGCGGCTTTATCTATTATGGTATAGGCCGTGGTGCTTCCATTAATCCGGTAATCTGAGTCTGAATATGAAAATACTTGTAACCGGCGCGGCTGGTTTTATTGGTTATCATGTCTCGCAGCGCCTGCTTGAGCAGGGGCACGAGGTTGTCGGTGCCGACAACCTGAATGACTATTATGATGTGAATCTCAAGCAGGCCCGTCTTGATCTGTTATTACCGCATCCGCAATTTCAGTTTTTTAAAATGGATTTGTCGGAGAAAGCGGCTGTCAGTGAGCTGTTTGCCGCACAGAAATTTGAGCGGGTGATCCACCTGGCGGCACAGCCGGGTGTGCGTTACTCCATCCAGAACCCGATGGCGTATATTGACGCGAATATTCTGGGTCATATGAATATTCTGGAAGGGTGCCGTCATCATAACGTCGGGCATCTGATTTACTCCTCCTCCAGTTCAGTATACGGCCTGAACCGCAAACAGCCGTTCTCTGTTGAGGATGATGTGGACCATCCGGTGTCGTTGTATGCGGCAACGAAAAAAGCCAATGAATTAATGTCACACAGTTATTCACATCTTTATCAGTTGCCGACAACCGGTCTGCGGTTCTTCACCGTCTATGGCCCGTGGGGTCGTCCGGATATGGCGTTATTTAAGTTTGTGAAAGCCATGCTGGACGGAAAACCGATCGATGTATATAACCACGGCAATATGGTGCGCGATTTCACCTATGTCGGTGATATTGCTGAAGCGGTGGTGCGTCTGGTGGATGTGATTCCGGCAGTAAATAATGACTGGACGGTGGAAGAAGGGCTGAAGTCAGCCAGCTCTGCGCCGTACAAAATTTATAATGTCGGTAACGGTCAGCCGACCCGGCTGGGTGATTTTATTCAGGCGATTGAAACGGCGCTGGATATTAAAGCCAATAAACACTATATGGATATGCAGGATGGTGATGTGTTATCCACCTGTGCAGACTCCTCCGAACTGTATAAAACGATTGGTTTCTCACCGGATACGCCGGTTAATTACGGCGTGCAGCAGTTTGTTGACTGGTATATGTCGTTTTATCACGGGAAAAAATAAATAACAGCAACGGTTATAAGTATAAAAAAGGAGGCAAAAGCCTCCTTTTTGCTGTCCGTCTGACCGGCAGATATAAAAAAGCCCTTCAGAGAAGGGCTTTTTCGGCAGATATTATCACTTACTTGATTAAGAAATCGTTCAGAGATTTACCTTCGTTATCGATAGCTTGTTTGATCACAGCTGGTGTACGGCCCTGGCCGGTCCAGGTTTTGCTTTCACCGTTCTCATCGATATATTCGTATTTGGCAGGGCGCTGAGCACGCTTGGATTTGCGGGCTGTTTTGCCTGTACCCATAGACTGAATTAATTCTTCCGGGTTGATATTCTGCTTTTCAAGCAGCTGACGGAATTCTTCTAATTTACGGGTGCGCTCTTCTTCTTTAGCCTGAGCCTGGGATTCTTCCAGACGGCGTTCTTCAACAACAGAAGTCAGCTTTTCCAGAATTTCTTCTAAAACTTCTAAGCTGGATTCTCTCGCCTGAGCGCGAAGAGTACGGATATTATTAAATGGCTTCAAAGATTCACTCATAATCCTAGTCTCAAATTAAATGTTGGCTGGTGTATAGATAATAATAGATTGCTATTTAAAAATCTGCAATAGCAAATTTCGGAGTAAGGTTAAAACACATTTTTTTTAAAAGCAATTATTTCTGAGGAATAATAAGGGTCTTTTTGGCTTTTCGTTTAAATTTGATAAGGGGACGGGGTGAAAATGTGTTGATGTTCAGCATCTTCATAAAAATTGTTCATAAATGTGGTAGGGAATACAAATTATATTTAACCTTATCTTATGTAAAGAAACGTTATTCTTCGCTCCCTGTATAATGAAAAACAGGACAACGCGAAGGATAGCCGATAACAACAGTGAATATCCGCTATGTAACCATGACCTGTGTGAATTTACGTGTGCGATGAACTCAGGATATTGTGCATGCGATCACGGCATGAGTGAAATACAGATTGCGCTGTTTTTAACACTAATGTGTTAGTATTGTCCCGGATCTTGAATGTATAAGGGGAGAGAGCCGGTGGCTCAGCTTTATTTTTATTACTCCGCAATGAATGCGGGAAAATCGACAGCGTTACTGCAGTCATCCTATAACTACAATGAACGCGGCATGCGCACGCTGATATTTACCGCAGAGATAGACAACCGCTATGAGCAGAGCAAAGTCACCTCACGTATCGGCCTGAGCGCCGATGCACGGGTCTTTGGCCCGGAGACGGACGTCAGCTCGGTTATTATCCGTGAACATCAGCAGACACCCGTACACTGCGTATTAATCGATGAATGCCAGTTCCTGACCAAAGCGCAGGTGGAACAGCTCTGCTGTATCGTCGACGATATTGATATCCCGGTTCTGTGTTACGGGTTACGCACAGACTTTAAAGGTGAGTTATTCAGCGGCAGCCATTATTTATTAGCCTGGGCGGATAAATTAGTTGAATTAAAAACTATTTGTTATTGCGGACGAAAAGCCAGCCGTGTTTTACGTTACGACGGACAGGGGCGGGTGATGTCAGATGGTGCACAAATTGACATCGGCGGTAATGAAAAATATGTATCCGTCTGCCGCAAACATTACAATGAAGCGATACGCGAAGTAAAAGCAGCAGAATATCGGTCATAAATCAGGGAAGCCTCTCTGTTATACAAAAAGTGCCGGACGTCATTGTCCGGCTTTTTTATATCCGCTGCGGATTGCGCCGGATATCAAAAAACACCGGAACGGTTTCTGCAGGGAAAGTGATGAGGCGGTATTTGAGTCAGCAGGGATAAAATACCGGTGAATACCCCCGGGAGTTACCACAGTTTTGTAACGGGTATTAAGTGAAATATTAAAAACCGGCTGTGCCGGAAAACATGATCAAAAGTGAACAGCTGTTAATACAAAGACAATTATTTAATAATTATTATGGGACGGATATAAAAAAGCCCTCCGGAGAGGGCTTTATGGTTATTATTTGCCGGATTGATGATTATTTCTTAGCATTCCGTTTGGCAACCGGTTTTGGCGCCGCAACAGGAACAGATTCGTCATAGGTGCGTCCGTAATAGGTATCCAGCATAATTTGTTTTAATTCAGCAATCAGCGGATAGCGCGGGTTTGCACCGGTACACTGGTCATCAAAGGCATCTTCGGACAGTTTATCCAGTTTTGCCAGGAATTCCGCTTCCGGTACACCGGCTTCACGGATGGATTTCGGGATCCCCAGAGATGCTTTGATTTCGTCCAGCCAGATCAGCAGTTTTTCAATTTTCTGCGCGGTACGGTCACCGGCAGCACTCAGTTGCAGATGGTCAGCAATCTCCGCGTAACGGCGGCGTGCCTGCGGACGGTCATACTGGCTGAACGCAGTCTGTTTGGTCGGGTTATCGGTAGCGTTATAACGGATGACGTTACAGATAAGCAGGGCATTAGCCAGGCCATGCGGAATATGGAACTCAGAGCCCAGTTTGTGCGCCATGGAGTGACATACCCCGAGGAAGGCGTTAGCAAATGCGATACCGGCGATAGTCGCGGCATTGTGCACGCGTTCACGGGCAACCGGGTTCTTCGCACCTTCGTGATAGCTGGCCGGTAAAAACTCTTTCAGCAGTTTCAGCGCCTGTAATGCCTGGCCGTCAGAGAATTCGTTTGCCAGCACTGACACATAAGCTTCCAGTGCGTGAGTGACGGCATCCAGTCCGCCGAAAGCGGTCAGGGATTTCGGCATATTCATCACCAGGTTGGCATCAACAATCGCCATATCCGGGGTCAGCGCATAGTCCGCCAGCGGGTATTTCTGGCCGGTGGTATCATCTGTCACAACCGCGAACGGTGTCACTTCAGAACCGGTACCGGATGTGGTGGTGATAGCAACCATTTTCGCTTTCACGCCCATTTTCGGGAACTTATAGATACGTTTACGGATATCCATAAAGCGCAGTGCCAGTTCCTCAAAATGAGTTTCCGGGTGTTCATACATTACCCACATAATTTTGGCTGCATCCATCGGGGAGCCGCCGCCGAGGGCAATAATCACGTCCGGTTTGAAGCTGTTCATCTGCTCCGCACCTTTACGGACCACAGAAAGTGTCGGGTCAGCTTCCACTTCAAAGAAAATTTCCACTTCCATACCGTAGGATTTCAGCACGCGGGTGACTTCATCCACATAGCCGTTATTGAACAGATAGCCGTCAGTTACGATAAAGGCGCGTTTTGCACCGTCACCGGCGATCTCTTCCAGGGCAACCGGCAGAGAACCACGGCGGAAATAGATAGATTTCGGAAGTTTATGCCACAACATATTTTCAGCTCGTTTTGCCACGGTTTTGGTGTTGATCAGGTGTTTCGGCCCGACGTTTTCGGAAATGGAGTTACCACCCCAGGAGCCGCAACCCAGTGTCAGTGACGGAGACAGTTTGAAGTTATACAGGTCGCCGATCCCGCCCTGTGATGCCGGGGTGTTAATCAGGATACGTGCGGTTTTCATCTTCTCACCGAAGAATTTCACGCGCTCCGGCTGGTTGTCCTGATCGGTATATAAGCAGGAGGTGTGGCCGATCCCGCCCATTTCCACCAGTTTTTCCGCTTTGATCACCGCATCTTCAAAATCTTTGCCGCGGTACATGGCTAACAGCGGGGAGAGTTTTTCGTGTGCAAACGGCTCGGATTCATCCACCACGGAGACCGCACCGATAAGAATTTTGGTCCAGGCCGGTACTTCGATACCGGCCATTTCAGCAATTTTCACCGCAGACTGACCGACAATTTTCGCATTCAGTCCGCCGTTGAGCAGAATGATGTCCTGAACGGCTTTCAGCTCTTTGCCTTTCAGAATATAACCGCCGTGGGTTTCAAACCGTTCTTTGACCTGCTCATAGACATCATCCACCACGATAACCGATTGCTCAGAGGCACAAATCACGCCGTTATCGAAGGTTTTTGACATCAGAATAGAGGCCACCGCGCGTTTGATATCAGCCGTTTCATCAATCACGACAGGGGTGTTACCCGCGCCCACACCAATGGCCGGCTTACCGGAACTGTAGGCGGCTTTCACCATGCCCGGCCCGCCGGTGGCGAGGATCAGGTTGGTATCTGCGTGATGCATCAGGGCATTGGACAATTCCACTGACGGCTCATCGATCCAGCCGATAATATCTTTCGGGGCACCGGCGGCAACAGCCGCGTTGAGGACAATCTCAGCCGCTTTGTTAGTGGCTTTTTTCGCACGCGGATGCGGGGAGAAAATGATCCCGTTACGGGTTTTCAGGCTGATCAGTGCTTTAAAAATCGCGGTGGAGGTCGGGTTAGTGGTCGGGACGATACCGCAGATAATACCGATAGGCTCTGCGATGGTGATGGTGCCGAAGGTCGGGTCTTCCGATAAGATACCGCAGGTTTTCTCATCGCGGTAGGCGTTATAGATATATTCAGAAGCAAAATGGTTTTTAATCACTTTATCTTCAATAATACCCATGCCGGACTCTTCAACCGCCAGTTTTGCCAGAGGGATACGGGCATCTGCTGCGGCGAGTGCCGCCGCCCGGAAGATAGCATCCACCTGTTCCTGGGAGAAACCGGCAAACTCGCGCTGAGCTTTCTTCACGCGGGCAACTAATTCATTGAGTTCGGTAACGTTCGTTACGGCCATACAGATCACTCCTGATAAATTGTTAAACTTTTTAAGCAAATCAGCGGATTGATACAATTTGATTATAGCGGTGATATCTTCCGGTAACTAAATCGATTTTGCCGGTAACATAATGCAGATATGCCCGCTGATTTGCTTAAAAAGCCCGTCAGGTCTTTCTGTCCGCATTATAGTTGAATCGATTCAACTATAATGAAAGCAGCTTAACATTCAGGGGAAATATTAAAGTGATCCAAATCACAAATACATCAAGCTGACACCATTCAGCATGGGTCAGAACGGGAACAATACGGAGTGACGGGAATGATATCGGGTTTCAATTTCACAGAATAACTGATGATTGTCTGAAACTCAGGCAGAAGTAAGGGGATGTAACTGTATCGAATCAGCCGGAAGCAGAAAATATTCTGCGTAAAGCAATTCCTTTTCCTGCACATTCAACGGTATGATGTCTGTGTTAATAATCACATTTATAATTATTACAACCCCCAGGCGATAGCCTGCTGTTATTATCAGCAGACTATCACTGTATTATCATCAGGTTGAGGATCCTTTGTGGGCAACACTTTGCTGGATTTTTCCGGTTATTTAAAATTTTTTGTCGGCTTATTTGCCTTAGTCAACCCGGTCGGTATTCTGCCGGTCTTTATGAGCATGACAAATTATCAGACTGCCGCAGTGCGCAATAAGACCAACATGATTGCGAACTTTTCGGTGGCCGTGATTTTGTGCACATCACTTCTGGTCGGTGACAAAATCCTCATTATGTTCGGTATTTCCATCGAATCTTTCCGGATAGCGGGGGGGACACTGATTGTCCTCATTGCCATGTCCATGATCAGCGGTAAGCTGGGGGAAGATAAGCAGAACAAACAGGAGCAGTCGGAAACGGCTATCCGCGACAATATCGGTGTGGTGCCGCTGGCGCTGCCGCTGATGGCGGGGCCGGGGGCTATCAGTTCCTGTGTGGTCTGGAGTGCCCGCTGGCAGGGCTGGCAGAACTTTTTCGGACTGGCGCTGACCAGCATCGTATTCGCGTTCTGCTGCTGGCTGTTGTTCCGCTCCGCGGGACTGTGGGTAAAATACCTGGGACAAACCGGTATCAACGTTGTGACCCGTATTATGGGTCTGATGCTGATGTCATTAGGTATTGAGCTGATCATTACCGGCATGAAAATGAGTTTCCCGGGATTATTGTCATAATCACGCAGTTCATTATTATCAGAACGGGGCCATCGGCCCCGTTTTTACATCTCTCTGTTCTCCATCCTGTGGTCGCCACGCAGCAGGGCGGCGCGATCAAATTCCCGTTCAATTTTCCCGTTCGCCATAAATGCCGCCCGGTCTGACATATGCGCCACCACATCGGCATCATGGCTGACCAGCAGATAGGTCATGCCGTGGGCGGTTTTCAGGTGATTAAGCAGATTGAGAATTTCAGCCTGTACAGACATATCAAGTGCGGATGTCGGTTCATCGAGTAACAGGATCTGCGGGTGCAGCATCAGGGCGCGGGCAATGGCAATGCGCTGGCGCTGCCCGCCGGAGAGCTGATGCGGATAACGCTGTGCCACATCCGGCGGCAGCCCGACAGATACAATGGCCTCTGCCACCCGGCTGCCGATGTCATTTTCGCGGTGAATGCGTAATGGCTCCGAAAGCGCCCGGTGAATAGTATGGAACGGATGCAGAGACGCATAGGGATCCTGGAAGACCATCTGCACATTGCGGCGCAAAGCCCCCTGATAACGCTGGCCGGGGTGGATATGCTGTGACAGCAGTTGCACGCCGCCCAGCCACTCCCGCTGTAATCCGGCGATCACCCGCAAAATGGTGGATTTTCCGCAGCCGGACTCACCGATAAGACTGAACGTCTCTCCGGCACTGAGATGAAAACCGGCCTGACAAACCACCTGCCGCTGTCCGAAGCTGACGGAAAGATTATTAACTTCAATAATCGGCGCTGAATTATTTTCCGGCATGATGTGTCTCCTGAGTCAGTAACGCCTGCAGGGCGGTGCGATCCAATACCGGCAAATCGGTGCCGTACGTCTGTGCATCCGGGCGGCAGGTCCATAATGTGCGGGTGTAAGGATGCGTTGCCTGCGGCAGTTGTGCGGCAGGCAGTTCATCCACCTGCTGACCCTGATACATCACCATCACGCGCTGACAATGAGCCGCCACCAGCGGTAAATCGTGGCTTATCAGCAGCAGCCCCATCCGGCGCTCCTCACACTGGCTGACAATCAGCTCCAGAATCTGGTGGCGCAGCCGGGCATCCAGGGCGGAGGTCGGTTCGTCGGCAATTAAGACTGACGGGTTGTTGATCAGGGCAATCGCAATCATGGTGCGTTGTCCCATACCACCGGAAAGTTGTCCCGGATAGCGGGAGAGTGCCTGTTCCGATAACCCTGCGGCACGGGCCATTTCAAAAACACGGTCGCGGCGATCAGATTTGCTCAGTGTCTGATGACGCAGCAGGGATTCCTCAATCTGCTGATACAGATTTCTGACCGGATTCAGCGCATAGCGCGGATCCTGCATGATCATGGCAATGTCATTGCCGCGCAGTGCCGCCCACTGTTTTTCCCGCAGAGACAGCAGGGAGGTCTGACCGAATGTCAGCGTATCCGCACTGACAATCCCCGGTTTGCGCACCAGCCCCATCAGCGCCCTGGCAGTCATGGATTTGCCGGAACCGGATTCCCCGACCAGCGCCAGCCGCTCCTGCCCCAGGGTAAAGGCGATATTTTTCACCACTTGTGCGCGGGGGTAATCCACACACAAATTACGGACACAAATAAGCGGCTCAGTCATGTTGCGGCTCCATAATATCCCGTAAACCATCACCCAGAAGATTGAATGCCATACCGGCAATCAGAATGGCCGCGCCGGGAACGGCGGCTATCCACCACTGGTCAAAAATAACCTGCATACCATCAGCAATCATGGCTCCCCATTCCGCCATCGGCGGTTGTGCGCCCAGCCCGAGGAAACCCAGACCGGCGGCCGCCAGGATAATGGTGGCAAGATCCAGTGCCAGCCGGACAATAGCTGACGGCAGACAGAGCGGCAGAATGTGTCCCCACAGCAGACGCAGACCACGGATCCCCAGCATTTCCGCACTGGCCAGATAATCACTGTTGCGCAGATGGCGGATTTCACTGCGTGCCTGGCGGGCATAGGCGGGCCACGAGGTCAGGGCGAGAGCCAGTGCGCCGTTAATCAGCCCCGGGCCGAGAATAGCAACAAAGGCAAACGCGAGGATCAGGCGCGGCATCGACATGACAATATCGGTAAAGCGCATCAGAATCGTTTCCACCCAGCGGCCGTAAAATCCGGCCAGAATGCCGATCAATAACCCGGCGGGCAGGGTGATTGCGGCCACCAGCGCGACCAGACCAAACATCGGGCGGGTGCCGTAGATCAGGCGGGAAAGCACATCCCGGCCATAGCTGTCTGTTCCGAGCCAGTGTTGTGCATCCGGTGCCAGCAGGCGCTGCGCCGGGTTTTGCAGTACCGGGTCATAAGGGGCGAGCCACGGCGCAAACAACGCCACCAGCAGCAGAAACAGAATAATCAGGGTGCCCGTCAGCGCGGACGGGGAACGGCGGATTTTCGGCAGTAATGTCATGATTTCACCCGCGGATCCGTTAAACGCACAATCATATCGGTCACGTTATTAATAAAGATAAAGCAGATGCCGATCACCAGAGTTCCGCCCATCACGGCGGTGGTATCTCCGGCAAACAGGGCGGCGGTCAGGTAACGGCCGATGCCGGGCCAGGAAAAGACCGTTTCGGTCAGTACAGCGCCTTCCAGCATTCCTGTATAGGCAAGGGCAATCACGGTGATCAGCGTCCCCCGGATATTCGGCAGCACATGGCGGAACAGCACCTGCATTTCGGTGTTGCCTTTGGCGCGGGCCAGCGTGACATACTCTTTATTCATTTCACTCAGACAGGCGGCGCGCGTCAGCCGGGTGATCCCCGCCAGACAAAAATAGGCCAGTAACGACACCGGCAGGATCAGGTGTGCCACCGCATTGGTAAATGCGCCGGGGTCATCGGACAACCAGGTATCGATCAGCACAAAACCGGTTTTCGCCTCGACGGTATACTGGTAGATATCATCCAGCCGCCCCGGGCCGGGGCTCCACTGCAGCGTGGCATAAAACAGCAGCAGCATCAGCAGTCCCAGCCAGAAAACCGGTACTGAGTTGCCGAGGAGTGTCAGGGTGCGGATGATAAAGTCGAACGGGGTGCCTGCATAACGGGCGCACAGTACGCCGCAGAGGATCCCGAGTGAAGCGCCGATCAACAGTGAGAGCGTCGCCAGTTCAATGGTCGCGGGCAGGGTAGTCAGCACGCCGTCAAGTACCGGCTGTCCCATGGAGGAAGCCATGCCGAGATCGCCGTGCAGCAGGCGCTCTGCATAATGCCAGAACTGAATATAGACGGGCTGATCGAGCCCCAGCTCCATCCGTACCTGCTCATAGGTTTCATGGCTGGCATGATCGCCGACAATCTGTAACACCCGGTCAACCGGGGAGAGTGCCGACAATGCAAAGGTGATCACCAGTAACCCGAGCAGTGTCAGCGCAAGGGTAAAAATACCCTGAAGCGTCACACGCAGCGTATGGCGAAACAGTGTTCCGGCAGGGAAAATATCGGACATACAGCAGTTCCTGAATAAAAACAAAACACACAAACCCCGTCAGCGATACTGACGGGGTGATAACCGGAAAATCAGCAGATTATTTGGTGACTCTGTCGTAATACACCATGTCTGCGTTCAGTCCCTGCTGATAGCCTTTCACGTTATCACGCAGTACCACCTGGTTTTGTCCCTGTGCCATAAAGACATACGGAGAACTGCGTTGTAACTCTTCCTGCATGGCGGTATACATTTGCGCACGTTTGGCTTTATCCGGCTCAGCGACCGCTTTCAGCGTGGTTTGTGATAACTGAGGAATATCCCAGCCGTTCAGCCACGCAACAGTGCTGCTCTTGCCGTCATTAAAGGCGAAAGCGCTGGCATTGGAATGGGCATCAAAATAGTCCGGGATCCAGAAACGAATGGCCGCCTGATGCTGGCGTGCCCGTACACGGGAATAGACCTGGCTGCCCGCCGCCGGTAATAATTCCACTTTGATACCACCCTGAGCAAAACTGGCCTGAAGTGACTGAGCGATAGTGATATACGGTGGTTTGTTTTCCACATCGAGGGTGAAATGAGCGTCTTTAATTCCGGCGTTTGCCAGAATCTCTTTGGCTTTGGCCGGATCAAATTTATACGGGTTATTTTCCAGCGCGCCCGGTAAACCGACCGGCAGGAAACTCTGATGAATAAAATACTGGCCTTTCAGTAAATCGCGGGTAATACCTTCATAATCCACCAGATAACGGGCCGCTTCCCACAATGCCGGGTTTTTCAGCAGCGGATTGGCGCTGTTACCGGTGTTGAATGCCATATAATCCTGCTCGGCTGACGGAATATTTTCCACCCGTACCCCGGCGCTGTTTTTCAGTGCTGCTGTCTGGTCAGCTCCGAGTTCACGGGCAATATCCGCATCACCCTGCTGAATCAGCAGACGGCGGGAAGCCGGGTCCGGTACGTTTTTAATAATAACGGACGGAATTTTCGCCTCACCGGTGGAGACATGCGGGTTAGCGGCCATCACAATCGCCTGGTTTGGCTGATAGACCTTCAGGGAATAAGCACCGCTGCCGGCAGAGTGCATTTTCAGCCAGGCATTACCGAAGTCATTATTTTTAATATTCGGTGTCACCAGCTTTTCATCCACCACCGAGGCTATCGGGGTGGATAACAGATTCAGTGCCACATCCGGGCTGATATCCGCGCTCCATTTTATTTTCAGGGTACGATCACCGGTTTTTTCAAACTGCTGCGCGATATTATCTTTATTCCAGCCGAGAATATTGAGAATAAACGCCGGAGATTTGTTCATGACCACAGCGCGCTGGTAAGAGAAGATAATATCTTCCGGGCGCACCGGGTTGCCGGAGGCAAATTTTGCATTCTCTTTAATCCGGACGGTCAGGGTTTTATTGGCGACATCGGCCTGCCAGTCTTCCAGTAAGATCGCGTCAAGCTGCTCCGGATTATCACGGTTCGGCTGCACCAGGCGCTGATATAAGCTGGGAACGGTCTGGATACTGGACAGTTCATTACTTTCAGCCGGATCCAGACTGACAATATCATCCAGACTCTGGACAACAATTAAGGTATTCGGTGGTGTGGCGGCAAATGCGGAGACGGAAAAGAGCAGAGCCAGTGACGCTGCCGGATATGTTTTTTTCATATATTTCCCCTGAAACGCGGTGTTATTGATTTTTGTAATACTGACACGTTAAAAAAAACGGTGCTGTTTTGCAAAGTCTGTTACGTGCTTGTTTATAACTTTTGGTTATAGCCAAAATTAATCATAGTCTGAAATTGCTGACCGGGGGATTTCACCGGCAAAAAAAACGGAAAAACAGCTGTAATATAACAACGGGTTATCAGCCCATAAAAAATAACACTAAAAATGGCGCTGTATGGGCGGAGACAGTAACCCGTGTCGTTCAGCAATAAACGGGTATAACAGATAAAGGTGGTTAAATAAACAACAGAAACTATATTTGCCGTCAATCCGTTATTTCCGGTGCTCACCAGATTGATATTTCAGTGAAATTTTTTGCTTTACTCTTTTTATTTACAGTTGTTTTTTAAGTGGTTGTTAATATTTAATCAGTTAAAACTGTGATGGAAGCAGGGTTTTTATCTGGAAAAATTGCTTTTTGTTAATTAAATGTTTACTTTTTTATCCGGGCTGAGCAAAACAGCCGGATCATAAGCAGTCTTGGGTTAATGTTTTATTTCAGCGGCAGAACGGCACTGTTTGCAGATAAAAACAATCACTGCCCCGGAAAATGCACATCAGGCCGGAAAACAGCACCGAAAAACAGGCTGAACCCGTCGCTGACGGCACTTATAAATAAAGCATTTGCGATTTTTTAATCACGTTGTTCATTTAACAGGTGTTATTCAGAAGGGACGGAAGATGAAAAAACACACTATTGCTGTTTCCCTCATGCAGGCGCTGCTGCTGAGTGCACTCTCTTATTCCGCATGGGCGGCACAGGTTCCGCCGGGAACCAAACTGGCGGAAAAACAGGTTATTGTTATCAATAACGGTACTGAACCGGTATCACTCGATCCGCATAAAGTGGAAGGAGTGCCGGAATCCAATATTATTCTTAATCTGCTGGAAGGGCTGGTTTCCACTGACGGTGACGGCCATGTCGTGCCCGGGGTGGCAGAGAGCTGGTCGTCCCCGGATAACCGCATCTGGACATTCACGCTGCGGCCGGATGCTAAGTGGAGTGACGGCTCGCCGGTGACCGCACAGGATTTTGTCTACAGCTGGCGGCGGCTGGCTGACCCGAAAACCGCATCACCTTACGGCAGCTATCTGCATTATGCTTATGTAGAGAATGTGGATGATATTATCAGCGGTAAAAAACCGCCGGAAAGTCTCGGCGTCAAAGCGGTTGATGACAGAACCTTTCAGGTTCAGCTGACTCAGCCGGTGCCGTATTTCCCGGATATGCTGAGCCATACCGCACTGAAGCCGGTACCGAAAGGGGCAATTGAACAATTTGGTGATAAATGGACATCCGCCGGAAAATTTACCGGTAACGGCGCATATACCCTGTCTGCCTGGAATGTGAATGAGCGGCTGGTGCTTAAACGCAATCCGAAATACTGGAATGATAAAGATACTGTGATTGAACAGGTGACATTCCTGCCGCTCCAGTCAGAAACCAGTGATATTAACCGCTATCGCGCCGGTGAAATAGATGTCACCAACAGTTCGGTGCCGCCGGTTCTGTTCGCCAAAATGAAAAAAGATATTCCGGCGCAGGTTCAGATTTCCCCGTATTTATGTACGTTCTATTATGAAATAAATAATACTGCGGCACCGTTTACCGACCCGAAAGTGCGCGAAGCCGTTAAACTGGGGCTGGATCGCGATATTATCACCCATAAAATTATGGGGCAGGGACAAATTCCCGCTTACGGTTTCACCCCGCATTATATTAACGGCGGGCATTTCACCACGCCGGAATGGGCATCCCTGACACAGGAACAGCGCAATGAAAAAGGGCGCAAACTGCTGGAAGAAGCCGGTTACAGCGAAAAAAATCCGCTGACCTTTGAATTGCTCTATAACACGTCCGATCAGAATAAACAGCAGGCGATTGCCGCTGCGTCCATGTGGCAGAAAAATATCGGCGCGAAAGTGGTGCTGAAAAACCAGGAATGGAAAACCTCCAATCAGAACCGCCATGAAGGAAATTATCAGGTGGCCCGGGCGACCTGGTGCGCGGATTACAATGAGCCGTCCTCGTTTCTGAACATTTTTCTGTCAGACAGCAGTAATAACACCAGTTTCTACCGGAATATTGCGTTTGACAGTGCAATGCAGCGCGCTTTGCTGGCAACAGATGAAAAAACACGTCAATCCGCTTACCAGGAAGCAGAAACTCAGTTAGATCAGGACTCTGCATTAATTCCTGTTTATTATCGCGTGAGTGTCCGGCTGATAAAACCATCAGTCGGCGGAATTACCGGCAATGACCCGCTTGATTATATGGATATTAAGCGCTTATATATGGTAGAAACACATTAATAATAAAAAATTTGCACTCACAGAGTGCGAAAAAAATGAAGGTGCGGAAGTTAAAACGAAAAGCACCTGATAAAAACGCAACAAACGCAAAACACATTCGTCAATGGGGAGTTTATGTAAGATGGTTAATTCAACGAAAAAAACACTGCTGGCACTCAGTGTGGTAGCAGCAATGGGGATGGGGATTGGTACACAGGCGTTTGCTGCGGATGTACCGGCCGGTATTCAGCTGGCAGATAAGCAGGATTTAATCCGCAATAACGGCTCTGAGCCGCAGTCACTGGATCCGCATAAAGTGGAAGGGGTACCGGAAGCGAATATTATCCGTGACCTGATGGAAGGTATTACCCTGGAAGGGCCAAGTGGTGAAATTCTGCCGGGCTCGGCAATCTCCTGGGAAAATAAAGATTTTAAAGTCTGGACGTTTAAAATCCGCGAAGATGCAAAATGGTCCAACGGCGACCCGGTGACCGCACAGGACTTCGTTTACAGCTGGCGCCGCCTGGCTGATCCGAATACCGCATCACCGTATGCCAGTTATCTCCAGTATGCTCATGTGGTAAATATTGATGATGTTATCGCCGGGAAGAAAAAGCCGGAAGAGCTGGGCATCAAAGCGCTGGATGATAAAACCCTTGAACTGACCCTCTCCGAAGAAGTGCCGTATATTCCGAAACTGCTGGCGCATAACTCCATGTCTCCGGTGCATCCGGCCACTGTCGAAAAGTTCGGTGATAAGTGGACTCAGCCGGGCAATTATGTCAGCAACGGCGCATACACCCTGAAAGACTGGGTGGTTAACGAAAAAATTGAACTGACCCGCAACCCGAAATACTGGGATAACGAAAAAACCGTTATCAATAATGTCCGTTTCCTGCCGATTTCCTCTGAAGTTACTGATGTTAACCGTTACCGCAGCGGCGAAATCGACATGACCTATAACAACCTGCCGATTGAACTGTTCCAGAAACTGAAAAAAGAAATTCCGGATGAACTGCGCATTTCACCGTATATGTGTACCTATTACTACGAAATCAATAACGAAAAAGCGCCGTTTGATAACCCGAAAGTCCGTGAAGCCCTGAAACTGAGCCTTGACCGCGACATTATGGTCAACAAAGTCAAAGCACAGGGTGATACTCCGGCATTTGGTTTCACACCACCGTTTGCGGATGGTATGTCAGCCAAAGAGCCTGAGTGGTTCGCGAATATGACGCAGGAGCAGCGTAACGAAAAAGCGCGCAAACTGCTGGAAGAAGCCGGGTTTACCAAAGATAAACCACTGAAATTTAACCTGCTGTATAACACATCTGATCTGCACAAGAAAATGGCGATCGCCGCATCGTCTATCTGGAAGAAAAACCTCGGTGCGGAAGTTCAGCTGGTTAACCAGGAATGGAAAACTTTCCTCGATACCCGCCATCAGGGGACTTATGATGTTGCCCGTGCCGCATGGTGTGCGGATTATAACGAACCGTCTTCATTCCTGAATATGGTTCTCTCTTACAGCAGCACCAACACCCCGCATTATAAGAGTGCGGAGTTTGACAAGCTGATGAAACAATCCCTTCAGGTGAAAACCGATGCGGAACGTGCGCAGATCTATCAGCAGGCGGAAGCCCGGCTGGATAAAGACTCTGCCATTGTGCCGGTCTATTACTATGTCAGTACCCGTTTAGTGAAACCGTATGTAGGTGGCTATACCGGAAAAGATCCGCTGGATCACTTCCACACCAAAAACTTATATATGATTAAAAAATAATACCGACGGTTGGCCGCCCTGTGAAGGGCGGCCTGTGTAGTGTGTACCCCCGGAAGCGGGTACTGTATAGGAACGGGCAATGTTTAAGTTTATTCTTCGCCGTATACTCGAGGCGATCCCGACGCTTTTTGTGTTAATTACTATCTCTTTCTTTATGATGCGTCTGGCTCCGGGCAGTCCATTTACCGGTGAGCGTAAATTGCCGCCGGAAGTGATGGCGAATATTGAAGCCAAATACCATCTTAATGATCCGATTCACGTTCAGTATTTTGATTATTTAGTTCAGTTATCAAAGGGGGACTTCGGGCCTTCCTTTAAATATAAAGATTACTCGGTGAATGACCTGGTCGCCTCCGCGTTTCCGGTCTCCGCAAAACTCGGGCTGGCGGCGTTTGTGCTGGCACTGATTGTCGGGGTGAGTGCCGGTGTGATAGCGGCACTGAATCAGAATACCAAGTGGGACTATACCGTCATGGGCTTTGCCATGACCGGGGTGGTTATCCCCAGCTTTGTGGTGGCGCCGCTGCTGGTTCTTATCTTTGCCATCCATCTGCACTGGCTGCCGGGCGGCGGCTGGAACGGCGGGCAGCTCAGCAATATCATTCTGCCGATGATCGCGCTGTCACTGGCCTATATCGCCAGTATCTCCCGTATTATGCGCAGCTCCATGATTGAGGTGATGCACTCCAACTTTATCCGTACCGCACGGGCGAAAGGTCTGCCGATGCGTAAGATTGTCTGGCGGCATGCGCTGCGCCCGGCACTGTTACCGGTGGTCTCCTATATGGGACCGGCATTTGTGGGGATTATCACGGGTTCGATGGTGATTGAGACGATTTTCGGTTTACCGGGCGTGGGGCAGTTATTTGTCAACGGCGCACTGAACCGCGATTACTCTCTGGTGCTGAGTCTGACCATCCTGGTCGGCACACTGACCATCGCCTTTAACTGTATCGTTGACGTGCTGTATGCCGTTATCGATCCGAAAATCCGTTATTAGTCCCGGAGCACGCTATGTTACCGAATGAAAAAAACCGCGAAGCTCTGGAAAATTTCACGGAGCAGCTTGATGTCGAAGGACGCAGCCTGTGGGCGGATGCCCGCCGCCGCTTTATGCATAACAAAGCCGCGATCACCAGTCTGTGTCTGTTGTTTTTAATTACCCTGTTTGTGATTTTTATGCCGATGCTGTCGGAATTCGCCTATGACGATACCGACTGGGGCATGATGTCCGCAGCACCGGATACGGAAAGCGGCCACTATTTTGGTACCGACTCCTCCGGCCGTGATCTGCTGGTGCGTGTGGCTATCGGCGGGCGTATCTCGCTGATGGTGGGGCTGGCGGCCGCGCTGGTCGCGGTGCTGGTGGGAACACTGTACGGCGCGATGTCCGGCTATGTCGGCGGCAAAACTGACTCTGTCATGATGCGCGTGCTGGAAATCCTCAACTCCTTCCCGTTTATGTTCTTTGTTATCCTGCTGGTGACCTTCTTTGGCCAGAATATTTTTCTGATTTTCGTGGCTATCGGCATGGTTTCCTGGCTGGATATGGCGCGTATCGTGCGCGGCCAGACACTGAGCCTGAAGAGCAAAGAATTTATTGAGGCGGCGAAGGTCTGTGGTGTGCCGACCCGCAATATCATTCTGCGTCATATTGTCCCGAACGTGCTGGGTGTGGTGGTGGTTTACGCCTCACTGCTGGTGCCGAGTATGATCCTGTTTGAATCCTTCCTCAGCTTCCTCGGGCTGGGCACACAGGAGCCGTTAAGCAGCTGGGGCGCGCTGCTCAATGACGGTGCTAACTCAATGGAAGTTTCGCCCTGGTTACTGATGTTCCCGGCAGCATTCCTGGTGGTGACTCTGTTTTGTTTCAACTTTATCGGTGACGGGCTGCGTGATGCCCTTGACCCGAAAGATCGCTGAGGAGGCCGCCAATGACTCAGTTATTACAGGTTAACGACCTGAACGTGACATTCAAAACGCCGGACGGCGATGTCACCGCCGTAAACAAGCTTAATTTTTCGCTGGCGGCGGGTGAGACACTCGGGATTGTCGGTGAATCCGGCTCCGGGAAATCACAGACGGCGTTTGCGCTCATGGGACTGCTGGCCCGCAATGGTGTGGTCAGCGGCTCTGCGGTGTTCAACGGACGTGAAATTCTCAATCTGAAAGAGAAAGCGCTGAACAAAATGCGGGCGGAAGAGATTTCGATGATCTTCCAGGATCCGATGACCTCGCTCAACCCGTATATGAAAGTCAGTAAACAGCTGACAGAAGTGCTGATGCTGCATAAAGGTCTGAGTTCTCACGATGCTTTTGAGGAATCAGTCCGGATGCTGGACGCGGTGAAAATGCCGGAAGCCCGCAAACGGATGAATATGTATCCCCACGAGTTCTCAGGCGGGATGCGCCAGCGCGTTATGATTGCAATGGCGCTGCTGTGCAAGCCGAAGCTGCTGATTGCGGATGAACCGACCACGGCGCTGGATGTGACGGTACAGGCGCAAATCATGACGCTGCTCAATGAGCTGAAGAATGAGTTCAACACCGCGATTATTATGATCACCCATGACTTGGGTGTGGTCGCCGGTATCTGTGACAAAGTGCTGGTAATGTACGCCGGACGTACCATGGAATACGGCACGGCCCGTGATGTGTTCTACCATCCGTCGCATCCGTACTCTATCGGGCTGCTTAAGGCGGTTCCGCGCCTTGACGGGCAGGAAGACAGTGAGCTCGCCACGATTCCGGGCAACCCGCCGAACCTCCTGCGTCTCCCGGCAGGCTGTCCGTTCCGCCCGCGCTGTCAGTATGCGACAGACGAGTGTGCGCTGCATGAGCCGCCGTTACAGGCATTTTCTCAGGGCCGTTTGCGTGCCTGCTTCAGAACTGCAGAGGAGTTGGCATAATGACACATTCAGAACGTCCGGTTCTGCTGGAAATTGAAGATTTAAAAGTCCATTTTTCCATCAGAGATAACAAACAATGGTTCTGGCAGCCGGCGAAAAGCCTGAAAGCGGTGGATGGTGTGACTGTCCGTCTGTATGAAGGGGAAACACTCGGGGTGGTCGGGGAGTCCGGCTGCGGGAAATCCACGTTTGCCCGTGCGATTATCGGCCTGGTGAAATCCACGGCCGGCCGGGTAACCTGGCTGGGCAAAGACCTGTGCGGTATGAGTGAAAAAGACTGGCACAATGTCCGCAATGACATCCAGATGATTTTCCAGGATCCGCTGGCATCACTTAACCCGCGTATGACTATCGGCGATATTATTGCGGAGCCGCTGCGCACCTATTATCCGTCAATGAGTAAGACGGAAGTGACAGACAAAGTCAAAGCCATGATGATGAAAGTCGGGCTGCTGCCAAACCTGGTGAACCGCTATCCGCATGAGTTTTCCGGCGGACAGTGTCAGCGTATCGGTATCGCCCGCGCGCTTATCCTCGAGCCGAAACTGGTTATCTGTGATGAGCCGGTTTCAGCGCTGGATGTGTCTATTCAGGCTCAGGTGGTGAACCTGCTGAAGGAATTACAGCGGGAGATGGGATTGTCCCTTATTTTTATCGCTCATGACCTGGCGGTGGTGAAACACATTTCTGACCGTGTGCTGGTGATGTATCTCGGCCACGCAGTGGAACTCGGTACGTATGACGAGGTGTATCATAACCCGTTGCATCCGTACACCAAAGCGCTGATGTCTGCGGTGCCGGTGCCGGATCCGGACAAAGAGCAGAATAAAACAATTCAGCTGCTGGAAGGGGAACTGCCGTCACCGATTAATCCGCCGTCCGGTTGTGTTTTCCGCACCCGCTGCCCGCTGGCGGACAGTGAATGCGCAAGAACCCGGCCGCTGCTGGAAGGCAGTTTCCGCCATGCAGTTTCCTGCCTGAAGGTTGATCCGCTGTAAATACGGTAAAGCCGTTAATCTTATTTTTGCGACAGAGCGCCCGGTACGGGCGCTTTTTTTTCATCTCCGCATCCTGCTTTTCCGCACCAGCCACAAAATCTGACAGAGCGTACTTCGCGGTCTTGCAGGCAGCTTACTGATTCCGTTATTAAAAAGCACAGCCGGTTTTCAGGTGTGTCAATAACGGAGTGTTGACCAATGTCAACATATAAACTACAGTAGGTACAGGAAATGAAGAAACATCCGGATAAACATATTCAGTCCGCGATTGAATATGCACTGTTACAGGGATGGGTATGGATTGCGCCGGGGAATTCCTCGCATGCATTCTGCCGGTTACGGTGCGGGTCACCGTATGATGAACACCGGCAGCATCAGATGAGTGTCTGGTCAACACCGCGGAATCCGGAAAACCATGCAAAGCAGATCAGACGAAAAGTGGATACCTGTCAGTGAAAACGGGCAGCAGGAAAGGGGAAAATGATGGCACTATATAATTTTACGCTGACGCTGTCCGGTGTGACAGCAGATACAGAGAATCTGGAGGATGCCTTATTTGCAGGCGGTTGTGATGATGCATTACTCTGTTTTTACGGCAAATCGGTCTATCTGGAATTTGACCGGGAAGCACCGTCTCTGGATTGTGCAATCCGCACGGCGGTGGAAGACGCGGAATCAGCCGGTGTGAATGCCCGGGTGGAATCGGTGGATTCCGCTCTTGTCGGCCTGAGTGATATTGCGGAACTGACCGGCATGTCACGTCAGGCAATCGCGTTACTCAAAGACGGTGCACGCGGCCCGGGCACCTTTCCGGGGCCGGTGCAGCGGTTGCGCGGGCAATCCCCGCTGTGGGACTGGGCTGCTGTCGCGTCCTGGCTGATGGCTCAGGGGCGACTGGCAGCACATTCTGAGCTGGCAGAAAACGCAAAAATTATCAGCAAATGGAATCTTGCATTACGGGCGGGGGCTGCGGAAGATCCCGCTGAAATTGACCTTATCACAAGATCATTAATTGCCCGGCGGGAAAAATGCCGCTGCTGACAGTGTGACCGGCGGGGAGATTATTCCCGCCAGCGGACAGCGTATTCCGGTGAGCCGGTAAAATGCCGGGAAATCAGCACACGGGCAAAAATCTGATCGATATCTGCATTTTCATCCGGAGCCAGGCCGATAACCACTTCGGCACATGCCGGGTTTTGTGCCAGAAAAGGTGCAAATTCTGACCAGTCACTGCCGGTTGGTACAATTTCAGCACCGCCGATCTCTTCAAACTGAAGGTTAAACAGCAGGACGTCTGCCGGGTCAAGGTTATCCATTGCCTGTTCCAGAAACAGGTCATAGGCCATTTCAATCGTTTCCTGCTCGCTGAGGCGACGGGGAAGAGAGGTACTCATAGGTCAGGTTACATTCCGGTGATCCCCCGCCGTTTTATACCGGCGGGGATAATAAAGAAAGTCAGTTTATCACAGCAGAGGACTGAAGAAATAACATAACCGCTCAAGAACACGATTGGTCAGCGGACGTTTCTCCCACTCGGTGTAATCGAGACGGGTTGCGCGTGAAATATAATCATTCTGGACAATATTCAGGTCACCGGCAAAACTTTCATCATCGATAACGGCAGTGATTTCAAAGTTGAGCCACAGGCTGCGCATATCCAGGTTTACGGAACCGACCATACTGAGCTGGTCATCCACGAGGACACTTTTCGTGTGCAGCAGACCATCCTCGAACAGATAGATTTCCACACCGGCTTCCAGCAATTCGGTATAAAACGCACGGCTTGCCCAGCGGACGAGGAATGAGTCATTGAGGCGCGGCATCACAATCGCAACACGCACGCCACGCATGGCAGCGGTACAGATGGCATGCATCAGGTCATCGCTCGGAACAAAATACGGCGTGGTGAAGGTCAGACGCTCCTGTGCGGCAAAAATAGCCGTCATCAGGGATTGCTGGATCAGCTCTTCAGGGTAACCCGGACCGGAAGCCACAATATTGACGGTATGGCCGCTGTCTTTTTCAAACGGCATTTCAATATCGTCCGGCGGCGGCGGTAACAGGCGCTCGCCGCGTTCCATTTCCCAGTCCAGTGCATAGATAATACCGAACAGGGTGGTGACAGGGCCTTCCATACGAACAAGAATATCAACCCATTCACCGACACCGGCGTCCTGTTTAAAGTAGCGCGGATCCACCATATTCATACTGCCGGTGTAGGAAATATAGTTATCGATAGTGACGATTTTCCGGTGCTGGCGCAAATCCATCCGGCGCAGGGCGAAACGCAGAATATTGACCGGCAGGGCTTCGACAAACTCGATCCCGGCATTGCGCATCATCTCCGGATAATCATGGCGGAAGAAGTGCCAGCTGCCGGCAGAGTCCACCATAATCCGGCATTTTACACCCCGTTTGGCGGCGGCGAGCAGGGCATTGGTGACATTGTCCACATCACCGCCCGGTTTCCAGATGTAAAACACCATATCAATGCTGTATTTTGCATTATCGATATCTTTGACAATCTGACGTAATGAATCTTCACAGGTGGTAAATAACTGAATCTGGTTACCTTTTACCCCGGGAATTCCCTGGCGGTGCTCAATCAGCTGAAACAGCGGAGCAGCCTGGGTACTGTTTTCCGTGGCGAAAATGTGTTTTGACTGGCGCAGATTTTCAACCCAGCCGGAGACGGACGGCCACATTCCTTTTGCCTGCTCAACCCGGCGGCGGCCGAGATGGAGTTCACCGAAGGCGAGATACGCAATAATTCCGATAAACGGCAGAATATAGATGATCAGTAACCAGGTCATGGTAGATGTCACCGGGCGGCGTTTGTACATTACGCGGACAGAGATACCAGCCACCAGCAGCCAGTAGAAAAGAATACTCAGCCAATATAACAGCGTATAAAATGTCGACATAGGTATTATCTTTCTCTAAGAATAAGGTTTGCAGACAAAACAGGCACAGGATCTGATTGATACTCCACCGGAAAATGTATCAGAAAGCTTTCTGTAATGCTGCTGTATTTGTGATTTAAGTCAGTTTAACCACTTTTTTCTGACGATGTTTGCAGATATTGCGGGAAAGCGGTTGGTTATTGTGTCAGGCAGTTTATAATAATTGCCCTTATTATTAGCTTATTTTTTCACACAGTCTAAAAAAGGGTTTAGTTATGAGACACAGCAGACCGGAAGTTGCACGTTGGCGTATGTTACGGCAGGCAACCCGTCGTCGTCGTCGCTGGCTGGAAAGTCAGTCCCGGCGGAACATCCGGATTTTTGCTCTGCGCAAGCTGGATATCGCGAGACAACGCCGTTCGCTGCTGTTTGCTCAGGCTGAATTAAGCCACTAAGAAGTGACCATCAGCACGATAAGTGACAATGGTTGCGTCTTTCGTATTGAAATTGATTGCTATTTGCATTTACACTAGTGACCATTGTCATTATTAGCTGCTTATAAGATTGTATCGACTATGCCTATTTTTCGCTGGATCAGCTGGCCAATTCTCATTTCTCTTTGTCTGCATGCCTCTGTGGCCGCAGCGATTTACTACAACATGAATAAGGAGGTTGAGGACGAACCTAAAGTGCTGATGGTGGAGATGGCGGCGTTTGCGCCGGCACCGGCAGCAGCTGTGGCTGAACCTCAGCCTGAACCGGAACCCGAAACAGAGCCGGAGCCCGAGCCGGAACCTGAGCCGGTCGTGAAGCCGGTTATTGAAAAACCGGTGGAAAAGAAACCGGTTGAGAAAAAGCCAAAACCGAAAAAAGAGAAAAAAGTTGAGAAACCGGCCGTAAAACCGGTTGAAACCAAAGCACCGGTCTCCGATAAACCGCTGTTCAGTGGTACACCGGAAGGTCAGCAGAACGTGCAGAAAGCCCCTGCAGGCCCGGTCGGAAATGTGGCTTCTGCCGGACAAAGTGATGTCGGCGGCGGTGACCCGAAAGCCCTGAACCGTGCTGATCCGGTCTATCCGGCACGGGCACGCAGCCTTGGCAAAGAAGGGAAGGTGCGGGTCAGATTTGATGTCGATACCGATGGTCGTATTCAGAATATCGATATTATCGAAGCATCACCGAAAAATATGTTTGAACGTGAAGTCCGTAATGCGATGCGTAAATGGCGTTACGAGAAAAAGCCGAAGAAAGGTATGACGACAACCATTATTTTCCGGATCGACGGTAAAACCTCTATTCAGTAATCCGATAAAAAAGAAAACCCGGCACATAAAAATGCCGGGTTTTTTGTTTCTGTCTTATTTTGCCGGAAAAAGATCAGCGCGTAAATTCACCAGATTATCCGGTACCACATGAATAACCCCTTCACCCGGAATATCAATTTCCGCAATCATAAACAGAGCCATGGTTGTCAGCAGCGGCAGAATTAAAATCATGATATTGCTGCCGCGCAGTCCGCGGATATTATACCCGATCAGCACATTGGCACTGACGGCAAATAAAATCAGTAATACCCAGGCGGCTCCCGGGATCTGATAGCGCCAGCTGGCCATGGTTTTTTCTTCGGACACATAGAGATCACTGAATGCGGTCAGGACGGAGGCAATCACCGGATTCGGGGCCGTACGGGCTTCAGATGCAGCGATCTGCCAGAGAGAAGACTGAGCCTCAAGGGAGATATCCCGCCATTTTTCATTTTTTGCCTGTGAGCCGCCGTTAAAAAAATCAATACGTGCGTCAATATACGTGTTAAGCAGAGTATTTGCCCGCAGGTTATTTTCCGGAGACAGTAATTGTGCCCGCTGGAATGCATTACCGATAGCAATAGCTTCGTTTTCTTCCATCTGTTCGCGGTTATTATAGCCGCCGATAGAAATGGTCAGTAAAAAGCCGATTAATAAACCGAGCAGGGATAATACGGCACCGAGAACAATTTTGGTTTCATCATCCGCTAATTCGGTTTTACCGTGACGTTTTTTGAACAGGTATTTTCCGGCATAGGCCGAGCCGACAGATAAAATAAAGATAACGACAAATAAAATAACTGAATCAGAGACTAAAGCATTAAACAGCGCTGCCATACAAAGACCCTTTAACAGAAAACGCCTCAGCAGAATGCTGAGATGCAGGTGGAACAAAGCCGGCCTGAAAAGGCCGGCCGGATACAAAACAGAGATATCATCCGCTGACGGGAAATGCTGTCCTTTGTGACTATTTCAGCAATCGTACTCTGACAGGTTTTCCTTTGATTTTACCCTGCTGAAGCAGTTTACGCGCCTGCTGCGCGATACCCTGGCGCACCGCGACATAAGCATGCATCGGATGGATCACGATTTTGCCGATATCTTCGCCGTTCAGCCCCATATCACCGGTCATGGCGCCGAGAATGTCCCCCGGACGGATTTTGGCTTTTTTGCCGCCGTCAATACACAGTGTCGCCATTGCCGCATCCAGCGGGGTGATGCGCAGCCCGGCAGGGATTGGCTGCCAGTTCAGTTTCATATGCAGCATCTCTTCCAGTGCATTTGCACGAACCGCTTCTTCCGGTGCACACAGGCTGATCGCCAGTCCGCTTTCACCGGCACGGGCGGTACGGCCGATGCGGTGAACATGCACTTCCGGATCCCACGCCAGTTCATAGTTGATCACCAGCTCAAGGGCTTTGATATCGAGCCCGCGTGACGCCACATCGGTGGCAACCAGCACACGGCTGCTGCCGTTGGCAAAGCGGATCAGGGTCTGGTCACGCTCGCGCTGTTCCATATCACCGTACAGCACTAAAACACTCTGTCCGCTGCTCTCCAGGGCTTCATACACATCCTGGCAATCTTTCTTGGTGTTGCAGAACACCACGCAGGATGCCGGTTGTTCGCGGCTCAGTAATTTTTGTAACAGTTCAGTTTTGCCACGCCGTGAAACTTCATAAAACTGCTGCTCAACCGCAGGAAGTTCGTCTGTGCTGTTGATTTCAATGGTTTGCGGATCGCGCTGAAAACGGCGGCTGACAGCCGCAATCTCATCCGGCCAGGTGGCGGAAAACAGCAGAGTCTGACGTTCTTCCGGGGTACGGGAGAGGATTTCAGTAATATCGTCAGCAAAACCCATATCCAGCATGCGGTCAGCTTCATCCAGCACCAGTGTGCGGACAGCATCAAGATGCAGCGTGTCTTTGTTCAGATGGTCAATCAGGCGGCCCGGGGTGGCCACGATAATGTGCGGCGGGTGGATCAGGGAATCGCGCTGGGCACCGAACGGCACGCCGCCGCATAAGGTCAGGATTTTGATATTCGGCAGATAACGCGCCAGGCGGCGCAGCTCACCGGCGACCTGATCTGCCAGTTCGCGGGTCGGGCACAGAACCAGAGCCTGGGTCATAAAGTGTCCGGCATCGATATGCTGTAACAGCCCCAGGCCGAATGCGGCGGTTTTCCCGCTGCCGGTTCTGGCCTGCGCACGGACATCTTTACCCGCGAGAATGGCCGGTAATGCGGCGGCCTGAACCGGGGTCATGGTCAGATAACCCAGTTCATTCAGGTTGGTAATTTGTTCTGCGGGAAGTGCATTAAGTTCAGCAAATGAGGTCACGATGAAAATTCCGGATTAAATAAAAAGAGAGATTTGCGGCAATGATACTATTACCGGACGCTGGTGTCGCGGGGAACCTGTGGTTTATTCCGGCAGACAAAACGGCCACTCAGAAGAGTGGCCGGTATGAAACGCATTATTTTAAATCACTGTTACTGCTGTCTAACTGAAAATGACGTTTTCCGTCGGGCAGCGGGCGGGGACGGTTATCCGCATCCACCGCAACATAGCTGAAGACAGCTTCTGTTGCCCGGTAACGGTCACCGATAGGGTCGGTAGCCACTTTTTTCACCCAGACTTCGACTTTGACGGTCATGGATGAATTCCCGGTTTTCAGGCAGCGCGCATAACAGCAGACCACATCACCGACCGCGACAGAGCGCAGAAAGGTGATGCCGTCCACGCGGACGGTCACCACGCGGCCGAGTGCAATTTCCTTTGCCAGGATCGCGCCGCCGATATCCATCTGCGACATCAGCCAGCCGCCGAAGATATCCCCGTTGGCATTGGTGTCTGTCGGCATGGTTAAGGTGCGCAGCACCAGTTCCCCGTTAGGTAAACATTGTTGTTGAGTCATGAGAAACACTTACATCCGTTTAACGAAAAAGGATACCGGCGGAAACAAACCGATATCCGGTTGATTTTATTATTTTTCTTCTTCCCGTGGCAGATGACGGTAAATATATACCACACTGGCAACGGTAAATACCAGTGTTACAGCGGTCAGACCAAACACTTTGAAGTTCATCCAGGTATCCATGGATAACCAGAACGCGACATACACGTTCACGGCCGCGCAGACGATAAAGAAAAGAGCCCAGGCGAGATTCAGACGCTGCCAGACCTGTGGCGGCAGGGTCAGCTCTTTGCCCAGCATTTTCTGAATCAGCGGCTTACCGAAGATAAACTGGCCGCCCAGTAACACGAGAGCAAACAGCGCATAAATAATGGTCACTTTCCATTTGATAAACTGCGGATCATGGAAAACGATGGTCAGGGTGCCGAAGATGGCCACAATCACAAAGGTGATAACGGCAGATTTCTCCAGATGTTTATACATGAACCAGCGGACAGCCAGCGCCACCGCAGACGCGGCAATTAAGGCACCGGAGGCGTAATAGATATCCACGGTTTTATATATGGCAAAAAAGATAACCAGGGGGATAAAGTCGAGTAGTTGCTTCATAATTGAGTCTGTCCGAAATTTAAATTTATTTTAAGCACGTGGCATCCAGTCACTTATTTTTAAAGAAAAAAAATATATTACAATTGATTTTGCAATATTTTACCATAAGACGCGGTCTGACTATCTTCTTTATCCGCGTTCGGTTATAAATCAGTTTAACTATTAGCAGTAAAATTAAATTGTACATCTTAATACGATATTTTTATAAGGGGCGATAATGCAGTCGAACCGACTATTGCGCTGGATGCCGGGACTTTCTGTTTTTCTGCACTATGAACGCAAAAACCTGCGCTTTGATATCCGCGCGGGGCTTTCTGTTGCTGCCGTGGCGTTGCCGGTGGCTATCGCTTACACGGGACTGATGGGCATTAATGCGATTGTCGGTCTCTACGCCTGTATCCTGCCGATGGTGACTTATGCACTGTTCGGCTCCTCCCGTCAGCTGATTGTCGGGCCGGATGCAGCAACCTGTGCGGTGATTGCGGCGGCGATTATTCCGCTGGCCAAAGGTGACCCGGATACGCTGTGGCAGCTGGCGATCATCATGACGCTGATGACGGGTGTCTGGTGCCTGATCGCCGGACATTTCAAACTCGCCGCATTCGCGGATTTTTTGTCACAGCCGATTTTACAGGGGCTGCTCAACGGCGTGGCGGTGACGATTATTGTCGGCCAGATAGGCAATGTGCTCGGACTGGATGCACTGCCGTCCCAGCTGATTGAGTGCCTGGTGGCGCTGCCGGAGCATCTGCACCTTATGCATATGCCGACGCTGATCCTCTCCGCTGCCAGCCTGGCGGCGCTGTTTTTATTACGGGCTGTCCGCCGCAGCTGGCCGGGACCGCTGATTGTGATGACGATTGCCACACTGATCAGTGCGCAGCTGGATTTCGCCTCAATGGGGATTGCTGTGGTCGGTAATCTCGGTAACGGGCTGCCGCATATCAAAATGCCGGCATTTGACCCGGGTCTGCTGCGTGAACTGGTGATCCCGTCACTGAACCTTGCGGTGATCAGTATTGTCAGCTTTATGATGACGGTGCGCAGTTTTGCCGAGAAAAACGGCTATGCTATCGATGTGGATCAGGAACTGCGGGCACAGGGATATATCAACATTGCTTCCGGGTTATCCCAGGGGTTTGCGGTCAGTGCCGCAACCAGCCGTACCGCTGTCAACGATGCCACCGGCGGTAAAACACAGATGGTATCTCTGATCGCCGCCGGGTTGATCGCACTGGTGCTGTTTTTCCTGACCGGTTTCCTCGGGCATATCCCGCTGGCGACACTCGGGGTGGTGCTGATTTACTCCTCCTGGTCGATGTTCAGTATCCGTCAGATTTTCTCTTTCCGTAAACGGAATAAATCGGCATTCACCCTGGCGCTGTTTACCCTGGTGGCGGTGCTGGTGGTGGGGCTGATCAACGGTATCGGATTTGCGGTTCTGCTGGGACTGGTTCAGTTCCTGCGCACGGTTTTCCGCCCGACAGACCAGTTACTGGGTGTGGATGAGCAGGGGATGATCCATTCCATCAATAACAGTAACGTGGATATTAATCAGGTTGACGGATTATTGATGTACCGCTTTAACTCACCACTGACCTATTTCAACGTCGCGTATTTTAAAAAGCGGGTGTTACAGGTGGTGAATACCGCACCGAAACGTCCCGGATGGGTGGCGGTGGATGCGACCGTCAGCTTTATCAATAATGACATGAGTGTGTTCAGCACACTGAATGAGCTGGTGACTGAGCTGAAAATCAAGGGTGTCACCCTGATCCTGGCGGGACGGCGCACCGAACTGACACGCTGGGTGTCGGAAAATAAAATCAAACGCAATGATGATGATTTGATTATTGTGCCGGATCTCTATTTCGCCATCAGGCTGATTCAGAGTAAACAGCAAAGCCGTGTCAAAGCGATAGAAGAGGCGATGGAGCAGGCGGCAGAGGGAGCGGAAAAACCGCTCACCACCTGATTTCAGCAATAAACCCGCCCTGCGGGCTGCGGCGGAACTGTATGGTCATATGATGCAGTTCCGCAATTCGTTTCACGATAGACAATCCCAGGCCGCTGCCGGTTTTTTCCTGTCCCGGCGGCCGGTAAAAACGTTCTCCCAGCCGGGCCAGTATCGCATCACTGACGCCCGGACCATCATCCTCAATCACTAACTGCTGCGGTGTCAGCGTCAGATGAACGGTGCCGCCGGTTTTGCCGTAGCGGATAGCATTATGCAGCAGATTGCGCAGCATAACGGTCAGCAGCAGCTGTTCGCCGCGGACCGTCAGTTCAGGCGCGGTGAGGTCAGGTATCACACTGACCTGATGTGCCGCCGCATCCGGAGCTGTTTGTGCAATGGCATCATTAATAATGGCTGACCAGCGCAGCTCTGCACATTCCTGCGGGTGAGACTGTGATTCCAGCCGTGAGAGGGTCAGCAACTGATCCACCAGACGGGTGGCGCGGTCAATCCCGGTGATCAGATTCGCGGTCACATGTTCCCGGGTGGCGGGGTCGTCCCCGGCAATCTGCATCACTTCAGTCTGTACTTTCAGCGCGGCCAGCGGGCTGCGCAGTTCATGGGCGGCATCAGAGGTAAAACGGCTTTCCCGCTCGCGCAGATCGCGGATACGCAGAAATAATCCGTTCAGGGCGTCCAGCATCGGACTGACTTCTTTCGGCAGCACCGGCGGGGCCAGCGGCGTCAGCTCAGCCGGGTTACGGCGCTGTAACTGCCGTGCCAGCAGGCGCAGCGGAGTCAGTGCGCGGGTCAGCAGCCACAGGAACAGAAGCAGCATCAGCGGCAGCGCGACCAGCCACGGGATCGCCTGAGCGGTGATAATGGTCAGCCCCATATCTTCGCGGTATTCCCACTCCTGGCCGACCACGATGATGTAGCGACCATCGGCGGAAGGCAGCTGCACAAAGCGCCAGCGGTCGTTATCATCCGTCAGAGAACCGTCACGGAACCCGTTTTTCTTATCTGAGAACGGAATTTTCCGGCCGTTTTCACCGTCATCCAGTACCCGCTCGCCCGACGGACTAAAAATAGCAAAAGCGAATGCATCGTCATCCTGCTTTCCCCGGTTGCCGGAGAGCATTTTTTTGGTTTTCTGAATCGCAGCCGGCGGAAATTCCAGCCCGGACGGCAGAACTGACAGGCGTTTGGCAAAGGCCATCTGTTGCGTATCGAATAATTCATTGATGGATTTTGTGGTCTGCATCCAGGCGAACACACTGGCGACACCCCAGGTCAGCAGGGTGAGCAGCAGCAATAAACCGCCCAGCCGCAGGCGCAGACTATACGTCTTCATCATTCTTTCCCGCGACATAACCGACACCGTGAATAGTTTTGATAAATCCGCGTCCCAGTTTGCGGCGCAGATGGTGAATATGCACTTCTATAGCATTACTGGAGACATCTTCATCCCAGTTATACAATTTTTCTTCAATCATCGCGCGGGACAGCACTTTCTGCGGATTGCGCAGAAATAGTGCCAGCAGCGCCAGCTCTTTACCTTTCAGTGATACCGGTACGCCGTTGCGGGTGACGGTCATCGCCACCGGATCCATCTCCACGTCGCCGAGCACCAGTTTTTCAGAGAGCTGACCATAGCGGCGGCGGATCAGTGCCTGTAACCGTGCCGCCACTTCCGCCAGGGCAAACGGTTTGCACAGATAATCATCTGCGCCCTGTTGTAAGCCGCTGACGCGCTGCTCAAGGGCATCACGGGCGGTCAGGATCAGTACCGGCTCGTCGCGCCCCTCTGACCGCCACTGTTTCAGGATATCCAGTCCGTCCATGCCGGGCAGGGAGAGATCGAGGATCACGGCATCATAAGGAGCGGCATAGAGCGCCTCCCGGCCGGTTTGCCCGTCGGTAAACCAGTCAGGGGTAAAGCCGAGCCTGCTCAGACCGATTTTCAGCCCGTCGCCAATCAGCCGGTCATCTTCAATTAATAATATCCGCATAATTCTTATCCATATAAATAGCGCTATACTAGTTTTAACTCAGATATCTCAGGATAACCACCTGTTTTTTCTGAAATTAAAAATATAATCAAAAATGATATCCCCTTAAGATCCTGTTAAGAACTTAATGGTTTAATAGTGTCCATGAAGCAAAGACGCTTCCTCATAAAGGAGATAAATGATGAAAAAATTACCTGCACTCGCATTACTTGCCACTTTACTGGCAGGATCAGCCGGTTCCGTTTTTGCAGCCAACGGCGGTTTTGAAGGTCCGGGCGCGACAGCCGCAGTAACCACCACCACAGCGGCACAAAACGGCGGTTTCAGCGGCCCTGATGCCCGTAAAATGACCGTTGCGGATGCACTGAAATTATCCGATGATGCGCCGGTTGTGCTGCGCGGCACGATTGTCCGCCAGCTGGATAACAAACATTATGAATTTAAAGACAGCACCGGGACTATCCGTGCTGAAATTTCCCCGAAACGCTGGGACGGACTGAAAGTCACGCCACAGGATGAAATCGAGGTCGAAGGGGAAATCGACAAAGAGTGGAATAAAACCGAACTGGATGTAAAAGCGGTGCGCAAAGTACAGTAATCACCACCGCAGACACCCCGGATAATCAGGCCATTTTATTGGCCTGATTGAGATTGCTGACAAAGCAGGATAAAACGTGGTTTTTCCTGCTTTGTGTTATCAGCCGAAAATCAATGAATTGATTTTCCTGGTTTATTTTTACAACCTCTGGCGGTCGCCGCCAATCCCTGCGGGCTTGTCAACGGCCTGAATCAGGCCATCTTATTGGCCTGATTCTTTATCTGCACATTTCTTATTTTCTGTGACAGCAGGTGCAAAATATCTTTCTTCTGTGCCTCAGACTGAATATCCCGCAGCGGAATAATAATACCGTCATATTTACCGTGGTAAAGATAAAGCCCGGTGGCGCTTTCAGCATAATCAATAACCGATTCCCAGGCAAAAAAAGAATGGTAAAGGGCTGAAACCTGGTTTATCCCGTCATTATTCAGTTCAAACGTTGCGGGCCGCAGGAGGTAATGTCCGGACTGAACAGAAAACTGCTTCATAACCCGTCTGCTTTTGATAAAACGGCTGTAAATAAACACCAGCAGTGCTAAAAACCCGCAGCTCAGCCCGTAAAAAAGGGAATAAATATCAAATTTGCCCGGCAGCGGCGAAAATGTACTGAAAACAAGCAATAACATCCCGCATAATATCAGCCAGATAAGAATATAAGGAATACGTTTCCACCCGACCGGCTCCTGATAAAAATGCCGGAAACTGAACGTCTGATAGTCAGCCAGATCCTGAACAGTGAGTGTGACGGGCAGGGTGATCATAATCGTATTCCTTTATTTCCTGAACAGTCTGCACTTCATATTGCGCACAAAAAAGACAATATCATTATCTGTGCGCATTATCCGGCCTTACTGATAGTCGCTGACAGATTGCGATTGTGTAAATAACTGATAGAACCGGAACAGATAAATAATTACCAGTCCGCTGATGACATTATTAATAAACAGAATAACAGTCATCAGAATATGCTCATTTTCTATCGGAAGTTTACTAAGAAACACTACGGATGCCTGTTTCAGGGCAAACCATATTAAAATAGCAGGCAGAAGTGTTCTGATATTTTTCAGGGCAATATTTCCGCTGATTTTGATGGCGGTAAATACGCTGTTCTTTTCGGTGAACATAATGATTGGCGCCAGCGCCAGTAACATAGCCAGAATTAATCCGGGCAGATACATGGCGACGAGCCCGAGGGCAATCACCAGCGAGCAGATTAACAGCAGCACCAGCATGCGCGGAATGCGTCCGGCAGAGCCGGTGATGGCCTGCAACGCGGATACCGGCTGTCCCTGTGAGGCACTGAAAATCAGGAAAATCATGGACGTCACAAAGACGGCATTGCCCAGCAGGGAACTGAAGATAGTTCCGAGGCCGGTTTTCAGCATCTGCCACTGGTCATCGGATGTCAGTGCGGCGACTGCCCGCTGAAAGCCGCCGGAGCCTTCAGTGGCGTAAGTGGTTTCCAGGGCGCGGATAAGTGCCAGCCCGTTGGAGTTATAAGTCAGGAGGATATTGAGCCCGACGGTCACAGCGGCGGTGAGCAGCGAAATGATCAGGACAGACAACAGCTGATTACGGAAAAAATTAAGACTGTCGCGGGCAAGAACCGGCACCGGCATGGACATGGAACAACTCCTGTAAGGCATGAAATAAAAACGTTGAGGCAATTGTAAAACAGTATGGCGGGGATTGTAACCTGTTCATCCGGCAGAAATACAGTGATCAGACGGAATATCCGGAAACAGAGAACTGAAAGCATACAAATTATTAACAATAATAAAACAAAATATTCGGCTGAATAGTAAGCATCTTATTTTAAAAATTGATATAAAGCACACAAATAATGATGGTGCTAAAAATGACGAAGGTTGTTTTTGATATAAATCAATAAATGAAAATGCTGCCGTGGAATAATAATTTGGATCTTTGTGAAAAATGCGTTTTTTATTTAAATGTTGTGATCTGTCTTAGATCATAATTGCATTTAAGATTGTATATTTCAAACTGTACTTATTGTGTTTTTTTTCTTTTTTTTAGGATGGGATAGATAATGAAAAAGCTTTCTGCAGTGTGTTTAGCACTGGCAACTGTTTTACCGTCAGTTTCAATGGCACACCAGGCCGGTGATTTTATCGTTCGTGGTGGTACTGCGACTGTGCGTCCGAACGTCAGCTCTGATAACGTTCTGGGTTTAGGTTCTTTTGAAGCGAACAATAATACCCAGTTAGGTTTAACTTTCGGTTATATGATCACCGATAATATCGGTGTGGAATTACTGGCAGCGACGCCATTTGAGCATAAAATCTCTCTGCCGGCTGTCGGCGAAATCGCGTCTGCAAAACATTTACCGCCAACCTTAATGGCACAGTACTATTTCCGCACTCCGGAAGATAAACTGCGTCCGTATTTAGGCGTTGGTCTGAACTACACCTTCTTCTTTGACGAAGGATTCAACAGCGGTGCTCAGCAGTTAGGATTAAGCGACCTGAGCATGAGCGGTTCATGGGGTGTGGCAGCACAGGCTGGTCTGGATTATGAATTAGACAAAAACTGGATGCTGAACGCTTCCCTCTGGTGGATGAACATCAAAACTGATGTTGATTTCAAACTGGCAGGCGAAAACCACACTTACAAAACTAACCTGGATCCATGGGTATTTATGTTTGGTGTCGGTTACAAATTCTGATAATCCTCGTTATCAGTACCATAAAAAACGGCGCAATTATTATTGCGCCGTTTTTTTATCCGGTAATCTGATATTCAGGGTCACCGCAACTTCATTGAGTTAATAACAACCTGCACACCCGGAACTTTACGTGCAGTATTTACCGCCAGGTTCGCTTCTTGTTCTGAAGAGACGAATCCGCTCAGCTGAACTTTACCTTTAAATGTTTCCACGCTGATTTGAGTGGATTTAATGCCTTTCTCACCCAGTAACGCCGTTTTCACTTTAGTGGTAATGACGGAATCATCAAAATAACCCCCGGTACCTTCACTGGTGGCAGTAGGGGCACAGGCGGACAGGGTGAAAGCCATAAACATGACAACAAAAAATGAGGTGACCAGTTTCATGTACTTCATTATGTTCTCCTTATTACCGGCACGGATCGCAGAATAATGTGTGCCTGACCTTTTCAGTATTGATGAAAACCGGATGTTTCTCAACAAAAAATAACCCGCTGTTAACAGCGGGCGGAATGAAAAATTATAATTGCGTTGCGTTTTTCATTTTCTGCGTAAATTCCCGCAGTTTCTGACACATCACCGGTACATTATCCAGATTTGCGGCGATGATTTTTACCACAGCCGAGCCGGAGATTGCACCTGCTGCACCATTTCGCAGTGATTCCTGCACCTGTTCCGGTTCGGAAATCCCGAATCCCTGAACCGGCGGTGCGGCATTCAGTGCGGTCAGTTTTGCCGTCAGATCAGCCAGGGACTTTTCAGCCCGCTTTTCTGTTCCTGTCACCCCGGCACGGGAGAGCAGGTAGGTATAGCCTTTTCCGGCGGCGGCCAGTGTTTCCAGTAATTTATCATCCGCATCCGGCGGGCAGATAAAGACCGGTGCGATATTATTGGCCAGCGCGGCATCCCGGAACGGCTGAGACTCATGCAGCGGCACATCAGCGATCAGCACGGAATCTACCCCGGCTTTTGCTGCTGTTTCATAAAACTGACCGATACCGTTATGGAAGACCAGGTTGGCATACATCAGCAGTCCCACCGGCAGTTCCGGATATTTTGCACGGATTTGTGCAATCAGCTCAAAGCAGCGCGCCGGGGTCATACCGGCGGCAAAGGCGCGGAGGTTGGCATCCTGAATCACCGGACCGTCTGCCAGCGGATCAGAAAACGGAATACCGATTTCCAGGGCATCGGCACCACCGGCCACCAGAGCATCAATAATTTGCAGGGAAACCTCTGCCGACGGGTCACCCAGAGTGACAAACGGGATAAACGCACCCTGGTTGCGGGACTGCAAACGCTGAAAAAGTTGTTCATACCGGCTCATCAGAAATCACCTCTTGCTTTAAAAATGTCATAAACAGTGAAAATGTCTTTGTCTCCGCGACCGGAAATATTGACGATAAGAATTTGTTCTTTCTCCGGATTTTCACGGATCATTTTCAGTGCGTGTGCCAGGGCATGGGAGGATTCCAGTGCCGGGATAATCCCTTCCTGACGGCTCAGGGTTTTAAAGGCGTCAAGTGCCTCGTCATCGGTGGCGGAAACATAATCTGCCCGGCCGATAGCATTCAGATACGCGTGCTGCGGCCCGACAGACGGGAAGTCCAGACCGGCAGAGATGGAGTAAGATTCCTCGATCTGGCCGTCTTCTGTCTGCATCATCGGTGATTTCATACCGAAATAGATACCGATGCGGCCATGTTTGAGTGGTGCACCGTGCTCGCCGGTTTCAATACCGTGCCCGGCCGGTTCGACGCCGATCAGAGCGACGGATTCATCGGGAATAAACCCGGCAAATGCGCCGATAGCGTTGGAACCGCCGCCGATACAGGCGATCACCGCATCCGGAAGACGTCCTTCACGGGCGAGGATCTGGGCGCGGGCCTCATCACCAATCATGCGCTGGAACTCGCGGACAATGGTCGGATACGGATGCGGGCCCGCTGCGGTACCTAATAAATAGTGGGCGCGGTCATAATTGCCGCTCCAGTCGCGCAGCGCCTCATTACAGGCATCTTTCAGCGTGGCGGAGCCGCTGTGCACCGGAATGACTTCCGCGCCCATCAGCCGCATGCGGAATACATTCGGAGACTGACGTTCCACGTCTTTTGCCCCCATATATACCCGGCATTTCAGGCCGAGCAGCGCACTGGCCAGTGCTGCCGCCACGCCGTGCTGACCGGCTCCGGTTTCGGCAATAATTTCCGTTTTTCCCATCCGTTTTGCCAGCAGTGCCTGGCCGAGCACCTGGTTGGTTTTATGCGCACCGCCGTGCAGTAAATCTTCGCGTTTCAGATACAGTTTGGTTTTGCTGCCCGCAGTCAGGTTTTTGCACAGTGTCAGGGCTGTCGGGCGTCCGGCATAGTTTTGCAGCAGATCGGTAAATTCACGCTGAAATTCCGGGTCTTCCTGAGCGGCAATAAAGGCATCTTCGAGCTGATCGAGCGCCGGGATTAAAATCTGCGGCACAAACTGCCCGCCGAATTCACCAAAATAGGGATTTAATTTACTCATTGTTTTCTGATCCTTTTTCTTTTCAGTCGTAGTCAGGCAACTTGCTGATGTAATTGATTAAATATCTGACGAAGCTTTTCTGCATCTTTAATACCGGGGGCGGACTCGGCGCCGGAGTTAAAATCCAGCCCGGCAGCACCGGAAGCGGCGGCGGAGACACAGTTTTCCGCATTCAGTCCGCCCGCGAGGGTAAAGGGCACCGGCAGTGAAGGGGGCAGTGTCTGCCAGTCGAAAGTCTGGCCGGTGCCGCCTTTGCCGTTATCCAGCACCAGCCGTACCACGCCGTCAGGCACGGTGATATCCGCACCGTGCGACATATCCAGCGCTTTCCAGATCTCACATTTTGCCGGGAGGTGCAGGCGCAGCAGCGCGATATCGTGCTCGTTTTCATCACCGTGTAACTGAACCGCATGCAGTTTCAGGCGGCGGGCAATGGCAGCAATATCAGCGGGATCGTGGTTACGGAACACGCCGACGTACGCCAGCGGTGCACCACGCATCACTTCCGCTGCCTGTGTTTCATCCACATAACGCGGCGATTTGCTGACAAAAATCAGGCCGCCGAAGGTGGCACCGGCGTCATAAGCGGCGCGGGCATCGTCCGCACGGGTCAGCCCGCAGACTTTGTGCTCACCGTAAATCAGGCTGCGGATAGCAGTGTCCAGATCAGGCTGCGCCATAATGGCACTGCCGATCAGGAATCCGTCAGCATGAGGACGCAATTCGCGGATATGCTGATGGGTGGTAATGCCGGATTCACTGATAATAATGCGGTCAGCCGGAATATGCGGTGCGAAATCCGCTGTCCGGCGGCGGTCAATGGAGAGGTCGCGCAGATCGCGGTTATTGATACCGATAACCTGTGCATCGAGGGCAATGGCGCGGTGCAGTTCCTCTTCCGTACTGACTTCCGTCAGCACACCCATATTGAGGGAATGAGCCAGGGTCGCCAGTGAGTGATAATCCGCATCATTCAGAACTGAGAGCATCAGCAGAATCGCGTCTGCGCCATAATGGCGGGCGAGATACACCTGATAAGCATCAATAATGAAATCTTTGCACAACACCGGCTGCGTGATCAGCGCGCGCACCTGCCGCAGATAGTCATGTTGTCCCTGAAAATATTTTTCGTCGGTCAGTACAGAAACTGCTGTGGCATACGGCAAATAGGCCGCGGCGATTTCACTGAGATTAAAATCCTGACGGATAAGCCCTTTCGACGGAGAGGCTTTTTTGCACTCCAGAATAAATGCGGTTTCCGTGCTACGCAGAGCCTGATAAAAATCGCGGTCACTCAGCGGCAGATTATCCGCAAAACTCAGCAGCGGTTCCTGTTTCTTCCGCGCGACCAGGGAGATACGTTTATCATTCACAATCTGTTCTAATACGGTGCCTTTCATGGTTTATCCTCTCGCGGCCAGGGCGGTGACGCGCTCAAAGGCGTTACCACTGCGGATCATTGCCAGCGCGTGCTGCGCATTATCCTGTAAGTCTTCGTTATCATTGAGTTTCATCAGCAGGGCGACATTGGCTGCCACGGCGTGACTCTGTGCCGCGGTGCCTTCTCCCTGTAATAACCGGGTCAGCAACTGACGGTTTTCTTCCGGAGTGCCGCCGCGCAGTTCCTGCATGTTATAACCCGGCAGGCCGAAATCGTCTGTGGTCAGGCGGTATTCGCGGATCTCCCCGTTATGCAGCTCAGCAACCTGTGTCGGTGCGTGCAGGGAAACCTCATCCATTCCGCCGCTGTGTACTACGGCGGCACGCTGGTAGCCGAGGACTTTCAGCGTTTCCGCGACAGGGCGAATCAGCGCCGGGCTGTATACGCCGATCAGGGCAACCGGCGGACGGGCAGGGTTGATCAGTGGTCCGAGGACATTAAATAAGGTACGGGTTTTCAGTTGCTGACGCACCGGTGCGGCAAAACGGAAGCCGTCGTGATAGTGCGGGGCGAACAGAAAACAGACGCCGACATCATCCAGTGCGCTGCGGGACACGTCCGCCGGGGTATCCAGCGCGATCCCGAAGGCATTCAGTAAATCAGAAGAGCCGGTTTTGCTCGAAACACTGCGGCTGCCGTGTTTGGCGACTTTTATCCCGCAGGCTGCAGCCACAAAGGCGCTGGCCGTGGAGATATTGATACTGTCGGAAGCATCGCCGCCGGTGCCGACAATATCGCTGAAACGATAGTCCGGACGCGGGAAGGCGCGGGCATTGTTCAGACAGGCCTGGGCGGCACCGGCAATTTCATCCGGCTGCTCGCCGCGCATTTTCATGCTGATCAGCGCTGCTGCCAGCTGGGTTTCACTCAGTTCTCCCCGGATAATCGCGGAAAATAATTCCCGGCTTTCCGCCAGGGTCAGTGTTTCACCCCGGTAAAGTTTTTCAAATAATGTTTGCATCTCTCTGTTCCTTAAGCTGTTTTTTTATCTGTTATTCAGGTTGAGTTATGCCTGTGCCCACGCCAGGGTATTCGCCAGCAGGGCCGCGCCGTCCGGTGTCAGGACGGATTCGGGGTGAAACTGTAAGCCGCAGACTTTGTCCTGTTCATGGCGGACGGCCATCACAATATTGTCGCTGGTGGCACACACGGTCAGCGCTTCCGGGATGATTTCCGCTGCCAGTGAGTGATAGCGTGCCACTTTCATCGGGTTCGGCAGACCGGAAAACATAGATTGCTCATCGTGGTGAAGCTGGCTGGCTTTACCGTGGAGCACTGCACCGGCGTGGCTGACTTTGCCGCCGTAGGCTTCAACAATCGCCTGATGGCCGAGGCAAATACCAATCACCGGGTAACGTCCTCTGACACGGCTCAGCACTTCCGGCTGACATCCGGCATCCGCCGGTTTTCCCGGCCCCGGAGAGAGTACCAGCACCGGGTTTTTCATGGTTTCCAGCGCGGACAGAATGACCTCCGCCGGAACCCGGTTGCGGTAAATCACCACCTGGTGGCCCTGAGCACGAAACTGATCGGCCAGGTTATAGGTAAAGGAATCGACATTATCGAGCAGTAAAATGTCAGCCATCAGAATGTCTCCTCTGCATGATGGGCGCGGGTGATGGCGCGGATCACCGCGCGGGCTTTGTTGCGGTTTTCGTCGGCTTCCGCCTGCGGGTCGGAATCCAGCACCACGCCGCCGCCGGCCTGCACTGTGGCTATGCCGTTTTCGACATAGGCAGAACGGATCACAATGCAGGTATCAAAGGTGGTATCGCCGCGGAAATAGCCGACCGCGCCGCCGTAGCTGCCGCGACGGACTTTCTCGGCTTGTGCAATCAGTTCCATTGCACGGACTTTCGGTGCGCCGGTCAGGGTGCCCATATTCATGCACGCCTGATAAGCATGGAAAATATCGAGATCGTCGCGTAATTCACCGGTGACGCGGGACACCAGGTGCATCACAAACGCATAACGATCCACTTTGGTCAGCTCTGCCACACTGCGGCTGCCGGGACGGCAGATACGGGCGAGGTCATTACGGGCCAGATCGACCAGCATAAAATGCTCAGCCAGCTCTTTCTGATCCGTACGCAGATCAAGCTCCAGACGGCTGTCTTTATCCGCATCCACCGAACCGTCTGCTGACAGACCGCGCGGACGGGTGCCCGCAATCGGGTAGATTTCAATCTGACGGGTTGCCGGGTCATATTTCAGTGCGCTTTCCGGTGATGCGCCGAACAGAGTGAAATCCGCATCCTGCATAAAGAACAGGTAAGGACTCGGGTTGCGGGTTTTCAGTTCGCGGTAAGCGGCCATCGGGGATGGGCACGGTAACTGAAAGCGGCGTGACGGCACGACCTGGAAGATATCACCCTGAACAATGGATTGTTTTAACTGATTCACGATAGTGCAGAAATTGGCATCCGAATGTGACGTTGTCACGCTGATGTCTACCGGTGTGACAGACGCAGAACCGGTTACCGGCTGTGCCAGAGTCGTTAATACCTGCTGATGCTGTGCTGTCAGGCGGGTTTGTTCTGCGGCATCCGCTGTAAATGTCAGGGTAACCAGCTCACTGGTCTGCTGCTGGTGGTCGATGGTGAGCAGGGTTTCTGCCAGATAAAAACAGTAATCCGGGCAGCTGTTGGTACGTTCAACCGGCGGCAGAGCCTCAAAGGCCGCGACCAGGTCGTAGCTGAACAGTCCGCCGCAGAACAGCGCGTGACGGTCATCTGCCTGTGACGGCAGGTTCATCAGGGTGCGGAGCACATCAAAGACCGAGGCGGCACGCAGGCGGGTATCTTCATCCGCATGGGCGGCCGGTGCAGTGAATTGCAGTGTCAGTGTGTTACCGCTGATAGTCCCGGCGGACAGACTTGCCTGCAATACCGGCAGTAATGCCGCGCCGTTGGCGGTCAGTGCTTCTGCGGTGACGGTGTGTCCGGTGCAGCGGATGCGCAGTGCGCTGTGCAGTACCAGCATGCTTTTTAAATTTGCTCTGGACGCGATTTCGGCGGATTCTAATAACAGCGTTGCAGGACGCTGTGCGCAAAGCGCGGTAAATACCGCCGCCGGGTCGGGCTGATAAGCCGGATAATCTGTCCGGATGTGTTGTGTGAAAATCGTGCTGTCCATGATAATTACCTTGCTATGTGAATTTTTTGCCATAAAAAAACCCGCCACGGGGGCGGGTTCTGTGCTCTGGTACAGCCGGTTAACTGACATGCACGCACAACCATTCCGCCCGACGGGAAGGATTGCGCCACCAACGATTGTTCAGTTTGTGCATGTTCATGGGATGTCCTCAGTATAAACAGTGATTACAGATAACTCGTTCTGCGTACTAGTTAACTAGATCGCGATTGGTGTGTCAAGGCTTTTTGTGGAATACTGTGCGTCCCGTAAATGCGGGTGAAATTTTATGAGGTCACTTCTGGCAATGCATTGTCAGAACAGAAGGGAGACGCGATGGAGCCGGAAAATACAGGTATTGACCTGTCGTGCTATGATTTACACAGCCATACCACTGCGTCAGACGGCATGCTGACACCGGAGCAGTTACTGGACAGAGCCGTTGAGATGAAGGTGACCGTGCTGGCAATTACCGATCACGACACCACGGATGCACTTCCGGCGGCACATCATTATCAGCAGGCAAATAATTTACCGCTGACGGTGATTAATGGTGTTGAAATATCAACGCTTTGGGAACATCATGAGATTCATATTGTCGGGCTGAATATTGATATTACCCATCCGGCAATGACAGAATTACTGGCACAGCAGTCAGAACGGCGCCGGGCACGCGGGATGCTTATCAGTGAACGGCTGGCAAAGGCCGGAATTGAAGGCACCTGGGAAGAGGCGAATGCGCTGGCGCAGGGCGGTGAAGTCACGCGCGGACACTTCGCCCGGGTGTTGATCGCCCGTGGTGTGGAACCGACGATTCCGAAAGTGTTCAAACGCTATCTCGCCCGTAACAAAACCGGCTATGTGCCGCCGCAGTGGTGTGATATCCCTGGCGCGGTACAGGCCATTCATGCCGCCGGCGGACAGGCCGTGCTGGCACATCCCGGCCGCTATGGCTTATCCGCCAAGTGGCTTAAACGCCTGTGTGATTTATTCAAACAGGCCGGCGGGGATGGCATGGAAGTGGCGCAGTGTCAGCAGGCTCCGGATGAGCGCCGGACTCTGGCGCAATACGCAATAACATACGGATTAAAAGCCTCCCAGGGATCCGATTTTCATCAGCCGTGTTCGTGGATAGAACTGGGCCGTAAATTGTGGTTACCGGGTGATGTAATACCAATCTGGCAGGATTGGTCACTGAAGGATTAACAGAGGAAACAACATGGGCCAGATGTTTTATATCCATCCGGATAACCCGCAGGCACGCCTGATCAATCAGAGCGTGGAGATTTTTAACAAAGGCGGCGTAGTGATTTACCCGACCGATTCCGGCTATGCCATCGGCTGCCGCCTGGAAGATAAAGACGCGTTACAGCGGATCTGCCGTCTGCGTCAGATAGACAGTAATCATAATTTTACCCTGATGTGCCGCGATTTATCGGATATCTCCACCTATGCACATGTGGATAATACGGTATTCCGTTTAATCAAAAATAATACACCGGGTAATTACACCTTTATTCTGCGGGCAACCAAAGAAGTGCCGCGCCGTCTGATGAGTGAAAAACGTAAAACCATTGGTCTGCGTATTCCGGCAAACCCGATTGCCATGGATTTACTTGCTGCAATGGGTGAACCGCTGATGTCCGCCAGTCTGATTTTACCGGGCAATGATTTTGCGGAATCTGATCCGGAAGAAATTAATGATACCCTGGGCAAGCAGGTGGATCTGGTGATCCACGGCGGTTATATCGGCCAGCAGCCGACCACGGTTATCGATTTGACTGACGACGTGCCGGTTGTGGTGCGTGAAGGAACCGGAGATGTAACGCCGTTCCTGTGACCGCCATGTGCGTCACATGTGTAAAATGCGTTAGCGCCGTGCATTAACCTGTGTATAATGCTGCGGTTGATTTTTATGACGCCTGTGAAGGCGACAGCAGAGGGTGCTCAATGAGCCAGAAAACAGAAAAGTTACAAAAGGTGTTGGCGCATGCAGGGCATGGCTCACGCCGCGAAATTGAAAGTTACATCGAAGCGGGTCGTATCTCCGTTGACGGCAAAACTGCCACACTGGGTGACCGTATCGATGTTAATACGAATGCTAAAATCCGCCTCGACGGCCGGATTTTAGGTATCAAAGATGCACAGAAAAACCCGTGTCGTGTACTGGCTTATTACAAGCCGGAAGGGGAATTATGTACCCGCCATGACCCGGACGGCCGTCCGACAGTCTTTGATCGTCTGCCGCGTATTCAGGGAGCCCGCTGGATTGCTGTCGGCCGCCTGGATGTGAATACCAGCGGATTACTGCTGTTCACCACCGACGGGGAACTGGCAAACCGCCTGATGCACCCGAGCCGTGAAGTGGAACGTGAATATGCGGTCCGTATCTTCGGTGAGGTGGATGATGCCAAACGCAATCAGCTGCTCAAAGGTGTTCAGCTGGAAGATGGTCCGGCCTCATTCCGTTCGCTGAAATTCAAAGGCGGGGAAGGTATCAACCAGTGGTTTAATGTCTCCCTGACCGAAGGCCGTAACCGTGAAGTCCGCCGGATGTGGGAAGCGGTCGGTGTGCAGGTCAGCCGCCTGATCCGTGTCCGTTACGGCGATATCGATCTGCCGAAAGCGCTGCCGCGTGGCGGATGGGTGGAACTGAACCTGGAAAAAACCAACTATCTGCGTGCACTGGTGGGACTGCCTGCGGAAACCACCACCAAGGTTTCTGTGGAAAGTGATAAACGCCGGATCAAAGCCAATCAGATCCGCCGTGCGGTAAAACGTCACTCACAAGTCGGCACCACCGCATCAAAACGTAATTCCGGGCGTCCGTCATCAACCCGTCAGGGTACCGGAAATACACAGAAACGCCGTACCGGTAAATAATAATCCGGTTACGTAAAACCGGTATTTTCTGTTATTTCAGCCTGTATTTGTTCTTATAAACGTCCTGTGCCATCGCACGGGGCGTTTTTTTGTACAGGGGTCATGCAAATACCCGCAGTGTGGGTTAAAATAATCAAAACAGTATTTCCCGCCGGTGAATGACCGGAAAACAGAGATATATCTGCGAGGAGATGATTATTGCGATAACCAGATGCGGTCTGTTAACGCTCATCTTTCTGCTCCCCGGATGTGGTGACGAAACACAGCCCGACGCACCTGAACTGAGCCGGTATTACTATAGTAATATTACCGGGGATGATCTGTTTTTTACGGTAAACGGAAAAAGTTATCACCTTGCTCATGACGCAGAGGGCATTGTTTATCTGCCGTCCGGCCTGAATAAGCTGGAAACCCCGCAGGGACAACAGATCTCCTTTATGGCTTATCCCGGGAACAGCGGCGGGATCCTCAATCCGTCCCGTGCCCGTTATTATTCCTATACCATTCATGACGGCGATACGCTGTATTCACCGCAATTTAATTCCATGGTGAAGACATTTAAATTTGACGGCCATTATTATCAGGGACCGTTGCGGACCAGTAATGCCGACGTTATCGATAATAACCTGTTTAAATGCCGGTATCCTTCCGATGTGCCGGATATAAAAGCCGTGCTGGACAGATTTGTTGCCGGGGAAAAAGGAATGATGACAATCTGTATGAATGAAAATGAATTTCGCCGGTTCCTGGAATACAATCCGCGCGGTGTCAGTTTATTACCGGATAATACGGTGATCACACCGGAACAGGATGCGGATACCGGTAATACTCTCCGCCCGCATGATATTCAGTTTCAGGATGCGGAATTACGTGAAGGTGCTGAGGAAATTGCGGGTATTGTGACGGAGTTCCGGCATCAGACCGATGTGACAAAAAAATATGAAATATACAGCCGTTATCACACGGTACTGATGCGGATGGCTAATCGTTACCGTCAGATACTGCTGCAAAGCGATAAAGAGAATAAGACAGATAAAGAAGAGAGCCGGAAGTTCAGTGAATTTGTGCAAGAAACCGGTGAAATTTTCGGTGCCGGGGTTTTACCGCTGCAAACGGATGAAACGCCCCCGGCACACTGACGGTACTGCCTTTAATTATTCCGCCGGTCCGGCTTTGCGTCCGGGCTGCGCATCATAGCTGATCCCGTTTTTACCGGCACTGTCATCACACATCACATATAAATAGGTCGGCATAATATCCGCCGGGGTTTTCAGTTTTTCTGATGCCTCATCCGGGAATGCACCGGCGCGCATGGCCGTGCGGGTACCGCCCGGATTAATGCAGCTGACGCGCAGCCCTGTGCCTTTATATTCCTCAGCCAGAACCTGCATCATACCTTCAGTGGCAAATTTTGAGACGGCATACGCTCCCCATCCGGCACGGCCTTCGCGGCCGACACTTGATGATGTGAATACCAGTGAGCTCTGCGGGGATTTCAGCAGCAGCGGTAACAGTGCCTGTGTCAGTATAAAGGTGCCGTTAACATTCACCTGCATCACATCCTGCCATAACTGTACCGGCTGCTCAGTGACCGGTGCGACCACACCGAGAATACCGGCGTTGTGCAGCACGCCGTCCAGACGCGGAATCTCTTGTGCCAGCGCGGCAGCGAACTGACGGCTTTGCGCTTCTGTCAGTGTCAGCAAATCCTGATGATAAATACGCGGCACTGACCCGTAACGCTGTGTGATTTCATCACGGACGGCCTGTAATTTGGATTCTGTCCGGCCGGTCAGGATCAGTTCCGCACCGTAGCGGGCATAGGTCAGAGCGGCTTCGCGGCCGATCCCGTCACCGGCGCCGGTTATCAGGATGATTTTATTCTTCAGTGCATCAGGGGAGGACGGGGAAAAGCGGGATACATCATTATTATGCATGGTGATAACTCCGGAAAAGCAAATGGACGGGTATCACATCCCGGACAGGGTGTGAACCCGTTTTTATCATACCGTCCTCAGGGCGTGATTGCCATCAAGGGTTACAAAACTAGTTGAGCATTTATCAGATTTTTTAGTTAAAATAGCGCCATTCAATTTAACAGTATTAAGGTGTGCCGGTGGAGTTTCTCTCACAATACGGTTTGTTTCTTGCTGAAACCGTAACTATTGTTCTGGCAATCATTGCCATTGTCGTGTTCTTTGTCATGCTCAGCATCCGTAAAGGGCAGTCTCTGGGTAAATTACGTCTGACGGATCTGGGTGAAAACTACCGCGACAGACAGCGTGAAATGCAACATGCCCGCATGAGCGAAGCAGAGCAGAAAGTCTGGAATAAAGCGTTTAAAAAACAACAAAAAAACGAAGATAAAAAAGACAAAAGCAACGCCAAAAATGGTCAGACCCGTCTGCGCAAATCCTGTATTTATGTGATCGACTTTAAAGGCAGCCTGGATGCGCACGAGGTGGAATCACTGCGTGAAGAAATCACCATTATTCTGTCCGTGGCCGAGCCGGGTCTGGATGAAGTGCTGGTGCGTCTGGAAAGCCCGGGCGGACTGGTTCACGCCTATGGTCTGGCAGCCGCTCAGCTGACCCGTCTGCGTGAGAAAAATATCCGTATTACCATTGCGGTTGATAAAGTCGCGGCGAGCGGTGGTTATATGATGGCGTGTGTGGCGGATAAAATTGTGGCCGCGCCGTTTGCGATCGTCGGCTCGATTGGCGTGGTGGCGCAGGTGCCTAATATCCATCGTCTGCTGAAGAAAAATGATATTGATGTGGAAATGCATACTGCCGGTCAATATAAACGCACGCTGACATTCATCGGGCAGAATACCGATGAAGGCCGTGAGAAATTCCAGCAGGAGCTGGATGAAACGCACGTTCTGTTCAAAAGCTTTGTTTCTCAGAACCGTCCGTCTCTGGACATTGATAAAGTGGCGACAGGTGAACACTGGTACGGCACCCAGGCAAAAGAGCTGGGACTGGTTGATGAGCTGGCAGTGAGTGATGATTTAATTGTCGCGGCAATTCCTGACCACGAAGTGATTCAGGTGCGTTATTTCCGCCGTAAGCGTCTTATCGATAAAATCACCCAGAGTGTGATGATGAGTGCTGACCGCCTTATTCTCCGCTGGTGGCAGCGCGGGAATGGCCCGGTCGGGAAATAACCGTCTCAATATAAATAACGGCAGCGCAGGCTGCCGTTATTCTTTGCGGATTATTATTATCCGGCCGGTGACTATTCAGGTATCCGCCGGTTAATCCGCCAGATGATATTGTTCTGACAGAACGTGAGCGAGATGTTTAAACATATTAAAGACGGCCGCACTTTTGAGTGTCGGCAGGCCCTGGTCGTCTAAAAAGTATTCACCTTTAAAAACCAATACGCCGGATTTCTGTTCAACATCATCAGCCTGCATACCCTCCAGAAAATCTTCATGTTCCTGTATGATTTTATTGGCTTTTTCTAACAGCTCTTGTTTGCTGATGGCGATGGTTTCTTTTTGCATTCTGTGAACTCCTTTGAAAAATAATTTGTTGCGCATCACTATTTATCAGGTAGAGTGTGAACTTTTCAAGAGCCCCGCAACGTGGCGGGAAGACTATTTGCGTAATACACTCCGGTGACGGCGATATTAAAAATACATCATTTCCTGACAGATGTTTTGAGTTGAAACAAAGCATTAGTATAAAAAGAGTTGATCTATTACGAAAGTGCCTCAATATAAAAGGCAGTGTATTTAACGCAAAAATTGGCGTTTTTATAATCGCCCCGAAAATTTAGGTAATGATAATTATGGGTAAAGCTCTTGTCATCGTGGAGTCCCCGGCAAAAGCCAAAACGATTAACAAGTATCTCGGCAAAGACTACGTGGTGAAATCCAGCGTCGGTCACATCCGGGATCTGCCGACGAGTGGTTCAGCGAGCCGTAAACCCGCTGCTGCAGGCGATAAAACGAAAAAAGTTAAAAAAGACGAACGCACAGCGCTGGTCAGCCGGATGGGTGTTGACCCGTACCACGGCTGGGAAGCGGATTATCAGATTCTGCCGGGCAAAGAAAAGGTTGTTTCTGAATTACAGCACCTGGCTGCCGATGCATCACACATCTATCTCGCAACGGACCTTGACCGCGAAGGGGAAGCCATTGCATGGCACCTGCGGGAAGTGATCGGCGGTGATGACAGCCGCTTCAGCCGGGTTGTGTTTAATGAAATCACCAAAAATGCGATAAGCCAGGCGTTTGAACAGCCGGGCGAACTGAATATTGACCGCGTGAATGCCCAGCAGGCCCGCCGCTTTATGGATCGCGTGGTGGGTTACATGGTGTCTCCGCTGCTGTGGAAGAAAATTGCCCGTGGTTTATCCGCCGGTCGTGTCCAGTCTGTCGCGGTGCGTCTGATTGTTGAGCGCGAGCGCGAAATCAAAGCGTTTGTGCCGGAAGAGTACTGGCAGATCCACGCACTGCTGTCTGATAAAAAAGATCAGCTGCGCATGGAAGTGGTGCAGGAAAACGGCAAAACCTTTAAAGCGGTCAATGAGAAACAGGCACATGCTGCTGTCAGCAAGTTACAGGCTGCCACCTTTAAAATTACTGACCGCGAAGACCGTCCGACCTCCAGCAAGCCGGGCGCGCCGTTTATTACCTCCACACTCCAGCAGGCCGCGAGCACGCGCCTGAGCTTTGGTGTGAAGAAAACCATGATGATGGCACAGCGTCTTTATGAAGCCGGTCACATCACCTATATGCGTACCGATTCCACCAACCTGAGCCAGGATGCCATTACAATGGCGCGTGACTATATCACCGAGAATTTCGGTGATAAGTATCTGCCTGCCTCGCCGAATCTGTACAGCAACAAAGAGAATTCCCAGGAAGCGCACGAAGCTATCCGTCCGTCTGACATCACCGTCACGGAAGAGATGCTCAAGGATATGGAGCCGGATGCGCGCCGCCTGTATCAGTTAATCTGGCGTCAGTTTGTTGCGTGTCAGATGACACCGGCAAAATACGATTCCACCACACTGACCGCAGAAGCGGGTGATTTCACACTGAAAGCCAAAGGGCGCACACTGCGTTTCGACGGCTGGACCAAAGTGATGCCTGCACTGCGTAAGAATGATGAAGATAATACGCTGCCTGCGATTGCGCCGGGCACAGTTATGACGCGCGAAGCGATTGATCCGGTACAGCACTTCACCAAACCGCCTGCACGTTTCAGTGAGGCGTCGCTGGTTAAAGAGCTGGAAAAACGCGGTATCGGTCGTCCGTCCACCTATGCGTCAATTATTTCCACCATTCAGGATCGCGGTTATGTGAAAGTGGAAAACCGCCGTTTCTATGCCGAGAAAATGGGTGAAATTGTCACCGATCGTCTCGAAGAAACCTTTGCGGAACTGATGAACTACGATTTTACCGCACGGATGGAAAATCAGCTCGACCATATCGCCAACAATGAAGCGAAGTGGAAATCGGTGCTGGATGAATTCTTTGCGGATTTCAGCAAACAGCTGGATAACGCGGGCAAAGAGCCGGAAGAAGGCGGTATGCGAACGAACCCGATGGTCATTACCTCGATCATCTGTCCGACCTGTTCCCGCCCGATGGGGATCCGCACCGCATCCACCGGGGTATTCCTGGGCTGTTCCGGTTATGCTCTGCCGCCGAAAGAGCGCTGCAAGCAGACCATCAACCTGATCCCGGAACATGAAATCCTCAATATCCTCGAAGGGGATGATGCGGAAACCAATGCACTGCGTGCCCGCCGCCGCTGCCCGAAATGCGGCACCGCGATGGACAGCTACCTGATCGACACCGGCCGTAAACTGCATGTCTGCGGTAACAACCCGGAATGTGAAGGGTACGAAGTCGAAGAAGGTGAGTTCCGCATTAAAGGGTATGACGGCCCGGTCGTTGAATGTGAGAAATGCGGCTCTGAGATGCACCTGAAAATGGGGCGTTTCGGTAAGTACATGGGCTGTACCAACGACGAGTGTAAAAACACCCGTAAAATTCTGCGTAACGGTGAAGTCGCTCCGCCGAAAGAAGATCCGGTTCCGTTACCGGAACTGCCGTGCGAAAAATCAGATGCGTACTTTGTACTGCGTGATGGTGCTGCCGGTATTTTCCTGGCGGCGCACAATTTCCCTAAATCACGGGAAACCCGTGCACCGCAGGTTGCAGAACTGGTTCGCTTTAAAGATCGTCTGTCTGAGAAAATGCGTTATCTGGCGGAGGCGCCGGTGGCGGATCCGGACGGTAATCCGACGACTGTCCGCTGGAGCCGCAAAACCAAACAGCAGTATGTGGCATCCGATAAAGACGGCAAAGCAACCGGCTGGTCTGCATTCTATGTTGACGGCAAATGGGTTGAGAAAGCTAAATAATCTGTCGTTATAATATCGGCGGTATCGCAATAATAAAAACCGGTCAGGATTTCCCTGACCGGTTTTTTTATACTGGAAACGATAGGCGGCTTATTACAGGATGTTATGCAATGAAATCATGGTTCAGTAATCTTTTCTCCGGCAAAAAACCGGCCTGGCCGGTGGTATGGGATGACACTCTTCCGTCAGCGTATCAGCAGTTACTGCCCTGGCGCGGGGAACCGGGTCCGCTGCCGGAAAATCTGCGCAGGCTGCCGGATACCCTGCCGCGCAAAGAGAATGAAATCAGCTGGTCTGACGGCGCGCTGGACGGTGTTTTTTCTCATCATATGGCCGGTGGTGATGAAACGGATGTGCAAAAGATCCGTGACTTACTGAAAGCCGCAGCGGAGAAAGGGGATAAGGCATCTGTTTCCGCGTTTCTGGCGGCTGTCAGAGAGGAAAGCCCGCTGGGGTACATTGACCCGCTGTTACAGCTGATCGTGGAGCAGCAGGGCATTGATGCGGATAAACTGGCTGATTTCAGTGCCTGGCTCGCGCAGAACAGCCCGGAGCGGAATGTTATCAAGCTGGCGATGTCTGTACTGGCTTTTTTTCCCGGGCAGGAAAACAGCGATATCCTGTTTGTGCTGGCGGCCCATGATGAGTTTACGCTGTATGCCATTGTGGCACAGGCCGCAATGACAGAAAATCCGCAGGCGTATGAAGCGCTCTGGTGGCGTATGGCCAGACGTGTTGATGGCTGGGGACGGGTGCATATGATTGAACGTATTCCGGAAAATCCCGGAGAACCGCTGCGTCAGTGGCTGCTGCGTGATGGTTACAATAATGCCGTGATGAATGAATATACGGCGTGGTATTGCGCCACACAGGGGCGTCTGGCGGAAGCACTGACGGAACCGGCAGATGCGGAACTGCTGCACGGTGCAACAGAGATCCTTCAGGCGCTGTTTAACGGTGGCCCTGCACAGGATATTTCAGACTATGACGACCGCGCACAGTGCTGCCTTCGTTACCTTAACCAACTGGCACACACTGAGCCTGCACTGGAGCATTACAGCCTGGTATGGTCGGTGAATGACTACCTCAGCGATAACCCGGTGCAGTTCGGTAACACAGAGATACTGAAAGGGCTGGCGGCTGAATTGCTGGCAAGTCCGCGGATAGCTCAGCTTGTCAGTGAGCAAATCCGCAGCACAGATGAACAGATTCGTTATCAGGCTATCCGCGCCGGGCGGTTGTTCCGGATCGATATCTGGCCCGAACTGTTTGTGCAGCAACAGCAGAATGCCGGAAATGATGACTGGCTGACGCTGATGCAGACTGATGATCCGGAACGGGCCCGGCAGGTGACGGAACTGGCAGAGCAGCAGCTACCGCTGGTGGCGATAGCCTCCGGACCGTCAGATGCGATGGGATTAGGGCCGGACTGGGAACCGCACAGCAAGCTGGACTCCGTATTACAGGAATTGCACCGTTTTCCGGATATCGGCTGGCCGCTGATCCGCTGCGGGCTGCAAAGCCCGGTTGTCCGTAACCGCAATAAGGCACTGAATGCACTGTACGTCAGAGCCCGCGAAAGCTGGCCGCAGGATGTGGCCGGATTGCTGGAAAAAGGGGTACCGGCTGAACCTGATAATCAGGTAAAAGCGCGGATGACAGCCTTACTGAAGGGTGAAAAAGATCCGGCAGACAGAGATTAATATCATTTTGTTATAAGCATTAAATAAAATAGCCTAAGAAAGGAATAGCCGTGATTTCCCGCGCTTTACTGAGATATGCGCAGTATCAGGGCATTGAGCTGTTATTTTTTGGCTGGTGCCCGTGCATTTTTTGTTATATCGTCACTGAATAGAATAACGTTATAACAATTTGCTCACTTATTCTTTTTCGGAATAATAAAGATGAAAAAGGAGTAAGCAATGCCGAACCTGCACGGAAAGGAATAAGCGGATGAAATTACAGCAGCTGCGCTATATTGTGGAAGTGGTTAATCACAATCTGAATGTCTCCTCGACTGCCGAGGGGCTGTACACATCACAACCCGGTATCAGTAAGCAGATCCGGATGCTGGAAGATGAACTGGGAATGCAGATTTTTGCCCGCAGCGGTAAACATCTGACCCACGTGACACCGGCCGGGGAATCCGTTATCCGCATCTCCCGTGAAGTACTGGCGAAAATAGATGCCATCAAAGCTGTCGCCAGTGAGCACACGTATCCGGAGCAGGGCACCCTGAGTATCGCTACGACTCATACCCAGGCGCGTTATGCACTGCCGCCGGTGATTAAAGGCTTTATTGAGCGTTACCCGCACGTTTCCCTGCATATGCACCAGGGCACACCGACACAGATAGCCGAGGATGTCTGCAAAGGCAACAGTGATTTCGCTATCGCGACAGAAGCCCTGCATCTGTATAACGATTTGATTATGCTGCCGTGCTATCAGTGGAACCGGGCCGTGGTGGTCCGCCGTGATCACCCGCTGGCACAGCGGCGCGACCTGACTATCGCGGATATCGCGGAGTATGAGATTGTCACCTATACCCACGGTTTCACCGGCCGTTCCGAGCTGGACAGCACCTTTGAAAAACAGGGGCTGAAACCGAAAGTGGTCTTTACCGCAACGGATGCGGATGTGATTAAAACCTATGTCCGCCTCGGGCTCGGGATCGGGATTATTGCCAGCATGGCCGTTGATCCGGAAACGGATAAAGACCTCGTCAGCATCGATATGCGGGATAAATTCAGCTACAGCACCACAAAAATCGGTTTCCGGCGCGGCAGCTTCCTGAGAACCTATATGTATGATTTTATGTGGCGTTTCGCGCCGCATCTGACGCGTGATGTGGTGGATAAAGCGATTGCGCTGCGCAATAATGAAGACATCGAAGCCATGTTTAAAGACATTCCGCTGCCGATTGTCTGAATACTTATTATCAGGGGAACTGATGAGTAAATTATCCGCACTGACAGGCGCTGTCCTGCTTGCCGCCGGGCTGTTGCCGGCGGTTGTATCTGCATCCGTAGCGGCGGCACCGGTCTGTAAAGAGACCGTGCGTGACCCGGAAAGCTATGATTCAACGGATGAATGCTACTACAAAGGCAGCAATCTGGTACAAACTTACGGGATCTACCGCAACACAACCGGGGAGCCGAAAAATCTGACGGAAAAACTGACACCCGGCACGGATCAGTCTTTCACCGGTTATGGTGATACGGTCAGCCTGGAATACAAATGGCAGGGCAATAATCACCTGACGGTAACGCAGTTATTTAACGGCGGTCAGGACACCATCACATTTGAGACTGACGGGCAGGGCACCCGGGTTATTACGGAATACAGTCCGGATTAATTATCCTGCAAAATTGTTAGTTTTAGTTACATTGAATTAACAAATTGTGTGGCTGCCCCCGCAAAGATTACGGGAATATGGTATCTTTATAATGAAAATAATAAGGAAGATACCTGTTTAACCCGTACACTCTGTGTGGAGGCGTTATGTCGTTAACCTTAAAGCAACAGTGTGAAACCCTGCTGACAGCGGGTGGAAAACACTACCATATCTATCATCTCTCCCGCCTGGCGGAACAGCTCGGCAATCTTGATAAACTTCCCAAATCCCTGAAAGTGCTGGCCGAAAACCTGTTGCGTAATCTCGATGGCGACAGCGTACAGGTGCGCGATTTACAGGCGCTGATCGACTGGCAGAAAACCGGCACCGCTGACCATGAAATTGCCTTCCGGCCCGCCCGTGTGCTGATGCAGGATTTTACCGGTGTGCCGGCGGTGGTGGATCTGGCGGCGATGCGCCAGGCTATCCGCGTGCTGGGCGGAGAAGAGAGTAAGGTCAATCCGTTGTCGCCGGTCGATCTGGTTATCGACCATTCGGTGATGGTGGATGAATATGCCAGTGAGCAGGCTTTTGCTGATAACGTGGCCATTGAAATGTCACGTAATAACGAGCGTTACCGCTTTCTGCGCTGGGGACAACAGGCCTTTGACCGCTTCCGTGTGGTTCCGCCGGGAACGGGGATCTGCCATCAGGTCAACCTCGAGTACCTCGGGAAATCAGTCTGGTATGAAACCCGCGACGGTAAAACCTATGCTTATCCGGATACCCTGGTCGGGACAGATTCCCACACCACCATGATTAACGGCCTCGGCGTGCTGGGCTGGGGCGTGGGCGGTATTGAAGCGGAAGCCGCGATGCTCGGACAGCCGGTGTCAATGCTGATCCCGGATGTGGTCGGGTTTAAGCTGACCGGTCGTCTGCGCGAAGGGATCACCGCCACTGACCTGGTGCTGACTGTGACACAAATGCTGCGCAAACACGGCGTGGTGGGCAAATTTGTTGAATTCTGGGGTGACGGCCTGGCGCAGCTGCCGCTGGCTGACCGCGCTACAATTGCCAATATGGCGCCGGAGTACGGAGCAACCTGTGGTTTCTTCCCGGCGGATGAGGTCACACTCAGTTATATGCGTCTGACCGGGCGTAGTGATGATGAAATTGCGCTGGTGGAAACGTACTGCAAAGAGCAGGGATTGTGGCGACACGAGGGGGACGAGCCGCGCTTTACCTCCGGGCTGGCGCTGGATCTGGCGGATGTGCAGACCAGCCTGGCCGGGCCGAAACGTCCGCAGGACAGAGTGGTGCTGGCGCAGGTACCGGGCGCGTTTCAGGCGGCGGTTGATCTGGAACTGAACAAAAAGTCCCCGGCGGCGAAAGTGCCTGTTTCTCTGCATGGCGACGATTTTACCCTTGAGGATGGTGTCGTGGTGATTGCCGCTATCACATCCTGTACCAACACCTCCAATCCCGGTGTGCTGATGACCGCCGGTCTGCTGGCAAAAAATGCCGCTGAAAAAGGGCTGACCCGCAAACCGTGGGTGAAAACCTCTCTGGCTCCCGGTTCGAAAGTGGTGACAGATTATCTGAATGCCGCCGGATTCACGCCGTATCTGGATCAGCTGGGATTTAATCTTGTCGGTTATGGTTGTACGACCTGTATCGGCAACTCCGGGCCGCTGGATGCGGAAATCGAAACCGCCATTAAAGAGAATGACCTGACAGTCGGTGCCGTGCTGTCCGGTAACCGCAACTTTGAAGGACGCATCCATCCTCTGGTGAAAACCAACTGGCTGGCTTCTCCGCCGCTGGTGGTGGCTTATGCACTGGCCGGCAATCTGCACTGTAATCTGGAAACCGATCCGCTGGGCTATGATAAACAGGGCAAGCCGGTGCTGTTAAAAGATATCTGGCCTGATAATGCCGCGATTGCCGCTGCGGTGGAAAAAGTGAAAACAGAGATGTTCCGCAAAGAATACTCGGCAGTCTTTAACGGGGATGAACAATGGCAGTCACTGCCGGTGGAAAATACGCCGACCTACCAGTGGCAGCCGGATTCCACCTATATCCGCCATCCGCCGTATTTTGAGGGAATGCCGGTTTCCCCGGCGCCGGTAAAAGATGTAAAACAGGCACGGATTCTGGCGATCCTCGGTGACTCTGTCACCACTGACCATATCTCTCCGGCGGGGAACATTAAAGCAGACAGCCCGGCGGGGCGCTATTTACAGGCGCACGGCGTGAAACCGGCGGATTTTAACTCCTACGGCTCACGGCGCGGTAACCATGAAGTGATGGTACGCGGCACGTTTGCTAATATCCGTATCCGCAATGAAATGGTGCCGGGCACGGAAGGCGGATTTACCCGCCATATTCCGTCCGGGGAAACACTGGCTATCTTTGATGCCGCGATGCGTTATCAGGAGTCCGGGACACCGCTGGTGGTGATAGCCGGGAAAGAGTACGGCTCCGGCTCCAGTCGTGACTGGGCAGCGAAAGGCACTAATCTTCTGGGTGTGAGAGTGGTGCTGACGGAATCCTATGAGCGGATCCACCGTTCTAACCTGATTGGTATGGGGATCCTGCCGCTGGAGTTTCCGGCGGGAACCGATCGCCGTACGCTGGGGCTGACCGGGGATGAACTGATTGATGTCGGCGGCCTGAACAGCGTCACACCAAAACAGATTGTGCCGGTGAAAATCACACATGCGGACGGACATGTGACTGAACTGAATGCCCTGTGCCGTATCGACACACAGACGGAGCTGGAATATTACCGCCACGGCGGCATCCTCTGCTATGTGATCCGGCAGATGCTGGCGTAATCAGACGGGTAAAAACAAAGCGCGGCGTTTGCCGCGCTTTTCTGTTTTTACTGACTTTTGCAGGTGGGTCAGTGATTACAGCCCGGAGACTGGCACAGCATGTGTCCCATTTTCTCCGCTTTGGTATCCAGATAATGGGCATTAGCCGGATTACGGCCGACAATCAGCGGCACGCGTTCAGTAATGTTAATCCCGGCCTGAGTCAGAATCTCGACTTTTTCCGGGTTATTGGTCAGCAGGCGGATGGCGTGCACATCCAGCAGTTTGTACATATCGGCGCACAACGTGAAATCGCGCTCATCCGGGGCAAAACCCAGCTTCTGGTTGGCTTCAACGGTATCCAGCCCGGTATCCTGTAATGCATAGGCACGGATTTTATTCAGCAGGCCAATATTACGGCCTTCCTGACGGTGATACAGTAATACACCACGGCCTTCTTCCGAGATCTGTTTTAAGGCAGCTTCCAGCTGGAAACCACAGTCACAGCGCAGGCTGAACAGCGCGTCACCGGTCAGACATTCTGAATGGACGCGGGATAACACCGGCTCATCACCGCTGATGTCCCCGAACACCAGAGCCACGTGATCGTGACCGGTGGCAATTTCTTCAAATCCGACCATCAAAAATTCCCCGAACGGGGTAGGTAATTTTGCCTGTGCGACACGTTTTAACTGCAACTCTTTATTCATGATTTATTAACTCATTGATATAAATATCTTTATTTAAACGCACATAATCGTATTGGCGATGTTATTATCTGCGTTGCCCGGGAAATGAAACTGACATTCCATTTGCGGGTCAAATAACTGAACATGACCATAGTAGTACATCAGTTTGACAAAAATAATATTTATTTTTAACGGAATGATTCAACCCGGATGAAAAACCTGACAAAATCCTTTATCGCCGGTGTCATATTGCTGATGCTGGTACCGCTGGTGACATTACTGACCGGCTGGCGCTGGCAGCCATCAGGTGATGATGATCTGCTGCGCGGCCTGTGGCACCTGACAGATACTGCGGCATATCCGCTGGCGATTATCGTATCACTCATTTTTTGTATTCTGTTTGTCCGTTTGTTTCGCGGCAGCAGAAAGCAGGCACTGCGTGCAGCAGCACTGATCCTGGTGGTGGTGGCTGCGGGACAGGGCGTTAAAGTGGCGATGAAAAACACCATTAAAGAGCCGCGCCCGTATGTGGTCTGGCTGGCACAGCAACATATTGTGCCGGAAAAAGGGTTCTATGACCTTTCCCGGAAAGCACGGGCGCAACTGCTGGAAAATACCGTGAAAAATCATTATCAGGTGCCCGGCTGGCTGCTGAAACACTGGAAAAGTGAAACCGGTTATGCGTTTCCGTCCGGTCATGCACTGTTTGCAAGTGCATGGGCGCTGATTCTCTTTGTGTTTTTTACCGCACAGGGCCGCCGCGGGCTGGCGGGCGTGATTCTGCTGTGGGGCATTCTGGCGGAATACAGCCGCCTGGCGCTGGGGATGCACTGGCCGTCAGATATCATTATGTCTGTGATTATTAACGCAATCCTGGCCGGAATATTCTTTATCTGGCTTAACAGACAGAAGGAAAATGGTGTGCAACCGCCGCCACTGACCTGAAATCATGTTATTATAAGGCGCGTGAAACCCGTTGCCGGTATTCTGTGCGGATACCGGCAAAAAAGCGGAAAAAACTCGGGAACACAACAAATTACTTTCATTCTCCCCGGGGTAAATGGTAACTTAAGGGGTTAGTGCGTCTGCAAGAAGCAGGCGCGGAATGCAAGCCTGATAATAGGAACGCCGGTGAAATATTTTCTGATTTTTATCCTTGTACTGGTGGTTTTCATCATTTCGGTGACACTGGGCGCAAATAACGATCAGGTAGTCACATTTAATTATCTGATTGCGCAGGGACAGTATTCTGTATCCACCTTGCTGGCCGTACTGTTCGGTATCGGTTTTGTGCTGGGCTGGATTGTCTGCGGTCTGTTTTATTTACGTCTGCGGTTGTCGCTGGCCCGTGCCCGGCACCGGATCAAACGTCTGGAAGCTGACCAGACGGTGCAGTCTTCCGGTTCGGTTGCACTGCGGGACACCACTAAGGAATAAGCATTATGCTTGAGCTGTTGTTTCTTCTGTTGCCCATTGCTGCCGCATACGGCTGGTATATGGGGCGGCGCAGCGCGCAGCAGAATCAACAACAACATGCTGACCGCCTGTCACGCGACTATGTGGCAGGCGTAAACTTTTTGCTGTCCGATCAGCAGGATAAAGCGGTTGATTTGTTCCTCGACATGCTGAAAGAAGACAGCTCTGCATTTGAAGCTCACCTGACACTCGGCAACCTGTTCCGTTCGCGCGGCGAAGTGGAACGTGCCATCCGCATCCATCAGTCGCTGATGGAAAGCGCCTCTCTCTCCTATGACCAGCGTCTCCTCGCCACACAACAACTGGGCCGCGATTATGTGGCCGCCGGGGTTTATGACCGGGCGGAAGTCCTGTTTTTACAGCTGATTGATGAGGCGGATTTCAGACAAAGTGCGCTCCAGTCGCTGTTATCGATCTATCAGTCCACCAGTGACTGGAGCAAAGCTATCGATATCGGTGAAAAGCTGCTGAAACAGGGGGATACGGGGCAGCGGGAGAATATCGCTAACTTCTATTGTGAACTGGCATTGCAGGCGCTGGGCAGCGATAACACTGACGGTGCATTTGCGTATCTTGCCAAAGCTGCGGGGGCGGATAAAAACTGTGCCCGGGTGTCGATTATGCAGGGGCGCATTCATATTGAACGGGCGGAATACAGCAAAGCTGTCACCGTGCTCAAGCGGGTGTTTGAGCAGGATAAAGAGATGGTCAGTGAAACACTGCCGATGCTGGAAACCTGCTACACGCATCTTGATCAGCCGGCAGAATGGGCAGAATACCTGCTGCACTGCTCGGATGAAAATATTGGCGCTATTGCCGAACTCTATCTTGCGGATATTATTGAACAGCAGGAAGGGCCGGAAATGGCGATCACCTATGTTAACCGCCAGTTGCAGCGCCATCCGACCATGCGTCTGTTCTGCCGTCTGATGGAATATTATCTGTCAGAGGCGGAGGAAGGACGTGCCAAAGAGAGTCTCGGCCTGCTGCGTAACATGGTCGGCGAACAAATCCGGACCAAACCGGATTACCGCTGCGGCAAATGCGGATTTACATCACACGCCCTGTACTGGCACTGCCCGTCCTGCCGGTCATGGGATACTATCAAGCCTATCAGAGGGCTGGACGGACAGTGACAACGTCACATTTACCCGTAATTATTTACCCGTATTAATTCACCAACCACAGGTAATACATTCATGACATCTCTTTCTTCGCATACAGGCCGTGCAGATATCGCATCGCCTGTTATTGTTGCGCTCGATTACGACAACCCGGATGACGCACTGGCTTTTGCCGACCGTATCGATCCGGCACAGTGCCGTCTGAAAGTCGGTAAAGAGCTGTTTACCTTCTGCGGGCCGGAATGTGTCCGCGCGTTACAGCAGCGCGGGTTTGAGGTCTTTCTTGACCTGAAATTCCATGATATTCCGAATACCGCGGCGCATGCGGTACGGGCAGCGGCTGAACTGGGGGTGTGGATGGTTAACGTCCATGCGGCAGGCGGCGAACGCATGATGACAGCGGCAAAAGAGATCCTGCTGCCGTACGGCAACGATGCGCCTCTGCTGATTGCTGTGACGGTGCTGACCAGCATGGAGCAGTCCGACCTGGCCGGAACCGGTATTGATGCCACACCGGCTGAGCACGCGCTGCGTCTGGCAAAATTAACACAGAACTGCGGGCTGGATGGCGTGGTCTGTTCCGCTCATGAAGCGAAACTGATGAAAGAGACCCTGGGCCGGGAATTTAAGCTGGTCACGCCGGGGATCCGCCCTGAAGGCAGTGATGCCGGTGACCAGCGCCGTATCATGACACCACCGCAGGCAGTCAGTGCCGGGGTGGATTATATGGTTATCGGGCGGCCAATCACCCGCAGTGATAACCCGCAGGCGGCATTGCAGGCGATTAATGCTTCAGTGGGAGTATTATAAGATGGACAATAATTCACGGCTGGTTTATTCCACTGATGCCGGCCGTATTGATGAGCCGGAAGTCAAAGCGGAACGCCCGAAAGGTGACGGTATTGTCCGTATTCAGCGTCAGACCAGCGGCCGCAAAGGTAAGGGCGTTTGCCTGATCACCGGTATTGATTTGGATGATGCTGCACTGAGCAAACTGGCGGCAGATCTGAAAAAACGCTGCGGCTGCGGCGGGGCGCTGAAAGACGGTGTAATTGAAATTCAGGGTGATAAACGCGATTTACTGAAGCAACTGCTGGAAGAGAAAGGTTTCAAAGTCAAACTGGCAGGCGGCTGACAGAGAGATAAGGCGTCCGTTGCGGACGCCTTTGTCACTGACCGGCTTCGTGGCCGATAATCCCGCCGACGGCAGCACCACCCACTGTACCCAGACCGGAACCATCCGTCAGGATCGCACCGCTGATAGCACCTAATTCAGCACCAATCGCGGTATCTTTCTCCTGCTCTGACAGGTTCTTACAGCCGCTGAGTGCCAGCAGGCCACCGGCGACAAGCAATGCCGTTACTATTTTCTTCATCTCATTTCCCCGCTGAATGTCTGATTATCATCACTATAGCAATCACGTTACTAATTACTATCCTCATGATTTAAATAAAATTTAAATGCTGATAAAGGTATTAATGTCCGGAATTTAATGACAGGAACAGCGGCGGGTTCTGAGTGGCAGGAATAAAAAAACCGCCGTTAATACAAAACGGCGGTTCTTATCAGTCAGTGATTCCGGATCAGAGCGGGCGGGCCAGAATACTGCGGGTTTCCATCTTAACTTCCTCAATTTTCACCGGAATGATGTCATTGAGGCGGTAACGGACTTCACCTTTAATCAGCACTGAGCCGGTTTCCTGGCTGCATTGGAGCTCATCTTTGACCGGGTGGATAAAGGTGCCCGGGATGAAGGCGACCGCGCCGTTGTCTGTCAGACGGACACGCACGCCGCCGCGGGTGATATCAATGATCTCCGCCGGGAACGGGGTATCTGTGCCGGCATACGGCTGCAGGTAACGGGCATATAACCAGTCACCGACATCACGCTCTGCCATACGGTTGGCACGGCGGCGCTCTGCCAGGTGCTCGGCCAGGGCTTCAGCCGGTTTTTCCGCAGACTGACCGGCGATAATCGCTTTCAGCAGACGGTGGTTAACAATATCACTGTATTTACGGATAGGGGATGTCCAGGTCGCGTAACCATCCAGTCCCAGACCAAAGTGCGGGCCTTTTTCCATGCGGACTTCGGCAAAAGTCTGGAAGCGGCGGATACGGCTGTCGAGGAACTGCGTCGGCTGGTTATCCAGTTCACGGCGCAGACGACAGAAACCGTCGAGGGTCAGTAATTCTTCCGCACTGAAATTAATACCGTTTTCGGCGAGCAGAGCAACGGCCTGACTAATGGTCAGCGGATCCAGCCCGGTGTGTACGTTATAGACACCAAAGCCGAGTTTTTTATCCAGCACCTGAGCAGCACAGATATTGGCGGTGATCATCGCTTCTTCTACAATGCGGTTGGCACTGCGGCGCTGTTCCGCCACGATATCTGTCACCACGCCGTTTTCATCAAGGATAAAGCGGTAATCAGGGCGATCTTTAAAGACCAGCGCGTGGGTTTCACGCCAGTGATGGCGGCGCTGATACATATCCTGCAACAGGGAAATCTGACGGCGGATAGTTTCATCCGGCGTCACGCGGTCAGCCACTCCTTCCAGCAGGTCAGAGACATCGTCGTAAGCCAGCTTGGCTTTGGATTCAACCCAGGCGGCGAAGAATACGGCATCATCAGCCAGAGAGCCATCTTCATTAACGGAGACCTGACATACCAGTGCCGGACGGCGCACATGCGGATGCAGCGAACACAGGTCATCAGACAGGTTACGCGGCAGCATCGGGATATTAAAGCCCGGCAGATAGTTGGTAAATGCGCGTTTATGGGCAATAGCATCCAGCTCGCTGCCGGCCGGGATGTAGCTGGTCGGGTCCGCAATCGCGATAGTCAGCTGAAGCTGATTGTTATCACCGGTAGTGATGTAAAGTGCATCATCCATATCTTCAGTGGATGCGCTGTCGATAGTGACAAAATCCAGATGGGTCAGATCAGTGCGCGGCAGATTATCATCCGCCATGGTCACCTCAACCGGCTCCGGCTCTTTCAGTGCGTGCTGGTGGCGGGTCAGTGTCACCCACCACGGTGCGTAATGGTCGTCCGCATCGGTAATAAAGCCGGTGATTTCCGCGTGGAAGCTGCGATCACCTTTCAGCGGGTGGCGGCGCATTTCCGCAACCGCCCAGTCACCCTGACGAAACTCATGATCAACGCCTTTTGCCGGACGGCAGGGAATGGAATCTTTTAACAGCGGGTGATCAGGAATGATCCAGAGGCGATCATCATTTTCCTTGCGCTGCACACGGCCGACGAACCGGTCCAGAAACGGGGTGATCAGCGCTTCAGGCTCAGCCACATCTTTATTATTCACCGTGTGAATAGCTGCGGTGACGCGGTCGCCGTGCATGACTTTTTTCATCTGCGGCGGCGGAATAAAATAGGATTTTTGTCCGTCAACTTCCAGGAAACCGTAGCCTTTATCGGTACTTTTTACGATCCCTTCGACACGCAATGTTTTATCGTGGAGCTGTTGTTTTAGCTGAGCTAACAGCGGGTTATCTTGAAACATAGGTTCCCGTACTGGTTGGGTGAGCAAATTTATGGTTATTTTTACGCGAATTTACGCTGCCCGCAAGCACAGAGGGCAATTTCTGTTTAAAGCGCAGCAGATTAATCTTCCGGATACACTTTTTCGCTGAATTCACACAAATCCTCAATGATGCATGAACCGCAGCGGGGTTTGCGGGCAACACAGGTATAACGCCCGTGCAGTATAAACCAATGGTGGCAGTCGACTTTAAATTCTGCCGGAACAACCCGCAATAATTTTTGTTCCACCTCATCCACATTTTTACCGGGGGCAAATTTTGTGCGGTTACAGACACGGAAAATATGGGTATCAACAGCAATGGTCGGCCAGCCGAACGCGGTATTGAGCACCACATTGGCCGTTTTGCGCCCCACACCCGGCAGCGCCTCAAGCGCGGCTCTGTCTTCCGGCACTTCGCCGTTGTGCAGCTCAACCAGCATCCGGCAGGTTTTAATCACATTCTCTGCTTTGGTATTAAATAACCCGATGGTTTTAATATAGGATTTCACACCGTCCACACCCAGATCCAGAATGGCCTGCGGCGTATTGGCAACGGCATACAGCGGACGGGTGGCTTTATTGACACTGACATCTGTCGCCTGGGCGGATAATAAGACGGAGATCAGTAATTCAAACGGAGAATCAAACAGCAGTTCGGTGGTGGGTTGCGGGTTGTTGTCCCGCAGACGGGTCAGGATTTCAATACGTTTTTCTTTATTCATAACGACATTGGCTCATTCATGATAAAAGCAGACTCCCGGAGAGGAGTCTGCTTAATTATACAGTTATTTGACCAGATGGCTTCCGCATCCTTTTTCTGTTTCATATTGCGGCGCGGCAGGTGCATTTTTACGCTTTTTCATTTTTTCATCAATAAGATACTTGCCTGCCAGCATTAAGCCAAGCCCGATAAAGGCACCCGGTGGCAGCATAGCCAGCAGGAACGGGGTGTCAAGATGCAGCACATCGACGCGCAGCACTTTGGCCCAGTCACCGAGCAGCAGATCCGCGCCGTCAAACAGGGTGCCGTTGCCGAGAATTTCACGCATGGCACCGAGCACAAACAGTGCGGCGGTGGCACCAAGACCCATCGCCAGGCCGTCAATCGCAGAAGGATAAACCGCATTTTTGGCAGCAAACGCTTCGGCACGGCCGATGACAATACAGTTGGTCACAATCAGCGGGATGAATATACCGAGTGACTGATATAAGCCGAAAGCATAGGCATTGATCAGCAACTGCACTGCGGTCACCACAGAAGCAATCAGCATTACATAGATAGGAATGCGGATTTCTGACGGGATCCAGCGGCGCAGCGCGGAAACTGCCACGTTAGTACAAATCAGCACCAGGGTGGTGGCCAGTCCCAGACCCAGCGCGTTGGTGACCGTGGAGGAGACCGCCAGCAGCGGACACAGCCCCAGTACCTGAACCAGGGCGGAGTTGTTTTTCCATAATCCGTCGGCGAATAACTCTTTAATCTGACTCATTATTCTGCTCCGCATTGAGGTAAGGTGTTCAGCAACGGCGGCAGTGTCTGCATATAATCCGCTGTTGCACGGACAGCATTGACGACTGCGCGCGGCGTGATGGTGGCACCGGTGAACTGATCAAAATCCCCGCCGTCTTTTTTCACCGCCCAGTGCGGGTCATCAGCAGATTCAATATGTTTACCGCTCAGAGAGATGATCCAGTCTGAAATCCGGGTATCAATTTTATCACCCAGCCCCGGCGTCTCTTTGTGTTCGGTCACGCGGGAGCCGAGCACGGTGCGGTTAAAATCAGCGGCAACCAGCAGCTGAATATTACCGGAATAGCCATCCGGCGCAGTGGACTCCAGCACTGCGGCGACCGGTGTGCCGTCTTTGCGGGCAACATACAGCCGGTGCGGCAGTTCATTACCCAGGGCAGGATCGGTGACCGGATAGCACTCTGCAATCACATCATTATTATAAACCGATTCCGGCAGGATTTCGGCAAACAGCGCCTTTTGCTGTGCGGCGGCCTGCTTATCAATTTCCGGTTTTGTCAGGGTATAGACAAACCCGCTCAGTCCGGTGGTCCCGGCGGCAAACAGGGCGAGGATCAGCCCGTAACGGCGTAATGTGGCAATCATTTATTCCCCCGTTTGTGCCCGTAAACACGCGGTTGTGTGTAGGTATCGATCAGCGGCACGGTGATATTGGCCAGCAGAACGGCAAATGCCACCGCATCCGGATAACCGCCGTAAACACGGATAATCCACAGCAGAAGGCCGATCAGTATCCCGTATATCAGACGGCCGCGCGGCGTGGTGGAGGCGGTGACCGGGTCGGTGGCGATAAAGAATGCCCCGAGCATGGTGGCACCGGAAAACAGCTGAATAACCGGGGATGTAAAGTGCGATGAATCAATCAGGTACCCGATAACCGACAATACTGCGAGTGTCCCCAGCATGGCGGCCGGGATCTGCCATGAAATCACTTTACGGTTGAGCAGAATACAGCCGCCGATCAGGTAACCGATATTCACCCACTGCCAGCCGATACCGGCGACAGAGCCCTGTAAAACAGGCTGTGTCAGGATCTCTGACATATCGCGGGTCAGCAGACCGGTTTTGAAACTGTCGAGCGGGGTCGCCTGGCTCATGCCGTCCGCTCCGGCGCGTAACTGCTCCAGTGTCTGACCACCGTCCGATAAGCCGGTGAAAATCACATGCAGGCTGTCACTGAGCGAAACCGGGGTGATTTGCAGGCTCTCCGGCGGCAGCCAGCTGGTCATCTGTACCGGGAAGGAGATCAGCAGCACCACATAACCGACCATTGCCGGGTTAAACGGGTTTTGTCCGAGGCCGCCATATATGTGCTTGGCAATAATCACGGCAAAGAATGTACCGATAACAATCATCCACCACGGTGCCAGCGGCGGAATACTGACAGCCAGCAGCACTGCAGTGACCAGCGCGGAGTTATCTTTCAGATACGGCATCACCGGCTGGTTGCGCAGCCGGACAGCAATACTTTCTGTCACCAGCGCAGTGACAACTGCAATCAGAATCTGAAACAGGGTACCGGCGCCGAAAAACCAGAGCTGCGCGGCAATCCCCGGGATCATAGCAATCACCACCCACAGCATGATGGCGGAGGTGTTGTCACGGTTATGCGTAAACGGTGATCCCGCAATTTTCAGCCGGTGCGGGGCGTTTGAGGAAACGGGCCTAAATTTCATGCTTATTTCGCTTCATTAATCAGTGGTTTCTTCAGAATGTTGTGCAGCGGCCTGAGCGGCTTTCTTCGCTTTGGCACGGGCAATGGCAGCAGCGACAGCAGCTTTGCGCGGATCGGCTTCAGTCTCTGCGGCCGGTTGTGCTGCTTCCGCCGGAGCTTCTGCGGCCTGAGCGGCTTTCTTCGCTTTGGCACGGGCAATGGCAGCAGCAACAGCGGCTTTGCGCGGATCCGTTTCTGTCTCTGCGGCCGGTTGTGCCGCTTCCGCAGGAGCTTCAGCAGCCTGAGCGTCTTTCTTCGCTTTGGCGCGGGCAATGGCGGCAGCGACAGCGGCTTTGCGCGGATCGGCTTCTGCGTCTGCGGCCGGTTGTGCCGCTTCCGCCGGAGCTTCAGCAGCCTGAGCGGCTTTCTTCGCTTTGGCGCGGGCAATGGCGGCAGCAACAGCTGCTTTACGCGGATCTGTCTCTGCGTCTGCGGCTGGTTGAGCAGCTTCCGCAGGAGCTTCAGCAGCCTGAGCGGCTTTCTTCGCCTTGGCGCGGGCAAGGGCGGCAGCGACAGCGGCTTTACGCGGATCGGCTTCTGTTTCTGTTGCCGGTTGTGTTGTTTCAGCCGCGAGAGCCGCTTTCTCTGCCTGACGTGCACGGGCCTGTGCTTTACGGGCTTCGCGGGCAGCAATCACGGCGCTGTTATCCGGTAAGACGGACGGATTAACGGAAATAGTCATTCCCGCGCTGCTGTCTTTGGCTTTCACGCGGGCAAGGGCGGCGCTGATAGCCGCACTGTCTTTCTCATCCACCTGAACAGCTGCACTTTTATGGCGGGCTTCACGGGCTTCTTTTTCCCGTGCCATTCGTGCCTGTTTGGCTTCAAAGCGGATTTTTGCATCTGCGGCGCGTTGGGCTTCTTCGCGGATCTCAATGACCTGTGCTTTTTCCTGACGGTAATACTGCACCAGCGGAATGTTGCTCGGGCAGACCCAGGCACAAGCACCGCATTCGATGCAGTCAAACAGATGGTGCTGCTCTGCTTTTTCGTGTTCGTTACCTTTACTGAACCAGTAAAGCTGCTGCGGCAGTAATCCGGCCGGACAGGCATCCGCACAGTGACTGCAGCGGATACAGGCTTCTTCCGGTGCAGCAGGTTCCATCTCGTTTGTGGTCGGAGCCAGAATGCAGTTACAGATTTTTACTACCGGCACATCGAGATCCGGCAGTGTAAAGCCCATCAGCGGGCCGCCCATCACAACCATTTGTTCATGCTGCGGACGGAAACCGGCCTGTTGCAGCAGGAAACGGACCGGCGTACCCAGCCGTGTCCAGAAGTTACCCGGTGATTCAACCGCTTCGCCGGTTACTGTTACCACGCGCTGGATCAGCGGTTCGCCGTCGGTAATGGCGCGCTTGATGGCAACCACGGTTCCGACGTTCTGCATCAGCACGCCGATATCAGAAGAGCGTCCGCCGGACGGTACTTCGCGGCCGGTGAGAATTTTGGTCAGCTGTTTGGCGCCGCCGGACGGGTATTTGGTCGGGATCACCCGCACGAAAATCTGTTTTTCCCCGGCAGTGGCGTCGCGCAGTGCGGCAATCGCCTCCGGTTTATTGTCTTCAATGCCGATAAGCACCTGTTCCGGCTCAAGAAGGTGCATCAGAATACGGATACCGGTGAGAATTTCCCCGGCATGTTCCTGCATCAGACGGTCATCCGCCGTGATATAGGGCTCACACTCCGCCGCATTGATAATCAGGGTGCGGATAAGATCACCGCCGCCTTTCAGCTTGCTGGCTGTCGGGAAGCCCGCGCCGCCGAGACCGGCAATCCCGGCCTGATGAATGCGGTCAGTCAGCTCTGTTTTGGAGAGAGAGGTGAAATCCGTTGTTTTTTCCGCCGGGTACGGAGTATCCAGTCCGTCAGTCCGGATGCGGATGCACGGCGCGGTCAGCCCGGACGGATGTGCGGTCACACAAGGCTCCACGGCGGTCACGGTGCCGGATGATGAGGCATGCACCGGCAGGCTGCGGCCGGTTCCGCGTGTCAGCGGCTGGCCTTTCAGGACATGGTCGCCGGGGCTGACCAGCACATCACCTTCGTTGCCGATATGCTGCTGGAGCGGAATAATCAGTTCTTCCGGTACCGGGCATACCCGCATCGGTGTCCGGCTGGACTGTAATTTCATCTCCGGCGGATGAATACCGCCGTCAAAATCCCATACCCGGTCTTTTTTCAGAAAGTTGAGCAAATTGAACATAAAACTTACGACGCCTCAATCTGAACAGGTTTGACAGGAGTACCGCCGGTATCCGCCGGAATATTTCTGACCGGAATAGTGTTTAAATCCCACTTCCAGTTACGCGGGGTGACGGCGACCGGGATCATCTCAATGCAATCTGTCGGGCAGGGCGCGACACACAAATCACACCCGGTGCAGAGATTTTCAACTACGGTATGCATGGCGCGGGTGGCACCGATAATCGCATCCACCGGACACGCCTGAATACATTTGGTGCAGCCGATGCACTGGTCCTCATGAATAAAGGCCACTTTGCGCACCGGATTGAGTACGGACTCGTCACCGTCGAGCGGCTGCGGATCCACACCCAGCATATCCGCCAGTTTCAGCATCACCTGCTCGCCGCCGGGGGCACAGCGGTTTATTGCGCCGCCATTGGCAACAGATTCCGCATACGGGCGGCAGCCCGGAAAACCACACTGACCGCACTGACTCTGCGGCAGAATGTCATCAATTTTATCCACAATGGGATCTTCCTCCACTTTGAAGCGGCGGGAGGCGTAACCAAGTATCAGACCGAATGCCAGACCCAGCAGGCTGAGTACGGCAACGGCAATCCAAATCATTGTCATCAGAATTTCACCAGACCACTGAAGCCCATAAAGGCCAGAGACATCAGACCGGCAGTGACCAGCCCGACAGACGCCCCGCGGAAAGGCGCCGGCACATCTGCCGTTGCCAGCCGCTCACGGATAGCGGCAAACAGCACCATCACCAGGGAGAAACCGGCTGCCGCACCAAAGCCGTAAACGGCGGATTGCAGAAAGTTATGCGACAGGTTGATGTTCAGCAGCGCGACACCGAGTACCGCACAGTTGGTGGTGATCAGCGGCAGGAAGATCCCGAGCAGCCGGTAGAGCGCCGGGCTGGTTTTCCGCACCACCATTTCGGTGAACTGCACCACCACGGCGATCACCAGGATAAAGCTCAGTGTGCGCAGATAGAGAATATCCAGCGGGATCAGGATAAAGGTATCCATCAGCCACGAGCAGACGGAGGCGAGTGTCATCACAAATGTGGTGGCAAACCCCATGCCTATCGCGGTTTCCAGCTTTTTGGAGACCCCCATAAAGGGGCATAATCCTAAGAATTTGACGAGTACGAAGTTGTTAACCAGCACCGTCCCGACAAAAAGTAATAAGTAGTCAGCCATTACAATGCCCAAAGCGAGTCTTTAAAAACATACAAATAAAGCACATAAAAAACCGGGATCCCCGGTAAGCGGGGTGAATAATAGCAATCCCCGGGCATCCGGGGTTATCGGGATTGTGTGAAAGGGCGGATAACTGTGTGTATCAGAATGAAAAAGCGGCAAAACTGACGAAAACCGGGCACAGTATTTGCGTCACTGAATCAGTTAGTGGTACTTTTCAGGAGGATGACAGATTCTGAAAGCATGTTTTTATCCGTTAACATGACAATCCCCCGGAGGGAGTGATGACGAAAATACTGAAAGTGGGCCTGATCGGATACGGTTTTGCCGGAAAAACATTCCATGCACCGTTTATTGTCAATAATGCCAATATGGAACTGGCCAAAGTCGCGAGCAGTGATGCCGCCAAAGTGCATGCGGATTACCCGGATGTGCAGGTTGTCGCCACGCCGGAAGATATTTTTGCTGACCCGGCCATTGATCTCGTCGTGATCCCGACCCCGAATGACACCCATTTCCCGCTGGCGCGGATGGCGCTGGCTGCGGGTAAACATGTGGTGGTGGATAAACCCTTTACCCTGACATCTGAAGAGGCATTTACCCTGGCAAAACAGGCGGATGACGCAGGGCTGGTGCTGTCTGTTTATCATAACCGCCGTTTTGACTCCGGGTATCTGACCCTGAAATCCCTGTTTGACAGTAAAAAACTCGGGGATATCAAATATTTTGAAGTCCATTTTGACCGTTACCGCCCGCAGCCGCAAAAACGCTGGCGCGAAGCTGCTGCACTGGGCAGTGGTATCTGGTATGACCTGGGTTCTCATCTGATTGACCAGGCACTGCAGTTTTTCGGCAAACCAACGGCGATCACAGCCGATCTGGGGATGATCCGTCCGGGTTCTGAGGCGGTGGATTATTTCCATGCGCAACTGCACTATCCGGATGTCAAAGTCGTGCTGCATGCCACCACGGTCGCGGCAGCGGAATCCCCTGTATATATCGTTCACGGCATGAAAGGCAGCTATGTGAAGTACGGACTGGATCCGCAGGAAAATGCACTGAAAGCAGGGCAGATGCCGGTCGGTGTCAACTGGGGTCATGACAGCCGCGACGGGGAACTGAGCCTGTCACCGGACGGTATTGAAGTGATCACAGAAACGTATCCGAACAAAGCCGGGCACTATGGCCGCTATTACGCGGAAGTGGCTGAGGCGATTATCAATAACGGCCCGAACCCGGTGACTGCGCAGGAAGGGGCAGAAGTTATCCGTATTATTGAGGCCGGTATGGAATCGCATAAAACCGGACGGACTGTGACACTGTAACAAATAATCATTACTTCTTATTGCAGACAAAAGTGAATAACGCATGACAAACTGGTGGCAGAAACTGCGGTTAGATCCGTTCCTGGTCATAATGATCACGGTTGTTATTTTGGCGTCACTCTTTCCGGCAACCGGCAGTGTGGCGACCGGATTCCGCTATCTGACCACCGCCGCGATTGCGTTATTGTTCTTCTTCCACGGCGCAAAACTCTCCCGGGAAGCGATTGTGACAGGGATGGGGCACTGGCGTCTGCATCTGATGGTGTTCTCCAGCACTTTTATCCTCTTCCCGCTGCTGGGACTGGGTTTACAGTTCCTGGTACCGGAATGGATGTCTCCGGCCATTTACATGGGTTTCTTATACCTATGCGCCTTACCGGCGACAGTACAATCGGCTATCGCCTTTACCTCTGTCGCGGGCGGAAATGTGGCGGCGGCGATTTGCAGTGCATCCGCCTCCAGTATCCTTGGTGTGTTCTTATCACCGGTCATTATCGGTTTTATGATGGAAACGCAGGGCGCGCATGAGCTGGATACCCTGGGTGCTATCCGCTCTATTTTATTGCAACTGATGCTGCCGTTTGTGGTCGGGCACCTTTCCCGTCCGCTGATTGGCAAGTGGGTGGATCGCAATAAAAAAATCATTAATAAAACCGATCGCACCTCTATTCTGCTGGTGGTGTATGTCGCTTTCAGCGAAGCGGTTGCCGAGGGGATCTGGCAGAAGATTGATGCAATGTCTATTCTGCAGATTGCCGTGGTGTCGTGCGGGTTGCTGGCGATTGTGCTGGTGATCAATGTGTACGGCTCACGGGCACTCGGCTTTAATAAGGCCGATGAAATCACCATTGTGTTCTGTGGTTCGAAGAAAAGCCTGGCAAACGGCGTGCCGATGGCAAACGTTATGTTCCCGCCGGCTGTGGTAGGGATTCTGGTGTTGCCGCTGATGCTGTTTCATCAGATCCAGCTGATGGTGTGTGCGGTGATGGCGGCGCGCTATGCGCGGCAGGGGAAAGAACATTCACAGGAGTCATGATGAGCAGGATCGCGGCAGGATGCCTTGTGCTTTTTTTTGTTAGTTTCTTTGCCCGTGCGGATGTGCAACAGCTGCCGGAACTGAAACGGGAACGGGTTATTGACAGCGCCGGTCTTCTGACCGGCTCTCAGTTTACACAGCTTAACCGGCAACTCATTGAGTATGAACTGAGCCGCAATGACAGCAGTCAGTTTGTGGTGTTTATTGTGTCGTCAACCGGCGGGGAAAGTATTGAGGAATTTGCACACCGTGTATTCAATACCTGGAAGATCGGACGCAAAGGTCAGAATAACGGACTGTTGCTGGTCGTGGCGGTGAATGACCGTAATCTGCGTTTTGAGGTCGGCTATGGACTGGAAGGTATTTTGCCGGATGTTTCCGCAGGCCGTATTATCCGTCAGCGCATCACGCCTGAATTTAAAAAAGGTCATTATTTTACCGGAATTGAAGCGGGTGTGACCGATGCCATTGATATTATCAGCGGAAATGAACTGGAATATATCAAATCAGAGACATCCGGAACAGAAGCATTAAAACTCAAACGACTGACGATTATTTATCTTCTGACCTTTATTACGGTGTATCTCTGGTCATTGTTTATTGGTTCTTCCCGTCGTAAAAAAAGAATAGAAAAGCGGGTTCTTAACGATATTGAATATCTGAGAGAAGAATATGCGAAATCCAAAAACAAGAAAAAACGTCAGCCTGAACGGATAATCCGCCTTGCACAGAAACGCCTGACGGCATTTTTGCAGTATAAGTATATTTATCCGACACCGCTCGGCCATACTGTGAGCGTATTATTTTATTCAGTTCTGATTTTTATAATGACACGGGTTCTGATAGACGGAGATCCTGATCCTGATGCGTTGTTCATCAGTATAATGATGCTCATTTTTCTTAATGTATTTGGCTCACTATTTATTTGTTATTTGTTATATACATTAATTCCGGAATATTTTACTCAGGAAGCGGAAATACGGAAATTAACCGGTGTCATAGCAGGTACAGGAGGCGGGTATTCATCCGGTTCTGACAGTGGCAGTTACAGCAGCAGTTCCGGCGGTAGCTCTGGGAGCAACGGATCGTCCGGCGGCGGAGGCGGCAGCAGCGGTGGTGGCGGTGCTTCCGGGAGCTGGTAGTGTGGAAATGGAATGAAGCGAGTACCGCGGTATGGGAATAAAGAAAACAGTACTTTGGCTTTTAGTATTTATGCCTGTATTAACTCAGGCAAGGGTTGTCAGTGACATCAAAATATCGGTAACCGGCAGTTACGATAGTGAGGACAGAGCTGAGTACGAAAAAGAAGGATGTAAAACGTTTAATCCGACGAAAAAACAGCTCATTTATTATTTTACAAAAGCGGAAGAGTCAGACTCCAATAATCTGTGGATGCATGAATATTACTCACCGTGTATTGCATCGGGGACAATAACCTTTAAGGGGGGAGACTCCGGTAAATGGATACTGCATTCAAGCGGACTTGGCTGGGTTGATTTCACTGATGGTAAATTAAGGTATTTTTACTATACAGATAATGAATGGGATAAATAAAGTGAAAAACCCCGGGACGGATACCCGGCTCCCGGGGTTTATTTACAGGCAGCTTTTCAGGCCGGCGCTTACTGACCGCGTTTTGCTGCCATTTCTCTCAGAACCGCTTTTTCCTCTGCGGATAAAAAGGCAATTTCCAGTCCGTTAATCTGAGCCTGTTCAATTTCTGCCGGTGTCAGACCGGCCGCCGGGGCAGCAATATTGTATTCATGGGCAATCTCAATACCCTCAACCGCCGGGTCATCGGTGTTGATGGTAGCGGCAATGCCGTGTGCCAGGAACTGTTTCAGCGGATGCGCGGCCAGTGACGGCACGGTGCTGGTCTGAATATTCGAGGTCAGGCAGGATTCCATACCGATGCGGTGCTCTGCCAGGTAATCCATCAGCGCCGGGTCTTCAATCGCCATCACACCGTGACCGATGCGCTGTGCACCCAGGTCGCGGATAGCCTGCCAGATACTGGCGGCGCCGGCGGCTTCTCCGGCATGGGCGGTGATGGCCCAGTTGACATCACGGGCTTTGCGGAAATGATCGGTGAATAAATCGCCGGGATAACCGGATTCATCACCGGCAATATCCAGCGCCACAATCCGCTCATGGTGAGCGAGCAGGGCATTCAGCTCTTCATGACAGGCATTTGTACCGAATGTCCGGCTCAGAATACCAATCATATTAATCCGTACCGGGCTGTTGCGGACTTCGGACGCCACACCATCCAGTACCGCTTCCACCACGCCTTCAACGGGCAGATGGTGTTTCATCGCCATATAATAAGGGGAAAAGCGCAGTTCGGCGTAATCCAGTCCGGCACTGACGGCATCCTGCACGTTTTCAGCGGCCACACGACGGCAGGCATCAAGGTCTGCCAGTACGGAAACACCCCAGTCCAGTTTGCTCAGAAACTGCACCAGATCCGGTTCATTGCTCATCACCTGCACATGCGGGCGTAATGCCTCAGACTCATAGGCGGGCAGCGGCAAATTGTGCTGACGGGCCAGATCCAGAATGGTGGACAGGCGGATATTACCATCGAGATGGCGGTGCAGGTCGGTCAGGGGAAGTGAGCGGTTAATCATTGTGGTATTCCTCAGATGATAAAAAGCCAGTCTGACGACTGGCTTTTGTCTGATCAACAGATAATAACAGTGTGAAATTACTGGGCAGCAGGAGCCGCAACGTCAGCAGCCGGTTCTTCACCGATAGTGACTTCTTCAGTAACATCACCGTTAGGATCCATTTCGATTGCTTCTTCCTCGTAACCTTCGTCGTCACCGCTGTTATCGCTCAGTGCGCCGTACTGGTCATATTTTTCCAGGAATTCAGCAACGGTGAATTTCTTACCGTTGAAATCGATGTTGTTGTTGCTGTATTTCAGATCCATGGTGATCGCTTTATCGGTCACTTTCACGATTTCCATCATGGCACCCATGCTGGCCATCTGAGCAACACCCTGTTCACCCTGTTCTTTGGCTTCTTTCGCGCCCATACCCTGTGACTGCATGGCAACTGCAACGAAATCAGTCAGCATCGGTTTGGACAGATCCATATTGAACCCGAACTCTTTCACCAGAACCGGCAGAACTTTCTCAAAGCTGCCTGCGTGTTCCAGGGCTTTAAAGCTCTCTTCGTTCAATGCGTTGAAGGTCACGTTCAGGTTAACTTTTGACTCACCGCCGCTGTTTTTCCAGCTCAGAGGTGCGATAGCGAAAGACGGGCTGTACTTGAACAGACCCAGTGCATTGGATTTCATTTTCTCATCCAGTGCTTCCATTTTCGCATCGTCGAAATCTTCGGTGTACATAGACTCAGACAGTTTGGTGTACTCTTCAACAGATGCCATCAGCGTATTCGCGGAAGTGGCATCCAGATCTTTCAGAGAACCTTTCAGGCTGATAGCGCCGAGATCGATATCACGGTAGCTCAGTGAACCCAGGCTGTAATCAACATCTGCAGTCAGTTTGTTATCTTTGCTGCCGGAGGTGCCGTTCAGTTTCAGATCTTTCAGAGAAACGGTATCGCTGTAATTAACAACCGCTAACTCTTTCAGGCTCAGATTCTGGTCACCCAGGTAGAAATAGCTGTCACCGGATTTGGCAACATCGCTGTCAAATGACAGGCCTTTCATCACGATACTTTCGCGATCGCCTTTACGGTAAGTCAGCTCATTGCTGCTGCCTTTACCTTTGACGTTTTTGAATTCTTTATCGAATTTAACGTTCAGATCAGCACCGGAGAATGCCAGCTCTTCACCGTCTTTCTTATAGTTGATTTTGCTGACAGCAAGATCAATATCGAAACTCTGGTCGTAGCTGATACGGGTATCCGTTGCAACAGGGGATTTACCGCCGGTGATTTCGAAGGCTTGTTTGGTGATGTCATTGTTTTCCAGCTCAGAGTGGATAGCAGCCATATTTGGCGAGAACACCATGCTCTTAAGCTGGGATAACGGGAACGGGCCGTGATCGATGGTATTGAGGATCACAAGTTCTTCGCCGGAGGTATCACCGCTTTTTTTCGTTTCTTTGATGATCAGTTTGACATCAGAGCTGAAAATACCGCGTGAAAAATCTTTGGCGGTCAGCGTGACAGGTGCATCAGGGTAGTTATCCTTGATTGCTTTATTCGCTTTGGCGATATACTCATCAAGGTTTGCTTCAATTTTCTTACCTGTCTGCCATGAAGCCACACCCCATGCAGCGCCTAATGCGACAATAACGCCAACAGCAACTAACGACTTTTTCATAGATAAATCCATCCTTTATATGCGATTTATTTTGCAGGTTTTCGCACGGTATCAAAATTAACGGGCAGTTCAATGGCGGACTGCCCGGAGAAAATTAGAGAAGTTACTTACACAGCATTATAAACGCGGGCAATGATTCCTTCACCATCTATTTTAAACTTTCTTTCTATAGCAGAAAGAAAAACAGATTCACCTGAGATAACTCTTAATTGTTCTGTTTCTGTAGTGATAACTGCATGACCTTCCACACAAAAAAGAATATTAGCACTGTTATTCTCAAGAATCATTTCCTGATTATGCAATTTCATCACCGAAAAAGAAAAATCAGCAACCGGAATCGGGAAAATTTCAGTGTTGTTAATATGTTCCGGCTGCATAAATAAACTTTTTGCGTGTTTCGGTACAAAATCAAGGTTATTCAGCAATTCACCGACATCAATATGTTTTTGTGTCAGACCGGCGCGTAACACATTATCCGAGTTAGCCATGACTTCCAGCGCAGTTCCTTCAAGATACGCATGGGGTGTGCGGGCATACAGGAACATTGCCTCACCGGGTTTTAATTCAACAACATTGAGCAGCAGCGGGGTGAAAAGGCCGTTATCGTCAGGATAAAACTCTGTCATCTTACGGATGGTATCCCACGGTTCACCCTGACGGCTGTTCAGTGCGGATTTCAGTACAGCGACTGCCCGCTCTTTGGTATCCCCGCTCATGGAGAGCAGACGGGTAAACAGAACAGACAGATGCTCTTCTGACGGCGAGGCAATAAAACGTTCAATGGCAGGATGTGCCGGAGCGACCTCACTGAGCAGTCCGGCAATATCGGCCAGCGGACGGAATGCATTCATTGCGCGGAACGGGGTGAGGGCATAAACCAGCTCCGGCTTATGGTTATCATCCTTATAATTACGAACCGGTGAATCCAGCGGGATCCCGGCGTTGTTTTCGCGGGCAAATCCTTCCTCTGCAGCGGCTTTATCCGGATGAACCTGTACCGACAGCGGCTGAGCAGCGCTCAGTACTTTAAACAGAAACGGCAGCCGGTGAAAACGGCGGTTAATTTCATCCCCGAGCGCGGACTGCGGGTCACCGGCGATAAAATCATACAAAGAGCAGGTGTTGCCGCGGGTGTCTGTCACCACCGAACTGGCTTTCGGATGGGCCCCCATCCATAATTCGGCCATCGGCTGCTTGTCAGGGTTCGGGTAACCGTACATTTCTGTCATCGCGGTATGGCTTCCCCAATCATAGAATTGCACCTGATTCTGCATTTTTAACATAGCAACGCTCTCTTTTTAAACAGTTAACAATAAGATAGTAACAATAAAGCAATAACTCCGCCCGGATCGCATAATCGGAAATGAAAGTATGGCAAGATAGGCCCGTTTTCAGAGTCTATCTGTAACTTTCGGGATTTTAAATCCATTTTATTTTGTGTGCTAAGGAGAGACTAATGGCAGCCACGCGTATTGAAAAAGACTCAATGGGCCCTATCGATGTTCCTGCGGACAAATTATGGGGCGCTCAGACCCAGCGCTCTTTAGAGCATTTCCGTATTTCAGTTGAAAAAATGCCTGCGGATCTGATTGCTGCGCTGGCCATTACAAAAAAAGCAGCGGCAGCTGTCAACTGTGATCTGGGATTGCTGGCGAAAGAGCGGGCGGATGCGGTGATCGCCGCAGCGGATGAAGTGCTTGCCGGTAAACATCCGGAAGAGTTTCCGCTGGCAATCTGGCAGACCGGCTCCGGCACACAAAGTAATATGAATATGAATGAGGTGCTGGCAAACCGTGCCAGTGAGATCCTCGGCGGGCAGCGCGGCGGCGAACGTATTGTTCATCCGAATGATGATGTGAACAAAAGCCAGAGCTCTAACGACGTGTTCCCGACAGCGATGCATGTCGCTGCAGTGATTGCGGTCAGCACACAGCTGATCCCGGAACTGAAATCTCTGCACAGTGTTCTGGCCGCGAAAGCGGAAGCTTACCGTGATATCGTGAAAATCGGCCGCACCCACTTACAGGATGCGACACCGCTGACACTGGGCCAGGAGATTTCCGGCTGGGCGGCAATGCTGCAATATAACCTGAAACATCTGGAAAACAGCCTGCCGCATCTGAGTGAGCTGGCTCTGGGCGGTACTGCGGTTGGTACCGGCCTCAATACTCATCCGGAATATGCCGTGCGAGTGGCGAAGAAAATTGCGGAACTCTCCGGTCAGCCGTTTGTGACGGCACCGAATAAATTTGAGGCGCTGGCCACCTGTGATGCACTGGTTCATGCCCATGGCGCCCTGAAAGGGCTGGCAGCCTCACTGATGAAAATCGCCAATGATGTCCGCTGGCTGGCATCCGGTCCGCGTTGCGGCATCGGTGAAATTGCCATTCCGGAAAACGAGCCGGGCAGCTCTATCATGCCGGGTAAAGTGAACCCGACACAATGTGAAGCCATGACAATGCTGTGTGCTCAGGTAATGGGTAATGATGTGGCGGTTAATATCGGCGGGGCATCGGGTAATTTTGAACTGAACGTGTTCCGTCCGATGGTGATCCACAACTTCCTGCAATCTGTCCGCCTGCTGGCTGATGGTATGCGCAGCTTCAATGAGCACTGTGCGGTCGGAATCGAACCGAACCGCGAGCGTATCAGTCAGTTGCTGAATGAATCACTGATGCTGGTTACGGCACTGAATACGCATATCGGTTACGACAAAGCCGCTGAAATTGCGAAAAAGGCCCATAAAGAAGGTCTGACCCTGAAAGCCTCAGCCATGAAGTTAGGTTATCTGACAGAAGCTGAGTTTGATGCATGGGTACGTCCGGAAGATATGGTCGGCAGCATGAAGTAATCCGCAGTCAGGAATAGTGATAACGGAGCCGCTGATGGCTCCGTTTTTATATCACTTCCATATATAAATGCAGTCGTGGTATCACGGGAATTAATTTTTTTGCTTTCGGTCTGTGACGGATTTTGATGTTTTCCGCATCATAATCCGGTAGTACGCCCGTTACCGGTTTTTCCTCATTCTCATCACAAAATACAATCAGCGGCGATGCACAGGCATACTGCACCTGCTTTTGTGCTTCGCTGTACCAGACTCTGGCGATTGGCTGTACTTTTACCGGCCGTTTGATTTTGAGTATGGCGTCTTCCGGCACCTGTTTTAAGGCGGAAATCTCTTTTGCCAGATAAACCTGCCGTTCTTCACGCGTCAGAGACTGAATGGCGCGCGGGTTCTGATATTGTTCTTCCAACTGGGATAATAATGTATCGCGATCCACCTTCTGAATAATATGTTTATTGGCCCAGCCAAACCGGACTGAGGAAGGGGAGGTGACTGACTGGATCTGCCGGTAAGCATTGAGTGTAATCAATCCTTTTATCTGATTGTGTACGAATTCAAAACGCTGTGTTTTATCCACACCGGAGGTTTCTGTCACGATTGAGGCCAGTTGCTGTTTCAGCCGGTTAACCTCATCAAGCTGTTGCTGCATTATTTTCCGTTGTGCGGGGGAGAGTGTAATAATCAGTACACCCGGTAACCGGATGGCAGATTTGCTGCTGATTTCCTGATCATTATCGAAGATAAACAAACGCTGATAGTGAGACAGCGCGAGGAAAACAGCATCCTCTCCACTGACCGGAATGACAGAAATGGTGTTGACGGTATTATTTTCCTCTCCTTTCAGTATCTCAGGCAGTTGGTAAACCTCAGCAGTCCGGGAAGGGTGCAGCCGGATAGCCTTGCATAATGTACTCAGTGCCGATTCCAGCTGATTAAAGCAGTCGGTAAGAGAAATCATGGCATCGTATCGCATATATCACCATTTTAGTTACAACATACAAATGTGTTTATATCAGATTAACTCAGCATCGTGCTTTATACAAATACATTTTGTCTGGCAGGAAGGAGAGGGCAAAAAAATGTAGCATAAGGAGAATTTGATGATTTTCACCGTTAACCCACAGTATCGTGGGTTAAAGGCAAAGTTTGAGGGATGTATATCAACGTCGCATTATCCCTTTACGATCAACGTGAATGAAAATGATCACACGTCATTATCAAGGGCAATAATATGCGGCTGTATTTTTATATTTTGCTGCAATAAACCTTAGTCTTTGGGCAGTTATCATAAACAGAGTGGATTTCTGCTGGTTCCCAAAGATCCGGTGGTGGTGTTTCATCTGCATTAGGTTTAGGAAAGCAACTGTGGATCATCAATGAGCTACTTAAAATAAGTGTCAGCATAAAAACTCCTTAACATGATTTATAAAAGTAAGATACTTGCGTATATCTGCCATCATTTAAGGCGTTGTATTTTTAATGACTCCATATAACCGGGCAATATTCTGGTGCAACAATATCACAAGACTCAAATGAATCCACTGATGAGAATAATAAGGTTCCGGTTAATAAAAGTGTCAGCATAGTTACCTCTGTTTATCAGGAATTAATATATTATCTGCCGGGTATCGGATTTCAGCAAAATGGATTAGACAGCGAGCAGGTATATTCTCTGCATATAACCAATTCTTCTTCTGGCTGTGGTGACTGTGTTAGTTTCGGTTCTCTGGGAGGAAAGAAATCATATGTAAATAGGGAAGTGCTCAGTATCAGTGTCAGCATATTAACCTCGCATGCGTCTGTTGTGGTGAATGAGAGTGTGTCTGGCCTGATAACATTAACGTAAATCCTGCCTGGTGGTAATTAACCGGATTAGGTATTTTTCTTGTAAGATATATAAAGACGTGATTATTATTTTCGTTATTTTTATCAGATTTTTCAGCGGGTAATTAAAAAACACCACCAATGATCTTTTCATTGGTGGTGCTGAAAATATAAATAAATCAATACAGGAAATTATAGATATGAAGATGCTAATACCATGGTGCTTGTTACGCAGTAAATATTTACTCCGTTATTTCTGTTAATCCGACAGGCGGCCAGATATCACAGGACTCAGGGTAATGAATATCACACTGATACAGATTGCTGAACAAGAGTGTACTACTCAATATAAGTGTTATCATAAAACCTCACCGGATCAAGATCATTTACTGTTGCGAAACATATGCAGATTACATATCTGTATGCTGACCGGCAATTAACCCGATGAGGTATTTTATATGACATAACTATTAATTACCTGACTGTATTAGTTATGTACTATGAGTGAGCGTGCTTATTCAGATACAGGGCAATCAGCACTCCGGTTGCCAGCATAGCAGCAATAAACCAGCCGATGCCGTTCCAGTGCCAGTAAGACCAGAAAATACCACCCAGAGTACCGGCAATGCTGGAACCGCCGTAATAGCAAAACAGATACAGTGAGGATGCCTGGGCTCTGGCGCGCCGGGCGCGGCGTCCGACCCAGCTGCTGGTGACAGAATGGGCGGCAAAAAATCCCGTCGTCAGTACCAGCATGCCGATCAGAACCGCTGCCAGTGAACTGCCGAGAGTAATGAGAATCCCGGTCAGCATTAATGTGACTGCACCAATCAGTACTCTGCCATAGCCGTATTTCCGTGTCAGTGCACCTGCTTTTGAGGCACTGTAAGTTCCTGACAGATAAACTATCGATAACATACCGACAACTGCCTGGCTGAAGTGATACGGCGGCTCCATCAGCCGGTAGCCGATATAGTTAAACAGAGTGACAAAACTGCCCATAATGATAAAACCGATGGCAAACAGCCACGGCAGACCATCATCACGGCAGTGCAGGATCAGGTATTTCCACAAACTTTTCGGTTTCAGTGAACTGGCTCTGAAATGGCGTGACGGCGGCAGTAACCGCCAGAACAGGAAAGCACCGAACAGAGAAAATGTTCCCAGCACCAAAACGGCAATCCGCCAGCTGGCATAATCCGCAATAACGCCGGTGATCAGGCGTCCGCTCATTCCGCCGATAGAGTTACCGCTGATATATAATCCCATAGACAGGGCAACATAGCTGGGGTGGATTTCCTCACTCAGATAGGTCATGGCCACGGCGGCGACGCCACTGAGAGATAATCCGACCAGGGAGCGGACAACCAGGATCCCCGCCCAGCTGGTGGTGAAAGCACTGAGCAGGGTAAAGATTGCCGCGCAGGTCAGGGATATCACCATCACATTTTTACGTCCGACCGCATCTGACAGCGGGCCGGTGATCAGCAGCCCGACGGCCATAAATCCGGTCGCCAGAGAAAGGGACAAACTGGCCTGCGCCGGTGATACTGAAAAATCGTCTGATAACAATGGCAGGATCGGCTGTACAAAATAGAGCAGAGCAAATGTCGCCAGACCAACCATAAAGAAAGAGAGGGTGACACGCAGATACAGTTTGTCGTCGCGCTGGATATAGTGCTGCTTTGCCTGATCATTCTGCACCGGTGAGGTCACACGGTTGTCAGTTATCAGTTTATTCTCGTCTGTCATACACTTATCTCAGCATTTGGTAATAATACCGAGCATAAAAAGATGCTGGTATTTTGTCTAATATATTAATACTCTTGTTTGATATGTTTTACGACCTAATGAGGGAATAATGATCGAATTCCGCCACCTGCGTTATTTCATTGCGGTCGCTGAAGAGCTGCATTTCGGACGGGCAGCGGAGCGTCTCAATATCTCCCAGCCTCCGCTCAGTCAGCAGATTCAGGCACTTGAAAACGCGATTCCGGCTAAATTACTGGCACGGAACAACCGGAATGTCAGCCTGACACCAGCGGGCGAAATGTTTCTGCGTGAAGCTTACCAAATCCGTACTCAGGTCGAGGCAGCGGTTGAAAAAGCAGCCAGAATAGATCGCGGGGAGCTGGGGGAAGTTTCTGTCGGCTTCACTTCCACAACCCCGTTTATGCGTCATATTACGGCGACATTCCGCCAGTACCGTGAAATATACCCGGATGTGGCTATTCACATGCATCAGATGAATACCAAACAGCAGATTAACCCGCTGCTGAGCGGCCGGATTGACTTCGGTGTCATGCGCAATACACAACTGCCGGATAATCTGGTTCATGAACTGCTGTTTAAAGAACGATTTATGCTGGCGGTCTATGATGATCATCCGCTGATGAAATACCTCAAAACGGGTATTCCCCTGGAGATGCTCACTGGCGTACCATTGGTTTTCTTTGAGCGGGATGTGGGAACGGCGCTGTATGATGAGATTATCAATCTGCTGAAAAAAGCGGGTGTCACGCCGGTTATCGCCCAGGAAGCAGGGGAAGCTATGACTATTCTGGGGCTGGTCTCTGCCGGGTTAGGTGTTTCACTGGTAACGGAATCTTTTACCCGCATGAAAGTGGATGGTGTCCGTTACATTCATTTGGCTGAAAATCAGGCATTTTCTGAGGTCTGGCTGGTGTATCATAAGCATAATACACTTTCTCCGGCCGGCCAGCGGCTGATTGAGATGCTGAAAAATAATGTGTTCCGCTGAGCGGGATCTGACTGTCAGGAGTTCGGATGTTCCGGCGATACCGGTTTTCTGTTATTACCGCATTTCTTTTTCTTTTATATACAAGCGCCGCGGGAGCAGAGGTATCGCTCAGCTATTTCTATCAGCCGGATGGCTCACGCAAAATTGCGCCTGACAATATTACTGCACTGACCGGGCAGTTTCTCGGCGTACCTTACCGCGCCGGTCAGCTGATTGGCTCTCCCGGATCACCGGAAATTCTGGTGGCTGACCTGAACGCGCTCGATTGTTTCACTTTTCTGGATTACACCGAAGCACTGAAACGCAGCCCGCAGAAGCAGGATTTCCGCAACAGGCTGATGCACATCCGTTATAAAAACGGAGAGGTAAATTACTATCAGCGCCGTCATTTTTTGTCGGATTGGGTCAGCGGCCCGCAGCCTGTGGCTCAGGATATCACCCGGCAACTGTCGCCGGATTACCGGGTGACACACAAGATGCTGAATCAGAAAAAAAACGGCTCCCGTTATATCCCGGATATTCCGGTTACGGCACGGGATATCACCTGGCTGCCGGTTTCCGCGCTGACACCCGCTGTGCTTTCACAATTGCGGACCGGTGATTATATCGGTATCTATTCTGACCGTCCGGGGCTGGATGTCTCGCATGCCGGAGTTATTATCCGCACCCCGGACGGGCTGTTTTTACGCAATGCCTCATCAAAACGGAATGAACAACGGGTCATTGATTCACCATTACGGACATATCTGCAAAATAAAACAGGAATTGTGGTTTATCGTTCGGCTTTTTCCCCCTGACTGTGAATCATTTCACAGTTTTGTGTGAAGCCACTTACTAAGCGCGTATTTATTCGGATAATTAACATCTTAGCATCATCTGCACAGGATTATTATTGGTGAAACCTTCAGCACAGCCCGGACATATTGACCATATAAAACAAACCAATATGGGGGTTGTGTACCGTTATATTGATCGTGAAGGCCCCATTTCCCGCATTTCACTCTCGAAAAAAGCACAGCTGGCACCGGCGAGTATCACCAAAATCACCCGTGAGCTGATGGATGCGCATCTGGTCCGGGAAACCGAGTTTCCGGGATTAGGCTTTCGCGGCCGTCCGGCGGTGGGGCTGAAAACAGATTGTGACGGCTGGCATTTTTTATGTATCCGCATTAACCGGGGGGAACTGGTTTTTGCGCTGCGGGAACTGAGCGGAAAATTACTGGCCGAAGATATTATTGCATTTCCGGTGGATAGCCGGGATTTTGTTACCCTGTTTCTGGCACAGGTTGATGCCTTCTTTTCCCGTAATCACCGGATAACCGAGCGGCTTACAGCTATTGCCATCACCACTGATGCCATTGTTGACCCTGCAAACGGTATTATCCGCCATTCCCCGTACTATCAGCTGACCGATTTACCGGTAGCGGAGATTCTTTATCAGCATACCGGGATGCCGGTGTTCCTTCAGCACGGTATTTCAGCCTGGTCTCTGGCGGAATATTTTTTTGGTGCGGCGAAAGAGTGTAAGAATATTATCCAGCTGGTGATTGATGAAAATGTCGGTGCTGCCATTATTACCGACGGTGCATTGCTGCATGCCGGCAGTCACAGCACGGCGGAAATCGGTCACACACAGATAAACCCGCAGGGCAAGCCTTGCTACTGCGGTAATCACGGCTGTCTGGAAACTGAAATTGGTCTGCATCATGTACTGGAAATGGCCGCTCAGTTCCTGGTCGTTCCGGAAGGACAACCGCTGACCGCTGAAATGCTGTGCCGCGCGGCACTGGATGGTAATCCCGCCGCCCGTGAGCTGATAGAGCAGGTGGGGCAGCATATCGGGGATATTGCCGCCGTGATGGTCAATATCTTTAATCCGGAGATTATCCTGATTGGCTCACCATTAAACCCGGCATCCTCTGTTCTGTTTCCCGCCATCCGCGCCCGGATTACGCAGCGCGCCTTGCCGGCATTCACCCGGGAGCTGACAATGACTTCATGTGAATTTACTAATTGCGGTACATTACCCGGCGCGGCGTTAATCAAAGAGGCGCTGTATAACGGCTCACTTCTTATCCGGCTGATGGATGGTTAAATAATTCTGTAGTGTCTATCTTTGACATAAAACAAATAAATGACAGGGATTTGTTCATGAAAACAGGATTTTCGCAAAAAATTGCGCTGGCGCAAGCCTGATATAAACCGGATGTCTTACACTGCTTCCGTTATCAATTTTGATACGCACCTCTTGATATAACGGAAAAACATCTATGTTAAGGCGCTTGTTTATAACCGGCACAGATACGAATATCGGCAAAACTGTTGCGACGCGGGCTTTAATGCAAGCCATCAACCGCCTGGGTAAATCTGTCGTTGGCTATAAACCAATCGCGACAGAATACCACGACACACTTAACGGCAAACGTAACCGTGACGCGATGATCCTGCATGATTCATCATCAGTTGATGTTTCTTATCAGGATATCAATCCGGTCATGCTGGAAAGTAATTACGGTCAGACGACGACCGACGTTCAGTTTCCTGCATTATCGCAGGGTCTGGAAAAATTAAGTCATCTGGCGGATCAGGTCGTGGTGGAAGGGAACGGCGGATGGCGTTATTTACTGAATAACGAGACTTTTTTATCTGATTGGGTGAAAAAGGAAAAACTGCCGGTGATCCTGGTGGTCGGGATCCAGTCCGGTTGTGTGAACCATGCATTATTAACCGCCGAAGCCATTAAAAATGATGGACTGGAAATTATCGGCTGGATTGCGAACCGGATAAACCCGGGCTTATCACACTACGCACAGGTTATGGATCGCTTACTGACGCATTTACCGGCACCACTGCTGGGTGAAATCCCGTATCTGCTGCGTCCGGAAGAGCGGGAGTTGTCGCACTATCTCAATGAAGAGCAGATTGAGATGCTCTGGGGTGAGGCGTTAGCAGCGTCCTGAGTCTCCGGTAAGAAATACAAAAGGGCTGATAAATCAGCCCTTTTTCATGGTCAAAACCTGACAGCGAGATATTATTTACGCAGATAAATAATATTCTGAGTTTCGTTGTTGCAGTTACCCACAACCTGACCTTCTGCCTGTGCCGCTTCTTCAGCCGGAACCACAGTCAGTGTAAAACCGTCAGCAGGAACACCATTGCTGATGATTTTCTGCGAAATTTCCTCAGTCACACTTTCACAGGATGCCTGCGCCATAACAGGCGAAACGGCAAAGAGAACAGCACTGAGCGCAATCAGTTTTTTCATCATTTATCCTTAAATGTATTTATTTCCAGCCAGTGGAAACTTCACGCCCTGTATTTGCATCAAGGCAGCGCAGCGTATTAGGTTCCCAATACGCGGTAACAACCGAGCTTTTTAAACATGCATCTTCAGCATCAATAGCACGGTCAACTTTGTCGAACTCTTTTTCCGCACGGCGGTTGATCTTCTGACGCAGGGAACGGGTATCATCCCATTGCTCTTTTTCCTGGCGTGCTCTCTCTTTTTCAAGCGCAGTATCGCCGCCGCTGATCACACAAGTGCTGCCGGGGCTGCAATTGGTGGTGGCCGCGCCTGCATGAGCTGCAAACATGAAAGGTGCAGCAAAGGCGGTTGCGATAAACCACTTTTTGAGCATGGAGTTAGTCATTGTCGTGTTTTCCTCAAAGTTCAGACCTGCAAACGTCATTCTGATCGTGAGCATTATAGCAAAGTGTATTAATGCACCAATAAAAGACAACGTTTTTCAGCGATAATTTCAGGTAATTTAAGAAAATTACCTGATTATACGGATACCGGCTTATCTTTTGTGGTGGTTTCAGCCTTCGCGGTGCACACTCAGCCCGGCGAATGACTGACAGACCGGCATCATTTCCATAGTATTAATATTTACGTGCGACGGCAATGTTGCAACCCAGAAAACCGCTTCCGCGATATCATCCGGCATCAGCGGATCAGTATTTTTATAGGTATTTGCGGCTTTTTCCTCATCCCCGCGATAGCGGATGCCGGAGAACTCGGTACCACCGACCATGCCCGGTTCAATGTCAGTCACACGGATTTTTTTACCGGCCAGATCTGCGCGCAGTGCCAGGCTGAACTGACGGACAAAAGCCTTGGTGCCGCAGTAAACGTTACCACCGGCATACGGCCATGACCCGGCGGTTGAGCCCAGGTTAATGATATGGCCGCGGTTTCTTTCCACCATCCCCGGCAGGATTGCACGGGTCATATGCAGCAGTCCTTTGATGTTGGTGTCCACCACCACATCCCATTCTGCCGGATTGCCTTTATCAACGGTTTCCATACCCAGCGCCAGTCCGGCGTTATTGACCAGAACATCAATTTCGCGCAGGGATTCAGGCAGTGAATTAATCACATTATCGACCGCCGGGCTGTCTGTCATATCCAGAGCCAGCGGGAAAAATTTGCTTCCGAACTCTTTTTGCAGTTTCGCCAGGCGCTCAATACGGCGACCGGTGCCGATAACGGTATGGCCGTTCTCAATAAATTTGCGGGCAAATGCCTCACCAAAACCTGCTGTTGCACCTGTAATTAAAACAATCATCACATACTCCGATTCTGTCAGCGGGGATCCCCGGAAAAAATAACAATAACCATGGCGATATAATACCGGTGGTAATATCCTGATAGTGTATCGTGTCTGCATGACAGAAAGCGGGTTACAGATTCCGTTTTTCAGTTTTCATCACGGAAAAACACTGAAGTTAATCAATAACAACCTGATTATTTACAGGAGACAGAAAATGGTTCAGGGTCAATGTTTGTGCGGTAAAGTAACAGTATCTGTGCCGAAACCGGTGCACGATGTCTCTGTCTGCCATTGCGGCATGTGCAGAAAATGGAATGGCGCACCGTTTATGTCCGTGGATTGCGGCAGTGATGTTACGCTCAGTGGTGAGGAATATATCACCCGTTATCACTCCTCAGAGTGGGGCGACCGTTGTTTCTGCCGCGAGTGCGGGACACACCTGTTTTATTACCTGAAACCGGCAGATCAGTATTATGTCTCTGCGGCACTGCTGGGAGAGACAACAGAATCCCGCCTCTCAATGCAGATTTACACCGACAGCAAACCGGCGTATTACAATTTTGCGGAAAAAACACCGATGCTGACTGAGCAGGATATTCTGGCGATGTTTAAAGCTGAATAATATTTAAAGCCAGATAAAGCAGAAAGCGGATACCTGAGTATCCGCTTCGTTTTTCTGCGTTGCCGGGCAGAGAAATTAAATAACAAACAGATCCATAAACTCGCTGACTGACATGGATTCGAGTGTTTTACGGTCACGGGCAGCATTCAGAATGCGCTGCTGCTGCGTTTCCGGGAACATACGCGCCAGGTTGGTACGGAATTTCGCCAGCAGCAGCGGAATACCTTCCTCACGGCGGCGGGCATGCCCGACCGGATATTCGACCACAACTTCATCCAGCACAGTACCGTCTTTCAGGGTCACGGTCAGGGCGTTGGCGATAGAGCGTTTTTCCGGATCATGGTAATCACGGGTGAACGCAGTATCTTCCTCACAGTGAATACGGGCACGCAGGGCATCGATGCGGCTGTCTGACGCGATCCCATCTTCATAATCCGCCGCAGTCAGGCGACCGAAGATCAGCGGAACCGCCACCATATACTGGATACAGTGGTCACGGTCAGCCGGGTTATTCAGCGGGCCGTGTTTATCGATAATACGGATACAGGCCTCATGGGTGCGGATAGTGACTTTCTCAATATCATCTGCGGTTTTACCCAGTGCCGCCAGTTTGTGATGCAGTGTCATTGCTGCCTCGACGGCAGTCTGTGAGTGGAACTCTGCCGGGAATGAAATCTTGAACAGCACGTTTTCCATCACATAAGAGCCGTAATCGCGCTGGAATTTAAACGGTTTGCCGTCAAACAGCACGTCATAGAAGCCCCAGGTTTTGGCGGTCAGGACAGTCGGATAGCCCATTTCACCTTTCTGTGCGAACAGCGCCAGACGCACTGCGCGGGAAGTGGCATCACCGGCAGCCCAGGATTTACGTGAACCGGTATTCGGCGCATGGCGGTAGGTCCGCAGAGACTGGCCGTCCACCCACGCATGAGAAACCGCGCTTAATAACTGCTCACGATCCAGCCCCAGCATTTCGCCGACAACCGCCGTAGACGCAACTTTCACCAGTACAACGTGGTCAAGGCCGACTTTGTTAAATGAGTTTTCCAGTGCCAGGCAGCCCTGAATTTCATGGGCTTTGATCATAGCGGTCAGCACACGTTTCAGCGGCAGTGGTGCCTTGCCTTTGGCAATCGCTTCACGGGATAACCAGTCTGCAACGGCCAGGATACCGCCGAGGTTATCGGACGGATGACCCCATTCCGCTGCCAGCCAGGTATCGTTGAAATCAAGCCAGCGGATCATGGCACCGATGTTGAAGGCCGCCTGAACCGGATCCAGCTGGAATTGGGTACCCGGTACTTTTGCGCCGTTCGGGACAATGGTTCCCGGCACGACAGGGCCGAGCATTTTTTTGCACGCCGGATATTCCAGGGCTTCCAGACCGCAACCCAGGGTATCCAGGAAGCAGTAATATGCGGTGTCATAAGCGCGATCACTGCTGATGTCCATATTCAGAACATAATCAGTGATGTCCTGAATGACCTTGTCGTACTCTTGATGCTGCGGGGTAAAAGATGCTGACATACTTTATCTTCCTTTTTAATCAATAATTAGCGCGCTTTAAGGGGTACGAAGGTCTGGTTTTCCGGTCCGGTGTAATTGGCGGACGGACGAATAATTTTATTATCCAGACGCTGTTCAATGATGTGTGCAGCCCAGCCTGCGGAACGGGCAATAACAAAAATCGGGGTAAACATGGCGGTCGGCACACCCATCAGGTGATACGCCACCGCTGAGAACCAGTCGAGGTTCGGGAACATCTTCTTGTGCTGAGACATCACGGATTCAATACGATCTGCAATATCAAACAGGCGGAAATCTTTCGCTTCTTCGGATAACTCACGGGAAATCGCTTTGATAACCTGGTGACGCGGGTCAGCAATGGTATACACCGGATGACCGAAACCCATCACGACTTCACTGCGGGTGAGGCGGGCGAGAATATCAGCCTGAGCTTCATCCGGTGAGCTGTAACGTTTCTGGATCTCCAGAGACACTTCGTTGGCACCGCCGTGCTTTGGTCCGCGCAGTGCGGCAATCGCTCCGGTGACGGAGGAGTAAAAATCCGTTCCGGTGCCGGCGATAACACGGGCAGCAAAGGTGGAGGCGTTAAACTCATGTTCTGCATAGAGAATGAACGAGGAGTTCATAAAACGCACCCAGTTTTCAGACGGTTTTTTGCCGTGCAGCAGATGCAGGAAATGGCCGCCGCAGGTATCGTCATCGGTTTCGGTATCAATGCGGCGATCATTAAACGCATAGTGATACCAGTAAAGCAGCATGGAGGTCAGGGAAGAGAGCAGGCGATCGGCGATATCACGGGCACTGGATAACGGATGACCCTCTTTTTCCGGCAGAACGCAGCCCATAATAGACACGCCGGTACGCAGCACATCCATCGGGTGAGCGGAGGCCGGCAGTGCTTCCAGGGCTTTCTTCACACTGTGCGGCAGGCCGCGCAGTGATTTCAGTTTCGCCTTGTAAGCGGCCAGTTCTGCGGCGTTCGGCAGTTTTTCATGGATCAGAAGATGAGCGACTTCTTCAAAATCACATTGTGTGGCTAAATCCAGAATGTCATAACCGCGGTAATGCAGGTCGTTCCCGTTAATCCCCACAGTACAGAGCGCAGTATTGCCGGCAGCAACGCCGGACAGTGCGACGGATTTTTTGCCTTTCTTCAGTGCAGGTTCAGGTTTGCTAAGTTGTTCATTCATGACGGGTGATCCTTATTATTATAGTGAGTGTACAACCTGCTTCGCGTTATCTTTCAGAGGTTATTTTTTCTGCGAAAACAGTGCGTCGAGCTTATCTTCATAATCGTAGTAGTTAATGCTTTGGTATAATTCATCACGGGTCTGCATCTGTGAAATCAGGCTCTGTTGCGTGCCTTCACGGCGCAGGGTGTTATAGACATTTTCAGCGGCCTTGTTCATGGCGCGGAAGGCGGTGAGCGGATACAGGGCGATAGCGATATTCACGCTGCGCAGTTCATCCAGGGTAAACAGCGGCGTTTTACCGAACTCGGTAATGTTTGCCAGTACCGGAATGCTGATTTTGTCAGTGAACAGACGATACATTGCCAGCTCTGTAATCGCTTCCGGGAACAGCATATCCGCACCGGCATCGATATAAGCCTGTGCGCGGTCGAGAGTGGATTCCAGACCTTCCACTGCCAGCGCATCAGTACGTGCCATCACCACGAAATTCTCATCAGTCCGTGCATCAACCGCGGCTTTAATGCGATCAACCATTTCCTGTTTTGAGACGATTTCTTTGTTCGGGCGGTGACCACAGCGTTTTGCGCCGACCTGGTCTTCAATGTGCATCCCGGCAGCCCCGGCTTTGATCAGGGACTTCACAGTACGCACCACGTTAAAGGCCGACGGGCCGAAACCGATATCCGCATCCACCAGCAGCGGCAGATCACACACATCTGTAATACGGCGGACATCCGTCAGTACATCATCCAGCGTGGAAATGCCCAGGTCAGGGATCCCCAGAGAGCCTGCGGCAACACCGCCGCCGGAGAGATAAATCGCTTTGTAACCCGCACGTTTTGCCAGCAGTGCATGGTTGGCATTAATAGCACCGACCAGCTGCAGCGGGGATTCAGACTGTACAGCGTCGCGGAATGCGCGTCCTGCGGAATAAAGTGCCATATATTCACCTTGTTATTAGTTTGATACTCAGATGTTATAAAGCAATCGCTATGCCAATCAGCCGGGTAAGGTAACTAAAACGCGAGATACATCACACATTTGGCGTATTTATCCTGTCATTACGTTACCCACTATAGAATTTGCCGATTCCGTCTGACAAGCGGGATGTTAGCTTTCTGTGATGGTGATGCTATTTATGTTTCAAAATAGCTGTTAATGTGTTTCATGAAATTAATATGAAACATCTGAAACGCATGAAACAGGGGAGAAACGCATGGCTCAGAGTGACAAACCGGTGATCTGGACGGTCTCCATTTCACGCCTTTTTACCCTGTTCCGTGATATCAGCCCGGAATTCAGTGCCCGTGCCAGTATCAGTGCGATTAATCTGGGGTTCGATGCCGCAGTGGAGGCGATTCGTGAACGGCTGAAAACAGAACGCTGCGATGCGATTGTCAGTGCAGGCTCTAACGGTGCGTATCTGAAACAGCATCTGCCGGTGCCGGTGATTGTCGCTGCGCCGGGCGGGTTCGATATCATGCAGGCTTTGGCGCGGGCACGGCAGCTCAGTCAGCGCATCGGCCTCATTTATTACCGTAATACTTTTCCGGCACTGGACTCGCTGGCGCAGAGTTTCGGTATGCAGATTGAGCAACGCAGTTATGTGACCGCCGAGGACGCACGGGCAGCCTGTCTTGCCCTGAAAGCGGACGGTATTTCAGTGGTGGTGGGGGCCGGATTAATCACTGATATCGCCGCAGAGTGCGGCATGACCTGCATTTTCATTTATTCCAATGATGCCGTCCGCCGGGCATTCACCGATGCAATAGAACTGACGCGCATCCGTGACCAGCCGCAGAACATGCCGCTGCCGGTGGCGGGCTCTCTGAATGTCCGCCATACACTGAATGATATTCTCGGTACCTCGCCGGTGATGGAACAGGTACGTGAAACCATCACGCTGTTCGGGCGCTCGAAAGCGACAGTGATGATCCAGGGGGAAAGCGGTACCGGTAAAGAGATGGCGGCACAAGCTATTCATCATGAATATACGTTGTTTCATAAACATAAGCGGACGAAACGCGCTGCACCCTTTGTGGCGGTGAACTGCGGGGCTATCCCGGAGAGCCTGCTGGAAGCGGAACTCTTTGGCTATGAGGAGGGCGCATTTACCGGTTCGCGACGGGGCGGCCGTGCCGGGTTATTTGAGGCGGCGGACGGCGGCACACTGTTTCTGGATGAAATCGGTGAAATGCCGGTATCGCTGCAAACCCGCCTGCTGCGGGTGCTGGAAGACCGCGCCATTGTGCGTATTGGCGGCTATAAACCGATCACCGTGGATGTGCGGGTGATTTGTGCGACTCACAATGATCTGGATAACCGGGTGGCGGCAGGGACATTCCGTGCGGATCTGTTTTACCGGCTGGGGGTACTGCGTCTGCAGCTTCCGGCACTGCGTGACCGTGGAGCGGATATCCTGTTACTGACAGAAAAACTGCTCAAACTGGCGTTTGCTGAGCTGGATCTGCCCCTGCATCGCGGCCATCTGCAGCAGATTCTGGCATGCAGTGATTTTTTCTATCACTACCGCTGGCCGGGAAATGCCCGCGAGCTGCGTAATCTGATGGAACGGGTGGCACTGTATTGCAGTGCTTATCCGGATAAAATTATTACAGAATCATTATTACTGAAACTCTCTCCTGAACGGCGCACGGTGATTGCTCCCGCCCTTGTGGCCGATCTCCCGCCGGAGCCGGTGAATACCGCCACGGCAACAGAAGCTGTAGCCCGTTTCCGGGGGGATCGCCGCGCCGCCGCCGACTGGCTGGGGATCAGCCGCACCACCTTATGGCGCCGTCTGAAACAGGAACAGAACACTTCGTCCTGACTGTCCGCCGCTTTATACTGTGCCTCAGAATTGAAAAGCAAGAGCCGGAGTGTTTGTCTGTATCCGGCCTGCAATACTGTCATCACCGGAAAGACACAGGAAACAGGACGGAGGCGTTATGTCAGATCTCTTTGCTCACGATGAACCGCTTGCAGTGGCACCCGATGCGTATCTGCTCAAAGGTTTTCTCAGTGATGAGGATGAGATGCTGCTGGCGGAAATCCGCCGCCTGACCGCCATTTCGCCGTTCCGCCATATGCAGACGCCCGGCGGATACCGGATGTCTGCGGCCATGAGCAGCTGCGGCACATACGGCTGGGTCTCCGATGCCAAAGGTTACCGCTACTCCCCGACTGATCCGCTGACCGGCAATCCGTGGCCGCCGCTGCCGGACGCATTTTTGTTGCTGTCGCAGCAGGCTGCGGAGCGGGCGGGCTTTCACGGGTTTTCGCCGGACAGCTGTCTGATTAACTGTTACGCGCCGGGCGCCGGTATGTCTCTGCATCAGGACAGGGATGAGCCGGATCGCCGCCAGCCGATTGTGTCATTTTCACTCGGTCTGCCGGTGCAGTTTCAGTTCGGCGGCAGTGAGCGCCATCATCCCCTGAAAACCTTTGCGCTTGAGCACGGCGATGTACTGGTATGGGGCGGCCGTTCCCGTCTGAATTACCATGCTGTCCGTCCGGTAAGGGCCGGGGTGCATCCGCTTGCGGGTGCCCGGCGGTTTAATCTGACCTTTCGCTGCGCGCGGTAACGGAGAAACAGGATGACAAAACAGACAATACTCTCAGACGATGCGTGCTGGGCAGCGCTGGCCGCCAGAGATAAAACAGCCGATACGCTGTTTGTGTATGCGGTGAAAACCACACAGACATGGGGATTTCCGTCTACCGTTGTGCGGCTGCCGAAACGGGAAAATACCGAATTTTTTGCCACGCCGGAAGAGGCGGAGGCTCACGGCTACCGCGCCGGAAAACGCCGTCAGCGCAGCGGTGAGGCCATGACGCAGCGCCATGCGGAACAGGTGGTGCTGGCCTGCCGTGAGCTGGAAACCCGGATCGATAATGGTGAACCGCTGCCGTCACTGGCAGAGCTGGCCACACTGTGCGGCGTGAGTCAGTTTCATTTTCACCGTATTTTCCGCTCACATACCGGACTGACACCGGCGGCATGGGCAAAAGCCTATCGAGGGGATAAACTGCGGGAACAACTGACAAAACAGACGACAATCACCGGCGCAATCGCTGAATCCGGCTTCAGTTCCGGCAGCCGGTTTTATGAATCGTCAGATACACTGCTCGGTATGACGCCAAAAAGCTGGCGGGCAGGCGGCAAAGGGGCGCGGATTTTCTTTGCTCTGGCGATATGTGCGCTGGGGGATATCCTGGTGGCGCAGAGTGAAAAAGGCATTTGCGCTATCCTGCTGGGGGATGATGCGGAAGCGCTGTTACGGGATTTACAGGATCAGTTTCCCAATGCGGAACTGGTCGGCGGCGACGCGCAGTTTGAACAGGTCGTTTCCCGGGTGATCGGATTTGTGGAAGCACCGTCTTCCGGGCTTGATCTGCCGCTGGATATCCGGGGAACTGCATTCCAGCGCCGGGTCTGGCAGGCATTGCAGTCCATCCCGGCGGGTACCACTGTCAGTTACCGGGAGATTGCGGAGCGGATCGGATCCCCGAAAGCGGTCAGAGCGGTGGCCGGTGCCTGTGCGGCAAACTGCCTGGCAGTGGCTATCCCGTGTCACCGGGTGGTGAGAACCGGCGGGGAACTGGCGGGTTACCGCTGGGGGATCGAACGGAAAAAACGTCTGTTGCAGCGTGAGGCATTGCAGCAGGAAATCGGTTAAGAATATAAGGGATACGGATGCGTTTTCGCACAGATGTTTTTCGGACAACGGGTTTTCGCACAACAATGTTACGGGGCAGTTTATTCTTTGCTGTTTTGCCGGTGATGGCTGCCGCCGCACCGGCAACGGCGGAGGTTATTATGGATAATGACGCAACAATTCCTGCAACAGCGACCGGCCCGTTGTTTGACTGTGACAGTGAGCTGATAAAGCTGATTGCAGGCAGTAATCACGGGCTTGTCCGTGCGGAAAAGGTCACTGCGGACAGGCTGGGGATTTATATTGAAAACCGGGATATCAACGAGCTGGCGATACAGCTTTCTGATACACGGCAAAAGCCCTCGCCGGAATCGCCGGGAGCAGGGCAACTGGGCTGGGTGACTTACAATATCAAAGAAAATACCCTGACAGCGACAGGGGCGGATGTGGAGCATCCCGTCCCGCTGACCTTCAGTGCAGCGCAGGGTGAACGGCTGCAATCCTGTCTGAAAAAAGAGAAAACGTGTCAGCAGATCCTCAGTACGCTCCGCTACGAACCTTTTATTGCCATGTCGCCGGAATGGCGCGTCACCGGCAAAGGCCGGGCTTATTTTTATGCAGCACCGGCGGAACAGTGCCGCAATGATAATGTCTTTGTGGTTCCGGGGGATGTCCTTCAGGTGGTCGGATTGCGGACTACGGAACCGGTGAAAGGGGAAAAAGAGGGCTGGCTGCTGGTGGTTTACGGCAATGCACAGGGCTGGATTAATGTTAACCGGCTGGCGTCACAGGACGCGCTGTGCGATGCGGCAACCGAAAACGCGGACAAACAGTATCAGGCGGGCCTGAAAAACAGTAAACCGTCCTCATACAAATACAGTGTGACACAAAATCGTCTGCGTTTTTATGATGCTCCGGATAAGGGCTGTATTACCGGTGCTGCGGATTTTGTGGTGAAAGATGATTCGGTCTGGGTGGATCGTCCTCAGCCGTATCAGGGATTTGTTCATGGCCGTTATATACATCCGGCGACCGGTAAAGTCACAGAAGGATGGCTGGAAGCGAACGGACTTAAAAGATGAATTAAAAAGGCCGTTACAAAAAAGTAACGGCCTGCATTTATAATGGCGTATTACAGCCCCAGCTCATCCCGCAGTTGCGCAATCTGTTCGCGCCACTGCTGTTGCAGAACCGGTTTCTGATGTGCGGGTTTGCGCTGCAAATCCGCCGCCAGTTTTTCCTCCAGCGTAATCAGTGCCGCCAGCGAATCCTCTTCATCACTGACCGGAACGGATTGCTCCGGCGGCGCCGGTAACTCGCTGTTGCCGGTGCCGGAATCCGCATTCAGGGCACGGATAGCATCATAGACCTGATCCAGATCGTGATATTCCGTCAGCCGGTTACCGTCGATATACCAGAAGCGGTTACAGCTTTTTTCGATCAGTTCCCGGTCGTGACTGACCAGAATCAGCCCGCCCTCAAACCGGCTGATTTCCTCCGCCAGTGCCAGTTTTCCGTCCATATCCAGGTGGTTGGTCGGCTCATCCAGCATCAGCAGGGAATAGTTGGCCAGGCTCAGCCCGACAAACAACAACCGCGCCCGTTCGCCGCCGCTCAGAGCAGATACTGCCTGCTGATGGCGCAGATACGGGAAACCGGCGCTGATCAGTGCCATTTTCCGCTGCTCATCAATCAGTGGTGCAAATGGTTTCAGTGCATCCATCAGTGAATCACCGTCATTCAGTTGCGCCAGTTTCTGGTCGTAATACCCCAAATGTACACGGGGATGCAGCACCAGCGGTCTGTCCGGCAGTGTTACTTCCGGTTTCTGAGACTGTGACCAGATCATCCGCAGCAGTGAGGATTTACCGGTACCGTTCGCGCCCATCACCGCAATGCGGTCGCCGGATTTCACAGACACATTGTCTGTCACATACAGCGGCGGACAATTGTCTGCCGGGATCACGGACAGCTGATTAAAGGCACACAGCCGGTCGGCCCGCAGGGCATCTCCGGTCAGCTTCAGCTGCCACTGGCTGCCGATCGCCAGCTCAACCTGGTCATCCTGCAACCGGTCTATCTGTTTTTCCATCTGTTTGGCTTTGCGGGAAAGGGCTTCGTTATCATACACTTTTCCCCATATCGCCAGCCGTTTGGCACTTACCGCAATGCGGTCGATCTCTTTCTGCTGCGCATTGTGGCGGTGCTCATCACTCTCATCCTGTTGCGCCAGTGCTTCCCGCGCCTGTGTGCAGGGCAGGCGGAACACCGAAACGTTACCGTCCCGCAGCACCCAGGTGCAGTTGGTGACGTGATCCAGCAGGGCGTTGTCGTGAGAAACCAGGATAAAGCTGCCGCGCCAGTTTTTCAGAAACTGCTCGAGCCACAAAATGGTCGGCAGATCCAGATGGTTACTCGGCTCATCCAGCAATAACAAATCCGGCCGGCTGATCAGCGCCCGTGCCAGTAACAGCCGGGTATGCTGACCGCCGCTTAGCGCGGTGACCGGTAACTGCCACTGTACCGGGTCAAACCCCATCTCTGTCAGCAGCATTTCCGCCCGCCACATTTCGGACAGATGCTGTTCCGCCGGTAATTTTTCCAGCACGGCATCCGCCAGTGACAGGGTATTCAGGGATTCCGGCAGGTGCTGCTCGATATACGCCATAATGACGCGGTTCGCCGGGGTAATAGTGCCTTCATCCGGTGTAAGCTGGCCGGACAACAGCTTCATCAGGGTACTTTTCCCGCAGCCGTTATGCCCGATCAGGCCGATCTTTTCCCCCTGATTCAGGGCGACAGAAATATCGGTTAACAGTGGTGTGTGACCGGGATGGAATGACAGATTACGGGTTGATAATAATGTGCTCATAGCTTACTCAAATTTCAGGCATAACAATGCCATGGGTCATAAAACGCGATAACCCTGTAAGCTGAGGAAGGATGTTAAATTCAGTAAAGCTTCACTCAGGCAGGATTAACGCACAGCGTTAACAGAAAAGCCTGAGTTCTGACGATTACCAAAGAAATGTGAGAATTCAATCACATAACTTAACACCATAATTAGCCTCCTTATTTATTCTCTGAGTTGATGGATACGAGCATCATACCATTGCCTGTGAATAACAGACAATGGCGGAGCTTAAACGGCCTTAAGGTTTGTTTTACGGCAAAGCGGCAAACAGCCGGGCATAAATCTGCTGTACGGTGTCGTGTTTTTTCCGGTTGTAATCCATGGTATTACTGACACCGTCTTTTGCCGTCATTTTACTTTGTGCGTAAGCTGCGAGATCGTCCGGATGGGTTATCAGCCAGTCGCGGAACAGAATATGACGCAGATGCTCCGGGCAGCGCGGGGCAAATACATGCAGATTGACCTGCGGTTGATCCAGTTTCAGCATCCGGTGCTGATACCACGAGGGCTCACGGACCGTATGTTCATACCCGAGGGCGATCAGGGCAGGAAGCCATGCGGCTTCATCGGCCGGGTCGGCAACAATCAAATCGATATCAATCACCGGTTTGGCGGCCAGCCCGGGAACTGCCGTCGAGCCGACATGTTCGATATGCAGAGCTTTATCACCCAGAACATCCAGAATGCGCTGCTTTTCCTGCACATAAACGGCGGGCCAGGCGGGATCATATTCACTGACCGTAATTTCAGCTGTGAGGGGCTTTCCGGCAACCCACGGGTTTTCATCCGGGTCACTGTCCGCGAAGGTCATCACATCCTGCCGCTCCTGAGCCGACAGCAACAGTGGCGGGCGGAACATATCACAATGCGGAATCCCGTCCTCATCATAAACGTCAGAACAAACGGTAAAGCCGCATTTTTCATAGAAAGCGGTCAGATGTGCCTGTGCACTGATAACAATGCGCCGTGTCCCGAAATGCCGGTATACCGCCTGAACGGCGGCAGCCATCAGCGGATAGCCCAGTTTTTGTCCGCGGAATTGCGGATTGATCACCACCCGGCCGATGGCTGCCGGTGCCGTGCTGTTTTCCGGCGGAAGAATACGGCAGCAGGCCATGATTTCACCGTCCTGTTCCGCCCAAACGTGCAGTGCCGTGAGATCGGCGCCATCCGGATCGAGATAACAGCAGGTCTGTTCAACCACAAATACCGCGCTGCGCAGTGCCAGCAGGCGGTAGAGTGTCTGCGGGGAGAGGTCGTGCAGGGCGGCAGTCTGCCAGTTAATCGGTGTCATGTGTCTGTCCGTCGGTAGTAAAAGAAGTAAAATCCGGTTGCTGCATGGTCGCACAGTGGATCCCGCCGCCGCCGGAGGCAATTCCGTCAATATTGACCTGAACCACGGTTCGCCCCGGATACAGTGATGCCAGCAACTGTACCGCGTGTTCATCTGCGGCGGCGTCCCCGAATTCCGGCACAATTATCCCGCTGTTGCAGGGATAGTAATTAATATAACCGGCGGCAAAATCCGGCGTTTTTTCGCGGTTTACCCGCGTAACCCGCGGATTACTGAGGATATGTATCTCATCAATCAGGTTGGTATGCTGCTTCAGCGTCTGCAGGGCAGCTGCATGGTCACGGGTGACATCATACTCAAACGACTGCGGATTATTTTCCATTGCAATAATCAGTGATTTTTCACTGACAAACCGGGCATAAAAATCAATATGTGCATCAGTAATATCATGATTACGGATCCCATTCAGCCAGATAATGGTTTTCAGCCCGAGATAGTGTGATAACAATTGCTCTGTCCGCTGACGGCTCATCCCCGGATTACGGTTATCATTGAGAATGGCACTGCGGGTAAAAATACCGGTGCCGCTTCCGTTTACCTCAACAGCACCGCCTTCCAGTGTCAGCGGGCTGATATGCAGCGGTAATCCGGTGTAATCCGCCATCACGGCAGCCACCTGTGAATCCCGTTTTGCAGGCTGTTTTCCGCCCCAGCCGTTAAAATTAAAGCTGACGGCAGCAGGGCGTTTGGTTGTGGTGTCATACACAAAATTTGCCCCGCTGTCGCGCAGCCAGATGTCATCCAGCGGGCATTCAATATAAGTGACAGTGTCACCCGTCAGTTGCTGTGCCTGCTTTTTGTTTTTACGGGTAACCAGCAGATTGACCGGCTCAAAACGGGCAATCGCTAACGCAAGTGCGGCCTGATCGCGGCAGACTTTTTCCGCGAGAGAAGCGGACCAGATGGCCGGGTCCGCGCCAAACGCCATCCAGGTGGCGGTGTGCGGTAAATGTTCGCAGGGCAGAATAAACATAATCAGCTCATTATAGTGTGGGTAAGGCCATGTAATACCAGCCGTAAATATCCATATAGCGTTCGGTGGTGCGTGAGGTTTCGTATTTCACATCCTGAAAACCCCGGCGCAGATACAGCTCTCTGGCTTTTATATTTAAGTCAGAGACATACAGTGATAACCGGTTAATGGCCGGGTCCGCCTGTAATTGCGCTGTGATCTCATCGAGGATCTGATTGCCTATCCCGGTATCGCGCAGTGATTCATTCACACACAGGTAGGACAGATAAGCCGTGTCTGCCGCCGGAATATGGACAAACATCTGAAAAATCCGGCGGATTTTCAGAAAAGGAATAAAACCGGCCCTGCGCAGGATAGCCAGAGAAGAAACCGGTGCCGGGGCGTGCTGCGGCGGGTGTTTAACCCCGTAAGTCAGGCCATACACGGCGACCAGTTTACCGTTACGTTTTACCTGAAAATGGCGGTCATACGGGTCACTGAGCCCGCGCTGCCAGAACATCGCCAGCACGGCCTGACGCTGTGCAGCCGGCATGGTGCTGACCGTTTTGAATTTGGATGAAAATGCCTGATAAAACAGAGCAGTGGCAGGCTCTAACCCGGTTTCATCCAGACATTCTGTGATTAATCTGCCGTTATCAGCGTCAGAGGTACTGTTTTTTATTATGTTTGTCATAATCTTCTATACAGAAAATGTGGTATTATAATAGATAGAGTAATCAGTCTAATTTCTATTATCCGGTTTTTCGGGGAGACTTCCTTATGGAAAAATTAACGGAAAAGCAGCAGCGTAAACGTCGTCAGATCCTTGACGCTGCAATGCATTGTTTTATCGAAAAAGGTTTTCATTCCACCTCGACGGCGGAGATTTGCAAAGCTGCCGGGATGAGCCCCGGGAATCTGTTTCATTACTATCCGACTAAATACGCCATCATTGAAGCGATTGCGGAACTGGATGAGGATGACCACAAGGCGATTCTGAGTATCGGTGATGCGCCGGGACATACGGCAGATATTATTGAAAAAATGATAACCACATTGATTATGTTATATAACGAGCCGGGTTATACCCGCCTCAGCCTGGAGATTATCACCGAGGCAAGCCGTAACCCTGAGCTGAATACGGCTTTTGTTGTTAATGAGCAGCGGCTGCACAAAAAATTCTGTGATGTGCTCAGACGCGGCATGGCTGCCGGTGAGATTGACCCGCAGCTGGATCCGGCACAAACCGCGTCCTGGCTGCTGGTGATGGCGGACGGTACGCTGGGGCGTGAGCTGACGGAACCGCAATTCAGCCGGGAGGCGTTTCTCTGCGGGTTGCGTGTGTTGCTGAGAAAGGCGCTGAAGCCCTGAATTACGCTTCGCTGACAGTCCGTTGCATCACCGTGACCAGTTCATCATTGATCACATCATCATATATAGCCTACCAGCCCATCCGTGCATACATAGCCTGTTTATCCGGCGTGTAGAGATTCAGTGCTGGCAGGCGGCGCTCTCCGGCGGCGGCAAAGGCCACCTGTGTCAGTGCGCTGCCGAGACCTTGTCTGCGGGCAGCGGGCAGGGTGTAAATCTCGCCTGCCCACCAGTCCGCATTTGCCATGCGGCAGGTTTTCAGCTCCCGCCAGATCAGGCTGGCCGTCCCCGACAGTGCGCCGTTTTTATCTGTGGCGACAAACAGCATTTCGCCGTTATCACCGTTCATCCGTTTTATCAGACGCGCCAGGATAATTTCCGGTGTCTGCCACTGCGGCAGTTCCTGCCATTCCTGATGTAAAACCTGAGCAATGCTTTCCAGCAGCGGTAAATCGCCGGGTAAACCGGTAACAGGGCGGATATTCATGATAATGATGCTCCGGGGCGTTCAATAAGTTCGGTAATTAATGCCAGTACCGGCTGAAACAGCGCCCGGCTCTGTTCAAAGGTGTAATCAGTCCGGCGGATCGCCACCGTATGGCCGTGCAGGGCATCCGCCAGCAGATGCAGAATAGCGGTCTGCCGTGACTCACTCAGTCCGCAGGGCGCAATAATGCGCAGATAACGCTGACGGAAACAGCCGGACGGGCCGTCACTGTTCAGTGATAACAGAATATCCAGCAGATCACTGTAAATATAGAGCAGATGCAGATAACTTTCTGCCAGCCGCTGAAGCTCCTGTTGTACCGGAGCCTGTGCCGATGGCTGATAAATATCATCCACCAGGGCGGTGGCGAGGGCTTCCAGTAATGCCTGTTTATTGCGGAAGTAATAATAAATCGCCATCGGATCAACCTGCAACTGTGCGGCAAGGGTGCGGATCGACGGTACTTTTCCCTGTTCCTGTAACAGTTTTCCGGCTTCGGACAGAATATTTTCTGCGGTCAGTTTGCTGCCCCGGTGAGCAGGGCGTCCGCAGGGCGGTATTCGGGATGATGTCATAGGTTGCCTCTGTCAGCGGAAATGGTGGCGGTATTTACGGATAAAACCGATCACGGACATCGGTTGTTTTCCGGTGATTGCCGTGAAATTATCAAAAGTGGTTCCCGCACCAGGGATCCGGAATTCACTGAAGGCGATATAATGATTATAAATACTTTTCATATACGCCGGATCCAGCCCCTGTTTTTGTGCAAACTCACGGAAAACCTCCGGCGATAATGCCTCATACCGGTAATCAATACCGGTGATTTCGCTGATAATCGCTGCAATTTCGTGATAATTTTTCGCATCATAGCCCAAACGGTACACCCGGTTACGGTGCTCTGCCGGGGCGGATAAACAGGCCGCTGCGACTTCTGCGACATCCTCGCAGGAGATCCAGCTCAGTGTGGCATCGCCGAAATAATCACTCAGTACCCCCGCCGGATGCTGATTATCCCCCTGATAACCGAGCAGATTCTGCATATAGGATTCCGGACGCAGATGTGTGTAATCAAATCCTGCCCACTCAATATAGCGTTCAATCAGCTGATGCCACGCCCAGTGCGCGACACGGGTATTATCGTCGCCGCAGGCGCCGAGATGAACAATATGACGGACACCGGATTTACGCGCCTCATCGATAAAGACTTTGCTTTGTTCCAGCATGGCAAGGGTGTAGCCGGTCATCATAAAAACCGTATCCACACCGTGCAGTGCCGGTAACAGTGATGCCGGATCATCATAATCGAAATAACGTACCGGCAGGCCGCTGTCGGCAAGCTTTTGCGGGTCACGGGCAGCCAAAATAATATTCACATTTCCGCGTTCGCGCAGACACTCTATCAATAGTGTTCCCACCTGACCGGTTGCTCCGGTGATCAGTACAGTTTGTTTTTCTGCGCTTGTTTGTCCGATCATATTTTTCGCCTGTTTTTAATGATTTTTTAATCATGTTTTGTCTTTGCCGGTTGACGTTAACCATATCAGCCCGCTAAGCTGTGTAAACATATTCTACAGTGTAGAGTTAGTGCAAAGCACAATAATACACTGTTGTGTTAATCCGTCATTAAGGTATTCACGATGCGTCATATTATTTATATCGCCACCAGCCTGGACGGCTATATTGCCGATGCGCAGGACAAACTGGACTGGCTCTTTGCCGTACCAAACCCGGAGCAGGACGATATGGGATTTGCCGCCTTTATGCAGCGGATTGATGCTGTGGTGATGGGGCGGAAAACCTTTGATACTGTCTGTGCGTTTGACGGGGAATGGCCGTATGACAAACCGGTTTTTGTGCTGTCCCGCACAGTGACGGAATTACCGGAAAAGCTGGCGGGTAAGGCGGTATATCCGGTGCAGGGAGAGATTGGTGATGTGCTGACAGATATCCACCGTGCCGGATATCACAACCTGTATATTGACGGCGGAACGGCGGCGAAACAGTGTCTGGCCGCCGATCTGATCGACGAAATGGTGATCACCACGGTACCGCTATTGCTGGGTGGCGGCACGCCGTTATTTGGCTCGCTGCCGTCACCGCTGCAGTTTGTTCACATCAGTACAGAACGGTATTTTGACTATATGGTGAAAAATACCTGGTACCGTCAGCGGGATCAGGCTGCACACGCCTGACTGCACTGCGGGTGACTCAGTTCAAATACCATTTCCCGTGAATCCGGCCTGAACGGGCCGGACTGATGGTCGCCGTAAATATGACGAACCATCAGCCCGCTGAATGTCACGGCTTCCGTGATTTCCGCAGCGGAAGGGAACGCAATATCCGATTCTGCACGGTAAACCGGGCCGTTTTCCCCGATCTGATAAAAGGTCTGATAACGGACAATGCCGTTATGCTCTGATACATCATTCCGGGATATCACATCGCCGAATTTATCACTGCGCTGCACTTCCCGGCTCAGTGCCGGGATCCACTCCCGCCACTCCTCAGCAGCCGGGTTGCGGCTGTCAAACAGCACAATGCCGTCCGGGCTTAAATGACGCTGCATATTCTGCAATGCAGCAATACGCTGCTCCCTGGTCAGAAAAACCTGGAATGCATGGCCGGATAAGATAATCAGATCATAAGTCATTCCGGCATCAAGGGTTTCTGCGGATGCCTGCAACCAGCTGACGCGGCCGGTTTTTTTCTGTGCGATAGCCAGCATGGCGGCGGCCGGATCTGCGCCGGTCAGAATTTTATCCGGGTATTTTTCCGCAATGGCGGCCATCAGCGTGCCGGTACCGCAGCCCAGATCCAAAATCCGCCCGGCAGTGGCCGCCCGGGTGAGATACATATCAAAATCGGCCCGCCATTCATTATCCATATCATAAAACTGCGCCAGCTCAGGGTCGCGGTAAAGCGGGTCATCATACTGTGTTGTCATTAATTTTTTGCCCTTGCATTGTGTTTGCCGGCGCTGAGCAATAAAAACGGCGCATAACGGTTAAATTTGTCTGTTTCGGGACGAATATCCAGCCACTTCTGCGGAATTTTCGGTTCCTGTAAGGCGCGGAGTTCAAAACCAGCATCCAGCAATGCAGTGACATAGCTTTGCACTGTCCGGTGATATTTCACCACATCATCCACAAACCAGTGTGTCAGACGGCGGGATTCGTCCTGATAATTATCCACCGGCATGCAGACAAAGCGGCCATTTTCATCTTTCTGAGATGCAGAGCATAAAGCAGTACACATCGGATGTTCCACAGAGAAAACAAAATATCCGCCGGGCTGTAACCTTGTATACATGTCGTTTGCCAGTGCTGTGAAGTCAGCAATGTAATGAATGGCCAGAGAAGAAACAATAATATCAAAATTTTTCAGCTCAGCGGGTAAACAGGTCATTGAACCGTGCAGGTAGCGGATATGCGGATCATTTGTCAGTTTCTGTGCTTCCGTAAACATTTTTTCCGACAACTCTATGCCGGTAACGGATGCCGCGCCGCCTTGTCTGGCATAACGTGCAAAATCACCGAAGCCGCTGCCAAGGTCAAGCACCTGTTTATGCTTCAGGCAGGGAAGTAACGCACGCAGCGCAGGTACTTCCAGAATACCGTTCAGACCGGTATCGTTCTGACGCAGACGACGGTAGTTTTCAAAGAAAACAGGATCATCATAAACATTATTTTTGGCATTACGGAATTCAGACATCGTTTCTCCTTAGCGGTTTCCCTCCGACACTAACCTGAAACACTGAGAAATACCTTAAAAACAGGCTTTCCCCGGTGAATTGCGGCCTGTACGGTTTTCTGCGGCGCACTGAAACGATAAACTCGGGTTAATTTATCAGTGATTACCGGGCACTCATTCCGTTATGAAAAAAGTCTGTTTTTTTGATTTGCCATTTGTCCGCCAGGACAGCAATGCACCGCCGGAGCACAACTACTGCCGGATTATCGCGGGTGATAAGGTGTTCTATACCTTTACCTCTCAGTTCAGCGATGATGCGGTGCTGAAAAAACTGCAGGAAGGTGACAGGGTATATATCGGTGCCCGGCCGCTGGCCGGCGGCAGTTACTGGCTGCACTGGCTGGTATCACCGGAACACGGCAATCTGGAGCCGGAAATGAAGAGCTCCGGTAATCTGCGGGGGCTGAGAAATCTGGTGATTGCACTGGTACTGATGATTTTCTCTGTCAGCACGTTTTTCCAGCCGTTAAACAATGCGTTTATCGGTGTATTGATGATCTTTGTCTTTACCGGCGGGATCTGGATGCTGGCCATCGCGGTTCAGGGGTTGATGGTCGCAAACAGTCGCGCAATGAATCACCTTCTGAAAGGGCTGACACAGGTGAAGGCCGGGAATACGGCTGTCTGCCGTCAGGCGGAATATCTGCTGACGGACGCATCCGTGAATATGAAACATAAGCGGCGCTGGCCTGCAGATGACCGTTTTAATGAGCTGGATTCTGTGCAACCGGAAGATTACCGCTATGCGGAGCAACTGACGCTGACGGGCGTTCAGGGAAAAATAGCAAACCTTGGTTCTGTCCGCGGGTTTACCGGCAGCGGTAAAAGCCGGCGGGATTATATCGATTATCATTTTTTATGCCGGGGTCTTCCGTTTGTGCTGCGCAGTTATTACAACAGCCTCACTGAAGATATGAATCCGCTGTTTTTCCGCCAACACCCGCTCTTTATTGCGGATAATGATCCGGTAGCGCTGACCGTGAATCAGCAGAAAGGAACGATTACCGGGATGTATAATGAGCTCGACCACAGTGCTTACCTCAAACCGGAAGGAATGGTGGTGTCATCACGGCAGCTGAAAATGATTTATAAAGTGTTTGCCGGTACTTTTCTGCTGATGCTGCTGATTGTTTTATCTTTTTCAATCAATGATCTGATGAGTATCAGCGGCACACCGGATAAATGGGACTGGTTACATGCGGCAAAATTACAGGGCGGCATCATGCTGATGTTTATCATGATTTTCAGCGGCATCATGCTGATAACCGAAGTGATTGCGTTGCTGACACGAAAATACTCAGCGGCTTCGGCCCGTTTTGTGTTTACCCGCCAGATGCTGGTTCAGGCCAGACAACGGAACGGAAAAGATCCGTTTGTACAGGAAGTTAACTGATGTTTGCCGACGGACGTACCCGGATCACGTTGCTGGCGGTTGTGTTTATCACCTCAATGATGCTGACGTTTTCTGATTCATTTTTTTCAGCGCCGGAAAGGATACGGACCCGCAGCTATCTGCCGGAAAAAGAAGCGATAAAATTAACGTCACTGGCCATCAGCAGTTTCCGCGATGGTGTGATGATAACCGGTGCCAGAGACGCTATGCGGGTTGATCTCGTTACCTGTGATCAGAAAACCCGCAGTTGCAGCCACAGTAAAAATATTGCTTTTAACCCGGCAGAAGAGCCTGATATTCCGCTGCTGAACCTGAAAATATCCCCGGATAAAAAAGCCATCGGCGATTACCTGCACAAACAAACCTATTACCTGAGACGCAGTGAAGTCTACGGCGACAGGCCGCTGGTGCCGGTCACCTATATTATGACTGAGCAGAAGGGGGATCTGCGGGTCAGTGCGATGTTTATGGGGCGGGTACAAAGCCAGCTGTGTGATATGCAGGGACGCTGCCTGATTATTTTCAGTGATTATGCCTCCTACGGCAAAGAATATGTCTTTTACTCCCGGGACGGTGGTCAGCAGTGGCAATGGTTATCACAGTGGACAATGCCGGAACCCGCCGGAGAGACTCAGCTTCTCGCTATCACAGAACCCGGCAGTGTGCTGATGGTACAGAGGGACACACTGTATCAGACCCGTGATTCCGGAAAACACTGGCGGCCTTTATTCAGCATGGATAACCGGAAAAAACGGTATCAGGATGACGGACGCTGGTATACCAGCCTGAGCTCTGCTAAATGGCACTATAACGGAGACGGGCGGGTGGTTGCATGGATGAAGGATGAGCAAAATGATCCGGAAAACACCATACTGGCCTGTTTTAATACCCGGACCTCAGAAACGGAATCTGATCAGGTTGTCCCCGGGGAGATTGACGCGCTCGACAGTACCACCGGCGGAGAAATTTATTTTGTACTGACAGAAAAAACCCGTAAACGGCCGGAGGTTAACCACTTTAACTGTAAGGGTGATTATTCACAGCGGCTGGAAACCGGCGGATCTTATATTAACGGACTGCAGGGCGGCAGTGATGATTTACTGATAGCGGGGTCAGGTTCAGAAACCCGGATATCGGATGATGGCGGGCTGAACTGGAATACAGCAGCACCATTGGCGAAAGAGTACGGGGAGACCGTTTTATTTGATAAGTGGCGCAATCGTCTGTTCTATTTTCAGGAAAGCCACTACAGCAATAGCCCGGCAGGAAACCGTGACGGCATTGAGTATAAAACCTCGGCGGTGCAGCAATGATATCCGCCGCTGTCGTTAAGGCAGCGGCGGTGATGTATTCAGGCGGCGGCCCTTTCTGCCGGGGATTCATTCATACTGTGGCGCAGTAAAAACATCACTATCAGAATCACAATGCCGGTTGCCAGCCCGGCGACATTTACGGAATACCAGCCCGCATAATAGAAGGCGAATCCGGCCAGCAGACTGCCGAGCGCCCCGAAACTGAAGATAAGAAAATCGGTCGCACCCTGGATTTTAGCCCGTTCATTGCCGGTATAAGTGCGCGGCAACAGATGCGTGGTGCTGATCAGAATAAAGTTCCACGCCAGTCCCAGCGAGGTCATGGCAATCAGAAAGTGCGCGTAACTGCTGCCGGTCAGACTGACCGCATTGCTGATTAACAGGCAAATCACCCCCAGCCAGACAAAGCATTTTACCCCGACCCGGCTGATTAGCTGCCCGGTAAAGAAAGAGGGCGCAAACATTCCCAGGATATGACACTGAAACACAAAGGCGATTGCCGGGAATTCAAATCCCTGCGCTTTCATCGCCAGCGGGAACGCGCCGACCATATAGACTACCAGCGCATATCCGGCAGCACTGACCACGGCGATCAGAATCAGCAGCGGCTGGGAATATAACTGCCGGTATGGGCGGTTTTTTACAGTATCGCTGACCTGAGCGGGAAGCTGAGCTTTCAGCGGTAAAAATGTCAGCAGAACAAAAGTCATCAGATAGATAGCCGTCAGCGCGCCGAACGTGCCGAGGAACGGATAAGCCGCCACCAGTGTCCGGGTGGACATCGCCAGTGACGGACCGATCAGCACAGCGATAATCCCGCCGCTCATCACCACGCCGATAGCTTTTGCCCGCAGCGCGGCAGGGGCTTCCTCCAGTGCGGCAAAGCGGTATTGCTGGGCGGTACCGATGGCAATACCGGTAAAGAACGTTCCGGCGGAAAACAGCAGCATGTTGTGTGTATAAATACCGGCGATTGCCAGTAATGCCCCGGCCAGTCCGCCGATATTACCGAGAATAAACCCGGCGCGGCGGCCGAAATGCATCATAAAGTGAGCCATCGGCACCGAGGCGGAAATCAGGCCGATATATTGTGCCAGCAGCGGGATCGTGGCATATGCCGGATCCTCCGCCAGTTGTGATCCGATAAGAACGGCAACGGAAAGCACCAGGGCATTCCCGGTGGTAAATAAGGCTAAGGCGGCAGAGAGCCAGTAAACAGAACGAGGCATAATAATTCCTTATTATTCAACAGAAAAAGTGAATAATGACATCAGACGGAAATCAGTATGCCGGATGATACAACTTCAAGTTAACTTTAAGTCAAGCGGGATTTTTCACCGCTTTGCTTCTGTTTTTTTTCAGACTGACACTCAGGATTTTGCGGAATTTCGGGCACGCCAGATGGTTTTCTGCCGGGCACTGCTCAATATGCAGTAATCCCTGTTTCAGATTTTGCAACTCGCGGATTTTCTGGTCAATTTCTGTGATTTTTGCCTGAATTGCCGTCCGTTCAATCCCTTTTGACGGCAGTTCGCTGAGCATGACCGCGATTTCATCCAGCGAAAAATGTCCCTGTTTGGCGAGAATGATCAGGGACAGCCGGGTCAGCACCTCTTCATCATAAATGCGGGTCAGGCCCCTGCGTCCGGCAGGCGTGATCAGGCCTTTGCTTTCATAATAGCGGATAGTGGCGGTTGTCAGGCCGGTCAGCTCTGCGACACAGCCGATATCAATCATTTTCATACTGCATCACGCAGGGATGCCAGGGAGCGGATCTGTTTGCCGTCCGGTGTGAAATTATCCGCTGACAGCCACTGTTCCAGGGCGCGGTTAACTACCGGCCATTCACGGTCAGTAATGGAAAACCATTCGGTGTCACGGGTGCGGCCTTTGACAACCCGCGCCTGACGGAAACAGCCTTCATACTGAAAACCCAGGCGCAGTGCCGCATTGCGGGAGGGTGCATTGAGGCTGTCACATTTCCATTCATAACGGCGGTAACCGAGGGTATCAAACACATATTTCATCAGCAGCCAGTGGGCTTCTGTTGACATCACCGTGCCGCTGAGCAGCGGGGAAAAATGCACATGACCGACTTCGGTGACGCCGTTTTTCTCATCAGTCCGCATCAGGGAAAACAGACCAACGGCTTTGCCGGTGTGCTTATCCGTAATCGTGAAAAACAGCGGATCCGACGATTGTGCATTTTTTTCGGTACGGGCGCGGTATTCATTCAGATCGGCCGGTGGTTCATCCGGCAGCCAGGTCCAGTAACGCCCGTCAGGGGCGAGTGAAAATGCCCGGTACAGGTCATCCGCATGGGACGGGCTCAGCGGATCGATCCGGCAGTGACGGCCTTCCGCACTGATGCGGCCAGGGTAAGGGCGGGCGGTCCAGTCCGGAACGATATCACCGACAGTTTGTCCGAATGCATTTATCTGACTCATTTATTCTCTCTCTGCGCTGTTTTGCTTTCCTGTACTGTAATATGCTGAACGGGATGAGAAAAGAGCCGGTTTTTTAAAATTTCAGAGGACCACTTCAGCGACGGGTACTCGCTGCACGATTTTCCGTGCAGAATAATATTGGTGCGGTAAAAATGGTGTGGTTCAGATAAATAAAACGCCGGAATTGTTCCGGCGTTTTATTCTGTGCTAATCAGATACAGATCATTAAATATGGATATTTACGGATTATTTCCCGGAATATACTCTGGGGGAGTACATAACCGTGATGTATTCTCCGCTATAATCAGAAAAATAGTGAAAACAGAGACTGACAGGCAAATTATGGCGGTATTTCGTTATCATAATGTGATATTTCCGTAAATCTGTTAACAGCCTCTGATCTGATGAAATACAGGTTAACAGTGATGAGTGAAGCAGTAAGAGAAACACCCGTGCGGCGTAAAAAGAAACTGAATGGCCGGAATTTGTCACAATTTTTTATCTGCCTGTCTGTGTTGCTTGCTGCCATGTTTTTTTCACTGTTTTACGGCAGCGTCAATATGGAATTTCATCAGAAGCTGGATACGGTAATCAAGATTATTAGCGGGGGCATCAGCGGTGATGATCTCCTGCCGTATGAAACCATCATTTATAATATCCGTCTGCCCCGGATTATCCTGGTGGCGATTACCGGCGCATCCCTGTCATTGGTGGGGATCCTGATGCAGACCATAACCCGCAATGAACTTGCCGACCCGTATATTCTCGGGGTTTCCTCCGGGGCCAGCGCGGGGGCGGTATCCGCCATTGTGCTCGGATTATTTGCTTTTATGTCACCGTATAATGTCTATATCGGTGCATTTGCAGGCGGGCTGATTTCCACTGCTATTATTGTCCTGTTTAATTTCAAAAAGAGTAATATGACCAACCTGGTGCTGATTGGTATCGGTATTTCCAGTCTGTTTTCTGCTATCACTACTGCCATTATTTATCTGTCCAAGAATGAAAGTCAGGTTAAAAGCGCGATGTTCTGGATGCTGGGCAGTTTCTCCGGTATTAAATGGTCTTATATCCCGCTGCCGCTGGTGGCATTAATTGCAGTATTAATTTTTTGTCTGTTATTCAGCAATGTGCTTGATACGTTATTGTTAGGTGCGGATGCATCAGCACAATTAGGTGTAAATGTCGGAGCCATCAAACTGGCGGTGATTATTTTATCATCCTTTGTGGTCTCTATTATTGTGGCCAATGTCGGTGTGATTGCGTTTATCGGTCTTATTATTCCGCATATTGTCCGTAATACGATTTCAGTGAAGCACTTTAAGTTATCGCTCTATTCCTGCCTGGTCGGTGGTGCATTTCTGGTGATTATTGATACGATTTCCCGCAGCTGGTTTAAACCGGAGGAGATTCCGGTCGGTATTCTGACCTCACTGATAGGCGCACCGCTGTTTGTTTATATCATTATTAAAGCGAACAGGAGCCGGTAACGTGAGTACTGTTGATATTAATGACCTGAATTATAACGGGATACTGAAAGACATTAATCTGTCATTTTCCGGTAAAAGGGTGATCGGTATTGTCGGGCCTAACGGCTCCGGTAAAACGACTTTATTACGGCATATTTACCGGGATATCAAAACCCGGGGCACCGTTTTCTTTGATAACACGGATGTGGCTCAGTTTTCTGTCAAATCACTCGCCCGCAATATCTCGGTACTGACGCAGTTTAATGACCAGGTGGAAGGCAAACTGACCATTGAAGAGATCGTGGTGATGGGGCGGATGCCGTATAAAAAACACTACGTGGATTACAGCGACCGGGATTTTGTGATTGCAGACAACTACATGGCATTGTTTGGTCTGCAAAAAATGAAAAATAAAGAGTATCACGCACTGTCCGGTGGTGAGAAACAACGGGTGATGCTGGCGAAATGTTTTTCCCAGGAAACCGATATTATGATCCTGGATGAACCGACCAACCACCTGGATATCCGCTATAAAGTGGAAGTAATGAAAGCACTGGCCGCATCAGAATCCACCGTAATTATGACCATTCACGATATTAATTTATCCGCAAAATACTGTCAGCATCTTATCCTGATGAATGACGGGCAAATTTATGCGCAGGGCACACCGGCGGAAGTATTAACCCGGGAGTGTCTGTTTGATGTATTTGGTGTGGAATTTACGGTATTACCGGTCGAAGACCGTGTTGCTATATTTTTATAATCCGGATGAGGGAATGATGAAAAAATTATTATTGAGTACTCTGGTTATCTCCGCATTGTTTTCCGTGACAGCCATTGCGGAAAATAAAACAGCACCGGCTTATGTTCCGGTTGAATTCAGTGCAAAGCTGGATGGCAACGAATATCACTTTAAACCGGAAACATCCCCGCAGCGTATTGTCTCTCTCAGTCAAATCACCACCGAAATGCTGCTGGCACTGGATTTGGGGGACCGTATGGTCGGTACGGCTTTTCTGGAAGAGCCGATTTATCTGCCGGTAAAAGCGGCATATGACAAAATTCCCGTCCTGGCGGAAAAATGGCCGTCTTACGAAGTCTTTATGTCCGTCAAACCCGATTTCGCCACCGGTTGGGCAAACTCATTCTCAAAACTGGCACTGGAAGCCAATAAAATTGTGCCGGAAGGGGTTGCCGTTTATGTGCCGGAATCCATGACATCACCGAAAGCAGATGTGAATACCTATTTTAACGACATGCTGAAATTTGGTGAGATCTTCGGTGTACAAGAGACAGCTGAAAAATACGTGGCGGCAGAAAAAGAAAAACTGAATACCGTTATCAGCCAGATTCAGGCGTATCCGGAAAAAACCGCCTTTATTTTTGATTCTCAGGACGGTAAACCCTATACCTTCTTTGATGGTTATACCTCAGAGATGCTGAAACTGATTTCTGTTAAGAATATTTTTGCCGGCAAAAATACCGGAAAAACCTGGGCAGTCGGTAACTGGGAAGATGTGATTATGTCTGATCCGGAAGTGATCATTATTCCTGTCTATAAAGGCTTCCGTAATGATGATGATTATGACCAGAAAGTGGCGTTTATTGAAGCCATGCCGGAAATGCAGGGTGTAAAAGCCGTAAAAAATAAAAATTATATTAAAGTGAATCTGTCTGAATTAGTGCCGGGACCGCGCTCGATTGATATTTTGCCGGTGCTGGCAAAAGAAATTCATGAAAAACCGTAACGTTCTCTGAGTTCCGCACCGGATTTCCGGTGCGGACAGTTAAATAATCAGAACAGATAAATCAGGGTGTAGAAAAATACCAGCGTCAGGACCACAGTCAGCAGGGTATTTTTAATCAGCCGTGCGGCGATAATACAGAACAGTGTACCCCATAAATACGGATTATCACTGATATCACGGAACTGCTGTTCCTCCAGTAATACAACCGGCGCGCAAATAGCCACCAGCAGACAGGGCGCGGAATAGGTCAGGGCCTGCTGAATAAAGACCGGAAGCCGCAGCGGTAATCCCGGGATCAGAAAAATAAAGCGCAGCGAAAACAGCATCAGTGTCAGTGCGAATATTAATCCCCAGCTCATTTTACATCCCCCCATTTACGCCCCAGCAGAACGGCCAGCAGCATGGCGCTGACGCCGGCAATCACCGCGCTGCCCTGAATACCGGCACGGGTCAGAATAATCGTGACCACAAAGGAGAACAAGGCCCCGGCGAGTGCACTTTTTGATTTGATCAGCGGCACCACAATCGCCAGCAATGTCGCCACCACCGAAAAGTCGAGCCGGAGCTGACTCAGGTCGCTGATGCTGTGCGCCAGCACAATACCGAGAATACTGACCAGTACCCAGACGAGGTAAAAACTCAGTCCGGCACCGAACAGATAAGCAAAACTCAGGCGCTGCCGCCCGGCGACACTGACCGCAAACAATTCATCCGTCAGCAGAAAACCGATACCGGCCCGTTGCAGCGGGGAAAAAGGACGCACATGCGGGCGCAGCGTCAGCCCGTACAGCAGGTGTTGTGAGGTGATAAAAAAGACTGACACGATAATGGTGATCACCCCGGCACCGCTGTTTAGCAGGCCGAGAGTCACCAACTGGGCAGCACCGGCAAAGACCATCGCGGACATCGCGACACTTTGTGCAAAGGTCAGGCCGCTGTCTACCGCCATCGATCCGGCGAGGATCGCCCACGGCACCACGGCCAGGTTGAGCGGGGTCATATGCAGTGCGCCGGTGAGGAAATCTTTCAGCGGAGAGGCGGGTAAATCTGTGGTTGTTGTCATTGTTATCATCCGTACAGCGTAAAACAGTCCGGATACTCTGCCATGACACAGCAACAGAAAGATTGTACAAAATTGTTCAGCGGGATCAGCGGCGCTGCATAAATTTGCCCGGTGAGACTCCCATTGCCCGTTTAAAATGGCGGGTAAAGTGGCTTTGGTCGGTAAATCCGCACTGTAAAGAGACATCCGCCGGGCGGCCACCGTTTTGTAATAACCGACGCGCTTTGCGCAGGCGTGCCTGAATCAGCCACGCGTGGGGCGGCATGCCGTAACGCAGACGGAACTGGCGCAGAAAATACCACGGGCTGAGATTCGCCATTGCGGCCAGCTCATCCAGGGAATAATCCGTTTCCGGATGGCTGTTCATCATTTCTGCAATATGCTGCAGGCGCTGACCGGCCGGAGTGATCTCCGCCGGGCGGAACCCTTTTTTATTGTGGCGGGTGATAAGCCAGGCCAGGGTTGAGAGCAACAGTGAGCCTTTCAGCAGCCGGTTATCCGGCTTCAGCAATACATCAAACAGCAGGCGTAACTGTGCGGCAAGGCCGGGATCATGCACCACTGCGTGAGAAAACCAGGGAACAAAGCCCTGGTCAGCCGATTTGAGATCCTGCATCAGCGCATCCAGCATTTCCGGGGTCGGATAAATCGCGCGGTAGGCCCAGCCGGTTTCCAGTGCAGAAGAGCCGGTGTGGATTTCATCGGAATTCACCAGGATGATATCGCCGGTCGGGGCATAATGATTACTGCCGGTGCGGAAAAACTGCTGAACACCTTCGTCAATCACACCAATACAAAAGCCTTCGTGCGTATGGCGGCTGAATTTTTGCTGATAATAACGGGCAGAGATCATCCCCAGACCATAAAAATCGTCCAGATGAAAATAATCAGCCTGTTCACGGCAATGCCCGTCACTCTGCATAGTGTGTCCTGCTCTGTCTTTACGGTAACCGGTTATTATCGCGCTGCGTTACATTCTGTCTTGTACAAAATTGCGCAGCCGCGTGATATCAGCCGATCAGTTTCCGCGCCGCCAGGTCCTTCACAATCAGTGCCGCGACCAGAGAACAGCGGGGCAGATCACGGCTGTCCAGCCAGTCCAGCTCAGCAATTTCCGCGGCCGGTTGCAGTACGCCGGTAAATTCCGCCAGATAACAACGGATACGCACCTGTGTGCCGTCCTGTTTACCGTCCGCCTGACCGGTGAATTCCCCGTAAAACGTGATGGTGTCCGGTTTCAGTGTCACCGTCAGTTCTTCGTCAATTTCGCGGCACAGAGCCTGTTCGTCAGTTTCACCGGCTTCGCGTTTGCCGCCCGGCGCGTAGAACAGGGTTTTGTTATGAGAGCGGACCATGGCTACCTTGCCGTCTTTCAGCGTGATCAGCGCCAGTTTATCGATCATTTTTGCCGTCATTACTGTTCCTTTATCACTCTGGTGAATATGTACTTTGCAGCCATTATGACACTGTGCTTTCCGGAGAGTGTCAACTTTTTTGCTACTGACAGTTTCCGTGACTGATCTTCCGTGCTGATCGCAGATTTGGCAGGATAAGCACCGGATATATCCGCACTATCAATTCACATTATTTATATCAGGAGCATTTATCGTGCGTCCTGCGGGTATCTCTATGAAAAATAACGTTATGCTGATTTTACTCTCGCTGTCACTGGCGGTCTTTGGCGTCATTACCACGGAAGTGGCGGTGATTGGTCTGCTGCCGCAACTGACGGAACAGTTGCAGATCACGGCACCGCAGGTCGGGTTTCTGGTCAGTATCTATGCTGTGGTGGTCGCCATTACCGGGCCTGCCATCACGCTGATGCTGGGACGCTATAACCGCAAAACAGTTTTACTGGTGATTATGGCGATTTTTATTATTTCCAATATCGCGTATGCCATTACGCATCAGTATGATGTGATTCTGTTTTTCCGTATTTTACCGGCACTGACGCACGCGGTATTTTTTGCCATTGCCCTGGTGGTGGCCGCCAATGTGGTGCCGCCTGCACGATCTGCCCATGCGATTGCCATTGTTTTTTCCGGGGTGGCTGTCGGTATGGTGCTGGGAATGCCGCTCAGTGCCTTTATTGCGGAAATACTTACACTCAGTGCTGCGTTCTGGTTCGGTGCGCTGACCAGTGTGGTTGCTTTTACGGGGATAGCGCTGTTTGTGCCGTCATTACCGGTGACACAGGCGCTGAAAGTGCGTGAACAGCTGGCGATTCTGCAACGCCGTGATGTGTGGCTGAGTATTGCGGCAGTGACACTGATTTTTTCCGCGATGTTTGCAGGGTTCAGTTATATCGCCGATTATCTCGTTACTATTACCGGTTTTTCCAACAATATGACCAGCGCATTATTGGTGGTGTTCGGTATCAGTGGTTATTTCGGTAACTTTATTTTCAGCCGGTATTTACAGCGCAATGTCATTAAAACCACGTCACTGTATCCGCTGATGTTTATCCTGATTTACCTGGCGGTCTGGCTCTGCGGTGCTTCGCCGTGGCTGATGGTGCCGGTGGTGGTGCTCTGGGGAATACTGCATACATCCGGGCTGATTGTCAGCCAGACCTGGCTGCTGCGCGAAGCCGGGAACACGCCGGAATTTGCCAACAGTCTGTATATCGGGTTTTCCAATCTCGGGATCACCCTGGGCGCAATGGCCGGCGGACGGATGATCCGCAGTTTTGGCGTTGAAACCATCATCTGGGCAGGAATTGCCTTTGCGGCGGCAGCCTTTATCACGGTGCGGCTGAAAGTCCGGCAACAGGCGGCGGCACACACCGTCTGCCGCGCCGGTTAATCAAACGCCCCCTGCTGCGCGGCGGCCAGCAGAGCGTCTGTCACACAACGGGTTCTGGCCGGTAACTGTGTTGTCTGCGGACGGAGAATATGCACCGGGGTCTGTGTGCCGTCACAGGCAGGCAGTACCCGGCACAGAGAGCCGTCAGTCAGATTATCACCGATCATCCACAGCGGCAGCTGGGCAATGCCGTGCCCGCCCAGCACCGCCGCCAGCATGGCATCGCCATCCGCCAGCTCATAAAACGGCGGAGGGATAATGCGTAAAAGCTGACCGTCACAATACAAAGACCAGTAAAACGGCTTATCGCGCCGGAATCCGGTAATACAGCGGTGCTGCATCAGTTCACCGGTATCCGCCGGGGTACCGGCCCGCGCCAGATAACCGGGAGCGGCACACAACACCGACGTCTGGGTGGTCAGCTGCCGGGCGACCAGGTGACTGCTGTCAGGCGGTTCACCGATGCGGATCGCCAGATCCACGCCTTCTTCTGCCAGGTCAATAAACCGCTCACGGAAAGAGATACTCATCATCAGCTGCGGATGCTGAATCATCAGTTTTTCCAGCACCGGCATCACCCGGCGGCGGCCGAATGCTGCCGGTAAATCAATACGTAACCGGCCGCTCAGCGTGGTTTGCTGCTCACTGATTTCCTCTTCCGCCTCGCCGAGAATGGCAAGGGCAGAGAGGCAGCGGGCGAGATATTTTTCCCCGGCCGGGGTCAGGGTAATACGCCGGTTGCCGCGCTGAAACAAGCTGACACCCAGTGCAGCCTCCAACTGACTTATCCGTTTACCGGCCGCTGATTTGGTGATCCCCAGTTTATCCGCCGCCGCAGTGAAACTGCCATGTTGTGCGGCGGCGACAAAAGCGGTAATACCGGAAAAAGAATCCGTTTTCTGCATGAGCGATTGATCACAGTGATGGTTAATGATTTCATCATAATCGTTTTCTGTGATAAAAATCATCAGCTCTGCTCTGTTAACACATAAAAAGGATAATAACGTTGAATACCCGCACTTATCAGTTTTACCAGGTCGATGTTTTTTCTGATGTACCGCTGCTCGGCAATGCGCTGGCGGTGGTGGTTGATGCGGATGATATGACGGATGAGGAAATGCACCGTTTTGCCCGCTGGACAAACCTCAGCGAAACCACATTCTTGCTGAAACCGCAGGATCCGCGGGCCGATTATCGTGTCCGTATTTTCACACCGGACGGTGAACTGCCGTTTGCCGGACACCCGACCCTGGGCACCTGTTATGTCTGGCGCGAAACACAGCAGTTTAATGATAAGCGCGATATCATTCAGGAATGCGGGGTCGGTATGGTGACTATCCGTCAGCAGGATAACCGGCTGGCATTTGCTGCCCCGGCACTGTTACGCGGCGGGGATACAGATCCGCAGCAGGTGGCATATATTGTGAAAGCACTGGGGCTGCGTGATGAGGATGTGGTGCGCTCCGCATGGGTGGATAACGGGCCGGGATGGATTGGACTGCAGCTGACTTCTGTTGAGAAGGTGCTGGCGGCGAAGCCGGATTATTCCCTGCTGGACGGGTACGATATCGGCCTCTGCGCATTGTATGATGACCAGAGCGGACCGGTTCAGCTGGAAGTCCGTGCATTATGCTGTTCTCTGGGGGAAGAAGACCCGGTGACCGGCAGTCTGAATGCATCGCTTGCCCAGTGGCTGACCGGCGAAGGTATTTTACCGGAATGCTATGTGGCCGGACAGGGACAGGTTATCAGCCGTGACGGCAAAATCTTTGTCACTAAGGAAGCGGGTCAGGTATGGGTTGCCGGGGATGTGACCTGTGTGATCACCGGACAGGCAGCGCTGCGCTGACTGAAAACAAACCAAAAGGATAATTACCGTGAACAATAAAACCCATTCCTTTTATCAGGTTGATGTGTTTTCTGATGTGCCGCTGCTGGGTAATGCACTGGCGGTGGTGGTTGATGCGGATGATCTGACCGATGAGGAAATGCACCGTTTTGCCCGCTGGACAAACCTCAGTGAAACCACCTTTTTGCTGAAACCGCAGGATCCGCAGGCCGATTACCGTGTCCGCATTTTCACCCCGGATGGTGAGCTGCCGTTTGCCGGACACCCGACCCTGGGCAGTTGTCATGTCTGGAAGCAGCATACCGGTTTCAGTGAAACGCGGGATATCATTCAGGAATGTGCCGCCGGGCTTATTACGCTGCGTCAGTCTGAACAGGGAACCGCCTTTGCCGCACCGCCGATGATTAACGAGCGGGATCTGACAGAAGACGAGTGCAATACGGTTGCATCGGCATACGGCATCCCCCGCAGTGCCATTTTGCAGGCAAAATATATTGATAACGGCCCGGCCTGGACAGGGATTGAGGTGGATTCCGTTGCCCACCTGCTGGCAATCACCCCCGATTATGCGGTGCTCAGCCAGTCAGGGAATAACGCGCTGTATAAAATCGGCGTGTGTGCACGATATCCGGCAGGCAGTGATGCCGCACTTGCGGTAAGGGCATTTATTAACCGCAGAGGCGCGGAAGACCCGGTAACCGGCAGCCTGAATGCAGCGCTGGCACAGTGGCTTATCAGCAACGGCACATTGCCGCCGCACTATCTGGCGCGGCAGGGTGAAAGTGTGAAGCGTGACGGCTGGCTGAGTGTCCGGCAGGATGCGGACGGGATCTGGGTCGGCGGTGCGGTGACAGACTGTATCCGGGGTCAGGTTTCACTGCGCTGAAAAATATTCACCGGTGGATATTATGCCGCCGGTGATGTCAGTGCAGACTGCAATACCAACTGACCGGCACGAACCATCTCTGCCAGTTGATCCGCACTTTCACCGGCCCGGGCGCGCAGGGAAATACTGTGCAGAAACGCGGTCAGTGTTTTCGCCAGCAGCGGGGCGCAATCCGGATCGCGCAGCGCAGTTTTCTCTTCATTCAGACAATCCAGCACCATCATCTCCTGTGCCGCAATGACTTCCTGCAGACGTTTGCGGATGGCAGGGTCGTACACTTCCGCAGCGGCTGTCGATAACACCATGCATCCGGCCGGGCCGTGTTCTCCGGTATAAAGGGTGACGGTTGCCTGTAACCAGCGGGTCAGACGGGCGGCCAGCGGCTCACCGGGCGTCTGCGGCGCCAGTGCGGCGGAGTAATGCGCCTGAGCGATTTCACCGAACCTGTCCATTGCCAGCTGATAAAGCCGTTCTTTATTACCGAAAGCGGCGTACAGGCTGGGTTTTCTCATGTCCGTTTCTGCGGCCAGTTCATCGAGAGATGTTGCGGTATACCCTTTGCGCCAGAACTGCGCCATGATTTTATCCAGTGCGGCGGCACTGTCGTAATTCCGGGGTCTGCCTTTTTGTGCCATTTTATTACCGATCAGTATAAAAACAATTTACATCATTGTACCTCATGCATTATTTTACCGGTTAGTAAATAAATGTTGTCACGGAGTATTTTGATGTCTGATCATGATTATGCAGTTGAAACCATTTACGGGCTGAGCACGCCTTCCATTCAGGCGCTGGTTGCCGCGGGGCGCGCATCACAGCCAGCATTGCTCAAAGTCGGAATTTTTGTCTGTCCGGGCTATATGCCGATGGATATCAACGGTGCGCAGTCTGTTTTTACGATTGCAGGAGCGGAAATCTATTTTATCTGGAAACGCCGGGAGCTGGTGGAGGGCTATATTGGCTGGCCGACGATGCCTACAATGACCTTTGATGAGTGTCCGGATGACCTGGATGTGCTGGTAACCGGTATGGTGCCGCCGGAGGTGATTGAAGATCCGGAGGTGATCCGCTTTTTCGCGCGGGCAGGGCAAAAAGCAAAATATGTGATAGGCACCTGTTACGGTTCGCTGATGCTGGGTACGGCCGGATTACTGAAAGGCAGAAGGGCAACCAGCAACAGTAATGTGGTGCCGATGCTGCCGGACGTCGGTGCTGTTGCCGTCGGCGGCAGTGAAGTGGTGATCGACGATACTATCTACACCTCCGGCCCGGCTACCGGTTCGTTTGATGCCTCATTACTGGTGCTGAAAGCCCTGCGGGGTGAGGAACTGGCTGCGCTGGTTGAACTGGCGATTGAATATGACCCGCGCCCGCCGTTCCGCACCGGCTCCCCGCAACTAGCAGGGCCGGAAATGACCGCCATATCACAAAGCATGACCGTGCCGCTGAACCGGCAATATCACGAAGCGGCGAAACGGGGCTATGCCCGTTATCAGCAGATGATTCAGGACTGACACACCGGATAATACGCTGTCAAATCCGGGGTTTTGTTTTTGATCCAGTCAGTGATAAGAGACAATGCTCCCGGATGATAGGCTTCCCGTCCGGCATACAGAAACTGCCACTGGCGCAGTACCGGCCAGTCGCTGCTGAGCTGATAATTATAGGCGGGTGCCTGTAATAAACCATGCCCGGCCTGCGGAAAGACGATGACTTTTGCCTTTGGATTATCTTTCAAAAGTGACTGATAACGGCAGGCATTGCGCCGGGCATCGACATTCAGATCTTCCGCACCCCATACCGCCAGCACACGCCCGTTCATCTGAGGGATTGCCGGGGTGGCATCGCTGAGGTAATTTTTTGCCACAAATTCAAAACGATCTGGTGTCATATCGCTACGTTGTGCCGGGTCTTTTGAGCCATTGCGGCCAAATATCCGGTCATTCTCTGCCTGCTCTGCTGCCAGCAATTGTTTAATGTCTTCCGGCGATTTTCCCTGCTGTGCGTAGCGCAGCCCCTGATAAAATTGTCCCTGATCCCGCCAGTTCACCGCACCGCCGATAATCACGGAAAAATCAGGCTGCGATTGTGCCGCCGCTGCCGGGATCACCCATCCTGCCTGGGAGAAACCAAGAAAACCAATCTGCACAGGGGTATTCTGATAAAGGGATTGCAGCAATGTCAGTGCGGCTACGGCTTCCTCTGCACGATCATCCATTGATTGATGCAGCCAGTTCCCCTGACTGTTACCGATGCCGGCTTTATCCCAGGAAAATACTGCAATACCGGCATCCAGCAGGGTATTAAACAGCGGGTTATATCCGTTGTCTGAATATCTGTCCTGCGGGCCGTCACCGTGGATAATAACGGCAACCGCTGCGGGGTGTCCGTTGCCGGGCAGCAACAGGGTACCGGAAAGCCTGTTTCCCTGTGAGGTGAAGGTCAGTTCTTTTGCCACTGCATTGTCGAAATCAAAATCATCAAGATGGCTGGTAAAAAACAGTACCAGTCCGGCAATCAGTAACAGCAGAGCAAGCCCGGCAAGTGTCCGGCGGAAATAACGCGCTATCATGTTGTTATTCTTCCCCGTCTTCTGATAAGAGGAAATCCCACTGTGCAAAAGGCGTAAAACCACTCTGTTGCGCGAGGATCAGGGAAGAAATGTTATCCGTCTGACAGCGGTACTGTGGTTTTAAACCGGCATCCAGGATTGACCGGTTCAGTGCTGACAGTGCCTGACGGGCAAATCCTTGTCTGCGGTAACGGGGATCGGTCAGCACGCCGATATCCTGCAATGGTGAATCTTCCCACTGGCAGGCGCTTGCGGCAGCAACCAGCTGACCATCCGCGAATACCCCGGTCACCCGCGGATGTGTGAGTTCCACACCCGCTGTATCCGCATCATCCTCAGTATTCTGAGCACAAAACAGATCAAAAATATCGCGGTCTGCTTCTGTCAGCATCCGGACATTGTCAGGGATAACGGCATTTTTCTGAGCGGCTTCCCCGGTGTCTGTCAGATAAAAGAACTGATCCGCATACTGCCAGCTGAGCCCCGCCTGTGCCACAAGAGAGAGAAATTCATCCCGTGATACAGGCTGTGCGGATGTCAGCGCAAGCTGTTGCGCCAGCGGGGCAGAAATATGAATGCGGTCGTTTCCGGGCTGCCGCAGCCAAAGGGCATCATAACCGGCTTCCAAATCAGTTCTGCACATCAGGCGCCATACCGGGGATTCTGTCAGCACATCACCGCGCCGGTATTCCTCATCCCAGTGGCTCGTGATCACGGCAGGGAATGCAGGGCGGAGAAAGGCGGCAGCGGCGGCACGGGCCAGCGTTTCGGTATCGCATTCTTCGCTGTTGGACAACGCGACGATAGTGGCGTCTGATTTTGTCAGCCGGATAAAGTAAGTACTGGTACCCATCCAGCCTCCGGCATGTTCCAGACTCAGCTCACCGAAATGATGAAGGGTATGTAACCCCGCAGCATAAGGCTCATAATCCGTAACGGGTGCGCCGTTTTCTGTCAGCGGGGAAAGGGTTTCAGCCATCTGTTGTATCAGCGCAGTACCACCGATACGGGCGGTGCGGTAGTTTTCGCCCCATTTCATCAGGTCAGCGGCACCGGAATGTACCGCGCCGTCGCCGGTGTGTGTCCACGGGCTTTCAGAAATCCGCCACTGACCGGCAGCTTTGCCGTAGCCGGTGGCAATGGTCTGCGGTGCCGGATATTGCTCAACAATAAAAGTATGGTTCATTTCCAGCGGTGCAAAAATCCGTTCACGGGCAAAATCAGCAAATGACTGCCCGCTGACCCGCTCAATAACCTGAGACAGCAGAAAATAGCCGGTATTACTGTAATCATGGCGGGTACCGGGCGGAAAATCCGCTTCCGTCTGACTGACCAGATCCGCCAGGGTTTCCTGTGGTGTCAGCGGGTCATAAAAGCCGGTTTTGCGGGCAAAAGCCAGATCCATATAATCCTTCAGTCCGCCGGTGTGGTGCAGCAGGTGGCGTAATGTCACCGGACGGGCATATTCGCCCAGCTCCGGCAAAACAGATAAAACAGAATCACTGAGTGAAATTTTGCCTTCCTGCACCAGTAGCAGCAGCGAAAATGCGGTGAATTGTTTGGAAACGGAGGCTAAGTTGAAAATGGTGTCCGGTGTTACCGGCGTGCGGGTTGCCACATCCGCCATGCCCCGGCAGCTGTACCATGTTGCGCCGTTATCGGTATGTACCATGACGATAACGCCGGGCTCATCCGGCGAAAAGCCCGCTGTCAGCGCATTCAGTGCCGTTTGCATTATTGTTTCTCTCTTATTTTTACAGGGCAGGTTTATTTTAAGACTAAATGCGCTGAAAAATATTGTCGAGAAGATACTGAGATACGCCGTCAGCGGCTTAAGGTAGTGTTCAGATTAACTGGTGCGTTTAAAACACTGGCTGTGTTGCAGGACAAAATCGATAAAACAGCGCAGCCGGGGAGAAAGTGCCTGACTGCGGTAATACACCGCATTAATCGGCAGTTTGTTTTCATACGTGTATGACGTCAGAACCTGACGAAATTCCCCGTTTTCGCGCATTTCGTGTGTCACAAAATCAGAGATACAGGCAATTCCCGCGCCGGAACGTGCCAGATTGCAGATAATTTCCCCGCTGCTCGCGGCCAGTGACGGGGTAATTTTCAGTCCCTTTTTATTGCCGTTATACAGCGGCCAGGTATTCAGGCTTTCCGGCGTGATAAATCCCAGCAGAGTGTGCTGCGCCAAATCTTCCGGCGTTTTCGGTTCACCATGTTGCTGAAGATAACGCGGACTGGCCAGAATCCGCTGGCGGGTGTAGCCCATCAGCGTGGCATGCAGGGAAGAATCTGCCAGCGGACCGAAGCGGAATGCGATATCGGTTTGTTTTTCCAGTAAATTGGTGATGCCTTCATAGTTAGTCAGTTCAAGGCGGATTTGCGGATAACGTTCATGGAATTGTGTCACCAGCGGTGCTATCACATGGAGCTGAACTGGCGTTGAGGCATCAATACGCAGTGTGCCGGAGGGGATCTCTTTGTGGTTCATCAGCACATCTTCCGCTTCCTGTGCCAGTTGCACCACATCACGGGCTTTTTGTAAGAACAATGCGCCTTCTTCACTCAGTTTAAGCCGCCGCGTGGTGCGGTACAGCAGCGTACTGTTCATCTTTTCTTCAAGACGCAGCAGGGCGCGGCTGATGGCGGAAACCGTCAGCCCGTTTTGTGCGGCAGCGGCCGTAACGGAGCCGCTGTCAACGACGGCAATAAATGCCCGCATTTCTTCCAGAGTGATTTTCATTGTTGCGTTTTATTCAATTGTTTTTTGCAGATTAGCGGCTGTTTCCGCAAAAATCAATGTGGCAGAATCGCCGTCCTGACAACACTGTGACGTTGTTTTTTATTCTGAGGACATTATGCGAACAAATACTGCTCTGTTATCCCTGTCTGTCGGCGCATTTGCTATCGGGGCAACGGAATTTTCCCCGATGGGCATGCTGCCGGAAATCGCTGGGTCACTGGCTGTTTCCATTCCTGCCGCCGGGATGCTGGTTGTGGTGTATGCACTGGGCGTGATGCTGGGTGCACCGGTAATGACGTTACTGCTGATCCGGCGTTCGCCCAAAGCGGCACTGATTTTCCTGATGAGCATCTTTACGGCAGGTAATGTGCTGTCGGCACTGGCGCCGGATTACAATACACTACTGTTTGCCCGCTTTATCACCAGTCTGAATCACGGTGCATTTTTCGGTATCGGCGCTATGGTGGCGACACGGGTGGTGGCCAAAGGCAAAGAAGCCGGGGCGATTGCGGGCATGTTTATGGGGCTGACCATTGCCAATATCGGCGGCGTTCCGGCGATCACCAAACTGTCTCAGGTACTGGGCTGGCGTGAATCCTTCTGTGTGGTCAGTCTTCTCGGCCTGCTGACAATGGCGGCGCTGTTGCGATCACTGCCGCGTAATATGCAGGGACAAGAACTTAATCTGTGCCGTGAATTACAGGTACTGACCCGTCCGGCGGTATTACTGGCAATGTTGTGTACTGTGCTGGGTGCCAGTGCCATGTTTACGTTTTATACCTATATTGCCCCCGCACTGACCTTTATCTCGTCTGTGCCGGAAACGCAGATCAGCATCATGCTGGTTCTGGTCGGGCTGGGCTTCACACTGGGGAATTATCTGGGCGGAGTATGGGCAAACCGTTCTGTTTCCCGCACATTGTACGGATTATTTGCACTGCTGGCTCTGACAATGGTTCTGTTTCCGCTCATGGCTCGTGACACTGTCACTGCGGGGATCATGCTGGTTATCTGGGGTGCGGCCAGTTTTGGTATCGTTCCGCCGCTTCAGGTAAAAGTGATGCAGGTGGCCTCAGAAGCTCAGGCGCTGGCCTCATCAGTCAATATCGGTGCCTTTAATCTCGGCAATGCAGTCGGTGCCGCGCTGGGCGCATCGGTGCTGGCAAACGGTGGTGATTATGCCGGTGTCAGTTATGCGGGTGCAGCGGTAGCCGCCGCCGGATTAGTGGTGCTGCGGATAACCTTACGCCGGACAAAATCGCAGAAGCCTGTTTCAGATGCAGAGCAATGCACGACTATATAAATGAATCAGCAGGTTAAAATAGTATGGCAGTCCGTGATGTAAATCCACGGACTGCTTGTCTTTTATGCGGGTTATTGATTAGAGTGGTGAATTCTGTTTACTGATAACCGGTGATTTTGCTATGACAATCTCTTCTGACACAACATTCCGTACTTTGTATCCGGCCATTGAGCCTTATGAGACCGGTTTTCTCGATGTTGGTCATGGTCACCGGATCTATTACGAACGTACCGGCACACCCGGTGCGAAACCGGCTGTTTTCCTGCACGGCGGGCCCGGCGGCGGAATCAGCCCGGAATACCGGCGTTATTTTGATCCAGCCCGTTATGATGTGCTGTTGTTTGACCAGCGCGGTTGCGGGCGTTCAACGCCACATGCGGAAATTGCCCATAACACCACATGGGATCTGGTGGAGGACATTGAGCGGCTGAGAAAGCATATCTGTGTCAGTAAATGGCTGGTATTCGGCGGCTCCTGGGGCTCGAGCCTCGCACTGGCATACAGTGAAACGCATCCGCAGCAGGTCAGTGAAATCATTTTGCGCGGTGTGTATACCGTGACAGAGGCGGAACTGAACTGGTATTACCAATTTGGTGTTTCACAGATGTTCCCGGAAGAGTGGGAAGCTTTCCTGGCACCGGTTCCGGTGCAGGAACGGTACAATATGATTGCTGCCTATCATGAACTGCTGACCGGTGATGATATTCAGGTTCAGCTGGCGGCAGCTAAAGCCTGGACTCTGTGGGAAGGGAAAACCACCACACTGTTACCGGATGCAGAACATCTGGATGAATTTACCGGTGACCATTTCGCCATCGCCTTTGCCCGGCTGGAAAATCACTATTTTTATCACCGGTGCTGGCTGGAGGAAGGACAGTTACTGCGTGATATTCACCGGCTGCAGGGTATTCCGGGAATTATTGTTCACGGCCGTTATGATATGCCGTGTCCGGCAACCTTTGCGTGGCATCTGCATAAAGCCTGGCCGGGATCTGTGCTGCATCTGATTGAAGGTGCAGGGCACGCGATGTCTGAACCGGGGATCCGGGATCAGTTGCTGCGGGCCACAGACTATTTTGCCGGTCAGGGGTCATGACCGGTAATTTACAGGGTATTTTGGGGCTGGTGATCACCAGTTCCGTGCTGATTGCCATTCCGGGGCCGAGTATTCTGTTTCTGGTCGGCCAGGCGTTGTCTGCCGGGAAGAAAAATGCCCTGAAAGGCGTGGCGGGAAATACCATCGGTATGTACTGCATTGCGGTATTGCTTTCTTGCGGAATTGGCGCGGTGCTGATGTCTTCTCCGCAGATCCTGATGATAATCCGTCTGATCGGGGCATTCGTCCTGTTGCTGATTGGCTGGCAGTATGTCCGGGCATCCCGTATCAGTATGGCGATGGATGTTCCGGCGAATAAAGGCCATCAGTCATTTTTTGCCGGTATTATTGTCGGGGCTGCGAACCCGAAATCCGTGATTATGTTCGGTACGATTGTCCCCGGATTTACCGGTGAAATTCCGCCGGAGATGTCTGCGACCACCGTCTTACTGCTGATGTCGCTGATCCCGATAGCCCTGGGCATTGTTATCGATATTATCTGGGTTTATGCCGCTCATGCTGTTAAATCCGCGTCATTTTTCCGGGGGAACAGTCTGCGCTGGTTTAATCTGTGCGGCGGTATCCTGATGATCCTTATGGCATTCCTGCTGGCGGTGGCATCGGTAATTTAATCCTCACCGGTAACCGGCGTATACACCAGCAACCGGTTGGATTTATCGATATCAAATGTCAGGGACGCATACTCGTAGGTTTCCCGTCTGCCGTTAAATTCAATTTCACGGATGCCGTTACAGGGCTGATATATTTCGTGTTTATTCCACAACGTGTCAAAAGCCGCAGATTCCTGACATAACGCTGTTATCATCCGCTGAATATTGGGGTCATGCTTTGTTCTGGCATAATCCCGGCGGAAACTGGCCAGCAGACGCTGAGCATCGGTTTCCCAGTCTGTAAAGCGGGTCTGATAGCGGGGATCGGTAAACAGCAAATAGAGAAAGTTGCACATCCCGGGCTGTGATTCAGAGAAGTGCAGGTAACGATCCGCTTTTTCATTATACGCCAGCACATCCCAATGCAGATTCAGCACATAGCAGAGATAATTATCCGGAAAATCATCCAGCATCCGGGTGATAACCGGTGGCACATGATGTTCCGTATCTCCGGAGGCTTCCGGAGCCCGCTGGTGGGCCAGCAGATACAGGTGCTGGCGTTCTGCTTCATTCAGACGCAGTGTCCGTGCCAGGTTGTCCAGAAAGCGGGTGGATACCCCGATTTCACGTCCCTGTTCCAGCCAGGTGTACCAGGTCAGGCCCACCCCGGCGAGTGCGGCGACTTCCTCACGGCGCAGACCCGGAGTACGGCGGCGTGAAGTATGCGGCAGCCCCACACATTCCGGGGTCAGGCTTTCGCGTTTGGTGCGTAAAAAATCAGCCAGTTCCGGCCGTGTGCGCGGGTTTTCACTCATTATCTGATGCCTTATGCTATGTTGCCCTGAGTTCCTGTCACTATTAGTAATAGTATAAACGGTTAAATTGTAACAGGATAACGACCTGATTATAGTCTCATTCCTGCTTTTAAAAATGGCAAAATGAGAAAAACATGAATCAGCAACAACGTATTGCACTGTGTGTATTAGTCCTCGCCGGGTTTGTCACTATTTTTGATCTGTTTGTCGTCAATGTGGCGATAGTCAGTATCGAACGTGGTTTACAGGCCGGTTTCACTGAACTGACACTGATTATTGCCGGGTATGAACTGGCTTTCGGCCTGCTGCTGATTACCGGCGGGCGGCTGGGGGATATTTACGGACGCCGCCGGTTATATCAGGCCGGAATGGCCTTTTTCACACTGGCGTCACTGTTGTGTGCTGCCGCACCGACAGCTTTATTACTGGTGATTGCCCGTTTTATTCAGGGACTGGCTGCCGCATTACTGTTCCCGCAGGTGTATGCCGGGATACGCCTGAATTTTGATGAAACACAGGCAAGAAAAGCATTCGGCTGGCTGGGTATGACGCTGGGGCTGGCCGCGATTGCCGGTCAGGCACTGGGAGGCTGGCTTATTACCCTGAATCTGTTTGATATGAGCTGGCGGCTGATTTTTCTGGTTAATCTCCCTGTTGGTATTCTGGCTCTGGTATTGTCCCGCCATTTACAGGAGGGGCGCGCTGTGGACGGACTCACCACTGACTGGCCGGGCGTACTATTATCCGCCGCAGGAATTACCGCATTTCTGTTACCGCTTCTGATGTTACCGGTTTGGGGTCTGACACTTTTTAGTACCGGATTGCTGCTTACGGGTATGGTTCTGTTGTTCTGTTTTGTTCGTTATCAGCAGCATTTATCACGCACCGGACAAACGCCGCTGTTTGATATTGCCGTACTGAGCAACCGGCCATTTGTTACCGGCACCGGCGCTGTATTGTGTGTCTATGCCACCTCATCTGCATTTCCGCTGATACTTTCCCTGTTACTGCAAAACGGTATGGGGGCTACGCCGCTGGAAGCAGGACTGATTTTTGTGCCGTCCAGTATCGGCTTTGTTATTGCCTCCTTTATTACCCCGCGAATGATTATCGGGCGGGGCGAACAGGTGATTTATTACGGTGCATTAGGGTATGCCGCCAGTTATCTGGTATTAATCGCCGGGCTGAATTTCCTGCCGCAAAGCACCGCAAATACGATACTCAGTCTGTTTCTGTTTTTGGTCGGGTTCACACAGGGCATGATTATGACCCCGATGCTGAACATTGTGCTGTCCCGGGTTACACCGGCACAGGCCGGGATGGCATCCGGACTGACGGCCACATTGCAACAGATTGGTGCGGCAACCGGTGCAACCGCAGTATCGGTTATTTTACAGTTTTCACTCCGGCACAGCGGAGATACTGTAATGTTATCCGCCCCGGCCGCAGTTTACAGTGTCAGTCTCGGGTTTAATGTGCTGATGGCACTGTGTGCCGCATATCTGATTTACCGCATAACACGCGTCCGGCAGCCGGAAATAGTTTCCTGTCTGTAGTGCATCATTACGGATGTATTAAAAAAAGAAAATATCCCGAATTGTGTATTTTCAGCCAATGTGGTACCACGTAATGTACGAATAACAGCTGATACAGGGAGTTGTCTGATGATTACAATTTCACACCTTGACCATCTGGTTCTGACGGTGGCTGATGTTGAAAAAACCTGCGATTTTTACCACCGCGTACTGGGTTTTTCGGTCATTACATTTCGCGGGGATCGCAGGGCTTTAGTGTTTGGCCGTCAGAAAATTAATTTACATCAGGCAGGAAATGAATTTCTGCCGAATGCGGATAAACCGGTACCCGGCTCAGCAGATCTCTGCTTTCTCACCGGAACTCCGGTTGAACAGACGCTGGCGCATCTGGCAAAAGAGAAAATTGTTGTGGAAGAGGGGCCGGTGGAACGCACGGGGGCAACCGGCCCGATAATATCGGTCTATTTCCGTGACCCGGATTTAAACCTGATCGAGATTGGCCTGCCGGTGACGTCCCGGCCGGTATAAGCGGATAACAAAACCGCAAATCAATATCAGCACTATTGCAGCACAGATGAGTGCTGCAATGACATTTCCCTGTAAGGAGAACGCGGACACCATTATGCCACCGACAGCAGAGCCGGCAGCAATACCGGTGTTGAAAAAGGCGATATAAAGTGACCCGGTTATTTCAATCGCTTGTGCGCTGTAGCGGATCATCCAGTTCATCAGCGTCACAGATACGCCGCCGTATGCCATTCCCCAGAGCGTGAGAATGATGGTGTGTGATACAGGGACGGCAGGCAACAGGAGTAACCCTGTCAGGCTCAGGGCAATACCGCCGGTAATGCAGAATACGGCACGGAACAGATGACGACCGGACAATAACCCCAGCACGAAATTACCGGCAATACCTGCAATGCCATACAGCGCCAGTAACCCGCTGAGTTCATGTGCCTGCAACTGAGGATCCCGTTGCAGAAGCGGGCGGACAAAGGTAAATGCCATAAAGTGGGCAGTCACCAGCAGTAATGTGATCAGCAAGCCTGTCCGGATAACTGGGCGGCGGAGCTGGGTCAGAAAATCACGGACAACCGGTGCCTGAACCGGCGGCAGAGAGGGAAGATTCAGCATCAGCAGCAACACCGCCAGGGAAAACAGGCTCATGATACCAAACACGCCACGCCAGCCGACCCATTCACCGAGGATCACCCCGGCAGGGATTCCCAGTACGGATGCGGCGGCAACACCGGCAAATATCAGAGATGTGGCAAGTGCCACATGCCGGGAATCGACCAGCCTGACAGCTATTCCGCCGGCGATTGCCCAGATCCCGCCGATACTGAGCCCGACAATAATCCTGGCCGCGACCAGAACAGAGAAGTGGGTGGCTGTTGCCGCACAGATATTGGCCACCATTAATAACAGCATCAGTGTCATCAGCAGATAACGGCGGTTCACGCGGCCGGTGAACAGAATAATCAGGGGGGAACAGAGCGCAGCGACCAGGGCCGGTATGGTTAGCATCAGGCTGACATACGCCTGCGGCACCCGGAACTCTGCCGCAACCGGTGTCAGTAACCCGACCGGCAGCATTTCCGTAGTCACCACAGCAAAGGTTGCGAGAGTCAGCGCAACAACAGAAAACCATCCCCGGCGGGCTGGCGGCAATGAAAGTGATAAACAATGACTGTCTGACATACATTCCTCATGGTAATAACTTTACTTGAGAAGAGAGTCTATCTGCGCCAGTATGACAGATAAATATCACCTTTGGCCAAACACCGGGGACAAATCGTGGCAGATAAAAATGGTTTACTGCTGGATAATTTATTCGATGTACTGGTTTTTGTACGGGTCAGTGAAACCGGTAATTTCACATCGGCAGCTGAAAAGTTACAGATTTCACGTTCCGCTGCCGGAAAGTGCCTTCAGCGACTGGAAAACCGTGTCAGTACCCGTCTGCTTCACCGGACCACACGGCGGTTGCGTCTAACGGAAGAGGGCGAACGTTTTTATCTGCATGCCAAACGGATATTATCCGAGGTGGATGATGCGGAAAATGCATTATATGAAGGCAGACAGAAACCTTCCGGCACATTGCGGGTCGCTGTTCCTGTGGTTTTTGGCCGCAATTATGTGATGCCGGTTATACAACAGTATGCCGCACAATGGCCCGAAGTTGATATTGATGTCAGTTTTTCGGATGATTACTGTGATCTGGTTCAGGAAGGTATTGATGTGGCAGTGCGTATTGGCGGTAATGATGACAGCCGCCTGGTGCGCAAAGTTCTGGCGCCTCATCGCCTGGTGACCTGTGCGTCACCGGGTTATCTGGCACGGCATGGTATACCGGAAACACCGGAACAGTTAACAGCACATGAGTGTCTGATCTTCCGTCACCGGGGGCGAAATGTTCCCTGGCAGTTTATGCGGGATAAAAACGTTCAGTTGTATCCGGTCAGTGGCCGGTTCAGCCTGGGAGATACCGGCGCGGTTCTTGATGCTGCACTGGCTGATGGCGGAATCTGTCAGCTTGGTGCTTTTCTGGCCGGGCCTGAGATAGCGAAAGGAATATTGCAGCCGGTACTGACTGCATTTACACTGCCGGGCGAGCCCGTGTGTGCGGTATATCCGTCAAAACAATTTCTGGCACCGAAAGTCCGTGAATTTCTCAATACACTGGAAACACAATGGCAGGGGAAAGCCGTATGGGAATCCCCGCAAATCACCCATAAGGAATAACTGATGACAGATAGTGAATTTCTGGCTCAGGCGATAGCACTGGCCCGCCGGAATGTCGAAAAGGGCGGTCGCCCGTTTGGTGCCGTTGTGGTCAGAAACGGGGAAATTGTCGGTGAAGGGGTTAATCAGATGCTTGAACTGCATGACCCTACCGCCCATGCGGAATTGCTGGCTCTGCGCCATGCCGGTAACCACCTCCGGCAGACCCGGCTGGAAGATTGCGTAGTGTATGCCAGCGGACAGCCATGCCCGATGTGTCTTGCCGCAATGCGGATGGCGGGTGTGACCCGTGCCGTCTATGCATATTCCAATGCAGATGCGGAACCTTATGGTTTATCAACAGCATCCATTGCACTGGCTTTACGGGCAGATCCGCATGAACAGCCGGGTTTCTCTTTTACACAGAAAAAACCGGAAGGTGAGCCGTCACTGTATGATTTCTGGCAGCAAAAACAGAACTGATTATCATTGCCACTGATGCTGCCGGGTTTCCGGCAGCCGGTATTCCTGATATCATACCCGCCGGTATCCTCTGCCGGTTTTGTATTTTTTACCTTCTGTATTTTCCGCTCTGTTTCACATCCCTCTTATTTATCCTCTGAATATGCTGCTGTTTATCTGCAGTGCGCCCTCGGTCTGCCTGTCATTTCGCCTGTTTTACCTTCCCCTGATGAGTGAATTCAATCCGTAACCCGTTTATTTTCATTTTGTTATACAGGATTTTTATGATTTCACCTTATACATTGCCAGTACTGGCATTCACGGTATTTTTTACCGGCATCACTGAATTTATGGTTTCACCGATGCTCACGCCGCTGGCGGCTGCATTTGATGTCACACCCGCGCAAGCCTCATGGCTGATTGCGGTGTATACCTTATCGTATGCAGTGGCTGCACCAGTACTGGGACGATTATCAGACCGTATCGGCCGTTACCGGATGTTACGTGCCGCATTATTGCTGTTTGTGGCAGATGGTATCGCCTTGTCGCTGGCACCGTGTTTCAGTGTGGCTGTGGGCTTGCGTATTCTGGGTGGTCTGGCGTCTGCTGCGCTGATCCCATCAGTTTTTGCACTGATTGCGGAACAATTCCCGCATGACAGACAGGCTTCCGCGATGGGACTGGTAATGACCGGTATGACCGCCGGTATTATCTCCGGCCCGGTGATTGCCGGATGGCTGACAGTCCGCTGCGGCTGGTATGCACCTTTTCTGCTGACTGCAGCCGGAAGTCTGGTCATGTGGATAGCCTGCTGTTTTGTGTTCCGCGGTGTCAACCGGACTTCCTCTCAATCGTCAATCCGGCCCGGTAAATGTTATTCACCGGCGTTATCGGGGCTGATCGCGGCAAAAGGTCTGTGGAACGGTACTGCAGTGGTTATGTTTGTTCTTAGTGGTGAATTGCTGCGTGACCGGTTCGGGCTGAATACAGAAACGATCGGGCTTATTAGTGCAATATTCGGTGGCGGGTTACTGACCGGGAATCTTTTGATGCCGCTGTTCCGGCGGTTAAGCGGCACAGATACCCGGCTGCTGCTCATCAGCCTGATAGTGATGAGCGTGATGATTGCGGGTTTTATCAGCGGAACAGGCGGGCTTCCGGGGATGATGTTGTGGATGTTATTGCAGGGATGCGCTTTGGGGATTGCCGCTCCCGTCAGTACAGCCATCATTGCTGAGCATGCCGGAACACGTAAAGGAGAGGCTCTGGCATTGTCAGAAAGCATGAATAATCTGAGCATCTTTATTTTATTACCGGTGGCAGCAGCACATCAGGATAGTCAGATATTATTACCCGCAGTTACCGCGCTATTGTTTTGTGCTACGGCACTGACGGGGTGTATTCTCAGCCCGATATATTGCAAAAAGTAATAATAACGAGAGAAATTATCTCTTCCGGAACTCATTGATACCGATCACGTTTACCCGAAGCGAAAATCAATATCATTTACGCTGTATATATAAATATATAACGATAACAGTAAAACGATAAAGGATGGTTCTATGACGACTAAATATATTTCGCGGGCACTGCTGCCTGCGCTGATTTCTGTTGCCCTTTTTCCGGCGCAGCAGGCACTGGCAGATACCATAATTGTGACGGACAAGCCTTCTCATATCACTCCGCAAACACAAGCCGGTGCCGGTTTTGTGGCGACCGATATTGATATGGGGCCGCTTGGTACCCGCCAGTGGCTGGATATTCCCTACAGCAGCAATACAGTCAGCGAAGCGATGATCCGTAATCAGCAAAGTAAAAGTGTCAGTGAAATGCTGAAATATCTGCCGTCTTCCCAGATGCAGGCCCGCGGCGGTATGGATGTGGGCCGTCCGCAGAGCCGGGGTATGCAGGGCAGCGTGGTGGAAAACAGCAGGCTGAACGGCCTGAATATTGTCTCCACCACCGCGTTTCCGGTGGAAATGCTGGAGCGGCTGGATGCCGTGAACAGCCTGACCGGCGCAATTTACGGCCCGGCCAGCCCTTCCGGTCAGTTTAATTTTATCTCTAAACGGCCGACACAGGATCCGCTGCACCGGGTGACGGTAGGATATCAGAACCGTAATGCTTACAGCGCGCATCTGGATCTCGGCGGTCAGGTGGATGAAGAGAAGACTTTCGGCTACCGCCTGAATTTACTGGATGAAGAGGGGGAAGGTTATGTCCGGAACAGTAAAATCCGCCGTCAGCTGGCCGCAGTTGCCCTGGACTGGCAGATCCGGCCGGGAACACAAATACAGCTGGATGCCAGTCACTATCATTTTGTGACCAAAGGATTTCCCGGCAGCTTTGGTTACGGCCCGGATATTGATTTACCGAATGCACCGGACAGCTCCAACCCTGACCTTGCACTGAATACCGCCGGTAATGACCTGACGACAGATACCGTCAGTACCCGTTTCACCCATTATATGAATGATGACTGGTCACTGAGCGGCGGTATCGGCTATCAGCAGGCGGATCGGGCAATGCGCTCCGTTTCGTCGCAAATTCTGGACAGTAAAGGGACAATCAGCCGCTCGATCACCGATTCTCCGGCAGCCGGTCGTTTCCGTGTGCTGAGTAATAATCTTGCCCTGAACGGTCAGTTTGATACCGGTTCGGTAAACCATGATGTGGCACTCGCCACCACCGGTTATACCTGGTCAATTTACAGTGCTAAAGAGCGGGGTAAAACCTTTCAGCTCGGCAATACCAATATGTATGACCCGTCTTCCATGACCGAGCCTTCAGATGGCCGCATCAGAACCGGCGGGGAACGCTACAAAGCCAGTGAAAACCAGCAGCAGAGCATTATCATTGGTGACACTGTCACTTTTAACCCGCAGTGGTCTGCCATGGTGTATGTCAGCCAGAGCTGGATCACGACCCGTAACTTCGATAAGCAGGGACACAAAACTGACCGTGACCAGCAGACCGGTACCAGCCCGAATATGGCGCTGATGTACAAAATCACTCCGGATGTGATGACCTATATCAGTTATGCCGATTCTCTCCAGCCCGGGGATACCGCGCCGGATGATGATAAAGTCAAAAACCGGGGTGAAACACTCAGCCCGTACCGCAGTACACAATATGAATGGGGTATTAAAGCCAATACCGGCAATATGAACCTGAGTGCCGCGGTTTTCCGCCTCAAACGGCCGTTTGCTTATACTGATAGCGACCAGATCTTTAAAAAACAGGGCGAACAGGTGAATGACGGGCTGGAACTGACCGCCACCGGCAATGTCTGGCAGGGGCTGAATATCTACAGCGGTGTCACGTTCCTGAAAGCAGAGCTGACGGATACGGGTAATAACCAAACTGAGGATAAACGGGTTGTCGGGGTGCCGAAAGTACAGGCAAACCTGCTGATGGAATACAGCCTGCCGTCTGTTCCGCAGTGGGTATACAGTGCCAATATTCATTACACCGGCAAACGGGCGGCAAATGATACCAACACCAGCTGGGCGGACAGCTATACCACACTGGATCTCGGTGCCCGCTATACCACTCAGATAGAAAATGTGCCGGTCACGCTGCGGATCTCTGCGGATAACGTTACCAATGAGCATTACTGGGCGTCTATTTTCCCCGGCAACAGTAACGGCAAAAATGGCGGTGCTAATGCCTTTACCGGCGCAGGCCGTGAATTCCGGGCCACCGTATCATTTGATTTTTAACACGGAGGCAGCGTGATGCGGCACTATTTATCAGCGTTATGCCTGTTATTTGTCAGTATCTGCGCTTTCAGTACCCCGGCGGAAACCCCGCCGGAACCGGCACTGCGGATAGCAACACCGTGGCCGGCGCAGAATGCGATTATTATGATGCTGGGTTACGGCGGTAATATCATCGGAACCTCGCGGGTTGCCAAACAGATCCCGCTGTTCCGTCAGATGCTGCCGCAGATTGATAATGTGCCGGTCATCGGCACCACCGGCGGAAATGAGCTGAATATTGAACAAATTCTGAGTCTGAGGACAGATATTTTATTTATTCATGACGGGATCCGCGTTCCGCAGCAGGAGGTACTGGCACAGGCCGGTGTCCGTGTGCTGGCTTTTAAAGCCAACAGTATGGATGCGCTGCGGGAGCGGGTAAAACTGACCGGTGAGGCGCTTGGTCCGGATGCGGCAGAGAAGGCGGCGCAATATGAGCGCTATTTCCGTGACAATATCCGCCGCGTGCAGGAACGGCTGAAAAATGTTCCTGCCTCTGCCCGTCTGCGGGTGTATCACAGCATGGGAAACCCGTTATATACCTCAGGGCGACCGTCGCTTAATCAGGACTGGATGGATCTGGCCGGCGCGGTCAATGTGGCAGAAAACTGGTTTCCTGCACACAGCAGCGCGAACGGAGAGGTATCATCAGAGCAGATTATCGCGGTTGATCCGCAGGTGATTATTGCGATGAACCGGCGGGATGCGGAATTTATTCAGCAATCGCCGCAATGGCAGTCAATTGATGCCGTGCGTAACGGGCGGGTCTATACCAATCCGCGTGGTATGTTCTGGTGGTGCCGCGAAACGTCAGAGGAGGCATTGCAGTTTCTCTGGCTGGCCACAGTGCTGTACCCGGACGCTTTTGCGGACATTGATATGAGAAATGAAACAGCCACGTTTTATCAGGCGTTTTATGGGATTACGCTGACACCGCAGCAGATCACGGATATTCTGCAACCGGAGTGATCCGGACATACCGTCACCGGTTTTCCGGTGACGGTAATATCACCTGTTATACTTTCACAAATTCAATATGCTGCAGCAATCCACCGCCGGAAAGGGAACGGTCCTCATGGAATGTCAGCACAATATCGCCTTCCTCGAGGTTCACCTGTGTCTCCCGGTAAATGACCGGGCCGTAATTTGAGCCGGATTTATACGGTGTCAGCACCGTTTTGGTTAAATCTGTCAGATGGGCATCGGTGATGATTTTTCCGGCCTGTTCAATCCGCAGCTGAGTTTCATAATCAAAACTGAGGGAGTTGGTCATATAGGCATAATACAGCCGGATATTATACTGCCCGGCGCTTCTGACCGGCAGTGTGACCGGGTCTCCGCCTCTGTCATAGCTGCGGGGTTCAGTCGCGGACAAGTAATTATAGCTGCCGTTAGCAGAGGAATTTCCGGCGGTCAGAAACAGATTGCCGAGATAGACCGTATGATTTTCAGCATTAACCGGATTGGCGGCGATATCGCCGCGTTCAGGACAGACCCGTGTGGATTTTTGCTGCGCGCCGTAAGTCAGGTGATCCTGAATATTGGTGTATCCGGATGTCCAGTAAATAACGGAGCGTTTGGCCTGGCTTTCCGGGTCATAAAAATCATCATTCTCGGTGTAATTGTTGATTTCTGCGGTCAGTACGTCCTTAAACATAATATCCGCCTGTTCCGTCAGGGCTTTGCTGTACTTTTCCAGTACATCAGAGGCATAGCCCCAGCTCTTGCCGAATACCAGGGTATCGCGCAGCGTAAAGAAATAGAGCAGGCAGGACAGGGCACACACCCCGCACAGCCGGACAATACCTCTGCTTTTTGCGGTATTGATGCTGAGAATACATAACCGGCGCATATCCGCGACAGCAATTTCATTGCGCACCACAATCAGGTGGCGCGCCTCTTCTGTCGGTGAATTCTGCCAGGAACTGATAGCATCCTGCAGACTTTCGGCATCTTTGCGGACGGCCTGATATTCCGATTCCAGCCATTCAGAGGTATTTTTCATCAGTGTTTCCTGAATAATACCAATAACATCCACTTCCTTTGGCTCTGTCATTTTTTTATAAACTAATTTCAGCACCATGCTGAGAATGGTGGTGGCAATTCCCTGCGGTGAAGTGGCAGGTACGGCGAAAGAGGCGGGCGGGATCATATTCAGTGCCTGTAACGTCAGCATATGCAACTGTGGCTGGGTACTTTCTGCGGCAAGGTGAAAGGCAGAAGTCTGAGTCATAATGTTTCTCCGGCAGATAATAAACAGATAAGGGGAAATCAGTTTATGGCTGCTTATCTGCCGGTAACAGACTCATTTTTATCAGATTTATGAGAAACGCTATTACAGAGGTTTTTCCATAACCTGCGGGTGATATTCACTGACCGGGTAAGCATTCAGTTCTGTTTCTGAATCCCGGGAAGCAGAAAAATGATAGCGGTACGCGGAATATCCGGCATTGCTGACATAAATAGTTACCTGCTGGTTTTACGCTGTTTAAAACAGCCTGCCGGATAAATTAAACCGGAATCTGAAAGGTTTATAAAATATTATCCGTCAAATCAATAGAGTGACGCTATTTTTCTGAAAAATTAGGAATTTTCCTTGTTGTGATAAATGACTGTAGTACCTTGATATTATTCTGATTTTACAATTCAACATAAAATGACACGATAGTATTTCGTGCCCTGGTATGCTAAAACACGGTGTGCTGAAAATCAGAAAAGCAGTTTAATTGATTTTTTTTAAAAGGAAATTTTCAGATGATGTTTATCGACAGGGTTATTCACCTGGTGCTCAGTGGTATTATTATCGTAGGTGTCTATCAGTTTTATTTCTTTACGCAACGTCATATGGTCAGGCCGGTTAAAACATTTAACTCTGCACTGGATGAAAAAATTCCTTTCTGGCCCTGGTGGTCCTGGATCTACAGCTTTCTTTATTATCCGGCGATTCTCTATCTGAACTGGATTATTCAGGATTCACGTCAGTTTATCATCATCGTATTCAGCTATGTTATCCTGTTACTGATGCAGATGTTTTTCTTTGTGGTGTATCCGGTTGCCACGCCGCCGCACTGGCGTGAAATGAATACCGGGAAGAAAGCGTCCGAAAAATTCCTGCTGTTTGTGCAGAAATTCGACGATACATCCAACTGTTTCCCGAGCATGCACGTCTCTGTTGCCACATTAACCGCGCTGCTGGCCTATGCCACTCTCGGACCATGGGTATTCATGTTCCCGCTGTTAATCGCCTTATCCTGCATGTTCACCAAACAGCATTATATTATTGATTTACCGGGAGGTGCCGTACTCGGCTGGCTGGCTTATCAATGTTATGTAGTATTAATATAATACCCTCATGACTTAATTGCCGCATTCAGTGCGGCATTTTTTTTGCCCGGATTCTGGTTATATTCACTGATACTGAAAAAATTCAGACTGAGCCAGGCGAGGATCATATAGATGATAAGTCCGGCAATATCGGTAAGGTAAGTTCGGTTTAAGGGCATTTGTTGATTCCGTTCAACAAAAAACCTGCAAAATGCAGGTTTTTCGGTATACCTTACTATTCCTTTTTTCCGGCGGAATATCAATGCGCCATACGCGCAAATCCATCCGCCAGATCACGCTTCAGGTCATCAACATCTTCCAGCCCGATTTGCAGGCGCAGTGTCCGTCCGCCCGGATTCCACTGTGTGACGGTGCGGTATTCTGCGCAATCAAACGGCGTGATCAGACTTTCAAAACCACCCCAGGAATAACCCATGCCGAAGATGGAAAGGCCGTCCAGTAATCTGCCGACATCATCCTGTGTAAATTTCGGATCCAGCACCACCGAGAACAGGCCGGAAGAGCCGGTGAAGTCCCGTTTCCAGATCTCGTGCCCCGGACAGTCCTCAAAGGCCGGATGCAGCACGCGGATCACTTCCGGACGTGATTTCAGCCAGTGTGCAATATCCAGCGCCCGTGACTGCGCTTCTTTCAGGCGGATTGACAGAGTACGCAACCCGCGCAGTGCCAGGAAGCAATCTTCCGCACCCGGCAGCATTGCCATCAGATCATAGGTTTCCCGCAGTTTCGGCCACCATTCCGCGTTGGCGGAGACAATCCCCATCAGCAGATCGGAATGGCCGCCCAGGTATTTGGTACCGGCCTCAAGGGAGAGGTCACAGCCCATATCATGCGCCCGGAAAAACAGCGGGGTTGCCCAGGTGTTGTCAATAATCGTCGCGATATTGTATTTTTTCGCCACCGCCGTGATGGCCGGAACATCCTGAACCTCAAAACTCTGCGAGCCCGGGGACTCCAGGAAAATCGTGCTGGTGTTGCTTTTTATCAGAGACTCAATATCACCGCCGATCATCGGATCGTAATAGGTAATGGTGATCCCCATTTTTTCCAGCAGGCCACGGCAGAAATTGCGGGTCGGACGATAAACACTGTCCGGCATCAGCAGGTTATCGCCGCTTTTCAGTGTGGTCAGCAGCGCCAGTACAATGGCGCCCAGCCCGGACGGTGACAGCACAGTTCCTTCGGCGCCTGCAAGGGCGCTCCAGGATTGCTCGAGATTTTTAATGGTCGGCGTGCCCGCAGTGCCGTAGTTAAACTCAGCCCGGTTATTGAGCAGGGCATCCATAGTCGGGAAAACCACCGTAGATCCCCGGTAAACCGGAGCATTAACAAAACCGGATTGTGACGCCGGGTCGCGTCCCAGCTGCGTTATCTGTGTATCAATATGAAAATCTGAAACGGTTTTTTTAGTCATAACATCCTCACGCGTAATACGTCATTATTCATTTACAGCGTTATTCGAAAAATTTAAAGAACGGAGAGAGACACAACAGCACGCCGAAGAAGATAATAAACCAGACTGTTGCACCTTTGAATTTATGTAAGACCGGCACGCGGTAAACCAGATAGCACGGGATCAGGCAGGAAACCACGCCGAATAACGGCCCGCCGAGCTGCATAAAGAACAGAATCGAGAAGCGGGTGGAGACCCAGAACCACAGGGACAGGATCACCCCGATACACACACCGTAATGCAGCACGGTCTGATTAATACGCTCCTGCGGCATAAAGCGGGTCAGGATATTCACCACGATACCTTTAATCGCTTCCTGGAAACCCAGATAAATGCCGAGAAACGCGGTCAGAATCGCGAAAATATTCAGCATTGCGGTCATCACTTTAACAACGGATCCCGGAATTACCTGTGCGGCAATAGCCAGTGCCGAGATATTCTGCTCAAACGCGGAGACGGCCTGGTCATGGCTTATCGAGAACGTAAACGAGAAGGCAAAGAACAGAACAGCAACGGCCAGAATAATATACGCCACCCGGTTTGCCCGTACCGCACGGTAAGTTGCGACACGCTTGTCTTTTTCCAGTCTGCGGTAGGCAATATTCATCGGGCTTAAAATCTGCACGAACAGAATAGAGAACAGGGTGAACGGCAGTGTCAGGAACACATCCCGCAGGAACGGCAGGAAGTCCGGGAACGCGCTGATATTGGCAAAGTTCCAGTAAGGCACCATCACAATCCCGAGTAATACGATAATCCCGAATTTCACTATTACCATCGGGCCGGAGACCTTAAATAACAGGCGCTCCCCCTGTGCGGCGATAGCCACCAGAACCGTCAGGATAATCAGCCCGTACCACACTGAATCGGATAACAACCCTTCCGTTAAACCGAATGTTTTGATGTAGGAGGCACTGTCAAAGGTCACGGCGAGTGAATAGGAAAACATGCCGTGCAGCAGCATCAGGAAGTAGGCGATACCAAGGGCAACCCCCCAGTTTTTCCCCAGATACTGCGTGATAACGCTGGCATAATCTTCACATTCTTCCGATTCCGATAATGTCCTCAGATATAAATTCTGCAGCCAGTAAATCGCCGGATATGACAATAATGTGGCGGCAATAAATACCCAGATGCCTTTAATACCGATCTGAACCGGCATAAAAACAATCCCGGAACCGATCGCCATCCCGATACATAATACAACCCATCCGGCATCATATTTGGTAAAGGGTATCTTTTTTAAATCACTATTTGCATTTGCACCTGTCTGAATGCTGTCTTGCATAGTCAATTCCTCAACGTTATAGATTTAATTATTTAAAAAGTCAGGAACAACGTGAATATATTTATGTTGTATGGATACAGTGTTATAAAACCATTGTTATAGTAAGGGGTAACACGCAGGCTGAACAGGGCACGACTATGCTAATAAATAAAAACACTTTTGCGTTTAAAGCAAAAATTGACAGCTACGCGATTTTTCGCCATCTGGAGCTGTTTATCAAAATTGTGGAGTGCAACAGTTTCAGCGGTGCAGCACGAAAACTCAATGTGACACCGTCGTCTGTCAGCCGTGGCTTACAGCAGCTGGAAGAGCAGCTCGGTGTGGTCCTGCTGAAACGAACCACCCGCAATTTTATCCTGACTGAAGCCGGTCGTTATTTATTGCAGAGGGCGCAACAGTTACTGACAGATCTCGATGATTCATTAGTGAATACGGCGAGTTTTTATCAGCACGCGCAGGGACAGTTAAAAATAACCTGTTCGATTGCTTTCGGCGTCTGCCATTTAATGCGGCTTTACAGCGAATACCGGGAAATAAATCCGCAGGTCAGCTTATCCGTTGATCTTAACGATGCATTAATTAATTTAAATGAAACCGATTTTGATATTGCATTGCGTATTACCAGCCACCCGCCGGAAAATTTTGCATTACGGAAATTGTGCAATATAAATTGGATCTATTGCGGCAGCCGTCATTATTTTGAACAAAACGGGCTCCCGCAGTCACCGGCGGATATTGCCCGGCACAATTGTTTAATTAATCCGAATATTCCGGATACCTGGAGGATGAATGATAAAGACGGCGTGGCCTATCCGCTGGCGATCAACAATATGATTGAGGTCAACAGCAGTCTCGGGTTACTGGAGGCGGCACGCTGCCATCAGGGGATTGTCTGCCTGCCGACTTACATGCTGGGAAATTATATTGATAACGGCGAATTACTGCCGGTATTACTGGATTACAATCCGAAAACCACGCCGTTCGCGCTCTACGCGCTTTACAGCCCGGCGCATACCCATGCCCCGAAAATCCGCACCTTTATTGATTTTCTGGCGGATAAGCTGCCGCTTAATCCGCCGTGGGACAGCTGGATGCATCAGGACAGAGCAGGGAGTTCCCCGGCATAAACATAATAGGTTTCGGTTACATCATGGCCGCCCCAGTCATAGGCTTGTGCGGCGATGCGTTGTAATCCTTTGTGTTCATAAAAACCGAAATCGGAATCACTGTCTGTCCAGAGGAAATAACGGGCGGATTGTTTTTCCCGCAGATACTCCATCGCCAGCTGCCAGAGCCGGTTACCGATACCGTGTCCGCGGAAGCGGGCATCTATCATAAACAAATTCAGAGAGGCATCGAAATTCCCGTCACAGGAAGCCAGCAGATTTCCGTTGATAATCAGCGTATTCAGATACATATCAAACAGGGTTTCTTCCTGCGGGTCACGGGCGATAATATTTTTCAGGGCAGAATACTGACGGGTTTTGGCGCGGACTTTCTCCCGCAAATCGGCAGATGCCGTGACCGCCAAAATACCGGCGATAGTATCGCCATCCCGCACCACAAAAATCCGTGATGAGGTCAGAATGACATCATCCAGCAAAAATTCCGCCATCGGCAAAACTTTCTGTTTCGGGATCCAGCTGCGGTAATCCCAGGTGGTGATAATTAATTCATTAATTTGTGCGATATCTGCATCAGATATTGTATGTAATTCGCTGTAACTCAGTGCCTGAGTGTCACTCATGCAACCCGCCTTGTGTGTGGATTATCTGCGGCAGATTATATCGTCAGCATTAATATGCCTGCAAATAATGCTGGCAGTTTTGCCATTGCCGGAGACGGATAAAGCGATTAGAGTGTTCTGCAAACCTGCAATTTCGCTGACATCCGGTGAACTATGACTTCCGAACAGAGCACTGTCCGTATTATTGATACCATCACGCTTTCCGATAACTGGTATATCCTCAAAAAATATGTCGTTGATTATCTGCGCCGCGACGGCACCCGCCAGCGTCTGGAGCGGGAAGTCTATGACCGTGGTAACGGCGCGGTTATTCTGCTGTATAACCGTCAGAAAAACAGCGTCATTCTGATCCGTCAGTTCCGTCTGCCGGTGTATGTCAACGGCCATGACGGCTTTCTGATTGAAGCGGCCGCCGGTCTGCTGGAAGAGCAGGATCCGGTATCCCGCATCAAATCGGAAGCAGAGGAAGAGACCGGTTTTCGCATTACCGATGTTGAAAAAGTCTTTGAAGCCTTTATGAGCCCGGGGTCTGTCACCGAGAAACTTTATTTTTTTATTGCCGAATACGAAGACAATAACCGGCAGACAGCCGGTGGCGGCCTGCCGGAAGAGGGCGAAGATGTGGAAGTGCTGGAAATGCCGTTCCCGCAGGCTCTCGCAGCGATCAAAAGCGGTGAAATAAATGATGGCAAAACGATTATGCTGTTGCAGCATCTGGCGTTGTCGGGGAGAATGGAAAATCAATCATGAAAACAACAAAATACCTCCCGCTGTTTTTGTCCCTGCTATTACCGTTATCAGCTGTTGCCGCACAATTGTCACCGGAAAATGTGGTATTAGATTTCTACCGTCTCAATTTGCAGGATCCGCCTTCTGATGGTTATGCAAAAAGCCAGGATTTGTATGTCAGCCCGGCGTTGCTGGAAAGCATCAGTGAATCCCTCAGTTGTAATTTTGATGGCCCGGGCACCGATCAGGCGTTCTGCGACCAGCCGCGCCCCTGCAAAGAAACCGCACATAGTTATATCTGTCTGTGGGGAGAGCACTGGGTGGAAAATGATGTCAATTATTACACCAAGTCACAGGATTACCCTGATTCGTGGATGACAGAGCGGGCGGCACATACTGAATCACAAACCGCTGATACAGCTACTGTGCGCATTACACTGGGTAAAGCTCCGGAGCCGCTGCGGTCATTCCGGGTAAAACTGATTCAGCAAAACGGACAGTGGAAAATTGATAGTATTGTGATGCTTGAGTGAGGCTGTGGGGTTATACCCGGCAGCATAAATCAAGGCTTATATTCATTCAGGTTCAGACAGCATTACAACAGGGAAAATGCCGGGGAAAATTGCGTCATATTTAACACCCGCTCTTCCTTCTGATATTAATGAACGCAGATCTTTTCCCTTCTTTCAAACCGGGTGTAAACTGGCAGAAATGCAGATTGCATGAGGTCGGCCCGTCTGCGGGCATCCGGTATATTATTCCGGTTATGATACTATAAAAACAGGAGCCGCACGCGGGGTACAGACTGATACTGCCGTGAAGTGGTCACAGGATATTATGGCTTTACGGGAAAAAGACAATGCCATCGCCATTGCCGGCCTGGTTATTTTAACACTGATCTGGAGTTACAGCTGGATCGCTATGAAGCAGGTCACGCACTATATTGGTGCGTTTGACTTTACGGCGATGCGCTGTGTATTCAGCGCCATTATGTTATTACTGGTGCTGTATATCCGCGAACGCGCGATGGGGCGGAAAATCCGCTTTACGCCATTCCGCTACACGCTGGGGATAGCCGTCCTTCAGACCTGCGGTATGGTCGGACTGGCACAATGGGCGCTGGTCAGCGGCGGTGCGGGGAAGGTGGCGATCCTCAGTTATACCATGCCGTTCTGGGTGGTGATTATGGCGGCAGTATTGCTCGGTGAGCGGATGCGCCTCCTCCAGTATGCGGCTATTTCAGTTGCCGGTGCCGGATTGTTGTGTGTGATCCAGCCCTGGACGCTCGATTTCGCCTCTATGAAAAGTGCCTTTCTGGCCGTGGCATCCGGTATCAGCTGGGGGGCGAGCGCGATTGTGGCGAAAAAACTCTACAGCCGCTATCCGCAGGTGGATTTACTTTCTCTCACCACCTGGCAGATGGTGTATGCCGCAATTATTATGACTGTGGTGGCATTTTTGGTGCCGCAGCGCGCAATTGACTGGCAGCCGTATGTCTTCTGGGCACTGAGTTACAGCGCTATTCTGGCGACCGCCGTTGCCTGGAGTTTATGGCTGTTTGTGCTGAGAAAATTACCGGCGGGGATTGCCAGTCTGAGCACTCTGGCGGTGCCGGTCTGCGGTGTGCTGTTCTCATGGTGGTTGCTGGATGAGGAGCCGGGCAGCACAGAAACGGCAGGGATCGTGATGATTGTGCTGGCACTGGCGGTGATAAGTATTAAGCGGCCGAAAAAAACTGCCTGACATCCGCGGCAGACTCTGCTAAAACAGAATCACTGAAATGATGATTATTTCAAAAAGGTTAATACCATGAGTTCATACAGCACATCCGGCATGATTATTATCTCCGCACCATAGCGGGGGATGTGCTGTATTCAGAACCCGCCGCCTGAGCGGGTTTTTTATTGCTCTCTCAGCGGCATAACAGACAGGGAGCAATCATGTCAGAAACACAATTTTCCGCCACACTGCACTTCCTCTGCGGCAAAATCGCCTCAGGGAAATCGACACTGGCACAACAATTAGTCCGCGGACAACAGGCCGTTCTGCTGTCTGAAGATACCTGGCTGGCGGCGCTGTATCCGGGACAAATCACACAGCTGACTGATTATATTGAAAAAAGCAGTCTTCTGAAATCTGCCCTGGAGCTGCATCTGGTGACATTATTACGACAAGGAGTGACACTGGTTCTGGATTTTCCGGCGAATACCCCGGTACAACGCCGGTGGCTGAAAGAACTGGCAGAGCAGGCCGGATGCAGCTATTGCTGTCATGTGCTGGATGTGAGTGATGAAGAGTGTAAACGGCGGCTGGCCGCAAGGAACCTGAGCGGGGAAAACCCGTTTACTACCTCAGCGGAACAGTTTGACCTGATCACCGCACACTTCAGTTATCCGTCAGAAGAAGAAGGGCTGGTCATCAGCGGCCGGTGAACCGCTTAAGCTGGTCGGCCAGCAGGGTTTTGACCAGCCAGATGGCTTCTTCACTGATTTTTGCTTTCAGCGCCGGGTCAGCAAACATCATCAGGCACAGTGACTCGGTTGCACCGAAAATCATCACAGAAGTCCATTCCGGGATCCGGAAATTATCCGGCAGCCAGCGCTGCAATGCCCGTTGCAGGATCTGGCAGAAAAAATCCTGCACTTCACGGCTGATCCCCGCATATTCAGGATAGGCTTTCAGTGCCGCCACGGTGGCATTGAAAGCTTCACCGTCATCTGCCATCACATCAAAGTAGGTCGTGATAAAGACAGAAACAGCCTGATCGAGATCTGCTATCGGCTGTTCCATCCCGGTATTCATCCGTTCAGTCAGAACATCATCACTGTATTTAAACAGCGCGTGCAGCAAAGACTTGCGGTTGCCGAAATGCTTGTAGGTCACCGGCTTGGTCACGCCCGCCTTTTCCGCAAGAGTAATGAGGGTCAGGGCATCGGTGCCTTCCGCCAGGATAATGCTGTTGGCAACATTGAGCAGCTGTATCTGGCGCTCGTCGCGCTGTAAACGTCCGGACAAATCTGCCTCCTCATTGATATTAAAGTCGTTCTGTCTGCCGAGAAGTGTATCACAGAGTTCCCGGTAGCGGTCAGCTGACAGAAAAGATCGAAAAAAGATCGGAAAGGTATTTACAAGTTACCAAAGGTAACATATAACTATACCAAAGGTAACTTATAAACGTTTCACCTGCAACCAGAAATCAGTGAGGATGTACCATGCCGTGGATTTTATTAATTACTGCCGGATTATTTGAAGTTGTCTGGGCATTTACCATGAAACAATCAGAGGGTTTCACCAAAGTGGGGCCGTCAGTGATCACCATTATTGCCATGCTGATAAGCTTCGGGCTGCTGGCAATGGCCATGCGGGCACTGCCGCTGGGGACGGCTTACACCATCTGGACCGGGATTGGCGCTATCGGTGCCTTTATCGTCGGGATTGTGGTGCTGGGTGAACCGGCAAACATGATGCGGATTATCGCAGGGGTATTAATTATCTCCGGGCTGGTGATGATGAAATTAGCCAGTCCGGCATAAAAAATTCAGTACTGTGTTGCTTGCCGGCAGATATTGCCGGCTTTTTTGTTACAGCAGGGGCAATTCCCGCGCCGGGATCACATCTTTCATCACCAGGGTGGAGGTCAGGCGCTGAACTCCCGGCATGGCGGCCAGGCGGCTGTCATATAATTTCTGAAAGGCATCGATATCTTTGACCACAACGGTCAGCATATAGTCCGGATCGCCAAACAGCCGTTTGGCTTCGATAATCTGCGGAATATCCGCCACCGCTGTCTCAAATTTGCTCATACTTTCCTGGTTGCCGTCTTTCATAGTGACAAACACCAGTGCGGAGAAATTCAGCCCCAGTACGCGCGGATCAAGCTGTGCGCGGTAGTCACAGATAGCCCCGGATTGCTCCAGTGCTTTCAGCCGCCGGTGGCAGGGGGATAAACTCAGACCCACGCGATCTGCCAGCTCAGTGACAGTTAATCGTCCGTCGAGTTGTAATTCAGAAAGAATCTTCCTGTCAAAGCTGTCCATTGATGATTTTCTCCCTCAAATAAGGTAAATCAGGGTCTGATTAGCAAGCACATTCTACCCGAATACAGATATTCTTCCTATCAGTTTCCGGTACAGGACAGAGGTATGCGGGAACTGGTTTCTGAAAAATGTCAGATATACCGGCAACCGCCCCGCCGGGTCTGACGAAAACAAAAAGCCCCGTTTCATGGCTCTGAAACGGGGCTTTTCTTATGGCAGAACGGAGATCAGTTGTTCTCTGATTCAATACCGCGGCTGCGCAGGTATTCATCGTAACTGCCGGTAAAGTCAGTGACTTTCTCCGGTGTGATTTCGATGATACGGGTCGCCAGTGAGCTGACGAACTCACGGTCATGGGAAACAAACACTAATGTTCCCTGATATAATTCCAGTGCCATATTCAGGGATTCAATGGATTCCATGTCGAGGTGGTTGGTCGGCTCATCCATAATCAGAATGTTTGGTTTAGTCATCATTAACTTACCAAATAACATCCGGCCTTTTTCACCCCCGGATAACACCTGTACGGATTTTTTAATGTCATCCTGGGAGAACAGCAGGCGGCCCAATACACTGCGGACGGACTGCTCATCATCACCCGGCTGCATCCACAGGCTCATCCAGTCGAAAACCGTCATATCAACTTCAAAATCGGTGGCGTGGTCCTGCGCGTAGTAACCGATATTGGCGTTTTCAGACCACTTATAACGACCGGTATCCGGTGTCAGTTCACCGACCAGGGTTTTCAGGAAGGTGGATTTACCCACACCGTTCATCCCCAGAACCGCAACTTTTTCACCCACTTCCATCATCATATTGACGTTTTTGAACAGCGGGGCGTTACCGTCATAACCTTTGGACAGGTTTTCCACTTCCAGCGCATTACGGAATAATTTCTTATCCTGCTCAAAGCGGATAAACGGGTTCTGACGGCTGGACGCTTTAATTTCGGTCAGCTGAATTTTTTCAATCTGTTTGGCGCGGGAAGTCGCCTGACGGGACTTGGAGGCATTTGCGCTGAAACGGCTGACAAATGACTGCAACTCACTGATTTGTGCTTTTTTCTTCGCGTTATCCGCTAACAGACGCTCACGCGCCTGAGTGGCGGCAAACATATATTCATCATAGTTACCCGGATGCACATTCAGGCTGCCGTAGTCCAGATCGGCCATGTGCGTGCACACCATATTCAGGAAGTGGCGGTCATGGGAAATGATGATCATGGTGCTGTTGCGCGCATTCAGCGTCTGCTCCAGCCAGCGGATGGTGTCGATATCCAGGTTGTTGGTCGGTTCATCGAGCAGCAGAATATCCGGGTCCGCAAACAGCGCCTGTGCCAGCAGCACACGCAGTTTCCAGCCGGGCGCGATTTCACTCATCGGGCCGTTATGCTGTTCCAGCGGGATCCCCACACCCAGCAGTAATTCACCGGCGCGGGATTCCACGGTGTAGCCGTCCATTTCAGCAAACTGCACTTCGAGATCCGCCACGCGCATACCGTCTTCTTCGCTCATGTCCGGCAGGCTGTAGATGCGGTCACGCTCCTGTTTGACTTCCCACAGTTCGGTGTGACCCATAATGACTGTGTCGAGCACAGAAAATTCTTCATAGGCGAACTGATCCTGTTTCAGTTTACCCAGACGTTCGTTCGGGTCGAGAAACACGTTGCCGCTGCTCGGTGCCAGATCACCGCCGAGAATTTTCATAAACGTGGATTTACCGCTGCCGTTTGCGCCGATCAGGCCATAGCGGTTACCACCGCCGAATTTGACAGAGATATTTTCAAACAGCGGCTTGGCGCCGAACTGCATCGTAATATTGTTGCTGATTAACAAGACGAATACTCATAAGTTAAAGGAGAAAATAAACGGCGGGCATTATGCCACAGATGGGCGGCGAGGCACAGATGTATAAAAAAAGGGCGGTGACCCGGCAGGCCACCGCAGTACATATTATTGTGAGTTCGGATCCATGGCATAGATTTCACCGGATTCATCTTCCGGTAGTCCGTAATTCAGAACATCATAGATCCCCAAATCGGTTTTACAGACCTTTTTATTGATGACTTTATCGCCTTTATAGACCGCCAGGCCGGTAAATTCCCAGCCGCGGCCCATTCCGCTGTATACCACATAGTTAAACGGGCCGTTTTCAAAGCGGATATACGCCGAACCACCGCCGCTAAACATGGTTTGTCCGACATAAACACCATTTTTCGCACTGCCTTTTACCGGCAGGGTAATTTCCGGCTTTGCCAGCGTCCCGTAGCGGTATGCCGGCGTTTTACCTTTTTCCACCACCACACTGACATACTTATTATTTTCCAGCTGGCAGGTAAACTCCTGAGCCAGCGCCGGGGCCGATAACAGCCCGGTTACGATCATCCCGGTAAGATACTTTTTCATTTTTCTGCCTTTACAGGTTATTGTCCGGAGTCCGGCGTGTTATTAATTGTCGTGACCGGCTATTTATTAGCATAAAAATGAATTTATTTCCGGTTTTCCGGAGCAGGATAAGTATATATGCCATGGACTTTTGCACATCCGGCGATTGTTTTTCCCCTGAAACAATCCCGTTACGGGCGGTGGCTGAATCTGCCCGCGCTCATTACGGGCAGTGTATCGCCGGATTTGCTGTACTCTTCCGGGATGTACCGCGCCGCGGATGAGGCACATCATTTTACCGGCTGGTTTTATACCGGACTGCCGGGGTGTCTGGCGGTTCTGCTGATTTTTCACTGGTTATCCGTGCCACTGAAAACTGTATTACCGTTTCCGGTGACTGACCCGCTGACCCGTTCTCTGCGGAAAAATAGTGTCATTTTGTTGTCTCTGTTTATCGGGGCGGCCACACATATTATCTGGGATGCATTTACCCATGAAACCGGCACGATGGTGCGGGCGCTATCCGTTTTACAGGTATCGTTGTTGCAAGGCATGACGGACGGGCAGGAGATTGCGGTATATAAAGTGTTGCAGCATCTGGGATCTCTGCTTGGTACCGGTTATCTCTGTCTGAAATTTGCACAGTATCAGCGGGCACTGCCGGAAGCAGAGAAACGCGGGAATCTTATCCGGCTTATCCGTCTGATTGCGCTGGCAGTTCTGGCGGCATTGTGTACGGCGCCGCTGGCGTACCGTCTGGCGCAGACAGCAACCGGTGTTCATATAAATCGTTTTGTCTTTTATGAATTGTCGCTTTCTGTCTCCTTTTTTGCCGGGTTTGTTGTCCTGGCGGCACTTTTTCAGGTTATCAGAAAGCGTTAATGCGTTATGATCGCGGATTAAATTTTGCAGTACAGAGGAAAATAAACAGTGGCGATTTGGGTGGATGCGGACGCCTGTCCGAAAGTTATCAAAGAGATCCTTTACCGGGCAGCGGATCGGGAAAAAACGGAAGTCACCTTTGTGGCCAATCAGCGGCTGGTGGTACCACCGTCACCATTTTTAAAAACATTGCAGGTCTCAGCCGGGTTTGATGTGGCCGATAATGAAATTGTCCGCCGTGTGCAGAAAGATGATCTTGTCGTCACCGCTGATATTCCGCTGGCCGCTGAAGTGCTGGAGAAGGGCGCGGTGGCACTGAACCCGCGCGGCGAACGTTATACCCCGGCGACTATTCGTGAGCGCCTGACCATGCGTGATTTTATGGACACCATGCGGGCTTCCGGCATCCAGACCGGGGGGCCGGCGGCGCTGAACCAGCGTGATCGCCAACTGTTTGCCAATGAACTGGATAAATGGTTTCTGCAGTGTAAAAAACGCACGCCATCCGCCTGATTTTTCCCTCATTATTAATATCTTTATAAAACGCCGGGTGCTGCTGTGACATCCGGCGTTTTATTTTTATTCCTGATGTAACAACTTCTTAAAAAAGCTCATTACTTAGCCTTATCCACTATAATAACAATGGTTTATGATATTTCCCGCTGGTTTTACCGCAGACGATCCGGCCTGAATCCTGTTCATCACCTCGTCAAATCCGATACTTTATATCGGCAATTCCTGATAAAGATTACCTTAAGTCTCGTTATTATTAACATCGCACTATATTCATTAACATTATAATGATAGTTGTTATAATTAGTGTGCTACTTAATTAAAAAAATGCCACACAAATATTACAGATAATGATGAGGCTTTAGATGAAAATCTCACGCAGAAAGTTAATTTTAGGGGTTGGTGCTGCCGGCGTACTGGCAGGTGGTGCTTCAGTATTAGTTCCTATGGTTCGCCGCGACGGCAAATTTGTGGAATCGACTTCACGCGCAAAACATGTTGACGGCACCGAAGGTGCATTACCGAAAGAGTCCGATGCAGTCATTATCGGCGGCGGCATGATGGGGATCATGACAGCGATTAACCTGGCGGAAAGAGGCATGAGCGTCACCGTCCTGGAAAAAGGTGAAATCGCCGGTGAGCAGTCCGGACGTGCTTACAGCCAGATCATCAGCTACAAAACATCAAAAGAAATATTCCCGCTGCACCATTATGGCAAAATGTTATGGCGCGGTATGAATGAAAAAATCGGGGCGGATACCAGCTATCGTACCCAGGGCCGTGTTGAGGTACCGTCAAGCGCAGAAGATCTCGCAAAATCACAGGCCTGGGTTGAGAATGCCAAAGAGTGGGCCGCTGATTTTGAAGCACCGCTCAACACCCGTTTCATTCAGGGCGACGAACTGAAAAAACGCCTGGTTGATGCCAAAACAGACTGGCCGATCGCCGGTTTTGAAGAAGATTCAGGCAGTGTTGACCCGGAAACCGGTGTACCGGTTCTGGCGCAGTATGCCAAATCCCTGGGTGTTAAAATCTACACTAACTGCGCGGTCCGTGGTATCGAAACTTCCGGTGGTAAAGTCTCTGATGTGGTCACAGAGAAGGGTGCAATCAAAACCTCTCATGTGGTCCTGACCGGCGGTATCTGGTCACGCCTGTTTATGGGTAATCTGGGCATTGATATCCCGACACTGAACGTCTATCTGTCACAACAGCGTGTTTCCGGCGTTCCGGGCGCACCACGCGGTAACGTGCATCTGCCGAGCGGCATTCACTTCCGCGAGCAGGCAGACGGCACATATGCCGTGGCACCGCGTATCTTCACCAGCTCTGTGGTGAAAGACAGCTTCCTGCTGGGGCCGAAATTCCTGCATCTGCTGGGCGGCGGTGAGCTGCCGCTGGAATTCTCCATCGGTGAAGATTTGTTCAACTCCTTCAAAATGGCAACATCCTGGAACCTCGATGAAGTCACACCGTTCGAGACTTACCGCATCGCAACCGCCACACAGAATACCGAACACCTGGATGCGGTATTTGCCCGCATGAAAGCGGAATTCCCTGTATTTGAACAATCGAAAGTCGTTGAACGCTGGGGCGCGGTTGTCGCACCAACCTACGACGAACTGCCGATTATTTCTGAAGTGAAAGAGTATCCGGGTCTGGTGATCAACACCGCGACTGTCTGGGGTATGACAGAAGGTCCGGCATCCGGTGAAATCACTGCGGATATCGTGACCGGTAAAAAACCAGTTATTGACCCGGCTCCGTTTAGTCTTTCACGTTTTAGTTAATTTTCTGATTACTTACGTTGATACTATTAAGAGGCTTAATATGCGTTACAAAAGTTTACTGTTAGCTCTTCCGCTGGTCTGGGGCGCGGCTCACGCGTCAGAAGGTGTTGTTCATCATAAACTGAACGGTATGCCTATCTCTGAATCTGTGGAAATCAGCAGCAGCAAAAATATTATTTTCCTCAGCGGTAAAGTACCGACCAAAATTTCCAAAGACGCACCGGAAGGTGTTCTGGCGTCATACGGTAATACTGAAGCACAGACCATCAATATCATGGAACAGATCAAGGCGCACCTGGCTGGCTTAGGTCTGGAAATGAAAGATGTGGTGAAAATGCAGGTATTCCTGGTCGGCGGCGAAGAGACTGACGGTAATATGGATTTCGCGGGCTTTATGGCCGGTTACTCCAAATATTACAACGACAAAGATTCCGGTAATACATTACCGGCGCGTACCACTGTTCAGGTTTCTAAATTAGCAAACCCGGCATGGCGTGTAGAGATCGAAGTGACAGCTGTTCGTCCGTAATGGTATCAGCGCGTTAACAGCGGGTTTGCCTCCTGAAGAGGTAAACCCGTTTTTTATTGCAAAAGAATAAAAACAAAACAGCAGGATATTGTGTTTTTATCCATTCATGTTGTGACCGGCAGAATGAAAAATCCGGCAGGTTTGTGTAATTTTCCGGAATGGTATTTTTATTGTTATAATTCATTGCATTACGTGATATTTGCATTTGGTTAAATATTTATTTTTCTGATCATAAGGGGAATGGTTGTTTTCTCTATTCTTTACAGTGTATTAGCGGAATATGTTAAAAAACATGATTATTTGTCTTTTTTGTGATCTGAGATATTTCACTGTATCAACCTGATATATTTGACATTAAAAGTCAGATATCCTGTTTTTGCAACGATTTTAACTTAAGTAACAGATCCTGTCAGATACAACCCTTCCTCCGGTCTTTACAGACCAGTAAGTAAAATTTATGATTCAATTTATTATCACCATATGCACTGGCTGATGACGAAGTCACTCGTCCGGTAACGATTTGTTACCTGTTAATAAATAAGGAATTTTATCATGCCAACTCCATGCTATATCTCCATCGAAGGGAAAACTCAGGGCAATATCACTGCCGGTGCGTTTTGGATTTAAAACCATATTTATTACCGATGATAATGCCCCGCAGGCATTTAACGGCGGATATATTCATTTTTCCGCCACCGTCCCGGCAGACCTGGAATCTCTGCCGTTATCGGCCATGTATCGCTCAAAAAAAAATTGCTGAAATTCAGTAATACTAATCTGTGCTATCGTAATTGTTATAACGTATTGATTTAATATTATTATTCCCCGATCCCCTCTTTGCACGTGAATGGCCTTTTTGAGACAACGAAACTCTGACCAGGCCCCGCTTTTCACTATAAAATCGCATCCGGCGGTTTCACATTCCTGCTATTCGATATAAACCCGCACCTCTTATAGGGTGTTGATATGAATCAATAAGGTCAGACCACCCGCTTTTATGATGATCTGTAATTAAAGAGCGATGTGAGATCATTATGACAACTAAAATAACAACAGGTGACAGCGGGGTGCTGCCTGTCAGCCGCCGCCGTTTTATGCAGGCAGGTGCAGCACTGGTTACACTGCCGTTTATGACAACGGGTGCCGGTGCGGCGGCGGATGACAGCCTGCCGCAGGTGTCATCCGGTGATGCCGGTGCGGATGTTATCGCGACCTGCAGCACCTTTGACTGCGGCGGAAAATGCGATATCCGTGCTCATGTGAAAGAAGGTATCGTCACGCGGATCACCACACGGCCTGATGCGGACTTAGACGAAGAGATGCCGGTGATGCGGGCGTGTGTCCGTGGCCGTGGTTACCGGAAATTTGTTTATCATGCTGACCGGCTGAAATACCCGATGAAGCGGGTCGGAAAGCGGGGCGAAGGCAAATTTGAACGGATCAGCTGGGATGAAGCCACCACACTGATTGCGGATAATATTACCCGTCTTACTCAAAAATACGGTGCGGCCAGCCGTTTTCTGACCGTCAATACTGCCGTGACCGGAGGGATTTTCTCCGGTGATACCATGCTGAAAAAACTGTTTAATCTGACCGGCGGCTATCTGCCGTATTATCACTCCGTCAGCCTCGGCAATACCGTTAAAGTCACCCCGTATACGTATGGCGTTGCCAAAACCGGCAGCTCGATGGACACACTGGCGCATACGCCGCTGGTGATCCTGTGGGGACATAACCCGAATGAAACGATTTTCGGGCACTCCAATCACTACTATCAGAAGATGAAGCAGAACGGCACCAAATTTATTGTGGTCGACCCGCGCTATTCAGATACCGCACAGTCACTGGCTGATCAGTGGATCCCGCTGTTACCGACCACCGATAACGCGCTGATGGATGCCATGATGTATGTGATTATCACGGAAAACCTTCAGGATCAGGCGTTTATCGATAAATATGTTATCGGTTTTGATGAGCACCATATGCCGGAAGGTGTGCCGCCGGGAGAATCCCTGGTGTCTTATCTGACCGGACGGAAAGATGGCGTTGAGAAAACGCCGGAATGGGCGGAGAAAATCACCCGTGTTCCGGCCAATACCATCCGTCAGCTGGCGCGGGAATATGCGATGACCAAACCGGCAGCGCTGATCCAGGGCTGGGGGCCGCAGCGCCATATCTGCGGCGAGCGCAGTGCGCGCGGCTCCACACTGCTGGCGGCAATCACCGGTAATGTCGGGAAAGAGGGTGCGTGGGCGGCAGGTTACGGCGGTATCGGTAACCGTGTTTCCATGCACGGGCCGGATACCGGGGAAAACCCGGTCAAAGCACAGATCTCCATTATGAACTGGATGCAGGCCGTTGAAGATGCGGGCAAAGTGCGTCCGGAAGACGGGCTGCTCGGTGCGGATAAGCTCGATACCAATATTAAAATGATTTTTTCACTGGCGGGTAACTATCTGGTGAACCAGAACCCGGATGTGAATGCGGCGGCAAAATTACTGGCCGATGAATCGAAAGCAGAGTTTATCGTGGTCAGCGATTTATATATGTCGCCGTCCGCGAAATATGCTGATTTACTGCTGCCGGAAACCAGCTTTATGGAGCGCTGGAATATCGGTGATACCTGGGGTACCGGCAGCTACTTTATTTTATCTGAAAAGCTGATTGAGCCGGCTTTTGAGCGCCGCTCAGATTATGAATGGATCAGCGAAGTCGCTGAGAAAATGGGCGTTAAAGAGGCTCTGACAGAAGGGCGCAGCGAGAAAGAGTGGATTGCGTATCTGGTCGGAATGAACAAAGCCCGTTTCCCTGAACGGCCGGATTTCCCGGATTTTGAGGAATTGCAGAAAACCCGCCGTTATCTGTTTAAAGATAAACCGTTTATTGCCTTTGAGGATAATATCCGCGATCCGGACAATAATCCGTTCCCGACCCCGTCCGGCAAAATCGAAATTTTCTCCAAACGCCTGTATGACATGCAGGATCCGGATATCCCGGCACTCTCCCATTATGTTCCGGCCATTGAAGGGCCGCAGGATGCACTGACGGAAAAATACCCGCTGCAGATGCTGACCTGGAAAGGGCGTAACCGTGCTAACTCCACCCAGTTTGCCAATCCGTGGTTACAGGAAGTGCAGGGACAGGCACTGTGGATTAACCCGGCTGACGCGGAGAAACGCGGTATTAAAGCGGGGGATATGGTGCGGATCCATAATGATCGCGGTATTTCTCAGATACCGGCACTGATCACTCAGCGGATTATCCCCGGTGTGGTCGGTATGCAGGCAGGAGCCTGGTGGGATCCGGATGAAAACGGCGTTGACCACGGCGGATGCCCGAATGTGCTGACATCCACGCGGATGACCCCGCTGGCACACGGTAACTCGCATCTTACTGTTCTGGTGGAGGTGACCAAAGCATGAGTGATTTTAACGATTATCCGCCGGTCAGTGATGAACAGCTCGGGTTTTTTATTGATTCTTCCCGTTGCTCCGGTTGTAAAGCCTGCCAGGTGGCGTGCAAAGATAAAAATAATCTGGAAGTGGGCCGTAAGTTCCGTCGTGTGTATGAAATTCAGGGCGGCGGATTTGCACCAAATGGACAGGGCGGCTATGAAAACAATGTGTTTTCTTACACGCTGACGATTTCCTGTAACCACTGCGCGGATCCGGTCTGTGTGAAAAACTGCCCGACCACCGCGATGCACAAACGTACCGGGGACGGCATTGTGCGGGTGGATACCGGTAAGTGTGTCGGCTGCGGCTATTGTGCCTGGTCCTGTCCGTACGGTGCGCCGCAGATGAATAAAGAGGTTGGCCAGATGTCAAAATGCGATTTCTGTGTCGATCTTCTGGCGGAAGGAAAAAATCCGATTTGTGTCGATACCTGCCCGCTGAATGCCATAAAATTCGGTAAAATCCGCGAGCTCCGCGAAAAATACGGCCATCTCAGTCAGGTTCAGGGATTACTGGATTTCACCATTACCAACCCGAGCCTGGTTATCAGACCACATAAAGGTGCGCAGAACAAAGGGGAGGCAAAATCATGAGTGAATGGCCGTTAGTGGCGTTTACCCTGCTGGTGCAGAGTTCTGCGGGGATGGTGATTTTTGTTGCCCTGTTTTTCTGTTATCTGGAAAAAGCGCCCGGTAATCCGCGTGCCGTCCCGGCAATGAAGCCGGTTCTGCTGATCGCTGCCATTCTCGGATGCTTCGGGTTGCTGGCATCAACGCTGCATATGGGATATCCGTGGAATGCGTTTCACGCGCTGCGCCATATCAGTACCTCATGGCTGAGTCGTGAAGTGGTATTTGCCGCGCTCTATCTGGGGGCATTGTGCCTGTACACGTTATATGTGCTGATAACCGGGCGGATGAACAGAACAATCACAGCACTGATTGGTTTGCTGGGATTAATTGATATCTACTGCATGGCATCACTGTATTACAACACCGCAATGATGACATGGATGCATATCAATACCTATATCCTGTTTTTCTGTGCTGTTTTTGCTGCCGGCGGGGCACTGGCGCTGGGGCTGACTGCTGTACGGGTAAAATCTCTGATCGACGGAACAACCGCTGTCAGGATCACCGGTGCAGCTCTGGCACTGATTTTTGTTGCGGTGGCGGTCAGAATGACGGCACAGCCATTCTTTACCGAATGGTTATACACAGCTGCACAAAACAGTGACAGCGTCACATACCCGCACTTACCGCTGGTGGCGTACGGCAGTACATACATACTGCGGATTGTCGCTGGTGCGCTGTCAGTCAGCGGTATTTTATTCACCGGGCTGAGCCTGCTGCGGATGCGCAGTGCCGTCCTGAGTAATGGTATGCCATTGATCCTGCTGGGTTCACTGCTGATTTTCAGCGGTGAAATTCTCAGCCGGTTTGCGTTTTTTATTGTCGGATAAGTGATACAGAAAAGGCCTTCGGATGAAGGCCTTAGTCAATCGTTCTATTCTTTCACGACTCTCAGGTGGCTGAGAGACTATCACTTCCTGTAATGTTTTCATTATATGATTCAATATTCCGATGTATTTAACTGACAGCCCGTAATCTACGGCACACCGGGCAGGAAAAAAAGACCGGAACAGGTAACTGTGTCAATACCCCGTCTCCGCTTCAATATCCAGCACCGTACCGTCTGGTTTTTCGGTAAAAAGATACCGGTATTCTTCAATGGCCACACGGTGAGTAACCGTCATCTCCAGTTTATCCGGTGACAGCCAGCGATAGCGGATTTCTGCATCCGTCGTCTGGTAGGTCATGTCTTTTGCGGGCAGCGATTTTTTCAGATCATCCGGCTGATAAAAATCGTTCCGGTAACGGGAATAGACTCCGCGGATATTTTGCTTAATAAAGAAACAGCGGTATGTGTTCAGTCCGTCATAGACTTCGCCTTCATTAAGCTGGCGGCATGACGCATACAGGTTATCTTGTGTCTTCTCCGCATAACCGGCGGAGGCGGGCAGCAATAAAAACAGTGCAAAAACAGAGAACAGCCGGTGTTTTATCATGATATTTCTCTCCCTGAATAACCGGCTGATCGTAACACAGCTCTACCACTCCTTCACATCCCGGTCGGCTTTGGTGACGGAGGTCAGTTTTGCCAGACGCGGTAACAATGCTTTTTTCAGATCATCTATAAAGGTATAAATCACCGGTACGAACAGCAAACTGAGAATAGTGGAGCTTATCAGCCCGCCGATAACCGCAATCGCCATCGGCGCGCGAAACCCGGCATCCGCGCCGGACGTCAGTACCAGCGGGATCATGCCGGCAATCATGGCAAATGTGGTCATAATTATCGGGCGGATCCGCTCGCGTCCCGCGTCTTTTACAGCCTGTTCACGGCTGAGCCCGGCACGCTCTTTTTCCAGGATAAATTCCACCAGCAGAATGGAGTTTTTTGTCACAATGCCCATCAGCATCAGAATGCCGATAATCACCGGCAGATCGATCATCGCCCCATACAGTACGAGAGCGATGATCGCGCCGCCGACAGAAAACGGCAGGGCGGCAAGAATAGTGACCGGCTGGAGAAAATCTTTAAACAGTACAATCAGAATCGCCAGCACCAGCAGGATACTGAACAGCATAGTACTGCTGAAACGCATAAACATATCATTCATATATTCCATATCGCCGTATTCCAGCTGTGACACTGTCACCGGCAGATTCTGATACTCCGGCAGCGCCATCACTGCATCCAGCGCCTCACCGAGTGATAAACCGGTCAGATTAGCTTCCACCGACATTTTCCGGGCACGGTTTATCCGGTCGATTTGTGCCGGCCCATCACTGAAATCAATGGTTGCCACCGCTTTCAGCGGTACATTTCCCTGAGCCGTGCTTCGTACGGATAAATCATTCAGCACACGGATATCATTCCGCTGGTATTCAGGCAGTACCACCTGTAATGCCAGTTGTCTGTCCGACAGATTGAATTTGGCACTGCGGGAGCCTGATTCCCCCATGGTGGCGACCCGCAGCGTGTCAGCGATTTCACTGACACTCACGCCGGTCCGCCCGGGGCCGTCAGGACGCGGTGTGACAATCAGCTCTTTGCGCAGCAGCGGTTTTATCACCTGCACATTACTGAATCCCGGCAGGCGGGCAATACCGTTACGCAGATTTTGCAGGGCACTTTCCAGTTCAGCCGGGTCTGTGCCGGTGAAAACCAGCGAAAACTCTTTGCCGCCGTTACTGTTGCTGAAGTTATAGCGGGCATCCGGCAGTTCACTGAACAGCGGGGCGATTGCGTGCTCAAATTCCTTCTGTGACAGTTCACGGTCACCGGGATCAACCAGTGTCAGAATGATTTCCCCCTTATGCTGCGCGATACCGTCCGCATCATCCGCCACACCCGCAATGGTATAAACGGATTTTATCTCCGGCCGGTCTTTCAGGGATTTTGTCAGTGTCCGCAGACGTTGCTGTGTCTGCTCAACCGGCGTGCCGGGCGGCAGTTCCACTTCAATCTGTGTCACACTGATATCGCCCTCCGGCATAAAGCCGACCGGCAGCCGGGTCACGGAAGCCACTGAACCCACCAGAAATATTAATGCCAGCGCCAGTGCGGTTTTCCGGTGTTTCAATGTTGCAGATAACAACCCGGTGTATTTTTCTATCCAGCGCGGTACGGCTGATTCCGGATGCGGTTTCTTTGACGGTAACAGGATATACGCGGCCATCAGCGGCGTAACCAGCCGCGCAACCAGCAGAGACGACAACACCGCCGCAGATACCGTCACACCGAACGGCACAAAATATTTGCCGACAAATCCGCCGATGAAACTGACCGGCAGGAAAACCGCCACAATGGTCAGTGTGATCGCAACAATCGCGAAACCGATAGCATCAGAGGCTTTGAGTGCCGCAAGATACGGGCGCTCACCGCGCTCAATGTATTTCTGGATATTTTCGATTTCCACAATCGCGTCATCAACCAGGATCCCGATAACCAGTGTCAGCGCAAGCAGGGTGATGCTGTTGAGACTGTAATCAAACAGTGCCAGCACAAAAAATGCCGGTAATATCGATAATGGCAGCGCCACTGCCGCAACCAGTGTTGCCCGCCAGCTTTTCAGGAAGAAAAAGACAATCACGATGGTCAGGAATGCCCCTTCCAGCAGGGTTTTAATGGTCAGCTGGTAGCTTGATTCGGTATAAGTCACGGTGGATGAGATCAGTTCAATCGTCAGTTCCGGATGTTTGGCAGCGATCTCCGTCAGAGCGGCATTTATCTGTTCCGCCACGGCGGTATCACTGGCACCTTTGGCGCGGAATACGGCAAACCCGGCCACATCACGGCCATTGAGCTGAGAAATACTGCGGGTGGTTTTTTGTCCGTTATAGATCTCCGCAATATCACCCAATTTTATCCATTGCTCATTTTCAGCAGGCAACTGAATGCTTTTAATATCATCAGCAGTTGTTTTTTCACCCAGTACACGGATGGTATGAGCCAGCGAATTATACTGCGATGAGCCGCCTGCCGCGTTCTGATGCACTCCACGCAGCCATTCATTCACGGTAACCACCGACAGATTCAGAGCAGAAAGCTTGTCTGCGTCCGGTTCAATGCGGATCACCCGGTCAGCGCCGCCCTGACGGCTGACTTTCTGAACCCCGGGTAACATAATCAGCTGCTTACTGATGGTGTCATCAATAAACCAGGAGAGATCGGCCGCCGGAACGGTATCGGATGATACGGCATAGCGCAGTATGGCTCCGCCTTCGACGTCTATCCGGTTAATCAGTGGCTCGTCAATACTTTGCGGCAGTTCTCCACGGATTTGTGAGATCTGCTCGCGGACATCATTAGTGGCAATATACGGATCAACATCGAGGTTAAATTCCACCGTAGTTGAGGAAATACCTTCTGTTACGGAAGACGAAATATGGCGGATGCCGGGAATGCCGGAAACGGCCCGTTCGACCTGTTTGGTCACCGCATTTTCCAGCTCTGACGGCGAGGAGCCGTCCTGAGTAACCGTCACTGTCACAATCGGGAAGTTAATCACCGGATTGGCTGTTACCGGCAATTGTGCAAAAGAAAATAACCCGGCAATGGTCAGCGCCAGAAAAATAACAATGACCGGAACCGGACGGGTGATAGCCCAAGAGGAAAGCTGTAATTTCATTGTGCGGCCTTCACCGGTGTGACGGTATCATTATCAGTTAAAAATGCCTGCGCATTGACCACCACATCCGCATCTGACGGCAGCGGGCTGAGGACCGCAATCTGCCCGTTATCAATAGCGCCGGTCTGCACCGGCTGCTGCATCACTTTGTTATTTTTCACGATAAACACTGTGCGTTCACCTTTTGCGCCGGTGCGCACCGCACTGTAAGGCAGGCTTTGATACTCACGGGGCGCGGCGGTGTATGTCAGTACACCGGTCTGTCCCTGTCGTAAATCAGTACCGTCCGTAACCGTGATCCGCACACGGCCGGACTGTGTCAGAGAGGAAAGTACCGGTGAAATAAACCGGACAGTGCCGTTCAGTTGCCGGTTATTCGCCGTTTTCATCGTGACTGCCGAAGTTTCCTGCATTTGCGCCAGTTCATCAGCCCCCGCAGTGGCCTCAAATTCGATCTCACCGTTTTCGATCAGCTTAAACAGCAGGCTGTTATCAGACAGCATGCCCTGTACCGCGTGGCGCTCACTGATAATTCCGGCGGCCGGAGCATAGATTTTTGATTTATCTTCCTGGCTTTTTTCCCGTGCCAGTTGCGCCTGTAACTGACGCAGTTCTGCCTGCCCGGCATCAACCAGTGCCCGCTGGGCCTGGGTGTCTGATTTGACTTTTTCAAATTCACTGGCGGAAATTACGCCGCTGCGGGCGAGTTTTGTCATCCGGGTCAGATCACGCTGAGATTGCGCCGCCAGTACACTTTGCTGCCGGATATACGCCGCTGCTTTTTCCGTTTCAGCCTGCAACTGCCTGACAGCGGCACTTTGCAAAGGGGATTCCAGGGTTGCCAGCAACTGATTTTTCTCCACCGGCTGACCTTCCTCAGCAAACACCGCCGTTACCGTCTGTTGCTGCAGCGGCGAGCCGATAGCAATTTCATTTCTGGCTACAAATTTTCCCGGCAAGGTAATGACTGGTGCAGAGTGGATTATTTGCGGATGCGTCACACTGACCCGCACATCATCTGCCCGGCCGGCAGGTGATACAGAAAATAAAAAGAGTGTGGTCACTATCAAAATACGGTTTTTCATCGTGGTACAATTTCCGTCCGGAAGCATTGCCCGCTAAAATAAACTAAATAGTCTAATTTTCCTTAAACCCGCGTTAAGCCGCGATTTTTCGTTAAGCTGAATTAAGCTTTGCCGAGGAGAACCCCGTCATGGATCCGCTGCACAGCATTGCCGTCACGCTTTTTTTGTTTGTCCTGACTTTTTTCAATCCCGGGGCAAATCTGTTTATTGTGGTACAGACCACACTGAGTTCCGGACAAAAAGCGGGGCTGACCTGCGGTTACGGCGTGGTGCTGGGCAATGCGATTTACTCGGGGCTGGGATTATTCGGGCTGGTCACACTGATGCATGAGTTCGGGGCTTTTTTCTCACTGATTAAAGTGGCGGGCGGCGCTTATCTGTTGTGGTATGCAGTAACGGTTTTCCGTAACCGGACACAGCTGAATCTCAATACCGACAGCACATTACCGGCTCAGCATGCGCTGCGTTATTTCCGGCGCGGGCTGATTTCTGATCTTTCCAATCCGCAGACTATCCTGTTTTTTATCAGTATTTTCTCTGTCACACTGACACCGCAAACGCCATTTTGGGCAAAAATCACCCTGTGGTTCGGCATTATCACGGTATCACTTATCTGGCGTATTATTCTCTGCCGCACATTTTCCCTGACCTCCGTGCGCCGTACCTATTCCCGCATTCATCGTGTAGTCGGTAAAGTAGTAGGCGTGTTACTCGGCGCACTCGCAGCCCGTCTGATTTATCAGGGGGCTGCGGAGTTACTCAGCCGCCGCTGAACAGATCCGGCGTTTTTTTCAGATAACTGTTACAGGCGCAAAGGGCGGCTTTCCGTTATTGTGACACTTTGTCTGCTTTTCAGTGAATACTGCTATGACTGCTATCGCGTTATATACCGTCTCAGCTCTGCTCGTGCTTGTGGCATTGCTGCACTTTGGTTGTCTGTTTACCGGCGCCGCCGGATACCGTTTTCTCGGTGCCGGTGAGCGGATTGCCGGGCTGGCGGAAAAAGGGCACTGGTATCCGCATTTTACCGCCGTCAGTGTTGGTGTGTTTCTGACCGTTGTTGCGGTATATGCCTTTGTGACAGCGGGCGGAACAACCGCGCTGCCGTATGCATATCTGCTGCTGTCGGCAGCCGCCACGGTGTTTCTGGTGCGATCGGCGGTTTTTCCGCTGATGAAAAACCGCTTTAAAGGAAACAGTGACCGCTTCTGGTATATCAGCTCATTCTGCAGCTTTATTTTAGGCGCGTTACTGGCTGCCGGAACCTGGTTTTAATCAGCCGCGTGGCGCTATCCATGCTGTGCGCCCGCCGACAGTGGCACTGCGGTGCAGCGCGGTGTGACTCAGACAAAAAGCACTGATCCCGGCAAATTCCTGAGAATACCAGGCACCGCCGCGCATCAGTGCCCGCTCCCCGTAATTACGCAGGTAAATCTGGTCAGTCTGTGGTTTTTCCCCGTACGGCGCGAGTCCGTTCAGTTGTAACAGAGACGGTACGGGCTGATTACCGGCTGTTTTCATGCTGAAGAACGGGCCGTCGGGCAGTCCCGGCGGATAGCTGTTGTCAGCCGGGTCGCCGTTATAATGTGTCAGATTTTCTGACAGTAATGGTGTGCCGCCGTTGCCGGTCAGACAGGCGGACGGTGAGTCATATTTTGCCGTCCCGGGCATACCGGGTGCACAATATTGTCCGCTCTGCATATCCACAGCCTGCCATAACAGCGGCGCATCTGCCGGCAATTCACTGATATCATTATCGCGGATCAGCTGAATTTCACCTGCCATCAGCCGGACACCGGTCTGCCATTCCCACAAATTCCCGCACAGCCCGCTGATCCCGGTCAGTTGCTGATTATGATACCAGCCCGGGTGGGGTGATCCGGTGAGCGTATTAGCTTCCCCGCTGAGGTCACCGGCGGGCTTGCCGTCAATTCGCACCGCGCTCAGGTCCGGATGACGCAGGCTGCGGCCATAATCGGTATTACCGTCAGGAATATTATTCTGCTGATCAATACAGTGCATCAGCGCCGCCCATTCTGCATTACTGCTGAGATGAAATCCCGGCCCGGTTTGTTGTGCCAGCTGCCGGAATTCCGGCAGATTCAGATGGCAGGCCGGTGCTTTTCCCGGCTGACTGATAAGCTCGCCGTCATGCAGGCTGCCCGGGTAGCAGGCATAGAAAAAGGCATCAATTATCTGCCCGTTCACACAAAATACCGGATGCAGAGCAGGGAGATCATCACGGCAAATCTGATACATAAAATTCGGCTGACCTTTGGCGGAATAAATCACGGTCCGCCGTCCCTGACTCTCTTTTTCTGTTTTGATCCGCAGTGCATCAGGTGAAAAAATCGTTGTCATCAATATTATCCTTATCGTTATGATTCAGGGCGCAGTGATACCCAGTAACCCGGCTGCCACGGCACCGGCAGAAACTGCTGATAAAATGAACGGAATACCGCATCAGCATCAATATCCGCAAACAGTGCCGGATGCAGCCAGGCCGCGAATTTCAGGACTGCGATAAAACCGAAAGGGCTGTCATAGAAGGCGTGCCAGATGGCATAACACTCCCGCTGCTGTACGGCGGCGAGGGTTTTAAAGGCGGGACGTTTCATCAGGACAGCCAGCTGTTTTTCCGCCACCGTAAGATCAGCCCCCGGACCGAGTCCCACCCAGTCACCACCGGGGTTATAGCTCTGCCATTGTCCGCCGGTGACAATCACTTTCTCCGGCCGGGTATGGATGATGGTTTCCTGATTGAGCGTTCCATAGGTGCTGTTAATATAATCAGCGCCGATATTTTTACCGCCCGCACAGGCCAGAAATTCCGCGAAATTTCCGTTACCGTAGGCATAGCAGCATTCCGCACTGAATCCGGCGGCTCGTTCCAGCAGAACCGGAACCGGGCGGTAAGGTGCGGCAGCCAGCCGTGAGGTCACGAGAGCAAGATGTGAGTGAATAAAGGCGATCATCTCAGCAGCTCTGTCCGGCACACCAAGAACAGCACTCATAACGGCGATACTGCGCGGCGTGTTTTTCAGCGGACTGATACTCATATCCAGTACAACAATCTGTATCCCGGCGCGTTCCAGTAATGCGGTGATCCCGCCGGTTTCCATGGCGGAAAATGTACCGGTGGTGACAAAAATAATGTCAGGATGCAGATCAATAATAGTTTCTGTGTTTGCCTGTGCCCCGGCCAGTGGTGCAAGGTGCGGCAGGGCAACCAGTGCCGGAAACGTCCTGCTGTATTGCTGATAGCTCAGTTCATCCGCATGGCGGAAAGCAGCCGGAATAGCTGCCAGTTTTTCTGTCAGCTGTTTTCCGGCCAGTGAGGCATACAGAAACATCAGGGAGGCATCTGCCACATAGATCCGCTGCGGGGTGATCCGGCAGTCAATCTGTCGTCCGCGTATATCGGTAATGAACTGCGGTTCCGGTGCGGCGGATAACCCGCCCGGCAGTGCGGTCAGTGCAGAAAACAGCAGGCTGTGTTTCAGAAAACGCCGTTTCAGATGATCCATAGTGTCACGGCCCTCAGAATAAATAGTTAAGGGTGGCGACAACGGTGCGATCATTACCAATGCTGCAATAAGTGGAACTGGTGCAGCCCGCCACATAAGACGTATTAGCGATATTGCTGATGGTGACACCCAGCTCCATCCCGCTCAGTTCCGGTGTCAGCGCGTCCATCTGATAACGCAGGCTGACATCCCCCAGCCAGACGGCAGGTACCGTAAAGCTGTTGGTGTTATCCCCCTGAGTCGCACCGAGATAGCGGACACCGGCGCCGATCAGCGCGCCGTCAAGATAACGGCCCTGAAAGCGGTAATCCGCCCAGAATGAGCCACTGTGACGCGGCACCTGAACAGGGCGTTTATTCAGTACGGATTTGTCATCCGATTCCGTGATTACATTATCGGTAAAAGCATAACCCAGCATAAGATTAAGTGACGGCGTCACGGCCATGCGACTCTCAAACTCCAGCCCGCGGGAGCGGACTTTACCGGTCTGGTTATAGTAATCCGGATTTCTCGGGTTATGGGTGGTGACATTTTTCTGGGGCAGCTCATAGACTGCGAGGCTCGCCATAATATCGCCGTTATCACTCAGATATTTCACCCCGGCTTCTGTCTGGTCAGATTCTGTCGGCACAAATGCTTTGCCATCCGCGTCTGTTCCCAGTACCGGGTCAAAGCTGTCGGAGATGCTTACCCAGGGAGAAAAACCATTGCTGAAGGTGTAGGTCAGCCCTGCACGGTGGCTGTAAGCTGAGGTATCACTGTTTTGTGTTGTTCCGCTGAGGTTATTGGTGGTTTTCAGTGAGGAGTCATCATAACGGCCGCTTAAAATCAGGCTCCATTGCTGCCAGCGCAGATGATTCTGCATATAAACACCGTAGCGTTGGTAAGTCTGTCCGGTGGAAGTGGATGATGTCATGTGAGGCGTAAACTGCGGGCGGTAGTGAGAACCGTACGGATCAAATGTTACCGTTTGCGAGCCTGACCAGTCCTTATCCAGCTTACCGGTCTGAAGATCAAAGCCGGTCAGAATTTCATGGGATACCGGGCCGGTGAGGGTTTTGTAAATCAGCTGATTATCCGCTGCCAGGGTTCTGGCCCGGGACGGGGAATCCTGATATACCGCAGTCAGCAGACGTCCGTCCTGCACAAATCCCCGCGTAAAATCACGGCGGATATGGGTTTTCACATCCGCATAGCGGAGGTTCTGTTTCAGTGTCAGTGAATCCGATACCTGCCAACTGACCAGCGAGGTGACAGATTGCTGTGTCCGGCCCGATTTTTCATGATCCGGATTACTGTAGTTGCGGTGCCTGTCCAAAGAGCCGTAAGGCGACGGCAGCAGGCCGAGGGCAGTGGCGGGAAGGGTATTGTAGTAACCGACATAAGGATCATGCTGATAGACACCGGCCACTGTCCAGCTCAGATTATTCAGAGGCTGCCAGGTAACTGACGGCGCTATCAGGTAACGGGACTGTTTAGTATTTTCAATTTGTGAACCGGACGATGCTGCCGAGCCGGTCATCCGGTAGAGCCAGGTTTCATCCTCATTCAGTGCGCCGGTGCTGTCAAAGCGCAGTGCATTGTTGTCATAATTCCCGCTCTGAAACTGAATCTGATGGGATTCTTCCGTCTGCGGCAGCCGGGACTGCATATTGATAACGCCACCGGCACCGCCCTGACCATACAACGCAGATGAGGGGCCGTGAACGGCTTCGATACTTTCGAGCAGCCAGGAATCCACCTGTGCGCCCCAGATCCCGCTGTTACCCGCGACCCGCAGGCCGTCGAGATAATAATCCGCATCAAAGCCGCGCATTTTCGAAAAATCAATGCTATTGCCGAAGCCCCCGAATTTTTCACTGGCCACCCCGGCGCTGTAGCGCAGCGCTTTGCTGAGGGATTCAGCCGGCAGGGTATCAAGCTGATCACGGCGGATCACTGATACAAACTGCGGCGTTTCCGCCAGTGCGGCAGAGCCTTTTGTTGCCGAGGACTGACGCAGGGCACCATAACCGCGCGGTTCATAATGAACATCATCCGCAGCAGTGACATACACCACATCATCCTGCTCCGCTGAAACAGGCGGAGCAGACAGCAAAGAGACAGAAAAAACAGATGTTATAACAGCAGGGCAAGAGCTTAGTAATCGGCACATGAGGGTTTTTCTCAGTTGATCGGAACAGCGGCAGCATATACATTGACTGACCATCAGTCAATAAAGGTGGTAATTATTTTCATTTGCATTTGAAAAATCAGGATGGAAGGGACACAAAATTTCGCTATAGTGGGGCGGACTCCATCACCCAACGGACCGGGAAATGACAAAAAACACTATCGATAACACAGAACAGCCTGCGCAGAGCGGTATAAAAATCTATCTGAGAAACGGGCTGTATTTTGTGCTGTTTTTAATGGCGGTACAGTTACTGACCACACTGACCGGCGGGGGATTAACTGCGCTGGGTATTGAGCCGCGTACGGTTAACGGGCTGTTCGGTATTTTTCTTGCACCTTTTATTCACAGCAGCTGGGGGCATTTATTCAGTAATTTGCCGCCGCTGTTAATTCTCAGTGTGTTACTGATGATCCCGTCAGTGAAACATTATATTAAGGCGTCTCTGTTTATTATTATCGTGGGCGGATTGCTGGTCTGGTTATTCGGGCGGACGGCGGTGCATGTCGGGGCGAGCGGCTGGATATTCGGCTTGTGGGCGTTACTGATTTATCAGGGGATCTTCCGCCGCAAACCACTGGATATTATTATCGGCATTGTGGTGCTGATCTATTACGGCGGTATGATCAGCGGACTGTTTCCGGGACAGCAATTTGTCTCTGTTGAGTCCCATCTGAGCGGCGCTGCCGCCGGGGTTTTATTCGGCTGGCTGCAATACCGCAAACGGAAACTGAATAACAAACCGGCATAACACTCTGCCGGGTGATAACACCCGGCATCATTATCTGTCAGCCGCGGATGCGGGATGTCAGACCTTTCAGGAAATAACGCAGCAGCTGATCACCGCAGTCGCGGTAATTTTTATGATCCGGATTGCGGAACAGGGCGCTGATTTCCGGTTTTGACACCCGGAAGTCGGCACGCTGAAAAATATCCGCCATATCCGTATCCTTCAGTTCAAACGCAACGCGCAATTTTTTCAGGATAATATTGTTGGTCAGACGGGCATCCACCGCCGGCACCGGACGGTTTTCATCTTTGCCGCGACGGAAAATAATCAGTCCGTTGAGAAAATGACCGGTCACATTATCATCACAAAGCTGATAATCCGCTTCATCTTCTTTTTTCAGCCAGTCGCTCATCTGCGCTTTGGTGACAGTTAATCCGGCAAGTCCGGTGATTTCGGCCATTTTTGCGTCACTCAGATCCAGCATGTAGCGGACACTGCGCAGAACATAGTTATTCAGCATAAACAGGGGTTATCCATGGAAGGAGTTATAAACCCTGCAATACTAGTGATTATCCGTCCGCATTTCAATGAAATCCGCTGGTTGGAAGTGGATTAATGGCGGTGATATAGTAGGTTTTTCCGTTCAGTCATGAGGTTACTATGTCATTGTCCCGCGCGTTTGCCACCACACTGCTTGCTGCTGCCTGCTCCGCTTATGCTGCCGACCCGGCAGATCTGATGATAACGGACGGCACCGTGCTGACCATGAACCCGGAAAATACGGTGTTTGAACACGGTACCGTGGTGGTCAGTGACGGAAAAATTGTCGCCGTCGGCGGCCCTGAGCTGACAGCGAAATATCAGGCAAAGAAAGTGCTGGATGTAAAAGGCGATATTGTCATGCCGGGGCTGATAAACACCCACACTCACGGCTCAATGACGGTTTTCCGCTCTCTCGGGGATGATGTGCCGGATCGTCTGCACCGCTATATTTTCCCGCTGGAAAATAAACTGGTTTCCCGCGATATGGTGCGCACCGGTGCCAATCTGGCCAATATCGAAATGATTAAAGGCGGCGTGACCACCTATGCGGATATGTATTATTTCGAAGATGAGGTTGCGAAGACCGTAGATAAGGCGGGTTTACGCGCCGTGCTGGGTGAGACCATCATTAATTTCCCGGTTGCGGATGCACAGACGCCGGAAGAAGGGATCGCGTATGCGGTACGCTTTATCAATGAATACAAAGATCATCCGCGCATCACACCGGCATTCGCCCCGCATGCCCCGTATACCAATACCACTGAAAACTTACAGAAAATCGCGGCACTGTCTGAAGAGCTTAATGTACCGGTGATGATCCATCTGGCGGAAACGGATCGCGAAAAAGAAGAGATAGCCAAACGCACCGGCGGGAAAAGCCCGGTACAGTATATGGCGGATATCGGCGTGCTGAATAACCGCCTGCTGGCGGCACATGTCATTATGGCCGATGATAATGACCTGGATCTGCTGAAAAAATATGATGTCGGGGTGGCACACAATATCAGTGCCAACACCAAATCCGCCAAAGGTGTGGCACCGGTCACGCAAATGCTGGAAAAAGGGATCCGCACCGGTCTCGGTACCGACGGGCCGATGTCCTCCAATACATTAACCACCATGAATGAACTCAATCTGGTCGGTAAAATCCATAAACTGGAAACCAAAAACCGCGCGGCCATGCCGCCGCTGACCGTGGTTGAAATGGCGACCAAGGGATCGGCCCGTGCACTGCATATGGATGATAAAATCGGCTCGCTGGAAACCGGAAAACTGGCAGATATCATTGTGGTGGATACCAAAGCACCTAATATGGTGCCGGTGTATAGTCCGTATGCCGCCCTGGTTTATGGCGCAAACGGCGCCAATGTCCGTCATACCATTGTGGACGGTGTGATCCTGATGGAAGACCGGCAGTTACTGACCGTCAATGAAAATGAAATTATTCAGGATGCACAGCGTTTTGCGGAAAAAGTCCGTGAAACCGTGCGCGCTTCAGGGGAAGAGGTGAAATGACAGAAAAACTCAAATGTGCGCTGATTTATGATTTTGACGGCACCCTGGCTGAAGGTGATTGTCCGGAACACGGGCTGATGCCCGCATTGGGTATCAGTGACACGAAAGCATTCTGGCGGGAAGTGAAGCGGTTTGCCAAAGCGGATGACGGCGATGAAATCCTTTCCTATATGGGATTACTGGCCGCCAAGGCCGCGAATAAAAAGTCAGAGGAACTGAGCATTGAAAACCTGAAGAAACACGGTGCGACGATCCCGTTGTTTCCCGGGGTGACAGAGTGGTTCAGCCGGATCAATACCTGGGCCCATGAGCAGGGGCTGGACCCGGAACACTATATTCTGTCCAGCGGACTGGACGGTATGATCCGCGGTACGGCTATCGGCCATGAATTCCGCGATATTTTTGCCTGTAAATATCACTATTCCGCTGACGGAAAAACAGCACAGTGGCCTGCTCAGGCTATCAATTACACCACCAAAACACAGTTTTTATTCCGGATAAACAAGGGAATACATAACTCGTGGGATAATGTGGCGGTTAATCATTTTATCGAGCAGGAAGAACGCGCAGTACAGTTTCGCCATATGATCTATTTCGGTGATGGTGATACCGATATCCCGGCCATGAAGATGGTGCGTTATCAGGGCGGTTTCTCGCTGGCGGTGTTTGATCAGAAGAAATGGAGCAATCCGGAAACACAGAACAAGGTCGGCAAGCTGATTGCGGAAGAGCGGGCAAATTATGTGGTACCCGCAAACTATGAGGAAGGCAGCCAGTTGGATGTGACTGTGAAAGGGCTGTTACAGCTGTTCCGCCGTAAGCGCTGATATCTGCAAACCCTTATTGGTGACACTGTCACATAAAATACGGGTATTACATGTCCGTTCAGAATATTTTTGCCCGGTCACCGTCCGTAGCCTGCCAATTGGTGTACCATAACGACAGATACTATTCAGAATAAGAAATGTATGGAGAAAGTATGAAATACCAAAATGTGACTGACACGCCCGGTGAGAATTCCTATTTCCTCGTTTTTAATCTGACAGATACCCCGCAAACGCGGGAGACGGTTGTTACGCTGTGTAATAACCTGTCCGGTATTCTGCGCAGCATCCGTAACCGCTTTCCGAAACTGGAAGTCAGTTGTGTGATGGGCTTCGGGGCGGATGCGTGGCAAAAACTGTTTCCGGATGCGGGCAAACCCCGTGAACTGAATACCTTTGAAGCAATTAAGGGACCGCGCTTTACCGCCGTATCCACCCCCGGTGATATCTTCTTTCATATCCGCGCCCTGAATGTGTCCGCCTGTTATGAGCTGGGCTCTGTTATCAGCCGTGCTCTGAGCGGTGCAGTGACCTGTGAGGATGAAGTTCACGGCTTCCGTTATATGGACGGACGCGCGATTATCGGTTTTGTCGACGGGACAGAAAACCCGGAATTTGAGGATGAGCGCAAAGAGTATGCGGTTATCGGCGACGAAGATCCGGAATTTGCCGGCGGCAGCTATGCCTTTGTGCAGAAATACATTCACGATATGGATGCCTGGCAGAGCCTGAGCACCGAAGATCAGGAAAAAGTCATCGGCCGTCATAAATTCAATGATGTCGAACTGACCGATGAGCAGAAAATCCCCGGCTCCCACAATGTGGTGACCAATATTCAGGACGAAGAGGGCAATGACCTGAAAATTGTCCGCGCCAATATGCCGTTCTCCAACCCGGCCAAAAATGAGCACGGTACCTATTTTATCGGCTACGCCCGTTATTTCTCCACCACCCGGCGGATGCTGGAAAATATGTTTGCCGGAAAAGAAACCGGTGCCACCGATGAATTACTGAAATTCAGTACTGCTGTGACCGGTACACTGTTCTTTATTCCGTCACCGGCTATGCTGGATGATGTTGAATAACTGACCTGATCCGGGGGATCACTCCCGGATCACTTTTCCCGCCTGTTGTTTCCGCGTTTTTTATTGGTATTTCCCCGTTGTCTGCGGTAAAGTTTCCGGCTTTTTTCCGGCATGGCAAACAGCGGAGGCATTATGTTTATTGGTTTTGATTACGGAACATCCAACTGCTCAGTGGCAGTGATGAAAGAGGGCACTCCGGTGTTATTACCGCTGGAGGGGGATAATGTCTATATTCCGTCCACCCTGTGTGCACCGACACGCGAATCCGTTTCCGAACACTTATTCCGTCACCGCGATATTCTGCCGTCAGATAATACCGGCGAACAGTTATTGCGCCGCTCTATCGCCTTTAACCGCGAAGAAAGTATTGAGCTGGTGCCGGAGGATGTTTTGTTCGGCCAGGCCGCGCTGGAGCTCTATCTTAATGATCCGCGTGACGTGTATTACGTCAAATCCCCGAAATCCTTTCTCGGCGCCTCCGGCCTGCATGATGTGCAAATCAGCTTCTTTGAGGATCTGGTCTGCGCCATGATGGCGAATATCAAATCTCAGGCAGAGCGTTCAACACAGGAAACCATCACCGAAACCGTGATCGGCAGACCGGTTAACTTCCACGGACTGGGTGGCGAAACCGCCAATCAGCAGGCGGAGGCCATTCTTCTGCGGGCGGCAAAACGTGCCGGTTTTCAGCAGATTACCTTTCAGTTTGAACCGGTGGCGGCCGGGCTGGAATATGAATCGGTTCTGAATACGGATCAGACGGTGCTGGTGGTGGATATCGGCGGCGGTACCACCGACTGCTCGCTGATCCGCATGGGACCGGGTTACCGGGGACAGGCCGATCGCACCGACAGTCTGCTGGCACACAGCGGACAGCGGGTCGGCGGAAACGACCTTGATATCTATCTGGCCTTTAAACAGCTGATGCCGCTGTTCGGAATGAACAGCCGCGCGGCTTCCGGCATCGAAATGCCGCTGATGCAATTCTGGAACCCGATCGCCATTAATAATGTGGAAGCACAGAAAGAATTCTATTCCCGCCAGAATCTCACCCTGTTGCAGCAACTGAAGCGGGATGCGGCAGAGCCGGAAAAACTGCTGCGCCTGCTGGAAGTGTATAACCAGAGCCTGGGCTACAGCATTGTCCGTCGGGCGGAAGAGGCAAAAATCGCGCTTTCCGCCTCACCGGAATACCGTGCGGCAATCCGCCTGCTCAGTGAAACACTGGAGACAGACATCAGCGCGACTGAAATGGAAGAATCGATTTCCTCCCCGAAAGATAAAATGATTTCCCTGGTGAATGATGCAGTGCAGCAGGGCGGCGCAACACCGGATGCTATCTTTATCACCGGCGGTTCAGGCCGTTCACCGGTGTTATGCCGCGCGATTGAGGCACAATTACCGGGTATTCCGGTGGTCAGAGGAAACGATTTCGGCTCGGTAACCGCCGGTCTGGCACGCTGGGGCGAAATTTGTTTTAAATAAACTTGCAACAGACCGGTCGGTCTATTAAAGTATTGTCATGAACAAACACACTGAACATGATACCCGCGAACATCTTCTGGCTACCGGCGAACGCCTGTGTCTTCAGCGCGGCTTTACCGGCATGGGGCTGAGTGAGCTGCTGAAAACGGCCGGGGTGCCGAAGGGCTCGTTTTATCACTATTTTCGCTCCAAGGAATTATTCGGCGTAGCTCTGCTGGAACGCTATTACGAAGATTACCTGGAACGCCTGACCGGTCATTTTGAGCACGGCCCCGGGAATTACCGTGATCGCTTTCTCGCGTATTACGGCGATATTCTGAAAAATGCCTGTCAGCACAGCCGTATTCAGGGCTGTCTGACGGTCAAATTATCCGCCGAAGTGTGTGATTTATCGGAAGATATGAATGCCGCGATGGATAAGGGCGTCAGTAAAGTGATCGCACTGCTGGCGCAAACCCTGGAAAACGGAAGGAAAGAAAATTCGCTGATGTTTCAGGGCGATGCGCAGCACGCCGCACAGGTATTTTATTCATTATGGCTGGGGGCAAATTTGCAGGCAAAAATTTCCCGCAGTACCGCGCCGCTGGAAAGTGCACTGGCGCATGTTGAAACACTGATTACCGCGCCTGAGTAATTTTTTCGCAGGCGTTTTTATTTATCTGAAAACTAGTCGACTGGTCTAATCCGGAGATACTATGTCACAACAACCATTGTCACAGAAAAAACTGTTTACCCCGCTGAAAGTAGGCGCCTTTACCGCACCGAACCGCGTATTTATGGCGCCGCTGACCCGGCTGCGCAGTATCGAACCCGGCGATATCCCGACCCCGCTGATGGGTGAATATTACCGCCAGCGTGCCGGTGCAGGGCTGATTATCTCGGAAGCCACTCAGATTTCGGCACAGGCCAAAGGCTATGCCGGTGCGCCGGGTCTGCACAGCCCGGAACAGATTGCGGCCTGGAAAAAAATCACGGCCGGTGTGCATGACGCAGGCGGCCACATTGCTGTCCAGTTGTGGCATACAGGGCGGATTTCTCATAACAGCATTCAGCCGGGACAACAGGCACCGGTAGCACCGTCTGCGATCAGTGCCGGTACCCGCACCTCACTGCGTGATGAAAACGGTCATGCTATCCGTGTTGATACTTCCATGCCGCGTGCGCTGGAAACCAGTGAAATCCCGGGGATTGTGAATGATTTCCGTCAGGCGGTAGCTAATGCCCGCGAGGCCGGGTTTGATATGGCAGAGCTGCATTCCGCTCACGGTTATCTGCTGCACCAGTTCTTATCACCGGATGCCAACCACCGTACCGATCAGTACGGCGGCAGCCGCGAAAACCGCGCCCGTCTGGTGCTGGAAGTGGTGGATGCAGTCTGTGCAGAGTGGGGACCGGAACACATCGGGATCCGTGTGTCACCAATCGGTTCTTTCCAGAATATGAGCAACGGCCCGGATGAAGAGGCGGATGCCCTGTATCTGATTGAGGAACTGAATAAACGCAATATCGCCTATCTGCATATGTCTGAACCGGACTGGGCAGGCGGCAAGCCGTACAGCGAAGATTTCCGTCGTAAGGTTCGTTCTCTGTTCCGTGGTGTGATTATCGGTGCCGGGGCTTATACCCCGGAAAAAGCAGAAGATCTGATTGAAAAAGGGCTGATTGATGCGGTGGCATTTGGCCGTGATTATATCGCCAACCCGGATCTGGCCGCGCGTCTGGCGAAAAAAGTACCGCTGAACCCGCAGCGTCCGGAATCCTTCTACGGCGGTGGTGCCGAAGGGTATACCGATTATCCGTTTATGTCATAAAAACATTAATCCGGCGGCAGAAAACAGCCGCCGGGTTATTTTTACGGACGGATAATCGTATGTGCATACACCGTACTGTAACCATCCATCTCTATTTTGCGGAATTCCACATCAAAGACTTCATTTAATAAAGAGGATTCCAGCAGTGCGGCGGATGAACCGAAATAGCGCAGTTGTCCCTGTGATAACACAATAACCGATTCAAAATAGCGGAATACCATATCCAGCTCGTGCAGACACACCACCACCAGTTTTTCTTTTCCCTGTGCCGTTAAATCTTCAATCAGCTGCATGCGGTGTTTTATATCCAGCGCCGCACCCGGTTCATCGGCAAATATCACCGGCGGATCACACATCAGTGCCATTGCGGTCAGTACCCGGCTTTTTTCCCCGCCTGATAATATATGCCAGTGTTTATCCAGTAACGGCTGTAATTCATATTTGCGGCAGGCGGCTTCTTTTGCGGCTTTCGGGTCAGATGCCCGCTCTGCGGCCAGTGAAATTAATTCCTCTGTGCGCTGATCCCAGCAGGGATTAAAACTCTGCGGAATAAGACCGATTTTCTGCATCCGCGCCGCTCCCTTATAACGGCTGATATTTTTCCCGCCCAGGGTAACGGCGCTGAATACCTCCGGGTCAAGCCCGGATAAGGCCTTTATCAGAGTGGATTTACCGGAGCCGTTAGGGCCGATAAGGGCAATGCTGCCTCTGGCGGGTAAATGCAGGGAGTCAACCGTCAGTATTGTTTTATCCTGTTTGCAGACATTCAGGTTATTCACTGTGATCATGATTTTCTCACCCGTTTCGCCAGCAGATAAATAAAGAAAGGGCCGCCGATAAAGGCGGTGATCAGCCCGAGCGGTATTTCCCCCGGCGGCAGCAGGCTGCGTGATAATGCATCGGAGAACATCACCAGTGCCGCACCAATAACAGCGGAGGCGGGCAGTACATATTTATGACGGGCACCGACCTGCCAGCGGGCAATATGCGGGGCAATCAGCCCGATAAAACCAACAACGCCGCCGAGTGAAACGGCAATTGCCACAATGGCGGATCCGGCAATTAAGGCCAGCACGGTAAACCGTTCAACGGATAAACCGAAACTCATGGCCATTGTTCTGTCCAGTCCCATTAAATCCAGCCCGTCAGATAACAGATAAACGGATAATAAAATGGCGGCCAGGGTTAATATCAGGCTGATGATCAGACCTTCTCCGGACGGAGTTTGTATTCCGCCCAGAATCCAGCTTAATACCACCTGGAGGCTGGTACTTTCATCGGATAATGCCATCATCATAAACGAACGGGCGGCATTTAATACCGCACTGACCGCCACCCCGGTTAATAACAATGTGGCGGTATCCAGTGAACCGGCAATCCGGGAGACAGATAACACAATAAATATCGCCGCCAGTGCGCCGCTGAAGGCAAACAGCGGCAGCGATACCGCCAGCGGTAATCCGAGCGGCACTAATAATGCCACTGTTCCGCCGATCGCGGCACCGCCGGAGGATCCTAATAACCACGGCTCTGCCAGCGGATTGCGGAATACCCCCTGAAAAATGGCACCGCTTAATCCCAGTAATGCCCCGGTAAATCCGGCGGTAATCACACGCGGTAAACGCCATTCGGTTAATAGGCGGGATGTTAAATCATCACTGTAAATCAGGGCGCTTACCACCTTCAGCGGACTCTCCCATGTATGTCCCGCACAGGCGGAGAAAATAAATGCAGCGAAGAGAATGAGTAACAGACTGACTATTTTCACTGTCTCAGGCTCCATTGCTCAAAGATATCAGACATATATTCAATGCCATCAATAATCCGCGGGCCGGGAATAAGCACATATGCACTTTTGACCGGATAAATATCATTATTTTTAACAGCTTTCATTTGTGACCAGCCGGGAAGTGTCAGTAAATCCCGGATTTTGTCTCCGGAAATGGTGTACAAAATAATATCCGGGTCGGCGGCGATAACCGCTTCCGGGGATACCTGTTTCAGCGCCGGTCCGGCCTGTTTATATTCCTCCAGCGCCAGGGTTCCGCCCGCTTTTAAAATGGAATCGGCGGTGTATCCCGGTGTTTTTTTATACGCCTGCGGCCTGGCAACCAGTAATAACCCGTTACTAACCTGACCGGTGATCATAATGACCCTTGGTGCGCGGTAACCGGCGGGCTTTTGCTGAACATTGTGCAACCGCTGTTCCATCTCCGCCGCCACCTGTTCGCCTTTTTCCGTTGTTTTGGTGACCTGAGCCACCAGACGGATATTACGGATAATTTCCTCAATACTGTTTCCCTCCAGCACCAGCACAGGAATGCCGAATTTACGCAGCGGTGTTAATAACTGATGCGTGGCCTGGCGGGCAGGGGTCATAATCACCAGATCCGGTTTCTGTTCAATGATCCGCTCAAGGGAAAACCCGAGGCGGCCGCCGATTAACGGTTTATTTTTGATTTCATCCGGGAAATAGGTGTAGGCATCAATACCGGCGATATTGTCAGCCAGTCCGAGGATCGCCACAATTTCGGTATTTGATGAAAAGATAGTCACAACACGCTGCGGTTTTTCGTTCAGCGTGACCGGCGCAGATAATTGCGCCATCATACTGAAAGCAGGCAGAGCACGGCACAGGGCCATGCTCAGAGTGATAATTATAATCAGGACTTTCATTATTGCCGGTTAAAAACGGTATGTCACACCGGCAATAAATGACCGGCCCGGCATAGAGGTTCCCAGACTGCCGTTGGATTTTGACGGCAGCATAATATACGGGTCTTCATCCAGGGCAAAAAATACCGGATGCTCGTTTTTATCCAGAATATTGTCTATCCGTCCGTACAGCGTCAGTGACTGGCTGATATCCACATCCGCCTGAAGATTCCAGACCATAAACGGCGCTTTGCGCATCACATAAGAAGAATAAGGGCGGACATCCGGGATAATTCCTTCCTCTGTTTTATACCACATCGGTCCGCGCAGAATTCCCTGTAACTGGAGGCTCCACGGATAACGGGCATTGGTAAAATAGAGCTCGTTAATAAACGCCGCCTGATACTGATACATGCGCTGAACTTTATTACTGTTATTAGTTGCGGTTATTTTGGCGCCTTTATCTTCCATATCGAAATTCCAGCTGCCGTTTAAACGCATCACCCAATCCCAGTCTGTCTGCCAGTCAAATACACGGTTAACGGTGGCACGGCTGTTAACTTCCAGCCCGCGTACCACAATATCATCGTCGCTGTTGGCGTACTGATAGACATTCGGTGCCAGAACGTTGGTCTGTATTCTGTTTTGAATCGTATTCTGAAAGAGGGCAATATCGACGGAATTCAGGGAATCACCGAGTGTCGCGCCCACTTCAAACTGACGGTTACTTTCCGCTTTCAGGGAACTGTTGCCCAGATATTGCGTACCGGACAGCGTAATATAATCCGCGCCCAGCTGTGTGGCGGTCGGTGCACGGTAACCGGTGGCGACAGAGGACTTCAGATTCAGCCAGTCATTGACCTGATAGTTGGTACCGAGACTCCAGGTTAACTGATTATATGAGGCACTGCCGGTGAACTGATTATCCAGGTTCGGTGTTTTATCGAAATTGGTTTTCCCGTAGGTATAACGCATACCGCCGCGGATTATCCAGCTGTCGTCAAATAAACTCTGCCGGTCATCGAAATAAACGGCATACTGGTTTTCAGTCTGGTTATTATCATACGGTGCGGATTGTTTCAGCGGGTTGCCGCTGACACTGACCTGATCCCGTTCTGAACGCAGACGGCTGTATTCGTAATCCACCCCTAATAACAGATCGTTCTGCTCATGGAGTTTAATCACCGGCTGGAATTTCACGCCGTAAATATCCAACTGACGGCGGTTATGATCACTGCGGGTTTTTGCGGTTAACGGTGATGCCCAGCGGAAATTATCCACATCCTGCACAAAATAGGCGTGGCTGTTCATTCTGAAAATACTGTCATCAGTGCCGTTTTTCCAGACCACATCCGCTGAGCGGTTATAACGGGTATCTTTGGCGTAAATATTCCCGGTTGAACCCCGGAAACCGCCGTCATAAATACCGTCAGTCCGCAGTGATACATCGAGCAGGTTACTTTCATTAATCTGCCAGCCTAAATTACCGCTTAAACCAAAACGTTCCCAGTTGGTATTTTCCTGTTTGTGGCCGCCTTTCCCAGAATGGTAATCATCGCGGCGTCCGGCTTCAAACCCGACATAGCCGTAAATATCGCCGTCATCATTCTGAAAACCATAGCCGCCGTAAGTCTGCACCAGTCCCCAGGAGCCGGTTTCCGCTGAGATTTTTCCGCCTTCGTCGGTTAATCCGTTTTTCAGGAAAATATTAATCACGCCGCCCATCGCCTGGGAGCCGTAAATAACTGAAGAGGGGCCGCGGATAACTTCAATCCGGCTGACATCTTTCGGTGATAATTTGGATAAATTCGCGGTTCCCGCACGGCGGCCGTTAACTAATACCAGTACCTGTCCGGCAAAATCTTTTCCCTGACCATCCGTTGCGGCACCGCGGATATTAATGGATGTCTGCCCTGGACTCCATTCACTGAAAAAGCCGACGCTGTTCTGTGCCAGTAATTCGGTCAGACTTTCCGCCCGTGAGCGTTCAATCTGGTCGCTGTCGATAACCTGGGTGGTAACGGTGGATTTTCGCTGCTGTTCTTCACGCCCTGAAGCGGTAACGATTAATGTGTCACTGTCCGGATCCTGTTTTGCGGTATTTTCCGCTGCGGCGGAGAATTGTGAATACGACAGGATCAGTGAAACCAGTGCCAGTTTCCTGCTGTTTATTTTCATTGTTAAAAACTCATTTTTATATAATGCCTGACCAAAACACCGGCTTTTGCCGGTGAATTTCCCTGAAACAATTTTTCTGAAACAAATAACATCAAGTGTTAATGCGACCCGTTTTCATCTTAAGAAAACAGGGAAGGCTAAGTCACTAAAAAATATGACTAAAAGTCCGAAACGGGAAAGCGGTCAAGGTAATTGAAAATAAACCGTTATAATCACATTGGTGAATTATAAAAAAGGTGAGCAGATGTTGAAAATATGCTGCGTTGTTAAAAAGTCGGCGGCACCGGAACGGTACCGCCGGAGAGGATCACAATAAGCGGATGCGGTGCCGGAAACGGTCAATAAACTGCTGGTTCCAGTCATCACCGCCGGTGGCGTTGCCGCTTTTCCAGATTGGCGGTTCAATTCCCTGTTGTGCCAGAAGATTGATGGTTTCGGTTATCAGGGCATTGAGCAGGAATGCATTGGCAAAGGTGGACATGGCTGCCACCTGCTGGGTTATCCCCGGGATCTGCATAACCGCATCACCGACCTGCACATGTGAATCCAGCACCAGGTCGGCGATATCACACAGATTTTGTCCGCCAGGGTGGCGCGCGGGGTGATCTGCCGGTGTTTCCCCGGCGTGGGCAACCGACGTTACTGCTATCACCGTCACCCCGCGCTTTTTCGCTTCAAGGGCAATATCAATGACCGAGGCATTAATACCGTAAGCATTGATAAGTACCATCACTTCCCCGGCCTGTACCGGGTTGTTATTCATTACAATTCTGCCGAATCCCGGCAGCCGCTCAACCGCCATTGAGCGCAGTGCGCCGTTTGTCAGCAGCGTTCCTTCATCCAGGATCGGATTAATGTGCATCAATCCCCCGGCGCGGAAGAAAACTTCCTGAGGGCCGAGATTGGAATGCCCGCCGGATGCCGCTACGTGGATCAAATTGTCGCGGGCTATCTGCTCTGCCAGCAGGGCGGCGGCCCGGGGCAGTGTGTCACGGTTGCTGTCCAGCACCGTGTGCAGGTGCGCGGTGATTTTGCCGAGATACTCAGCGGATAACGCCAGCGGATCAGTCGTTGTATTCATCATCGTTATGCGCGGTAAACCGCCTCCCCCTGAAGATAGGTTTCCAGCACCTGCAATGTGCTGCCCTGTATATCCAGTACCACGATATCCGCCCGTTTTCCGGCAGCGAGTGTGCCTCTGTCGGCCAGACCGAGGAAGGCAGCTGGGTTTTCGGCGGCGTAATGCCAGGCCTGTTCTGCGTCACTCAGTCCGCTGCGGATCAGAAAGCTGATGCATTCAAGAGCTGACTGCGCCGATCCCGCCAGCAATTCCTCATTTGCGGCCAGATGCAGACGGCCTTGCTCTGTCAGTACCACATCACCGCCGATATGGGTGTGATAACGGCCCGGCGCCATGCCGCCGAATGCGGTGGTATCGCTGGTCAGCAGAATTTTTCCCTGTTTGGCGCGCAAAATCACTTTGATCAGTGACGGCGGCAGATGAAAACCATCGGTAATAATGCCGCTCCATAAACTGTCTTCCGCCAGTTGTGCCCAGATCGGGTTGTTATGGCGGTGCATCTGTAATTCACAGCCGTTGCCGAGGTGGGTGGACATGGTCGCGCCCAGCTCTGCGGCACGGCGGATTTGCTCCGGTGTGGCAGCGGTATGGCCGACGGAGACCCGGATATTATTCTCCGTACAAAAGCGGATGGTGCCGGCCAGTCCGTCTTCCTGCTCCGGGGAGAGTGTCAGGATCCGCAGCAGTCCCTGAGATACTCTGTGCCAGTGACGGACTTTTTCAGTATCACAATGCTGCACACAGGCTTTATCGTGAGCACCGCGCGGCCCGCTGACCGGCGAAATAAACGGGCCTTCCAGATGAATACCCGCCGTTGAGGAGCTAATACGGGGATCGGCGGCACAAAAGCCGGCAAAATCAGCCATCAGCTGTGAAATCGCCTCATCACTGTTGGTGATAACCGTCGGGCACAGGCTGGTTACGCCTTTCTGATACAATCGTTCGTAACTGTGACGGACATCATCCCGATGCAGCGGCAGGGTGTTGTAATCGGTTCCCGCATAGCCGTTGACCTGTAAATCCACCAGTCCGGCAGCAACATACGGCAGATTTTCCGGGGTATCGGTATTCAGCGGCTCAATACCGGTAATAACGCCATTGTCTGCTGTGATGGTTACCGGCTTGCCGTTCAGGGTTTTACCGCAGATTTGTGTCAGCATAAATCCGCTCCTGAATCGGTATCCAGATAAAGAAATGCGCTGTTATGGCGGCGCAAAATGGTGGCAGGCAGATCTTCACTGATCAGATCACGGATCATCCGGGTGACCGCCTGCCGTTTGCTGGCAGCAGGTACCACACACACCATATGACGGGCGCTGACCAGGGCCGGGATTGTCAGGGTCAGGGCATACATCGGGACATCATCTGTCCGCGCAAAACAGCCGTCATTAACCTGCTGCTGACGGCACTGTTCATCCAGTTGCACCCGTTTGACAACCGCGCTGTCACTGAAATCCGCCACCCACGGATCATTAAAGGCAATATGGCCGTTTTCACCGACCCCCAGACACACCAGATCCACCGGTGCGGCAGAAAGCAGCTCTGCATAGCGACGGCATTCGGCGTCACTGTCCGTGGCATGCGCCCGGATAAAGTGTGCGGCAGCCGGCTTCACCGCATCAAACAGGTGATCCTGAATATAGTGACTGAAGGCCTGCGGTGCACCGGGTGGCAGACCGATATATTCATCCATATGAAATGCCGTGACTTTTGACCAGTCGATTTCCGGGAATGTCTGCAGATGCTGCAAAAATTCATTCTGAGACGGTGCAGAGGCAAAAATAATACGGACTTCCGGCTGTGATGCCTGACACTGAACAATAATATCGCGGGCTTTTTCAGCCGCCGCGCGTCCCGTCGCATCACGGTTTGCATAAACAGCATAGTGCAGCAGGTCTTTCTGACCGGCAGTGACAAGAGAATCAGTCATTATTATTTTCCTCTGACAGATTGAATAACGCCCCGGTAAAAAGGTGCTCCGCCTGTGGTGCAAACGGGGCATCAAGATAAAAGTAGTATGCTGAACCGTGTGGTTCATAGCCGCCTTCGGCGATCTGGCGGGCTGACGGCAGGTAACCGGCCATGCCGTTGCTGTAGCCGATCCCCAGGAAATATTTCCCTTTGGCGCGTAATAATTGCTGGTAGTGATTAACAACTTCCGCACTGACGGTCAGCAGTTTCAGCTGTGGTGAAAGGTGCAGACAGGCCAGAGTGATGGATTGTGTTGCCCGCAGCGGGATCCCGCGTGCGGTCTGCTTCAGCTTGTAAACCGCCCATTCATGTTCAATCGTGTCCGGCGCATGTTCATCACGGAACTGAATCAGTTGTTCGTCATTCATCACTGGTTGTAAGGGCAGCGAAACCTGACACTGCCGGAAATACAGCGGGATGGTCAGCGGAAGAAGCGGCAAATCAGGCTGTTCCAGCGCATCGAGAAAAAGGGCGGCCAGCTGTTTTCCGCAGATTTCCATCTGTGCATAATCCGCGCGGTAAAACTTCCCGTCACGGCTCAGGTCAGGACGCAAATCGCCGCAGAATCCCTGCAGCAACATACAGACGGCCCCCGGGAACGCCGTTTCAATTTCATCACACACCACACCCGGATATTCCCCGGAGAGAATATTGTCGCCGGTAATAGTGGGGTGACACTGGTTATGCACCAGCACCGCACAGACGTTCTGATCCGCATCCGTAAACCGCACCAGTGTGGCAGTGGTATCCGCCGGTTCATCCCGGTTCGGTGCCATAGTGATTTCACCGTTGACCATCAGCCGCCGGTGAACCGCCAGAGGGCAATCTGACACCGCAACCTGTGCTGTCACCGGCTTTCCGGCAGCCAGTGCTGTCTGCAGGCCGGTAATGACCTGTTGTGTGATAAACGCAGTGTATTGCGGGTCACATTCACCCAGTTGCGGCGAGTGGTTATCCGCTGTCTGCGGCGCACAGTGGCTGTGGGTGGCAGTCAGGATCAGATCCAGCCCGGCCAGTTCCGGTATTTTTGCCAGCGCGGTGCGGATCTGGCGGTCAAGATTATCCCCGGCAAACAGCAGTTCAAGACTGACAACGGCATACTGCCGGTTCCAGATAAAACAGCGGGCATACAGCGGCATACCAATCTGTGTACATGGCTGATGCCGGAACGCAAACCCGCCCAGTCTCACCGGCAGTGACGGTGTAATATCGGTTTTACTGACACCGAGGATCATGACGGCTGCCCGCACAGTGAGACAATCAGTTGCAGATTGCGCATGATATGGAACGGATCTTTCACCGGCAGCGCAACCACCTTATTCAGCGGCGCGCCTTCGCGATCACAGATTTGTGTCCATTCTCCCTGTTCACGATTCGGGAAGGTGCTCAGCACATAGTCTGCCGTTCGCTGATAGAGGCTGAAAAATTGCGGATCATTATTCTGTTCCGCCATCAGCAGCAGGGTATACAGTGCTTCCGAATGCACCCACCAGATTTTACTGCTCCAGGTATTTGCTATCAGGGTTTCATACGGATCGCCGCCAAGCAGACGCCCGGCAGGCGGAGAGCCGTCTGCCAGGGTATAACGGAACAGCCCGCCGTATTGATCATCCCAGCCCATGTGCCACATCAGTGAGGTAATTTTCGCAATGGCGGGCAGATACGTTTCTGTCTCACCGAGCAGTTGCGCGGCATGGAAGCAGAACCACATGTTTTCCAGGGTGTGCCCCGGTGTTTTATGACGGGCGAGCAGGGTATAGCGGTGCTCAGGGACAACCTTCATCTCCAGCGGGATCAGGGTTTCCGGATCGTGAAACTCTGCAAAAATCCGCCTGAGACTTTGCCGTGTCCGGGTTGTCAGCCGGGAAAGCGCCGGGTGCTGATAACGGAGGGCATAACGCAGCAGTTCCGTTACTGTTCCCAGCATAATCATTTCATAGGCATAAGGTTCAAACCCCGGCGGCGCGGGATACGGTTCACTCCGCACCCGGCCGGATGCCAGCCGCTGACTGACATTGTCATACAGCGCCAGCGCATGCTCAAAGTACCCGCTTTCTCCGGAGACAAAGGCGTATTCACACAGGCCGATCACCACAAAGCAATCCGCGTAAAACGAGGTGTCATATCCCTCGCCCGGCTTCATTTCCAGCTTGTTGCCATGGCGATCCAGTAAAAAGGCGCAATGGCCGTTATCGAGGAAAGCATGATCCAGCAGGAAATCAGCTGTCTGTTTTGCATGTGCCAGCAGGGGGGCGGCATCCCCCTGACACAACCCGCTGCGGATGAGCGCCGCCTGACGGCTCTCATTCCACAGAAAACGCCCCTGGGACCAGGTAAATTTATTCTCACTCAGCAGCGTGCCGCCGTCATTACTGAAGCAGGTAAACACGCCGCCGGACTCTGTATCAACCGCCCGCAGCCAGAACGGCAGGATGTTCTGTTCCAGCTCCTGCTGCCATAAGGCGCGGCATTGTGCTTTCTGTTGCGCGGTTAATCCCATATCAGTTGCCTCCGTCACGGCTCAGTTTGTGCATCAGGGCATCCACTTCCGGTTTTACCGGGTTTTTGCGTGCCGCAATGGCCGCCAGGGTAAAGAACACCAGAGAGCAGAAGACAGGACCGCCGACAGATAACGCCATTGACGGAGCAGTGACAAACAGTTTTGTTCCGGCAAAGACTGCCAGACCAATCAGCATAGAGGTAATGGCAATCTTCGGACCGCAATGCTTATAGAACGGCAGCAGACCCAGAACCATCGGAATCGACGCCGGTCCGATTAATCCGCCGAACCACACCACAATCAGTCCGATAATGCCGCCGAAATGCTCCTGATTCAGTGCCAGGACAATAGTGCAGAGGGTAAAGGTGAAGGTGACAGTACGCGCCATCCACAGCGGAGTTTCGCCGTTGGCTCTTTTCACTTTTTTCGAGATAAGCGGCAGGATATCCCGCGATAGCACGGAGCTGATGGCGTTGGCATCAGAGGCCACCATCGACAGTGTGGCGGCAAACATTGAAGCTAGGATCACCCCGACAAACCCGGCCGGCAGATATTTCAGCGTCAGCATGGAGTAGATTTGTGTCTGCTGATCCGCCGGAACATCCGGGATCAGCAACGGAGCTGCCCACATCGGCGCAAACAGGATCAGCGGCCAGACCAGATAGAGAGACGCGGACAAAATCATCGCGCGGCGTGCCTGTTTACCGTCCGGTGAGGCGATAAAGCGGGATGCGAGGTTCCAGGTGCCGCCGTTATAGCTGAGGAAACAGACAAACGCGAAGCTGGCAAAGAACAGCGGGCTGTACTGGCCGTTGAACCAGTCACTGTTACCGGCCGGCAGTCTGTCCCACATATCCAGATAGTTGGTGCCGATATCCCCGAGCTGTGACTGCACCACGAAGAACATAATGATCCCCGCAGCAATCCCGACCAGGAACTGGAAAAAGTCATTCATGGTATCGGCCCACAGCCCGCCGACGGTGACATAAATCATGGCCACCACACCGGAAATCAGCACACCGTAAATCACCGGAATACCGGTAAAGCCATAGAACAGCACACCGATCGCCGCGTATTTCCCTGCGGTATCAAGCAGTTTCAGCAGAACGCCCAGCCAGGCGATCACCTGCTGGGTTTTAACATCGTAACGGATTTTCAGATATTCGGTCGGTGACTGCACCTGCAACGCATCACGCAGGCGTGCCCAGCGGGGAACAATCAGCCACGCACCGAGCAGACAGGCGATAGTCACGTTCAGCGCCCACCAGACATACAGATTAAACCCGGTCGCATAGGCAAGGGCGGCATAACCGGTAAACACCACGCCGGAATACCCGGACACATGATGGGAAATCCCGGCCAGCCACCAGGGCAGACCACCGCCCGCGACATAAAAATCGTTAGTACCTTTAACACGACGGTAAGCATTTAAGCCGATACCTATCATGATAATGAAGAAAAGTGCGAGTGTTATCCAGTCCGGCGTTTGCATCTTATTGATTCCTTATAATTATTTTGTCATCAACATCTACAGTAAAAACGGGGGATTGCGGGTACTGACATCAAATGGATAATCGGCAGCAGAGAACTGCTTATCCTGACTGTACATTAATTACACATGCTGTAAATATATTTAATTCCGCTGTATGTTATTAATTCGATCTGACTCACAATCCGGAAAAACAAAATAATCGCACTGTCGCCATGATATGGTTTCAAAAAGCAGCAGAACAAAATTATGCTAATGCGCAATATAATCTTGGTATGATGTATCAGAATGGTGATGGCGTTGAAAAAAATGAAAAAGTGGCTCAGGAGTGGTTTCAGAAAGCAGAACAACAAAAAACCAAATAGCATCATTTAATGTGTGATACATACAGGATAATTACACCGCCTGTTCTTGACTTATCGGGTAAACGGCTGAAAATCAGTCTGTTACTCTCTCACTGAACCGGAAAACAGATCATTATGGTGAAACCGTCACTTTCGTCAGAACGTAAACAGCATCTGTTCCGGCAAATTCTGGACGGATACAAAACGCAGGCAGTGATCACCCGTAAAGGGCTTGCGATCACCAACAAGCTGCGTCCGGCGACGGTGACGCAGCTGATCGGCGAAATGATCCAGAGCGGCATTATTGCTGAGGACACGATTAATCATCAGCCCGGACCGGGGCGCCCGGAAGTCGGTATTATTCCGGATTTCCGGTTACTGACCGCCATTTTTATCTGCATTGATGCCCGCAATATCACGGCGTCGCTGGTGGATATCCGGGGTGTGGTTCTCGCCGGTGTGCATCAGCCGGTTCACGATGATAATGCTGACAGCGAAACACTCCTGAACTGCTTCCGGACACTGATCAGCCGTCTGCTGGAAAACTGCCGGGCGGATACCCGTGTGCAGGGGATTATTATCTCTCTGCCGGGAGTTATGGACGCGGAACACTGCCACTGGCTCTACACCAACCGCTGGCCGAAAGCCCGCCATATGGATTTATCACAGCTGGCTGCGGAGTTTTCCATTCCGGTCTGCCTGGTGAAAAACTTACAGGCGGAGCTGAATGCCTTTGTCCTTGAAAATAATGAACTGTCCGCCAGACGCGTGCTGTATGTCCACTGGGGGGAAGGGATTGGCGCGGCGAGCTATTCAAAACAGCAGATCAATGCCAACCAGCAGGGGTTGTTCGGCGAGCTCGGGCAGCTGACGTTCGGCAATTCACAGACGATTGAACAAATGTTTTCTCTGTCCGCACTGCGCGGTGTGCTGAGTGAGGCGCTGCCCGGGGATTTAAGCAATGAACGGGCAGCAGCAAAAACATTACAGCATGCGGATATTACGGCCATTCCGTGCCTGAAAACAGCGGCGGATATCTGGGGGCGGGTGCTGGCAAATATCTATTTTATTCTGTTCCCGGATGTCATTATTTTCTCCGGCCCTTTCACGCACAATGAAGCATTATTCCGGGAAATAACCACGGGGTTCAGTCAGCATGTCCCGGATTATTTTGAGCAGAATGTCACATTCACCATCAACCACAAATCCTATATGAACGAAATGCACGGCGCATTATCCCCGTTCTTTGATGCGCTGGTGGCGGAATATTGCCACCAGGGAAGTTGATCAGCGGATAACCTGAACAGAGCGGATTTTTTTACCATAATCAGTCACATTCTTTTTTCCGCTCACTTCAGTATGAGATTCACCGGTGAAATTCTCACCTTCATAAAAACGAACCTTCCAGCCCGGCGGAATAACCACCGAAGAAAGAGTGCCGCTGAAATCGGTGCGGGATAAATCCGGGATATCTTCACTGATCTCAATATAATTTCCCTTCTGCCAGCTTTCCGCATAAATAACAACGGCTTTGCGCAAATCTGACTCTCTGGTAATTAATTTACTCACCGAACATTTCGCATCGGCTTCTCTGCAGAAAATACTGCCGTCACCCTGTGTCATCTGACAGCGGCGTGCGGTATTTTTCCGCGCCAGATCTTCCGTGCTGCCCGCCTCAATATGGAAATCAGTAAAGGGCGTTAACCTGCAGATATAAATCGTATCAGGTTGATGGCGGTAACCTCCGCCGCGGGCGGAGACAACCGCAGAAAATAATATCAGTAACAATGTCAGCTTTTTCATCGTGTTCCTTACCGTTTAGTGTCTGAACAGGGTAAGAGAGCGTTCACCACCGTGACAGCAGATATATCTGATAAGAGGTTAACTATCCTTAACTTGATTTTGCGCCATAACGGCGAATAATGGGGCAGATAAAATTCACAAATATACTCAGTTGTTTATTCCCCGGGGTTTCTTCATGGTCAGTGGTTTATTTATCGGCATCCTGTTCGGCGGGTTGCTCCAGTCAGGTCAGTTCTGTTTTGTTTCCGGATTCAGAAACATTCTTTACCAGCGAAATACCCGGTTTCTTACCGCACTGCTGATTGCGGTCACTATTCAGTCCGCAGGTTTCTTTGCTCTGGAATCCGCCGGATTATTACATATACCGGAAGGAAATCTGCCAATCACTGCGACACTTGCCGGTGGTCTTTTATTTGGTGCAGGCATGGTACTGGCCGGTTGTTGCGGCAGTGGTGCATGGTTCCGTTCCGGTGAAGGATTAACCGGTACCTGGATTGCCTTATTTGCCTTTGTTGTCACCATGGCCGCCGCTCAGAAAGGCAGCCTGAAACATTGGTTTGAACCCTTATTACAACATCCCGCACAACCGGATACGATTTATAAAACGCTGGATATTTCCCCGTGGTTTCTGGTCGCGTTTTTAATTATTCTCACCGCCGGTTTACTGATTTATCAGCATTATCATCCCCGTTATACACCGCCGTCACAGGGGCGGTTTAATTATCTGCCGCTGAATATTACCGGTATGCTGATCGGTATTCTCGGGATTATTGCCTGGGTTTTCAGTGCTGAAGCCGGGCGTAATTTCGGCTATGGCGTTGCCGTTCCTTCCGGCAATGTTATTCAGTATCTGATCACCGGGCAGCAGCGTTATTTTAACTGGGGAACCTTATTTGTTATCGGTATTTTCGCCGGTTCAATGATAAGTGCGGTTATCCGCAAAGAGTTCAGATTAACACTTCCACCTGATGGTATTACCGTCGTCAAACGCCTGATCGGCGGGATTGTGATGGGAGCAGGGGCAACGCTGGCAGGCGGCTGTACCGTCACGAATTCCCTTGTGGCAACCGCTTATTTCTCCTGGCAGGGATGGATTTCCACATTCATGATTATAGCCGGTGTTTGGGTTACCAGTTATTTTTTCCGTTCAGGACAATGTCGTTTATAGGATCACATATGAAAACAAAATCACTCTTTCTTCTGATACCGTTATTACTGTCAGGCTGCGATCAGACAGTGGTAAAAGAGATCGGCATTGAAGAATTGTCGGAGAACCTGAACAATCCGGAATATATTATTATCGATACCCGGCCGGACAGTTTATATTTCGGCTTTAAAGATAAAGGCGCGGCCCGCGGCGGCCATATTAAAGGTGCGATGCAGTTTACCACCGGCTGGCTGGATTTTATCGATGAGAATAAGTTCGATACGTTTGTCGAAGAAAAGGGGATTTCCAAAGAAAAAACCCTGGTATTTTACGACAGTGACCCGGATTCACTGGAACGTATTACCGCCGAATTTGCTGCCAAAGGTTTTCAGGTCAGGGCATTTAAATCCTTTATCCAGTACAGCAATTCTGATCTGCCGATGGATAAATACCCGAATTATTTTCTGAGTGTTTCTCCCGCCTGGGTTCAGGCCGCACTGAACGGTGAAAAACCGGAAAGTTATACCAGTGATCAAAAGCCGGTGATATTTGAAGTGTCGTGGGGGGATGCAGAACAATCCAAATCCTATGCAACGCATATTAAAGGCGCTTTCCATTTTAATACTGACTGGATAGAAAATGCGCCGGTCTGGAATTTATCCGAACCTGACGTTATCAAAAATAACCTGCTGAAAAACGGGATCCGCAAAGATACCCCGGTTGTCGTCTATTCTGAAAATCAGATGGCAGCATTGCGGGTATTATGGGCACTGAAATGGGCGGGTGTTGAAGATGTCCGTTTCCTGAACGGCGGTTTAAATGTCTGGGCGGATGCGGAATTACCGACTGAAACTACCCTGAATATTCCGGTACCGGTTGCGGATTTCGGCGCAGAAATTCCGGTTAATCCGCAGGTCACTATTGCCATGCCGGCGGAAGCCATACAGGGTCAGAAATCCGGCCTTAAACTCATCAGCAACCGGACATGGGATGAATATACCGGCAAAATCTCCGGTTATGACTATATTCCGCGTAAGGGTGAACCGGCCGGGGCAATATGGGGATTCGGCGGCAAAAATTCTAATGACATGTCCGATTACTATGACCCGGACGGCACATTACGTAATCCGGAAGAGATTTTTGCTTTATGGAAAACCCAGGGTATTGAACCGACAGACCAGGTCGCGTTTTACTGCGGTACCGGCTGGCGGGCAAGTGTTTCCTGGTTTATGACCCAACTGGCGGGCTGGGAAAACAGCCGGATTTATGACGGCGGCTGGAATGCCTGGCAGATGGATCCGACATTACCGGTATTAAATAATATTCAGAGCCAAAAACCGGCAGCACTGAATGATTATGGTGAAATAATCAAAAAACCGGGACAATCCTGTAAAAGCTGATTTAACTGAAACACCGGTTTCCGCAGAAATAACGGAAGCCGGTATTATTGGTTATTTACCATGGGCCTTCCGGCCAGGTGCTGTCTGTTTTTTCAGCAGCATCATCCAGCGAATCGAGATATAAGTTCTCAACCTCGGTACGGGCCCAGGGAGTGCGGCGGAGAAATTTCAGACTTGATTTGACACTGGGGTCGTTCTTAAAGCAGTTAATATTGATTAACTTACCCAGCTTTGCCCAGCCATATTTTTCGACCAGTGCATTAACCTGCATTTCGAGAGTAACGCCATGCAGCGGATCGTTGGATTTGTGGGCTGTCATGAATGAATATCCTGTTATTTTTCCTGAGCCGGGAAGAATACCGCAAACGCCGGAGTATGACAATTATCCCTCCCGGCAGACTCATTCCGTATTACTTCAGGATCTGCATTCTTCCGTTAGTCACCTTACCTTCACTGACTAATTTTCCGGCAGTATCGAATTGTTTAACTGTACCGGTGAGGGCACCGTTTTCCATTGTACCTTGTATATAGACCCCATTACTGGCGGAGTCGTGATAATATTTGAACGGGCCATATAACCGTCCGTCACGGACAGTTACTTCACTTTTTAAATTACCATTTTGCTGATAATTTTTCACAACGCCGTTAACTTTGCAGTTTTTCAGCGGCATGGTCATTTGTGGTCTTCCGCCGCCATAATAAGCATATACATAACGGTCATAGCAGCCATTTTTTACCCAGGATTTAAATCTGATAGTCCCGTCATTATAGTGGCGCAGATATTCACCATCTTTTGTTCCCGCAGGTACAGGCGGAACCTCAAACTCAGTACCTTCCATCGATTGAACGTTTTTCAGGGATACTTCCGGGCCGCTGCTCATTGATTCACATGCGGACAGTAATAATACTGAACTTAATATTAAAGGCAGGGTGATACGCATAATAATCCTCGCAATAGCATAAATAAAGCTACGTATATATTTGTAATAACTGAAAAATATCGTTCCGATATTCAGAATAGAGCGGAAAAATTGCGCTGACTATAGGAAAGGGATTACTACACTGAAAAACAACCGGTTTTTCTGTCCGGCAAGGTTAAAACAGAATAAGCCAGACCCGAATCGATTGAAATATGAACATAAAAAATCTGAGACAGTAACTTTATTGTATTAAAGCGAGGATAAAACAGCAAATACAGCAGCTAATTATCGTATTGAAGTTGAGGTCGAATAATAGTATGAACTCACGTTTATACAATAAAGGCTAAAAATGAAAGATTTCAGCAAATATAAAAAAACTCTCAATCAATTAGATTATTATGTCTATGCTTTGTGTGAAATAAAAGAAAATCTCCGAATTCCATTTTACATCGGCAAAGGAAAAAACAGCCGCTGTCTGACACACATCAGCGACGCTATGTCAGAAGTGGCTGATAATGCTGAAGATATATCAAATGAGAAACTGAAGCGGATTAAAGAGCTCTACGAAGAAGACTGTCTCGGTATCGATATATTGTGTCACGGACTTAACTCTGAAACTGCATTTATGGTCGAAACCACATGTATAGACCTCATCGGGATTAAAGGGTTAACCAATAAAATTAACGGGAAAAAGAGTCCCGGTAATGATATTTATAAGACACAGGGAAGGTTAACCATCGAAGAAGCCGCTTCATGGTATTCCGGTGAACCAACTGAGGTTTCAAAAGAAGATAAAGGGCTTGTCTTTATTTTAAACAAACTCTACCGGTTTGATATGACTGAGCAGGAATTGTTCGAAGCAACCCGGGGTGTCTGGCACAATCCGCCACGCAATGATGAATCTCTGAAATATGCCTATGCTGTTTACAACAACATTGTAAAAGAAGTTTATGAAATTCATGGTTGGATTAAAGCCGGTACTCAGGAGTACTTTACAAGGAAAATCGGCCGTGACAGTGATCGCTGGGAATTTATCGGCAGAAAAGCAGAGCAGTCTATACGCGATAAATATGTCGGAAAGATAATCAACTATGACCGGAGTTATGGCACACCGTTCGTTAAAGTGGGAAACACACTGGGCAGTAAATGATGGAACAATAACTAATTTGTACAATATCCGCGAACTGACGGATATTGTACATCAGTTCACGTTACCGGACAGGAGAGCAGGGAAAACCAATGAATGATATAACACATTGATATTATTGTATCTAATCAGCACCAGCACCTCCCATATATCATTTAACATAATATACATTATGCGAACTAAGGTGTGGGGCAACGAAATCTGGTATTCCGCCAGGCTAATCCTCCATGCTGGTTCATTTATCGTGGATAACGATTTCTTGTCTCTGGCCGTCCGACAACTGAATCACTATAAGCCCACAAATCTCCCCGTAGAGTTATTGACCCGCACTTGACCCCAAACAAAAATATGACGATGCATTACTTCTATAATTATCCGCTTATTTACTCTCATACAGATGTGGTCACATGGTTAACAAACTGAATCTTAACTGGCCTGAATTTTTAGAAAAATACTGGCAGAAAAAACCCGTTGTACTGAAAAATGCATTTCCTGATTTTGCCGACCCTATCACACCGGATGAGCTGGCTGGCCTGGCTATGGAGCCGGAAGTTGACAGCCGCCTGGTCAGCTTCATTGATAACAAATGGGAAGCGAGTCACGGCCCGTTTGAGGACTACAGCCAATTAGGCGAAAAAGGATGGTCACTGCTGGTACAGGCTGTCAACCATTGGCATATGCCGGCTGCAGAATTGGTAAAACCGTTCCGTGTGCTGCCTGAGTGGCGTCTTGATGATCTGATGATTTCCTACTCAGTGCCCGGCGGTGGTGTCGGACCGCATATTGATAACTATGATGTTTTCATCATCCAGGGTATGGGCCGCCGCCGCTGGCGTGTGGGTGACGCCCTTCCCATGCGTCAGTTCTGCGCTCACCCGGCATTACTGCATGTCGATCCGTTTGAACCTATTATTGATGTGGAAATGGCGCCGGGCGATATTCTGTATATTCCGCCGGGATTTCCTCACGATGGTTTCACCTTCGAAGATACCATGAACTATTCTGTCGGCTTTCGCGGACCGACTGGACGTGATCTGCTGAGCAGCTTTGCAGACTATGCACTGGAACAGGATTTGGGGGGCGTCAATTATGGCGACCCTGACCTGAAAGTACGTGAAAACTCAGGTTCAATGGAATCTTATGAGGTTGAACGCCTGCGTGCCATGATGATTGAAATGATCAACAAGCCAGGTGATTTCGAACAGTGGTTAGGCCGTTTTGCAACTACCCCGCGCCATGAGCTGGATATTGCACCTTCGGAACCGCCGTATGAGCCGGAAGAAGTACTTAGTGCTCTGAATGCCGGTGAAAAACTGATACGACTGAGCGGACTGCGTGTTCTGCGTATCGGGGAACATTTCTTCGTTAATACCGAAGGCTGGATGACCACCGAAATTAAAGGTGCGGATACATTGTGCCGGTTAACCGAAGTCGGCATGAATGAACTCGGTGAAGCACTGGAGAACCCGGTTTTTGTTGCGGAATTAACCGAATTTATCAATCAGGGATATTGGTATTTCGACGAATAAGTCACATCAGCCCGACAAGATAAAACACCCGCTGACGGGTGTTTTATCTCCGCGTTTCAAAAACCTCTCGTTCACTACGCTCAGCCATGATAAATTGGCCGGATGTCCATCCCCAAATATTTCCTTTTTTATGAGATAGTTCAATGAGTAAGAGTGGAAGAAACTATACAAAAGAAAAAATAAGACAGCGCCATATAGCAAATAAAAAAAGAAAACACCCTATTCGTCTTTTTATCAAAAGTTGGGATTTTTGGGGTAAATCCTGCCTTGGCCTTTTTGTTTTTGGCATGTTTATTTATTCATTAAATGATAATGTAACCATTCATTTTTTATGGATAATCTATGCCTGCATTTGCTTACCTTTATTTCCGTTTGCTAAAAAATGCAGTGATGATGTCCTTCGTCATTATTTTTCAGAATCAACATTTGAGGATGTTATTAATGGTAGTAGCCCCCGGGGGCTTGGCGGATTGTATCTGATGCTCATTATTCCGTTTATCATCCCGCTGGCAGCGGGATACTTTGTATATCAGATTATAAATTACAAATAAAATCTATCGTTATTTAATCATGTCCATCTGTATGATCTGAAAATAACCGGAATCGCCGAAAATCCACACCATCATAGTTAACATACCCATCCTGCTGAAATCCGTAACGTGTTATAAACCGGGAAACTTTTCGGGATAACGGTAATAAAATGGTGATACTGGTTAAGTGCATTTCATCAAATGCGTGGCGGATAATTTCATCACAGATGATTTTTCCCGTTCCCCAGAAATCAGGATGAAGTACCAGCGCCAGGTCAGCATCATCACCTTCTTTCTGAAGCCCTCCCCAGCCTGCAAATATATCGTCGATCACAAATGCCCAAGGGCCATATCCGTTTATTTCCCACTGAGCGTCTTTTTCTTCTGCCCAGCTGCGGCTTTTTTCATCATCAAAATCCGGACTGCCCAGCGGCATTTGCTGTAACACTTTCGGGTGATTGTTCAGTGCGGTAATATCGGTCGGTTTTATCTGAGTGAGCCGTTTAAATTCTAAGTGCATAGTATTCCTTTTATTTTGATACTCTGATTGTACCTATTATTCAGTAAAAATCAGCTGAATAACAGGTACAACATATCTTAACTTACAGCCACATTCCGAAACGGCGGATATAAATACCCTTCATGATTTGTGCCAGACCGCAATAGCTGACCAGCGTAGCAGCAAGCCACGGGAAATATTCCCACGGTAACGGCTCAAGCCCGATATAACTTCCGATTGGTGAAAACGGCAGCCAGATCCCGATGGCCATAACAATCCCGGTAACCAATAATACCGGCAGTGTTGCTGTGCTCTGAATAAACGGGATCCGTTGTGTTCTCAGCATATGCACGACCAGCGTTTGTGATAATAACCCCTCAACAAACCAGCCGGAATGGAATAAAACCTGACTGTCCGGACTGTTTGCTCCGAAAACAAACCATAATAATGCAAAGGTGGTGATATCAAATACAGACGATGTCGGGCCAATCCAAATCATAAAGCGCCGGATATTGCCTGCATCCCATTTACGGGGTTTACGCAGGAATTCTTTATCCATTTTATCCCACGGCAGCGCAAGCTGAGACATATCATAAAGCAGGTTCTGAATCAGTAACTGAATAGCCAGCATCGGCAGGAACGGAATAAAGGCACTGGCGATAAGAACAGAAAATACATTACCGAAGTTAGAGCTGGCGGTCATATTCAGGTATTTAATAATATTACCGAATGTCTCGCGCCCTTTAATGACCCCCTCTTCCAGAACCATCAGATCTTTTTCCAGCAGGATAATATCCGCGGATTCTTTGGCGATATCCGTTCCGCTGTCCACGGAAATTCCGACATCCGCGTCCCGTAATGCCGGCGCGTCATTAATGCCGTCCCCGAGAAAACCAACGGTATGGCCGGCGGATTGCAAAATCCTGACCAGGGCTGATTTTTGCAGCGGCGTCAGTTTGCAGAAAATAGTGTGTGTTTGCGCCACCTGTTTCAGTTCCTCATCACCGAGGAGCGCCAATTGATCACCACTGATACTCATCGAGGCATCCAGCCCGACTTCACGACAGATTTTTGCTGTGACAACCGTATTGTCCCCGGTAAGCACTTTTACGGTTACCCCGTTATGCTTCAGTGCTTTAAGAGCTTTTGCCGCACTATCTTTCGGCGGATCCAGGAAGGTCAGAATTCCGCATAAAATCATATTTTGTTCACTGTCTGCGGAGAGCGGCAATCCCTGCTCTTTGCTGTCCAGAACACGTTCGGCCAGTAACAGGACTCTGAATCCGGTCTCATTATAATGATTGACCAGCGCCATAATAGCCTGTTTTTTCTCATCATCCGCCGGTGAAATATGATTGCCGGTCCGGATCAGAGAACAGCACGCCAGCATCTCTTCCGCCGCACCTTTACAGATAAGCAAGGCGGTACCATCCGGTTTTCTTACGGATACAGACAGACGTCTGCGGACAAAATCAAACGGCAGTTCGTCAATTTTCTGATAATTGTGCAGAGACTCTGTTTCGGCTTTACCGCGCCCGAAACGGATGATCGCCTGATCCATCAGGTTACGTGTGCCGCTCTGGTGAAAACTGTTCAGCCACGCCAGTCCCAGTATGGCTTCATCGGTATTACCTTCCGTATCAAGATGATGCTCGAGGATAATATTGTCCTGTGTCAGCGTCCCTGTTTTATCCGTGCACAGGATATCCATCGCACCAAAATTTTGTATTGCATTCAGCCGTTTAACGATAACTTTTCGCCGTGACATTGCAATTGCGCCTTTCGCCAGGTTAGAACTGACAATCATCGGCAGCATTTCCGGGGTTAACCCGACTGCGACAGCAAGTGCAAAGAGTGTGGCATCAAACCAGTCACCTTTGGTAAATCCGTTAATCAGCAGAACAACCGGCACCATTACTAACATAAAGCGGATCAGCAGGATACTGACACTATTCACCCCGCGATCGAATGACGTCTGTGAGCGTGTCCCGACAATGGATTTAGCCAGTGAGCCAAAATAGGTTTTGTCGCCGGTTGCCACCACAACACCCAGCGCCGTGCCACTGGCCACATTGGTGCCCATCAGGCAGATATTGCCCGATTCCGTCAGTGACTGACCGTTTTCCGTTATCGTTGCGGCATCTTTTTCATGGATATCTCCCTGGGTATCATATTTTTCCACCGGAACCGATTCCCCGGTCAGAATGGCCTGGCTGATAAAAAGATCACGGGAACGGAGCAGCCGCAAGTCCGCCGGTATCATATCCCCGGCGCTCAGAACCACGATATCCCCCGGAACCAGACATTTTACCGGCAGTTCTGCCCGGACAGATCGTCCTTTTTTACGCCGGAGTACTGTGGCAGTGGTTTTTACCAGTGATTTCAGAGCTTCTGCGGCTTTGTTGGTTCTGTACTCCTGCCAGAAACGCAGTACCACACTCAGAAAAACCATCGTTCCGATGATCAGTACACCGGTGAGATCCGTTTCCTCGCCCTGTTGCAGGGGGATCAGGTAATCCGTCATAAAGCTGATAACGGCCAGCGCCAGCAACACATAAATAAACGGATTATGAAATGCGGAAATAAACTGAATAAACGCGGGAGGTGCTTTGTCATGTGCCACCACGTTTTCCTGATGTTCTATCAGGCGGTCAAGGGCATCAATTTCATCCAGCCCCAGCATATCAGAATGTAATTCTGCTAATGTTTCGTCTGGTGTTTTTGCGGCATATACCGCCGCAGGGAAAGTATTATTATCGCGCACAGCCGGAGTGACAGTGCGGTTAACGTTGACAGTCATGGTACGATTCCTTTTATTTCCTCAGATAAACTGAGTCATTTATTTTTCACCGGACTGTCTGATTTAGCAGTTAATTTAAATAACTGTCATGATAACGGACAGTCCGGGAAATGGTATATTTCCGAGCCCGGGTGGTGTGTCCATATATTCCTTATCAGCAAAAGATAGCCTGTACGCTTATTCATAAATGAGTACGTACTGTGAGTTTTTAATAAAAAGCCATGCCCTTCCGTTCTGAATAAACGGAATAGCCGGATACGATGCGTGAGCACAGCAATTTAAATTGAATTAACCGAAAAACAATCAGTTAGGAGGGAATAACGCCAGCATATAGAGATTCATGATAAATCCGTCCTTTTGGGCCTATCCCGTGAAAGATAAGCGAAATTAAATAAGGAAGTACCATTATAAAGAGAGGTACTGCCGCAGCATTACTGCCGGCAGTCAGAGGAAAACAGAATTACCGGCAGGATCAATGTATTTTGATAAATAATCTATGACTGTCCAATTACGTGTTCTCCGCAAGAAATAAACACATGGAGTATATTCCCGTAAAATCACAAAGTAAATCGTTTTCTCTGAAGGGGATACAATATATATAATAGTATTGTTTAATTAAACAACATCCTGATTTAACAGCGTATATACGATAAAACAGCATCCCTTTTCACTGTTTATAAATATTCGGTCTGACAATCTGCCAGATATAATTCTCCCGGTTGACCGGGCTGTAACCCGATTTTTCATATAACCACGGCGCTGACGATGTGACCAGCATAATGCGTCTCAGCCGGTTCATCACCGGATGTGACTGACAGCACTCCATCAGCCAGCGGCCGAGTCCTTGTTTCTGATATTCCCCGATAATATAAACATCACACAGATACCCGAATGTGACCCCATCGGTGACAACCCGAGCAAAACCGATTTGTTCTGTACCGGCAAATAACCCGAAGCACAGACTGTTCAATATGCTTTCATTGACCAATTCCCGGCTGATCCCTTCCGCCCATGCGGAATGCGTCAGATAGCCATGAATTTTACCGATATCCAGCCTGGTGATATCCGTTGTTACGGTATAGTGCCGCTCATGCCACTCGTGAATATTTTTCATAACATCATAAATCCATCAGATAGGTAATGGTGTCTCTGACCGCCATCAGTGCGGATTCCAGGTCATCATACGACAGTGTGCTGACAGCCACACGGATAGCCTGCGGGATATCGCGGGTTACGGCATACGATTCCGCCGGACTGACGGCAATATTGGCCGCTCTCAGCCGGCTGATAACCGCATCGCAGCGCACATTTTCCGGTAACGGGATCCACAAAAAATAACCAGCCGGATGTGCGATATGGGGTAAATCAGCAAAAATCCGGCTGACAATTTTTTGCCGGGCTTTGGCATCGCGGCGCTTTTTCTGCTCCAGTTTTTCGGCCTCTCCCTGCTCCAGCCACTCACGGACAATACCGGTCATCAGTGCTGGTGTATTCCAGGTAGTGATGCGGATGATTTTTTCCAGCTCAGCGACATATTCCGGAGGCGCAACCACCAACCCGACCCGCAGGCCGGTGGCGATATTTTTGGAAAATCCGGTGACATAAAATGTGATATCCGGCGCCAGTTCTGCCAGCGGAGCTGGTGCTGGTTTCTGCAGAAAAGCATAAGAGCCGTCTTCTATCAGAAAAAATCGGTTTTCCCGGGCAAGGTTTATCAGTTTCCTGCGGGATGTCAGATCCATCACCCAGCCGAGCGGATTATGCAGTGTCGGCATGGTGAAATAGCCGCGGATTTTCCGCTGGCGGCATAATTGTGCCAGCGCGGCCAAATCCGGGCCTTCCGGGGTAACCGGCACCGGAACTAATTCGATATGACAGGTTTGTGCCAGTGCTTTAAACCCGGGATAAGTCAGTGCATCCGCCGCAATTACATCACCGGGGCTGAACATGCTCAGAACAATGGAGGCCAGACCGTGCTGGGCTCCGCTGACCATGACAACAGTATCCGGGTCAACGGCAGAAAAGCCACGCAACTTCAGGTGATCAGCAACAACAACCCTCTCCTGATGCCGCCCGGCGTGAGGCAGGTAATGCAGCAGACTTTCCAGATCGCCGCTCATGGATAACCGGCGCAGCGTGTGGCGCAGTAATGCAGTCTGTTCCGTGACTTCCGGATAGATAAAGTTAAGGTCATACATTGCCGGAGTGACATCACATTCAATACCGGTAACCGGTAATAAACTGATATCTCTGACAAATGTTCCCCGTCCGGTTTCACCGCTGACCAGCCCCTGATTGATCAGTTCCTGATACACACGTGACGCTGTCACTAATGATAACCCTTCCTGAGCCGCAAAAGCACGGTGAGTCGGCAATTGTGTTCCGGCCGCCAGTTCACCGTTACGGATACGGGCAGCAAGGGTATCGACGTACTGTTTATAACGCGGTGTTGCCATACAAATGTATCCATGACAATTTTTTGATTGTCATTATTATCCGCATTACTCTCTGTGAGAACAAGAGGTAATTAACGGAGTACAGGATGGATAATGCAATGACAACGGTTTCCCGCTCAACACGCGGCTGGATCAACGGGTTTATCGGCGTGCTGATTTTCAGCGGCTCCCTGCCCGCCACCAAGGCTGGTATCACCGGCTTCGCACCGGATTTTCTGACAACCGCCCGCGCTGCGATTGCCGGCATTGCCGCTCTGCTCATTCTGGCCGTTCTGCGCCAGCGTTTGCCAGCTGCAAAGTATCTGTTGTCACTGATCGTTGTGGCGGCGGGTGTCGTCGTCGGGTTTCCGCTGCTGACAGCCCTTGCTCTTCAGTATGTCAGTTCGGCGCACTCGATTGTGTACCTGGGATTGTTACCGCTGGCGACAGCACTGTTTGGTGTGCTGCGCAGCAATGAGCGTCCGCGCCCGGCGTTCTGGCTTTTTTCTGTCCTCGGCAGCCTGTTTGTGATGGGGTTTGCCTTATTTCAGGGCGGTGAAAGTACTCTGACAGGTGATTTGTATATGGTAGCGGCCGTGTTGCTGTGCGGATTGGGTTACGCGGAAGGTGCCCGCCTTTCCCGGCCACTCGGTAGCTGGCAGGTGATCTGCTGGGCATTGGTACTTTCTCTGCCGCTGATGCTGATTCTCAGTATCACTTTCCTGCCGGTGACATTCAGCGGCATACCGGCACAAGCCTGGGGCGGACTGATTTACGTTTCGTTATTCAGCATGCTGATTGGTTTTTTCTTCTGGTACCGCGGCCTGGCGGAAGGCGGCATTACCGGTGTCAGCCAGTTACAGCTGTTACAGCCGTTTTTTGGTCTGGTGCTTTCCGCGTGGTTACTGAATGAAACCGTCAGCTCCGTAATGGTCGCGTCAACCTGTGGTGTGATTGCCTGTGTTGCCGGCTCAAAGCGGTTTTCCCGGTGAGAAATTCTCATCCGTGTGTTTATTGAAAGTTATGGATCTGCTGACAGCGTTATCCTGAAAAATGTCAGCTTTTTTCATCACATCAGTTATCACACGGAGGTTTTATGAAACCTGGTTTCCCTGTAACAGCAACGTCTCCGGTACATATTTCTTATCCGCCACAGGCTGTGGCCGATCTCGCGGAATGCAGAAATACATCAGATGTTCATCTGATAAAATATTGCGAAAATCTCGAATTTCATGACATTCATTTTTTTAAATTTATGCGTTTTGAAGCCGCAATGGATATGATTAACAGTACTGAGTCCGGACATACGCTCCTTAATTGTGTCGAAACACTGTTGCAGTTCAAATCAGAAAAACTGTTGGTATATCTTACATCATCAATATTGGGCGCCAGTCCGCTTTGTTCTGAAGATGCCATAAATGGCCGGGGAACAGGATCCTGTTTACATTGCAATTTTGAACTCGCTGAACAACGGCCGGATCTTGGTCAGGGAATGGATGAAAAACAGCTGCAAGCCGTTATTTTATATCACGAACTGGTGCATGTACTGCATAATCTTCAGGGAGAGCGTATCGATATTTTTCCGGCTGATGGTATTAAAGATAACCGCATGCCGTTATGGGAAGAAGAGTTTCGTACCATTGGTCTGGATATGTTCAGCGCTGAAGATATATCTGAAAATAAATTTCGCGGAGAAATAGGCGTTCCGCTCAGAATCAGTTTATAACGAAGACAAAAATATCCGGCCACCGTATTTTATGCATTACAGACGATGGGCCGATTTTCGTAATATCAATATCCCCGCAACAAGCATATATAATGCAATAACCAGCGGTAAAAATAGTATCGAATCGCTGTAAACCGCCGCTGTCATTGCCGCACCAATTGCCAGTGAAATACCGGAGAGACCGTCGAGAACCGCAATTTTACGGGGCGAATTTGCCAGTGTAATCAATGTATCGATACCCGCACCGTAAAACATTTCCAGCAACGTGACACCCAGTACAATCAGTAACAGGCCCGGAAGTTCCGCGATACCGGAGAACCACGGAATAAACAAAAAAATGCATAAACCGGTTGCCGCCATAAGTGCAGCAGTAATACCCCACTTCTCCGTGAAGTAACGGTATACCGGGATTTGCCCTGCGATAATAACCAGCGTATTAAACAGCAAAACCGGTCCTATCAGATACTCAGAGCCGGACCGGATAAGTTCCAGCGGTACAATGACCTCAAAACTGTAATACAGCATGGCAAAAATAATGCTGACCACAGAGATCAGAACGGTGTCTCTGCCGGTGAGATCAGAAAAATGGAGGTAACAAAAACGGTTTTTCGTTTCACTGGGGCAAGAACGCAGTTTTGCTGAGAAGAGAATACCAATCATGAAAATCCCGGTCAAAATCAGTAATGCGTACGTAAAAGGCAGTGAAAAAAAGACACACAGTGTAATGAGTACCGGTGCAACCGCCGCCCCGGTATTATTCAGTGTCATCCGGACTGAAAAACTTTCACTGATATTTTCTGAGGTGGCTTTAATATAGTATTTTGCTGCTACTGAAAATACGGAGGTGGCAATACCGTTTGCCAGCATCACCACAATACACAGGTAAAATGTTTGTCCGATAAACAAAAACGACAGTGACAGCAATTTAAGTAATAGTGAAAAAACAATGGTTTTTTTACTGTCAAACCGGCTTATCAGCGGAATAATAAAAAAATAGGCCAGTGAAAATGACCAGAATTTAATCGTACCGAGATAAAGAATTTCTTTTTCACTGAGTGTTTTCCCGGCAAAGTAAAGTAATGCCAGCGGCATCAGTAACCCGGAGCCCAGCGCATTAAAGAAAAAACAGATATTAATCGCCCTGCTTTTCCGTTCAAAAACCACCCGGTAAATCTGCATCAGCTGAGATTCCAGCGCTGACAGATAGCCGTAAAAATATGCTTTCCGGTATCCGTCAGTATGGCATGTTGCCTGACAATATCGGCGGTATTACGGAGTTTTTCCAGATTACTGCTCAGCCGGTCATAATATTCCGGCTCCGGGATACCGTCACTGTTACGGATAATTTCAGAAAATACATAGCAGATGCGGGATAATACAAATAGTGCATGAAAAATACCGATCATCGGCCGGTCGTCATCACGCAATGGCGCGGCAAAGACCTCATCAGCAGGGTTCAGTACCAGCGGATCCCCCGCATTGAGGATATTCAGTGCCGTATGGCCGCATTCATGTGCCAGAATATCAATATAATAAGCGACCGAATGTGACGGATGAACATAGGCAAACATCATTCCCCACATATAGAAATTGGTACCCGAACGCATAAAGCGGGAGCCGTCTGCGGTTTCCTGAGTCAGGTATATCTGATGGATAAACCGGTCAATTTCATTGCCGGTTTCCGGCGCGCAGCGATGAATAACGGATAATGCCTGTGTTATTTTTTCCGTTTCCGCTGCTGCCAGTACCGGGTCATCACAATAGCCGAAACCAAGTTGTTTATCGTCACGGATAATTTTCAGGATCATCTTTTCTGCCAATGAATGACCGGCAGATGTCAGTGGTGAGATAGTCAGTGGTAACGGCGTTCTTTTTCGCATCAAGTGATTGAGGTAAGTTACCGCATCAGCATGTTCATCATCTTCCGCATATTTACCGGCGATATAATGAATAGCGCAATTTTGCCATGATAACGGAACTTCTGAGCTTATTTCTGGTAAACGATAATAGGATAATAAGTAATTAAGTGATTCATAGACTTCATCAGAAAAATACTGATAAGCCTGCTGATGTTTATAATCAGGAAAAGTCAGATTTATCATATAACAGTGTCCGTCAGGTGGATAAGCCATGCCCCGGCTGACGGACATGGCTTATCAATTAGTTAGTGTGTTTATTATTTACTGAATGACCATCCTGATAACGGCGATTTTATTTTCAGTAATTTACTTTTATCTAATTTCTTCATTATTTCACTTCCTTATTAATAACAGATTATATGAATGGGTGTACTGTGTACTCAGATTGCTGTTAAACCCTAAAATAAAAATAACGATTAAAAAACACTTTTTTTAGTCAGTGTTATTTTTCTGAATCAGTATCACGGAAATAAGCAGGAATAATGATGAAATAGATAATTGCCATAATATGAAGTATAAAAAAACCACGCTGTGTTTTCACCGCGTGGTTTTATCAATACGGAAATTACCCGGGCACTCAGATCAATGACAAAAATGTCTTTTTAAAGTCATCGATGTCATGCTGTGTGGTTGCCCACGAGGTGCACAGACGCAGACAGGATTTTCCCGGTTCCTGCAACAGCGTTTCATGGAAAACAAACTGTTTTTTCAGCTTTTCTGCCAGTGCGGAAGGCAAAATAACAAAGACCTGGTTGGATTCCGGCGGTGCCAGGAAGGTAAAACCCTGTTCCGTAAAGAATGCCGCCAGTTGGCCGGCCATGCTGTTGAGGTGTTTACCTAATGAGAAATAGAGGTCGTCTGTAAACAGCGCCAGGAACTGAGCACCCAGCAGCCAGCCTTTTGCCTGAAGCGCGCCCTTCTGTTTGATACTGAACCGGAAATCATATTTCAGCGCCGGGTTATTGATCACCAGAGCTTCCGCCGCGATCGCACCGATTTTGGTACCGCCGATATAGAACGCATCTGTCAGTGCCGCGATATCTTCAATCGTCAGATCACTTTGTGCGGACATTAAACCGGATGCGAGACGGGCGCCGTCAAGATAGAGCCATAACCCGTGCTCATCACAGAAACGACGCAGTGCCTGCAATTCTGCTTTACGGTAAACCGTGCCGATCTCAGTGGAATTGGTGATATAGACCAGTTTCGGTTGTACCCAGTGCTCATCATTATGTTCGGCAATGACCGGTTTAAGATGATCGGGTGTCAGTTTGCCGTCAGGGGAAAATACGGTGATGACTTTGTGTCCGGTCGCTTCAATTGCCCCGGTTTCATGGGTCGCAATATGGCCGGTACTGACGGAGATCACCGCCTGATGCGGACGCAGAAAATGGGAAATCGCCGTCAGGTTGGTAATCGTACCGCCGTTAAAGAAGTGGATATCAGCCTGCGGCTGACCAATCCGCTGTTTAATCAGCGCTGCGGCATCACCGCATAAAGTATCCGTGCCGTAACCGTCATGGCGGTGGCCTGCTGTGTCAGTAATGGCTTTTAAAACAGCCGGATGCGCAACTTCATTATAATCATTCTGAAAACGGTACATATGCTCCTCCGATAGTGTGCAGTAATACTATGCTTATACTTACCGGCGCACAATGGCACGGATCGCAGTTCAGTCCGGTTTTACCAGCCCGATCACACCTTCACTGAGGGTAATTTTTCCCTGTGTTTTCAGGCGCAGCAGAACTTTGTCAGTATGACGCCGCGATGTGCCGAGAATGCTGGCCAGCATGTCGCGGGGAAGATGGATCTGATGGCCGCTGATTTGTGTCAGCATATAGAGCAGATTGTTTTCGATGGAATCAACCGCATTCATCAGCCGCTGTTCACCGTTGATAAGGCAGCGTTTTGCCAGCTGGCGGTTAAGCAGCAGAGACAGGCGGTGATCCTGTGACAACCAGGACAGAAATGTTGCCGCCGGCATCCGCAGTACACGGCAGTCTGACAGCGCAATCACATCATAACGGTATGCCTGCCGGCAAATTGCTTCCATCTCCCCGAGGAATTCACCACGGTAGCAGAATGTCAGCCCGACCTGCTTACCATTCTCCGCCTGCTTGTTAACAATAAACTCGCCGTCCAGAATGATATAGACCGCCTGAGCCGGGTCGCCCTGGCAAATCAGATTTTGTCCGTTATAAATATGCAGTGTGGTGACACTGTTTCTGACAACATCCGGTGCATCACGGAGCAGGCTGTCTGCCTCCGGCAGCAGCTCTTCTTCGCTGAATTTCAGCCATAATTCACGAAACGGGGTTGTATTTTGCATGTGCCGTATCTGTCAGGACGGGATAATCAGTGGGTAAACGTTAGCATGGTTAACAACAGGTTTGAATCGGTAAACACCGGTTTTGACGGGCTGCGGATTACCGGCAGCCCGTCAGTCAGGTTACTTCAGCTCGTAGCCGTTCAGATACTGCTGCTGTTTAGTGGTCAGATTATCAAGTGAAACGCCCATATCCTGTAATTTCAGTGCCGCCACTTCACGGTCGATTTCATCACTGACATCATAGACTTTTGCTTCGTGGTCATGGCTGAGCAGATACTCGGCGCTGAGTGCCTGGAGGGCAAAACTCATATCCATAATTTCTGCCGGATGCCCGTCCGCACAGGCAATATTAACCAGCGCACCACGGCCCAGCAGATAGAGTGTGCGGCCATTTTTCAGGGTATAACCTTCGATGTTTTCGCGGGCGATTGTGACGCCGTCACTTAACTGCTGAAGATCGGTCAGGTTGATTTCATCCTCAAAGTGCCCGGTGTTACTGATGATGGCACCCTCTTTCATCAGACTGAAATGATCCGATGTCAGTACATCACAGCAACCGGTGGCGGTGATAAAGATATCACCCAGCGGTGCTGCAGCGGACATGGTCATGACCGCAAAGCCGTCCATTTTCGCTTCCAGGGCTTTTATCGGATCCACTTCCGTGACAATCACTTCCGCGCCCAGTCCTTTCGCCCGCATGGCACAGCCTTTGCCGCACCAGCCGTAACCGGCGACGACCACGGTTTTCCCGGCAATAACCAGGTTGGTGGTACGCATAATGCCATCAAAAGTGGATTGTCCGGTACCGTAGCGGTTATCAAACAGGTGTTTGGATTGTGCACCGTTAATCGACAGTACCGGGAAATTCAGTGCACCGTTTTTTTCACGGGCCACTGCCCGCAGAACACCGGTGGTGGTCTCTTCACAGGCACCAATAGTATGTTTTGCATATTCCGGATACAGGCTGTGCAGTTCATGTACCAGGTCACCGCCGTCATCAATAACAATGTGCGGTTCACAAGCCAGAGTCTGTTTTACAAAGTTGCGGTAGGCTTCCGCATCCGCGCCGTGGATGGCAAACGTATGAATACCGCTGACAACCAGTGCGGCCACGATATCGTCTTTGGTGGACATCGGGTTGCTGCCGGTGACGGACACTTCCGCCCCGCCTGCGGCCAGAACCCGTGCCAGATAGGCGGTTTTGGCTTCCAGGTGAATAGAGAGCGCAATGCGTTTTCCGGCAAACGGCTGCTCTTGTGTGAAACGCTGTTCCAGTGCACGCAGCAGCGGCATATGGGCACGAACCCAGGCGATTTTTTGCTCACCCTGTGGTGCTAAGGAGAGATCTTTATAAATACTGGTAACCATGGCAACTCCTGCATACGGCTTTTATAACGGGATGAGCCACAGTAACCGGAGGTTGCAGGGGTCTCCAGGGCATTTGCCCTGAATCAGCAAAAAAAGACAGCCGGGTGAAAGCTTTGTTCAGCGGCGCGCCTGCACCATAGCAATCAGGCCGCAGACATCCTGCGGGACATTGTCCGTTTTCAGGATCTCCTCCGGCGTCATCCACTGAAAGTCCGGATGTGGTACGGCGGTTTCATCCACCGGACGGCACCAGTACACCATATCAATATGCCAGTGGTCGCCGGTTTTTTTGTCCGGGATAAACTCTTTCAGGATCGCCATCGGCAATGGCAGCACGCCGGTTTCCGGCAGTGGTGTGATAAATTGCTGCGCCTGTGTATCCCAACTGACAATCCGGCATTCCAGTCCGGTTTCTTCGTGAATTTCACGCAGTACAGCATCCTGAGGCTCTTCATTTTCCTCAATATGCCCGCCGGGCGGCAACCAGATACCGAGCTTCGGATGGAGATGGAGCAGAAAACGGCCATGACTGTCACTGACCAGACCGGAAGCGGTAAAATGTTTGATAACAGACGTCATTATTTTTTCTCAGGTTATTCAGGTGATCATGGTCAGAACCACCGGCAGAGTCAGCACCGCCACCATGGTCTGAAACGTGATAATCCCGGCCATCAGCTGGCTGTCACCACCAAGCTGACGCGATAAAATATAGGCGGTCGGTGCGGTCGGAATAGCAAAAAAGATCACAAACAGCTGATATTCCAGTTGGGTTAATCCCATCACGGTCGCTACCGCAATCGCCAGCAATGGCATAACACACAAGCGGACAAGGCTGTTCAGGCTGATTTTCAGGGCGGAATAGCGGATGGTCGCCACCTGCAATGCCGCCCCGACACAGAGCAGCCCCAGCGGCAGACTGGCTCCGGCCAGCAGTCTGGCAAACTGACCGGTGTTATACGGCAGCCCGGCACTGGTGACATTCAGAAGCATCCCGATGATACAGGAGATAATCAGCGGGTTTGTCAGAATGGGCAACAACAGGCGGCGCAGCGATAACTGCTGAAATTCAGATAACGCAACCACCGAAATGATATTACACAGCGGAACCAGTACCGCGAGGATCACTGCCGCCACCGCCACACCGGGCGCACCGTAAAAATCATTGACGATGGATAGCCCGAGATAAGTATTAAAGCGGATCGCACCCTGCAGCAGTACGCCGAATTCCGCCGTTGGTATTCCGCGCAGACGCTTTACCACCGCAAATGCCGCGGTGGCCAGCCCGAGCATAATTACCAGTGCGATTGCCAGTTTCGGCAGTTGCGGGTTATCCAGCGGAGCAACGGCGAGGCTGTTGATAAGCAGCGCCGGAAATAAGATATAGTAGTTCAGTTTTTCCGCGCCGTTCCAGAACCCGGCACCGAAAACCGGCCGCCGCTTCAGAATGCAGCCGAGCAGAATCAGCGCAAACAGCGGCCATAATGTCATCAGAATTGCGAACATCAGCGGAAATCCGGCAAGAAACGTATTCCCGCATCATAACAGGAACAACGGGTTACGCGAGCAGCAACGCCGGTTTTGTATTGCTGATCGCGTTTTTACATTTTATCTGCCGCAGCGCATAAAACGCACTACGTTTTGCCGGGGTTATATGTTAGTCCCCGGCAGGCGTAATCACCTGATAAGTGCAGTCAAATGCCGCTTTCTGAATACGGTAACTGTCCTGCGGATCCTGTTGTGAGCGCAGCAGCACATCCCCTTTCATAGCCCGCTGTTTTTCACCCCACGGTGCAATAATCACAAACGGTTTTTCCTGCGTGACCACCAGATAATCCATCGGCTCTCCCTGTGGTTTGAAGCGCTGCCGGTTGCCGCTGTCAGGCGGTGTCAGCGCGCTGCCGTAGCGACGGGTAAACGCCGTTTTTTTCACCAGAATTTCTTCATTGCCGGTCGCGTCACAGATGTTCTGTACCACCCAATCCCCGGCTTCCGCCGGTTTTGAACGGGTTTCTTCCCCTTCACCCCGGATAAGCGTCACAACGATTTCACCGGGCACCGCCGGACGGGCGAGTACGTCTCTGGTTTTACGGGCAACGCCGGTACGGTTCCCCGCGTCCGCAAATAACTGGCTGCGATCCTGAACCGGCAGCAGATCCAAATCTTCCGCCGGCGCGGAAAAAGCCGGCAGCGTCAGGAACAGCAGTCCGGATAGTATCTTTTGCATGATAATTATCCGTTAAGCTGTGAAAAACCGGGTGACAGTGTCACGCTCGCAGGCGGAGAGTTATCACCGCCAATACGCCGCAGCAGACGCGTTGCGGCACTGCGGCCCACATCCCGCGACGGCTGGGTGATAAAGGCCACCGGGATGTCATACAGTGCTTCACTGCCGATATCATCAAACCCCACCAGGGCGATTTCCTGAGTGAAATAACTTTCGTTATCCCCCTGTCTGACCGTATTACCGGTGCTCAGTGCGGCAAAATACGCGCCCAGCGCCGTACCGGTGTTATGGCAGACAATCGCACTGACTTTGGGGTACTGATACATAAATTCAGATACCCGGCGGATGATATTCTGCTGCTTGTTATCCGTTTCCACTATCCATTCGGTGCGGAACGGCAACCCGTACTGCACCAGTGTCGAGCAGTAACCGCCGACCCGCTCAGCGCGGGTGAGAGAGTCACTTTCACCGCCGAAATAGGCAATCTGGCGGTGACCGTTTTTGATCAGGTATTCCGTTGCCATTCTGGCGGCAGAGGCATTGTCCGGGCGGACAACATCAATACCGGAGAACTCACTGGCCCGGGCCGCGCACACCATCGGGATCTGGTAATGATTTACCCGCTCAACCACCTCATTGGTGAGAAATTTTCCGCCGCCGACAATCACACCGTCCACGCCGTAGCGGATCAGACTGTCCAGCGAGCGGGCAAACCCGGCGGAAGAATTGCCGCACTGAGTCAGAAAGACCTGTTTGCCCTGTGTTTCCGCATATTCACTGACACCGGCAGCGACTTCCGCATAAAACGGTTCGGTAATATCTTTAACAATCAGGCCAATCACATTGGAGATATTGTCCCGCAATGTGGCGGCCTGCTGATTGCGGACATACCCCAGTTCTTCAATTGCCGCGTTGACTTTATCCGCGGTTTTCCGCGAGATCCGCCCTTTTCCTCTGAGCACCAGTGACACCGTGGTCACGGAGACACCTGCCTGCTGCGCCACATCGACTATCGTGACTTTTCTGAGATTCATAACGCCGGATACTTCCTTATGCTCAGGATACTGCACGGGATTTTACACAAAATCCGATAAAACGTTTTATCTATTTCCGAAATATGGTTGCCAGGTCATGTTTATTTTTTGTGATCGGGCAACTATTATAATTTGGTAAAACGTTTTATCTTATTTTACCTTCACAACACCACACTGACATTTACAGGATACCGTATGAGTAGCCAACCAAAACAAAAAGTCACGCTCTGGGAGTTTTTCCAGGGACTTGGCAAAACCTTTATGCTGCCTGTCGCGCTGCTCTCGTTCTGCGGGATCATCCTCGGCATCGGCAGTTCCCTCAGCAGCCGGGATGTACTGACACTGCTGCCGTTTCTGGATCACACCGTCTTCCAGTTACTGTTCACCTGGATGAGCAAAATCGGCTCATTTGCCTTCAGTTTCCTGCCGGTGATGTTTGCGATTGCCATTCCGCTGGGGCTGGCGCGTGAAAACAAGGGCGTGGCTGCATTTGCCGGGTTTGTCGGCTTTGCGGTATTTAACCTCGCCACTAACTTCTACCTCACTGCTGCTGATATTTTACCGACTACCGACCCTGCTATCCTGAAAGCCCATAACATCCGTGATGTGCTGGGTATTCAGTCAATCGACAGCGGGATCCTGGGAGCGGTTATCGTCGGTATTATTGTCTATATGCTGCATGAACGCTTCAATACCATCCGTCTGCCGGATGCCCTGGCGTTCTTCGGCGGTACCCGTTTTGTGCCGATTATCACCACTCTGGTACTTGGCCTGTGCGGCCTGCTGGTTCCGCTGATCTGGCCGTGGTTTGCGATGGGTATCAACGGATTAGGTAAGCTGATTCAGAGCGCCGGAGCATTCGGACCGATGATTTTCGGCTCCGGTGAACGGCTGTTACTGCCGTTTGGTCTGCATCACATACTGGTGGCGCTGATCCGCTTTACTGAAGCTGGCGGCACCATGGAAGTGTGCGGTAATACGGTTAACGGCGCACTGACCATTTTCCAGGCGCAACTCTCCTGCCCGGAAACCCAGGGCTTTGCGGCCAGTGCCACACAGTTCCTGTCTCAGGGTAAAATGCCGGCGTTCCTCGGCGGCCTGCCGGGTGCGGCATTAGCGATGTACCACTGTGCTCACCCTGAAAATCGTCATAAAATTAAGGGATTACTGATTTCCGGTGTGGTTGCCTGTGTTATCGGCGGCACAACTGAACCGCTGGAATTCCTGTTCCTGTTTGTCGCGCCGTTCCTGTATCTGATCCACGCGATTCTGACCGGTCTGGGCTTTACCGTGATGGCGATTACCGGTGTCACTATCGGTAACACCGACGGTAACCTGATTGACTTTGTGGTCTTCGGGATCCTCCACGGTATCCAGACCAAGTGGTATATGGTGCCGGTGGTGGCCTTTATCTGGTTCGCTTCTTACTATGCGATTTTCCGTTTCGCCATTACCCGCTTCAATATCAAAACCCCGGGCCGCGATACAGACACCAAAGAAAGCGCACCGGCAACCGGCAGTTCAGCAGGGAAATCCGGCTATGATGTTCCGGCTATTCTGGCGGCGCTGGGCGGTAAAGAAAACATTATTTCACTGGATAACTGTATCACCCGTCTGCGGATGTCCGTGCAGGACATGAGCAAGGTGGATGACGCGCAGCTCAAAGCATTGCGGGCGATCGGGGTTGTCCATCTTAATGAACATAACTTACAGGTTGTTATCGGCCCGCAGGTTCAGTCTGTCAAAGATGAACTGGAAAAGCTGATGAAATCCGCGCCTGATTCCGCTCAGCCGGAACCGCAAAACGCCTGATAACTGACACCGCACTGCCTGACAGTGCGGTTTTTCTTTCCGGAGAAACTATGTCCTCTCTCTTTTCTGTCCCGGTTGACCGCCACGGCACTTACTGCACGCAATGGGATTTTGTGCAGGATCGCTTTGGTCAGGCGGATTTACTGCCTTTTACTATCTCAGATATGGATTTCGTCACCGCACCGGTGATCCTGAAAGCCATTTCAGAACGCACCGCGCACGGTGTATTCGGCTACAGTCGCTGGCAGCACAACGATTTTCTCAGTGCTGTTGCACACTGGTTTTCATCCCGCTTTCAGGCGCAGATTGATACTCAGGCGCTGGTGTACGGGCCATCAGTGATTTACATGGTCAGCCAGATGATCCGCCTGTGGTCACAGCCCGGTGACGGTGTGGTGGTGCATACCCCGGCGTATGATGCATTTTATAAGACGATCACCGGTAATCAGCGCACCGTCGTTCCCTGCCCGCTGCAAAAAACTCCTGAGGGCTGGTGGTGCGATATGGATGCGCTGGGATCACTGCTTGCAAAACCTGAAACCCGGATTCTGCTGCTGTGCAGCCCGCATAACCCGACCGGGAAAGTCTGGACCCGCGAAGAACTGACCACCATGGCAGAATTGTGCGAACGGCATAATGTGCGGGTGATCAGCGATGAAATTCATATGGATCTGTGCCGGGCACCGCATCAGCACACGCCGTGGTCTGAAACCGGACGCGGGGAATGGGCGTTATTCACCTCAGCATCCAAATCCTTCAATATCCCGGCACTGACCGGCGCTTACGGGCTGATTTCAGATACCGCCTCCCGCGAAGCCTATTTTCATCAGCTGAAAGCCTGTGACGGGCTCTCTTCTCCTGCCGTGCTGGCGGTTATCGCTCATATCGCCGCCTACCGGGAAGGTGCGCCGTGGCTGGATGAGCTGCGTGATTATCTCTTTGCTAATCTGGATTATATAAAGCAGCGGCTGGATGCTGAATTTCCGCAGCTGAACTGGCAGGTGCCGGAATCCACCTATCTGGCGTGGATAGATCTGAACCCGCTGAATATTGATGACAAAGCCCTGCAACATGCTCTGATAACACAGGAAAAAGTGGCGATCATGCCGGGATATACCTACGGAGAGGAAGGACGCGGATTTTTGCGCCTCAATGCCGGATGCCCGCGTGATAAACTCGCCGCAGGCATGGATAAATTAATTCACGCGCTGAAATCACGCTGATTTTTTTGCACGACCCGGGCGCATTCTCTGCGCCCCGGTTATTCGTGTTTGCCGACCTTATTGCGCAAGGCGCGGCGTAAATAGGAAAACGGTAAGCTGGGACACGACTTATCTGCGGGTCTGCCGGTGTTCACCGCTTCCTGTTTTTCATCCTGAACCGGCTTTTCCGGCGGGATCTTTCCGGAGGTGGTGTTTTCCGCCATGTTATTCCCCTTCTTTACTCAAAGCGTCGTTAACTGCTTCTATTTTCCGTACTGCATCATTAAGAATATCGGCGATCTGCCCGAGCTTGGTTTCATCCAGTTCACTGGTGACCAGTTTATGGCGCAGCAGTGCCCGTAAATTCCCCAGCGCCTGCTCGATTTCATCTGATAACAGAGAACCGCGGCGGAAGGATTTGGTCTCCTGCAGGCGCTGTGCAATCTGTTCCAGAACATCGGTGTTCTCTTCCAGATGCATTTTGCCTTCCGGTGTCAGGCTGTAGCTTTTACGGCCGTTACCGGTGTTTTCCGCGACAATCAGCTGCTGATCTTCAAGCAGGGTCAGTGTCGGGTAAATTACGCCCGGACTCGGTGTATAGAGGCCGGAAGTCAGCTGACCGATAGATTTGATTAACTCATAACCGTGACTCGGTTTCTGGTTAAGATTAGCCAGCATCATAATACGCAGGTCACCATGATCAAGCAGACGGCGAAGCCCTTTTCCGCGACCGCGGTGACGACCGTGTTCGCGCCCTTCGTGACAACCGTGGCCTTCGTGGTGCTCATGATGATCACCGTGGCAACCATGTTCGTGTTGTCCGTCATGTCCGTGATGATCACCACGGCAGCAATGGCTGCGGTGTTCGCCGTGACCGTGATGTTCGCCGTGGCAACGGTGCCCGTCTTGTCCGTGGCGTTCCCCGTGACGGCCGCCATGACCCCCGCGGCGCTGACGCCCTTCCTGTGAATCACAGGCGCGGTGGCGTAAAGCATGAAGAAACATAATAAATTCCTTTTGTGATAAATAATGATAATCAGCAAAATCAGAGTTTAGATATATCTGTTTTGCCTTCAGGAACTACTATAGTCTCCCGGAATAAAAAGATCAAATTAGATATATCTAAAATAGCACGTTTTGTCTTTTAACGGGAATGATTATCACTATCACAGTATAGCAGAAAGTGACCTGCACTATCAGCAAATGGTGCGAAACACACTGACAGTGCAGGTATATAAGGAAGAAAATCAGAAGTCAGGATTAATCAGAACAATTTTTCCGGTTAAATCGCCGGACTCCATCAGCTGGTGGGCCTGTGCCGCATCCGCGAGGTTAAAGGTATAGTTGACCAGTGGCTTGACCTTTCCTGACCGCAACAGCGGCCAGACTTTATGGGCAAGATCCCGGGCAATCACCGCCTTCTCTTCCGGCGTCCGCGCCCGCAGTGTCGAACCGGTATGCAGCAGGCGTTTTACCATCAGCGGCATCAGATTCAGGTTCTGCGGATTACCTCGCATCAGGCCGATCTGGATAATCCGTCCGCCTTTAGCCGCAACCTCATAGTTTTTGCTGACATAATCACCACCGATAAGATCAACAACCATATTCACGCCCTGACCGCCGGTCAGTTCCGGAATGACCTGTGCGAAATCCTCTTCACGGTAATTAATGACGTGATCGGCGCCCAGTTGCCGGGCAAGTTCTGCTTTTTCACTGCTGCCGACGGTGGTGTATACCGTGGCACCAAAGGCTTTCGCCAGCATGATCGCCACACTGCCGATACCGGAGGTGCCGCCGTGGATAAGCACACTCTCTTCACTCTGCAGTTTGCCGGTCTGGAAGACGTTCGCCCACACGGTGAAAAAGTTTTCCGGAATGGCCGCCGCTTCCGTGTAACTCAGGTTTTCCAGCGGCAGCGCGATACTGTCATGAACCAGGCAATATTCCGCATATCCCCCGCCCGCAACCAGCGCACACACTTTATCACCGACCTGGCGGCGTTTGCAGTCTTCCCCGACAGCCACAACGTCACCCGCGATCTCCAGCCCCGGAATCGGGGAAGCATCCGGTGGCGGCGGGTAACTGCCCTGACGCTGGAATACGTCAGGCCGGTTGACACCGGCTGCGGCGACTTTAACCAGCAGGTATTCTCCCTGTACCTTCGGCAACGGCATCTCAATCGCCTGTAATACTTCCGGGCCGCCGGGCCGGGTAATATCAATTGCCATCATCGATTCAGGTAATGCATATGACATCATTACTTTTCCTTAACTTAAACAGTCCCGGTTTTGTAATACCTGTCGTTTTATGACGAGTCAGGCAAATTACGGTTTCAGCATAATGCAGCATATCAAAGATAGCACTGCAGGTTTATGACGGTGTATTATGTCCGGCTCCTGCTTTTTTATATTTTTTATCCGGTCCGGATGTTGGTTTTTTCGTTATTTATTTGTGACTATTTTTAATGTATCACACTACTTTATAACGTGAAAAGAACGCGTTATTCATATTTAACCGGTTTGTTAACATACTGATAAGCAGGAAATTGACCTGCGTTCACTCTCTCTGTTATTTTAAACCGGATTATTGAGAGTTTAATCAAATAATTCACATTATGACATCACGGAAAAAGCATAATATGTCAATATTATGCCCCTGTTTTCAGCCAGGTATGACGATATTTAAACTCAGACCACTTACCACTTTTGGTAGTCTGTGATAAAATTGATTCAAATCAATATTATTTCAAGAGCAAGCCTATGATCCCGGAAAAACGTGTAGTACGTAGAATTCAATCAGGTGGCTGCGCGATCCACTGCCAGGATTGCAGCATCAGCCAGCTTTGCATCCCGTTCACGCTCAATGAGCATGAGCTGGATCAGCTCGATAATATCATCGAGCGCAAAAAGCCTATCCAGAAAGGCCAGGCACTGTTTAAAGCCGGAGATGAGCTGAAATCACTGTATGCAATCCGCTCCGGGACCATCAAGAGCTACACCATCACCGAAGAAGGTGATGAGCAGATCACCGGTTTCCATCTTGCCGGTGACCTCGTCGGCTTTGATGCCATTATCAATACCGAGCATCCGAGTTTCGCCCAGGCGCTGGAAACGTCCATGGTCTGTGAGATTCCGTATGAGACCCTGGATGACCTGTCCGGTAAAATGCCTAACCTGCGCCAGCAGATGATGCGCCTGATGAGCGGCGAAATCAAAGGTGATCAGGAAATGATCCTGCTGCTCTCCAAAAAGAATGCGGAAGAGCGTCTGGCTGCTTTTATTTATAACCTGTCCCGCCGTTTTGCGCAGCGCGGTTTCTCCCCTCGCGAATTCCGCCTGACCATGACCCGTGGCGACATCGGTAACTATCTGGGCCTGACGGTCGAAACCATCAGCCGTCTGCTGGGTCGTTTCCAGAAGAGCGGAATGCTTGCGGTAAAAGGTAAATATATCACCATCGAAGATATGGAACAGCTGGCGGCACTGGCCGGTAAAGTACCTGCACTGCCACAGGATTAGTAATTCCTTCCCCGGCAACATTTTTGGCTGCCGTAAAACGCATCAGACCGGTTTATTTCGGTCTGGTGCGAATATTTCCTACATTCCTGCTCCCGTTTGGTTTATCTTTATAGATACGTATCCAGCCCCGCGAGGAGAGATGAATGTCTGAATATCAGAACCTCTTAGTTGCAATAGACCCCAATCAGGATGATCAGCCGGCATTACGGCGTGCGGTATATATCGTGCAACGCAATGGCGGACGCATCAAAGCTTTCTTACCTATCTATGATCTGTCATACGATATGACTACCCTGTTGTCCCCTGAAGAACGGGATGCTATGCGCAAAGGCGTAATTGCCCAGCGTTGCGCGTGGATCAAACAGCAGGCGCGTTATTATCTGGAAGCCGGCATCGATATCGAAGTGAAAGTGGTATGGCATAACCGGCCTTATGAGGCGATTATCAGGGAAGTTGTCAGTGGTGGTCATGACCTGCTGCTGAAAATGGCGCATCAGAATGATAAGTTTGAGTCTCTGATTTTCACCCCGCTGGACTGGCAGCTTCTGCGCAAATGTCCGTGTCCGGTCTGGATGGTTAAGGATAAAGTCTGGCCGGAACAGGGTTCTGTGGTGGTCGGTGTGAACCTGTCCAATGAAGAATCCTACCATGATGCGCTGAATCTCAGACTGGTGTCGCTGACACAGGATCTCGCAAAACGGATTGTGAAAGACCCGGCAATCCATCTGGTCAGTGCTTATCCGGTGGCGCCTATCAATATCGCTATCGAATTACCGGATTTTGACCCGAATACTTACAATAACGCGCTGCGCGGCCAGCATCTCATCGCCATGAAAGAACTGCGTCAGCAATTCTCCATCGGCGAAGAGTACACCCACGTTTATGAGGGATTACCGGAGAAAGTGATCCCGGAAGTGTGCGGTGAACTGAATGCCGGGGTGGTGGTGCTGGGTATTATCGGCCGGACCGGTATTTCTGCCGCGTTCCTCGGCAATACCGCAGAGCATGTTATCGACCATCTGAAGTGTGATTTACTGGCGGTGAAACCGGATGGCTTTGTTTGTCCGATCGATATCAGTGATGATGATTAATTCTGTCTCCCGCAGAGGCCACGGCTTCTGCGGGAATTTTCTGCGCGTTCTGCGATAATCAGAACAATGGCGCGCACATCCCGTCACCGAGCACTTTTTTCACGTTCTTCTTATTCGGTTTAAATTCACCGACTAATTTATTATCGGAATAAACCTTAAATTCCGTGGCTTTACTGAGCGCTTCCGTCAGATTGGTCCAGGCCGCAGCTCCGGCGCGGTTCTTGGTGCTGTCCGGTACAAAATACGCTTCGTCATCGATCAAAAATTCAATCTGCCCTTCCACTTCATGATCACCGGCGGAAATATCAATACTGTGATCAATTGAATTTTCATAATCCTCCGGGTCCGCCCCGACGTTACAGGCAACGACAACAGTCACGCCGGTGTCATTACTGATCCCGTACTCGATAAACCCCTGACCGAAACCGGATGTCCAGATATTCGGAATGGCTAATGCGGAGGCAGAAAAGAGAAAGAGTGGAACGGCCATCATTTTTTTCATTAATCTTAGCCCTCTGAGTGAAAAAAAGGCGGGTAACGCATTTACCCGCCTTGTGCATTTTATGCTTTTTTTACCCGGATTACAGTGCGCGCAGAATAGCGTCACAGCTGGCTTTGGCATCGCCAAACAGCATCTGGGTGTTTTCTTTGAAGAACAGCGGGTTCTGAACCCCGGCATAACCGGTATTCATCGAACGTTTGAAGACAATCACGTTCTGCGCTTTCCATACTTCCAGAACCGGCATCCCGGCAATCGGGCTGTTCGGATCTTCCAGTGCCGCAGGGTTAACGGTGTCGTTCGCGCCGATCACCAGCACCACGTCGGTGTCTTTGAAATCATCATTGATTTCATCCATTTCCAGCACGATATCGTAAGGCACTTTTGCTTCAGCCAGCAGGACGTTCATGTGTCCCGGCAGACGACCGGCAACCGGATGGATACCAAAACGGACTTCAATGCCCTTATCACGCAGTTTCTGAGTGATATCGTGAACCGGATACTGAGCCTGCGCAACCGCCATACCGTAGCCAGGGGTGATAATAACGGAACTTGCCCCTTTGAGCATTTCCGCCACATCTTCCGCACTGATTTCACGGTGTTCGCCCTGCTCTTCATCCCCGGATGATGCCGTACCGTCAGTACCGAAACCACCAGCAATCACACTGATAAAGGAGCGGTTCATCGCCTTACACATAATGTAAGACAGGATCGCACCGGAAGAACCGACCAGCGCACCGGTGACAATCAGCAGGTCGTTGCTGAGCATAAAGCCCGCCGCCGCCGCCGCCCATCCGGAATAGGAGTTCAGCATGGAAACCACTACCGGCATGTCCGCACCGCCGATAGAGGCGACGAGATGCCAGCCGAAGGCCAGTGCAATCACGGTCATCAGGATCAGGGTGAAGACCTGTAAGCCGGTGCTGTCGGTTTTGACAAAGGTCCATAACAGCAGGAAGGACACAACCAGTGCCGCCAGGTTCAGCTTATGGCGGTTAGGCAGCATCAGCGGTTTGGAGGATAATTTTCCGCATAATTTACCGTAAGCAACAATAGAACCGGTGAAGGTCACCGCACCGATAAAGATGCCGAGGAACACTTCTGTCAGGTGAATATTGTTCATCACCGCCGAGGTCAGCGCCTGGTTGTGATCCATATAGCTGTTGAAACCGACCAGGACTGCCGCCAGACCCACAAAGCTGTGCAGAACAGCAACCAGCTCCGGCATTTCGGTCATTTCGACTTTACGTGCCAGACGAATACCGATTACCGCACCAATCACCATGGCAACAATAATCCAGCCGATATTGGCAGAATACGGCCCGAAGATGGTGGCAACCAGCGCGATAGCCATACCGGTAATACCCAGCAGGTTACCCCGTTGTGAGGTTTCATGGCGGGATAACCCGGCCAGACTGAAAATAAATAAGATTGCGGCAACAATATATGCCGCTGTAACGACTCCGCCCGACATATTCATTACCCCTTACGAAACATTTTAAGCATACGCTGTGTGACGGTGAATCCGCCGAAAATATTGATACTGGCAATCAGTACCGCAATGAAGGAGAAGAATGTCACCCAGCCGCCGCTGCCGATTTGCAGCAGTGCGCCGACAACGATAATCCCCGAAATTGCGTTGGTCACCGCCATCAGCGGGGTATGCAACGCATGACTGACATTCCAGACCACGTAATAGCCGACCACACAGGAGAGTGCGAACACAGTAAAGTGGGATAAAAACTCCGGCGGAGCCACGTTGGCCAGCCAGGAGAACAGGATAAATGCCAGTGCCATCAGGCCGTATTTCAGCCACGGTGACATCGGTTTTTCCGGTTTTTTCTCTGCTTTCACAGCGGCCGGTTTTGCCTGCGGTTGTGCGGATACCTGAATCGGCGGCGCAGGCCAGGTGATTTCACCGGCTTTCACTACCGTCAGACCGCGGATCACCACATCATCAAAATCAATGTTGATCTGCCCGTCTTTCTCTTTGCACATCAGCTTCATCAGGTTCACCAGGTTGGTGCCGTAAAGCTGGGATGACTGTGTGGCAAGGCGCGCCGCCAGGTCGGTATAACCGATGATTTTCACGCCGTTTTCCGTGGTATGGATTTCACCCGGTACGGTCAGTTCACAGTTACCGCCGTTCTGAGCCGCCAGGTCAACAATCACGCTGCCTGATTTCATCGACTCAACCATTTCTCTGGTGATGAGTTTCGGTGCCGGTTTACCCGGAATCAGTGCAGTGGTGACAATGATATCCACTTCTTTTGCCTGATCCGCGAACAGCGCCATCTCAGCCTTAATAAAGGCCTCTGACATGACTTTCGCGTAACCGTCACCGCTGCCCGCAGTTTCTTCGAAATCAAGTTCGAGGAATTCGGCACCCATACTTTTAACCTGATCTTTTACCTCAGGACGGGTATCAAAGGCACGGACAATGGCCCCGAGGCTGCCTGCCGCACCGATAGCGGCCAGACCGGCAACACCGGCACCGATAACCAGCACTTTGGCAGGCGGTACTTTACCGGCAGCAGTGATCTGCCCGGTGAAGAAACGGCCGAAGGCGTTGGCGGCTTCCACAATCGCACGGTAACCGGCGATATTGGCCATCGAACTCAGTGCATCCAGCGACTGGGCGCGTGAGATACGCGGTACAGAATCCATCGCGAAGACGTTAACACCCTGTGCTGACAGTTTTTCCAGCAGCTGCGGGTTCTGGGCAGGCCAGATAAAGCTGACCAGTGAGCTGCCCGCCTTCATCAGCGGAATTTCATCATCCTGAGGAGCATTCACTTTAAAAATAAGGTCAGACTGCCAGGCTTCCTGTGTGCTGACAATATCAGCACCGGCTTCGTGGTAAGCGTTGTCATCAAAACTGGCAAGATGACCGGCTCCTGTTTCAACAGCCACATCAAATCCGAGTTTTTTCAGTTGTATTACTGTTGCCGGCGTGGCGGCGACCCGGGTTTCACTGGACTGTCGCTCTTTTGGTACACCAATACGCATAATGTTCCCTTATATAAGCTCAAGTGTTTTACGGATGATTGGTCGGACATGTGCGTAAAAAAACAACCAACTGCACAAATTCAGATCAAAAGCACCCTTTTATCCGATATGTCCTAATAAGCTACTGAAAAATGTGATATCGATCCATCTAATTTGTTTGCTGAATGAAATTAAAACGGTATTTATCCGGGCGGAAATTTTTTTTGCCGATAAATGACTATGATTGCATAAATTTATGGTAAAAATAGCTGTATGATTAACAGTCGTTAGATTGCACGATAAATTAAAGCGACAACAAGCACAAATACATGTCATAATTGTGCGGCCAGGATATAAAATTTACAGGTTCAGCACGTTATGAATATTAATTGCGCAAGGCGGAAGGATTTTGTATGAAGCTGAAAACAACGGTCATCGCATCTGCGATGTTTTTTTCATTTACCAGTCTGCTCCCCGCTCAGGCGGCACAGGAATTAACACCGGAACAGGCCGCTCAGTACCAGCCTTTCGAGCGGATTGCAGTTACAGGGCGTTTTAATGCTATTTATGAAGCCGCAGCTGCCGTTTCGCGTAAAGCAGACAAAATGGGTGCCGATGCTTTCTATATCCAGAGCCTCGATGATCTGAACAACAACGGCAATATGCGTGTTGTTGCGGATGTTTACCACCGCGATGCACCACCGGCCGAGGAAAAAGGCTACCGCCAGTTCCGTGGCGTTAATGAATTACCTGAGAAAGATGCTATCGGCCTTCAGCCGTTTGATACCGTCACTGTCAGCGGCTTTTTTGCCAACAGCCCTGATCTGAACGATGCTATCGCCAAAGAAGCAGTGAAAAAAGATGCGGCCTCTTTCTTTATCGTCCGTAATATTTTCACCAACGATGGCGGTAACCAGCTGGTCACTGCATATGTCTATAAAGCGGATGCACCAAAACGTGTACTGCAGACAGAAGAAGCGCTGATCCCTGCGGATTCTGATGCCGGTCGTGCCGCACTGGCTGCCGGTGGCGAAGCTGCCAAACAGGTCGAAATCCCTGGTGTGGCCTCCTCTACTGACACCGCCGGTAACAATGTCGGTCGTTTCTTTGAAACCCAGTCCTCCCGCAGCGGCCGTTATACCGTGACTCTGCCGGACGGCACCCAGGTTCAGGAACTGAACAAGGCGTCAGCCGCTGTTATGGCACCGTTTGACAGCGTAACCTTTACCGGTTACTACACCACGTCACCGGAAGTCTCTTATCAGGTCGCCAAACGTGCGGCAGCCAAAGGGGCGAAATATTATCATATCACCCGTCAGTGGCAGTCCAGCGGCGGTAACGTGACTATCAGCGCTGATTTATTTAAATAATCACCGCCTGACAGTTCACCGGAAAAAGCGTATCTCTGATACGCTTTTTTTATGGCTTTTGTCCGGGGTATTAACACTTTCACTACATTCTTCTGCTGTCGTTCTGATAAACAGTAAATATGCATAATATAATGCAATTAATGCATGATTAAACATTGCATATCCCGCCGTGTATCCGTACAATCAGCGCCAATTTTTGCGTATTCAGTCAGATTGACTGCATGAATACCCTGCTTACCGCATCAGATTTACCGGGAAGGTCTTTTGGATAAGAAACTCAGTTTAACCGCGCTCACCGCATTAGTGCTCAGTTCTATGGTTGGTGCCGGTGTGTTTAGTCTTCCGCAGAATATGGCCGAAGTGGCCAGTCCGGCTGCACTTATTATCGGCTGGTCAATTACCGGTGTCGGTATCCTCTTTCTGGCTTTCGCCCTGCTGCTGCTTTCCCGGCTGCGTCCGGATCTCGACGGCGGCATCTTTACCTATGCCAAAGACGGTTTCGGGGAACTGATTGGTTTCTGCTCCGCCTGGGGATACTGGTTATGTGCAGTGATCGCCAACGTCTCCTATCTGGTGATTGTGTTTGCGGCGTTCAGCTTTTTTACTGATACTCCGGACAATATTGTTTTCGGCGACGGAAATACCTGGCAGGCGCTGATTGGTGAATCTGTTCTGCTGTGGTTTGTGCATTGCCTGGTGCTGCGCGGCGTACAGACTGCCGCCGGTATCAATAAACTGGCAACGTTCGCTAAACTGGTGCCGCTCGGCCTGTTTATCGTCCTGGCGGTAATCGCATTCCGCTGGGATACCTTCCATCTTGATTTCACCGGTGTGGATCTCGGCGTGCCGGTGTGGCAGCAGGTGAAAGATACCATGCTGATCACGCTGTGGGTATTTATCGGGATTGAAGGTGCGGTTGTGGTTTCCGCCCGTGCCCGCCGCCGTAAAGATGTCGGTTTGGCGACCATGATGGCGGTGATTTCCGCACTGACGATTTATATCCTGGTTACCCTGCTGTCAATGGGGGTTGTTGCCCGTCCGGAACTGGCAGAAATGCGCAACCCTTCGATGGCAACACTGATGGTGAACCTGATTGGCGGCAGTGGTGAGATTATTATCGCAGCGGGTCTGATTATTTCTGTCTGCGGTGCATATCTGAGCTGGACAATTATGGCTGCCGAAGTGCCGTTTATCGCCGCACTGCATGGCTCTTTCCCGTCTCCGTTTAAAAAACAGAACGCGAATAATGCACCGTCTTCCTCTTTATGGATGACTAACGGTGCGGTACAGCTGGCACTGGTGCTGATCTGGCTCAGCGGCAGTAATTACAATACGCTGCTGACCATTGCTTCTGAAATGATTCTGGTGCCCTATTTCCTGGTCGGTGCATTCCTGGTAAAAACCGCCCTGAGAATGAAAAAACCGGCACTGCTCGGCGTGGGTATGATTGCGGCAATGTATGGCTTATGGCTGATTTATGCATCCGGCATTATCAATCTGATGCTGTCAGTTGTGCTCTATGCACCGGGTATTCTGGTATTTCTCTATGCCCTGAAAAACCGTGAGATAAAAACCACACTGCATTTTATCGAGTGGAGCATTATTGCAGCCCTGCTGATAGCGGCAGTTCCCGCACTCTGGTATCTGGTGCGCTGAAAATCTGAAAACAGGAGCCGGTCACTGACCGGCTTTTTTGTCTCCTCCCCCGCATCCCGCCAATTTTCTCTGCTGAACATAAACAAACACCGTTGCTTCCTGCGGAGGATTGAGATGAAAACACACTGCATGTTGTAACTAAAATGTGCATTCACAGAAAAAGGGCAAAAGAAAACGGGCGATGATATGCCCGTTTGTCACTATAATCACCGATGCTGGATAAATAAACAGTGTGCCGTAAAAACGGCACTTTACCCGCTGATTTGTTCCATTGCCTGAATAATCCGTTTATCAGAAACCGGATACGGCGTTCCCAGTTGCTGGGCGAACAGACTAATACGCAGCTCTTCTATCATCCAGCGCACAGCCTCCGCTTCCGGTCTGCGTTTCTCCACCGGTGATAACTTACCCTGCCACTGCTTCCACAGGTTCTGAACATGCTCAATCTTACTCATGTTCGCCCTGTCGCGGTTAACGTCAGATACCAGTTTTTCGATGCGCCGCTCTATCCCCTGTAAATAGCGCAGGATATCCGGCAGACGCTGCCAGCCGTGAGCCGTTACAAACCCCGGGAAGACCAGCCCGCTCATCTGTGCTTTGATGTCTGAGAGCGCAAACGCCATCTGCATATCAATCCGCCCTTTCAGGCGTTTACTGATGGCAAATGTGGTGGTCAGGATCTGCTCCACCAGCTTCGCGATACCGACAACGGTTTCATTCAGCTCAGCCCGGACAAACTCCTGTAACTGCGCGAATTTATCTTCCTGCCAGACCACGCCGCCGTATTGTGCGATCAGCTTGTCGACGCCACAGGCGATACAGTCATCAATCAGATCCAGCACCTTGCCGTACGGGTTAAAATACAGCCCCAGTTTGGCTTTGTTCGGTAATTTTTCATGCAGGTATTTGATCGGCGACGGAATATTCAGCAGCAGTAAACGCCGCGTACCCGCCTGCATCGCCAGTTGCTGCTCAAATTCCGTTTCAAAGACCTTAATTCCGACACTCTGCTTTTCATCCACCAGCGCCGGATAAGCTTTCACCGCATAACCACCGCGTTTTTGCTCATAACAGCCGGGAATGTCGCCGAAACGCCAGATATGTGCACCGCTTTGCTCGATACCGTCATCGACCACATCAGACAGAGTCTGCTGCACCTGCTCTTTCAGGCTCAGTTTCAGCGCTTCCAGATCGTAACCTTCCGCCAGTTTTTTCTGCTTATCCCCCGTGATGCGGAAGGTGATTTTCAGATGGGACGGAATTTGATCCAACTGCCAGGATTCGCGATCAACGGTAACACCGGTCATACGGCGCAGTTCCCGCTCCAGCGCATCCAGCAGCGCGCCCTGCGGCTCCGGTACCCGCTCCATAAATGCGCCCGCATAGTTTGGTGCAGGCACAAAATTACGGCGTACCGGTTTCGGCAGCGATTTAATCAGCGCAATAACCAGCTCTTCACGCAGCCCCGGGATTTGCCAGTCAAACCCTTCCGGACTGACCTGATTCAGTACCGGCAGCGGAATATGTACGGTCACACCGTCCGCTTCGGTTCCGGGTTCAAACTGATAGCTCAGGCGGAATTTCAGATCCCCCTGATACCAGTAGTTCGGATAATCCTGCGCGGTCACCTGATTAGCATCGGAGCGGATCAGCATGTTTTTCTCATAATTGAGAAAATCCGGTTTCTGTAACCGTTCCCGTTTCCACCAGTTATCAAAGTGGCGTGACGAGATAATATCCGGCGGCAGGCGGGTATCGTAGAAACTGAACAGAGTCTCGTCATCCACAAGGATATCGCGGCGCCGGGATTTGTGTTCCAGCTCTTCCACTTCGTTACGCAGTTTCTGGTTTTCCCGGAAGAACGCATGACGGGTCAGCCAGTCACCTTCCACCAGCGCATGACGGATAAAGAGTTCACGACACAGCGCCGGATCGATATTACCGTAGTTCACCGGACGTCCCGCCACGACCGGCAGCCCGTAGAGTGTGACTTTTTCCGTCGCCATTACCGCCCCCTGAGATTTCTCCCAGTGCGGCTCGCTGTAGTGATATTTCACCAGATGCGGCGCCAGCGGCTCTATCCATTCCGGTTCGATTTTGGCGGCAATCCGCCCCCATAACCGGCTGGTTTCCACCAGTTCCGCCACCATTACCCATTTCGGCGGCTTCTTAAATAAGCCGGAGCCCGGGAAGACGGAGAAACGCGCATTACGCGCCCCGGTGAACTCCTGTTTTTCCGTGTCTTTCTGCCCGACATGGGACAGCAGACCGCTCAGGAGCGACAGATGGACACTTTTATAATCCGCCGGTTCGCTGTTCACCGGGATTCCCTGCTCTTTCACTACCTGACGCAGCTGGGTATACACATCCTGCCACTCGCGGATCCGCAGATAGTTAAGGAACTCCTGACGACACTGTTTGCGCAGCTGCGAGTTAGATAACACTTTCTGCTGCTCTTTCAGGTAGTTCCACAGATTCACAAAGGCAATAAAGTCAGATTCTTTATCCGCAAAGCGGCGGTGTTTTTCATCGGATGCCTGCTGTTTCTCCAGCGGACGCTCACGGGGATCCTGGATAGAAAGTGCGGCGGCGATCACCATGGTTTCCCGCACCGCGCCGTGATTGCGGGCTTCCAGCACCATCCGCGCCAGACGCGGGTCAATCGGCAGTTTCGCCAGCTGACGGCCGGTTTGTGTCAGATGATAATGCCCTTCGGCGGAGGTTTTACCGTCGATAGCACCCAGCTCTTCCAGCAGTTTGACGCCATCCTGGATGTTGCGTTTATCCGGCGCTTCCACAAACGGGAAGGCGGCGATATCCCCCAGCCCGATCGCGGTCATCTGCAGAATAACGGAGGCCAGGTTGGTACGCAGAATTTCCGGGTCGGTAAATTCCGGCCGAGACAGGAAATCATCCTCAGAATAGAGGCGGATGCAGATCCCGTCTGAAACACGACCGCAACGCCCTTTGCGCTGGTTTGCCGAGGCCTGCGAAATCGGTTCTATCGGCAGGCGCTGGACTTTTGTCCGGTAACTGTAGCGGCTGACACGGGCAAACCCGGTATCAATCACATATTTGATGCCGGGAACGGTCAGCGAGGTTTCCGCCACGTTGGTGGCCAGTACGATACGGCGCCCGGTGTGCGGCTGAAAAATCCGGTTCTGTTCACTGTTGGAAAGACGGGCAAACAGCGGCAGCACTTCGGTATGACGCAAATCTGCTTTGTTCAGGGCATCGGCGGTTTCACGGATCTCCCGCTCCCCGCTCATAAAGATAAGGATATCCCCCGCGCTTTCCCGTCCCAGTTCATGCACGGCATCCAGAATGCCCTGAGTCAGGTCACGATCCGAATCATTCTCTTCCCCCATCACCGGACGATAACGGACTTCCACCGGATAGGTACGCCCGGAGACTTCAATAATCGGTGCATTACCGAAATGGCGGGAAAACCGCTCCGGATCAATGGTCGCGGAGGTGATGATCACTTTCAGATCCGGGCGTTTCGGCAGCAGCTGGCGCAGATAGCCGAGGATAAAATCGATATTCAGGCTGCGTTCGTGGGCTTCATCGATGATGATGGTGTCATACTGCAGCAACAGCTTGTCCTGCTGTAATTCTGCCAGCAGAATACCGTCCGTCATCAGCTTAACCAGCGAATTATCACTGACCTGATCACTAAAGCGGACTTTATAACCGACAGCCCCGCCAAGCGGGACTTTCAGTTCATCCGCAATACGGGAGGCCACAGTCCGTGCAGCCAGACGACGCGGCTGGGTATGACCGATAAACCCGGTGATACCGCGTCCCAGCTCCAGACAGATTTTCGGGATCTGTGTGGTTTTCCCGGATCCGGTTTCACCCGCGATGATCACCACCTGATTATCGCGGATCACGTTATAAATCGCTTCGCGCTTCTGCGAGACCGGCAGATTATCCGGATAGGTAATCTCCGGCCGGTTGGCAATGCGCATTTCTGTGCGGGTTATACCACGCAGCATCTCATCCTGTAACCCTGCCAGCACCTTCTGCTGAGATTCGGGGTTGCGGATCTTCGCCACCCCCGCCAGCCGTTTGCGGAACTGATGCTGCTCCCGCAGCGATAGATGGGGTATTAACTGTTTTAATTCATTAAGAAGGGAATTCACCTTGCTGTCCTTCTGATAGGTAATATCGTGCCGTCTGTACGGTTTGGCTTTTTGTGCGGCGGGTCTCCCCTCTGTCATTGTTATCCCGTTTTCGGAGTAACGCACACCGCGTGTCTTTATTAAACTTGCCGTATCCGGCCATTGTCAGATTTTTTGATGTTATGCGCCGAATTTATCTGCTGTTCTTTATACAGCGGCTTTCATACACTGATTACGTAATAAATAAGCTGAATCACAATAACAAGGTTTACTATGCAAAAAGTTCTCGTTCTGAAATCCAGTATTCTTGCGGACTACTCACACACCAACAAAATGGCGGATTATTTTATCGGACAATGGCGGAAAAATCATGCAGATGATGCGATCACTGTCCGTGACCTGAGTGCTGACCCGGTACCGGTTTTGGATAACGAAATTGTTTCCGGTATGCATGGTTCCGCAGGCGGCACCTTAACACAGCGTCAGCAGTCCGCAAATGCATTACAGGCTGAACTGATTGATGAGCTTTTTGCACACGACGTTATCGTATTCACCGCACCAATGTATAACTTCACCATACCGACACAGCTGAAAACCTATCTGGATTTCATTGCTGCTGCCGGTAAGACCTTCCGCTATACCGAAAAAGGTGCCGAAGGGCTGGTGACGGGCAAACGCGCGATTGTTCTGACCGCGCGCGGCGGTTTCCACCGCGATCAGACATCAGATCTGATTGTGCCGTTTATGACACAGTTCCTGGGTTTTATCGGGATCAGCGATATTGAGTTTATTTATGCCGAAGGTGTCTCGATGGGTGAGGATTTTGCTGAAAAAGCACAGCAGAATGCCCGTCAGTGCGTTGAAGCGCTTTCCGCATAACCGGATAACAACACAAAAACAAGCAGTATCATCATTAATCATCCTTGTTCCGCGCCGGGTCATCCGGCGCTTTTTTTTGCATCCGTTAATCCGTTACTCTTTCTTCAGCCATTTACCGTTGATACCGAGCACATATTCGCCCTGCGGCGCGCGGGTCACCAGTTTTTGTCCGGCGATTTTAGCCACTTCATCCGCTTTCATCCGGTTGGTTTGTGCCAGTTCGCTGTATTTTTGCGCCCGGGCTGTATTAATCTCTTTCACCAGACCGCTGACATCCTGCCGTGACGATGCTTTATCCACGGCCGCGATATAACCGCTGAAGGTTTCGCCCACCAGTCCCTGCTGTTTGGCCTCATCCAGGGTCAGTGCAAACGCAGAGCTGCTGATCAGTAATGTCAGCGCGGCCAGCCCGCTGTTAATGAATTTACGCATTATTCACCTCAAAATATCGCTGAGTTATTTTTCAGCAAATCTTCAACCTGGCGGTCAATTTTGACATTGATTTCATGTTCAATTTTGACATTCATATTGATATCAATCGGTTTATCCGGTGTGGCCACTTCCACCCGCAGACACCCGTTAAGCGCGATAATCATCAGCGGTAATACCGCACCTGCTATCCATTTTTTCATTCTGACTCCGTCGGAGGTTACTCCTGATTCTGTGAAATACTCTTTTCCAGCCAGGCTTCCAGATTGCTGCCGAAACGCAGACTGCGCCATAACTGAAACACATTTTCCTCATGCCGGTAATTCAGGTTTACCGCCCGCCGTGCATCCAGTACCGGATTATAGCCGGAAACCACTGATGACATTGTCAGGACGCCCAGGTTGGTCAGATTAACATCCGTCCGCACCCGTTTCATCACCAGATAATCCAGCCAGTTAATCGCCGTACCCGCTGAAATATTGTTTTCACTGACCGATTCAACAAACTGATTATCCAGATTGAGGGTCAGCGGTTCGTCGTTTTCCACCCAACCGTTATGCACAATCCACTGCGGATTATCAATATAAAACGGTAATTCCCCGCTGATACTGCCTTCAAGGGCAAACTGTGTCACTTTCAGCGTATTGATCAGCGGACCGGTATTCAGTTTATCCAGTTTTATCACCGCTGCGGTTTTCTGCGGAATGGTCAGTGACGGCATGGTGACCTGTCCGCCCAGAATATCCAGACTGACACCGGACAGTTCCAGCGGATACGTATCATCGTACGGGTAATAGCCCTGCAAATCGGCTTTAATATCCGTCACTTCAAACAGATTCTCAACCCGCGCAATCCGCAGCATCACAGGCGTTTTACTGCCGAGCTGCCAGCGGCTGTCCGCGAGCCGCCACGGCAGCACAAAATCCACACCACTCACTTCACCGTCTTTCAGCCACATACCCGCCTGTTTGACCACCCAGTGCCCGCCGGCGACAAATCCCTGTCCCGGTGCAGCAGAATACGCCGCCTGGGCATAGAAAACACCGTTACGCAGTGTGATCCCCAGGTCGGCCGGGATCAGCGTCTGAAATGCCCGCATATCCTGCTCCGGCCAGCGGGCCTCACCACGCAGACGGACGCCGTCCCAGCGGCTCCAATAGTGTATCGGTCCGATATTTTTTCCGGCTGACAGAGTACCTTTGACAGAGAAATCACGGGGGTCACGGCCATCCAGCGTCATATCAAAGGTCGCGGACGGCAGATAACTGTTATCCAGCCGGATTTTACGGGTGGTCAGCTGCACTTTACCGGACAATTTCTCCTGCCCGTCAACGCGGGTCCAGATCAGCGGGGATAACAGTGTCAGCGCCGGGGCATCCATCGACATCATACCGTAGCGGATACCGTTGAATCCGGTGTTCAGTTTCCGGATACGGATTTCTTCATCCAGCCAGGAACCGGCACCGGAGAATGTCCAGTCCGCATTCAGCGGTTTCATCCGGCCATTTCCCCAGATTTGCCAGTACCAGCGGCCATTATCCGGCAGGAATTCCCGCGCCTGGCCTTTCATCTGAAAACGGTAACGCCCCAGCTCCGGATTATTCACCGTCACAATAGCATCCAGCGGCCCGGAAATTCCCTGCTGTGACAGCGAGGTTCCCGCCAGCGGCAGACGCAGTTCCTCCACCAGAAAATCCGGACTGAGCTGCCCGCGTGCCCGCACCAGTGCCCCGGAACGTAACCGGATCACGGGGTCGGCAAATGTGCCGGTCAGTACCGCCGGTACCCGTCCTGCTGCCCACATATCATTGTGATTAACCTGCCCGGCCAGCTCAAAAGGAATATCAAACTCAGTCAGCGGAAGCGGTGTTTCCGGTAACTGCAATACCACCGTGCCTTTACCGCGCACACCCTGCGTGGTCACGGAGATCCGCGCCCCCAAAAGCATATCCGCCGGTGAAGAGAGCCAGTTTTTCAGTTCTGCGCTGATAGTTCCCTTCAGTGGCTGTTCCCACTCATCCCAGCGCCATTCCCCGTTTTTAATCAGAATACTTTCCGCTGTGGCTTCCCAGGGAATATTCAGCAGCACGGTCTGCGGATCGGTTTCACTCAGCGTCAGAACACCCTGCCGCCCCTGCCAGTCAAAGGCAGCCATCAGCGGCTGTGGCCGGTATGTGGTTGTGATTTCAGCCTGTAATCTGCCTTTATCCGGCAGCTCTGCTGTATTCAGCGGCAGTGTCAGTGCGCCGCTGAGCGCAAATTTTTCATCACCGATAGTGGCATCCAGTTGTGACAGAGTCAGGTTCAGCGCCGGATCAACCGCCAGCTCCGCCTGAATATTCTCTCCCTGATAACTCAGTTGCTGTCCCCGGCCGGGTGCAGTTGTCAGGCTCAGTTTTCCCTGATACATCTGCCAGGGTGCGGGGATAACGTTATCCGCGGTCAGCGTCACCGGTGGCAACTGCGATAACAGTGCGCCGATATCAACCGGTGTAGTGTCTGTTTCTTCAGGGCCGGAAGGTAATTTCTGAAAGCAGTCCGCATCACCGGTCAGTGAACCAGCATCAATAATCCAGCGGCCGCCGCGCTGATAGTGAAGTGACAGCTTTTCCCCGCCCGCCAGCTGACATTCATTACTGCGGAGAGTCACCCCTTCTATATAGAGGCCACCCGCACGGATTTTTGGCTGAGAAAGTGACAGTGTAACACCATCCGGCAGAGAGGATTTCACCACCGCAGGCAGCCAGCGCGGAATTGTCAGCCAGGCCGCCGGGAGGATAATCATCAGCAGAACAAGCAGTACCATCAGCACTTTCAGTAATTTTTTCATAGACCTCAGAGGTGCAGTTCCCCGGTTACAGATACATCAACTAAGCGTTATACTGTAGTCAGCAGATTTCAATCATTTCTGAACACAGGACCGCCCTATTTTGTCAGGGCTATCCGGTTTAGTGTAGCGATTTATTTTTTAGCGGAGGAACCCCGATGAAAATCGTCAGTTACAGTACCAAACATTACGACAGCAAACATATGGATTTGATTAATCAGGATCCGCGCTTTCAGTATGATATCGAATATTTTGATTTCCCGCTGACACAACAAACCGCAAAAAACGCCGTGGGTGCCGATGCTGTCTGTATTTTTGTTAATGATGATGCGAACCGGGAAGTATTGCAGGAACTGGCGGATCTCAATATCAGAATCCTCGCACTGCGCTGTGCGGGTTTTAATAACGTGGATTTAGCCGCCGCTGAAGAGCTGGGTATTCAGGTTGTCCGTGTTCCGGCTTATTCCCCGGAAGCTGTGGCTGAGCATGCCGTCGGCATGATGCTGAGCCTGAACCGCCGTATTCACCGTGCTTACCAGCGCACCCGCGATGCCAACTTTTCTCTCGAGGGTCTGACCGGCTTTAATATGCATAACCGCACAGCCGGGGTTGTCGGAACAGGCAAAATCGGCCTGGCCGTACTGCGGATATTAAAGGGATTCGGGATGCGCCTGCTGGTGTCTGATCCTTATCCTAACCAGACAGCACTGGATCTGGGTGCAGAATATGTCGATCTGAACACGCTGTTTGCGCAGTCTGATGTGATTTCTCTTCACTGTCCGCTGACACCGGAAAACCATCATCTGCTGAATGAAACCGCATTTGCCAAAATGAAAGACGGCGTGATGATTATCAACACCAGCCGCGGTGCATTAATTGATTCCGCTGCCGCCATTAATGCCCTCAAACAGCAGAAAATTGGCGCGCTGGGTATGGATGTGTATGAAAATGAACGGGATTTATTCTTTGAAGATAAATCGAATGATGTGATTCAGGATGATGTGTTCCGCCGCCTTTCCTCCTGCCATAACGTCCTGTTTACCGGCCATCAGGCGTTTCTGACAGAAGAAGCTCTGTTGAGTATCAGCGAAACCACGCTGGAAAACATCACTAAGCTCTATAATGGCGAAACATCTTGTAACATTGTGTTACAGAATTAGTAGCTATTACACGGAACATTACAATTTAATCCCGGGGATTTTATTTTGTTTCCCGGGATTCTGGTCATAAAAAAACCGATAAACATAAACTTAGGTGATGTCATTCAGTTTATTCTTAATTTTGCCCATCCCGATTTTTGATGCTAACATTCGCTCCGTTTTTTGATGAGTTTTCCTCAATAATCACAGCAACTGACATTCCCGTTTATATTGATCAAATTTAAACAGGAATGTATTTCGGATAAAAAAAGCCCCGTAACGGGGCGGACAAGATATAGATACTGAGTAAAGTGTTTTTGTTTTAATGTCCGCATTATAAACTACACTTAATAAACAAATCCTAAATAAAAAGAACAGAAATAACAGCCCTTGTTTTTGTTGCGACAGGCTATTTGTTATGGGTCTGTTTAATAATACTGATGTAACATTCAAACTATAAAGTAAGACGTAGCGATCATATATTATCATTAACCGTTAACTATCATTTGTGATGTTATTAACTGATGCTTTCCTCATAATATTGAAACGGGATACTTTCAGTTAATATCGAATACAGAGAGTAAAAAATATGTCTATGTTAAACCGTTTAGTTTTAGTTGCAGGTATTGCATTATCTTTTGTTGCACACAGCACATCATTACAGGGCCAGCAAGGCGGCACCATCACATTCTACGGATCACTGACAGAAGCGCCCTGCACCTATAAGGTATCCGGTAATAACGTCAATGCCGAATGCTACCGTTCCGGTGAAACTGCAAAATATAACAGCAGTATTCAGGCGGATAATAAACTTAACGGCACATTAGTACCGGATAATATTGGTGAAGTAAATATCACCCCGGTTTCATCTGATTCAGAAAAACATATTGTCACCGTAAGCTATCGCTGATTCGGCAAAGATATACTACACAGTAAATATAAAAACCAAATAACGGGTTTATTAAAAATAACATTTATCCCGTATTATAAAAAATAATAAACAATATGCCTCATTTAAATCAAACACCCCCGGGTGTTTGATTTTCTTATTTGTGATAAAGAAGAATCTTATTCCCGCCCTCATCGTGACCACTCTCAGATTCAGCCGGTAGTACTCTTATCTGTCATATGATAACGTTGTATGCAAATTAAGTAATATTAATGATACCGGTAAAGGGACGCCGCACGAATGAATCATTCTCTGACAATGTTACTGCAGCGTTTGCAAACCACCACACCAGCATCACAGGTTACTTTTACCCGTGATGAACTGAATATACTTATCCGGGTACTCTCTGCATACACTGCAACACCGGCAGCCTCACTGATTATCACCACCCGCGACTCCGGAGCGGTCAGCCATGCTATTAACTACGGCTGGAGTGAGGAAGAAAAACAGCTGACGGAACAGCAAGGCGGGCAATATATCCCGCTGTTCCGTCATGATATCAGCAGCTGAACTATTCCCCGGCCAGAGCGCGCGGGAACAGTAAGTTATTCTCCAGGCTGATGTGTTCCATTAAATCATCAATGAAGGTATTGATACCGTTATACAGTACCCGCCAGGTTGTGCAGGCTTCTTCCGGTGCTGTGACATTATTGGTGATAAATTTAATCACCTCCACAATATCCCCCGCATCATCATGCTCTGCTTCCATAACCTGTACCGGCCCTGCTGCCTGCGGTCCCATGCCGTTGCAGATCATCGGAAACAGCACCTGTTCCTCTTTCATCATATGGGAGGTCAGCTCTTCATGCAGTGCTGTCAGCTGCCGGGCCAGCCCTTTCGGAACACTGGCTTTGGCGGCATGCACCCGCTCCACTTTTTCCGCCTGTAAAATCAGTTCCGGTAATTGTGCCCGGTGGCGATCGTGATAACGGGTAATAATAAAGGCGATAATGTCGCTCAGCGGGGCTTTCCGCCAGTCCTGCGCCGGTGCCTCATCTTTCAGGGCGAGTAATGCCTGTTCAATTTCATCGATATTCAGGGATTTTTTCTCTGCCGCTTTTGCCAGTGTCCGTTTTCCGCCGCAGCAGAAATCCAGATCATAACGGCGGAAAAGTGCCGATGCACCATTCACAGACAGCGCCAGTTCGCCCAGGGTTTTTTCACGTAATGTCATTTTTGTTACCTCAGAATTCAGTCGTAAACCGTAATAATCAGTGCTGCGGCAGCTGACGCAGCAGCGTAAAAGCATCACTGAGTTTGTCTTCCGTCACCGCAAAAGCATGCAGATTTCCGGCGCTGTCATGGCCTTTGGCCGTCATACCACTGCGGCTGATATCAATGCTCCACTGCAGATCAGGATGATGAAAATCCCCGGCGAGCTGTACCGGCAGATCCGGTGTTTTCACCCGGATAAGCATCGGCGGCAGTGTCAGTTTTCCCTCTCCGCCGGTCAGATTTTTGGCCAGACAAACCGCGCTGAGCATAATCGGCTGCAGATACTGCATTACTTTGCCGTCAATTTCCGCGCAATCGCCGAGGGCATAAATATCCGGATCGGATGTCTGTAATGAACTGTCTGTCACAATACCGCGCCTGACAGTCAGACCGGCCAGCTCAGCCAGCGAGGTATCGGGTTTCAGGCCGGTGGCGGCAATCACCACATCCGCACGGGTCACACAATCATGATCAAACAGCGCCTCTGTCTCATTTTCTGTTTTCTTCAGTGACTGTAACTGTGTACCGGTCAGCACCCGTACTCCGGATGCTGACAGGTTATGCCGCAGACGGCTGCTGAGCTCTGCGGGCATCAGTGACGATAAAATACTGGCAGCCATATCCGCCAGGGTCACGGTTTTACCGGCCCGGCAGAAATCCATTGCCAGTTCCGTGCCGATCAGACCGCTGCCAAGGATCAGTACCCGCTGTGCATTACGCAGCTGTGTTTCGTGCCGCTGAAAATCCTCGCGGCTGTTGAGTGTCAGCATCAGTTCATTGCCGGGCACCGGCGGACGGCCCGGTGTTGCCCCGGTCGCCAGTACCAGTTTGTCATAGTGCCATTGCTGCTGCTCACTGCTGATAAGATGCTGTTGTGCATCAATGCCGCTGATCCTGGTATGCGGGAACAACGCCACATTATATTGCTGCGCAAATTCCTGTGCTGACTGCCGGATAAGATCATCGGCACGCTGATTCAGACTTATCACATGGCTTAAGTCAGGTTTGTTATATTCATCGATACTGTCCGCCGCAATCACCGTCAGCGGCACCTGTGTATCGGTTTTACGGATATTTTTCACCAGCTGGCGGGCAGCAAAGCCCCCGCCGATAATCACAATACCTGCGCTCATGCGGCCTCCGTCGCCAGGACATCAAATACATCTTTACCGAGAGAGCATTCCGGGCACAGGAAATTATCCGGTACACAGGACCACGGCGTTCCCGGCTCCACCCCCTGCATCGGCTCGCCTTTTTCCGGATCATAAATCCACTGGCACACACCGCACTGCATACACGGCCCCAAATCCTGAGATGACACATTGGTGACACTGTCACATGATTTTGTTTCTTCGGTATCATTGACCGCTGCTGCCGGGGTGGCCACCGGTTGCGGCGTGATCGCTTTTGGTGCCGCTGCTGCCGGTCTGCTGACCGCCGGTAATACCCCGGTCGCCCACTGACGCGCCAGGTCACGTCCGTACTGACGGCACTCTTCAAGGGTATTCAGGTCAGGACGCCATTTTGCTTTCAGTGACATCGTGGTTTCAAAACCGGCATCCATCAGCCGGGTCTGCACACGGTCAACCGCGCCGCCGTTCCAGCCGTAACTGCCGAAAGCCGCTGCTTTTTTATTGCGGAACCGCAGACCGGTTAATTCCTCCAGCATGCCGGCAATTTTCGGCATCATGACATTATTCATAGTGGATGAACCCACCAGCGTCCCTTTTGAACGGAACACACTGGTGATAATGTCATTCTTATCGCTGCGGGCGACGTTAAAGATTTTCACCGCCACATCCGGGTCCGCTTCATTAATCCCCTGTGCGATTGCATCGGCCATCATGCGGGTATTATTGGACATGGTGTCATAGAAAATAGTGATACGGTCTTCCTGATAATCCGCCGCCCATTTCAGATACCACTCCACGATTTGGGTCGGATTATCACGCCAGACCACACCGTGTGAGGTCGCGATCATATCCACCGGCAGCCCGAAACCGAGGATTTCAGTAATTTTCGGGGTCACCAGACGGCTGAACGGTGTCAGGATGTTGGCATAGTAACGCTGGCACTGCTCAAACAGCTCCGTCTGATCCACTTCATCGTTAAACAGGCGCTCGTCGCAATAGTGCTGACCAAAGGCATCATTACTGAACAGGATGGCATCTCCGGTCAGATAGGTCATCATACTGTCCGGCCAGTGCAGCATCGGGGTTTCGACAAAAATCAGCTGTTTGCCGTTACCGATATCCAGGGTATCCCCGGTTTTCACCACATTAAAATGCCATTCCGGATGATGGTGATGTCCGTTAATAGAATCAATGGCATTTTCAGTACAGTAGATTGGCGTGTCCGGGATCGCCGCCATCAGTTCAGTTAATGCACCGGCGTGATCTTCTTCCGCATGGTTAATTACAATGTAATCAATATCGTTCAGGTCGATTTGTGTCTGCAGATGCTGCACGAACTCACGGCTGAATTTGTGATCAACCGTATCAATCAGGACATTTTTTCCCTCGCGGATCAGATAGCTGTTATAGCTGCTGCCGAGCAGGGTTTTGTATTCTGTTCCGTGGAAATCGCGGACTTCCCAGTCACGCTGTCCGACCCAATACACATTATTTTTTACATGAATAGCCATTTGATAGTTACCTTCTGTTTTTATGCTTCGTTACAGAGAGATAATCAATTTGCGTGCCAACTTTTATTACATTGTTTTATAAGGATTTTAAATTTTAACGGGAAAAATAAGTGTCAAAATGACTTTGCAATTAACTGTCAATATGACATTGTGTTGTCATAATGACAGCGGAGGACGGCATGGGATTTTCAGTTGATGTACTTACCGGCATTGCTATTGCCTTACAGCGGGATATCGGCCATCAGGATCGCTTTCAGCGGCTGGTCTCCACACTGCGCCGGGTGCTTAATTGTGATGCCGCTGCACTGCTGCGTTATGAATCACATCAGTTTATTCCGCTGGCGATTGACGGGCTGTCGCCGGATGTTCTCGGCCGCCGCTTCCGGCTGGATGCGCATCCCAGACTGGAAGCCATCGCCCGTGCCGGGGATGTCGTCCGTTTTCCCGCAGACAGTCAGTTGCCCGATCCTTATGATGGTCTGATCCCGGATCATGTCCATCTGAAAGTGCACGCCTGCGCCGGTCTGCCGCTGTTTGCCGGGCAAAACCTTATCGGCGCGCTGACACTCGACAGCCTTGCACCGGACCAGTTTGATACATTCAGTGATGAAGAATTGCGCCTGATTGCTGCTCTGGCCGCCGGAGCACTCAATAATGCCCTGCTTATCGGTCAGCTCGAGAACCAGCAACTGGCATTCAGCGCCTCCGCCGGGCTGGCGGCAGGGCAATCCGGCGGACAAACCGATATTATCGGCCTTTCACCCTGCATGATGCAGTTAAAGAAAGAGATAGCCATTGTGGCCGGTGCTGATATGAATGTGCTGGTCAGCGGCGAAACCGGTACCGGCAAAGAGCTGGTGGTGCAGTCCATTCACGAATTATCCGCCCGCCGTGATCACCCGCTGGTGTATCTTAACTGTGCGGCACTGCCGGAAACCGTTGCGGAAAGTGAATTATTCGGGCATGTCAAAGGCGCATTTACCGGTGCTATCAGCAACCGCAGCGGGAAATTTGAAATGGCGGATAACGGCACGCTGTTTCTGGATGAGATCGGTGAGCTGTCACCGGCGTTACAGGCCAAGCTGCTGCGGGTCTTACAGTATGGCGATATCCAGCGGATCGGTGATGACAGGCCGCTGCGGGTGAATGTCCGTGTGCTGGCTGCCACCAACCGGGATCTGCGGGCAGAAGTTGCCGCAGGCCGTTTCCGGGCTGACCTGTTCCACCGGCTCAGCATTTTCCCGTTACAGGTGCCGCCGCTGCGGGAACGCCATGAAGACATCCTGCTGCTGACCGGCTATTTCTGCGAACGCTACCGTCAGACGTTTGGTTTGCCGCAGGTGGTGATTAGTCCCGCGTTACGCCTGGCGCTGCTGCACTATCACTGGCCGGGTAATGTGCGGGAGCTTGAACATGCCGTGCACCGCGCCATTGTGCTGGCGCGAGCTACCGGTAACAGTGAAGAGCTGCTGTTACAGCCTCATCACTTCTCGCCGGAAGAAATCCCTGAACCGGTTGTCAGCCCTGAATCCGCCCCCGCAGAGGCCGATCAGGATCTGCGTACGGCTACCGATACCTTTCAGGCGGAGCTTATCCGCACTGCACTTACCCGCAGTGACGGCAGCTGGGCAGCGGCGGCCCGTCGTCTCGGCATTGATGCCGGAAATCTGCACCGGCTGGCAAAACGTCTGGGGCTGAAATAATCCCCGGACGGGACTTTTTGACAAATGTCATAGGGTAAGCCGCATTTTCTGCACTATGTTATGACCTCAAATGAAAATGATAACCATTACATTTATGAGGTCAGGGATAATGCAGAACAAAATCACCCGCCGCAGGCTGACACACTGCCTCGCGCTCTCACTTACTGCCGGTGTCTCCGCTGCGGCAGCGGAACCCGCACCGGACACCCTTATTGTCACCGCCGCAAAGCAAAGCCGTCTCGCGCCGGATGCCGCGCAGGAAAAAGAGAAACTGGATAATGTCGCGGGCGGCACCAACCTGATTATGGTTGAAAAAGATACCCGGCTGGCGACGCTGCATGATGCACTGGATTATCAGCCCGGCGTGCTGGTGCAGAATTTCTTCGGCGGTATTGATCAGCCCCGGCTGAATATCCGCGGCTCCGGTGTGCAGAGTGCCCCGCTGGCACGCGGTATTCTGCTGATGCAGGACGGGCTGCCGGTCACCGATGCGGACGGCAGTTTCCATATCAGCACCCTGGAAATGCGGGATGCGCGGATGATCAGTGTCCGGCGTGGCGCCAACAGTCTGAACCCACAGAGTAACAGTCTGGGCGGCGAGCTGGATCTGATTTCCTATACCGGCCGCGATGAAGGCGGACGCCTGCGCTATGAATACGGTTCTCACGGCCGCGAAGGTTTGCAGACGGCATTCGGCGGTGTATCAGATGACGGCCGTTTCGACGGACGCATCAATTTCACTTATGACCATTTCGACGGCTACCGCAAACACTCCTCATCACAGCGCAAAACCGTGCGCGGTAACTTTGGCTATACCGGGGATAATTTTGAGAACCGCACCTCTCTCAACTGGACCGATCTGCGCTTTGATGTCGCCGGGCCGGTCTCTGAAGCCGTGCTCGACAGTGATCCGACAGAGGTTTACCCGATGGTCTGGCTGCGGGATCCGCACCGCAATGTAGAACAGTTCCGTGCCGCCAACCGTTCGGACTGGCAAATCGATAATCAGCGCGTCAGTGCCGGTGTCTGGTATATCCGTACCCATGATAATTTCACCACCCCGGCCTATTACCGTTTCAGCCAGAGCCACAGTGAAGGTATGCAGCTGGGCTGGCAGATGGAAACCGAGCCGGTCTCCTGGCGGGCGGCACTGGCCGCGGATCATATGAGTCTGGAAACCGACCTGATGCAGAACCGGCGCGGCACAAAGATGGACAAAACACCGATCGGTAAGTTTGACGGCAAAGCAGACAATATTTATGCCTCTGCCGGTGCCGGTATTCATCTGACACCGGATCTGACCCTGAATCTGGATCTCAAAGCCACCCATGCGCGGCGGGATACGGAAAAGCGCAACAGCTCCGTTTCACTGGATCAGAACTGGACATTCTGGACCCCCAAGGCCGGCGTGATCTGGCGTCCGGCGGATAATCAGCGCTGGTTTGCCAACGTCAGCGCCAGTCAGGAACCCGCGACCTTCCATGAAATCATTAATTCCTCCGACGGCCGCCTGACAAAACTGGATCCGCAGAAAGGCGTGACGTTTGAAATCGGCGGTGACGGTGATATTACCGAACAGCTGAAATGGAATGTGGCGCTCTACCGCAGCTTTATCAAAGATGAATACATCACAACTTATGATTCAGAGGGAAATATCACCGGCGTCTTTAATTATGCCGCCAAAACCCGTCATCAGGGGCTGGAAGCCGGTGTTAACGGCGTGATCCCGGCCGGTCCCGGGGATGTGGAATATAAGCTGGCCTGGACGTGGAATGATTTCCGCTTTATGGGCGGCGAGTATAACGGCAATTATATCGCCGGGATCCCGCGTAATATTGTCTCGGCGGAAGTGCTGTACCGGATCGGCGACTGGCGTTTTGGCCCGAATATCCACTGGGCACCGACCGATATGGCCGTCGACCACGAAAACCATCTCGATATTCAGAAGCGCAAGCACTATGCGGTGCTCGGGCTGAGAGGCACTTATCAGCCTGCGGATAACTGGTCGCTCTATATGTCAATGGATAACCTGACCAACGAGCACTATGCCACCACCTCAGTGGCAAACCGCTCAGTTACCGACAAAGACAGCACTCTGTTCCCGGGAATGGGATTCAGTGTCAACGGCGGTATCACCTATAATTTCTGATCTTACTGATATAAGAAATCCCCCCGGCGGGGATTTCTTATTTATTCAGAACGGACGCTGCGCCGGGATAGCCAGTTCCGCCAGATAGGATTCATTGGTGATCCGCACCGCGTCTTTATCAATTCCGATAAACGCTTTCTGCCGCCAGCCGGAAAACAGGCGGCTGAGGGTTTCATAGCGGACACCCAGTTTTGCGGCTAACTGCCCGCGCGATAACGGCAGCACCACACAATCCGATTGCTGACACCGTTTCAGATCCAGCAGATAAGCTGCCAGCCGCTGCTCTGCAGAGCTGGAGGTCAGCCAGTCGATATGGTTGATATTCTCATACAGCTTCAGACTGAACCGCGCCAGTAACTGCGCCATAATTGCCGGACAGGCATGACACAGCCGTAAAATCGCCTGTTTATCCAGCATCAGCGTACTGCTGTCTGTTCTCGCCCGCAGGCTCATCGGGAAACGGTTGTGCGGCATAAAGACAGCGGCGATCGCCACCAGCTCACCGGCGGTAAACATACCGAATACTTTCTCCTCACCCGACCAGGTATGACGGAAAACATCAATCTGCCCGCTGATCATCAGCGGACAGGCTTTTACTGTCTCCCCTTCACGACTGATCAATTCCCCCGCCGCAAACTGACGATGTGTGCTGTCTGCCAGTACCAGCGCCAGATCATCATCCTCTGCCGCCTGAAACAACGGGCACGACCGGAGGATCGCCATTTGCTGTGCGGGGACAAGGGTCTTTTTGACAAATGTCATAGGGTTTTCCTCTCAGTGCGGCCAGAATAAATGCAATTATAAATGATAACCAATCGCATTATCAATTTAATCATAAAATAAAAGGCGAATAACCTTATGATTAGTAATAGATTTACATTATTGCCGGTACTGTTTTTTACCTGCACAACAGCAGCTTATGCCGCAAAAGGCGCCGTGCATTTCACCGATATGTCACAGCAGAATATTGAACTCGCCGCACCTGCACAGCGGATTGTGGTGATCCCGATTCCTGCCGCCTCCATGCTGGTCAGTGTTGATGAAAGCAGCAAAAGACTCGCCGGGATGCATCCCTTTGCCGGTGTTGCCGCCCGCGACGGCATGCTCAGTGTGATGTTTCCGGATGTGCTCTCTGTGCGCAGTAATGTGGTGGGGAATGATTTCGCACCGAATATTGAAGCTCTGCTCTCGGTTAACCCGGATCTGGTCTGGCAGTGGGGACACCGGGGCGATGACATTATCACGCCGATGCGCAATGCCGGTCTGACGGTCGCCACGCTGGATTACGGCAAAGAAGCCTATACACAGGAATGGCTGACCCTGATGGGGAAAACCCTCGGCAAAGAAACCAAAACGGACGGGCTGATTGCCTGGCGCAAACAGGTGATCAACCAGCTGGAAAACAGTGTTGCTGCGATTCCGGAAGAAAAACAACCGCGTGTGCTCTACCTCTCTCATTTTAAACAGAGTATCCAGACTTTCGGATCCACATCTCATAACAATGCGGATTTTGCACTCGCCGGGGGTGTCAGCCTCAACCGTGACCTGACCGGGCCGCGCACCCTGAATATCGAACAGATTCTGGTGTGGGATCCGGATATTATCCTGCTGGGCAATTTTGAGGCCGGACTGGCACCCGCTGATATTTATAACAATCCGATGCTCAGTGATGTGACCGCGGTAAAGAATAAACGGGTCTATAAACTGCCGATCGGCGGCTTTATCTGGGATGCGCCAAATCAGGAAACACCGCTCTACTGGCAGTGGCTGGCTCAGATTTTTCATCCGGAGAGTGCGGCATTTCCGCTGCGGGAAGAGATCCGCAAACGCTATCTTCAACTGTACGGCTATTCTCTCACTGATGAAGAAACAGACCGCATTTTACAACTCGATCTGAACCGGGAAGGCTGTGATTACCTGACACTGATGGGGCGGCCGTGATGCGAAAATCCCGTCTGCAATGGTGCCTGTTATCCGCCCTGCTATTACTGACCATCGTGCTCGCGCTGTGTGCCGGGCGCTATGCGGTCTCTGTGACAACGGTTCTGCAAATTATGGCGGATACCCTGACCGGACGCAGCCCGTCTGCGGAATACAGCCGCACCGCCGAAAATGTGGTGTTGTATGTCCGTCTGCCGCGCATTCTGATCGCCGGACTGGCCGGTGCCGGGCTGGCGGTTGCCGGTGCCGCATTACAGGGCATCTTCCGCAACCCGCTGGTGGGACCGCAGATTATCGGTGTTTCATCCGGCGCAGCGCTGGGCGGCGCACTGGCCCTGCTGCTTTTCTCCTCTTTATTTATCACTATCAGTTTTGCCTTTCTCGGTGGTCTGCTGGCTATTGTGCTGGTCTTTTTGCTGGGGCTTAACCGGCACGGCAGCAGTCTTCTGATGCTGATCCTTGCGGGCGTGATTATTAATGCTTTTTTTGCCGCCCTGATTTCGCTGATCACCTATTTTGCGGATCCGAATAATACCCTGCAAACCATCGTGTTCTGGCTGATGGGGAGTTTTGCCACCGCAACCTACCTGAAAGTGAGCGTGTTACTGCCGGTTGTCATCATCGCAGGCGGGATTATTTTTGCTCTGCGTTTCCGCATCAATGTGCTGTCCCTCGGCGAGGAAAACGCACAGGCGCTGGGGCTGCCCGTCACCGCAACCCGCTGGACTATCCTGGTCTGCGTCACGCTGATCACCAGCGCCACCGTAGCCGTTTCCGGCACCATCGGCTGGGTCGGGCTGATTATTCCGCATATCGCGCGACTGATCAGCGGACATGACCACCGAGTTCTTCTGCCCGCCAGTGCCCTGACCGGCGCGATTTATCTGATCGCCGTCGATACCCTGGCGCGCAGTATGACCAGTGCGGAGATCCCGCTGAGTGTCATCACCGCACTGATCGGCGCACCGATTTTCGCCCTGCTCATTCACTCCATGAATAAAAAGGTGGCAGACCTGTGATCCGTGTTAATCAGCTCAGTTACCACACCGGCAAACGTCCGTTATTTGACGGACTGACATTCCGCCAGCCGCCGGGCACTATCGCCGCTATTCTCGGCCCGAACGGACGCGGAAAAACCACGCTGCTGCGCCTGCTGCTCAAACTGCAAAAAGGGGCAACCGGCACTGTGCAGCTCAGCGCACCGGCAGCCTATGTGCCGCAACTCAGTGGTGCGTTGTTTAATTACTCTGTCCGCACCATGGTCAGCCTCGGCCGGGTTCGCCATCTGCCCTGGTATGCATCCCCGTCCCGGCATGATCATGACATCACCGACCAGGCAATGGCTGACCTCGGATTAACCCGGTTTGCGGACACCCCATTTAACCTGCTCAGCGGCGGTGAAAAACAGATGGTGATGATCGCCCGCGCACTGGCCGGTGAACCGGACATTCTGATCCTGGATGAACCCACTTCCGCGCTGGATCTGGCAAATCAGGACACGGTTCTTTCCGTTCTGAAAATGCTGGCCGCCGAACGCGGCAAAACCATCCTGTTTACCAGCCATTATCCGCAGCATGCCCTGCATATTGCGGATCACTCACTGTTACTGTTTGACGGCACACAGGCGCAGTTTGGTCAGACACCCGCACTGCTGACTGAAGAGAATCTGGGAAAGCTGTATCAGCTTCCGGTTTCTGTCGTGCCGGTTAACCACCCGCACCGGCAGACCTGCGGCGTGATCCCGTTGTTCCGCTGAACCCATTTATTACCTGATTAACCATAAGGATACTTATTATGAGCAATAACACGATTACCCCGGCAGAAGCATTAGTGATTGCCGACCTGGTGAACTACACCGAGCAGGGTATTTCCAGCCGCGTTCTCGCCAAAAACGGCGGTGGCAATATCACCCTGTTTGCTTTTGATAAAGGCCAGGCGCTCTCTGAACACAGCGCCCCGTTTGATGCCATTGTGATGATTGCCGAAGGTTCACTGATCCTGACCATCGCCGGAAAACCGGTGACGGCAAAACCCGGGGATATTGTCCGTATGCCGGCCAATATTCCTCATGCTGTGGACGCACCGGAGCGGGCAAAAATGCTGCTGGTGATGTTACGTGAACCGGAAAACAAACAGGACTGAATGATGGAAAGCACACATACCGGCCATGAAGCCGGACACAAATTTCTGGCGCGTTTGGGTAAAAAACGCCTGCGCCCGGGTGGCCGCACCGCCACAGAATGGCTGTTGTCACACAGCGGGTTACAGACTGACAACCGGGTGCTGGAAATTGCCTGCAATATGGGCACCACCGCCATTGAAATCGCACAACGTTTTCAGTGTCATATTACCGGCATTGATATGGATAAACAGGCACTTGCCAATGCGCGTAAAAATATCCTCGCTAACGGGTTGTCGCACCTTATCACCGTGCAGGAAGCGGATGCCTCAAAACTGCCGTTCCCGGATAATCATTTTGATGTTGTTATCAACGAAGCCATGCTGACCATGTATGCGGATAAAGCCAAAGCCCGTCTGTTACAGGAATATTTCCGTGTGCTGAAGCCCGGTGGTCGTCTGCTGACCCAAGATATCGCGCTGACAGAGCGGCGTGAGAATGAGTGTGTCACGCAGGAAATGCAGGCAGCCATTCATGTCAAAGCACAACCGATGCTGAGTGATGACTGGCTGACACTGTTTCGTGATGCGGGTTTCCGTGATGTGATCCGCTCGGAGGGTGCGATGACACTGATGACACCGAAAGGCATGCTGCACGATGAAGGACTTTCCGGCACACTGAAAATCATCCGCAACGCCCTGAAAAAAGAGAATCGCCCGCAGTTTTTACAGATGTTCCGCCATTTCCGGCAGAATCGTGATCGCCTGCGGTATATTGCCGTTGTCAGTACAAAATAATAAGCAGTGAGGAATGTCGTGAAAGTGAAAACCACCGGATTTGTTAAGTCCGGTGGTTTTGCAAAAAAGACGAAAAGCATGAACACACCAGCCATAAATTTCCGGTTCACAGTTAAGAATTACTGCATCTGATCGAACGCCCCACTATAGGTATTACAGAATAATCGTAATACATCAATATTTTGGCGTATTACTTAATGTTATCTTCTGTTTTTTCAGAGCTAATATAAAAAACAGCCTTATCGATAAGACAGCAAAGTTCTGTATACGCCGATTCATAGCTGGTATAACGCCAGGCATACCACCAGGATTCTGATTCTTTAAATCCACTATCTGTTATTTTTTTACTTATTTCCTTGATATTATCAGAGTAATTTTCTGCGTTTGTAAAATGTCTGCTGACACCATAATAGATACTATTAATTTCTTTCTCTACCAAAACAGAAAATTCATCAATGCCTGATGAGAACAACACACCAACTTTGGTACACGCTTCTTTGTTTTCATTTCGTATAATTTTTAAATCAGGATAATCGTTCATCAACATGTTATACCAACAATTAAATGACTTTTCTTTTTGTTCTGTAAGGAGTTTATTTAAACAACTTTGAATTTCATTTATATTTTCAATTTCATCTTGTATTAACCTTACATTTAAATCAGATTCACTTTCATTTAAACCAAGTTCTTCTATAAGAAATTTATTTATTTTCATATTTGCCATTACATCCTTCTTTAAGAAAAACTCTAGATAATCAATATATTGACTAACGAAGTAAAATAGATTGCTATTTTTTTCATTTATATTGGGCAATACATCATTAGTAAGCCATGGTAATATTTCATCAGAAAAAGAGGATACCGACACTCTGTTTCCAAATGAATTATGATACACCGATAAACTATCTGAAGGGTAGATATCCTTATTTCTTCTTTTTATGTAAATTACAAATATATTTTCTTCTTTAATGCCCAGGTGCTTTACAATATCAATATATCGTTTGAGTTGCTCTTGCTGATCAATGGCATTATTGATCTTATTTTCAATAAATATTGCCTTTTCTTTATTTTTTACCAGAATATCTATCCGATATTTCTCTGATGTAATATCTGTTTTTTTACAGTCAAATGATATATCACATTTAAAACACTGCAGTAAAAATGAAGACAGGAATATATTTTCACCGTTAACCTTGTAATTTAATATATCAGCCACAACCTGATTATGATCGTTTTCATTTGGCTTGAAAATATCAACCAGGTTATATCTTTTTTCATTAGAATTTAAAAAACTAATTTTATTGTGTATATGGTTTATTCGTCTTCTTTCTTCAGAAAAACCTTTCGCCATACCAGTGTATATTTGTTTTTCTAATTCATGATATCTGATATATTTTTTCTCAAAAAAAGATTGAACCATATTATTTCCTTCAATCTAGGTTATATATCAGAGAAAGACAGGTTGTTTTACCAACCTGCTCATTTAGCGTTAAAACCCACCTTCCGGCTTATTCAGAATAAGGAATATCAAAAAGTTAAAGTGAGATAATGTGATTTAAGAGTACGTAAAATAACAAAACATTACCGCAAGCCTAATTCCGATGTGTGTACATTCTGAGTTGGTTTGCGGTATTTTTTTGCCCCACCCATGCCCCATTCACCTACTGATAAGATGAAAGTAATGTCTCTTTCGCTTTCAGGTCAATGATACAGAGATTAAGGAGCCGGGTATTCTCATCAGCCCGCTGAGCTTCACGCCCATACTTTTCAAGTGTGCTTCGTAGTTGTCGAGAAAGTTCACCGGCTTTGTCTCTCTCAGTTCTGCAGGTATCGGCGTGGCCGGGATCTGCAACTTCTGCTTTCGCGGTACCGGCTGGCTGCTGCATGCGGTCAAAATGATTAAGCACCCGATCAAGCAGAGCCTCTGTGCGTATCGTATCACTCATTTTTCCATCCTGATATTCCCCGATGCTTACCTGCTGCCGGTCGTCTGCCTCCCGGCGCAGTTCGATATTTGTGGCCACATCTTTCACATCCTGCTGCTGACCGGCGATCTGCCCTTTCATCTGCCAGTTGTCATGCAGGGTACTGCTCGCCCACCAGCCAGCAGCGAAAGAGACTGCCAGAGCGATCAGTGCAATGGCTATATTCTTCATCAGATAAGTGTCCAGGCTCGTTTAAAAACATCATCGACGTATGGCTGCTGTCCGTTTTCGACAGCCACAATCGCTTTAGCCATTGCGAGTGACGTGTCTTTGTCATGCAGATTTAAACAGTCGTGACGGCCAAAGCCGGTTTCTTTACAGACCCGCTTAATGTAGTTCTCCGTGTGATTGTTATCACCAGACGGCGCCCACCGCTCAATAATTTCTTCCACGGTATCGATCTTACCGCAGCCGATATTTTGTTTACCCTGGTATTTGGTGTACGTCTGCAGGAGCTTCATCAACGCACGGATGCCGAACTCGGCAGAAATGAATGCACAGAATTTGCTATCCGGCTGTGTCGCTGAAAGCCCCTGCCATTTCGAATTACTGTGGCGGATGTTCCCCGGGTTATTGTTCCGGATCCCCCGCGCTCCCGTATTAACGAAACCATCTTTAAAGATTTTTTGTTTAACCTGTTCCGGCATAAATCACCCCGCTCTAAAAAATGACATGACATTGCCGCGATACACCAGCACCGCAGCACAGATAAGAAGATTTGAAATCACGCTGGTGATATCAGCGTGATAGACAGGATCAAAGTAGGCCCGCACCGGCACACTCGCGGAATAAGAGAGAATGAGCCAGGCTATCCATGCCCCTTTTGCGCAGTGCTGCCGGCCGTTTCGTCTGAACGAAAACACCCGGACAAAAATCACTGAGCAGATGACGGCATTCAGAATGATCAATACTTTCTCAAACATCATTGCCTCCTTGCGGACTATCCGCTTTTCGGTACGCTTTAATGCTCAGCTTCACCGACAGTAATGCAGATACAAAAGCGCCCACGGCGTCGATGCTATCGATGCTGTAGGCGTCAGGTGGGATCTCAAATATCTTGGTTACTTTGATGAACATGGCCGCTGCCGGACTGAAAAACAGCAGGCCGGAAATAAAGCTGATCAGCGCCAGCACCGACCGGCGCAGCAGCGTGTATTCCGTTGCGGCAGTGATGAAATAGATAGCCCCCATCAGGGATCCCATCACCACCTCGGCAGGCAGCCCGGCAAAGTAGCTGAAGAACGCAGCGAGGCTGAGCGTGGTTTTTACAGAGAGGTCTTCATGCATTGCGTAGCACCATGATTATTAAATAACCATGATGCTACCGCAGAAAAAAGATAAACAAAAATGCGTTAATGCGGTTATTTTATTACGACATATGGCTCAGAATGTCAGATCAGAGAGTGTGTCATATCTCTGTTGCGTTCATGCTGATCTATCTTTACAAGCATGGTAAACTCCGCTTCACCAAAAACCTAGCATGAATAAAGGCAATGCAAAAAAAAACATTCAGAGAGGATATAAACGGCCTTAGAGCTTTAGCTGTTTTATCTGTTGTAGTTTTCCATTTTTCACCGCAGTATGCACCTGGAGGTTTCGCTGGCGTTGATGTGTTCTTTGTAATATCTGGTTTTTTAATGACATCAATAATATTTAGAGGCATAGAGCATGGTGATTTCTCAATAGTAAAATTCATTACCTCAAGAGCAAAAAGAATCATACCTGCACTAATGGCGGTCATTTTTGTGATGCTCATTATTGGTTTTTTATTCATTGAGCCAAAATCGTACCAATTACTTGGTAAACACAGTGCAAGTAGCTTACTTTTTATATCAAATATAATCTACTCTATGGAGTCTGGATATTTTGACGTAAATTCATCATCAAAATTATTGTTACACACGTGGTCTTTATCAGTTGAATGGCAATTTTACATATTATATCCAATAATAGTCTACATCGTAGCAAAAAAAACAAATATAAAAATCGCAAAAATAGCCGTAATATTAATAGCTGCAATAAGCTTAGCCTCTTGTGTATATATGAGCAATATAAGCAAAGTAAATTCATACTTCATGATTTATACAAGAGCATGGGAGATGGCAGCTGGAGGCATTGCTTTTTTTTACAAGATAAATGCAGAAAAGTCACATAAAAAATACTTCGAGTTACTTGGTGTCACTCTAATAATATTGTCATTTTTCTTATTTTCCAGCACTACACCATGGCCAAGTTATAATGCCATGCTTCCAGTACTAGGAACATTCATTTGCATATCAGTAAATAATGAAAAATCATTATTATCATGTTATGCACTACAGAAAATTGGTTTATTGTCGTATTCTATATACCTTATTCATTGGCCAGTTATGGCACTATTAGATTCTCTAGCGCCTGGAAATGGGATTTTAACTAAAATACTCATCACTGTAGTATTATCAGTGATCCTGTATGCAACAATAGAAAGAAAAAGGAAATACAGCAAACTATCTATAGCTATATATATAATTATATTAGCATTATCTGTGTATGTATCAATAAATGGCATAAAGTCAAGAATACCAGATGGAAAATATAATTTAACATCACAGGAATTTATGCGTAGTTATTTTGGTGGTGCGACTTCAAAAAATGATGGGAATGTACACTACTATAACACTAAATATGGTGAAGCAAAGTTCATATTGACTGGAGATAGCCTATCAAGACAATACGTAAGATCCTTAGAGAAGAAAAAAATACCATTTATTTTAATATCAAAGGATGGTTGTTTCTCTACTAAAAATTACTATACAAAATTCGACAAAGTCGACCCAACCAATGACTGCATACATAGATATGAAAAATTGGTTAATGAAATGAACAAAAACAAAAAAATTGATATTATATACCTTCAGTATTGGCGAAATAATTATGCGAATGATAATGAAGTAATACATAGAAATGGAATTTCAAAGCCTGAAAACATAATGATTGATGAAATTGAAAATTTGATATCTGACGGCGGAAGTGAAAGAAATTATTATTTAATTGGCAAACCACAGAGCTCTGTAGGATATTCTTATTTTGACTGCAAGGCAAAATCTCAGTTACCTATATTCAGAATACTAGGGGATAGTTGCACGACAACTCGCAAAAGAAATGATTCACCTCCTGATGATATATTAATTGAATTAGCAAATCGTCATAATAATGTATTTTATATTAATCCAAATGACCCGTTTTGTGACGAAAATAATTGTTCGCTATCCACAAAAGATGGTGAACCAGTTTACGCTGATGAGTACCACTTGACAACATATGCAGCAGACATAGTCATAATGCATATATTGGAAAAAATAAAATAATATTTAATGCCAGCCACACCCTATGGCTGGCATTAAATCTTTATATAGCACCACAGATCACATTATGCAGATAATGCACCCCACCATTAATACCCGTACTGTAAGCCTGAACTCTTATCTTAATGCAGTCACGTGGTATTGGTTGCAACATAGCATAAAATTTCCAATCAGTGCCCCAGTTTAATTTCCATAACTTGTTCGCTGCTCCTGTGCTCATCCACGGCAACGCCTGGCCTTTAGTGTTATAAGCATAGACCTCAAGTCCGATTTCATTATTACTGCTTTTACCCCAGAATCCAATCTGAAGCCACCTGTTTGATTCGGTTATTTGGATATCCTGAATTACTCTGCCAACCGAATTTGGTGGAACAGATAACTTTAGAGAAGTTGAAAACATTCTGTTATTTGGGTACTCGCCAACAGATGAAACTATAATGTTTTCTCCAGAAACATTGACAACTTCCCATCCAGAACTATTTGTATATTCACCAGAGCAATTAAAAACCTTGTTAATTCTTGGTGTCAGTATTGCGCATTTATTCCAATCATGAAGAACGCCATGCCTGGGAAAGCACCCATTAGAATTTATGACACCACCTCTGCCGCCAATTATTTGCCTTGTTGGTTCATTTTCCTCCATTCTGAAAGCGGAGCCATACATAGATATTCCGCAATTAGTTATGTTTAGCATCGCGTTATCTTGTATGTTTATTATACCAACATCAACACCAGACCCAGTGTCAGGTATATAAATACCACTATTGGTAACCGACAGACTTGACGTTCCTGTAATTTTAAACGCAGGAAATGAATGATTTGGCTGTAACTCAATATTACCGCCATCAAAAGATGCTGTTGCGCTATTTGATAAGTTGATGGTATTTGTTCCTCGCCCCTGGTATGACCCGGCTGGCAATGAGCAACTATAGAATCTCCACTCACCACTCTCCAGCGTTGAATCACCGAGGTTATCCACCAACCATCCATGATAGAATGCCATCACTTCGCCACCCTTGCTGGATGCTTTTTGTTCCAGTGGAATGCCATTACACCTTTCAATAGTAAACCTGGTAAATACCGGCCTCCAGCTGTCGATAAACCGGATAGATTTTGCTTTATATATTGCACCGTCATTGAAGTGCATGTCATGAGACCATGTGGCGTCCGTGTAGCCAACCTGAAATACCGCTTTATCTCCCATATCGAAAAGCATTTTTTCAGTTGCTACGCAATTCATACGCATAGGTCGATCTCGATAGCTCGTCATGCTTGAGAAAAATATTACAGCAGTATTCCATTCCTGAAATGAATCAGGATCTATTTTTAATATTCCCTGGTTGATGCCTTTTATCCCACCCTTATACACATCAACCATCATTCTCGATTTAACAGTATATGCACCGTTAATCATTGCATCGCACATATTTTTATTAATTGACATTATGCAAGGAGAGATATCACCAGTATATCTATCAACACCATATACTGAAACATTCACAGCCCCACTGTGGATTAGTTGAGCTTGTGTATTTGATGCTGGCAAATCAACAAACATACCGCCGTCATCATAATTAATTCCCATTTCAACTATTCTGTATTCTGCATGACCACCATCACCTAATGAATGGTATCCTTTTGTTTTAATGACATCACCAATGTTAACTTCAATATTTAATTTTGCATCGTTTAGTGTATTAAAAACTCTAATATAATTTTTTTGAAGTCCACCAATAAGATAAAATCCATCTGGTTTACCTAATTCTATTAATACATCGGCTGCACTTCCTGATTCAGGAAGTACCACTTTTGGATTACCGTCATTATCAAACGCCAACATTTTATTCGCCCGGTTAGCGGCATTAGGCAGCACCGGAATATCCTTATCCGCAACGCGCAGAGAGCGTTTATCTTTCGCGCTGATGTGTTCCTTCATCGTGCCGAGATCAACCGCATCGCCGTCTTTTACCGGCTTTCCGAGGTTGGAAATTTTGTTGCCTTTAGCATCGTAGTGATCAGAGATAAAACTCGGCTTACGCAGGCACAACGACAGATAGCCCAGCGACTTCTGGATCAGCATGGTGAGATAGTCAAAAGCATCCTCATGCACCTCAGCAAAGAATTTACCCTGATTGCGCAGGTCAGTTTCCTGAACGGCAGGCAGGTCACGGGCAATACCGATTTTCCAGCCGGTCGCCAGCGGCATTTTTAGAATTACCTTTCCGCCACGGTATGAACCTACACCGCGCAGTGTGTAGTCGGTGCCGTTCGTCAGGATGCGTTCAGTGCCGTCTGTGTCCGCAACGGAAACAACGAGATGTTTGGCTTCGAAGATACGGAAACGGAAGTCGAAATCGGTGGTAACACCGTTGCCGGTGTACTCTTCATGGCTAAGTTCGGTCGATACGGTCATGGCTTTTTCTCCTGGTTAATACTGACAGGATAGCCAAAACAAACCTCATAAGGAATAATGGCTTTGTTTTTATTAAATTTATGACCAAAATAATAAACACGAACACATCATACATATATGATAACAAAGGCAATAATGCACAATGTAGGAATCGGAAATGAAACAAAAATATGTGTATCAATCGCCTGAAAACTATGCAGAAAAAGTAAATAACGATAACGGAATTAAACAGCTTTCCATCACATCGATGCTCGAAGAGTTACTGCGGGAGATGGATCAGGATGGTCATGATGTATCAGGGCCGATGACGGAGTTGGTGGCGCTGAAAAATTACGTTACACACACAGAGAAGCAGAAAGATACTGTGCGGACAGGGCTGGAATTTGCGTTATCTGCACTGAAAAAGTGACCTGGTACTAATAATTAACACCGGCTACACCGGTGTTTTTTGATGGCAAACAAAGATATAATCACTCATTTACAATTGACGGGGTGCATCATGGGTGAAGATCTAATCATAGAGATAGCGGCAAAGCTGATTGATGCTATCAATAATATTTCTAAACAAGAAAGTATATTAAACGTTTGGGCTCCCCCAATAGCTGTTATTATCGCTAGCATAATAACTTCCTATGCAATGCTGAGACAAGCAAACAAAACTTACCAAGGGATGGTTGAGCAAACAAATAAAACTTATCAAGGCATGGTTGAGCAAGCAAGTAAGACATATCAAGGCATGGTTGAACAAACAAGCAGAACTATTGAGCACTCAGATTATTTATCTTTGGTAAAGAAAAAAGAAGAGTTATACATTTATACAGACATAATAAAAAAAGAAATTTTTTATAAACTAAATATAATTTGGCATGCCCATTTTAAAAAAAGAGAATTGAGTGACACATTGATATTAATTAGCAATGAACAGGATAAATCGCAAAACACTCTAGAAACAATAAATAAAATAAATATGGTTATATCAATATATTTGCAGGAATTACATAAAGATAGACGTTCATTAAATAGGGTACACGACAAATTTAACAAGATATATGATATTGCTATATCACGAATTGCCTTAGAGGAAGATATATTTACAGAAAGAGAATATAGGAATTTTTTAAAATATACACGAATCTGTAATAAAAGGATAGATCGCATGCAATTCAATGCAGTCAATATTACTAGGGAATAGAAGCCCCCCCTTCCAAAAACATGACCAAATTGGTATATTTACAACCCCCAAATTATGCGCCATAGTGAATACGCGCCAGCAAAATCTGGTGCCGGGATTGGTCTCCTGCTAACTACGAAGGCGCATACACCGCGCGAGCGGTTTTTTTGTATGCGAAATGCAGCTACACCCTTTCAATGGTGGGCTGTACGGAGGCACCTAACGGTGCGCCGGGTCCTTTGTAGCCGGTAAGACCAACTTCGTACAGTTCACCACCAGCTTGATTGGTCTCAGCGGTGGTGATTAACCGAACTACAAAGGTGATCCCCATGGTAAACTTAAGCATCTCAGCATCAAATCTCCCGTCAATCGTACACAACAATGTTCCGGTTATTACTACTGATCTACTCGCCGATGTGTATGAAACAGATAAAATCAGAATCCAACAAAACTATACCCGCAACACAACTAGATTCACTGAAGGAAAGCATTTCTTTAAATTAACTGGTTCAAATTTAAAGAGTTTTAAAGACAGACTATCTTTAAGCGAGTCAGTTAATAACTGCAAAGAAGGCACTCGATACGGTATCATCGGAAAAAACGCCAGAAGCATTATCCTCTGGACAGAGCGCGGTGCTGCACGTCATGCCAAAATGCTGGACACTGATCGCGCCTGGGATGTATTTGAGATTCTGGAAGACAACTACTTCACCAAGTACCGCGGCACCGGTCGTATCAATAAATCATTACCCCGCAATGCCTCTACCGAGGAACTGCTGGCGCTGGTGGATCAGCTGCAACGCACCATTCATGAAGGTGAGTTCATCCCTGCCGGGCAGGTGGCGCAGGAATACAGCTTCCCGAAAACGAAGAAGTCACGTTCGCAGATCCTCAATGACTTCCTCCGGTCGCCGGAAGACGATACCCTCCACCAGCTTCTGGCCTACCTGAAACGGGACGGCCACAACGTGGAAGAAGCCGAGCGCGTATTAATGTGGCTCCGAGACTATATGTGCGATATGGGCAAAACCATCAACACCATTATTACCCACGCCCAGTACATCGAACACGCTGTCAGTAAGTTATAATGTGATCGGGCACCGGTTTAGACCGGTGCTTCTAAATTGGTGGTAGCCATCCGCTAACTTAGACAGGTATTATCAATACCAAATATTTTTCAATTGGATTGATAATGAAAACCTTATCCAGCGCTGTACTATTTTCAATGCTTTCGATTACCAGCACCGCAATGGCGAGTTATACATTACCAATAGATGGGGACTTTGCAAAATCTGTCACCCCGGAATTAATTGGCGCTTCTAGTACTATTAACAGAAGCGTCAGAGTCACTTATATAAGTGCAACTGATAGAACTATTGATATTCTTGTTCGTGTTGGTGCCGTTGATACAACAAAGAACGAACAGTCATCAAACATGATTGACCACGATGTGCCGTCTTATACGAAGAAAAATATCGAGAATAGATATTGCGCGCCTTTCGGTGGTGGAAATATACACTTTGATCAGTTTAGGCAAAGAAATGTGGTGTTGAATTATGACTTCGAGTCAGGTTCATCAACACCGTTATTTTCATTTTCTATAAAACCATCAGACTGCTCTATTTAAGTTGTTCTTCAACCTGATTAAGTAATGGTGCCAAATAAAACAGGTTCTGGAAAGGCAATAACTTGCGTACAGATCGCACTTCGCGATCATCAAATTCACCATTCAGCACACCGGCAGTGATGTTTTTGATATCACCGCCCAGGTCGAATGTCGGTCCCAGTAATGCGCCGATACCGTTACGGCTCTGATAGCGTGATGCCGGTGGACCGCCGAACATGGCACTCATGCCGTAGGTGCCGCCGCTGAGGTTTTCCAGTACGTTGTTCGGCTCCCCCAGCCACCCCATCATGCCTGACCAGTCCAGCCCTTCTTTTACCAGGTTGGCAGGATCGGTGTTTATTTCCCGCCCGGCCATCATAGATTTCAGCACGTAAACCAGTGACCCCAGCCCGACCTGCAATAACGCGCCGTAATAAAACGAGGCATCACCGGACTGAATGCCGGATACCAGCGCGCGGTTATGGGTGGCAAAGAAAAAGGTTTTAAACTGCATCACGATTTTACCAAGCTCACTGCTCATCATCAGCGGTGTATCGCCGATGCCCGGTGTGATCACGGTGGTGCGAACGTCTTTCAGTACCGCGTTCTGAAATGCCTCACGCACAACGCGGTCATCCCACAGATGGCTGTGCCCCGTCAACATCCCGCCAAGATCCTCGCCATGGCGACTGTACTGCTCTGCAATACGGCGCAGCATGGATTCATCGATACCGATGTGCGCCAGCTTGGTGATCTCTTTTTTGCTGAGTTTTTTACCACCAGCAATGGCCTTGGCCGCGTTCAGCACTTTGGATTGAGTGATAAGCCCGGACCACATTTTCATGGTATCGGTGTACTGGTTCATCAGTGTGAAGTTGCCAAACTTCTGTGATGACCATTCCAGCCCGCGCTCCAGGAATGACCGGCGACTGTACGGGTCATTCAGATCTGCAATTACTTTTGACCGGCTGGACAATGCATATTCCAGACCTATACCCATCTCCCGCAGATCCGCTTTGGCAATACGCATCTTACTGATATCCGTCATCATTTTGCCGAGTGGTTTCAGTGCCGAGCGCAGGCCATGCTGCATAATAGGACGGGCCATATCCGGCAGTGACGAAATGGTCATGCCGCCCAGCAGCCGCAGGAAGTTAACGTGACGCGCCACGCGACCGGCACGAACAAAGAAACTGGCCGGATCTTTCGGTGCGCCGTAGGTTCCCAGCAGGCGGTCACGCATTGCCCGGATATCCCGTAAATCTGCTTCACGCCGCTTTTCCAGCTTTGCCCGTTCTTTTGGTGTGACTGCCTCTGATATCAGGCGGTTGTAGTCCTCCGTGATCGCTTTTATCTGACCGTCCATATCAACACGGCCAAATCGTTTTGTCAGTTCGATTTCCGGGGCCACCTGGCGGATATAATTTTCCATCACGTAATTCACATCCGATTCCAGGAAATCTTTTATCCGTTCGTCGGGGATGTTCAGGGTACGGGCTTTTGTGAAACCGGCATGTTTTGTCAGTCCGTCCGGGATCAGCTCACCGGGAACAATACCTGCCGGTGCGCCGATAATTTTATTGATGATGTCGTCAGCCGCTGCCTCAAGCCCTTCTCGATCCATTGGTTCCATGCGGCGCATGGCTACCTGACGGCGGCGGTCAAAACGGGTCAGTGAATTGGCATGACGGGACAGACGTGCATGTTCATTGCGGAACTGACGCGGTTTATCCAGGATCTCAAGGTGGCGCTGTAGTTTCGGTAAACTCTGCTCTGCGCTGTCAATTGCAGACAACTTTCTTTCCAGTTGCGCCTGGCGTTTTGCCTGTTTCTTTGTCTGCTTATCCAATCTTCTCAGGGCGCTGAGTTCATCGGCAACCGCCTGTTTTTCGCCGATTAGCCGGATGTTTTTATCGACCTCTGACAGCAGTTCTGTTTTTTTACCTGACCAGCTTTCCGCCTCGCGGATTTCAGCGCCGAGTTTCTCGGCTGCCGGCCGGGCATTTTCTGCACGCTCAATACCGGCAACAGCTTTATCAAGACTGCCCTGTGCTTTGTTAACAGCAATCTGATTTGTTTCGCCTAACCAGTCCGCGATAACCTTTTTAAACTCAGACCGGTCACTGAGTATTTTGTCAAATTTATAAATACGCGGAAAATAGCTTTCTGCTGTGGTAACTTTTACGCCCTCGCGCAAAATACCTAATTCCACCATGTGATTTTTTGTCTGCTCAACGATAGGGCGAATTGCGCGTGCTGCTTCCGCTACCTGTGGGATGGCATGCTGATCACCATTACGCATAGCATCCCCCACCGCCTCGCTGAACTCAATATGACTCATACGGGTATCGCCACCGGTACGGGCGGCCTGCTTATACTGTTTGTAATAGTCGCGGGTGGACTCAACCTGTTTATAGACCAGCGCATCAAAGCGGCGCACAGCAGTCTCAACCGCGCCGAACGAAGCGATCCCCTCTTCGTTTTTTGCATAGGTGAAATTATTTTCGGCCAATTGCTGGTTAACCTGCCTGGCGATTTTTGACGGTGATTGTGCAACACGGCCCACCGGGCTGACATTCATTGTTCTGTTAACAAAAGAGGGTCCCTTTATCGCTTCCTGCTCCAGCGTGGTATCGAACACCTCAGCGGCACCGATGCTTCTGTCTCCGGGAATATTATTTGGAATATTTTGTGGTTGAGTTTGTTGTTCGCCAATCACATCATTACGGAATTTAGCAGACAACGCGCCACGGTTTTTAACCAACTGAATTGCGGATCCCATCACGCCGCCCAGAGTGGCATCAAATGCAACGTTAAGCGCACTCTCTGTCAGCGTCCGTGTTTCCTGTGTTGCACTGAGAGCCGTTTCTGACAACACTCCGGCACCTGCGTTTGATAGCGCCAGAGTACCGGCAGTTCTGGCCACACTTCCGCCGCGTACCGCCAGCCCACCGGGAATAAAAGTCGCTGCTACGTTTATCGGGTCGATAACCCCCATAGCCAGACTGCTGGTAAATCCGGCGCCACCAGCCTCTGCCAGCAACGTTCTGTCCTGTATCTGACGATCTATGCGCTGCTTGATAGCGGACGTTTCCAGCGGCGATTGAGAGTGAATAAACGCATCAGCATAATCCTCATATCCTGCCAGCGTATTATCGTCTTCAAACGGGTTATAGCCCTCTACCGCCTCAAACTGATTAAACGGTATGGTGGCGATCAGGCTGCCGACAGAGTTATCAATCCGGAATGCAGCATCACGCAGGCGCTTTGTCTCGTTGCTGTCATCAAGCGGATTCAGTGGCGCATACCAGGATAGTTTTTCATTATCACCGTATACCGGCTCAGGTTGCTGTATGGCATTTACGTCAGCAGACAGGATATGTTCCGGTTCCATCTCATAGATCGGCATTATTTATTTCCCCATATCAAATGATTGCCAAGTGGGTTTGTGTATATATCAACGCCACCATCCCGGATAAGCTCATTCTTCTCGCGCTTATCAGCAGCATCCTTAAGGTTTTGTTTGCGATCTTCCATCACTTCGCGGTACATCGGTGATGTTGCCTGATCCGGCTTAAAGCGAACCAACTGCCCGTTATCACCATAGTACGGAAGGTAAATTGGTACATCGTCACTACCAGTTTGTTTAACCATTACGCCATAACTAAGATCACGTGGAGTAACAGCATCCGGTACCAGAACGATTTCTGCATCTTCCGGCAACCCGCCGAATACTTTTGATGCCAGCTGTTTTTTATCCTCTTCCCACTGACCCTGGATCCAGTTACCAGCACCTGATGACGTAATGCCATAAGCGGCTTCAGGCGCGTATTTCATGATTTCTTCTTTGCCATTTACTGAGGTGACACCCCAGGTCTTTTTCACCTGAGCATCAGTCATTTTCTGTGCCAGTTTTGCGTCACCGCCAGTTTCGGCAAAGCTGGCATCATACAGCGTCTGGTAATCCCGCAGGTATTCACGGTTATTGATACCCGGTTTATCCGCACCCGGAGACGAAAACCCACCGAGCGTATAGAAGCTATTGATATTTGCCTGTGCCGCTTTATCGCGGCCTTTCATGTAATCTTTGTCACGCACCTGTGATGCGATCATCTGCTTAGTGCGCTCATCCTGCTCATAAGTCAGGCGGTACGCTGTTTCGACTGCCTTATCTTCAGGCATCCCGGCGCGGTTAAGTTCGTATACTTTGGTGTAATAGGCCATGGCTGATGATGGCATATCAGTTGCCGCTGCCGGATTATTATCAAAAATCTGCCCGTACATTTTGGCAATCGGCAGAACCACTTCCGGATCCTTGGATGTTTCGCCGGTATTGAAGATGGTTTTTACCTGTGACGGGATAATACCGGTACGCGAGGAAAGTTCAGCAGCGGCATTCAGGCTGTTTTCATCACACAGACTGAAACCGGATTGCAGGTTTTTCTCGAAGTAATTATCTGCTGCCTCTTGGTTGTTTTTGTCGGTCGGATCCAGCGGAAAGTTATTCTGTATGGAAAGCTCCAGGCGGTTCGCGGAAAAAGTTTTTTCCTGTGCCTTAATGTTGCTGTCAACGAATTTACCGAAACGCTCCCAGCGCTGCATGCTGCTGGCGTAATTAGGTTGTGACGGGTCCGGCTTTATCTGTTCCAGCAATGAATACTGAGCCTGTGACGTCATATCTTTCGCAGCTGAAATAAGCCCGGCATAGCGTTTGGCCTCCTGCATATCAGTCAGCATTCTGGCACCTTTATCGTAGCCAAAGGCTGCCATGACTTCACCCGCTGACGGTGCGCCTGGTGCATCCAGTCCGTTCTCCCACGCAGCGTAGGCATCTGCCATTCTGGTACCGAGTTCTTCCTGTGCTTTTTGCTGGCGCTGCTTATCCATCTGCTCAGCCTGGCGCAGATATTTCGCCTGGTCTGATTGGTCAAGCGCATCGAATGCCGCGGATCCGGTAAGCCGTTTAGGTGCCTGCTCTGACTGCGGTAAATCCACCAGCCCAAGTGCCGCCTGAATACCGTTTGAGATATCATCACCAGCGATTTTATTAAACTCACCCTGCCCGTTCTCTTTAATCATGATCGCCATTGAAAGGCGTGTCAGTGTGTTCAGATCCGTTAAATCAAGGCGGGTGTCACGCGGGACATTGAGATATTCAGAGACAAATTTAATATACCCCTCAGTGTCATTATCATCTTCCGGCGGTGCCCAGCGAGTGATTATCTGTTCCGGCGTGACATATCCCTGACGGGCATATGACAGCAGGTTACGCCCGGTCGCCCGGATGCCGTGTGCCGGTGTGGCGAAGGTAACGAACGCACCGTCATTACCTGTCTGACCAACCCATACATCTTTTGATTTACGAATGTTACCGGGGTTGTTGTTGCGGACGCCACGGGCGTTGCCGGACCCATCTGACACAGCAGCACCTGACGGCATTTCACCACTGACACGAACAGCACCGCCAAGGCTGGACGGTTCACCGTTCTGTTGCATGAACTGCATGTAGTCCGCGCCGATCTGGTTCTCAATGGCTTTGCGGGCGGTGCTTGTTTTAAAATCCTGCTTTTTAGCCAAGATCTGCTCATCACTCCAGCCGTGTGACAGGCCGAAGTCTTCTATCTGCTGAAATACCTGCTTATTGGTTGAGACATACGCCTGATTATCACCGTACTGCGTGGCAGCTGTTTCAGCATTCAGCGTTAGCGTGGACTGAAACTGATCTGTTTCGTATGACTGTATCTGCCCCATTTCATGCTTATTGGCCTGACTGCCGAACTGTAAGCGCATTTCCTGCGCCTGCTGCATGAAGTGCCCGCGCGCATTATCGTCCGGCAGTGTGGCTGCAATCTCTCCGGCAAAAGAATCAAACTGGTTCTGGTACTCTGCCGCCTTACCTATGGCGTTTTTACCTTGTTGTGCCAGCAAGCCATTCTGTGGATCGGTCATCAGTTCATTGGCTTTCTGGCGCAGCTGTAACGCTGCATCCTGCGACAACGCCACATTGGCGCGCTGCTTTGCCTCTGCAAAAGCATTGATATACTGATCGCCGGCCTGTGCCAGCCCGGCACCAAAGTGTTCAGGTGATGACTGTGCGCTGAATCCGTTGGCTGGCAACGGACTGCTGCTGACCTGTCTTTCGTTATAGGTTGGTACTGTCGGCATAGCGCCCTCCGTTAAAAGAATCGTCCGTAATTGCCGGTCTGGCGGGTCACATCAAACAGGTTTGATCCGGTACCTGATGCGGCCTTAGTTGCACCGGATCCAAAGAGACTACCGGTACCGCCTGCCACTTTGTACGCACCCCATGCATTCAGCGGCGTGGTCAGTATCGTGCCAACCGCACCGATATTGCCCTGACGACGTGACATCTTCGCATTGAGCCGGTCATTAGCCGCCTGCAGCTTATAGCCATATGCTTCGCGGGAAGCGTTGTTCATCACGGTGAGCGCATCGAGTTCACCCATGGCTGCAGTATCGCCGAAGATATCCAGCGCACCACCGGCACCGAGATCAACACCATTGGCAGACATGGTTGCCGCCTGAGTTCCTGCCAGTTGCCGCGCGCGCGAACGCTGCTTTGCGGCCTCAGCATTACCTCGGTTAATAGAATCATCCGCTGCCGCCTCATTCAGTTTGGCATTCTGGTTTGCAACGTCAGCGTTGAATTTACCGGACTGATACTGGCTGTATGCCTGCATTGCTCCGGTGCCGATTGCGGCTGCTGCCAGCATGGTTGGTTCGCACATTATTTCGCCCTCATGGTGAAGTGATGGAAAGGCAGTTTCATTAAGCCGATTGGTTCCGCCGGTTCCAGCCGGAAACCCAGCCAGTGAAGCCAGGCTTTCGCAACGTGGTTACGCGCATCCACATAGTTTTCCAGTGACGGATAGACCGCCAGCATGGCTTTCAGTACCGGTTTGCAGCGGCGCAGGAATATCTTCTGATGTGTTTCAAGGTGAGATGAACTCACCAGCCACGGGATCCCCACGCCACTCAGGATAGACCCCGGAGCCACACCGAATATTGTAACGACCTGACCATCAATCAGACCAGACCACGCCTTTGTCGAACAGGTAACACCACGGGTAAGAACCTGCTCTGCTGTCTGCCCGGAGAATGCCGAGAACTCATCGTGATCAGCCTGGCGGACATAAGGCAAAATCTGTTGAATATGTTCAGCCGCTGCCGGGATAATCTGTACATGTGCCATCGGTTAAAACCCTCCGACATCAAGACGCGGGATAACCGCAAGGATGGACAGCGGCAGCGGATCTTCCTGCCGGATAAAGACACGCCCGTTTTTGCTCCAATTGGAATCCAGATTGATTTCCACAATGCCGGTCGCGTCATCAACAGGGTTGTCGTAATACTCAAACTCACGCTGAGGGTATTCATACAGGTGATCTTTGTCGGTACCGGCCCACACGCCACGGCTGGAATTAACGATGAGGCTGGCAACTTTCACCAGTTTCTTTTTATCCAGCAGCGTTTCCTGCCCGTTAATATGAATATCCAGCGTTTCCAGTTCGCTGGTGACCGGCAGGCCGATATGCACCACTACTGACGGTGTATCGATTTCCACCCGTTCACCGGAGACAACAACCGGCGGCGCTACATTGGCATCTGCCAGCACATTCACGGTTTTTTCTTCCAGGTGCCCGATACCGGTAAAGAATTTACGGGCAAAGCCCCACGCCTCTGTCATCGTGCTACGTAACGCTGGTGGCACATTACGGTTAGGTGACACCGTAACTTCTTTGCTATTAATGACTTCGACAATGCGACATTTCAGTATTTTATGCTCATCGTCCTCGGTGTAATCGATGTGGATCTCATTACCGATGTCGCTCTCTTTGAACACGTTATCTGCCAGCACAGACAGGCGGTATTCTTCCTGATATGACCAGTCACCATCACCGCCGATAATAACGACTGTTTTATCCGGATCTGTATTACGTCCGTCATAACTCAGGCCGGAGTCCACAAAGAACGCATCTTCCGTCCTGGTGAATAACCTGCTCGCTAGGCGCTCGACATAACGGACCGTCTTTTTACCGACTTTGCGCTTCACCACGAAGTACACCGCATCTTCCGCACCCTCACTGATGGTGCAGACAGATTCAAATTCACCGTCGGTATGCTGCGGCGCCCAGGCAAAAACCTGTTGTTCGCGCAGATAGGTTAACGCCAGCAGTTCGCCATCATCCCGGGCACACCAGGCAACGGAGTAAGGAACAGTCGAGAAAGCCCAGTCAACAATCTGGTGCTTCTGGAACAGGTGGTTGGCGAGAATGGTTAAGTCCGTGCCCTGGTACCCGTCCACATCGAATGAGTACGCCAGATCACGGACAGCGCTGCCTTTTTCCTGCACATACAGCGCAATGTTCGCCACAGCAATCGGCGGCAGATTACTTGATCCGTTGGCACCCTGTGACGACATAGAGAAACTGGCCGGGGTGAGTACCTTATTCTGATCACCGGTAACCTGATATTCTCCGCCGGAGGTCAGCGCCACCAACGAACCGACGTCAATCAGGTGACGAATTTCATTCACCTGCCGCCCGGCATAGGTGTAGATAATGCGGTCGTCATCCTGAATCGGGTTACTGCGTCCGAAGTCTTTATAATCGCCGCTGCGGCTGGCCCATATTGTTTGTGGTTGAGAACGGGATCCGGCAAAGAACAGGCGCTGCTGGTAATAGGTCACGGTACTCGGATAACCCAGCTCTTTATTCCATGCTGCCCGCGCCCATTTGTGACTGGCATTGGTCGCTGTGACAGCATTAGACGGCAGATAAGAAATGACTTTCCCGGTAGCGGATTTACCGTCACTGCCGACAGATTCAATTTTGACAATACCGAACCCGCTGTGCAGGTATTCCCACTGGATACCATTATCACCGCCCCATCCGTCCCAGCTCATGCCCTCGGTGTGCGACGGGCGCAGCGTACCGGTTTTGCCGGCAGTATTGGCGCGGTAATAGTGACTGCCGGCGCGGCGCTGATCGTTAACTGCGGTTTCTTTATCTGTTTCCCACACCGGCACTTCATCAACAGCACGCTGTTCCAGGTAAAACTGTTTCCCCACCTGTTCACCGCCGAAGATATTGTGTGTCGCTGTCAGTGTCACTGTGCCGGTACTGGCGCTCGCGTACACTTTGATCGCCTTATCGGTGTTGATGTCCTCAAACGGGCCGTTCTTTGTCTCCACTTCCACCAGCCGCCAGTCATCGTGATCGTAACGCTGTAATTCCATCGGCGGGTGATCGGTGTGAACGATGGTCATTACGTCAGCAGACTGCGTGAATTTCAGCTTAAATAGTTCAGATTCTGCATAGGGTGTCGCCAGTTCAAACACTTCACCTTTGTGCTCACCATCGGCATACAGCACCTGCCCGCCATCTTTGAACACACGGATATACCGATCGCCGAACTCCAGCGCATAGGTTTGAACCGTACTGAACTGAAACGGGATCAGGCGACATTTTTTGTCGCCGTATTTAGCCGCGGCAATGAAACGGGTGCCCGGGCGGTTTTCTGCCCCGCCGTACTGCCGGACAATGAAATTACGGCACTTGCGTAATGCTGTAGCGTACTTCGCCATATCGACACGCCCGTATAAGCTCGGGGCGATTTCGCCGCCGGAGAATGACGGCTGAATAATACTGTAGGCCATTATGATAACCTCGCTGCGGTAAACTCATCCATGTAATCGACCGGCTCTGATGATTCACCCAGGGAGTGAGCCGCCGCACCGGCGATCGTCATCTGGTAAAGTTGTAGCGCCTCATTACCGATACCGGCATTCGATGCCAGAGGCCGCGCCAGTTCAGCAGCCAGACGCCACGCCAGCGCATCTTTAAACAGTGCGTCATACATGTTGACGTCTGTCACCCGGGCGGTGTATTGCAGCCACGCCTCCGGCTGATCGGTATAAATCAGTTTTCCGGTACCGTCTTCATCAGCACCAACCTGAAAATGAATCGCGGTATCAGGGCGGTGATACTTTTCTCCCGGACGGATAATGGAAATGGCTTTCATGCAGTCCGTAGGGTAACGGTAAGCATATTTCCATTCAGGCGGCGGATTATTGGTATCAGCCAGCGCCACGCGCTTAACAGCAAAATTCCAGGGGAAGTCTGACAGTACCGCATCACGGCACTGTTCATAGTGCAGGCTGCACTGATTGGCCTCTTTACTGGCCTCGGTCATGCTGTTGATAGATCGGCTGTTACCGATGCGGCTGAGCGCGATATTGCAGATTTCGATTTCTGAGGCCACTGTGGTTTCTCCCCGTATCTGTACAGAAAAAGAAAAAGGGGCTTTCGCCCCCTTTTGAATCGGGGGTTAAACCCCAAGCTCTTTACGTTTAGCGTCAATATCTGCGCGGAGTTTTTCGGCACCGGCATTGTAATGCGGCTTTTTACCAAACAACTGCTGGTACTGATCCTGCAACGCGATTAATTCCGCGTCAGCACCGGAAGAGCCGGTACCACCATCACCGCCGCCATTATCACCATGGTGGTTATCGTTACCGGTATTGGCATTTTCATTCACCGTTATGCGCTCACCGGTTTCAATCAGCTGCAGGTTATTTCCTGCCACACCGATGAACTCAATTTCCTCACCCGGATAAAGCAGGCGGCCATTGATAAAGGATTTCTTCAGCACTTTATATCGTGACATGTCACACCTTAATTACTGACAGCTTCATAGACCGGATGAGCATCCACATTCAGGATAATGCCTGATGTGAACTTACCCGCTGTTAACGGGCCATCACCCACGATGTACTGGAGGCGCAGGAATTTAAGACTGCCCTGCGGCACTTTAGCAGCAATGCGTTTACCGGCATTCAGTGATGCAATCGGCATGGGTTCAGACAGAAAAATAGCCTTAGCATCTGTGAATTCTTTGTCAGATGCCGTTTCCAGTTTGATCTGCACCGTGGCATCACCGGCGGCCTTGGCCTGCTCTGTCACCTGTGCGAACAGTTCCAGCGGCTCACCGATACCGATATCGCGGAAATCATTACGCAGTGGGCCGAGGTCGATAATGCCGGTACCGGCTGCTGATGCAGTAACCGCCTGATCGACGGAGAACATCGTTTCTTTATCTAAAATCATTGTGTTACCTCTGTTAAAAGGTTGCCGGAGGCTGATGCCGTCCGGCATACGCGGTTACTGAACCTGACTTTCGGTAGTCAGAATGGAATCGACGCGGCGCACCGGGATCTCATCGAACGACACCACCTTCTTACCAGCCACTTCCTGCATGGAGATATTGACGTTCTTGGAGTTTTTAATCTGGCGGCGCATCCAGCTGCGGATAGCCTGGTTGCAGTAGATTGCCGGGCGACCCATAGCGAGGTTAGGGATCTTCTCAATCGCCTGAATCAGCAGATCAACCAGGTCGAGCGTGTCCGCTGCTTCCGGGTCTTTCTTCAGCTTGCTCATGTCAATGTTGGCGATACGCACCACATAACGCCAGTCACGGACAGTCAGGCCGTTTTTCCACTGGAAGTGGGTACGGTAACCTTCATAGCGACCACCGTTCTCATCTTCCAGCGTCACCTGACCTTTGTGTTCCTGCTGCAAGCCCGCTTTAGAGCCTTTCGGGAACAGGCCGTGTACAGTATTCTCACCCCACACCACCAGATAAATGGATGTCAGGTTGCTGCCGGTACCGCCAGCGTCGATAATGTTGGTGCCGCTCTTGGCACTCAGATCATTAAAACGGGCAGCCAGACCGGTGAAGCGCTGCGGATATACAGAGGTATCACCGTAGATCAGCGTTTCAGCCATCTCCTGGTTCATAGATTCCAGAAATGCCAGGGATTCAGAAAGCAGGAATTCCGAGGTATTACCGTTCAGGTCAGCCAGGTCTTTATCCACTTCGGAATAGGTTTCCAGCATACCGGTGGTGTCGGTGACCTGTGCGGTAGTTGATTTACTTGGCTGAACACCGTAGTTCAGTAAGCGCCATGTGGCTGACGGCAGACCGGTACGCACTGTGGTACGGTGGCCGGTCGGCAGATTACCTTCAACGAACAGCATATCGTCGAGGATCTCGTTGGTCTGATTCAGCAATTCAACAATTTTTGCCTGTTTGCTGTCAGGGCCTTGTCGTTTAGCCCAGTCAATAAGCGTAAGAGCTGGCATGGTTTCCCCTTAATTATCCGAATAACACATCAGCGGCACTTTTCGCACCGCCGCTATTGCCAGTGACAAGACCGTCCTCTGACATGGCTTTGCCGATATTGGCAAAAATACGCACCAGCTCCGGGTGATTTCCGAGGCCGGTTTCGTTCAAATACTGCTTCAGCTCTGGTGAGCCGAACTTATCCATGGCTTTTTGTGCTGCGCCAATGGACGCATCGGTACCGAGGTCTTTATCTGCCTTAACCTGTTCAGCCCACTGTTCAATCTGTTGCTGCCACTGTGCCGCCTGCTGCTCAACCACCTTCGGCATAATCTTGCTGCCGTACACGTCCACCAGCTTTTGCGCCTGCTCGTTGCTCAGGTTCAGCTCTTTGGCGATCGGCTCAAAGGCTTTTACTGCTTCAGCATCCAGCTCCTGACCCTCTGCGGCCTTAAATTCATACTTTTCCGGTGCTGCTACAGCGGATTTACCGGGATCATCTTTCGGGTCTTTGGCTGGTTGCTCAGCACCTTTATTCTGCTCATTACCCGCAGGAGTACCGCTGTTATTCGCTGGTGGTGTATCCGCGCCAGCTTGTGCGTTATCTGCGCCTGCAGCCGCTCCGCCATTGTCACCACCCTCCGCGTTCTGCTCTTCACACAAGCGACGCGTCATTAAGCGCTGCCATAAGTTCATGATTGTTTCTCCTGTTGTTTCGCGGCTTCATCAGCCATCAGTGCATAGAGTTCAGGGCAGACACGATGAAGCCCTTCAAACATCTGTAAACCAAAGTTACGGCAGCCCTCTTTAAAGGCTGTCAGATACGGATCTGCTGAGAAAGATGAGCCAAACACATTGCTTTCACCCAGCAACCGCCACATAAACCGGCGGCCTTCCTCTGTTGACATAACTGATTTCAGGTCATCATCAGCGCGTTTCTGTTGCTCGCGCTGTGCGATATCGTGCGCGGCCTGTTCCTGCGGAGTGAACAGATAGGTTTCCGGTGCGTCTGTCACTGACCACCTCCGGCCAGCGCAGCCAATGCGCTGTTATCATCCATCGGTGTATTACCCAGCGCCTGAGCGCCACCGACAGCGGCCTGCGCCATCTGCATCTGTTGTGCCATAGCCTGCTGCTGCGCACGCTGTTCACGGATCTGCGCCACCTGCTCATTAGTTGCCACCACGGACGGAGGAACACCGATTGAGGCGGCGTAGGCGTCGATAGTTTCGTCCACGTTGATTTTGTCCAGGGCTTCCTGTTTGAACTGACCGATACCACTGGTGAATCCGATGAAACGCTCAATACTGCTAACGCCGATCGCTTTCTGCGCCTGTGCCATCACTGATATGTATTCGACTTTCAGCTGCATACCCTGCATTTCGTCCGGCGGCATCGGCAGCAGGTTGCTCTCTGCCATCACGCTGAACGTTCGGTTAATCAGCTTATCCAGCAGTTCAGAATCCAGTCGCTGTAGTACTGGTCCCAGCATCAGCAGTTTTTCCTCCCGCATTTCGGCCACCGCCTCAACCGGCATTGAACGTGTATTCACGGTCTGCATCATGCGGAACAGGTCAACAAAATAGGCGTGGTCGATAATTTGGCGGGTGTCCTGGATATCTTCCAGCAGGCCGTTGGTTGCACCGCCCTGGATCTGAAACAGCGGTTTTATTTCATTTTCCGCACCAGACATTGATAGGTAAGTAATCCCGCCGGGGATAGTCGAAATACGCTGACTTTTGATAGAGGCCGGAGCCTGTAACGGCGGGTTGGTGATTTTGTCGATCATCTGCGCTTTGCGGCGCTGCAGAAGTTGCAGGGCTTTCACACTACCGAGTGCCACCATGCCGGGACAGGATGAACCGTAAACGTCCTCGCCGTTCACTTCCCAGCGTGGGGCCATGATCGGGAATTCGTCGTAACCGGATTCACGCAATAGCTTGTCGTCAGTGCTGTTAGCCTCGTAATAAACGGATTTGTACGCCTTGTGTTTCGCTTCGAGTTTGCCTGTCTGGCGGTCAAGGTTCGGATAGACGGCGTGAACCACATTCACCCACTGGCCGTACTGGCCGCTGTTCCACTGTGATTTCACGGTATCGCTGACAGCGTCCGTACCGAACTCGGTGATCACCTGACGCACGGTCATGCTGAATTCACGGACAGCAGTATCGACACTCAGATCCGCGCCGTTGGCAATGTAAAAACTGCCGGTCGGAAACGGTACGGTACGGATCACCCGCTGCGGGTCAGCAACAACAGCCATTGCACCGGTGGCGAACGTGCCTAAATCCTCGTACATCAGCGGCAATGACTGGTAGAGATTGGAGCGGTTAAACACTTCGTTCATGCGTTGTTCGACAGTTTCCAGCCAGAGTTTCACCGGCCCGTAGTCCATCAAATCACGGTCCGGTGTTGCCAGACGGAACCACGGTCGCGCCGGACTGGTAATGCCGGACATCATGCCGCTGGATAAGGTACGCGCCGCCATGACGGCAGCAGGGTCAATAATCTTGCTGTTACGGCGATCACCACGGTTAACTTCCGAGGCGGTAAAACGGGTGCTACGCGGACGGGTGAAATCAGACAGCTCACGCCAGTGCGGCTCAAAAGAGAGTCGCTCGGCTTTCAGCTGAGAGAGTTGCTTATTTAACTGCTGTTTCAGGCTATCTGACATTATCCGCCCCTGTGATTACTGGCCTAACAGCGTTTTACCGCTGGTGGACGCGGCACCGGTGGCACCCTGCGAACCGGTCAGCATGGTTGATTTACGGCCTGATGCTGCACGGCGGCGGCGCATTTCTTCATCACGGCTGCTGGCGACAGCTTCGTCCTGCTCCTGTGGTGCTGCCTGAACCGGTGGCGGCGTACTGATTTTCGGCTTACTGAATCCACACATATCCACACCTCAATAAGATAAACGTAATTACTTTATATGGATTGTATATCATGTTAATTGACATTTTAAACAAACATGACTAACATTTTGTTTATCACTCAGCCGTGATTCTCTTTACCCTCCATAACAGGTGTTGCCAGTGCTACAGCTTTTGCCCTCTTAGTGAGGGCATTTTTTTATCTGTTATTCAGGCGTAGGGATCGTAATCGTTGTCGGCTACCACTGAGCCGTGAGAAATGTTCTGTTTGAATTGCGGGTCTTTTTTGGTGACCGGATAGGCAAATGTCAGCGCCAGCGCATCACCTTTACCCGGAGAGCGGCCTATGCGGTTTTTAATATCGTCTTTGGCTTCCAGCAGTATTTTACCGTCCAGGCGCACTTTGTATTCCGCAGCAGATAAATCATCAGCGGTTTCCTGATCATCCAGCGCCCCGCCAATCTTAAGCCACGTTTTAACGCTGTTGTGCATCTCACCGCGCTTGTTCAGCATCTGCGGATCGGTGGAGGCTCCGCCGAACTGCACTAACTGCCAGTCGCGCCCCCAATTCATACCAACGGAGTAAATACCAGTACCGTAGCCGAAATCGATATGCACAGCGTCCGCCTGGAGGCTGTCTTCAAAATCCGCGATACGTTTTGCCATCACCACATCATCGGTGGTCTTGTTACCCGTCCACAGGCATTTACAGTACAGACCCTGTCGCATGTAGATCACCGCATCATCCGCACCGGAATAGGCAGGGTCAACGCCGATGATTACCGGCGCGTGAGCCACCTCAGCAGCGGTTACCGTCCGTTTCATGGCAGCATCGGTAAGGCCGGTAGGGATGAACTGCGTTTCAGAAGCTGACGGGAAGATACCGCGCACACGGATTTTGAAGAAGTCGCTGTCTTCCCCCATATCTTCTTCCCATTTTTTGATCTGCTCTTTGTTGGTGCCCTCCACCGTCCGGCTGTCTATCTGCTTTGTACTCCAGCGGTGCTTAAACTTGCGGAAGCACTCCCGGAAGCGCCCGGTATTACGGGTCGGGTTACCAAATGCAATCCAGATAATTTCCGTGTTCTCATCCGTCAGCGCCCCCTCGGCAACCTCCCACACCAGATCGGCAATGTTGGACGCCTCATCGAATACCAGAATGATGCGCTTACCCTGGTTGTGCAGCCCGGCGAATGCCTCGGTGTTGTTCTCTGACCACGGCACGGCATCTGCCCGCCATGCGTTGGTGTGGTTCGGATCGTTGGAATAGATAGCGGTTTTAGTACAGGTGAACCAGTCGCGGGTGATGGAAAGACGCTGCCACTTGGCAATCTCCGGCCATGTTTTGGTTCGCAGCTGGTTTTCGGTGTTGGCGGTGACGACGACTTTACAGTCTTCGCAGGTATCCATGCCCCACTTAATCACCATGGAAATGAATGCAGATTTACCGATACCGTGCCCGGATGCACGGGCCAGCAGCAGCGGCTGATGCCTGGTGTCCGGATTGCGCAAATGCTGACCGATTTCACCCAGCGCCTCTGCCTGCCACTGACGCGGACCGCCGGCCGTTTCCAGTTCGGTGCCCACCTCGCCCCACGGAAATGCGTAAAGCGCATAACTGAGCGGGTCATGCGTGAACATGGCGATATCGTCAATCAACTGCTCTTCCGGTGACATGGTGGCGGCATCTGTCATTACTCAATGCCCTCTGCTGCCCGCTTACGTGCCGCTGCCAGTTTATCCGCCAGCGAGATATTGACGTCTACCTGTACTCGCTCACGGAATGCGTTGATATCGACGTGCTTGCCGATGAGTTCCAGCACCTTGAGTTTGTCCAGAAGCTTCACTTTTTTCAGGCGGGTATCACCGTCTATGTCGATGATATCGAATGCGGCCACGGATTTACGCCAGACCGGTGACCATTCGCTGATGGGTTTGATATCGCCCTTCTCGTCGAGTATGTCCGCGATATCCGCATCCAGCATATCCACCAGCCGTTTGAGTACGGTGTCGGCGCTCATCTTGGTGCGCTTGTTCCGTTGTTGCATAAGCTGGGCGATACGTTCCTGAATGCGGGGATCTGCCATCAGTACAGAGGCTCGTTTGCAGGCACTGCCTGGAGCGTACCCTGCAGCAATGGCGGCATCAGTCTGATTATCAGGCGCTTTGAGATATTCCTGACAGAAGCGCTCCATCTGAGCGTTCAGCGGTGTGGGCTTTCGTGCTGGTGGTTTGCGTGGTCTTTTGATGGTCATAATCATTACCTCTTTGTTTATTATGACCACACAAAAGATAAACTTCAAATCACCATATAATATTTTACATCGATATCGTCATCAATTAATTCTATTAATTCATTGATTTTATTTGAAACTTCATCATAATCAGCTTTGTTATTTCTTAATTCAACTATCATGCACTTGATTTTTTTAATTAAATCTTTATCAAATGATTCTACATTGCATAAACTAGCTAAAGTACTAATTAATTCAAAAACCAATACATGAATATCCTTATCATCATACATCTTACCTTGAGTACTGCTTGTTAAAAAATCCACTAACTTATATTTTAATGAAATAAGTGCGCAAAACTTTATTGTGTTACATTTTATCTCTCTCGTAGTTTTAGGAAAATCATGAAAAAAATCTAATTTTTCCAATGTGTCGATATTTCCTATTGATATTGCTTCCATCCTATCTTTATGAATTTTATCTTCTGCGTCATTCAGCTCTTTTATGATTTTTCTTACAATGAAAAACAATGAAATTGCAAAAACTATAGTTAACACGCCAATAGAAGATGAGTAATAAAACATCAAAAAAACAAAAGAAATTACTGGCGCAGCCATTGCTGTGTTGGAAGTGTGATTCATTAGTTTACTATAAGTAAACAACTTAAAGCTTAGCTCTCCATCATTAGAGTTAAACCAATAATATACTGAAAATATAGAATTAAGTATTATAGATAGTGAAAATAATAATGTTGATATCCATAAACATTTGCTTTCCATTATTTTCTCAGGGCCAGCGCTAAACAGCCCAATAAAAAACGTGGCACTCAACCCAGTGAGTAATGAATGTATATACATCCCCCATCTCATCGCTTCGCCGCTTTCATACATTCTTTTGTATATTTTGTACGCCATTTTATTTTTATCTATCACAGCTGTGACCTCTACAAATCGGATTTAATGCGTATCATTCTACCTTCAATTTCATCTCATGCCACCCTCTGGTGTTCCAGCATTCGGCATCACCGGACAGACAGCACTCAGCGACCGGCAATACCTCCCCACACTTACCACAGCAGCGCTGTGACAGCTCCGCAATCTTACGCTTAAGCTGTGCATCATCGTTACGTATAAGCATCTGAATATACTCGGCCTCGTCGTATGGCTCACGGCCAGGACGGCGCAGCGCACAGTTGCTCTTGATCATCTCATGCTCTTCAGCTTCAATCTGCCACTGCGGAATCACCATGCCTGCGCTGCTTTGCGTTCGGCTGGGGTTTTGGCCATATAATCTCCGATGAATTTGTGACATGTCACGACAGACAAATCAGCCATCAAAACTAAATCTGAATAAAAGCGCACCATACTTCGTATGAACAACGAAAATTTCCCATCCTATGGCATACCATACCGGCGGTGCCATCTCGACCCGGTAAATAGCCGCACCATAAGTGTATGGCTGAATTAAATCTATGAATCCGACAGCCAGATCATCAAGCTTATCCGCCAGATTTTCAGCATGACCCAACCTGAAGAACCATGACCGGACGGCTTGCTTTAGACTCTCCAAATCTGTTTGTTGCAGAGAAATATGCCAGTACTCAACAGGGTATTTATCTTCACCACAAATAATTCCATCCTGCACTGACTTCAGCAGCGTCGCCTTCTCATCCAGCAGCAGACATTGATAATCAGCGGCCACATTTGGCGCACAGTTAATTGACTCAACCGCACAGAGGTAGCCGTTTATTTTTTCAACATCCAATAAAATCATGTCGTCTGTAACGCGTTTTTTGATCATTTTATTCGTGCCTTCATACCGCTTCGGATAACTTCATTGTGCTTAAAACTCATTAAATATCATTAATTTTCGCTGTCATAGTTTCTTTCCGTACTCATTCACCAATAAAATAACCCGCTCACAAACTTAACTGATGGTAATAAGTTCATGAATTGTCGATTTTTCCGGTAACCTTACCGTTATCTTCCCGGACTCACCCCACACCTTTGATGCTCTGCCGTCCCATACACGACAATCTTCACCAAATACCGCATCTAACAACGCCTTTTCAAAGTTATCCTTATCCGGTCTCTGCTGGTGTGGCTGTCCATTCATGGCGGCTCGTTTTTTCTTACTCCACGATTTAGGCATGGGTACAGTAAAAATGACGTGGTAACCGCACTCAGGAAGCGTTAATCCGCGCAATCTGACTTCATCTTTAAACGCCCAGTAGCGTGCTGTTTCAGGGCGCTTTTTCCATTTATCGCTTTTGGTCATACGCGGCTTTGGTACCGGCGTGATATCGAACTCGTTAACCTGCATTGTTCCTGGCCTTTTTCAGTAGTGAATCAAACAGTTTCTGCATCCGTGCCGGTTCGCCATACTGCTCAATCGGCTGGCGCACTCTCGGCTTTCGCTCTGTCACCCTGGGTTTCGCCGCCGTTTCCTCGCTGCGCTCATGGCTGCGCCTGAGAGCTTTAGCGATATTCTCGCGCCTGGTCTGAGCCTGATTTTCAAGCCCTTCCCGGTGGTCATACCGAAGCCAGTGGATGAAGTTGTACGAGTTTCTTTTGCGCCCTATCACATTCCAGCGATACAGCTGGTCGAGCGCATACCGCACCGCAGATATTCCGACCTTTCGTTTGTGGTCGTTCCTGATGGCGACCACCAGCTGCATAGCGGTGAGATCCGGCTTATCCGCAAGAACCCTTACGATGTGGTCCTGAACCCGCATATAGCCCCCATGGTAATTACCTCACAGGTAAATATAACCATATTGTTTATCTTTTCAAGAATAAAAATACCAATATACCGCATACGATTAAAACGCTCTGTATCGAATTCTGAGGGACTTTTAAAACCACATCATGAAAACGTACTAACCACATAGTTAAAACCTCGCTGTGTTGCGCTGGCTTACGATTTTGATGATTCACGCACTCAGGCAGATCGCTGTTTCTTTCTTTCGAGCATTTCCATCCATGCCGGAGGCGGACGGGTTTTATCTTCCACACGCAGAACCGGACGGGGTATCGGCTCACCTTTGGCTACACGGTCCGCCCACTGCCGGATCATCTTCGCCAGGCGCTTTTCAACTTCCGGCTCAGTCAGCCGCAGGTCATGCACCCTGTTTCTCAGGTCAGTGAAGATCCAGTACTGCACCGGGTGCCGGAACGGATACATCTCAGCACTGCTGTAATAACCCCGCTTCGCCATGTATTTATTAAAATCACGCAGCATGTCGTCAAACGGGATCCCGAATGCGTTTGAGTCCACCAGCTTATCCGACAGCATCACAATCACGTCAGACAGTTCAGGCGGCCACGGATTGCCGTTTATGCAGCGATCGAGGCAGAACGTGAATATCATCTCAAACTGGTTGTCACTCAATCCGGCGGTTGCCCGCTGCCACATCGATGACGGTTCCTCGTTGTTCTTCCTGGTCCATTTGTCCCCGTACAGCTCGATCATTTTCCACCAGAGCTGCAACAGCCTCTGGTCCGTGGTTGTCGTGGACGCTTTGCAGGAATTTCTGCATGGCTCTGGATTTTCCGGCAAACGGACTGCCGGTCTGATTGTGTTTATTTGTCCCATTGTTTCCCCCGTTGGTTTTCATGCGCTGCTGATGAATGCTCCTGGCGAACGCCATTTCCCACTGTGCATGGTGTTTGGCTTTCCCCTCTGCCTGCCAGTACGTGATGAACTCGGCCAGTTCCTCAGGCCGGTACGGCTCATTCAGTATCACTCCCCACTGTGCCGCTTTGCGGCTGAAATCCGGATCCGGCTGCCAGTGACCGGTCATCACGAACTTGCCCGGATAATCTGACCAGTTCCCTGCCGGTGGATCTTCCGCCTCAGGATCAGGAATAAAATTTTCTGCGCGCGCGTCAGAGAGAGTTGTTTTTATATTCCTTTCCTTTCCCTTCCCTTCCTTTCCGGGTGGTAGTTCTCCTGTATCACTACCGTAGCCTTCCGGTACCAAATCCATCTCTTTGATTTTACTTATTGTTTTCTTATTAATTACCTGATGTTTTGTAAAATTAATGATCAGCCCGAAACGCTTGCCATTTTGTGCAGAAAACAGGCGTATATAACCGCAGTTGGAAAGCTCCTGTAGTAATACCGGAATACTACCGTAGGGTTCACGTAGCGGGAAAACAGCAGCCTTAATCAGTTTCGGATTAGCGTTAAAATACCCCTCATCATCAGCATAATTTAATAGCCCGATAGCCAGTAAACACGCAGCTTCTGATACCTCTGCCATGTCCTCATCCGTCCAGAATGTTGGCTTGATGGTTCTTATACGAGCCATATCACCCCCTGAATTCACTCTCATGAATGCGCCCATCTGTTTTATTCAGTTCCTTTGCCAGTTTCAGTAACCGGTTCATTTCCTTTCGGTACTCCGTAGAATGCATGGCCGCGCACACTACACATGCGCCGGTGCTGGTATAACGTTCAGCATCATGGCCGTTTTTGCATGGCTTACCCGTATAAAACCGGACAAGCCCGTTAAGAACCGCTGTTTTTCTGTTGATGACTTCCATACGTCCCTCTTAACCAAGTTGTTTAAGAAGTAAGATAGAGAATCATGAAAAATAAATCAACCTTAAATGCATAGTTGTTTACCAGGCATAACCAGAAAGTAAAAAGGCCGCACAAGGCGGCCTCATATATTCATCACTCGAAGAACCGTATCAGCTCTTCGATTGTCACCGCTGCACCGTGTTCAGTGCATGCCTGGTGTAATCGCCTGATAGTTTTCAGTCCCGGCTGTCTGCGGGCATAGCTCAGGTGTGTCCTGATATAACCGACAGTTACCCCGGCTTTCTCTGCGAACGCAATACGATCTTCTTTGTTAAGACCATTCCAGAATGCATGAAAATTGAAATCTTCCATATTTTTCCTGTTCTATCGTTAAACATTCTGAGAATAATAACCAACATGGTCATTTACCAACAAGGTCATGATTCTGTTTAATGGCGGAATCAGATAAACATTTACGAATACATTTTAATCAGGCAACCCATATGAAAAACATCAATGAGATAAGGAGAGATAACCTCATCTTCATTCTGGAGAAGTATTACGACGGCAGACAGAAAGCGCTGGCCGATGCGCTGGGGTTCGCCCCGAACATCATTTCCCGCTACCTTTCCTCATCCGATTTGAAGAGCCACCGTAATATCAGTGACGCGGTTGCCCGGAAGATAGAGCATGTCACGCGGGTGCAAAAATACTGGATGGATACCGACCATTACAACCGGCCGGCAGAAAGCACCGACGATATCTATTCACCGACCGAGATCGGCGCCATACTGGCAGATAACATCAGTACCTTTATGCTGACAGACGGCGTGAAGTCACAAACTCAGTTGTCTGTGAAAAGCGGGCTGGGTCAGTCAACGATTAACCGTATCGTGAAGAATGAAACCAGTGCCACTGTGGACAGCGTGGACTCTATCGCCAAGGCGCTGGGCCGCAAAGCCTATGAGCTGCTGATCCCGTCCAACGATACCGACGTCATTAAGTATGACCAAAAACGGTATGCTGCACTGTCACCGGCAGAGAAAGAACAGATCCAGGACTTTATCGAGTTCATCATAAATAAAAACCGGTAATAAACTCAGACAGATGTGAAATCTGCCAGCCTCGAGCTGGCTTTTTTTCGTCGTAATGATGATCATTTTGTTTATCTTTTATTGTTTTTTATTGTTGACAACGTTCAATTACGGGTTATTATTCATATCAAGTTGACCACATTGGTCATGCTCTTTAACAACCGGGACTGCAACACAACCCCTAATTCTGATGCAGCAGAATGTCCTCGCTAACCCGTAGAACCGGAATGCGGGATCGGAACGTGAAAATTACATGAACTGGCGATAACCGCCGGTTTTGCTATACGCCAAAACATAAACATATAGTTTATTTAAATGGTGAGTAACATGACATTTTTTATTCTCAACGGCCTGCACGTTTTTATCGTGTGCGGCAAGCGACAACAGTTCACATCATTCCGTACCGGCATTAAGTGGGCTTTCACCACCAAAACCGCCGCACGGACAGATCAACTTATAGGTGAGCACAATGGCAACAACCAATAAAGAACGTATGGACGCCAATTTAGCCGCAGCAATTCTTGCAGCTGATGGCGCAGAAACATTTACACCGGCAGAGCTGAATAACCTGATTGCCCGTATCAACGGCGATAAATCGAACCAGGCACTGGAAAAATACGACAACATTATTTTCCGTGTCGGCCTCGCTGCCACATCATCAACCTGTTTACAGTCACTGCAGGATGAGGAATGCATTGAAGCGCTGGCACACGTCATCAGAAATATGGATAAGTACCCGGCCACCAGCGACAAAAAGCAATATTTTGAATCGCTGTGTGAGGCCGCCGATCATTCTGCTGCAAATAATGATAAACAAACAGTTTATCAACAGGATGAGGTGATGACCGATAATGACTGTAAGGCTGCCACAGAAGCGCCACACTTTGAGCCGGGCCGCTATCCTGATATCCCTAACGAAACGTATCACGCATCGAACGGTATCAGCAGCACCATGCTGAAAGATGCGCGGATCAGCCTGATGTATTACCAGCGCCGCCACATCACGAAAGTGATTCAGCGCGAACGCTCTGAGGCGTTAGATTTCGGCAGCCTGTTTCATACTCTGGTACTGGAACCGGAAAAGCTGGACGCAGAATTCAGCCTGCCGCCGGTTATCCCGGCTGACGCGCTGACCAATACCGACTCTATGAAGAAATGGATTGAGAGTTATAACGCCGGTCTGGCGCCAGTGATGAGCAACGACGAGCTGAAAGCAGAGATTGAGGCACATAACGCCACGCTGCCGCAGCCGTTATCTCTGTCCGGTAACGCTGAAGAAATCGGTTCTCTCTATGTTTCGCTGCCTGATACTTTCCGCACCATTCCGGAACATGAAAAGCACACCGCCGCGGCAATGAAAGCCTGCATCAAAATGTTCAATAAGACCCTGCCGGTACCGCTGAAAACATCCGGCGGACATATCGATATGATTCGGGAGCTGGAAGCGATAAATCCTGAGCTGGTGGAAGCGGAACGCAATAAGCCGGACCCACTGATCACCTCGGGTAAGAAAGAGGACCTTATCGCCAGAATCAAAGCCGTATCGCCGGGCACTGTTTTCGCTGATGAGTTAATGCAGGCATGGCAGGCAGATGAATCACGTATCCGCATCACCGTCGATCAGTTAAAGCTCGGCAAAGCCATGCAGGAGGCTGTCTACGAGCACCCTGAAATCAGGCCACTGATTAATCACCCCGGTCGCGCCGTGGAAGTCAGCTATTACGGCATTGATGAAGGTACCGGTCTTGAGGTACGTGTACGACCAGACCTTGAAATATCCACCACGGACAGCCGTATCGGGTTCGACCTGAAATCGGTATCACTCGGACGTTTCAAGCAGGATGCCATCGAGGCCATGATCCGCCGGGAAATACTCAACCGCGATTATCACGTCAGCGCGGCCATGTACTGCGATATTGCCGAACTCGACCAGTTCTTCTGGATCTTCGTTAACAAAGACGAAAATTACAACTGGGTCGCGGTGGTCGAAGCTTCGCCGGATTTACTGTATTTCGGCCGTCTGGAATACAAAAAGACACTTCGCGATATCCGCCAGGCTATGGACACCGATGTATGGCCGGGCCCGGTCACCACCACGCTCACTATCGGCCTGAGCGATTTCGATATGCGCCGCCTGGAATCGCTGCAAATGGACGCCGCTTAACACCCACTCTATTTTATGCCCGGCAATGGCCGGGCTGGAGATTTCACTATGTCAGAATTAATGACGCAAGAATCAGTACCTTCAATTTTCAGCGCTGACGGCCTGGACAAAATGCTGCGTTTTGCTGAGGTAATGGCGCGCGGAACAGTAACTGTACCCGCGCACTTAAAAGGCCAGGAATCAGATTGCCTGGCAATCGCCATGCAGGCGGCGCAGTGGAATATGAACCCGTTCGCCGTGGCTCAGAAAACACACATTATCAACGGCGTACTCGGCTATGAAGCACAACTGGTTAATGCCCTGATTTCAAGTTCATCAGCCATTCACGGGCGATTTCATTATGAATACGGTGGTGACGGATGGGAAAAATGCACCGTCAGCAAAGAAGTATCGGAAACAAAATCAGGCCGCAACGGCAGCTATGAAGTAACAAAGCGCGTTCGCGGCTGGACAGATGCCGATGAGCACGGTCTGTTTATTCGTGTCGGGGCGATCCTGCGCGGTGATACCGAAATTACCTGGGGTGAGCCGGTTTATCTTTCCAGTGTGGTTATCCGCAACTCCCCACTGTGGGCCACCAACCCGAAACAGCAGATTGCCTATCTGGCCGTTAAATACTGGGCGAGACTTTATTGCCCGGAGGTGATCCTCGGCGTCTATACCCCGGACGAGTTGGAAGAGCGCCCGGTGAAAGACGTCACCCCGCCGAAAGAGCGCGTAACACTCAGCGAATTATCCCACCAGCAGGCAGAGCCACAGCAGCCGGAGCCGGTAAAGGAAGTTACCGGTGAACTGGTCGAAGAATTCGACGCTGAGGCAATCCGCCGCGCTATCGATACCGCCGAAACACTGGATGCCGTGAAAGATATCCGCAGCCGGATTGATGAAGGCAAAAAGGCTATGGGCATCACCCTGTTTACTGAACTGAAAAATAAAGCGGTTCAAGCATATCACGTTATCGATTCACGCAACCTGCTGGAAGCGGAGATCAACTCTCTACCGGAACCCGGCACACCGGAAGCCGCAGAAGCATTCCAGAAAGTGGAACAGCTGCTTAATGCCCGTAAAACGAAGCTCGGTGCTGAACTGTATGAGCAATTCAGCATGACGCTGAGTGATATGAAGCCTGAGTATCAGTAATTTTTGCCGGGGGAGAAATCCCCCGCCCGGAGAACACACCATGATCCCATTAAAAAAACCTATCGACTTTAAAGAAGTGAAACGCCTCACCGGCCTGTCTCGTTCAACTATTTACGCCTACGAAAACGCAGGCAAGTTTCCGAAGCGTACCGCGTTTACCCTACGAACGGTACGCTGGGAAGAAAGTGAGGTAATTCAGTGGATCGCCGAACGCGGCACGCATCCGGCAGTGCCGGACGACACCATTCATAAAGTACGGGCAAAAAAGGCGGCAAAGCATGAACAACGCGCGCTTTGATATCGCTGACGCGATTCTGTCACTGCACGGGATCGCACTCTGGTGCGCCATCAGCGGTGTTATTTGTGTGATTGATGGTGATGAATTTCAGCTGGTAGTCATGAGTGACAACTGAACAGAATATGCAAAACGGTGACGCACACGGATGTGTTTAGTCACTGATGCGGGTACAATACGCCGTATTTTTTATAAGGAGGAACGCATGTCTGATATATTATTGTTTTTTAAAGATAACTCGGTACCCATTACTGCTTTTACTGCAATTTTAGGTGCCGTACTTGGTTCTGGTATAACATTTTGGTTTTCAAGACAAAATTATAAATTAGCCAAGGAAAAGCTTGAAAAAGATAATGCAATCACACAAGCTAAAATTGAAGCAGACAAAAAAGCTCTTCGCCAGCAAATGATAACAAATAATATAGCTTCAATGAGACAAGAGTGGATTAATGATTTAAGGAGTAAAGCATCAAGATTTTTTGTAATGGTCGACATAATCTCCTCATACAGGCAAGCAAAGTATCTTAATGACGATGAATTTATTGATAAATTTAAAGATACATTCATTACAAGCCTTATGGAAAAAAAAGAACTTGAATTGTATTTAACAATGGCATTGCCATTTTCCAGAGACAGTCATGAAGAGAAAATACCTGATATCATAAGAAACCACTTAACCTATATAGACAAAAAGATATCCCATGAACCTACATGGTCCAAAGAAAAATCAGAAGAAATTGATGATATTGTGACTTGTTGCGCCAATCATTTTAAAGTTTTATTCAAAAATGAATGGAATGAAACAAAGTCGTTAAAAGAAATAGATAGTGAAAAATATAAAATTGAAAAACTTACCCCACCAGAATGTACCTGCTCAGTAAAAAAATAAATAATAACCACACCCTGCACCAGCAGGGTTTTTATATCTAAAATTCAGAGCTAACCATAACAATCTGATTTGTATTACTACTGGTGATGCACGGTTTTGCTGTGCCTGTTACCAATGATATTTATACGCTCGAAGAATGTGAGAGCCGCGCAGTGCAGATGACGACTGTGCGGAATGTTGAATTAGTGTGTGCGGAGGTGGTTCGTGAAAATACAAGGCAGGTTAATCAGTAGCCAGCGCTATCTTGACGATAATATCGTTATGGATAAAGCACTACGGTTTAAGGTTTTTATTGTTGATGTCATTCCGGTCATTCTGCGTGGCAAGCAATACACCCTGTTATGTAATGGTCATCATAATTATGCTGCTGCAAAGTCAATCGGGACTGAACCACAATTCAGAACACCCAAGAAATTAGCCAAAGCATTTAACCAATACTCGCAGAGTGAAAAAGAAACCTTTGTCATTAATAACCTAACCGACAGCGATTTATATGATGTCGATACAGGTGAGGTCATACAAGAGTTACTTATGCCTGACATGAATAACGGAGTATTCCAAAACAAATTAACAAAAGGATTGCGGCTTTATCAATGAGGTTAACGTGAAAAAATATAAATTAATTCTCGCAGACCCACCCTGGAAATACAGCAACAAATCCTCCAATGGCGCAGCAGATAACCACTACAACACCACCGATTTTTATTCCCTCACCCGCTTACCCATCGAAAAAATAGCCTCTGACAACTCCGTACTCTGCATGTGGTACACGGGTAATTTTGTCCGTGAGGCTTACGATTTGGCTGAGGCGTGGGGATTTAAGGTGCGCACCGGCTTCGGGTTCGTGTGGGTGAAGCTGAACAAAAACGCTGCCGGCCGTATTGATGCGAAACCGCCAGAAGACATGTTCGACTTCATGGACACGCTGAACGCTGAGACACGCATCAATGGCGGCAACTATACCCGCGCTAATGCAGAGGCATGCCTGATTGCCACCAGAGGCCGGGGACTTGAACGACAGTCAGCCAGCGTCCGGCAGATAGTGTATTCCTGCCTCGGTGAGCACAGCGAGAAACCGAAGGAAGTACATCACCGGCTGGAAGAGTTATATGGCGATGTCCCGCGCATTGAACTGTTTGCCAGGGAGAAATGCGGCGAATGGGATGTGTACGGGGATCAGGTTAACAGTGACATACAACTGAGGTAATTTTATGGCCGATATTATCGATGAAGCCAATGACTTAAACGAACTGCGACTAACTGCCGCGCTTGCCAACCGACCGCCAAAGCAGAAAAGCCTGACCGGTTTCTGTATCTGGTGCCGTGATGAACCGATTATGCCCGGCAGCGCGTACTGCTCAAAAGAGTGCGGCGACGATGACGCACAGAACAAGCGCAAAAACGGATAGGAGGTACTAATGCTGATCCTTGCACTCTATCTGTGGATTTCCGGTTATCTCTTCGCAGAACTGAGCAGAAGCGCAGATACCCGCACCGACATAGCCGCCGTGATGTTTTATTCCACATTCTGGCTGCCTACCGGCGCGTGTTACCTTTCATCCCTGATCGCCAGCAAAGTGTTAGGCGACGAGTAATTAGCCCCAACCTACCCTGAATTATCCAATGGTACAGACATGTGCCCTGCACTTCTGTTGCCTGAATCCGGAGTCTTTCATGAATAAATCCATCCTGATCCTGCACCCGAATAAATGGGTGACGGAAGATATTCTGATGCAGCTTACCGGCCTGAGCAGCTCAGCAATAAAAACGGCCCGTAAAAAGTCCTGGTTTGAAGGTCGTGAATATCGTCACTATTCCGCCGACTGTAACCCTAAAGATAACAGCCCGATTATGTATAATCGCCTTGCTGTAGATGAATGGGTGGAGCGGCAGAACATGGCCGTTCCGCGAGGTAACAACGGCTGATAAGGGATAAATATGACAAAATACCCGACTGGTGTGGAGGCTCACGGAGAGAGCCTCAGAATATGGTTTATGTATAACGGACGCAGACACAGAGAGAATCTCGGCGTCCCGGACACATTGAAAAACAGAAGAATGGCCGGTGAGCTGAGGGCATCGGTGTGCTTCGCGATAAAAATGGGAACGTTTGACTATGAATTGCAATTCCCGAACTCATCAACAATTAACCATAAACCTGCTCAGGGAAAAGATATAACGATTACTGAACTTGCAGAAAAATGGCTGGATTTAAAATCAACGGAAATAACTAAAAATGCCCTGAACAGATATACATCCTATATTGATGTCTGCGCATTTTTAATTGGCTCGTCACGAAATATATCTTCAGTTTTATATGAGGATATTCTCTCACTGAGGAAATTACTTCTGACAGGAAATCAGATATGCGGTACCCATCAAAAAAACAGGAATAAGAAAAAAGGCAGGTCAGTCAGAACGGTTAATGTTTATCTGAGCTGCTTTAAAGCCATGATGGAATTTGCTGTTAATTGCGGCTATTTGCAGTCATCACCTTTTACCGGAATAAAACCGCTGAAACGTGCAAAAACTGAGCCGGACCCGCTGACCCGTGAAGAATTCACCAGGTTTATTGCCTGCTGTTCTAATGCGCAAATCCGCAACCTGTGGACACTGGCAGTCAGCACCGGTATGCGGCACGGCGAGTTGTGTGCACTGAGCTGGGAAGATATAGATACCAGGAACTGGACAATCACGGTGCGCAGAAATCTGCCTATTAAGGATCATTTCACGCCACCAAAAACAACCAGCGGCATCCGGACTATCGCCCTCACAATACCGGCTATCAATGCATTAAAGTCACAGATGCTTTATACAAAAATGAGTCGTCCGGTTGAGGTGGACGTTCATCTGCGTGAATACGGGAGAGTCAGAAAGGATCTGTGCTCATTTGTTTTCAAGCCACAGCAGAGCAGTAATAACGGTACCGGTGGTGAATGGTATGCTCCTGGGTCATTCGGAACAACATGGAACAGTACACTCAAAAGAGCCGGCATTCGCCACCGTAAGGCGTATGAATCCCGGCATACATTTGCCTGCTGGGCACTCAGCGCAGGTGCCAACCCGAATTTTATTGCAGAACAGATGGGACATACATCAGCGCAGATGGTTTATACCGTTTATGGCAAATGGATGGCTGACAATAACAGCAGTCAGATAGACATTTTGAACGCCACTTTCACGCAAAATGCCCCATCCATGCCCCACGCCGCAAACAGTTCACGCTGATTCACTGCAAAAACAATCAGTTAAAACCCGCCCTCGGGCTTATTCAGGATATGGTCTTCCCAGTTTTGTACCACACTTTCTGTAACCGCAATATGACGAACGGTAATGCCCTTCTGGTGCATCAGGGATTTGGATCCGCTGATTAGCGGGTGCCAGGGTAATAACGGTTTGCCTTCCATGACCAGGCGGTAAGCGCAGGTCATCGGCAGCCAGGCGTCAAATGTCGGCAGGTTTTCCCGCGTCAGTTTGATACAGTCCGGTTCATAGCGGAAACGGTCTTCATAATGACGGCACTGGCAGCTTTTAATATCCAGCTGGTTGCAGGCCACATCGGTGAAATAGATTTCATCAGTGTCTGCGTCCATCAGTTTCTGCAAACAGCATTGCCCGCAGCCATCACACAGTGATTCCCACTCTTCGTCACTCATTTCATCGAGGGTTTTCACCGTCCAGAATGGTTGAGACATGTTCTTTTTTCCTTTTACTTCGTGGCTGACCCGTTTCAGATAATCCGCGTGGTCAGCATGTGATCATTTACAGAGATTTTCAGCATATCGCCCGATACCAGCGGCCCGACACCTTCCGGTGTGCCGGTCAGAATAATATCCCCCGGACGCAGCGTAAAATAGCGGGACATATAGCTAATCAGCGGTATCACCGGCGTCAGCATTTCGCGGGTGTTTCCCTGCTGGCGCAATTCATTATTAACGGTCAGGCTCAGGGTGACATTCTGCGGATCCGGAAATTCATTGACCGGAATAAACCCGGACACCGGTGCAGAGCCGTCAAATGCCTTACTTTTTTCCCACGGCTGCCCTGCCGCTTTTAATTTCATCTGCACATCGCGCAGTGTTAAATCCAGCGCGACACCAAAACCGGCAATCGCACGGGCGCAGCGATCTTCATTGGCCTGTTTCAGCGGAGCGCCGATCAGAACCGCCAGTTCGGTTTCGTGATGCACTTCGCCGAACTCTTTCGGAATGGCGACCGGCTGACGCAGATCGCACAGTGCCGTTTCAGGTTTAATAAAAAGAAGGGGTTCTGCGGATGCCTGTGATTTCATCTCCGCAACATGCTTTGCATAATTCAGCCCCACACATACCACTTTCCCGACCGGAAAATCCAGGAGAGCTCCCTGCCAGTCACGATGCTGATACATAGTCTTACCCCTTTAATTTATTATTCTGATGACATCAGCGGATTTCCGCACCGACATTATCCGCCATCAGCGAGACACTGAGTGCGAAGAAGTACGAACGGTTCCAGTGCATGATGGTGATAAAGTTCTGTGTGACCAGATACACCCGCTCCTGCTTATCTTCCGGTACGACTAACCACATCGGGGTCGTTTCCGGCAGATTTGCCTGTGCAGGGAGTGTCACACCCAGGGCCTTCCACTGCGCCAGTGTTTTGCTCTGGTTTTTCTTTGTTCCCTCAATGCTGCGGTCAAAGCCTGCGGGAACCGTCACTTCGTATCCCCACGGCAGCCCTTTTATCCAGCCCTCAGTGGCCAGATAATTCGCAGTGGAAGCAAACACATCCGCTTTGTTATTCCAGATATCCACCACGCCGTCGCCGTCACCGTCCACGGCATAAGTCAGATAGCTGGTCGGCATAAACTGGTTTTGTCCCATGGCGCCGGCCCAGGAGCCTTTCAGCTGCTGATCTGCCGGGATATGGCCCTGGTCGATAATCTGCAGTGCCGCGATAAACTGTTTAATAAACATCTCTTCGCGGCGGCCTTCATAGGCCAGGGTTGCCAGGGCGGAAATCACATCTTCCTTACCCTGATAACGGCCGAAGCCGCTTTCCAGTCCCCACAGGGAGACAATATATTCCTGCGGCACGCCGTAACGCTGACTGATACCGGATAGCAGCGCCGCATTGGCATCATGCTGTTTTACTGCGGCGCTGACAGCGCCTTTGGTCACACGGCGGGCCAGGTAATCATCCAGCGTGACTTTTTTCTCAGGCTGGTTTTTATCAGACGTTATAACACGTTCGATAAAATGAAAATTCTCAAAAGCGCGGGTCAGTGTGGATTCTTTAATCCCCTCCTGACGCGCCATCGCTTTCAGCTGTTCAGCATAGGCCGGAAATTGTTCTGCTGTCCGTGAGTCAGCCGGAAATTCCCGCTGTAAATCCGCCACGGACAACCGTGCTGCGGCCGGCTGCTGCACTGCCGGAGCGTCAGCTGCTAATTTTGCCGGTGATACCGGAGTCTGAGATGCACTGCAGGCCGTCAGCGATGCCGTAATAATCACGGCGCTTAATAATGTCAGGCGCATAGCGATATCCTTTCTGGTTATTTCGCGGGGATTATTATTAGGATTTATCCTGAATATTCAGTGTATCCCGGTATTCTGATAACAGATCTTCCACCGGTGGCGGGAACTGCAGATAATAACCGGCATCTGTCAGTTCCTGTTTCACTTTCTCAATATCCGCATTGGCCAGTTTATCGCGGTTTGCAAGGTTGATCAGCATGCTGAAAACGGGCTTGCCGAAACTTTTCAGCAACTCTTCCGGGACACGGGAAAAATCATCTTTCTTTTCGATGAACAAATAGGTTTGATCGCGGTTCGGACTTCTGTAAATTGCACACAACATTGGAATTATCCCGTTTAAATCAAATCGTGACTTGCCAGTAAATGGCACTAACTATAACATGCTATTGTTTTTGATAATATCGTTACCCGGCATTGCGTCGCTGCAATGCAATTTATATATGGCTGAATAGCGGGCCGCTAATTATACTGAGTCGGACAGATGTCACCATCGCCAATTGATCTTAAAGGCAGTAACTTCACACTTTCGGTTCTTCATCTGAATAATGAGGATCCTCAGATTATTGAACAGGCTGTGCGCGAAAAAGTCAGCCAGGCGCCGGCCTTTTTCCAAAATGCTCCTGTTGTGCTTAATGTCAGCCAGATTTCATCCGGCGCGAACCTGAAAATTATCTGCCGTGCCGTCACTGACGCCGGTTTGCGGATTGTCGGGATCAGCGGCTGTCAGGATGAGAAAATGCGCCGGGCCGCAACCCGAAGCGGGCTTCCGCTGCTCAATGAGGGCAAGAGTGCCCGTGTTGCTGAACCGGAAGCGCCGGAGCCTGAAACACCGGCAGCATCATCCGCCGCAGATTCATCCTGCCGGAAGACCCGGCTGATTAATGTGCCTGTCCGTTCCGGCCAGCGCATTTATGCCCCGAACAGTGACCTTATCGTGACCGCCAATGTCAGTGCGGGCGCGGAACTCATTGCAGATGGTAATATTCATATTTACGGGCTGATGCGCGGACGTGTGTTAGCCGGTGCGGCAGGTGATACGGAAAGCCAGATTTTCTGCACCCACCTGCATGCGGAACTGATTTCTATCGCCGGACAATATTGGCTGAGTGATCAAATCCCGGGCGAATTCGCCGGGAAAGCGGCCAAACTCAGTCTGGTTAATAATGAACTCACTATCAACAATCTAATATAGACCTTTAACAAGGAATAATTCCATGGCACGCATTTTAGTTGTTACTTCAGGTAAAGGTGGCGTAGGCAAAACCACTTCCAGCGCGGCCATAGCGACCGGCCTTGCCCAGAAAGGAAAGAAAACCGTTGTGATCGATTTTGATATCGGTCTGCGTAACCTTGACTTAATCATGGGGTGTGAGCGTCGCGTCGTGTATGACTTCGTGAACGTTATTCAGGGCGATGCCACACTGAATCAGGCACTTATCAAAGATAAGCGGACTGAGAATTTATTTATCCTGCCTGCTTCGCAGACCCGTGATAAAGATGCACTGACCCGCGAAGGCGTGGAGAAAGTGCTGAACGAATTAGGTGAGATGGACTTTGATTTCATCATCTGTGACTCCCCGGCAGGGATTGAGAGCGGCGCACTGATGGCGCTCTATTTTGCTGATGAAGCCATTATTACCACCAACCCTGAAGTTTCATCTGTCCGTGACTCTGACCGTATTCTCGGGATCCTGTCCTCCAAATCCCGCCGTGCGGAACAGGGACAGGAGCCGATTAAAGAGCATCTGCTGCTTACCCGTTACAATCCGGGCCGTGTCAGCCGCGGTGATATGCTGAGTATGGAAGATGTGCTGGAAATCCTGTGCATCCCGCTTATCGGTGTGATTCCGGAAGATCAGTCTGTTCTGCGTTCATCCAACCAGGGTGAGCCGGTGATTCTGGATCAGGAATCAGATGCAGGTAAAGCTTATGACGATACCGTCGCCCGTATTCTGGGTGAAGATCGTCCTTTCCGTTTCATTGAGGAAGAGAAAAAAGGTTTCTTAAAACGCTTATTCGGGGGGTAAACCATGGCGCTGTTAGACTTCTTCCTGTCGAGAAAAAAACCGACAGCTAATATTGCAAAAGAACGTTTGCAAATCATTGTTGCAGAGCGTCGCCGCGGTGAATCTGAACCGAATTACCTTCCGGATCTGAAACGCGATTTACTGGCAGTTATCTGCAAGTATGTTCAGGTCGATCCGGAGATGCTGTCTGTCCAGTTTGAGCAGAAAGGCGATGATATATCCGTTCTTGAACTGAACGTCACGCTGCCTGAAGGCGATGAAGGCACGAAGAAAGACGAAACTGCGAAAAAAGAGTAGTTTCAGTGACTGATAACACGGCGGGTTACCCGCCGTGTTTTTTGCTGTTTATTCCCCGGAGACAGTACCGGTTTCAATACCGGCAACCACCTCTGCCAGTGCAGTCTCCAGCAACGGTTTACGCCAGCCACTCAGCAGTTCCGGCTCTTCGGATGACGTTTTAAATCCCCACACTTTATTCAGATACTGGTTAATCTGACGGCGTGATGCCAGCAGCTCCGGACTGAATTGTTCTGCCTCGCTCAGCTCAGTAATGCGTGCTTTTATTGCCTTAAACGTTTTGCGGTATAACGGATGATCGGACACATTTTCTACCGGAGCCGGATAATCAGCCTCATTCAGTGCACGGCTTTCTTCCGTTAACGCCAGCAGACGTCTGCCGTGACAGCGGATTTCCTGGCCGGTCAGCCCCAGCCCGTCCAGTTCGCCCAGCGAGGTCGGCATATAACGCGCCACTTTCCACAGATGTTCTTCACGTACCACAAAATTGACCGCCATATCACGCTGACGCGCCTGTTCCAGCCGCCATTGCGCCAGTTTCTGTAAACAGGCCAGTTGCTGCGGACGAAGTTGTGCTGCACCGCTGAAATCGCGGTAAGCTTCCGCCGGGTCAGTCTGGGTAATACGGCGCTGCGCCATCATGGCGCACTCTTCTTCCGCAGAAGCCAGGTAACCGGCCGCACGGACTTTTTCAGTCAGTTTTTCCGCCAGCGGCAGCAGGTAATACACATCCGCCGCTGCATATTCACACTGTTTTTCTGTCAGCGGACGTGCCAGCCAGTCAGTCCGGGATTCACTTTTATCCAGGGCAACGCCGAGATAGGTTTCCACCAGCGTGGCAAATCCGCAGGAGAGCGGATGCCCGGTAAAGGCGGCCAGCACCTGGGTATCCACCAGCGGCTGCGGCACACATCCCATGCTGTTGAAAAAGACTTCGATATCCTCACTGCCCGCATGGAGATATTTGATCATATCCGGCGCAGTCAGTAAGGTTTTCAGCGGTGTCCAGTCAGTGATCCCCAGCGGATCGACCAGTGCGAGATGCTCCCCGTCATAAAGCTGAACCAGACCGAGATGCGGATAATAGGTCCGGATCCGGACAAATTCGGTGTCCAGAGCAAGATAAGGTTTGCCGGCAACCTGTTCACAATAGGCGGCAAGGTGTGTATCGCTGGTAATCAACTGATAATTCAAAACAACTTCTCTTAGTCTTTGACGACGTGGTTAAGTGATGTGATACAGAATAATTCAACAGATCAGGATATTTCAATCAATAGTCATAACAGAACAGATAAACGCCGGTTTTAACCGGCGTTATTATTCTGCGGCCTGATGTGGTGTCATGCAACCGGCTGAACATCCGTTTTGTGCTTTTCCTCATCGCGCAGTTCACGGCGCAGGATTTTACCGACATTGGATTTCGGCAATTCATCGCGGAACTCAATGATTTTCGGGACTTTATAACCGGTCAGATAACGGCGGCAGTGCAGACGTAAATCATCTTCTGTCAGTGATTTATCTTTGCGGACCACAAAAATCTTCACGGTTTCACCGGAGCTTTCACTCTCCACGCCGATAGCGGCACACTCCAGCACTGCCGGATGCAGCATGACGGCATCCTCAACTTCATTCGGATAGACGTTGAAGCCAGAGACCAGAATCATGTCTTTTTTGCGGTCAACAATGTGCAGAAAACCGTTTTCATCAAACTGCGCGATATCCCCGGTGGCGACCCAGCCATCTTTCAGCACTTCAGCGGTGGCATCCGGGCGGTTCCAGTACCCTTTCATCACCTGCGGACCACGGACCCACATTTCACCAGGCTGCCCTTTCTGTACATCCGTGCCGTCATCATCCAGCAGGCGGATTTCAGTGGACGGCACCGGGAATCCGATACTGCCGCTGTAACTTTTCAGGTTATGCGGGTTACCGGCGACCAGCGGGGAGCATTCTGTCAGACCGTAGCCTTCCAGCAGATGTTTGCCGGTCAGTTTTTCCCAGTTTTCCGCCACCGCTTTCTGCACCGGCATACCGCCGCCGACAGAAAGATTCAGGGTGGAGAAATCGAGTTTGTGAAATTCCGGATTGTTGATCCAGGCATTAAACAGGGTGTTTACCCCGGTAATAGCCGTGAACGGGTATTTGCTCAGCTCTTTAATCGTTCCGCTGACATCACGCGGGTTAGTGATAAGCAGATTACGGCCGCCGATTTCAATAAACAGCAGGCAGTTTACCGTCAGAGCAAAGACGTGATACAGCGGCAGTGCGGTGACAATCAGTTCTTTGCCGACATTCAGCTCCGGAATATAGGCCGCCCGCGCCTGCTCAAGGTTTGCCAGCATATTGCGGTGAGTCAGCATCGCACCTTTAGCCACCCCGGTGGTACCGCCGGTGTATTGCAGAAATGCCAGGTCTTCACGGTGAATTTCCGGTTTGACATACTGCATGCGGTAACCCTGATGGATAGCGCGGCGGAATGAGATAGCATCCGGCAGGTTATATTTCGGTACCAGACGCTTGATATATTTGACCACAAAATCCACCAGTGTGGCTTTCGGACGGGAAAGCTGATCCCCCATACGGGTCAGGATCACATGGCGGATTGGCGTGTTATAAACGATTTTTTCGAGGGTGTGTGCAAAATTGGAAACAATCACAATTGCGGCACAGCCGCTGTCATTTAACTGATGTTCTAACTCTCTTGGTGTATAGAGGGGGTTGACGTTTACCACCACCATCCCTGCCCGCAGGATCCCGAACAAGGCTATCGGGTACTGCAGTAAGTTCGGCATCATCAGCGCGATACGATCCCCTTTTTTCAGCCCCAGTCCGTTTTGCAGGTAAGCGGCAAATGCGCGGCTTCGCTCTTCCAGTTTCCGGTAGGTCATCACCTCGCCCATATTGATAAAGGCGGGCTGGTCCGCAAAGCGCGATACCGCATTCTCCAGCATCTCTGCCATTGAGGCATAGGTGTCAGGATTGATATCTGCCGGGACATCTTCCGGATAGTGTTTAAGCCAGACTCTTTCCAAGGTTTTACTCCTGATTATTGCTGCTCATCTCATGACCCGCCGGTGTTAACAAAATATTTACATAAATAAAGTATTTACATAAAACGGCGTTTTCGGATAATTTTTCTGTTTCAGGTTGAGAGTCACATCACTAATTTGTTTTATAAAGCCAGATAACAATCGAGGCGGCAAATGCCGCCTCTTAATCTATTCACTGTAACAAGCTGAGGATAATCATTCCTGCTTATCGTCACGGGCGGGATTATACACTCAAATCCGCATTTATGCTGAACTTTAAGGTTACCATACCCGCAAATCCGCGCGATTAAGGCACTAAATAATCCTGCACCACTGCCGGTCCCGGCGGATAGTACCAGCCGCTGCCATAATAGCCGCCGCCATAGTACCCGTTATGCCAGCGCCACGGATCCGGACCATACACCGGCGGCGGCATAATCACCTGCCGTGCCTGGTGCCAGCGCTGGAAACCGGTGACATCAATCACCGGGAAAGTATAAGGAACATCGCCTATCTTACCGGCTTGTGTGCCGTTCATCAGTCCGACCACCGTGACATACTGGTCGCGGAAGTTATCCGGCTCCATAAAGCTGTTGATCCGGGCATACATCCGGCCGGTGATCGTTGAACCCAGGAATGGCGCACCGGTGCTGTTCAGCGGCATCACCGCGATTTCCAGCTGTGTCATATCCGGCTGATTCTGCACGCTGAGTACCCGCCCGCCGAAACGCGCTTCCATCCCTTTGTAAGCCTGCGGCGCTTTCTGAACGGCCTGAAAATCCGTCAGCATCGTGGTGCCGCTGCCTTTAATGGATTCCGGTACTGTGGCGCAGCCGGCCAGCGCCAGTGATAAAATCACAACACCATACTTCAGACTGCTCCGTAAGCGATTCATCATGATATGAGCTCCTGTGACGGATAGTATTCATTTATTGTGGCTGATGATTGCCGGTTCAACAATTGACGCAGGCTATTTTTTTACGTTATTCCCGGCCCGGTAATTTCTTCCAGGTCACTTCGTTGCGCAGATACACCGGCTCTGCCGATTCAGGGGCAGATGTTTCCCCGCGGCGCAGTGCATTCAGCGCAGGCGGCAGCATATCCTGTGCATGCGGCAGCGTAATCTCTGTCATTTGTGTGCGGAGGGTCAGCGTTTCCTGCATCTGCGGATACGCCGCCCAGCCGGTGCCGGCTAGTCCCCATTCGCCGGTGAGTGCGGCACAGCGGGTGACAAAATCAGCCGGTTTCAGCACCGCTTCCGCCAGTTCCTGCCGGAAAATACCCTGCTCATCACGGACATACGCCGCGCAGTACACTTCATCCATGCGGGCATCAATGGCAACCAGCACACGGGAGAGCCCGGCAGTACGGAAAACCCCTTCCGCCATGGTTTCCAGTGATGAGACACCGATCATCGGCAACACAGCGCCCAGCGCCAGACCCTGCGCGATCCCGACACCAATCCGCACGCCGGTAAAGCTGCCCGGCCCCTGACCAAAGGCCAGTGCATCAAGATCACGGAGAGAGAGATTCTGCTGTGCCAGCACCGCCTGCACCATCGGCAGAATGCGCTGTGTGTGTTCGCGGGGGGTGACGGCAAAATCGGCGGTGATCTCACCATTGTTGTAAAGTGCAACAGAACAGGCTTCTGTTGCTGTATCTAAGGCTAAAATTCGGCTGGACATGCCATAACTCCGGCAAATAAATAAGGTTTATGGTAACAAAAAAATCACGGTAACAGTGACTTTTATTGCGAAACTGATTCAGTGTTATTCCGCTGTGCGGCGCTGTGACTGCCGTACTGCCAGAAATTCCGCAGCTTTGGTCAGTGAACGGGTCCGTGGCGACGGCGGCAGACTTTTCAGGAAGATTTCCCCGTAAGGCCGCATAACAATCCGGTTATCGCAGATCACAATCACGCCGTAATCCTCCGTATCACGGATAAGCCGCCCGACCCCCTGTTTAAGGCTGATCACTGCATCCGGGATCTGAACATCACGGAACGGATCGCCGCCGCGTACCTGGCAATCTTCCATGCGGGCTTTCAGCAGCGGGTCATCCGGCGCGGTAAAAGGCAGTTTGTCGATGATGACACAGGTCAGTGCATCACCGCGCACATCCACCCCTTCCCAGAAACTGGCGGTGGCCACCAGCAAGGCATTACCGGAGGAGATAAAATCACGGAGCAGCTGTGTTTTACTGGTTTCCCCCTGCACCAGCACCGGCAGTGTCAGTGACTGGCGGAATTCAGCGGCGAGATCGCGCATCATCTGGTGTGAGGTGCATAAAAAGAAACAGCGGCCACGGTTATGGTTGATCAGCGGGCGCAGTTGCTCCGCCAGCTGTTTTGCCGCACCGTACTGATTCGGCGACGGCAGAAAACGCGGCACACAGAGCAGAGTCTGCTCCTGATAATTAAACGGGCTCGGCAGGATCAGGGTTTCGGCGTTATCCAGCCCGAGGCGGCGGGTAAAATGGTGCAGATCATCATTCACCGACAGTGTCGCGGACGTAAACACCCACGCCATTTTCTGATTACTCATCATTTCGCGGAATTTGTCTTCCACGGTCAGTGGTGTCAGTGCCAGCAGGAAATGACGGCCATAGCTTTCAAACCAGTAACTGTAACCGGGGATGGAAACATCTTTCAGTCGTTTGAGCCGGTTGCGGTACAGGGTCGCCCGTTCAAATGCCGCATCCAGCATAGCGGAACGGCCAAGGGAGAGTTTCATCACGTCATAACAGAGTTCCAGCGCATCATCGAGCAAGGTGAGCGCCCGCTGAAACTGCGGTTGTGCCAGTAATTCCCGCAGATTACCGCGAAAACCGGTATCACCGAGTGCCAGCCGGAAATCCTGTACACTCATCGTCAGGCGATCCGCACATTTCTGTAACTGCGCCTGGTCGCGCAGCTCGCTGCGGTAGGCTAATGTGATATCGCGGGTGAGATCAAATAACTGACGGCTGCTGAGTTGCTGACCGAAATACTGACTGGCGATATCCGGGATCTGATGCGCCTCATCGAAAATAATCACATCCGCCTCGGGGATAAGCTCCCCGAAACCGGTGTCTTTCACCACGCGGTCAGCCATAAACAGATGATGGTTGACCACCACCACGTCCGCTTCCAGCGCCTTGCGCCGGGCTTTCAGTACAAAGCATTCTTTATACTGCGGACAGTCGCTGCCGAGGCAGTTATCGTTGGTACTGGTGATCAGCGGCCAGACCGGACTGTCTTCCGGAATATCGTGACAGGTGGTGATATCACCCAGCTCCGTCGCCGTCGCCCAGCGCCGCGCCGCCACTATCTGCGTGAGGGTTTCCGGCTCCATATTGATATCGCCGAGAGTCTGCTGCTCCAGCCGCTCCAGACAAAGATAGTTCGAGCGCCCTTTGAGCAGCGCCACCCTGCCGTCATAATCCAGCGCCTGAATAATGGTGGGGAGATCGCGGTTATAGAGCTGATCCTGCAACGCTTTGGAGCCGGTGGAAATAATGGTTTTCTTTCCGGCACGCAGCGCGGGCACCAGATAGGCAAACGTTTTGCCGGTCCCGGTCCCGGCTTCCGCCACCAGTTGCCCCTGCGTTTCAATTATCCGGCTGATCGCCGCTGACATGGTGACCTGAGCTTCCCTCGGCTGAAAACCGGGAATGACACGGGCTAAGCGGCCGTTTTTTGCAAAATCGTCTGACACGCGCGTTCTCTTCTGACAAAATAGGCACTAATTATGCCAAGGGTTGAGCAATAGCACCACCTTGCCGTGTAAGAAACTGGATATATTTACAGGAGAGAGAATGACAATTCAGCGAATTGATCCGGAAGACCGCTGGTCTGAAGCGGTTGTACACAACAACACCGTTTATTACACCAGTGTTCCGGAAGATCTGAGCGGCGATATTACTGCCCAGACCACCAGTGCCCTGCACGCGATCGATAAAATTCTGGCCCGCGCCGGTTCAGATAAAAGCAAAATCCTCGATGCGACCATTTTCCTGGCAGACAAAGCCGATTTTGCCGGTATGAATACCGCCTGGGATGCATGGGTCGCGAAAGGCAGTGCGCCGGTTCGCTGCACCGTGGAAGCTGCTCTGATGCACCCGGATTATAAAGTCGAAATCAAAGTGATCGCGGCTGTCTGAGTGTTGAAAAAGCAGAGATCTCTGTTAATTCAGTGTCTCTGCTGATGACGGGCAAAAACGAAAAGTCGCTGTAAACACATCCCTGTGCGCTCAGGCGCGTCATCCATGACGCGCATGCTTTTCGTTTTCTTTGCCCGTCATTGCAGGTTTACCCGGACACACGGTATCTCTGCTTTTTACTGAAATGAGGGTTTATTTTAATCCCGGCGCCTTCCACATCGATGTTGTCAGGCCGGAATCCACCAGTGAAAGCTGATCCGCATACACCTTCTGCCAGTTCTGTTTGGCTTTGTCATAGACCTCACGGTGTGCCGGATTTGGCTGATACTCATGCTGCCACTGCACCAGACGCTCACCCGCCGTCACCATATCATCATATAACCCGACACCCGCTCCGGCAGCAATCGCACACCCCAGCGCCGTCGCTTCTTTGACAACCGGGACCCGTACCGGCACCCCGGTAACATCCGCCAGGATCTGGCTCCACAGTTTGCCTTTCGAACCACCACCGGCGAACACCAGTGAGTCCGCCTTCACGCCACTGAATTTGGCGATCAGATCAAGATTGAGGGATGAAACAATCGCTGCGTTCTCCTCCAGTGCGCGGAACAGCGAGGCTTTGTTACTCTTTTCCGCATCAATGGAGAGGTTAATAAAGGAAGGCGCCGCGTGATACCAGGATTTAAAGCGCATCACATCAGAGAAAATCGGCATGATACCGTGAGAGCCGGCAGGCACCCGGGCGGCCATATCTTCCAGTAATGAGTAAGTATCCACGCCGAGACGTTCCGCGATGATTTTTTCTTCCGCGCAGAACGCATCACGGAACCAGCGCATCGTCAGGCCGGTAAAAAAACTGATGGATTCCGCCTGTACCATCCCCGGGATCACATGCGGGTTGATGCGGGTATTCATATCCGGATCGGTGACCGGTGCCGGTAAATTCACCACCTGCTGCCAGAACGTGCCGCCGAGCACCGCAGTTTGTCCCGCTCTGACCACGCCCAGCCCGAGGCAACCCAACTGAACATCCCCGCCGCCCATCACCACCGGCGTGCCTTCTGCCAGACCGGACTCTTTCGCGGCATTCGCTGTGATATGGCCCAGTACGGTACCGGTTTCTTTAACCGGAGAGAGAATATCCGCGCGCAGCCCGGCCATTTCCAGCAGGCCCGGCCGCCAGTCACGGGTCTTCAGATCCAGCATCCCGGTGGTGCCTGCGTTGGAAGGATCAACTGCCAGCTCGCCGGTCAGTTTGCAGGCCAGCCAGTCGCTGATCATGGTGAGTGTGCCCGCCTGCCGGTAGATATCAGGCCGGTGGTGTGCCAGCCACAGCAGACGCGGCATTGCGCCGAGGGCTAAGGTCTGGCCGGAACACTGATAAACATCATATTCAAAAGTGTTATCGTACAGCTCTTTTAATTCACTGACTTCATGGCTTGAGCGCGCATCCACGTTGGCACATGCCCAGATCGGTTCGCCGTTGCGGTCATACAGTACAATGCCTTCACGCATTGAGCAGGCCGCCACCCCGGCAATCGCCGAAGCAGGCAGACCGGCATTTTTCAGCGCCAGCGCTATACAGTGACACGCCAGTTGCCAGTTCACCGGCAGATCAAACTCCATCGAGCCCGGCACATCCGGCAACTCGTTGTGACGCCATTCCGCCTGTCCGACCGCCACCTGATTGCCGTGAAGATCAAAAATAACGGCTCTGATACTGCCTGTTCCCGCATCCAGCGCCATCAGGTATTTTTCTGATGAGCCGCTGCCCGTAATCTGATTCATGTCGCCATCCTCACAAATTCAATTGGACTGATACCGTTACACCATGAAATACAGCGTGATTTTCGTCTGCGGGACAGTCAGTGCATCAGGTTAATAATGTCAGCATCACCCGTGCCGTCTGCTCGTCTGTCACCAGGGAGTTGATATAGCCCCCCAGCAGTGCCGCCACAATCACCTCGGCTTTTTCCTCACCGCCCGCCACCCCGACCACCGTCGGAATATTTTTCAGCTCTGCGGGGGTGATGCCGATAAGTTCGCGGTGCATCTCCACTTCTTCTGTCAGTTCCCCTTCGCGCCCGATAAAGTAGCCAAGGATATCCCCGACCGCCCCGCGCCGTGCCAGCATCAGCTGTTCGCCGCTGCTGATATAGCCGGAACGCATAATGGTCGCATCCTGTTTCTGATTCACAGCGCCCAGGCCGACAACGGCAATATCCGCTGCACTGGCTGCCATCAGCACATCCTGCACGCTGCGCTCCTGACGGAATGTCGCGGCTACTGAGGCATTCGATGCCCGCAGTGGTGCCGGAATAATGCTGACCGGGCAGTTGGCATCAAGCTGGCCGATGCCGGTCATGTACTGCCCGACGCCGCCGGAAAGTGTCACCAGACGGATCTGCTGCGAAGAGACAAATCCGCTCAGATGCTGCAATGTCGCCATTGCCGCCTCCCCGAACCCGACTGCCAGCAACTGGCCGGGCGAAAGCTGTGACATCAGCAGATGTGCACCGGCCACGCCGAGGCGGGTATGGATCTCCGGGCCATTCAGTGCAGGGAGGATGCGAATTTGTTTTAACGAAAATCTTTTTTTCAGAATATCTTCAAGTTCAAGACAGCCTTCAAACCGGGAGTTAATCTGCACCCGGATGACGCCGGACTGACGTCCTTTTTCGAGCAAACGCGAAACTTTCAGCCGTGTCAGACCGAGCAGATCCCCGATATCTCCCTGCGTGAGACCATCGTGGTAATAAAACCAGGCAATACGGGCCAATAACTCTTCTTCATTCATACTAAGTCCTGAGGCGTCATAGTCCATCGAAGAAACGGAGCTTACCGGGGCTGCTTTCGTGTTTTTTGAAACTGTTGTCATGTGAACTTTTGTTTTCCGTTTTTACAGATAAGCACCTTTTACAGAAATCTGCCAGAGGTGCAGGCCAAAATTTTGAACAAATTCTAACGCAGATCTGATTTTTTCACAAAATATGGCCGAAATATTGTCTTATTTGATTTTTATGGCTTACATTTATGAACAAATGTGTTTATAAATTATAAATGTTCATTTTATTGATGTTTTCTTAACCACATAACATCCGGCAGCAATACCCATAACACCAGAGGTGCCGTTATGTCAGAGAAGCAACACCCGATTCAGCCGCTGCTCACCGCCCGCGGAATAGCCAAACAGTTCTCCGGTGTGGTTGTCCTCAAACACATCGATTTCACACTGTTGCCGGGACAGGTTCATGCGCTGCTGGGCGGCAACGGCGCGGGAAAATCCACGCTGATGAAAATTATTGCAGGGATTGAACAGCCGGATGCAGGCACCCTGACGCTGGAAGGTCAGGAGATATCGCACCTGACCCCGGCGAAAGCCCATCAGTTAGGGCTGTATCTGGTTCCGCAGGAGCCGTTGCTGTTCCCGAATCTGTCTGTACAGGAAAACATTCTGTTCCGTCTGCCGAAACATCAGGCGGGCAAAGCCAAATTACAGCAGATGCTGACTTCACTGCGCTGCAATTTTGATCTCAGTGCGCGGGCGGGCAGCCTGAATGTGGCGGATCAGCAACTGGTGGAGATCATGCGCGGGCTGATGCGTGATTCCCGCATCCTTATTCTTGATGAACCGACCGCGTCCCTGACCCCCGCCGAAACCGAACGCCTGTTTGAGCGGGTGCGGGAATTACAGCAGCAGGGTGTCGGGATTGTCTTTATTTCGCATAAACTGCCGGAAATACATGCCATTGCCGATTACCTGAGCGTGATGCGTGACGGTAATATCGCGCTGGCTGGTCCGGCAAAACAGTTTTCCACTGATGAAATCATTCAGGCCATCACACCTGAAGCGAAGAAAAAGCCGCTGTCAGAGACGCAGAAGCTCTGGCTGGATCTGTCCGCCACCCGTAACAGTCCGCAGGATGATACGCCGGTGCTGGATGTCCGTAATGCGTGCGGCGAAGGATTCCGTAACATCAGTTTTGTTGTCAACCCGGGGGAAGTGGTCGGGCTGGCCGGTGTCGTCGGCGCCGGCCGGACCGAACTCGCAGAAACATTGTACGGGCTGCGCCCGCTGATCGCCGGAGAGGTTTTCCTTAACGGTGACAATCTGCGCGGTGTCAGCAGTGAAAAACGCCTCACCCGGGGGCTGGTCTGTTTACCTGAAGACCGTCAGGCCTCCGGACTTTTTCTTGATGCCCCGCTCACCTGGAATATCGGTGCGCTGGTGCATAACCATCAGGGGCTGCTGGTCAACCGCTCGCGGGATGATGCATTGCTCGAGCGCTACCGCCGCGCCCTCAATATTAAATTCAGTGACGGACAACAGACGGTACGTACGCTGTCCGGCGGTAATCAGCAAAAAATCCTGATCGCCAAATGCCTCGAAGCCAATCCGTCCCTGCTGATTATTGATGAACCGACACGCGGCGTGGATGTCGGCGCCCGTAATGACATTTATCAGCTGATACAAAGTATCGCACAGCAGAATGTGGCAATTTTACTGATCTCCTCTGACCTCGATGAAGTGGTGGCACTGGCTGACCGAGTGCTGGTAATGCATCAGGGGGAATTCTCCGGGGAATTGCAGCACAACGAGCTGAACACCGACACCATTATGCATATGGCGTTCGGCGAGCACCGCCCGCAGACAGAAACAGAAAGCCGCCCGTTACAGGAGGCCGCATCATGCTGAAATATATCCAGAATAACCGTGAAGTAACGGCATTGCTTGCTATTCTCTGCCTGTTTGTCCTGCTCGGCGGTATGGAGACCCGTTACTTCAGTCTGCAAACCGTCACCATGATTTTCGGCAGTGCGCAAATCCAGATGCTGCTGGCCATCGGTGCCACCCTGGTGATGCTGACCCGCAATATTGATGTGTCTGTCGGCTCCACCACCGGGCTGTGTGCAGTGATTGTCGGTATCGCGCTGAATGCGGGGCTGCCGCTGACGGTGGCGATCCTGCTGACTGTCGCCGCCGGTCTGCTGGCCGGATTCTTCAACGGCATCCTGGTTACCTGGCTGCGGATCCCCGCCATTGTTGCCACCCTCGGCACGCTCGGACTGTATCGCGGCATTATGCTGCTGCTCACCGGCGGAAAATGGATTGAAGGTTTACCCGCAGAACTGAAAGATCTGTCAAAACCGGTCTTCCTCGGGCTGTCGCCAATCGGCTGGTTTATTATCCTGCTGATTATTCTGATGACCCTGTTCCTGTCCCGCACCACCGCCGGACGCGGTTTCTACGCCACCGGCGATAACTTACAGGGCGCGCGCCAGCTGGGTGTGCCGGTTGATCGCACCCGCATCATTGCCTTCTCTGTAAACGGCATGATGGCGGCACTCGCCGGGATTGTGTTTGCCTCACAAATAGGTTTTATCCCGAATCAGACCGGTAACGGCCTTGAAATGAAAGCTATCGCCGCCTGTGTGCTGGGCGGGATCAGCCTGCTCGGCGGCACCGGTACCATCGTCGGTGCTATCCTCGGTGCCTATTTTATGACTCAGATTGACAGTGTGCTGGTGCTGCTCAGACTGCCGGCCTGGTGGAATGACTTTATCGCCGGGTTTGTTTTACTCGCGGTTCTGGTCTTTGACGGCCGTCTGCGTGTGGCGCTGGAGAAAAACCTCCGCGCCCAGCGCTATGCCCGGTTCCTTAATCCTTCCGCACCGCAGGAGGCGAAAAAATGAGCATCACCAAACGTTACGGCTGGGAAATTGCCCTGGCGCTGCTGATTGTCCTCGAAATCCTGTTATTCGGTATGGGTAACCCGCGCCTGCTGGATGTCAATGTGCTGCTGTTCAGTACCAGTGACTTTATCTGTATCGGTCTGGTGGCGCTGCCGCTGACGCTGGTGATTGTCAGCGGCGGGATGGATATCTCCTTCGGCTCCACCATCGGGCTGACCGCCATTGTGCTCGGGATCCTCAATCAGGCCGGTGTACCGATGATTGCCGCCATTCCGCTGACTCTGCTGACCGGCGCACTGTGCGGCCTGATTAACGCCCTGCTGATCCTGTTTACCGGGGTTAACCCGCTGGTGATTACGCTCGGCACCATGTATCTGTTCGGCGGCTGCGCCCTGCTGCTCTCCGGCCTGTCCGGTGCAACCGGTTTTGAGGGGATCGGCGGCTTCCCGGCAGCCTTTACCGATTTTGCTAACCTTGATTTACTCGGCATTCCGCTGCCGCTGATCATTTTTGTCCTGTGTGTGCTGGTGTTCTGGTTTTATCTGCACCGCACCCATCCGGGCCGTAATGTCTTTTTAATCGGACAGAATGCCCGCGTCGCCCGTTACAGTGCTTTCCCGGTGACACGCACTATCTGTCTGCTGTATGCGATGGTCGGCGTCAGTGCCGCACTCGCCTCTGTCATTTTAGTGTCCTATTTCGGCTCTGCCCGTGCGGATCTCGGGGCATCGTTCCTGATGCCTGCTATCACCGCTGTTGTGCTGGGTGGTGCCAATATTTACGGCGGTTCCGGCTCTGTCTTAGGCACCGCGCTGGCTGTTTTGCTGATCGGCTTTTTACAGCAGGGATTGCAGATGATCGGCGTACCAAATCAGGTCTCCAGTGCACTTTCGGGTGCGCTGCTTATTGTTGCCGTTGTTGGTCGTTCCGTTTCTTTACACCGACATCACATCCTTGGCTGGTGGGCGCGTAAACGCAACAGGCAATTCGTATCAGAGTAAAACACGTTTGTTATCACAGATTTGACGAAATGGAGAAAACCATGAAACCCATCATGAAAAAACTGGCGCTCGCCACTGCATTAAGTCTCGCATGTGTTTCCTGGGCGAATGCAGCAGAAAAAGTCGCCTTTATTCCTAAACTTGTCGGTGTCGGCTTCTTTACCAGCGGCGGCCAGGGTGCTGTGGAAGCCGGGAAAAAACTCGGTATCGATGTCACCTATGACGGCCCGACCGAGCCGAGTGTGTCCGGTCAGGTACAGCTGATCAACAACTTCGTTAACCGCGGCTATGACGCGATTATTGTCTCCGCCGTTTCGCCGGACGGGTTATGTCCGTCACTGAAACGCGCGATGCAGCGCGGCGTGAAAGTCCTGACCTGGGATTCCGACACCAACCCGGAATGCCGCTCCATTTATATCGACCAGGGCACCCCGAAACAACTCGGCGGCATTCTGGTGGATATGGCAGCGGATCAGGTGAAAAAAGAGAAAGCCAAAGTGGCCTTCTTCTATTCCAGCCCGACCGTAACTGACCAGAACCAGTGGGTCAAAGAAGCGAAAGCGAAAATCGAAGCCGAGCATCCGGGCTGGGAAGTCGTCACCACCCAGTATGGTTATAACGATGCCACCAAATCCTTACAGACTGCCGAAGGTATTCTTAATGCCTGGAGTGACCTGGATGTGATTATCGCGCCGGATGCCAACGCCCTGCCGGCGGCGGCTCAGGCCAAAGAGAACCTGAAACGTAACGATGTGGCGGTTGTCGGGTTCAGTACCCCGAACGTGATGCGTCCGTATGTGGAGCGCGGCACAGTTAATCAGTTCGCGTTATGGGATGTTGTCAAACAGGGCGAGATTTCTGTCGCCGTGGCTGATGCACTGATGAAAAAAGGCGAACTGAATGTCGGCGATAAGATTACCGTCGCCGGTGTCGGTGAAGTTGAAGTCTCCCCGAACAGTGTTCAGGGCTATGACTACGAAGCAAAAGGCAACGGGATTGTGGTACTGCCTGAGCGCGTAATCTTCACCAAAGAGAACATTAACAACTATGATTTCTGATGTAGTTGCTGACTTAACCAATGGCGCGGGCACCCTCCGCGCCAGTTTAACCAGGAGAGAATTCCATGGCTGATTTAGATGATATCCGTGACGGCAAAGACTTCGGGCTTAATACGCCGCAAAAAAACACCCTTTATACCCTCAAAGGCTGCGGTTCGCTGGATTGGGGTATGCAGTCGCGTCTGGCCCGTATTTTTAATCCGCAGGATAATAAAACGGTCATGCTGGCCTTTGACCACGGCTATTTCCAGGGGCCGACCACCGGCCTTGAGCGGATTGATATTAATATCGCCCCGCTTTTTGAGCATACCGATGTCCTGATGTGTACCCGCGGGATCCTGCGCGCCCAGGTGCCGGTCACGACCAACAAACCGGTGGTGCTGCGCGCATCCGGCGCTAACTCCATCCTGACCGAACTCTCCAACGAAGCGGTTGCGGTGGCAATGGATGATGCGGTACGCCTGAATGTGGCGGCGGTTGCGGCTCAGGTCTATATCGGTACTGAGCATGAACACCAGTCCATCAAAAACATCATCAAAATGGTGGATGCGGGGATGCGTGTCGGTATGCCGGTAATGGCAGTGACCGGGGTGGGTAAAGATATGGCGCGTGATCAGCGTTATTTCTCACTCGCCAGCCGTATTGCCGCCGAAATGGGTGCCAATATCATCAAAACCTACTTTGTTGAGGAAGGTTTTGAGCGCATCACCGCCGGTTGTCCGGTACCGATTGTCATTGCGGGCGGTAAAAAACTGCCGGAAAACGAAGCTCTCGACATGTGTTTCCGCGCTATTGACCAGGGCGCATCCGGGGTGGATATGGGCCGGAATATTTTCCAGTCCGAAGACCCGATCGCCATGATGAAAGCGGTCCGTGCCGTTGTGCATGGCGGTGAGAGTGCAGCACAGGCTTATCAGCTGTTCCTGAGCGAAAAGAACAAGGGGTAAATTTTGAACGTAACATTAGTGGAAATTAATGTGAAACCCGGCAAAGTGGATGAGTTTATTGCCGTTTTCCGTGAAAACCATCTGGGGTCAGTAAAAGAGCCCGGTAACCTGCGTTTTGATGTGTTACAGGATCCGGCAGTGGAAACCCGCTTTTATATCTATGAAGCCTATGCCGATGATGCGGCCGTGGCGGCACATAAGAAAACCCCGCACTATTTACAGTGTGTGGAAAAGCTGGAAGACCTGATGACCGGCCCGCGTAAGAAAACAGTCTTTATCGGGCTGATGCCGGAAGTGAAATAATCCTTTCCTGTTATCTGAAAAACCTGCTGCGGCAGGTTTTTTTATTGCCCTGCCGGGGTAAACTGCGGGTATCTGATTATATTTGCCTCACAAATCAATTAAGTGCTGTTATCAGCCGGAGAAATCGTGAAAAAACTCACAGTAACCTGCTCAGTTCTGCCTTTGGCGCTGTTTTCCGCTGTTTTCGCTCTGCCGTCTGATGCCGCAGAAACTGACTGCCAGCCAATGTCTGAACAGACGCGGCTCAATCATATGAGAATGATGGGGCTTTCTTACCTGAACGGACCGGTAAAATCATCCTCCATGGTCACCGACAGCAATCAGCAGGAGAGCGATGTCAGGATATTTTCCGCCAGTAATGTGACACTGTCACCCTGCGGGCAAATCACTCACTATGATTTCATCCGCAGAAGTATGCAATACGGCATGACCTTTGATATACAGGTAGCCGGGGCGGAAACCGCAGATGCCATCAGTATGGAATACCGTTTTTCCTCAGAAGAAGTCGGCCGGAAAAAAGAGCGCCCGACCATCAGCCGGATTATCCTGCTCAAAGATGCACAACAGGTGATTACCGGTTACAGGACAGAGAATTTTATTGAGGGCAACAGCACTATCCTGACCGAAAACGGCACTGTGGAATACCGCGATGGCAATATACATTCAGTCCTGATAAACGGCGAAGTTCTCGCCAAACCCTACAGTATGAACTTTGAATATGACAGTGCCGGCCGGGTAACCCGTATTTACACCACGCCGACCCTTCTCAGTAATTACCATTTTACCTACAATGAGAAAGGCGGCCTGGATAAAGGAACAGAAAGAACGGAATCGATCGGGATCGTCACCGGTAATGATATTCAGTGTACGGAATGGGATACCTATCAGAACTGCACCGCGGGGCTCTGGCTCCGGCATATTAACGGTGAACCTGCCGGTGAAGTGCCTTTTCATACCACTTATGAATATTACGGCGATAAGTAACCGCAGAAGATAACTGGCATAAGAGTGTTACCTGATTTTATCGGGTAACATCTGATTTTTGCTTCGCTGCTGCCGGCGATGACAATATGCCAGAATAACCAGTACCAGATAAATGGCCGGTTCCGGTGTATCTGTCTTCGCTGCTAAAATATAATGCGTAATAACAATAAACAACAACGGATACAACAGATTATGGATCCGTTTCCACCACCGGCCTGATAAGTTGCGTATCCGGTCAGACGAAGTCACCGCCATCAGGCACAAAATTAACCAGCCAGCCACACCGAGATTAAGATAAAAACGGGAAAGTATCTCACTAAAAAAGAGTGCCGTATTTTCTGCACCTATTTCAAGAAAAAAATAGCTGGCCAGATGCAGCGTTGCCCAGAAAAAACACCATAATCCGAGTAATTTTCTCACCTGGTATAAACTGTTCAGCTTAAAATAAAAAGCGATAACCGGTATCACTGCGATAATAATAACTAAACGAAGTGCCGTAATACCGGTGAAATGCTGAATATCTTTTGCGGGATCTGCCCCCAGCCCCCCGTAATTAATAGCATAAATAAGCCATATCAGTGGCAATATGGCTGTCAGGTGAAAAAAGAGATTAACAACCGGATAACGGAATAATTTCATCATCAGAAATACCTCCTCAGATCCATCCCTTTATATAGTTCTGCCACGTCTTCTGCATAACCGTTAAACAGCAATGTCGGCTGCCGTGTTGTCCGGCCTAACCCTCCGGAGCCGATAAAACGTTCTGTGGCCTGTGACCAGCGCGGATGATCAACCTGCGGGTTTACATTGGCATAAAACCCATATTCACGGGGTGCTGAAAGATTCCATGTGGTCGGCGGCTCAGATTCTGTCAGACGAATTTTAACAATGGATTTTATGCCTTTAAAACCATATTTCCACGGAACCACCAGCCGGACAGGTGCACCATTTTGTTTCGGCAGTTCTTTTCCGTAAACACCGGTTGCCATCAGTGTCAGAGGGTGAAGTGCTTCATCCAGGCGCAACCCCTCAATATACGGATACTGAAGCCCGCCTCCGGTAAAACGGCTCTTTTGACCGGGCATTTGTTCCGGGGCGTACACCGTTTCAAAAGCAACATATTTCGCTTTGCTGTTCGGTTCCGCTGATAATAATAAATCTCTCAGAGGAAAACCGACCCACGGAATAACCATTGACCATGCTTCCACACAGCGCATTCGGTAAATACGCTCTTCGGCCTGAAATTTATGACGGATCTCATCGGCATTTAATACCAGAGGCCGGTTAACTTCCCCCTCAACCGTCAGTGTCCATTCATCCGTTTTCAGGGTATGTGCGTTTTCAGCCGGGTCCGATTTATTCAGGCCGAATTCATAGAAATTATTGTAACCAGTCACCTTATCCTCCGGCGTTAATACCAGAGCGGACTGATACTTTTCAGGTTTTGTATAACTGAGGTCTTTTAAGATTGTCTCCGGAACGCCGGGCTTATCATCGCCGGAAAACCACGAAAACAGACCGGCGCTGACTGACGGGCTGACCATTAATCCGGCCGTACCGGCACCTAATAACTTAAGCAGATTCCTGCGCTTCATCATAAAAACGGATTCCGGCGTAATCTCAGACGATCGTATTATTTTCTTCATGATGAGTCCCTGTATTCAGCAATCACGGTGATAACATTCCGGAACTGTTATACCGCATAATCTGAATTTAAAGCTGACAGGACGATGACAAATTTGTCATGAAAGGGGCTGAGTATCCGGAAAAATTAAGGTTACCGTGTTATATGACCCGGTACGTTCAAATCTGACCTCACCTGAATGCAATTCTGTTATTGCCTGAACAATCGATAAGCCCAACCCGCTTCCTTCTGACGTTCTCGCATTATCTCCGCGCCAGAAGCGGGTAAAGACCTGTTCACTGTTTGCAACAACATCACCTTTGTTCATCACTGAAATGACGGTGCTGCCATGATTATTTTCTGCACCGGCAATAACCTCTGTATTTTCATAGGAATATTTAACCGCATTTGACACAACATTAACCATAATCTGCATCAGCAATACTCTGTCTGCTGATACCGTCACATCCGATATTTTATTAACCAGCCGGATATTTCTCTCATCGGCATAAAATGCCAGTAATTCATAAATATCCTCAACCAGCTCAGAAACAACGATGGTTTCCCGCTTCAGATTAATATTTTTATTCTCTGCCCTGGCGATAAACAGAATGTTTTGTATTATTTTTGCCAGTTTATCCAGCTCTTCGGTATTGCTGGCGATAATCGCTTCATACTCATCCGCAGTGCGCGTTTTTTGTAATGTGATTTCATTCTGAATTTTAATGGCATTAATGGGTGTTCTTAATTCATGCGCTAAATCATCCGCAAGTTGTGTCAGCCGGACAAAATCATTTTTCAGCCGTGAGCGCATGATATTCAATGAATCACCCAAACTTTTCAGTTCATCCGGTAAGCGGCTGATATCCACCGTCTGTCCCAGAGAGTGCAGATCTGTTTTCGCGGTGATCCGGCTGAGATGCGCAATATCCTGCAATCCCCGGCGGATAAGCCATATACTGAAGATGGCCATCAGGAGAATAGCAATAACGGAAACAATCAGACTTTGCTGTAAATATCCGCGTAAAACACTGCTGCGATCAACCGAACGCTTTGCCAGAGTGACATATAACTTACCTTCGGGAGCCTGAATCTCAAAATTAACCACGGAAACCGGCATGTTATCATCCGTATTCTGGTATGAGATTGAAGGTGTTTCCTGACTATCAGAATAATTAAGTTTGTCCCGGGTATTCAGGGTTATCTCCGGGTTGGTATCCACAATAACGTGATTATCAGCATCTGCTATCTTAATAACATCCTGCCGCATATCCATCATCCGCCGGAAATAAACAGGTAACGATTTAATGTCAATACCACTGACAATCAGTTTAGCCAGTTGGTCGGCACGGTTAATCAGGATGTCATCATCCTTTGAGGCAAGTTCATTTTTCAGAGAGTGATAAAGGATCAATGTGACAAAACCTGCGTTTGCCACCATCAGCAACATAAATAATGATACAATTTTAAATCTCAGTGAGCGTATTTTCATCATTCCGATCCGTTCAGGCGGTATCCCATACCACGGACAGTTTCAATTAATTTACGATCATGATCGTCATCTATTTTTTTTCTGAGCCGCCGGACAGCCACATCGACAATATTGGTATCACTCTCAAAATCCATTCCCCACACCTCACAGGCAATCAGTGTTCTGGGCAGGATCTCCCCGGAATGCAGCGCAAAAAAAAGTAACAGTGAATATTCCTGACGTGTCAGCGATATTTTCACGCCTCCCCGCTGTACATCATGACGGGTCAGATCAATGCTGAGATCGGCGATATTAATCACTTTGGAAGCCGGCTGAGAAGTACGCAGCTGATTCCGGACTCTTGCCAGTAATTCGGAAAATGAAAACGGTTTAACCAGATAATCATTCGCGCCCAGTTCCAGTCCTTTTACCCGGTCAGCAACTGCATCCCTGGCTGTCAGACAAATAACCGGTACCATTTTGGCGGTTCTCAATATTTTCAGCACTTCCCAGCCATCCATACCGGGCAACATAATATCGAGAATAACCAGCCGGTAATTGTTCTCCAGAGCAAGATACAATCCGTCTCTGCCATCTGCCGTGATATCAACAATAAATCCGGCTTCCTCTAATCCTTTTTTAACCCAGCTACCGGTCTTTTCATGATCTTCAATCAGTAATATTTTCATTTTTATAATCCGGAATTTTACCTGTACATCCTGAACCAGTGTATTTTAATTCCGGACATAAAAAAACAGCTGGCCAGTGCCACGCACCGAACGTGGCACCTCTGGCCCGTTATCTGAATTTATAATGACAGAATCCGTTCTGCTATCAGCGACATTAACACGTCCGCCTGTACATCGGTGATGATGGTGGTGTTGATATGTGGTTCATCGATACGGCACCGGTTTTCAGCGCCTTTCTGCACATCCGGCACAACGGCATGGCTGAAGCCGAAAAGCCTGCGCGATTCATACTCAATTTCAACGTGTCCGTCAGTACCTGAAAAAATATCAGGGCGGACTAAATACGCAATCACACAGGGATCATGCAGGAAAGGATCCGATTCCGCATAACCGCGCGCCATCTGTGCGGCGGCAACGGCAATGGCATTCCCCTGCTCCAGTACCCCGCATAATCCCGCCCGGATATCCGCCTTATGGGTCACATCCAGCCCCAGCATGGTAATATGCGCCGCGCTGTCAAAAACGATATGTGCCGCATGCGGGTCAACATAGAAATTAAATTCAGCGGCAGGCGTGATATTTCCCCGGCGGAATGCCGCGCCCCCCATCAGGACAATATCTTTCACATTATCTCTGAGCCCTGGTTCTTTCAGCATCGCCATTGCAATATTGGTCAGTGGTGCTGTCGGGCACAGAGTGACTTCGCCGGGGTTGGACATCACGGTATCAATAATAAAATCCACTGCGTGTTTTTCTGAATAACGGTAAGGGGATTTCGGTAGTTCCACCCCCGCCAGGCCGTCACTGCCGTGCACGGCTGTTTTGTTTCCCCGGCGGGCCAGCAGAGGACGTCCGCAGCCTCTGGCCAGCGGTATATCCGGCCGCGATGCCAGCGCAAGGATCCTGCGGGCATTTTCATGGACTTTATCCAGTTCAACATTACCGGCAACGGTTGTGACCCCCAGCAGCTCAATTTCAGGAGAAGCCAGTGCCAGCAGAATCGCAACAGCATCATCCACACCCGGGTCACAATCCATAATAATTTTCGTCATCTCACTTCTCCTCTGATCACGCCTATGATGTACAGAACCATACTACAGGTTTAACTCTGCCCGGAAAAAATACCGGCCATTGTTGCAGACAGACAACTGACCAGCGTTGAGCCGGCAACCAGCCTGAATGTATTTGCGGCTATCATTTTTCCGTGTTTTTTACTGATAGCGGACACACAGCCGATAATCATTCCCACAGAGCCGAAATTCGCAAATGAAATCAGAAATACTGATATAATCGTTTCTGTTCTCGGGCTGATATCCTGTATTTTTATATAATCAATCATTGCCACGAACTCATTGGCCAGTACCTTTGTGGCAATAATTTGTCCGAACCGGACACTGTCTTCCCACGGCACACCCAATATAAAAGCAAGCGGTGAAAAAATATAACCAAGGATACCCTGAAACGTTATCCCTGCAATGTGTAAAAACACATCATTCAGTAAACTGATTAATGCAATAAAGCCGAGGATAACAGGAACTATCGCCAGGATAAGTTTAAAACCATCCTGCATATGTTCGGTGATAACCTCGAAGAAACTGTGCCGTTCACTGTTCACACCGGAGAAATTCTCCGGAATCTCAACCGGATCACCGGGATTAATAATAGAAACGATAACAAACGTACTGAAAAAATTCAGGCATACACCGATAATAACAAACTGTGGTGATATCATTTGTGTATACGCACCCAATATAGCGATATCGACTGTTGATAAAGAACATGCCGCAATCGTATACATCTGCGGTTTTGTCAGATTGGGTATATATTCTTTTATCGATACATAAACTGCCATCATACCTACTGCAACAGAGCTGACAGCAGAAAAAGATTCAAGTTTGCCGACTTTCGCTATTTTATTAATCAGATAGCCGATAGTGATGATAATCAGCCTGAGAATACCAAAATATTTTAAGATCCCGATAACAGCGCAAATAAATACCAGCGGCATCAGTGCGGCAATAACAAATATTACGGGTTTTTCAGCAGTGATATCCCCGAATACAAAATCGATACCCTTGTTAGCATGATGGATAAGATATTCAATCCCCCCGGAGGCAGTATGGAGTATTGCCAGCCCGGCAGAGGTATGCAGAAGTGCATAAGCCACTGCGCCTTCCAGCAATAATAATACGATTATCGGAATACACTTTCGTTTGATATCACCGGCCTTAAAACTGATCGAGGCCGCTGCAATAAAAATCACAAGAAGGCTGATGATGAAAATAAAATACTTCATAAAAACCTCTGTCCTGTATCATATTAATTGTTTTGGTTATTCAGGTTATATTCCCTTACATACAATCCTTTTTCAGTCTGATACCAACGCTGTTTGCGGATGGCATAGATGATGCTCCTTTTTTCTCAACCGCCAGTGACGCATAAGCAACCGCAAATTTAATGGCTTCATCCATACTTTTGCCTTCCACCAGTCCGGCCGCCAGTGAGCCCGTAAAAGCATCACCGGCCCCGCTGGTATCGACCACCGATGCACTAATGGCGTTGTAATGCTTCATCGTTGTACCGTTAAAATAAAGCGCTCCGTTATCACCGAGTGTCATGACGATTTCTTTCACACCCAGGCGGTGTATTACTCTGATAGCCTGTTCTGCAGAATGAAGATCACTGATTTTAATATCTGAAATAAGCTCCGCTTCTGTTCCGTTGGGTGTTAATAAATCCACTGAAGAAAAATGAGACATAATATTTTCTGAATAAGGTGCCGGATTCAGAATCACATAGCAACCACACATCTTTGCTATATCAATAGTAAAACGGGTAATATCAATATTATTCTCCAGCTGAGTAAGAAATACCTTCGCAGACTTAAGATTATTAATATCTGACAGTATTTCTGCTTTCGTTATCGTGGCATTGGCACCCTGATCGATAATAATACTATTATTTCCTGTAAGACTTTCAACCATCACCAGTGCACTGCCGGTTTTTACACTAATATCCTTAATCAGGGTATATGATCCTGTTTTGGTGGTACTGAAATATTTTTCCGCATCAGCACCGAATGAATCATCACCGACCTTAACAAAAAGATGAACACGGCTGTTTATTTCTGATGCAGCAGCAGCCTGATTTGCTCCCTTTCCTCCCGGATAAAAATCGGTTGATATTGCTCTGATTGTCTCTCCGACAGACGGAAACCGCTCAACTTCAGTTACCACATCCAGATTAAATGACCCGAGGATATATAATAAACAGTTATCTTCGTGTCTTTTTTCTCTGGTTTTTTTTACATCTTCAATATTAAAAGCCCTGGTTTCGTTAATTGTCCGTTTTATTACATCTCCTGCCTCAATTTTCTGTAATTTAACACCGCCGTGAAATTTAACTGCCACACCTGATAATTGTAATTCATCGATATAGCGTCTTATTGTTCTTTCAGATACATGCAGCAGTGCACTAAGTTCTTTTACATAAATAACGTTATTTTTAATTAATCGCTCTCTGATAAATGCAAGACTGTTTTTTTTCTTCATACAGTTCCTCATTTTTCTAAGATTAGTGTTTTTTCCCGCTTATTCTGCCTGAACCGTCACGTTTCCTGTCCGGATTCGGACAATTTGCTGTCCGGTTTTATCATCAGAAAATTATTTAACCGGAAAATAAATAATAAAACGGAAATTAATCTGTATGATTGGTCAGATGATGTATGATACGTGTTTATACGTATTTATCAGTATGAACGAAGATGACCGGAAAGGAAGGTTATTTTTGAGTAGCATAAAAAAATCCGGAAATAACACAGTATTTCCGGATTCTGATATTACACAGGATCAGTACGCTGATCCTTCACTGCCGGTGACAATCAGGCAAACTTAATCATCACCATACCCAGCAGAAGCAGAATAATCCCGCTCCAGCCTTTATAATTGAGGCGCTGGTTAAACAGGATCCAGCCTGCGGCCACTGTTGCCACAATACCGAATGCTCCCCACAATGCATACGCAACGGAAAGCTCGATACCGCGGACTGCCAGTGCCAGACAGCTGAACGCCCCCAATACCGCCAGCAGCGATAAAATACCCAGCCACAGACGTTTAAAGCCGTTTGACATTTTCAGCAGGATATTCGCCAGAATCTCCAGTACCACGGCCAGCAGTAAAAATGCACCGTGCCACCATTCAAATGTCGATAACATATTACGCCCCTTTCAGCATCTCATTCAGTGGCGCACGAACCGGTTTGGCAGCAGGCTGCTTTTTCTGCACTTTTTTGGTGCCGTATTTAATCAGGGTGATACCCGCGATTAACAGTGCCAGACCGCCCAGTTTCAGCGGTGACAGCGATTCATGGAACCACATCACACTAAACGTGGTGATGATCAGGATCCCGATCCCTTCCCACAGCGCATAAGCCACCCCGAGGGCCACTTTTTTCACTGCCATGGATAATAAAATATAAGAAGAGGCAATCATGATATACATCACAATCATCCCCGCACTGCCGCCGGAGACACTCGCGTATTTCATCGACAATGTACCGATCACCTCGGTAATAATGGCTAAGCCTAAAAACATCCAGTAAATCATAGTTATTTCTCCTGATGGACAACGCGTACAGGTTCACGGCGCAAAACAGGCTGTTTGCGTGACCGGGTGCGTTTATCGCGAAACGAAAACGTTAAATGTAACGATGTGACCAAAAACGCAGGCGCGCTTGGTTCGTCAGACGAAAAGAGAAATAGCTATAACTCGCCGTACCAGTAGTGTTCGCTTGATACGATAGCGGAAAGGAAAAGTACATGGGTAGAACGTCGGATTTTAATCCTGCTACTACTGTCGCTTTGCATGATGTCTTATTCTTTTGTCTGTCCCCGGACAGGGTGACAACAATGAAAGAATCCTCCGGTTATTAATATTCATATTATTTTTAGCACAAGTAACGCAGTTCAGCAATGCTGCGATGAATTATTTTTCAGTAAATAATTTTATTTTTTAGACAGTTATAAAAAATGACCACCTTCTTATTCAGAAGATGGTCATAATTACGCAAATATTGAACCGGTTAACTACCTTTACTGATACCGCAGATGGATAATTATTCCACTTCGTTCCAGGCATGACCGTCACGGGCCATCATGGCGATAGAAGCTATCGGCCCCCAGCTGCCTGCCTGATACGGTTTTGGCGGTTCATTATCCATTGCCCAGGCGTGCATAATTGAATCCACCCATTTCCAGGCTTCCTCCACTTCATCACGGCGGACAAACAGTGCCTGAATACCGCGCATGGCTTCCAGCAGCAGACGTTCATACGCATCCGCAATATGTGTCTGGTTGAACGTTTCCGAGAAACTCAGATCCAGCTTGGTGGTTTGCAGACGGTGTTTATGATCCAGCCCCGGCGCTTTGTTCAGCACTTCAATATCAATACCTTCGTCCGGCTGCAGACGGATAGTCAGTTTATTCGGCGGCAGATGCTGATAGGTTTCATTGAAGATATTCAGGGACGGCTGTTTGAAATAGACCACCACTTCCGAACATTTCGACGGCATCCGTTTCCCGGTACGCAGATAGAACGGCACACCAGACCAGCGCCAGTCGTCGATATCCGCACGGATAGCGACAAAGGTTTCGGTCTGACTGACGGTATTCGCACCCTCTTCATCCAGATAACCCGGCACTTTTTCGCCGTGAACAAACCCGGCGGTATATTGCCCGCGTACGGTTTTTTCACGGACATTCGTGATATCAATGGTCCGCAGTGAGCGCAGTACTTTTACTTTCTCATCACGGATACGGTCACTGGTCAGGTCATCCGGTGGTGACATCGCAATCATGGTCAGGATTTGCAGCAGATGACTCTGCACCATATCCCGCATCTGCCCGGCCTTATCAAAGTAACCCCAGCGCCCTTCAATCCCCACCTCTTCCGCCACCGTGATCTGGACGTGGTCGATGGTACGGTTATCCCAGTTATTCACAAACAGGGAATTGGCAAAACGCAGCGCCAGCAGGTTCAGTACCGTTTCTTTGCCGAGATAATGGTCGATGCGGTAAATCTGGCTCTCTTTAAAATATTTCGCCACTTCGGTATTGATCGCCTGTGATGAGGCCAGATCATTACCCAGTGGTTTTTCCATCACCACACGGCTCGGCTCTTTATTCAGATGCGCTTCGCCCAGCCCTTTGCACATGGCGCTGAATGTACCCGGCGGCATCGCGAAATAGTAAACAGCGGTATTTTTGTTTTCCGCAATAATATTGGCGAGACTTTTGAAATGAGAGGTCTCATTCACATCGAGGTTACAAAACAGCAGACGGGCACTGAATCGTTCCCAGAGCACCGGATCCAGTTGCTCGTTGAGGAACGTATTGAACGCATCCTCAACAAATTTCTGATACTCCTCACGGGACCAGTCCGCACGGCCTGCCCCGATAATCCGCGTTTCCGGATGAATATTACCGGCTTTTTCCAGCTGATATAAAGACGGGAGTAACTTGCGGCGTGCGAGGTCGCCTTTGGTACCGAAAATGACTAAATCACAGGCGGGAACCGTTGCTGTCAGCGCCATAGAAAACCTCTCCTCGTGGCTGTGGAATTGTAATTTTGTTACAGAGATAACGAATAATGTACTCGTTTGCGCCCGGCCAGTAAACATAAATGCGGGTTACCGCACATTCTGACAGGTCTCTGTCGCCGGTCTTTCTGTGTGCTGTTTTGTAATTTAATTACTTTTTTGATGCAAACTTACTAAAATGAAAATCAGACACAGCTCAAACTTTCAAAAAAAAGCCGGACCTGGGGGGATTTCCCCTCTCCTTTGCCCGGGCTTACGTAGTATATTTTCAAAAAATGAGGGTGGCCGGTGTGTCACACAGATCAATATAAAAGGCACAGTGGCATGAATATTTTAGACCGTCTCCGTAACAGTCTGGATTACCTGAGTAAATCGGAAAAAAAAGTTGCAGAGACGATCCTCGGTGCACCGCAGATAGCCATTCATTCCAGTATCGCCACACTCGCCAAAATGGCGGATGTCAGCGAACCAACCGTTAACCGGTTCTGCCGCCGTCTGGACACCAAAGGTTTTCCGGATTTCAAACTGCTGCTGGCACAAAGCCTGGCAAACGGCACCCCGTATGTCAGCCGCAATGTGGATGAAAATGATTCCGTTGAGGCATACACCGGCAAAATCTTTGAGTCCGCCATGGCCGGCCTGGACGCAGTCAGAAGCACCCTCGATATGCTGACCATCAACCGCGCCGTGGATTGCCTGACGCAAGCCCGGAAAATCGCCTTTTTCGGCCTGGGTGCCTCTGCGGCGGTCGCCCATGACGCGATGAATAAATTCTTCCGTTTCAATATCCCGGTGATTTATTCCGACGATGTGGTGATGCAGCGCATGAGTTGTATCAACAGCACCGAAGGTGATGTGGTGGTTTTAATTTCCCACACCGGCCGGACAAAAAACCTGGTTGAAATCGCCCGTATCGCCCGTGAAAATGATGCCACAGTGCTCGCCATCACCTCCGAAAACTCGCCGCTCGCGGCGGAAGCCTCTCTCACCATCATTCTTAATGTACCGGAAGACACCGATATTTATATGCCGATGATCTCCCGTCTGGCACAGCTGACGATTATTGATGTCCTCGCCACCGGTTTTACCCTGCGCCGCGGTCCCAAATTCCGCGATAACCTGCGCCGGGTAAAAGAAGCCCTGAAAGACTCCCGAATCGATAAACTCCGTTGATTTTTAACCATTTGTGTCAATTTGACACATTTCCTGCTGCCGGGTGTAATGACCATCACGAATTAGTAATATAACGGATGGTAGGATAACGTCTGACTCACTGTTTTGCGTTTGCTGACTCGATTTTTATTTTAAATACGCGATAATCAGACAGGAGTGAATCGATTTTGCACTTTCCTGCCGGGAGCGATTTTCCCGGCTGGGAGTTTTTATCAACACCATTTCACCTTATTCAGGTCAACGGAGTAATTTATGTCAATACGCCTCAGAAGAACGAAAATCGTAACGACCCTGGGCCCCGCCACCGATCGCGATAACAACCTTGAAAAAATCATCCGTGCCGGTGCCAATGTGGTTCGTATGAACTTTTCTCACGGCAGCCCGGACGATCACGTTGAACGTGCGAATAAAGTCCGTGAAATCGCTGCCCGCCTCGGCGTGCAGGTGGCTATCCTGGGTGATCTCCAGGGGCCGAAAATCCGTGTGTCCACCTTTAAAGACAATAAAGTCCTGCTGAATGTCGGCGATAAATTTATTCTGGATGCAGAGCTGGGCAAAGGCGAAGGCACCAGTGAGCACGTCGGGATCGACTATAAAAAGCTGCCGGAAGATGTGGTAACGGATGACATTCTGCTGCTTGATGATGGCCGTGTGCAGCTGAAAGTGCTTGATGTCAAAGGCACTAAAATCATGACAGAAGTGACCGTCGGTGGTTTGCTTTCCAATAATAAAGGTATCAACAAACTCGGCGGCGGGTTATCTGCCGATGCGCTGACAGAAAAAGATAAAGAAGATATCAAAACCGCAGCCCGTATTAATGTTGATTACCTTGCTGTCTCCTTCCCGCGCAGCGCGGAAGATCTGCACTATGCCCGCCGTCTCGCCCGTGACGCCGGTTGTGAGGCAATGATTGTCTCCAAAGTCGAACGCGCCGAAGCAGTCGCCACTGATCAGGTGATGGATGAAATCATTCTCGCATCCGATGTGGTGATGGTCGCCCGTGGTGACCTCGGTGTGGAAATCGGTGATCCGGAGCTGGTTGGCGTCCAGAAAAAGCTGATTCGTCGCAGCCGTCAACTGAATCGTGTCGTGATCACAGCAACCCAGATGATGGAATCCATGATCACTAACCCGATGCCAACCCGTGCGGAAGTGATGGACGTAGCAAACGCCGTACTTGATGGTACCGATGCAGTAATGCTCTCTGCAGAAACCGCTGCTGGCCAGTATCCGGCGGAAACCGTGGAAGCAATGGCGCGGGTTTGCCTGGGCGCAGAGAAAATGCCGAATGTGAATATCTCCAAACACCGCCTGGATATGACCTTCGACAATCCGGAAGAAGCAATTGCGATGTCCACCATGTACGCGGCCAACCACCTCAACGGCGTAAAAGCGATTATTGCCATGACCGAATCCGGCCGTACCGCACGTATGATGTCCCGCATCAGCTCCGGCCTGCCGATTTTCGCCATGTCCCGCCATGAAAAAACCCTGAATCAGTGCTCACTGTACCGTGGTGTCACCCCGGTATTCTGCAGCACCCACACCGATGGCCTGGCAGCAGTCACCGAAGCTATCAGCCGCCTGAAAGAAAAAGGCTATCTGTGCACCGGCGACCTGGTTATGGTTACCCAGGGCGACCAGATGGGCCTGGTCGGCAGCACCAATACCAGCCGTATTCTTGAAGTGAAGTGATTTTCTTCAGATAAAAATGAAACCGCCTGTCGGATGACGGGCGGTTTTTTTTATGCCCCGTCTCAGGGCAATTCTTTGTGTTTATAGATTTTATACGGCTCTTCTTCACCGTCTTTGCGGGTTTTCAGCAGTTTCAGGATCCAGGTGTATTGTTCGATATTCGGGCGCACCAGGGCTTCCACTTCTTCGTTCATGCGACGGGCGATATACGGGTCGTCCTGACCGTCAATATCATCCATCGGCGGGCGGACGTGGATATGGAACTGGTGATTTTTATGATCGTACACCGGAAACAGCGGGACAATCGCCGCTTTGCACACTTTCATCAGCCGCCCGATAGCAGGCAGTGTGGCTTTATAGGTGCTGAAAAACGGAACAAACTCACTGTGCTCTTCGCCGTGATCCTGGTCCGGCAGATAATAACCGCTGAAGCCATTACGCACACTGGCGATAAACGGTTTGATACCGGCCTCGCGGGAATGCAGGCGGCCGCCGAAGTGAACCCGGGCTTTATTCCACAGGTAATCCGCCACCGGGTTTTTCTGGTGATGGAACATACCCGCCACTTTATTTCCCTGCGCGGCAAACAACATAGCCGGTAAATCGATCGCCCAGCCGTGCGGCACCATAAAGATGATATTGCGCCCTTCTGCCTGTAACGCGTCAATAATGTCCTGCCCGTGAACCTGCGTGCGGGAAATCACCCGCTGCGGATTGCGCAGACACAATTCCGCCAGCATCACAAAGGCGTGTGGTGCACTGGCAAACATCTCATCTGTGATCCTTTCCCGCTCCGCTTTCGGCATATCCGGGAAACAGTAATACAGATTGATCAGTGCCCGGCGGCGTCCGCCTTTGGCAAAACGTCCGGCAATCCGGCCCACACCAGCCAGCATCGGATCACGTAATTTAACCGGCAGGTAGCTCAGACCGGCCAGTGCACCCGCCGCAACCCACATGCCCCAGTATTTCGGGTGCAGGTAATGGCGGTGAAATGTCGGGATATAGCCCGCTTTGCTGTCTGTATCGTTTTCTTTATACACAGAGGGATACCCGTATTAAATTAATCTTATTTATCATGATATTATAAATACCGCGATCTATTATTATTGATTATCTGAAATCAGAAGTACATTAAAATTCTGTACACTGAGAATGCGGCGGCGGGTGTCTGTGCACCCGCCGCCGGAATGAGAGGATTAATCAAGTGTCAGTTGTGGCCGGTACTGTTTGACCAGCGCCAGATAGCCGGTACGGTCTTTGCCGGTCAGCCCGCCGGAACGCGGCAGTTTTGCTGTCAGCGGGTTCACCGCCTGTTGTCCGTTCCAGACTTCAAAGTGCAGATGCGGACCGGTAGAGCGCCCGGTATTACCGGATAACCCGACTTTATCACCGCGTTTGACTTTCTGGCCCGGTTTGACCAGCAGTTTGCGCATGTGCATATAACGGGTGGTGAACTGACGGCCGTGACGGATAGCCACGAAATTACCCGCCGCACCGCTGAATTTTGCCACAACCACTTCCCCGTCGCCGACTGCCAGTACCGGTGTGCCAACCGGCATCGCGAAATCGACCCCTTTATGCGGGGCAACACGCCCGGTGACCGGATTTACACGGCGCGGGTTAAAGTGTGAGGAAACACGGAATTGTCTGGCGGTCGGGAAACGCAGGAAACCGCGCTCCAGTCCGTCGCCTTTGGCATCATAAAAACGACCGTCTTCGGCGCGGAATGCATAATAATCACGTCCGTTAGTATGCAGACGTACAGCCAGCATCTGGCTCTGTTCCTGTTTGCCGTCCAGCATTTCACGGGAGGTCAGTACAGTGAAGCGATCGCCGTTTTTCACTTTACGGACATCCACCTGCCATTGTAATGCTTTGGAAATATCACGCACTTCGCTGCGGGTCAGTCCCGCTTTTGATGCACTGGCATTCAGGCTGCCGCTGACTTTGCCGGTCAGGCGTTTAGTCTGCCATTCACCTTCGCGCATCTCTTTGGTTTCTTTGAATCCGTTGCCGCTGCGGACATAGGTACGGGTTTCACGGCGGTTTACCGCCCAGCTCAGGGATTTCAGTTCGCCGTCGTCATTCAGTTCCCAGGCGAGGGTCTGGCCGATTTGCAGGTTACGCAACCCTTTGTACTGATTGGATAATAAAGCCACATCAGAGGAATCTATCCCGTACTGTGTCAGGATGGCAGACAGGCTGTCGCCGCTGGCAACAGTGTATTCAAGTGATGTCGGGATAACGGTGTCAGTCGGGGAGGCTTCGTCGATATCATCAGATTCTTTGGCAAGACCTTCATCCGGCAGCTGGTCACTGCTGTCGGTGATAATATCGTCAGTATCGGTATCAGTGTCCGTGCCGGTTCCTGCCTGCGTGCCGGAGGTGTCAGCAGGTGGCGCAAAATCAGTTTCAATATATTGTTCGTTATCAGCATTCCGCTCATGATATACAGCAAACGGGTGCCAGACAGCGACACCCAGTGTTGCGGCAGTTAACATCCCCAGCATCATACGATGCGCTTTGGGTAACTGGTTGTATACCAGAACGGCGGATTTTGCCAGTTGCTGCAATTGCACGCGTTCTGTTCCTTATTTATTGCTCCAGGCAGGATGCGTACTGTGCTGATAACCGTGACAGGAAGTTGGTATAACCGTCCCGATCCACTGCAATTCCGCTGCCCAGCGGGTCAAGGACGCCCATCTTCGCGTTCGTCCCTTTGGCCACCGCTTTAATGACTGCCGGCCTGAACTGCGGCTCAGCAAACACACACAAGGCGTTTTGCTCAGCCAGCTTTAATTTGATGTTATTGAGTGTCTGCGCACCCGGCTGAATTTCAGGGTTGACCGTAAAATGCCCGGAAGGCGAAAGGTCAAAACGTTTTTCAAAATAACCATAGGCGTCATGAAAAACAAAATACCCGTGTGTTTTCACCGGTGCCAGCTGCTGAGCAATATTCTTCTCAGTTTCAGTAAGTTGTCCATTGAATTTACGCAGGTTTACGTCCAGCACAGATTTTTTATCCGGATAACTCACCAGGAGTTTATTATACACTGCCTGAGCGGTCTGCCGGGCAATATCCGGCGACATCCACAGGTGCATATTGTATTCACCGTGGTGATGATGCCCGTCCTCATCATGGTCATCATCTTCATCGTTTTTCAGCAGAAAAGGTTTAACAGACTCAAGTTCGCTGATAACGATCTGTTTTTGCTCCGGAACAGCTGAAAGCGGCTTTTGCAGGAAAGTTTCCAGCTCCGGCCCGACCCAGACGACCAAATCCGCTGAACGGATTTTTTTCAGGTCAGACGGTTTGAGTGCATAATCATGCGGCGAAGCACCATCCGGCAGTAAAATCTGTGTGTCCGTGACGCCATCTGCAACCGCAGCGGCGATTAACCCGACAGGACGTACTGATGTTAACACATCTGCGCTGGCGGTTTGTGCGGTCAGACTCAAAAATGTGGCAATAAACGCTGTTTTTATTCCGTGCCGTGACTGGTGCTGCATAATGGAAACTCCGTGACATGATTGCGATAATGTTATATTATAACGTTTCATTCATTCTGCAAGATAATAATTTGTCATGTCAACACTTATCGCGGTAAATGATGTTTCTGTCGCTTTTGGTGCCAATACGGTACTCGAGGACATTTCATTTACATTATCCCCCGGGAAAATCATCACCCTTCTCGGGCCGAACGGCGCGGGGAAATCCACGATTGTCCGCGTGGTACTCGGCCTTACCGAACCGACGTCCGGCACCGTGACCCGCACACCGGGTCTGACTGTCGGCTATGTTCCGCAAAAACTCTATCTCGACCCGACAATGCCGCTGACGGTGGCCCGTTTTCTGCGTCTGAAGCGCGGTGTCAGCAAAGGCGAGTGTCTCGCGGCACTGGAGCGCGTCAATGCCGCGCATCTGACCGGAAAACCGATGCAACGGCTGTCCGGCGGCGAAATGCAGCGTGTGCTGCTGGCCCGTGCCCTGCTCGCCCGGCCGCAGTTGCTGGTGCTGGATGAACCGACTCAGGGTGTGGATGTCAACGGCCAGGTTGCGCTGTATGACCTGATTACCCGGCTGCGCGATGAACTGAACTGCGCGGTGCTGATGGTTTCTCACGATCTGCATCTGGTGATGGCAAAAACCGATACCGTGCTGTGTATCAACCGGCATATCTGCTGCTCCGGCGAGCCGGATGTGGTGGCCGCCCATCCGGAGTTTACCGCCATGTTCGGTACCCGGGCCGCAACACAGATCGGCGTGTACCGTCATCATCATAACCACAGCCACGAGAACGGCAGCGCAGTGTTATCCCCTTCTGCACCCTGCTGCGGGAATCACGCCCCGGCAGATGCCTCTGTAAAATCCGCCCCGGAGTGCCGCCATGATTGAATTACTGTTACCAGGCTGGCTCGCCGGGATTTTACTGGCGATCGCGGCCGGTCCGCTCGGCTCATTTGTGGTCTGGCGGCGGATGTCCTATTTCGGAGATACGCTGGCGCACGCTTCGCTGCTCGGAGTCGCCTTTGGTCTGCTGCTGAATGTCAGTCCGTTTTATGCCGTGATTGCAGTGACACTGATTCTGGCTATGCTGCTGGTCTGGCTGGAACGCCGTCCGCAACTGGCGGTGGATACTCTGCTGGGTATTATGGCGCACAGTGCGCTGTCTCTCGGTCTGGTGGTGGTCAGTCTGATGTCGAATGTGCGGGTGGATCTGATGGCGTATCTGTTCGGTGACCTGCTCTCAGTGACCTATGAAGATTTGCTGCCGATTGCCGTGGGTGTGACTATCGTGACCGGTTTGCTGATGTGGCAGTGGCGCAATCTGCTCTCTCTGACCATCAGCCCGGAACTGGCATTTGTTGACGGTATCAACCCGGGCAGACTGCGGATGATGCTGATGCTGGTCACCGCACTGACCATCGGCCTTGCCATGAAATTTGTCGGGGCGCTGATTATCACGTCTCTGCTGATTATTCCTGCCGCCGCAGCCCGCCGTTTTGCGCGGACACCGGAACAGATGGCTGCAGGTGCGGTTGTCACCGGGATGATTTCCATCACCGGCGGATTAGCCTTTTCCGCCTTTTATGACACCCCGGCGGGACCGTCTGTTGTACTGTGTGCCGCCTGCTGCTTTATTCTCAGCCTGCTGGTGAAACCACATAATTAATTGTCTGTACAGCAAAAAGCCCTGTTCTTTCAGGGCTTTTTACTTTCAGCTAAACAGTGTTATTACGCTGTTTCTGATTTTGTCCGCACTTTCGGTTTCACCGGATTCACACTCAGCACCAGCTTGTCGAGAAATGTGATCAGTTTTTCATTCATTTCACTGTAACTGTGTCTGCGGATAGCACTTGGTGTGTCAACAAAACGGAATCCGGCGGCAGATTTCAGATCACTTTCGCCGTTGAGGATCAGATACTCCACCACATCACGGGTCAGTTCCATATGGCACTGGAAGCCGTAAACGCGTTTGGTGTATTCAATAATCTGACGCGGACAACCGGCACTGAAAGCGATAATCTGCGCGCCTTCGGTTAATCCCGGCATATCGTAATGCCAGTGGCCCGCGCCCAGCGAATCGCCGAAATGAGAAAACAGCTGGCTGCGTTTTCCGGCGTTGGTCATGTGGATGGTGAATTTGCCGAACTCTTTTTCCGGACTTTGTGTATACGGCGCGCCTAATGCTTCGCCGATAAGCTGTGCCCCGAGGCAGACCCCGATGACAACTTTATTTGAATTGATGGCATTGGCAATAAACGCCTGCTCTTTTTTTGAATCAAAATAAGGGCATTGCGCAGTGGTGGTTTCCGGGTTTTGCGGCCCGCCCATCACAATCAGGAAATCAATTCCGCTGATGCTGTCAGGTAACTTGTCACCTTCATACAGACGGGTGAACGTGACATCGTAATTGTTCTTCCTTGCCCAATATTCATAAGCGCCCGGTGCTTCAAAATAGTCATGAATGATAAAATGAACACGCATAGTCAGTTCCTTTTCCCTTTAACGAAATCCTCCTTTTTACATTACAGGGTTCAGACGATGCATGCCAATTTTTAAATGTCGAAAAACAACCAATTACAGAGATATCCTCCCGGAATAATCCCCAAAAAAGCCATTTAATTATCACATGGGCAAAATGGTAAACATATTATGTTTACCCTAAGGTTTGACGGCCGGGTTCTTAATCGTTTCCGCTGTGATCAATACCAAAGTGACGATAGGCATGTGCGGTGGCAAGACGTCCGCGCGGTGTCCGCTGAATAAAGCCCTGCTGGATTAAGAAAGGCTCGATAACATCCTCAATGGTTTCCCGCTCTTCACCGATGGCCGCCGCCAGGTTATCCAGCCCGACCGGGCCGCCCATAAATTTATCAATAATGGTGACCAGCAACTTGCGATCCAGGTAATCAAACCCGGCAGAATCCACATTCAGCATATCCAGAGCCTGACCGGCAATCAGCCCGTCAATACCGCCGTCACCTTTCACCTGGGCAAAATCCCGCACCCGGCGCAGCAGACGGTTGGTGATACGCGGCGTGCCGCGTGAGCGCATGGCAATCTGGCGGGCACCATCATCCGAGATATCCAGCCCCATATAACGGGCACTCCGGCTGACAATATGCTGCAAATCATCCGTATTATAAAATTCCAGCCGCTGTACGATCCCGAAACGATCCCGCAGCGGTGATGTCAGAGAGCCTGCACGGGTGGTGGCACCGATCAGGGTAAACGGCGGCAGGTCGATTTTAATGGAGCGGGCAGCAGGCCCTTCCCCGATCATGATATCCAGCTGGTAATCTTCCATCGCCGGATAGAGAATTTCCTCCACCACCGGAGAAAGGCGGTGGATTTCATCGATAAACAACACATCGTGGGGTTCGAGGTTGGTCAGCATGGCCGCCAGATCACCGGCTTTTTCCAGCACCGGCCCGGAGGTGGTGCGCAGATTAACGCCCATTTCATTGGCGACAATATTCGCCAGTGTGGTTTTTCCGAGCCCCGGCGGGCCGAAAATCAGCAGATGGTCAAGTGCATCCCCGCGCTGACGGGCAGCCTCGATAAAGATTTCCATCTGTGAACAGACCTGCGGCTGACCCACATATTCCGCCAGTAATTTCGGCCGGATAGCGCGATCCACCACCTCATCATCCGGCAGCGTTTCCGCCGTAATCAGTCTGTCAGCTTCAATCATGACCTGTCACCCCGTTGTGTCATCATCGTTTTTATTATTACAGCGCGGCGCGCAGTGCTTCGCGGATCAGTGTTTCGCTGTCTGAACCGGCTTTTGAGACTTTCGCTATCATGCGGCTGGCTTCCTGCGGTTTATAGCCGAGGGAAATCAGTGCCTCAATGGCTTCAGATTCCGCATCTGCCTGACTGTTACCCGCCTGCTGACTGGCCGGAAGCGACATTTCCGCATCACGGAACAGGTCGCCGTTAAGCCCTTTGAAGCGGTCTTTCATTTCCACGACCAGACGCTCGGCGGTTTTCTTGCCCACACCCGGCAGTTTGATTAACTGCGCCACAGCACCCTGCTCAATCGCCGCCACAAACTGCTGCGCAGACATACCTGAGAGGATCGCCAGTGCCAGTTTCGGCCCGACACCATTCACTTTGATTAATTCACGGAACAGCGCGCGTTCCTGCTTATCATTAAAGCCGTACAGTAACTGCGCATCTTCCCTCACAATAAACTGGGTGAACAGAATGGCTTCCTGACCGGCATCCGGCAGTTCATAGAAACAGGTCATCGGCATATGAACTTCATAGCCCACACCATTGGTTTCCAGTAATACGACAGGCGGCTGTTTTTCCAGCACAATACCTCTTAAGCGACCGATCACGCGCGTCTCCTTTATGATTGCGGCAGAGCCTGTTTATAGCATAAAAAAAGCTGGACGTATATCCAGCCATCAGAAAATCACGGGTATCTGCGACACCGGTTACTCTTTCAGCCGTCCGCGTGCCATCACCAGACGCGGCTGCCCCATCTGTACCAGGTTCTGGTTGAAATGGCAGTGAGTGATAGCAATCGCCAGCGCATCTGCCGCATCTGCCTGCGGTGCCGCTGACAGTTTCAGTATTGAGCGCACCATATGCTGTACCTGGGCTTTTTCCGCCGCCCCGGTACCGGTGACCGTTTGTTTCACCTGACGTGCCGCATATTCAAATACCGGCAGATTATTATTCACCGCCGCCAGAATCGCCACACCACGGGCCTGTCCCAGCTTCAGGGCGGAATCGGCATTCTTGGCCATAAAGACCTGTTCGATAGCAAAACAATCCGGCTGATACTGGGTGATGATTTCACTGACACCGGCGTAAATTTTGCCCAGACGGGACGGAAGATCATCCACCTGTGTGCGGATACAGCCGCTGCCGATATACAGCAGACGCCGTCCCTGCTGGCGGATAACACCATATCCGGTCACCCGCGAGCCGGGGTCAATACCGAGAATAATTGCCATAGGAGGACCGTATTGTCACAACAGGAAAAAAAGAAGAAAACAGAGGGATGCGCACAGCGGCGCATCCTCTGCGGAGTGAGTGACGGAAATTACAGCAGTGCTGCAACTTCGTCTGAGATATCGCCGTTGTGGTAGACTTCCTGCACATCGTCAGAGTCTTCCAGCATATCGATAAGGCGCATCAGTTTTGGTGCGGTTTCCGCATCCAGATCCGCTTTGGTGGACGGGATCATCGATACTTCGGCAGATTCAGCTTTGAAACCGGCTGCATCCATCGCGTCTTTGACATCACCCAGAATTTCCCAGGCGGTGTAAACGTCGATAGCGCCGTCGTCAAAAGTTTCAACGTCTTCAGCACCGGCTTCGAGCGCCGCATCCATCACCGCATCCTCATCCAGACCCGGAGCATAGGAAATGATACCTTTGCGGGTAAACAGATAAGCAACTGAACCATCGGTTCCCAGATTGCCGCCGGTTTTGGTGAACGCGTGGCGCACATCCGAAACCGTACGTTTACGGTTATCCGTCAGGCATTCCACCATCACAGCTGTACCGCCCGGGCCGTAGCCTTCGTATACGATGGATTCCATGTTATCGTTTTCATCATTACCCGCCCCGCGTGCAATCGCACGGTTCAGGGTATCGCGGGTCATGTTGTTTGCTAACGCTTTATCCACTGCCGCACGCAGACGTGGGTTAGATGCAGGATCAGGACCACCAATGCGCGACGCCGTGACTAATTCACGAATGATTTTCGTGAAAATTTTACCGCGCTTCGCATCTTGCGCGGCCTTGCGGTGTTTGGTGTTGGCCCATTTACTATGACCTGCCATTCTCTAATCTCCAGATTAAGTCTTACGACGTTCATTCATTTAAATCCGCTGTCACTGCGGAAGAACACACTGACGAACGAATTCTTCAATTGCTTCCCCGTTACTGGGTGAGATAGTTTTCGCGGCGGCATCCGCTGCCGGTAACCACTCATACGCCAGATGCTCCGTTAAGGGAACCACCTTCGGCTCGGGTAAGCATAACACAAACCAGTGTTCCGTATTGTGCGTCACGTCCGGTGCATACCGGTGACGGAAATGCGGAAAAATGGTATAGCGGACGGTGCGCTGACAATCCGTCAGCCGCAGTCCCTCCGCAAGGATATCAATACCGGTTTCTTCTTTTACTTCCCGCAATGCGGCATCGCGGGGAGTTTCTCCCGGTTCCAGACTGCCGGTGACGGACTGCCAGAAAGCAGGATCGTCACGGCGCTGTAACATCAGAACACGCCCCGTTTCCTGCTCACAGATAACCACCAGCACAGATTCAGGGCGTTTAAAAGCCATCAGATTCAGTCACTCTCTTTCTGAGTTACTGCGATCGCCAGCTCTTTCAGGGCATCGTCATTCGCGAAGCTCGGTGCATCTGTCATCAGACAGGCGGCAGCCGTGGTTTTCGGGAACGCGATAACGTCACGGATGTTTTCGGTACCGGTCAGCAGCATCACCAGACGGTCGAGACCAAAGGCCAGACCCGCATGCGGTGGTGTGCCGTATTGTAACGCATCGAGCAGGAAGCCGAATTTGCGGCGCTGTTCTTCCGGGGTGATCCCGAGGATGCCGAATACCGTCTGCTGCATTTCATTACGGTGGATACGGACAGAGCCGCCGCCCACTTCATAACCGTTGATAACCATATCGTAGGCGTTAGCAATCGCCTCTTCCGGTGCATTTTTCAGCTCTTCCGGAGACATGTCACGCGGTGAGGTGAACGGATGGTGCATCGCGGTCAGGCCGCCTTCGCCGTCCTCTTCAAACATAGGGAAGTCGATTACCCACAGCGGACGCCAGCTATTCAGGTCGGTCAGGTTCAGGTCACGGCCGGTTTTCAGACGCAGCGCGCCCATTGCATCGGTTACGGTGCCTTTCGCGCCCGCGCCGAAGAAAATGATGTCGCCGGTCTGTGCGTCAGTGCGTTCCAGAATGGCTTCAACGGTTTCCGCGGTCAGGAATTTGGCGACCGGAGACTGAACACCCTCAATACCGGCAGAGCGATCGTTCACTTTCATCCACGCCAGGCCTTTCGCGCCGTAGATGCCGACAAATTTGCCGTATTCATCAATCTGTTTACGGGTCATTTCCGCGCCGCCGGTGACACACAGTGCCACAACACGGCCTTTCGGATCATTTGCCGCATCAGCAAATACAGAGAACTCAGAATCTTTCACCAGGTCGGCGATATCAGTCAGTTCCAGCGGGTTACGTAAATCCGGTTTATCAGAACCGAAACGGCGCATTGCTTCCGCAAATGTCATCACCGGGAAATCACCCAGTTCAACATTGATGATTTCATTCCACAGTGAGCGGATCATGCGTTCCATGGTCGCACGGACCTGGTCCGCGGTCATGAAGGAGGTTTCCACATCGATCTGGGTGAATTCCGGCTGACGGTCAGCACGTAAATCTTCATCACGGAAACATTTGACAATCTGATAGTAACGGTCAAAACCGGACATCATCAGAAGCTGTTTGAACAGCTGCGGAGACTGCGGCAGTGCATAGAATTTGCCTTTGTGGACACGGCTCGGCACCAGGTAGTCACGGGCACCTTCCGGTGTGGCTTTGGTCAGCATCGGGGTTTCGATATCGAGGAACCCTTCGGTATCCATAAAGCGGCGGACAAACCCGGTGATGCGTGCGCGGGTTTTCAGGCGGTTCGCCATTTCGCTGCGGCGCAGGTCAAGATAGCGGTATTTCAGACGCATCTCTTCGGTGTTTTCGTGGTTGCTGTCAAGCGGTAACGGCTCGGAGCGGTTAAAAATGGTCAGGCCATCTGCATGCACTTCCACACTGCCGGTCGCCATCTCTTTATTAATTTGATTTTCAGGTCGCGCGCGGACAGTTCCGGTAATCTGAATACAGAATTCATTCCGTAATTCAGAGGCTTTGGCAAATGCTTCTTTTTGGTCGGGATCGAAGAAAACCTGAACGATGCCTTCACGGTCACGCATATCGATAAAAATCAAACCCCCGAGATCACGACGACGGTTTACCCAACCACTAAGGGTTACTTTTTGATCGATGTGAGCACTGTTGAGCTGCCCACAATAATTAGTACGCATACGATATCCTTTTGTCCGCTATTGTGCGTTTCTGCAAAATTTTGGCATGGTTCTTTATGAAGAAATGTCAAAAAGGCGATCATTATAGTGGAAAATTCCTGATGAGATAAGTGCAAACCGCACATCTGCCGCAGAGAATTTAGCCACTAATTGATAATTTTCAAATAATTCAGTATGCATTAATATTAAGGATTGTGTTACCCGCTGCTTTGAGGTTTATCATTCTTTTGCTGTTTCAATTGGCCATGGAGTAAAAAATGGTTAGTTCCCTTTATATTGTACTGGGTGCGCTGTTAATCATTAAACTGTCACTCGATGTGATTAAACTGCGGACACTTTACCGCGTCGCTTATGGTGACGGCGGATTTTACGAGTTACAGACGGCGATTCGCGTGCAGGGCAATGCGGTTGAGTATATCCCCGTTGCACTCCTGCTGTTACTGGTGATGGAGCAGAACGGCGCCCAGGTGTGGATGGTCCATGTCTGCGGGGTTATTCTGATTGCCGGCCGGCTGTTTCACTCTTACGGATTAAAACACCGCGAGAACCGCTGGCGGCGTACCGGGATGGCGGCCACCTTCACCGCCATGATCCTGATGGTGCTGGCGAATATCTGGTATCTGCCGTGGCAGCAGATTTTTTCGCCGTACATGTAACCGCTCACGCCGGGACATAACACTTTCTGCGCCGGGTCACCTCTGTTAGAATGCGCGCATCTTTTTGTATTGCAGATCTGTGTTATGTCCAAAGAAATTCCGAATCCGCCGCAGGATACTCTGTTCGCGGCACCGATTGCCCGTCTTGGTGACTGGACGTTTGATGAGAAAGTCGCGGATGTGTTTCCCGATATGATCAAACGCTCAATTCCGGGCTACTCCAATATTATTGCCATGATTGGCATGCTGGCTGGTCGTTTTGTCACGCCCGGCAGTCAGGTTTATGATCTCGGCTGTTCCCGCGCCGCCGCCACCCTGTCTATCCGCCCGAATATCGCGGATAAACCCGGTTGCCGGATCATCGCCGTGGATAATTCCGCGCCGATGGTGGAACACGCCCGCCGCCATGTGGAAAGTTATAAATCCCCGGTACCGGTTGAGGTCACCGAAGGCGATATCCGCCATATTGCGATTGAGAATGCCTCGATGGTGGTTCTCAATTTTACCCTGCAATTCCTGGCACCGGATGACCGCGCCGCACTGCTGAAAAAAATCTATCAGGGCCTGCTGCCGGGCGGCGTGCTGGTGTTATCGGAAAAATTCAGTTTTGAGGATGAGCAGATCGGCGATTTGCTGTTCAGCATGCACCACGATTTCAAACGTGCCAACGGCTACAGTGAGCTGGAAATCAGCCAGAAACGCACCATGCTGGAAGATGTCATGCTGACCGACAGTGTGGAAACGCACAAATCACGGCTGAAAGCGGCCGGTTTTGAACATTGTGAAGTCTGGTTCCAGTGCTTTAACTTCGGGTCATTACTGGCAGTGAAAGAGAATAACCATGATTGATTTCGGCAATTTTTATCAGTTAATTGCAAAAAATGAGCGCCTGAGCCACTGGCTGGAAACACTGCCCGCGCAGATTGCAAAATGGAATAAAGAATCCCTGCACGGCTACTATCCGGGCTGGGTGAAAACCATTGAAAATCTGCCGGACATGACCCCGGACATTCTCGATCTGAAAACCGGGGTTACCGCACAGCGTACGCAACCGCTGACGGACGGGGAAACCCGCCGTATCAATAACATTCTGCGCAACCTGATGCCGTGGCGTAAAGGCCCGTTCTCGCTCTACGGTGTGGAGATTGATACCGAATGGCGCTCCGATCTGAAGTGGGATCGCGTTCTGCCGCATCTGTCGCCGCTTGCCGGGCGCACCATTCTGGATGTCGGCTGCGGCAGCGGTTATCACATGTGGCGCATGGCAGGTGAAGGCGCGGAACTGGTTGTCGGTGTGGATCCGACCCAGCTTTTCCTCTGCCAGTTTGAAGCCGTACGCAAGCTGCTCGGCAATGACCAGCGCGTGCATCTGCTGCCGCTGGGTATTCAGGAACTGCCCGCACTTCAGGCTTTTGATACCGTGTTCTCTATGGGCGTGCTTTATCACCGCCGCTCCCCGCTCGACCACCTCTGGCAGCTGAAAGATCAGCTGGTGTCCGGCGGCGAACTGGTACTGGAAAGCATTGTTGTTGAGGGCGATGAACATCAGTGTCTGATCCCCGGCGAACGCTACGCTCAGATGAGTAACGTTTACTTTATTCCGTCAGCAAAAATGCTGACTGTCTGGCTGGAAAAATGCGGCTTCACCAATATCCGGATCGTGGATGAGTCTGTCACCACCACGGATGAGCAGCGCCGTACGGAGTGGATGATCAATGAATCCCTCGCCGATTTCCTCAATCCTGACGACCCGTCACTGACGGTTGAAGGCTATCCGGCACCGCGCCGTGCGGTTCTGATCGCCGAAAAACCATAACCATCAGGAATGCGTATATACCCTGTTATTTGCAGGGTATATACCTCCGAAAAACTGACTATTCTCTCTCCGGGGATTCGGCTACCCTGCCTGTCATATTATGACGAATAAAGGCCACTCCGGATCATGAAATATCGCCTGTCCGCACTGTATCTTCCGCTTCTGTTGTCTGCCTCTGCGGCCTCTGCCGCTGTGTTAACGGATAATAATCATCAGGTTTTTATCGACCCGGAAACCCTGCGCATAGCAGTGGCGGATACCACTGTCAGCCGGGGAACAGAAAAACAGCCGGTCAGCGATTTAACAGAATATCCCCGCCGTGTCAGCTGGTTCTGGCCGGACAGAGATATGAATGTCACCGCTGTCCTGAATGGTACCGACCTGACCCTGACATTCACCACCAATCAGCCGCAGAATTTTCAGTGGTTCACCCTGCCGGATAACACCGTTTCCGCCCTCTATATGCCGCTGGGCGAAGGGCGTCATATTCCGCTGAATAATGAACAGTGGCGTCACTATATGGTCACTGAACAGAACAATATCGATACCAATCAGGATTTGCAGTTACCGCTCTGGAGTCAGCAGCAGGATCGGGTCTACAGCTGGATATTACTCAGCCCGTTCCATAACCGTCTGCACTTTGAGGAAAAACAGCAGCGCCTGCAGATGAGCGCGGTACATCAGTTTAACCGCTTTAATCAGCAGCAGCCGTTTACCGTTCTTCTGCACACCGGTGATACCCCGCTGGACGGCGCACTGCGCTACCGCCGCTGGTTACAGGATCATAAGCAGTTCACATCACTGGAAGAAAAATTCGCACAGATCCCGGACGGCAAAAAACTGATTGGTGCCACCCATATCTATTTATGGGGAAAAAGTATTATCGATCAGCAGGATATTACTGACTGGCCGGGACTGGTGCGTTATCTGCAATCCCCCGCAGGTAACGGGTTATGGCAGGCAATGGAGCCTCAAAGCCGTGATGCCTTTACAGCCCTGAACGGTAAAACACCGGAAAAATGGCAGCAGCCGTTTCTGGCCGATGCTCTCAACCAGGCACTGAAGAAAGTTACACCACTGAGCCGCACCCCTGATGACAGTGACTTTATGGCTGCGCAGAAAACACAGGCACAGGCGATCCGTTCTGCCGTAAAACAGCAGCTGAGTCCGTTCCTGGCACCGGAGGCCTGTTGGGGTCAGGGGTTATCGCTTCCTCTTTTAACCGCACTGACCGGGGCAAAACTGGATAAGCTTTGGCTGGGCACTGATAACTGGACCGCCACCTGGTATCAGCCGCAGGCGGTCAGCTATGCCAAAGAGCACGGTTATCTCATCGCCAGCTATGATTCCTACGACACCGCCATTCCGGCAGGAAAAAATACGGAATGGCTGACGGCACAGATCCCGTCAGAATTACGGGAAAAATGCGCGATTGTGACAGGAACAGGCAGAAAACTGCCGGGATTCGGCGGGGATGGTTATTACCTGAATCCGGGCTGCATGCAGAACTTTTCAGAAAAACGCATGACCGAACTGGTGCAACTGACCGGCATCAACAGTCTGTTCCTTGACGTGGACGGCACCGGCATGGTGTCTGATGATTATAATCCGGCATCACCAACGAGTGCGGATGCTATGGCCGCAGCAAGAAATAACCGCCTGCGTTCGGTGGCGGAAAATATCCGTATCCCGCTGGGTTCGGAAGACGGTAATGCCGTGACCGCGCAATATCTGATGTTTGCCCACGGCACCGAAACCCGTGGCTTCGGCTGGAGTGATGCGGATATTCACCGCAATAAAAATTCCCCTTACTACCTGGGGGCCTGGTGGCCGGAAAATGAACCGGCGATCTTTTTTACACCGGGAAAACTGAAAGATATCTACCTGACCACGGAATTTGATCCGCGCTGGCGGCTGCCGCTGTATCAGGCTGTATTTCATGATGCGGTGATCACCACGCATCACTGGACGCTGGATAACCTGAAATTCCCGGCGGTTACCACCACACGGGAACTGCTGAGCCAGCTGTATAACACACCGCCGCTCTATAACCTCAGCCGTAATACGGTACAGAAGCGTCTTCCGGCGATGATAAAATCGGACAGTATTTTCCGCCCGCTGCATCAGCAGTTATGGAATAAAGCCCTGACCGGCTTCCGCTGGCTGGACAGTGACGGCCTGGTACAACAGACACAGTTCAGTGACGGCTCTGTCATCACCGTAAATTTTGCTGACCATGCCATTGCCGGTTATCCGCCGCGCTCACTCAGTGCGGTACCGGCAGAGGGAAAGCCCGTTAACGCCACCTTCTGACAGCAAAACGCCCTCAGTATGAGGGCGTTTTTGGTTTAACCGGAAGTGAGCCGGATCAGTGCACGACCATACTGTGCAGATCCAGTACCCCTTTCATCGCCTCGACGGTGTCCCCGTCCACACAGGTATGGGAAAACTCATCAGCTTCGCTGTCACTGCCCATCGCCACGCCGACTTTGCGGTAACGCATGGTGGACGGCTTGGTTTTGGATGCTGAGCTGTGCACTTCCTGAAGGCCGATATCAAGGAACTTCTGAATATTCGCCAGCCGCACACCGGCACCGGCCATAATCACCGGCCCTCTGCTGGCTTCCTGTAACTCTTTGAGCAGAGGTAATCCCAGCTCCGCACTCAGCTGCTGGCCGGATGTCAGAATACGGCTCACACCCAGGTCGGTCAGCTGCTGTAATGCCAGCATCGGATTCGCACACATATCAAAGGCTCTGTGGAAAGTGACCGCCATGTCGCCCGACAGTTTACACAGCATCTTCATCCGCGGCAGATCAACATGCCCGTCCTCATCCAGAATACCGGTGACCACCCCGGGAAAACCCAGGTCGCGGATTTTGGCGATATCATTCTTCATAACCGCAAATTCCGAGGCTGTATAGCAAAAGTCACCGCTGCGCGGACGGAGGATCGGGTGAACCGGGATCCGCAGCCGGTCGATAGTCTGTTTCAGCATGCCCCAGCTCGGGGTCAGCCCGCCCTCTGACGGCGCGGCACACAGTTCAATCCGGTCAGCGCCGGCTTTTTCCGCAGTGAGGGCACATTCCACGCTGTAACAACAAATTTCCAGTTTCGCCATTGATTAGCCTCATCACTTAATTTCGCAGGTAAATATCTCTCGTAAACGATTCAGTCATCCTGATATACACTATTACATGTAATTTAGATTAATGAATTGTTAAATATCACAAGATGCGAAATATCCGGCCGATTCGCACAGGGAAATGTCAGAATTGCAGGTTACCGCTCACTTTCGACAATCTCCTGCAATGTAAACGGATGAAACTTGATGGTGATATTTTCCCGGCTGACGGCCAGTGTCGGGTTCGGCAACCGCTCCTGTTCGCCGCGCGGATGGCTGGCTTTTGTCACTACCCCGGCCGGTAACGGCGACGGCAGCAGTGCGGCAGCCCGCTCTGTCAGGGTCTGCGGGTCACCCTGCAACACCAGTTCGATATGTTCCCAGCCCTGGTGTGCGTACTGTTTGCCTTTCGGGAACGGCAGTTCCACCACCGGGATCTGCCAGTGCAGCAGTGTCAGCGGCTCATGCAGTAAAAACAGATAAATCGGGCGGCCGTTAATCTGATTATCCGATAACACCGTGCCGCATTCGCGGAATCCGGCCAGCCACTGTTCCGCCAGTGCCGTATCGTGAGCCCGCAGTGAGATGTGATCTGCCTGATAGTGCGTGAGATCAAGCTGTAAATCCGCCGCAAACTGCTGTATCTTCCCGGCAAACACCGGCAGCTCTGCCATCAGACCGGCAAGGGATGCTGTCTGTACGCTGTTTTTCATTATGATCCCCTGTGAGAATTCATCCGTAAAGGCGCAGATAGTAGCATGAGACCCCGTTTTTGTGGTATAAAACCAGCCAAATTTCACGACAACACCCCGCCCGGACGAGCCCGCTCCTCCGCCGCTGTTTCCGGGGTGTCATTTTGTTCTTTAAATTAAGGTAAACCGGTGAATATTCAGGCAATTCTTTCAGATAAGATCCAACAGGCTCTTATCAGCGCAGGGGCACCACTTGATTGTGATGCTATCGTTAAGCAGTCCGCCAAAGCGCAGTTTGGTGATTACCAGGCCAATGGTGTGATGGCTGCCGCGAAAAAAATGGGTATGCCGCCCCGACAGCTCGCTGAGAAAGTGATTGAACTGCTGGATCTTGACGGAATTGCGGAAAAAACGGAAATCGCTGGTCCCGGTTTTATCAATATTTTCCTCTCCCCTGACTGGCTGACCGCTCAGCTGGAAACCGCGCTGGCTGACGACAAACTGGGCCTGACCCCGGTTGAGCCGATGACCATCGCCATCGACTACTCCGCCCCGAACGTGGCCAAACAGATGCACGTCGGCCATCTGCGCTCCACCATCATCGGTGATGCGGCAGCACGTACCCAGGAGTATCTGGGCCATAAAGTGATCCGCTGTAACCACGTCGGTGACTGGGGAACACAGTTCGGCATGCTTATCGCGTATCTCGAAAAAATGCAGAATGAAGATGCCGGGGATATGGCACTGGCCGACCTGGAAGCCTTCTACCGCGAAGCGAAAAAGCATTACGATGAAGACGAAGTATTTGCTGAGCGCGCACGCGGCTATGTGGTCAAATTACAGGGCGGTGATGAATACTGCCGCACCATGTGGCGTAAGCTGGTGGATATCACCATGCAGCAGAACCAGGAAACCTATAACCGTCTGAATGTCACCCTGACCGAAGATGATGTCATGGGTGAAAGCCTGTACAACGACATGCTGCCGGGCATTGTCAGTGATCTGCTGAACCGTCGTATCGCCGAAGAAAGCGAAGGCGCGATTGTCGTCTATCTTGATGAATTCAAAAACAAAGAAGGCGAGCCGATGGGGGTTATTATCCGCAAGAAAGATGGCGGATACCTCTACACCACCACCGATATCGCCTGTGCGAAATACCGTCATGATGTACTGCATGCCGACCGCGTTCTCTATTACATTGATTCCCGCCAGCACCAGCATCTGATGCAGGCGTGGACGATTGTCCGCAAAGCCGGGTATATCCCGGAGAGTATGACACTGGAACACCACATGTTCGGTATGATGCTCGGCAAAGACGGCAAGCCGTTCAAAACCCGCGCCGGCGGCACTATCCGTCTGTCCGATCTGCTGGATGAAGCCGTTGAACGCGCGGAGAAACTGATCCGCGAGAAAAACAGCGATATGCCGGAAGATGAGCTGAAACAGCTGGCGGAAGTCGTCGGTATCGGCGCGGTGAAATACGCGGATCTGTCAAAAAGCCGTACCACCGACTATATCTTCGACTGGGACAACATGCTGGCCTTCGAAGGTAACACCGCACCGTATATGCAGTATGCCTATACCCGTGTGGCATCCGTCTTCAAACGTGCGGATATTGATGCGGACAGTCTGACACAACCTATTATCCTGACTGACGACCGCGAGCGCCAGTTAGCTGCCCGTCTGTTACAGTTTGAAGAAACCATTACTGCTGTGGCCCGTGAAGGTCTGCCGCATATGATGTGCAGCTACCTGTATGATCTGGCGGGCCTGTTCTCCGGTTTTTACGAGCATTGCCCTATTCTGGCAGCGGAAAGCGAAGAACTGCGCCAGAGCCGTCTGAAACTGGCGCTGCTGACACAGAAAACCCTGAAAGCCGGTCTGGATACCCTGGGTATCGGTACTGTCGAGAAGATGTAATCCCGGCATTACCGGCGATTATTTCTGCAAAAAAGGAACCTTATGGTTCCTTTTTTATTGCCTTCTGGATCTGTTACAGCAATACCCGGCACCCTGCTGCCTGTAATTTTTCTGCCACCGGCGGAATGACGGAGAAATTATTCCAGCGCAGATCCAGTTTGCGCAACTGCGTTAATGCCGCCAGGCTGTCCGGCAGCGTACTCAGCTGATTCGCACGTAAATCCAGATATAGCAGAGATGATAATTCGCCGATATTTTCCGGCAATGTTTTCAGGGCATTGAAACGCAGATTCAGTGTATTCAGTTGCTGCAACCGGCTTATTTCCGGTGAAATAAACGCCACCCGGTTATTATTCAGATCAAGAATCTCCAGCGCTGCCACAGCTGCAATCTCATCCGGAACAGCGGTTATTTTATTATTCATCAGATGCATTTCGCGGGTATTTTTCAGCCCGCTGACAGCAGAAGACAGTTCCGTTATCCGGTTATTATAAAGGCGGATTTCTTCCATCTTTTCCATTTCAGAAAACCATGCCGGTATTGCCGCCAGGTGATTATCCGTTGCATTAAAATAACGCAGATTTTTCAGCCCGGAAAATGACGACGGTAAATTGCTGTATCCGTTTTCACTGAGATAAAGATAGTGCAGCTGATGCAATTCACCGATTTCCGGCGCAACATCCGCGATACGGTTATGCCCCAGATCCAGCATTTCACAGGCAGTCAGCTGTGCAATATCCGGCGGAATATAAGCCAGCTGATTACAGGAGAGATTCAGTACCCGTAATGACGTACAGTGACGCAGTGCAGCCGGATATTCCGTGAGCTGATTATTATAGGCACTGATAACCTGCCGGGTATACGGCGGCGTGATAAACGCATCAATTGACGCATATCCGCCATTATCCAGGTTCAGTTCAGTATCAGAAACAGTGTGTTGGTGCAGCATAAAAACGCTCCGGAATCCGCAGTAACAGTCAGTATTGTTATCATAGTAACACTGGATTCACGGTCTCGTGTATATCACTATGCCGGAAGAGCATCTGAATGTATTGTGGCATGAACATTGTGTTTCACTGCTGAAAGCCGCCTTTCCGCAGACCGTTTTATATCTTGCAACGCAGTCTCCGGTAATATTGTCACAACTGAATGACGGTGAGGCATACCGTTTATTCCGTGACAACGATGATATTATCCGCACACAGGAATACCGCTGATTTCCGGAAATAAAAAAGCCTGATGACATCCCATCAGGCTCCGTACCGTATATTATTCGTCTGTTACTTCGTTATTATACTGCTTTTCTGCAATTTTCTGGCTTTTGCTGATTGCAGTTGCATAGCAATAAACAGCAGTACCACAAGCACCACAGACAATATCAGTAACAACCCGTAGAATCCGTTCCACTGATAGCCCTCAATCACTTTTGACAGCGGATAACCGGCAGCAGATGCCCCGATATAGGCAAATAAGCTGACAAATCCGGTTGATGCGCCGGACGCATATTTATGTGAGTTCTCTGCAGCGGCCATCGCAATCAGGAATTGCGGTCCGAAAATAAAGAAACCGGTCATAAAGAACAGCGCGGAGAACACATATTTACTGTCAATCGGGACAGTCCATAAACACACCGCTGAGATGATAATACCCAGAGTATAAATCACGTTCATCTGTGAACGGTTGCCCTTGAACAATAAGTCCGAGCCCCAGCCGGCCACAATCGCGCCAAAGAAACCACCGATTTCAAACATCATTACCGTGGCATTCGCGGTTAACAGATCATAATGGTGCGTTTCAATCAGATATAAGTTACCCCAGTCGTTAATCCCGGTGCGGATGACATAAATCACCGCATATGAAAGCGCCAGTACCCAGATAATTTTGTTTTTAAAAATATACTCTTTGAGGATAGCCCAGCGTGATAAACCGAGTCCCTGCTCTTCATGGGCAATTTCCACCTGGTCATTGCGCCACTCACCGACAGTCGGTAACCCCATTGAGCGCGGACGGTCACGCAATAAGAAGCAGAGCAGCAGACCGACAACAATCGCAATTACCCCCGGAATAATCATCCCGTAACGCCAGCCTAACCACAATGCCACACTCCCTGACAGGATAGGAATAATAGCACCGCCGATATTATGGGATGTATTCCAGATTGACCACCAGAAACCACGCTCATTACGGGAATACCAGGTATTCAGTATTTTAGAACATGGCGGCCAGCCCCAGCCCTGAAAGAAGGCATTAACCATCCACAAAGCAATAAATACCGGAATAGAAGATGTCAGGCCAAACAAAATATTTACCACACCGGTCATAATAAGGCCTAACCCCATAAACCAGCGCGGGTTAGAACGGTCACCGATAATACCGGAAAGGAACTTGGATGCCCCGTACGTTAAATAGAAAGCCGTCCCGACCATCCCGATATCTGCTTTGGTTATTCCCAGATCAGCCAGCATTTCCGGCATGACGAAGTTAAAACTCTTTCTGGTGAAATAAAAGACAGCATACCCGATATAACTGACGATCATCAGATGCAAACGCCAGTAACGGTATGTTTTGTCGATTTCATTTTTACTCATGGTAACCGGTTTATCCGGCGATTCAGAAAATATAGCCATTACGTTCTCCGTACTGCAATTATCAGTAGTGATTAGTTTTTATATGTCATTATCATGAGTCGTTATCAGTAAATAACACCCTGTTTCTCAACAGAGCGCACTGTTTTATTACAGGCGGGAAACGAAAGGCGTGACGATATTCAAGTTATGCGGTAAACACGGTAATCGGCCTGAATTATGACGCTGTACAGTGAAATATGATTTCCTGTTATTTTGTGTCACTTATGACACATATCAGATAATGATATTATTGGTATTATTTTTATCTGCTGACGTTGCATCTGATGATACATTAACTGATATTTTATGGCGCAGAATTTAATCTTTGAGCTGAATCGATAAACCAATGAAACGAAATTTATTTTTTGCACTGATAATCAGTAAGATACAAAAGCATAATCTAAAATCAGCGATTCAATGACGTTAACATATTAATTGTTCGGGCGGGAAATACAAAAACGGGGCTGTTATCAGCCCCGTCCGTGTTATGTGGAAACAGTTTATAAACTGCGCTGTGCAAAGTCCCGCAGGCGGAAACCAAGCGCATACAGTGCGGCAAAATAAGCACCGGCACCGGCAATCACCACCCCCATCAGGCGCAGCATACGCATCAGCATATTGCCCTGTGACCATTCCGGCATCAGGTACATCATACCCACCAGTACCGCGGCCATAAACAGCATTGCGATCACCAGTTTGAGGAAAAATTTTCCCCAGCCCGGCAACGGTGTGAAGATATTCTGTTTGCGCAGCTGCCAGTAAAGCAGCGAGGCGTTGAAACAGGCCGCGATACCAATCGACAGCGCCAGACCGGCATGTTTAAACGGCCCGATAAAGGCCAGGTTCATCAGCTGTGTCAGGATCAGCGTGGCAATCGCGATTTTCACCGGTGTTTTGATGTTCTGGCGGGAATAGAATCCCGGTGCCAGTACTTTAATCACAATCATTCCCATCAGACCGACGCAGTAGGCAATCAGTGCCTGTTGTGTCATCAGGGCATCAAAGGCGGTGAAATTTTTGTACTGGAACAGGCTGACCGTCAGAGCTTCCGCCAGAATCGCGAGCGCCACCGCACACGGCAGAGCCAGCAGGAAACAGAGACGTAATCCCCAGTCCATCAGTTTGCGGTATTCGGTGGCATCCCCTTTGGAGAAGCTTTTTGCCAGTGACGGCAGCAGAATCGTCCCCAGTGCCACCCCGAGCACACCGGACGGCAGTTCCATCAGACGGTCGGCGTAATACATCCAGGAGACCGAGCCGGACACCAGGAATGAGGCAAAAATGGTGTTGATAATCAGTGAAATCTGGCTGACCGATACCCCGAGGATCGCCGGCCCCATCAGTTTCATTACCCGCCAGACCCCGCTGTTGCGTAAAGAGACTCTCGGCAGCACCAGCATGCCGATTTTTTTCAGGTGCGGGAGCTGATAGGCAATCTGTAATACCCCCCCTGCCAGAACGGCCCACGCCAGCGCCATAATCGGCGGATCAAAATACGGGGCGGCAAACAGCGCAAAGCCAATCATACTGACATTCAGCAGAGTCGGTGCAAACGCCGGGACGGAAAAACGGTTCCAGGTATTGAGGATCCCCCCCGCCAGTGAAGCGATGGAGATCAGAAAGATATACGGAAAGGTGACTTTCAGCAGATTGGCGGTCAGCGTAAATTTATCCGGGTCATCAGTAAAACCCGGCGCGGTGACATAGATAATCCACGGCGCGGCCAGCATTCCGAGCACGGTGACCACCGCCAGAATCAGTGTCAGCATCCCGGAGACATAGGCGATAAAGGTGCGGGTCGCTTCCTCGCCCTGCTGGGTTTTATATTCCGATAAAATCGGCACAAAGGCCTGGGAGAATGCCCCTTCGGCAAAAATACGCCGCAGCAGATTCGGCAGTTTAAAGGCGACAAAGAAGGCATCGGCTGCCATCGATGCCCCGAAAATCCGGGCGATAATGGCATCACGGATAAAGCCGAGTACACGCGAGAACATCGTCATCGAGCTGACGGCGGCGAGAGATTTCAATAAATTCATGCTGAGTGTGCTGGTCAGATAACAAAGGCGGAAATAGTATCACGATAACGCAGGCGGAACAGAAAAACCCGCCGTTATCGTGGCTTAACCCAGTCCGGGGTGGTCAGTGCGGTCAGAACATGGTCACGCCACCGGCCGTTAATCATCAGATAATCTTTTGCGTAACCCTCTTTCTCAAACCCGAGCCGGGCGAGGAGTTGTCCGCTGCGCTGATTATGCGGCATATAGTTTGCCATAATGCGGTGCATGCCCTGCTGACGCTGCATATAACGCAGTGTCGGCTCCAGGGCTTCCTGCATATAATGCTGCCCCTGCCATTTTTCACCCAGCGAATAGCCGAGAAAACAGGCGTAAAACACGCCGCGGATGACATTACTGTAGTTCGCTACCCCCATCACCTCATTTTCAGCCTGATCCAGCAGCAAAAAATGAAAAGCGGTGCCCTGACGGTGCATATCCGTCATCAGCTGCAGGCGGGATGACCAGCCGGAAGGATGATAGTGGCTGCGGTCGCGGAGAGGCTCCCAGGGTTTCAGAAATGCTTCGTTTTCACAGTAATATTCACTGATGCGGTACGCGTCCCGCTCGTGCGCCAGCCGGACCACCATTCTGTCCGTGTTAAAACGCAGTTGCGGCGTATTCGCGCGGTAGCCGAACAACATAATTCCTCTCTCAGAAGGCCGTAGTCAGGGTGTGCTTAACCACGTTCCGTCGATAAAAAAATATCATCCTGAATTCTCTGTTATCAGACGCTGAATAAGCAGAGAATAGAAGGCGTAATCATCTCCCTTTTTTCTATTCCTTTCAATATTTAATGTGGTGCTGAATGTCACTTGTCAGACAAGCCCGGACGCTGGGTAAGTACTGGTTGCTGGTGGATAACCTGCTGGTTGTTCTCGGCTTCTTTGTGGTCTTCCCGCTGATCTCCATCCGTTTTGTTGAACAACTCGGCTGGGCGGGGATTGTGGTCGGGTTTGCTCTGGGGCTGCGCCAGCTTGTCCAGCAGGGGCTGGGAATATTCGGCGGTGCGATTGCTGACCGCTTCGGTGCCAAGCCGATGATCGTCATCGGTATGTTTCTCCGTGCAGGCGGTTTTGCCCTGATGGCCATGGCGGATGAGCCGTGGATCCTCTGGCTTTCCTGTATTCTCTCGGCTATCGGCGGCACGCTGTTTGACCCGCCGCGCACCGCACTGGTGATCAAACTGACCCGCCCGTATGAACGCGGCCGTTTCTATTCCCTGCTGCTGATGCAGGACAGCGCCGGAGCGGTGCTCGGGGCACTGCTCGGCAGCTGGCTGCTGATTTATGACTTTCATCTGGTCTGCTGGGTGGGTGCGGCAATCTTTATCATCACCGCCCTGTGTAATGCCTGGCTGTTGCCCGCTTACCGCATCTCCACCACCCGCACCCCGGTCAGAGAGGGGCTGACCCGCGTACTGAGTGACAAACGCTTCTCCCGCTATGTGCTGACACTGACCGGTTACTTTATTCTCTCCGTGCAGGTGATGCTGATGTTCCCGATTATCGTCAACGAACTGGCGGGCACACCGGCGGCGGTGAAATGGATGTATGCCATTGAGGCCGCGTTATCACTGACTCTGCTCTATCCGCTGGCCCGCTGGAGTGAAAAACACTTCCGGCTGGAAACCCGCCTGATGGCCGGATTGTTCCTGATGAGCCTGAGTATGTTCCCGGTCGCACTAACTCATTCACTGCATGTATTGTTCGCGATTATCTGTTTGTTCTATTTAGGTTCGGTGATTGCCGAACCGGCGCGGGAAACGCTCAGCGCGTCACTGGCGGATCCGCGCGCGCGCGGCAGTTACATGGGCTTCAGCCGCCTGGGGCTGGCATTCGGCGGTGCCATTGGTTATACCGGCGGCGGCTGGCTGTATGATCTGGGTAAAGAAATGCAATTACCTGAACTTCCCTGGTTTTTACTCGGTACAATCGGACTGATTACGCTGATAGCACTTTACCGCCAGTTTAACCCGAAGAAGATAAGCCCTGCCGTATTAAATTGATCCGGATATTTGGGATTTGCCGCAGCACAGGTTAGTATCGGGTGGTATACAACAGGAGATACCGATGAGATTATTCCTTTTTACCGCGGCGCTGGTCGCAGCAACAGTTTTAACCGGCTGCGATAAATTAACCGAAATCAGTGTCAGTGAAGAGACCATTAACAGTGCGGTGGCAGAGAATATCCGTCTGAACAAACAGATTGGTATGGATGGTGTGGCAGATGCGGATTTTACCCTGGAAAAACTGCTCACCGAGATTGGCCGTGAAGAGCCGGGCAAAGTAAAACTGACGGCAATCGGCTCGCTGAAGCTGGTTTCGCTGTTTGGTTCGCGGGATTTCACCATTTCGATGTCTCTCAGCGCCGCACCATATTTTGATGCCACCAGCGGATCAATCTATATGCGGGATATTGAAATTACCAATTACACGCTGGATCCGGACAAATGGGATACTCTGATTTCCGCGCTGATCCCTTATCTCAACCATACACTGAGCACCTTTTTCAATATCACCCCGGTGTATGTGCTGAATGGCGATAATACAGCCGAAGCGGCTGCGAAGAAGTTTGCCAAGGGCATTGAAATTCGGCCGGGCCGGATCGTTATCCCGTTAACCGAATAATTTCGATTAAAAATTTTAATTGTGATAGTAAATTATTAATTCACTAAATTATGATACCGTTCCTTAACTATCCCGCTGGGAACGGTATCACCTTCCTGTTTTGCAGAAGAATATGACGAAAATTCAATGCATACGAAAAGATACCAGGTTATCCCATTCTGACTCATCTGCAGTACGCTTCCTGTAAAACAGAGTGAAACACTGATTTTTCTGCTGTTACAGATAAAATTAATTTGTGATTGAGCGCTTTTTTCTGAATCTGCAGGATTCTTTTTTGATGATATATTTCACAATTCATAAACATTTTTAACACTCACCTAATCTCTTTCAGTAACATCAGAAAATAACTATTCCGGATAAGGATCATCTGATGCTGACACTGATTGGGCTGCTGATCATCATTTCTATTGTCGTTCTGCTGATGACAGGAAAAACCAGCCCTGTAATTGCCATGTCTGTTATTCCCCTGCTCGGCGCCCTGCTGGCCGGCTATTCCCTGCCTGAAATCACTGAATTTTTTGATTACGGCATCAAAAAAGTGGCCAGTGTCGCAGTGATGTTCCTGTTTGCCATTCTGTTTTTCAGCATTATGAAAGATCTGCACATCTTCAATCCGTTTATCCGCCTGATGATCGGGCTGACCCGGGGAAATGTGGTCATTGTGGCGATGGTTACTGCGCTGGTGGCAGCCGTTGTGCATCTCGACGGTTCCGGTGCGGCAACGTTTCTGATTATTATCCCGGCGTTTTTACCTATCTACCGGCGGCTGGGTATGAGCCCGTATCTGATGTTGCTGCTGATGTGTATGAGTATGGGGGTAATGAATATGGTGCCGTGGGGCGGACCGCTCGGCCGCGCCTCTGCTGTGACCGGTATTTCCGCTTCAGTGCTGTGGCAGCCGCTGATCCCGGTACAAATCATCGGTATTACCGCATCCGTGCTGGTTGCCGCACTGTTTGGTCTGCGGGAAAAACGCCGTATCGCCCGGGCGGCACAATACGGCACCACACCGTATGAGCAGGATTCGCTTCTTGAATTGTATGATGAGGCGGATAACGAACACGGTACGGAAAAACCACAGCGCTTTCTGATTAATATCTCGCTGATCCTGCTGGCTATCCTCAGTCTGGCACTGGGGTGGCTCGCGGCACCGTATATCTTTATGCTGGCGCTCTCCGCCTCTCTTATTGTCAATTACCCGAAACCGAAAGATCAGGTGGCAGTGATTAACCATCATGCCCCGCAGGCGTTATCCATGGCAGCAATTATTCTGTCCGCCGGGGTATTCCTGGGGATTATGGATAAAGGCGGTATGCTGGAGTCCGTCGCGAAGGATCTGCTGCTGATTATTCCGGGACATATGGCGGAACAGTTCCACATTATTATCGGGATGATTGGTGTGCCGCTGGATATCTTTACCAGTACCGATGCTTATTACTTTGCCCTCCTGCCGATTGTCCGTGACGTGGTGGCATCCGCCGGTATTCCGCCTGCAGATGTGGTGTATGCCATGGCTATCGGTAATAACGCCGGAACCTTTGTCAGCCCGTTCTCACCGGCTGTGTGGCTGGCTGTCGGGATTGCCGGGGTTGATATGGGGCGGCATCTGCGCTACTCCTTCTTCTGGATCTGGCTGTTCAGCTTTATCACCCTGGCGGCAGGCTGGTTCCTTGGGCTGTTCTGAGCCGGATACAAAAAGCCCGGTCATCTGACCGGGCCTGAAAAACAATATGTGACAGCGTCACACATTAATCATCGTTTTCGTCTTCTTCTGCATCTTCTGTCAGCTCTTCATACAGGGCGGACAGTGCTTCACGGGTCAGGATAGCCAGGGTGCGGTAAAAACCGTGCTGTGCATGTGACTCAACTTTCCCGAGAAATGCATCGCTCCACGGCAGCAGATAGTCTGCAAACAGCGCCGTCTGTGCACTGACTTCATCTTCCTGTGCCTGATCTTCCAGCCAGGATGCAGCCAGCAGCAGAGACCCGAAACTGTCTGTTACCGCATCAGTCAGCGGCATACCGCGCTCACTGAGAAACTGACGAACTTCACTTTCCGGCTCACCGGTATAGTCCGACAGGTGCTGAGCCACCGCCCCGTCAGCAAACAGCTGCTGATAATCCGCTGCCAGTTCCGCACTGTCACAATGCTCAGCCAGCCGTGTCAGCAGTGCATCCTGCTCCAGCGGCCAGTGGGCTTTCAACTGCCCCTGCTTAATCATCGTCAGAACCGGTGCCAGTACGGGATCAGCCGGAGCGCGGTTAAACAGGGTTCCGAGCAGGCGGCAGACCAGTGAAAATTCATTCATACTTCAAATCCTTATTAACTGAGTTGCCGCTATTGTCCGGATTGTCCTTATTGCTGTAAAGAATTAATACCCCAGTTCCATATTCACCACGCCCTGCGGTGCTTCGCCCCGCTCAATCCGCTCAATATTGGCAACGATGGCTTTCATTGCCTCTGACGGAATGGTAAATGCAGCAATGTGCGGCGTGACATCCACCCGCGGGTGGGTCCAGAACGGGTGCATTTCCGGCAGCGGTTCGGTGGCGAACACATCCAGGCTGGCACCGGCAATCTGTCCGTCATCGATGGCTTCCAGTAAATCGTTATCCACCAGATGCGAACCGCGCGCCAGGTTAATCAGGTAAGAACTCTGCGGCAGCTTACTGAACAGTGACTGGTTGAGGATCCCCCGGGTCTGCGGTGTGTCCGGCAGCAGATTGATCAGCAGGCGGCTGTGGCTTAAGAATTCATCCAGCTGATCGTTGCCGTGGAAACTGGTCACGCCGGGGATCTGTTTTGGTGTCCGGCTCCAGCCATGGACTTTAAATCCGAACTCTGCCAGCTTTTCCGCCACGGAACGGCCGAGAACCCCGGTTCCCAGCACGCCGATTTCGAATTCATCAAATGTGAAAGCAGGCTGAGCTTTCCAGATACGCTGCTCCTGCTGGCGTTTATAAATATCCATCTTGCGGAAGTACCACAGCGCCTTGGCAACCGCGTACTCCTGCATCTGCGCCCCCATCCCGGTATCTTCAAGGCGGATCACCGGCACCCCGGCAGGCAGTGTGCCCGGGTTTGCCTGTTCCTGTTTCAGAATGGCATCCACCCCGGCGCCCAGCGCAAAGACCCCTTTCATGGTGGTCCGCCCGGCCAGACACTCACGCGGCGGCAACCACACCAGGGCATAATCCGCCGGCTGGTTATCACCCGGAACCCATTTACGGATATTTGCCTGCGGCAGGTGTTTTTTCATGCCGTTGATCCACAGCTCAGAATCAAAAAAAGGATGGTAGAAAATAATATTCATGCGGCGCTCCTCTGTTTTTTTACCAGCCTGATAGGATTACGCAAAGAATTCAAGCCCCGGACAGATTTTCGTATCGTTAAAATGTTGTTATTGTTAACTGACCTGCATATTTTTCCGGCAGATGATTTTCCGCCGGAAAAAAATCAGCGCTCATTTTTCAGGCAGCCGGTACGCTGTTTTCAGCGGATTTGCTATGTTAATCACCAATATGCTGTTTTTTTGGTTAAACAAACGAAAAAACACATTTTTTTTCATGGCGTGTATTGACGGGTTACGTCGCTTCCCCTATAGTAGCGCCCCGTTGCAGCGAGATATCAACGCAACGAACAGTACCCCGGTGAGATGTCCGAGTGGCTGAAGGAGCACGCCTGGAAAGTGTGTATGCGCGAAAGTGCATCGAGGGTTCGAATCCCTCTCTCACCGCCATCTTAAGAGAAGAGCCTGCTGAGTAATCAGCAGGCTTTTTTCGTTTCTGCCTTTTCTTTTTTATGCTGATATCCGGTCCGGCGGCAGAATATCCTGTTTTATTACCCCTTAACTTCTTCATATTTTTGATTTTATTTTAATATCCGCTATTGTATACAGCGTCATTTGATGTATCTCAGCTAAATCTCTCCCTGTTTTGCGTAGACTAATGCGCGTTGGCGTCTCCCTATTTTTTTCATATGACTCAGAGGTGACAGTTGTCCGGAAATGAAAATTTCAACATTTAAAGGATTATCTCTTTTTACTGCATTAATTGACTCGTGCTGGAAACAGCCTTACTCCGTTTCCCGTCTGATAAAAGATACCATTGCAGGTATCACCGTCGGGATTATTGCTATTCCGCTGGCCATGGCACTGGCTATCGGCAGTGGTGTGGCACCGCAATATGGCCTGTATACGGCCGCTATCGCCGGTATTGTGATTGCGGTGACCGGCGGCTCCCGTTTCAGTGTCTCCGGGCCGACCGCCGCGTTTGTGGTAATTCTCTACCCCGTATCCCAGCAGTTCGGGCTTGGCGGGTTACTGATAGCCACCCTGATGTCCGGGATTATCCTGCTGGCAATGGGTCTGGCGCGTTTCGGTAAACTCATTGAATACATTCCGATTTCCGTGGTACTCGGCTTCACCTCGGGGATTGCGATCACTATCGCCACCATGCAGGTGAAAGACTTTTTCGGTCTGACCATGGCGCATGTGCCGGAAAACTATGTTGATAAGGTGATTGCCCTTGTCAGAGCCATGCCGACCATCAATCTGTCGGATACCCTGATTGGCGTGACCACACTGCTGGTGCTGATCTACTGGCCGAAACTGAAATTGCGCCTGCCGGGACACCTTCCCGCTGTGATTGCCGGGATGCTGGTGATGCTGATGCTGTCCCTGTTCGGCATGGAAGCGGCCACTATCGGCTCCCGCTTCAGCTATACCCTGGCGGACGGCACACAGGGCGCGGGGATCCCGCCGATTCTGCCGCAATTTATCCTGCCGTGGAATTTACCGACCCCGGACGGTAAAGAATTTGTGTTCAGCTGGGCCACCGTTACCGCCCTGATGCCGGCAGCGTTTTCGATGGCAATGCTCGGCGCGATTGAATCCCTGCTCTGTGCAGTGGTACTCGACGGTATGACCGGCAAAAAACATAACTCCAACGGCGAATTGCTGGGTCAGGGACTGGGTAATATCACCGCACCGTTCTTCGGCGGCATTACCGCCACTGCTGCTATCGCCCGTTCGGCGGCCAACGTGCGGGCCGGGGCCACATCACCGGTCTCGGCGATTATTCACTCTCTGCTGGTGCTGCTGACTCTGCTGATCCTGGCACCGCTGCTTTCTTATCTGCCGCTGGCCGCGATGTCCGCCCTGCTGCTGATGGTGGCGTGGAATATGAGTGAAGCGGCTAAAGTCATTGAACTTATCCGCCGCGCGCCGAAAGATGACATTATCGTGCTACTGCTGTGCCTGAGCCTCACTGTGCTGTTTGACATGGTCATTGCTATCAGTGTCGGGATTGTGCTGGCCTCACTGCTGTTTATGCGCCGTATCGCCAATATGACGCGCCTGAGTGAGTCTTCCTATACCGATCACGGCAAAGGGCTTCTGGTTGTCCGTGTTAACGGCCCGCTGTTCTTTGCCGCTGCCGAGCGGATTTTTGATGATCTGAAAGTCAAAAGTGCGGGATATCACACCATTGTGATGCAGTGGGATGCGGTGCCGGTACTGGATGCGGGCGGATTAAAAGCCTTCCGCCGTTTTATCGACGAAGCGGGTGTGGATACACACATCGTGGTCACTGATATTCCGTTCCAGCCGCTGAAAACCCTGGCGCGGGCACGGATTGTCCCGGTTGAGAATAAAATCAGCTTTTACCCGTCGGTCAGTAAGGCACTGATTGAACTGGGGCTGATGGATGGTGTGACATCGGAGGCATGATAACCTCTGTAATCAGGCTATAATGAACAGAGCGGCGGGCGTAATGTCCGCCGTTTCTTTATCTGTTACCGGAGAAAAATCATGGCCGTATTCCGTCTTCCCTTTCTTAACTGGCTGATTATCAACGCCGTTGCAGCCATCTGGCTGTATGCCAAAGATGCACTGGTGATTCAGTTCAGCGGCTGGAGCGGCATTTTAGCCATATTGATCGGGCTGGAAAGTCTCGGCTGGATTGGTGCATCACTGGTGTATTTCCGCCGCCATAACACCACGCCGAACCCGCTCGGCGAAGCGACCCATCTCATCACCGGCGGACCGTTCCGTCTGTCACGCAATCCGGTCTACCTCGCACTGACCACCGCCTGTATCGGCTTTGCCCTGCTGACCCACTCTTACTATTTTCTCATCGGCGGCCTTATTTTCTGGCTGATCACCGATCTGTTCAGCATCCCGCAGGAAGAAAAATTCCTTGCCGGAAAATTTAAACAGGAATGGACGGCCTATTGTCAGCAGACACGGCGCTGGCTGTAATTCACGCTCAGATAGCGCTGCCCTGGCCGCCGTTTGCCAGCAGATACTGCCACAGGCCGTTCATGCCAAGCCAGCGGTTGCTGCACCAGTCCGGAGCCAGTAAAGTCGGACGCCGTGCGCTGGCGCAGATGCGGTGATAAATAACGTCCGGCGGTGTGTGGCGGATCATCTCCCCGGCGGTGGCAACATACTCTTCGAGGGAAATGGTGGGTAAGCGCCCCGCCCGCCAGGCTTTTGCCATGGTGCTGCCTTCCACAATATGCAGCGGATGCAGTTTGATACCTTCAACGCCGGTGTCCAGCACGCGCTCAAGTGTGATGAGATTATCGGCTGCGGTTTCTCCCGGCAGACCGGTGATCAGATGACAACACACTTTCAGCCCGCGCTCACGGGCAGCCCGGGTGGTGGCCTGATAACAGGCGAAATCATGACCACGGTTGATGCGTTTCAGGGTTTTATCATGAGCGGTCTGTAATCCCAGTTCCAGCCATACCTCATAGCCCTGCTGCTGATAGCTCTGCAACAGATCCAGCACCGCCTCCGGCACACAATCCGGCCGCGTACCGACACACAATCCCACCACATCGGCCTGTGTCAGCGCGGATTCATACATCTCACGCAGCAGTTCAACTTCCGCGTAGGTGCTGGTATAAGCCTGGAAATAGGCAAGATAACGTTTGGCGCGGGTGATTTTGCCGGACTGCTGGCTCAGTTGATCCTCAATGGAATCATACTGTGCATTTTCATCCGCAAAAGAAGCCACATTACAGAAGGTACAACCGCCGCGCCCGAGGGTGCCGTCGCGGTTAGGGCAGCTGAAGCCGCCGTGGAGGGTGATTTTATGGATTTTTTCGCCATAACGGCGCTGAAGATCAGCGCCGAACATGTTAACGACTGTGTGAAGCTGCATCGGAAATTATTCGGTATCCAGCTCAGGGAAGCTTTTCACCAGATCGTCGATGGCTTTAACCTGCTGCAGGAACGGCTCCAGTTTTGCCAGCGGCAGCGCGGAAGGACCATCACAACGGGCATTATCCGGGTCCGGATGCGCTTCCAGGAACAGACCGGCCAGGCCGACTGCCATCCCGGCACGGGCCAGTTCAGCCACCTGACCACGGCGGCCGCCGGATGCGGCACCAAACGGATCACGGCATTGCAGGGAGTGTGTGACATCGAAAATCACCGGGCAACCGCCGGACGCTTTTTCCATCACTTTAAAGCCCAGCATATCCACAACCAGGTTGTCATAACCGAAGTTTGCACCGCGATCACATAAAATGATCTGGTCATTGCCGCCTTCACGGAATTTTTCCGCGATATTACCAACCTGCCCCGGGCTGATAAACTGTGGTTTTTTGATGTTAATGACCGCACCGGTTTTCGCCATGGCTTCCACCAGGTCAGTCTGACGCGCCAGGAAGGCCGGTAACTGGATCACATCCACCACGTCCGCCACCGGCTGTGCCTGCCAGGATTCGTGAACGTCGGTAATAATTTTCACACCGAAGGTTTTTTTCAGCTCTTCAAAAATCTTCATCCCTTCTTCAAGGCCCGGACCACGGTAAGAATTGATGGAAGAGCGGTTTGCCTTGTCAAAAGAGGCTTTGAAGACGTACGGAATATTCAGCTTCTGCGTGACAGTCACGTAATGTTCGCAGATTTTCATCGCCAGATCGCGGGATTCAAGGACGTTCATGCCGCCGAACAGAACAAACGGCAGCGCGTTGCCGACACGAATATCCCCGATAGATACGACTTTCTGTTGCATGGTATAACCTTTTGGCAGAGGCAATTAAATTGCGTTTATGAAAATATGTAAAACGATATCCGTTTATCAGTGCAGAACGATATGCTGCTGTTCGTAAGTGTGGATCTGCATTTTTATCATTTCCGATACCGGATCCTGCGGACATTGCTCAATAAAATAGTTCAGATCGGAAACTGCAATATGGCTGCAGTCCAGCTGGGCATAAATCAGCCCGCGATCACGGATTTCATACGGGTCATCCGGATCAAATAATAAAATGGTTTCGCTGACTTTCAGTGCCTGCTCCATTTTTTTCTCTTCCATCAGCGCGACTTTAATACTGTCGAGGTATTTGCGCACCACATGGCTGTTTTCGGCTTCTTCGAGATCATCCCCGGTCAGGTGATGCGCCGGGCTGACCGTGCCTTTAATCCAGACATCCAGCGTGTGCTGATCCAGCAGATCTCCGTTAATCGGGTTGATAAACAGGGTTTCGTCATCGAGATCTGCCCGCAGAATCAGCTGGGTCGGGAAAACCACCGGCACAACCGGTAAACCGATGGCCTGTGCAATATGCAGGAACAGGATGCCGAGTGATACCGGCGAGCCGCGCTGAGTGCGCAGCACATTATCCAGCCACAGCGTGTCAGACAGCGAATAAACGCCGCTGGCACCGCTGAACTGCCATTTGTGGTAAAAGAGCGTGATCAGGGTCTGTAAACAGGTATGTTCGTCGGAATACGGCGGGAGGCGTTTACGGGTCTGACGGATAAGTTCATTGATGTGTGCTTCTGCCTTTTCCCGGTCAAAATCCGGACGGACAGTTTTTAACACTAACATAATGCCGCTCAGTAACGGCGCACCATTGAATTCAAAATCGGCAATGCTTTTCATTTCTCTTCCCGTTGACCTAAAGTAACCCGATCATTTCCGCCATAATCGCGGCGGGTTTCCACCCGGTAAAATCCGTTTTCCCGGAACAGTTCGCGGACAGCGTCTCCCTGCCGCCAGCCATGTTCCACAATCAGCCACCCGCCGGGTGTCAGATAATGAGCGGACTGCGCAGCGATTTCCGCCAAATCGGCCAGGCCGTTCTGCGGGGCGACCAGCGCACTGCGCGGCTCGAAACGGACATCCCCCTGCACCAGATGCTCATCATTCTCATCAATATATGGCGGGTTACTCACTATCATAGCAAATTGATGAATCGGCAGTGAAGCAAACCAGCGACTTTCTTTAAAGGTTGTATTCGTCAGTCCCAGACGGGTGGCATTGCGCTGTGCCAGCGCCACCGCATCCGGCTGAATATCCGCCCCGGTCACATGGCAATCCGGCCGTTCCGAGGCCAGAGCCAGTGCAATCGCACCGGTGCCGGTACCGAGATCCAGAATATCGCAGGATGCTGCCGGTAACAATTCCAGCGCCGCTTCCACCAGACATTCGGTGTCCGGACGCGGAATAAGTGTGGCGGGAGACACTTCCAGCGGCAGCGACCAGAACTCACGCACACCGGTGATATACGCCACCGGCTCGCCCTGCTCCCGGCGGACAAGCAGCGCTTCAAGACGCTGCTGTTCATCCCCGCTGAGCGGGGTTTCATCAAAAGCAATAATGTAGCTGCGGGTGCGGCCGGTGACAAACGTCAGCAGGATTTCCGCATCCCGTTTCGGGCTGTCGCTGTGACTTAAACGGCTGACAGCCTCTGCCAGCCAGGTCCGGAACGTCATCAGTCCTGCTCAGACAGCGCGGCGAGCTGATCTGCCTGATATTCGTTCACCAGCGGCTGGATCAGTGCATCCAGCTTACCTTCCATTACCTCATCCAGACGGTACAGTGTCAGGTTGATACGGTGATCTGTCACCCGCCCCTGCGGGAAGTTATAGGTGCGGATCCGGTCCGAACGGTCACCGGAACCCAGCAGGTTGCGGCGCTCAGAGGCTTCCGCCTCATGACGGCGGGACTCTTCCGCCGCTTTGATACGCGCGGCCAGCACCGAGAGTGCTTTGGCTTTGTTTTTGTGCTGTGAACGCTCGTCCTGGCACTCCACCACAATCCCGGTCGGAATATGGGTGATACGGATAGCGGAATCCGTGGTGTTAACGTGCTGACCACCGGCTCCGGATGAACGGAAGGTATCAATGCGCAGATCCGCCGGGTTGATATCCGGCAGTTCCGCTTCCGGTACTTCCGCCAGCACCGCGACAGTACAGGCGGATGTGTGAATACGGCCCTGGGATTCGGTTTCCGGCACCCGCTGCACGCGGTGGCCGCCGGATTCAAATTTCAGGTTACCGTAGGCATTTTCACCGGTGACTCTGAAAATAATCTCTTTATATCCGCCGTGCTCGCCGTCGTTACTGTTCATGATCTCAATCCGCCAGCGGCGTGATTCCGCATAACGGCTGTACATACGGAACAGATCACCGGCAAACAGCGCTGCTTCGTCACCGCCGGTGCCCGCACGGACTTCCAGGAAGCAGTTGCGTTCATCATCCGGATCTTTCGGCAGTAATAAGACCTGTAATTCCTGTTCTAAGGTTTCATTCCGCAGTTTTGCGTCTTTCAGCTCTTCCTGTGCCATTTCCTTCATTTCAGGATCATCAAGAAGCATTTGAGCGGTTTCGATATCATCCTGAATGGTCTGCCAGGCTTCAAAACATTTCGCAACGTCAGTCAGCTGCGCATATTCTTTCGACAAGGCACGGAATTTATTCTGATCAGCGATAACATCGGCGTCCGCAAGGTGCGCCTGAATTTCTTCATAACGTTCTTTCAATGCTTCCAGTTTTGCGACAATAGAAGGCTTCATTCGTAGTCTGCTACCTTAAAAAATATATAGAGGAAGTTAATGATGCTCCAGCCCCAGGCTGTCGCGTAACAGAGTCAGACGACCGGTATCACCGTCACCGGCGGCCTGCTGAAGTGATTTGGTTGGTGCGTGGATCAGGCGGTTGGTCAGCTGCTGAGACATCTGGTTGATAACCTCTTCCGGGTCATGCCCCTGCTGAATCAGTGCCACGGCTTTTGCGGCCATGGCGGCGCGGATCTCTTCGGCCTGTTCGCGGTATTCGCGGATCGTATTGACCGCGCTCTGGGCGCGCAGCCATTCCATAAAGTGCCCGCTTTCCTGCACCACAATGGATTCCGCCTGTTGTGCCGCTACCTGGCGCTGCGCCAGGTTGTGCTCAATAATCGCCTCAAGATCATCCACAGTGTAGAGATAGACGTTACTGAGCTTTTCCACATCGGCTTCGATATCGCGGGGAACCGCAATATCCACCAGCAGCATCGGGCGGTTACGTCGCGCTTTCAGGGCGCGTTCCACCATACCTTTACCGATAATCGGCAACGGGCTGGCCGTGGAGCTGATAACGATATCCGCCTCCGCCAGCCGGCTGTCGATTTCCGGCAGTGTGATCACCTCTGCATTGACTTCCTGCGCCAGCACGCGGGCCCGCTCACGGGTACGGTTGGCGATCATCATGTGTTTTACGCCGTGCTCGTTCAGGTGACGGGCCACCAGTTCGATGGTTTCCCCCGCCCCGACCAGCAGGATATTCAGTCTGGATAAGGATTCGAAAATCTGACGCGCCAGGGTACAGGCGGCAAACGCCACCGATACCGCATTGGCACCGATATCGGTTTCAGTACGCACCCGTTTGGCGACAGAGAAAGATTTCTGGAACAGGCGTTCCAGTTCACGGGAGAGTGAACGGTATGTCTGTGACTGAGCAAAGGCTTTTTTGACCTGCCCCAGGATCTGCGGCTCGCCGAGCACCAGAGAATCCAGCCCGCTTGCCACCCGCATCAGATGACTGACAGCCTCATTATCCTGATGCCAGTAAAGGCTGGACATCAGTTCCTGCGGGTTGATGTTGTGATAGCGGCACAGCCAGTCAATCAGCTGATCGCGCTGATTATTCTGTTCATCCACACTGAGATAGATTTCTGTCCGGTTGCAGGTAGACAGCACAACGCCGCCGCTCACGGACGGTTGTTCGAGCAGATTGGTTAATGCCGCTTCCATGCTGTCCGGTGAAAAAGTCACTTTCTCACGTAAGGCAACAGGTGCGGTTTTATGGTTAATGCCGAGAGCTAATAGAGTCATATCCTGCAATACAGACCGGGGTAAGTGTGTAAAATACCGGTTAAGTATACCGGAAATCAACACCCTTACTAAGGATAACTGCATGCATTTTAGCAGCCGATCCCGCGCAATTAAAGCGTTAAACGGGAAACAGTGATAATAAGCACGTAATGCGGTGCGCAACAGGCCGTGTCAGCCGGGCGGATAATTGCGTAAATCAGCGTAAGAGAGGTAGGAAACAGCCACTGAAACAGGCACAATACTGTTATTGCTTTTATAAGTTGTTAAAGGAAATTACAACGTGGCCTCTATTCAATTACCGCGCTTTATCCGGCTTCTGCCCCTGTGCAGCCTGATACTTGCCGCCTGTACCCTGCCCGACAATACAGAGAAAGGCGATGTTTCCGCCACCTCTGCCGGCTGGAAAGCACAGACAGAACAGATAAATCAGTTACAGCGTTATCAGACGCGCGGCTCGTTTGCCTACATCGGTACCACCCAGAAAACCTATGCCCGTTTCTTCTGGCAGCAGTATTCCCCGGACAACTACAAACTGCTGCTCACCAACCCGGTCGGCAGCACCGAGCTGGAACTGATTGTCAAAGACGGACAGACTCAGTTGACCGATAACAAAGGTCAGAAGTATTACAGTGATGATCCGGACAGCATGATTTACCAGCTGACCGGTATGACCATCCCGATGGAAAATCTGCGTCAGTGGATTGTCGGTCTGCCGGGTGACGCGCAGTCCTATGCCATCAGCAATCAGTATCACCTGAAAGCACTGAGCTGGGCTCAGGGCATGGAAAAGTGGAAAGTCACTTATCAGTCCTATGATGAAAAAGTCTCCCCGCAACTGCCGAACCGCCTGGATATCGAACAGGGTGATAACCGCATCAAGCTGAAAATGGATTCATGGACACTCAACTGACATCACTGACCTGGCCGTCCCCCGCCAAGCTGAACCTGTTTTTATATATCACAGGCCGCCGCGCGGACGGCTATCACACACTGCAAACCCTGTTTCAGTTTCTGGATTATGGTGACAGTGTCACAATCACACCGCGCACCGATGGTGAAATTCGTCTGCTGACCCCGCTTGACGGCGTACCGGATGAGCAAAATCTGGTGATCCGCGCCGCCCGGCTGTTACAGAATTATGCACGGGAGCATCAGCTGACAGCGGATTTACCCGGTGCGGATATTACTGTCGAAAAAATTCTGCCGATGGGTGGCGGTATCGGTGGCGGTTCCTCCAATGCGGCCACAGTGCTTGTCGCCCTCAACTATCACTGGCGGTTACAGTTATCCGACGAAACGCTTGCGGAACTGGGCGTGACGCTCGGTGCGGATGTCCCGGTATTTGTCCGGGGTCACGCGGCAATTGCTGAAGGAATAGGCGAAATTCTGCACCCGGCGTCTCCGCCGGAGCGCTGGTATCTGGTTGCACACCCCGGAATTTCGGTTCCGACACCGCTTATCTTCACAGATCCGCAATTAATTCGCGACACGCCGATCCGCTCTCTGGCCGCATTATTACAGGCTCCGTACGCAAATGACTGTGAACCGATTGCAAGAAAACGTTTTCGTGAGGTTGATTGCCTTCTTTCCTGGCTGCTACAATATACTCCGTCACGCCTGACCGGTACGGGTGCATGTGTGTTCGGAGAGTTCGAAAACCAGGCAGCCGCCCGACAGGTGTTAATTAACGCGCCGGCGTGGGTGAAGGGCTTTGTGGCACGTGGTGTCAACATTTCGCCGCTTCATCAGTTCCGCGCTGGTCTACTGTAATTGCCCCTGATTCCGTCCCCGGACGCTTTCAGGTTCACAATTCAATCTCTCTGGACGCATGCCTGAGGTTTTTCTCGTGCCTGATATGAAGCTTTTTGCTGGTAACGCCATCCCGGAACTAGCACAACGTGTTGCCAACCGCCTGTACACTAACCTCGGAGACGCTGCGATCGGTCGTTTCAGCGACGGTGAAGTCAGTGTTCAAATCAATGAAAACGTGCGTGGTGGTGATGTTTTCATCATCCAGTCCACCTGTGCGCCGACCAACGATAACCTGATGGAACTGGTTGTCATGGTTGATGCACTGCGCCGTGCTTCTGCGGGTCGTATCACTGCTGTTATCCCGTATTTCGGCTATGCCCGTCAGGATCGCCGCGTCCGCTCCACGCGTGTGCCAATCACCGCGAAAGTGGTCGCTGACTTCCTCTCAAGTGTGGGTGTTGACCGTGTGCTGACAGTGGATCTTCACGCTGAGCAGATTCAGGGCTTCTTCGATGTTCCGGTTGATAACGTCTTCGGCAGCCCAATCCTGCTGGAAGATATGCTGCAGAAAGATCTGGACAACCCGATTGTGGTTTCTCCGGATATCGGTGGTGTGGTCCGTGCCCGTGCGATCGCCAAACTGCTGAACGACACTGATATGGCTATCATCGACAAACGCCGCCCGCGTGCGAACGTTTCTCAGGTGATGCATATCATCGGTGATGTTGCCGGTCGTGACTGTGTACTGGTTGACGATATGATCGATACCGGGGGCACGCTGTGCAAAGCTGCGGAAGCACTGAAAGAACGTGGTGCGAAACGTGTGTTTGCATACGCAACTCACCCTATCTTCTCCGGCAACGCGGTCAACAATATCCGTGATTCTGTGATTGATGAAGTGATTGTCTGTGACACCATTCCGTTATCAGCGGAAATCAAAGCACTGAATAAAGTCCGTTCTCTGACTTTATCCGGAATGCTGGCAGAAGCCATCCGCCGTATCAGTAATGAAGAGTCTATCTCCGCGATGTTCGAACACTGATTTCATAATCAGTATACACATTGCGTGCTTAAACCCGTTGTGAAGACAACGGGTTTTTTGTTGGCAGGCATTTTAACCGTTAACGATAATATTTCGTTTACGGCATCCGGCGGCGGTAGCGGCTGTGGAAATGACGCAGCCAGTAATATTTATCCGCAATGGATTCACGACGCCCGCTCAGACCGGCTCCGCCCAGCCACACCAGGGCACCGATAAAGATCCCCATCAGGGAGGCTTCGGAATAGATATCCGGCAAAGGGAGTGCGAAAATAAGGACACCGACAGTAAAGGCCATACTGCCGACCATCAACAGCATACCGACAACCATCAGCAGGTTACCGAGCAATAAGGATAATTTACGTTTCATAGGGACCTCCGCCACTCTTTTGTCTGCTAACAACTCAAAGTACGAAAGTAGGAATTCCTTCTTGACATAGATTATAGCCCGAATTGATACGTATATGTTGCGTATGAGATCACATAGACCAAAAATAAAACTTTTTATTTGGCTTATTGTGCCAAAAAGCGAAACTTAATAATTCATCGCTAAATTATTGCACAAATATCCACATCCGTCCGGGAAGGACGTTTCTTTTGTACTCCGCGCGGGTGACGGGTAGAATAGCCCTCTTTGCAGTCAAAACCTGCCTGAACAACAAGTGATACAAGTGTGAGTCAGATAAAATTAATTGTGGGGCTGGCCAACCCCGGTGCGGAATACGCCCAAACCCGCCACAATGCCGGTGCCTGGTATGTGGATGAACTGGCCCGCCGTTATAATCAGTCATTAAAATCAGAAAGTAAGTTTTACGGTTATACCGCGCGTCTGAATATTCAGGGGAATGATGTCCGCCTGCTGGTACCGACCACCTTTATGAACCTGAGCGGCAAAGCAGTCGGTGCCCTCGCCGGTTTTTACCAGATTGCCCCGGATGAAATTCTGGTGGCACATGATGAGCTGGATCTCCCGCCCGGCGTGGCAAAAATGAAGCTCGGCGGCGGCAACGGCGGTCATAACGGCCTGAAAGATATCCAGAGCAAATTGGGTAACAACCCGAACTTTCATCGTCTGCGTATCGGTATCGGCCATCCGGGTGATAAAAGCAAAGTTGTCGGCTTTGTGCTGGGCAAGCCCCCTGCCTCCGAACAACAACTGATTGATGAAACCATCGATGAAGCTGTGCGCTGCACCGATGTGCTGATGAAAGACGGCATGGCAAAAGCCATTTCACGTCTGCATACATTTAAAGCCGGTCAGTGAGCCGCAGGTATCGTCTGTTTATCCGTAACCGTGTATAATCGGCGGCAATTATTTAACGTGCTTGCAGGCCGTTTTGGTCTGCTGTCATTTTTAAGGTGAAGAATTTATGGGTTTCAAATGTGGTATCGTCGGTCTGCCGAACGTCGGGAAATCAACGCTGTTTAACGCGCTGACCAAAGCAGGTATTGAAGCGGCGAACTTTCCGTTCTGTACAATTGAGCCGAACACCGGCGTGGTGCCGATGCCGGATGCCCGTCTGGATGCACTGGCGGAAATCGTAAAACCACAGCGTATTCTGCCGACCACCATGGAATTCGTCGATATCGCCGGTCTGGTGAAAGGCGCCTCCAAAGGTGAAGGACTGGGTAACCAGTTCCTGACCAACATCCGCGAAACAGAAGCTATCGGCCACGTTGTCCGCTGCTTTGACGATGATAACATTGTTCACGTTTCCGGCCGTGTTAACCCGGCAGAAGATATTGATACTATCAATACCGAACTGGCGCTGGCTGATCTCGACACCTGTGAACGTGCTATTCATCGTGTGCAGAAGCGCGCCAAAGGCGGTGATAAAGACGCGAAACTGGAGCTGGAAGTGCTGGAAAAATGCCTGCCGCTGCTGGAAAACGCACAGATGCTGCGCACACTGAACCTGAATAAAGAAGAAATGGGGGCGATCCGCTACCTGAGCTTCCTGACTCTGAAACCAACCATGTACATTGCCAACGTCAATGAAGATGGCTTTGAGAACAACCCGTATCTGGATCAGGTGCGTGAAATCGCAGAGAAAGAAGGTTCAGTAGTGGTACCGGTATGTGCGGCAATTGAATCCGACATCGCTGAGCTGGAAGATGGTGACCGCGAAGAGTTTATGGCTGACCTCGGTATCGAAGAACCGGGCCTGAATCGTGTGATCCGCGCCGGTTACGCCCTGCTCAACCTGCAGACCTACTTCACCGCCGGTGTGAAAGAAGTCCGTGCATGGACCATCCCTATCGGCGCAACCGCCCCGCAGGCAGCCGGTAAAATCCACACCGACTTTGAAAAAGGCTTTATCCGCGCCCAGACCATCGCATTTGAGGATTTCATCCAGTACAAAGGCGAACAAGGTGCAAAAGAAGCCGGTAAAATGCGCGCAGAAGGTAAAGATTACATTGTGAAAGACGGCGACGTGCTGAATTTCCTGTTTAATGTGTGATTAGCTTTGCCGGTTTCAGGGCACCTCACAGTGTCTACTGAATAAAACAGAAACACAAAAAATCCATGCGATTGCATGGATTTTTTTCAAAATGCCCTAATATTCCTCGCTATAGAACAATCAAAAATAAGCACAGTTATGAATACAGTAGTGGTACAGGGATGGGGGATACTAGATATAGCTTAGTTTTGAGATTCAATCAACATGATGTATTAATGTGTACACAGTGATAATTTTATAAAAATGAAGATAACTAACACGTAACTTTATAATTAATTGATTTTTATAGCTTTTGATGATTATGTTTTGAGAAATTGACCCATGTGATTTATAAAACACCATACAAATATCTTTAATTCCGTTATAGAGTTAAGATCGAGTGGTAGATATTTTTAGGTCACTTGAAAATGAGGCATTCTTATTATTTCGGAATAGAGCTAATGGATAAAATACCCAATAACGTGAGCATCGAAAAAGAGAAAGCAGAACAAGAACTGCAATATCTTATTGACAATAACAATGCAGAAGCGTTGTTATCATGCATGATAGCCCAACTATTGCTTATATCTCCCCAAGAAGGCTTTGGAGATAACTATGGTAGTCATCCAGTCATGTTAGAAGCGTTAGCTAAAAAATGCATACCTAAATTCGGTGAAAACAAGTCTCTTATTATATCTCCCATGCTGACAAACCACTGCTATGGACTGCTTGAAGCCATTATCAGAGGAAATATGTTCGAAAACTTGCAAGCTAAAAATGATGATAAAAACACGTCACCTAATATCATACCACTACTAGCAATGCGTTCAAAAATTGTTAGAGGTTCAGCGTATCCAGAGCAAACATATAATAAAATTAAAGTAATTCAAGGTAGTTTCGATAATTGGTTTGAGAAAAAAGTAGGTATTTCCCCCAATAGAACGGTTGATTTAATTCTAGCTCTCATAAAACGTGTAGAATCAATCGCTTCAGATGACTTAGTTTTATATAGAGAATCCGGTAGTGCATGGCAGTCTCGCTATAATATTATCATTAAAAAAAATAAAAAAACCAAAAAAGAACAAAGATTTATTGATACCTTTCCGAAAGGTAAAGATGGTGAAATGGCTGCATTTTGTTGTGGTTATAGTGCAATGCAAAATGAACTTATGTCAGAAAAACTACCAACAGAGTTATCAACATTAGATCTCTCCCCAAGATTAACTGAGAAAGAAATTATTTCATTTAAAAACCTTTTTTGCATTAATAAAAATTCCATTTCTAGCATTGAATATATTCAGCGTAAAACTTTTTATGAACTAACTTCTGGGAAGATTATATTTTCAGAAATTTCTAACTGTTTTGATGTTATTTGGGATGAATATGAAAAAATAGCCAAATCTGACAGTAAGTTTTATAGTTCTCGATATCAGAAGAAAAAATCTAATTGGCTAGAGGAACAAATTTATTTACATCTTTCTACTATATTTCCTAAAGATTTTATTTACAAAAATTTAACCTACCAAGATCCAACCAAAGAAAATGGTACTGCTGAACTCGATTTAGCCGTGAAGTGGGGACCATTTCTTCTTGTGATTGAGGCAAAAGCTAAACAGTTTAGATTCGAATCAGTTAATGGAGATAGCGGTCGTCTAAGAACAGACATTAAAAATAATATTCAGGATGCATATAACCAATCGCTGAGAACGATCCAGTATATTGAAAATAATACTGAGTGTAAATTTGTAGAAATAGATACAAAAAAAGAATTAATTTTTAAATCAGATAGCCTTCACTGTATTTTTCCTATTTCGGTATCATTTCACCACTTAGCAGGTATTGCAACACAATTAGACGAATTAAAAGAGCTTGGTTTATTTATAGAAAACAAATACCCATTTTCTATCTGCGAATCCGATTTAGAATTATTAACTTACACAAAATTATCACCGGACTCATTTTTACATTATATTAGTAGAAGATTATATCTACTTGAAAGTGATACTCAATGGCATGGTGATGAAATTGATATGGTTCTTGCATATTTAGATTGCCGATTATTATTACCTAACATTATTAATAAAGAAATCGATGTTCCAAATAGGTTATCCTTTAGTTGTTATTCAGCAAAAATGGACCAATTAATGTCATTCAGACGTGGAGAATACCCATATAAACCAGATATTAAACTACAGCTACCTTCTGGTGTAGAGCCAATATTTGAACACTTAAAATCCTGGAACGATGATGGTGCTCGTTGGATTTCATTTGCATTATTAGAGTTAGATAATAAAACATTATATCGTATCGGCCAACTACTTAACGAATTAAAAAAAACTAATATTCATCATAATGGTTTTAGGAGAATAACATTTCATCATGGTAATACAGTCATCAGTATTGTTGGCTCTAAAGTAGCATCTTTTGAAGAGCTTAAACAAAATACCAGAATGAGAGGATTAATAGAAAAATATCGAAGTCACAAACTAAAAAGCATTGTGTTTGGTGTACTATCTAATGGTAATGACAAAATTTTTGACTACGCTGACTATATAGAGTTTGAATGGTATAAGGATCTTGAAATGGAAGAAGTAATAGATAAAGAACCGATCTTTATTCCATCAAAAGAACCCAATAGAAATGAAATTTGCTTTTGCGGTAGTGGAAAAAAATATAAAAAATGCTGCTTAAATAAAGTTGATAAGGCTCGTAAGACACATTCTTACCTGATGCCACAACAATACAAAAAATGAGCATGTTTGTTTTAGAGCATACTTAATAATGCTTTCATCTTTGAACTTTTGTTCTAATTTAAAAATAACCTCAAAGTAATTATGTATATCATTTCTTTGTGATTGTCTTTCATGTGAAATACTTAGTTTTTTTATATTATATTTCCATGATTCCTCTACTAACTCTTTAACTTCAATTATTTTTGTTTTAGATGCATTTATTTGTAATTCATAGCTATTAATTATTTTAGTCAATAACGCAAGAACTTTTTCAGCATCATCTCGCGTATTAAAGAATAAGTAAAAATCATCAACATATCTAAATCCCGCTGGCCAATGACCTAACGTATCAAAAAGTTCTTTGTCTATTGCTGTTCCTATCAACTCAGATATTATATGTGACGTATCCGGTCCAATAGGTATCCCCATAGTTTGACGATCTTGCAAACCCATTGATTTTCCATCAATACAATTACCAAAAAATTCATCCGTCTTGGTTTGATTTTTTTTAGCTATATCTTTGGTATGCAAAGCCCATGGTATAGAGTGAGTATATATTGATGGAAAAAATCCAGTTATATCAGTTATTAATGCATATTTATATCCAGACGACCTTTCAATCTTTGCTTCATAAAGCTCGCTGAATTTACTAATTTTTATCGCCCTAATATTCGGTTCAATTTTGGGCTTACTCAGTGAAATCTTGCTTTTCCTATAGTGTCGTTCTATTTTTCTCCAATGGAGAGTTATTTCATTTGCAATAAAATAGTATCCAATTGGATTAACAATACTTGTTATTCTTCTAAAATAAGATGATCGCGCTACTGAATACTTTTCAGCCCTTGTTGGAATATACTTACTTTTGTCCCATATAGGTTTTATTTTTGGTAATGCTTGTGAAAATGATTCACTGCTAAAGGCAGGAGGGAGTTGAATAGGAAAATAACCATTTCTTATTAAATTTCTAAGCTTATTCATGACGAATTCTTTATAAATTTATCAGTGGTTATATATAACACACATCTATATGATATTTCTATTTATTTTTAGTAAAAAATAGTGACCTAACTCTTATTTTGTATACTAATTCAATTTATTTAAATATCTCATACGGATCCGACTGAAGCAGTTGATTCTATACCTGATTACCGTTCTCAGGCAGTTATTCATTAACTACTTAATCCCGCCCGAGTACCGTACAGAATCCAATTTCACACATAAACAACGTGATAACCTAAATTAATAAACATACTCATAATCAATTTCCGCATGATGCTTATATACACTGTTCTTTTTATCTTTCTCACTTTTAATTAACTCCGTTATATCGCGTTCTGCACGCGTGCATCTGCCGAATTTATTCCACTCTTTACATGTCGTCACGGTTGTTTCGGTTGTGAAAAATGTCTGAATCATTGTACTGCCTGATTCTTTACCATCCTCCGTATAGGTATATTCTTCCGTTGTGGAATCTGACTGATTCCGTATTAAGCGGTCTTTGTCATCATAAAAATAGCGTGTATTTGAGCTGTCATTTGGTTGTGTACTGACTCTGTCCGATTTTGACAGCCGTCCTTTATCATCACTTAAAAAGCGGGTCTCCGCTTTGAATTTCATACGCTCACCACTGAGCGTGGCATAAGACGTATCTTTTGATTTTGTTATTTTTCCGTTTTTGCCGGTCAGAAATTTTCCGTGCATTCTCTGTGTCATCAGTATGTTATCAACACCATGCCGATCAATATCAGACAGTTTAAATGTCATATTATAGCGCCAGCCTTCATCCTTTTTATTTATCCTGATGTTAAAGGCATTGACGATAACATTCTCTTTTATGCGGGATTTAACGACCTTGCTGTTTTCCAGTATCAGCAACCTGCCGCAATCATCAAATTTTACATACGCATTACTCTCAATATAGTCATCACTGCTTTTTATATGCATCTTCATTTCTTTCACGGAATCGTTAAAAGGCTGTTCCTGAGTGAAAATAAAATTATTAAATGCGTTAATGGCAGCGATTTCTGCTGAACAGGTATTTTCACCGGCATACACATTATAAGAAAAGGTACACATCAGACTTAACAGCAATAATTTTCTCAACGTACAGACTCCCGGCAACGGAATAAATGGTTAATATGTACGGATTATAGATTGATGGCGGCTGACTGCAAGATGTATTCCTACTCATCTCCCCCTATATTCTTCCCGGTATATTCTCCGGTATTCTCAGTATTTCCTTTCGGATACTCAGGAGCGTCATATGGCTTTTTATGAAGAAACTCAATCCATTATCAATTCAATTCTGCCGGCCATCCGCGATTTAGCGGATTTGCTCAACAGTGACAGTGATTATGCGGACGATGCCTGCGATACCTTTGCCGATCAGCTGAATGAGCACATTGAGGAAATGGGCGAGGATGAATTCTGTCAGTATCACGATGACGGTATGACCGGCTATGCCCTGGCGGAAATGATGGATAACAGCGCTATCGGCAATAGTTTTATGGTGGACTGGAAAGACAGGGAATCCGCTGTTGCGCTGCTGGCGGACGCAATGGATTATGAAGATATTTCGCTGACTTTTGATTATGGCACGGACGACCCGGAGAATAATCTTGCCGTGCATCAGATTTTTGTCCGCAGTAATCTGCAGCTGAATACCATCGGCTGGTATTTACTCGGTTTTGAAACCGGTGCTGATAGTTACCGTGAAATTTTATTGCCCGCTTCTCTGCTGGATGAATTTCTGGATATTATGAACATACTGGGTGTGGAAATTGATATGAACGACGAAGAGTGTGCAGAATTTTAATCATATTCTTTACCCGGCATGCACTCCCGGATTATTGCTTCGCAAATATTTGACCCGGGTAAAAGATATTATTTTTCACTGCGGTACATTGACCCTGTACTTAATAGGTTCTATTAGTCAGGAGATAACATCTCCATAACGGAGTCATATAATGTCCGCAACAAAAATAATTATCATCATTTCCGGTATTATTATAGGGATCAGTGCTGTAATCCTTGGTATATACGGAAACCCGCCAAATATGGGTGTTTGTGTCGCTTGTTTTATCCGGGATAGTGCAGGCAGTATGGGATTGCATAATACCGAAACCGTTCAGTATCTTCGTCCTGAAATTTTTGGTTTTATTCTCGGTTCATTCGGGGCTGCGGTTATTTTTAAAGAGTTTCAGTCCAAGGCCGGTTCTGCACCGGTGATCCGCTTTACACTCGGTTTTCTGATGATGGCCGGTTGTCTGGTTTTTTTAGGATGTCCGCTGCGGATGATCCTGCGGATTGGTGCCGGTGATTTAAATGCGGTTGTCGGGTTATTCGGCCTGGTCGCCGGTATTGGTATCGGTAGTCTGTTTATTAAGAAAGGATTCTCATTACCGCGTAATTATCAGCAGTCTGCCGCTGAAGGCTTAATATTACCGGCGGTGTGTCTGGTGTTATTTGTGCTGTTTATTATCGACAGTTCCATTTTCAAATCCAGTATCAAAGGACCGGGGGCCGCTCATGCGCCGGTCTGGATGGCAATAACAGCCGGACTTATTATCGGGGTGATTATTCAGCGCACCCGTTTCTGTTTTATCGGTATGGCTAAAAATATCTTCCTGTCCCGAAATTACACGATGGCAATCGGCGTTCTCGCCCTCCTGCTGGTTGTTATTGCCGGTAATATGCTCACCGGAAAAATCAATATCGGGTTTGATAATCAGCCGATTGCCCATAATGACGGGCTGTGGAATTTCCTCTCCATGTCACTGGTCGGATTATGCGGTGTCTTTATTACCGGCTGCCCGCTGCGGCAATTAGCCAATGCCGGACAGGGTAATACCGATGCGGCTGTCAGTGTGCTGGGGATGCTGACCGGGGCGGCTTTTGCACATAATTTTTCCTATGCCTCAAGCCCTGCCGGTGTGACTGAAAACGGTAAACTGGTTGTTATTATTGGCCTGGTTCTGACCATCGCCGTCGGTATTATTTATACCCGGCTTGCCAATAAAAAATCCGGAGCTGAGAATGCCGCATAACGGTCTGTTTCATAACTATCTGTTCCTGTTCCATGTGCAGCACGGATTAAAAAAACTGAAAGTCCGTTTGCAGGAAGATTCCGTGACATCATCCGTTATTGATGCGCCGCGCAGGATCACCACGGAATGTGAAACAGCGCTGGCTGCACAATTTTCCGCTGAAAATGATTATCTGAAGTATACCGGTGAAAATATCCGTGAAATCTGGCGGACGGACGGTCCGGATTATCAGCGGGTGTGGTGCAGTGAGACCGCGTAATAACGTATTTACAGGCTCACTTTTTTAACTTCTGTTTCATCCGGATCCAGAATCCGGCCTTCCTGAGAAACCGGCACCATTGCAGCCAGTGGTTTGCCGGTTTCTTTTTCCACCAGCAATGAATGCGGTTCATCCTGCCCGAAAAGGTGCATTTCCCCCCACTGTCTCAGCGCCACAATCACCGGGAAAAGATGTTTCCCTTCCTCCGTCAGTACATATTCCTGATAGGCCGTTCCGTCTGAGGCATCTTTCATTTCCAGAATACCGGCACTGAGTAATTTACGCAGTCTGTCAGAGAGAATATTCCGCGCAATACCTGAGTTTCGCTGAAAATCCCCGAAGCGCCGGATCCCATCAAAAGCATCACGGACAATCAGTAATGACCAGCGGTCACCAATTAAGTCTGCGCTGCGGGCGACAGGGCATGGTGTTTTATGACCGGATTTATCTGCAGACATGAAGTCTCCTTTTTGTGCGGATATTCTGGTTGCATTTTAAAACTACATTACCTATGATTCAACCAGTTTCAAAATGCAACCGATTTAAGAGGGGATATGAAGAACATCGGTACCGTACCTGTCCCGGCTGTAAATGCCGGTATGACACATACACCATTACCCGGCAGTCTTGTCTGGCTGTTTGCTGCGGCAAGCGGGCTGAGTGTGGCTAATGTCTATTATGCACAGCCTCTGCTGGATGCACTTGCCCGTGATTTTGCCATCAGCCATGCTGCTGTCGGCGGTGTAATTACCGCCACACAAATCGGCAGTGCTCTGGCATTGTTACTGCTGGTTCCGCTCGGGGACAAAACCGATCGTCGTAACCTGATGACCTTTCAGTTGGCAGCGTTAATCCTGGCGCTTTTCATTGTCGGGCTGGCGGCAACCCCCGCCGTACTCCTCGGCGGCATGCTGGCTGTCGGCATGCTGGGCACCGCAATGACACAGGGGCTTATCGCTTATGCTGCCGGTGTTGCGGGGCCGGGTGAACAGGGACGGGTGGTCGGTGCCGCACAGGGCGGCGTCTTTACCGGGCTGTTACTGGCAAGAGTGTTTTCCGGTGCAGTCAGTGATTTGGCCGGCTGGCGCGGCGTATATATCAGCTCTGCAATCATGATGCTGCTTATTTTGCTGCCTCTGCGCAAACACCTGCCCCGCATGGCGGTTACACAAGCCACAGGCAGTTACCGGCAACTGATAGCCTCAATGGTATCATTGCTGAAAGAGCAAAAAGTACTGCAAATCAGGGGGATCCTCGCATTCCTGATGTTTGCGGCATTCAATATATTCTGGAGTGCCCTTGTCATTCCGCTGAGTGCTGCGCCCTATTCTTTTTCTCACACCGCTATCGGGGCTTTTGGTCTCGCCGGGGCAATCGGTGCCATTGCCGCCTCAAACGCCGGAAAGCAGGCCGACCGCGGATACGGGCAGCGCACCAGTTTTATCGCGCTGATACTGCTGATTGCCGCCTGGCTGCCTATTTCATTTATGGACTGGTCATTGTGGGCGCTGATTGCCGGAATTTTATTGCTGGATGCGGGTGGTCAGTCTCTGCATGTCACCAGCCAGAGTATGATTTTCCGGACAGGATCTGAAGCCCACAGCCGTCTGACCGGTCTTTATATGATGTTTTATGCCGCCGGAAGCGGTCTCGGCGCAATCAGCGCCACCATGATGTATGCTTATGCGGGCTGGAATGGTGTCTGTCTGCTGGGCGCATCCGTCAGTTTGCTGGCATTACTCTTCTGGCGGGCTACACTTAATATCGCCGGATGAGACAACCTGCTGATTATCAGCTGAAAACAATTTACAACCGGTCGCGATCAGTTCACTATCAGGAACTAAGTATTATCTGCTATTTATTTTGGAAAAACCGGTGGTCGCTCTGTGATATCAACCCGTTCCCGAGTCATTATCCATCTGAGCAGTTTTCTGATAGTGATTTACAGCCTGACACTGCTATTACCGATGCTGGTTGCGCTTATTGCGCAGGAGCAGAGTTTTTTCGCGTTTGCCGGCAGTTTCCTGATTTTCTTTCCGGCCGGGTTAGTGTGCTGGTACCGCAGTAAAACCACCGGGCTGCAATTACAGACGCGGGACGGCTTTCTGGTTATTGCGGTATTCTGGCTGTTATTTTCTGTTATCAGCGCCATGCCGTTCTGGCTGGATGACCATCTGAATATGGCTTTTGAGGATGCCTTATTTGAAGGTGTTTCCGGTATCACCACCACCGGTGCCTCGGTATTTCACAATGTCACTGATTTGCCCCGCTCCGTTTTATATTACCGCGCCCAGCTTAATTTTATCGGCGGTCTGGGGGTTATTGTCCTGGCAGTGGCAATATTTCCGCTGCTGGGGATCGGGGGAATGCGTTTATATCAGTCCGAAATGCCGGGTCCGTTTAAAGATGAGAAATTAACACCCCGTTTAGCCAGCTCCGCCCGTAATTTATGGTTCACCTATTTATTACTGGGATTTTGCTGCACGGTTGCTTTTAAACTGGCCGGAATGACATGGTTTGATGCCTTATGCCACGGTCTGTCGACCGTCTCTCTCGGCGGGTTTTCCACTTACAGCGAAAGTATCGGCTATTTTAACAGCTCCGCGATTGAATTAGTGGCAGGGGCTTTTTCATTATTATCCGCCGTCAACTTTACCCTTTATTTTGTGGCGCTGGCAAAACGCAGCCTGAAACCTCTGTTCAGTAATACGGAATTACGCTTCTATTTTGCCGTGGCGGCATTGATTATCGGGCTGGTCTTTTTTGAAGTGTGGCGGGCAAATATGTATTCGTCCGCCGAAGAATCCTTTGTGCATGCTTTTTTCCTCACCAGCTCCATGCTGACAGATAACGGGCTTGCCACCGGTGATTATGCACAGTGGCCGTCGCATATTATTGTTCTCTTATTATTTGCCAGTTTTTTCGGTGGTTGTGTCGGCTCCACCTGCGGCGGAATAAAAGCGATCCGGTTTTTAATTCTTTCCAAACAGAGCTGGCGGGAAGTCTATTCCCTGATCCACCCGAAAGCACAAACCCTGATCAAAGTCGGTGATACCGTTGTGCAGCACCGGCTGATTAATTCCGTCCTGAGCTTTTTCTTCCTTTATGTTATTTGTACCTGCTTTTTTATCTGGTGCCTTAATCTGATGGGGTACGATTTAATGACCTCATTTGCCAGTGTCGCCGCCTGTATTAATAATATGGGGCTGGGATTCGGGTTAACAGCCCCCGGGTTCGGAGAGATCTCTCCGGCGGCAAAATACCTGCTCTGTTTTGCTATGTTATTAGGCCGCCTGGAGATATATACCCTGCTGGTGCTGTTATCGGTCAGTTTCTGGCGTAACTGGCCATAGTTCACATCACATTCCGGACGCAAACACATTGGTTTTCCCTGTGTTTTTGATTACCGTGATCGGTAGTCAAAATAAGAAACAGGGAAAGCCGCATGTCTTCATCTGATAAGATCCTCCGCAAAATCACCACCCTTCTGGATAATCACCACGCCCGCTATGAAATCATGAGTCACGATGCTCTCGGGTTTACCTCTGATGAAGTTGCTCAGGTACGCGGTGTTGAACTGGGGCAATGCTCCAAAGCCGTGGTGTTAAAAGTGAAAGGCAATGGCGTGAAGAAAAATGTGCTGGCGGTATTGCCCGGAGATGAAAAAATTGACGGCGAAAAACTGGCCGGTTTTTTCGGTGCTAAAAAGATTTCCTTTGCCACCGCCGAACAGGTGAAAGCACTGACTGACTGTGTCCCCGGGGCGCTGGCACCCTTTACCTTCAATCCGGAACTGGAGCTGGTGATTGACCCGATTCTGTTTGAACGCTACACCGATATCGCCTTCAATGCCGGAACACTGACAGAAACCATTGTGCTGAATGCAGAGGATTACCGGACGATTGTGAAACCACAGGAGTTCAATTTTATTCTGTGATACGTTTCAACAACCGCCAGCAAAAAATTACAGTAAAATCAAATAATAAATAAATCACATCTGTTACTTGTGTTGTTTTATTTCAGAATCAACATCACCTGCTGATTTTACATTGTGACTTAAATCACATAAAAATGAAACAATATTAATTTTTACATTGCAAACAATCGGTTCAGCGCGATTTTATCGTAAGTCATAAGTATTTTTACAAATGTCAATAAAAATACTTTCCGCATGGCAATAATAAAACGCATAAATTGTTTTTATTTGTGGGTTATTTTGTTAATTTTATGTATCATTGATATAGTTTCATGTAATTTAATTACAAACCACATCAATTGAAACAATTTAGCATCAAGTTAATAACACCCCCATATCAATAGTGGGCATAGATCACATTTTTCAGTTCTTCCTCCCCTTTTTATCATCCCTGCTCCTATAGTCAGGCTTCTATTTGGTCTCCCTGCAACACTCTCTGTATCCATATAAAAAGGGTTATTACCGATGAAGAAATCATTTTTTAAAGTTGCGGCATTATCTGTTGCACTCTTTTCCGCCAGCGTCATGGCAAAAGAATACGAAATCGTCAACGTCGTCAAAGTCTCCGGGATTCCGTGGTTTAACCAGATGGATAAAGGGGTTCAGCAGGCGGCAAAAGATCTGGGCGTGAATGCGTATCAGGTCGGGCCTTCCACGCCGGATCCGGCTCAGCAGGTAAAAATCATTGAAGACCTGATTGCCAAGAAAGTCGATGCCATCACCGTGGTACCGAATGATGTGACTGTTCTTGAGCCGGTCTTTAAGAAAGCCCGCGAACAGGGCATCATTGTGCTGACTCACGAAGCACCGGACGGCCATAACGCCGACTGGGATATCGAAACTATCGATAACGATGCTTATGCCAAAGCAACCATGGATGAACTGGCGAAAAATATGGGCGGCAAAGGCGGCTATGTGATTTATGTCGGTTCCCTGACCGTTCCTCTGCACAACAACTGGGCAAACCTGGCCGTTGAGTATCAGAAGAAAACCTATCCGGAAATGTTTGAAGTGACCAGCCGTATGCCGGTTGCCGAAAGCATCGATGCCTCTTTCGCGGCAACCAATGACCTGATGAAAGCTCATCCTGAAATGAAAGGGATTGTTTCTTACGGTTCACTGGGCCTGATTGGTGCCGGTGAGGCCATCAAGAAAAAACGTGCGAAAAACAAAATCAGTACCGCAGGTATCCTGATGCCGGCACAGGCTGCACCGTATCTGAAAGGCGGCGAAATCAAGAAAGGTTTCCTGTGGAACCCGGCTGATGCGGGTTACGCACTGGTGTCTGTCTCCAAAGATATGCTGGACGGCAAAAAAGTGACTGACGGTGTGGAAGTCAAAGATCTGGGTAAAGCTGAAATCGATACTCAGAAACAGGTGATAAAATTCAATAAAATCCTGGAAGTTGACGGCAATAACGCCACCTCGCTCGGTTTCTGATCCTTCTTTATTTTTTGTTAAAAAGGGCAGCATCCGTGCTGCCCTGTCATGGGCTGGTATATGTCAAAAGACGCACTGATTACCTTAAAACAGGTTTCCAAACACTTCGGCTCCGTCATTGCACTCGATAATATAAATCTGACGTTTAACCGGGGTGAGGTTCATTGTCTCGCCGGCAAGAATGGCTGCGGCAAAAGTACCTTATTCAAGGTGATCTCCGGGGTTCATCCGCCGGAAAAGGGCGCAGAAATTATTATTAACGGGCAGAGCTACAACAGGTTAACCCCGCAGCAATCTATTGAGCAGGGTATCCAGGTGATTTACCAGGATCTCTCGCTCTTTCCTAACCTGACTGTTGCTGAAAACATTGTGATTCAGGAACATGTTAAGTGGTACAAAGGGCTGGCCAACCGCCGCCGCCAGATGAAACAGGCGCAGGAAATTATCAGCCGTATTGGCTTGTCCCTGCCCCTGCATAAACGTGTTGAACAACTTTCCATTGCTGAATGTCAGCTGGTTGCTATCTGCCGCGCGATGGCAAATGACGCCCGGCTGGTGATTATGGATGAACCGACAGCCTCACTGACGCGCAGTGAAGTCAATCAGCTGATCCGCGTGGTCGCTGATCTGAAAGCCAACGGCGTCACCGTGGTGTTTGTCAGCCATAAACTGGATGAAGTGATGGAAATTTCCGACCGGATCTCCGTGATCCGTGACGGGAAACTGATCGGAACATATGATGCGGATAAGATGAACAGTGATGAGCTGGCCTATCTTATGACCGGTCAGCGTTTCGAGTTCACACCGCTTTCTGCGTACAACACCGGGGGACTCTTACGTCTCAGCGCAGAGAAACTGACAAAGCAACATCAATTTTATGATATTGACCTGAAGCTGCATGCCGGCGAAGTGGTCAGCATTACCGGGCTGCTCGGTTCCGGACGCACAGAGTTGTGTCTGTCACTGTTCGGCATGACGAAACCGGACAGCGGCACCCTGCTGATCAACGGTTCACCGGTTAAGCTGAACTCCAACCGGGATGCGATTAACCACGGCATCGGCTATGTGTCGGAAGACCGCATGAGCACGGGACTGGTGATGGCGCAGTCCATTCACGACAACACCACGTCCGTGATGCTGCCGCGTCTGACCCGCAAAGGCGGACTGCTCGATCACAGCCGGGCGCATGAACTGGTCAGCGGACTGATTGAGGCACTGCAGATAAAAGTGTCCGACCCGGCGCTGCCGGTTACCAGTCTGTCCGGCGGGAATGCCCAGCGCATTGCGATCGCCAAGTGGATTGCGGCAAAACCGGATATTCTGATCCTCGATTCCCCGACAGTCGGCGTGGATGTCGCCAATAAAGAGAGTATTTATCAGATCATCAGAATGCTGGCCGCCGAAGGCATGGCGATTTTAATGATCAGTGATGAAATTCCTGAAGTATTCTATAACAGTCACCGGGTCATTGTGATGAAAGAAGGTCGTTTTACCCATGAGTTCAATCCGTTAACCACAACGGAACAGGCAATCACGGAGGCGGTTAATGCTTAAGTCATGTCGTCATCTGTTTGCACATCATGAGTTCTGGCTGGCGGTATTAATTGTGCTGCTCAGTGTGTTTCTCAGCATTACCAATGAAGATTTTATGACATTGGGCAATGTGTTTGATATGACCACCAGCACCGCTATCCTGGCAATTATGGCCTGTGGTCTGTTTGTGGTGCTGGTCTCCGGCGGGATTGATATCTCCTTTCCGGCCACGGCGGCCACCGCACAGTATGTGATGGCGACGTATGTGCTGTCACAGGGCGGCAATTTCTTTATCGCCTTTGCTATCGCGGCGGTTGTTGGTTTACTGCTGGGGCTGATCAATGCCCTGCTGATTTACCGCCTGAAAGTACCGTCTATTATTATCACCATTTCCACCCTGAACGTCTTTTTCGGCCTGCTGATCTATTTCACCAACGGCGAATGGCTGTACGGCTTCCCGGAGTGGTTTATGGATGGTGTTGAGGTGATGTCATTTACCGGCAGCGACGGTTATGACTACGGCCTGTCCCTGCCGATCCTGACCCTCATCACCGTGATTATTTTCACCGGTTTTCTGATGAGCAAAACCCGTATCGGCCGTCAGATTTATGCGGTCGGCGGTAATGCGGATGCCGCGAAGCGTGTCGGTATCAGCATTCTCGGCGTGATGCTGTTTGTTTACGGCTATATGGGCGCGCTGGCGGGGATTGCTTCTGTGGTGCAGACACAGATTACCCAGTCCGTTGCACCAAATGCCCTGATGGGCTTTGAACTGACAGTGCTGGCAGCCGTGGTATTAGGCGGTGTCAGTATGACCGGCGGCAAAGGCTCTCTTACCGGGGTTATCCTCGGGGTTGCCCTGCTGGCAATTGTCAAAAACGGCCTGACCCTGGCCGGTGTCCCGTCTTACTGGCACACCGTACTGACCGGGCTTATCATTGTTATCAGTATCAGTTTCACCGCGTATAACGAAAAACGCCGTGCCGCTGCGGGAGGTCATCTGTCATGATGTCAATGCTGAATCTGCGGAGTGACCGCAACATTATTTACCTGCTGGTGATCATGGCCGCAATCCTGCTGTTGCAGGGGATGTTTAATGCAGGTGCGTTTTTCTCTGTTTCCAACTTCCAGTCAATGACGTCCCAGATGCCGCTGCTCGGTATGCTGGCGCTGGCAATGTCTGTCTGTATGCTGACCGGCGGGATCAACCTGTCCATTATCGCCACCACCAATGCCTGCGGGCTGGTGATGGCGAGTGTGATGGCCATGAGCCCGGGTGATGGCGCCATGTTGCTGCCTGCCCTGCTGGCCGGACTGGTCACTGCCGTGATTATCGGGCTGATCAACGGTTTTCTGATTGCCTTTGTCGGCGTGTCTCCGATTCTCGCCACCCTCGGGATGATGACCTTAATCAACGGCCTGAATGTGCTGATTTCCGGCGGTACCGTAATTTCCGGCTTTCCGCCGTCACTGCTGTGGCTGGGTAACGGTACCCTGCTCGGGATCCCGATGCCGCTGATCCTGTTCCTGCTGTTTGCGTTCCTGCTGTGGGGATTACTGGAATATACACCGCTTGGCCGTACTGTTTATCTGATGGGTTCCAATGAGAAAGCAACGCGCTTTTCCGGCCTGAACACACAGAAAACCATTATGGCAGTGTATGTGATTTCATCTGTCCTGTGCTGGGTGGCCGCGATTATTATGATGGCTAAGTTTAACTCCGCCAAAGCGGGATACGGGGAATCTTACCTGCTGATCGCTATTCTCGCCTCTGTGCTCGGCGGCGTGAACCCGGACGGCGGTTTCGGACGCATTATCGGCATTGTGCTGGCCCTGTTTGTCTTACAGATGCTGGAAAGCGGCCTGAACCTGCTGGGTGTCAGCAGTTACCTCATCATGGCACTGTGGGGCGGTATTCTTATCTTATTTATTGCATTGCAGAAAGCCCGGTCATAAGGGAGCGGATTATGAGTGTCTATTTTATTGGTGTGGATGTCGGGAGCGGCAGCGCCCGGGCCGGGGTTTTTGATGCTGCCGGACGCAAAAAAGGCGAAGCGAAGCGGGATATCCGTCAGTTCAAACCACAGGCGGATTATGTTGAACAATCCTCCGATGATATCTGGCGCAGTGTGTGCCTCGCGGTAAAAGATGCGGTGGCACAGGCCCGTATCGACCCGATTCAGGTCAAAGGCCTCGGTTTTGACGCCACCTGCTCCCTGGTGGTACTGGATAAACAGGGTCAGCCGCTGACGGTCAGCCCGACCGGCCGCAGCGAGCAGAACATTATTATGTGGATGGATCACCGGGCTATCAGCCAGGCGCAGCGGATCAATGACACCAAACATCCGGTGCTGGCGTATGTCGGCAACCGCATCTCGCCGGAGATGGAAACGCCGAAACTGTTATGGCTGAAGCAGAACATGCCGACCACCTGGACAAAAGCGGGCTATTTCTTTGATCTGCCCGATTTTCTGACCTGGAAAGCAACCTATACCAACAGCCGGTCACTCTGCTCCACCGTGTGTAAATGGACCTATCTCGGCCATGAAGATCGCTGGGACACCCATTTCTTCCGCCAGATTGGCCTGGAAGATCTGCTGGAAAACGATGCGCAGATTATCGGCCGCGAAATCCGCCCGATGGGTGAGCCGGTCGGTAACGGCCTGACACCAAACGCAGCGGCAGATTTAGGACTGATCCCGGGCACGCCGGTTGCCACCTCGATTATTGATGCTCACGCCGGCGGCATCGGCGTGCTGGGTGCCGCGGATGCCACCGGCGCACAACCGGATTTCAACACCCGGCTGGCGCTGATCGGCGGTACCTCATCCTGTCATATGGCGGTATCCAAAAATGCCCGCTTTATCGACGGGATCTGGGGTGCCTATTACAGCGCCATGATTCCGGGTTACTGGCTCAATGAGGGCGGACAATCCGCAACCGGCGCGCTGATCGACCATATGATCACGTCACACCCGCAGTACAGTGACGCGAAAAAACTGGCTGAACAGAACCAGCAGACGGTATATCAGCTCCTCAATGACCGCCTGCTGGCACTGGCGGGTTCAAAAGAGGATATCGCCCTGCTGACACGGCATATCCATGTGCTTCCTTATTTCCACGGCAACCGCTCGCCGCGTGCAAACCCGAATCTGCGCGGTGTGGTGACCGGTCTGCGTATGACCCAAACCCTTGATGATCTCGCGCTGATTTATCTGGCGACTATCCAGGCGATTGCGCTGGGCACCCGTCATATCATTGAAGAGATGAATAAAGCCGGATATGCCATTGATACCATCATGGGTTGCGGCGGCGGCACCAAGAACCCGATCTTTATTCAGGAACACGCTAATGCCACCGGATGCGCCATGCTGCTGCCGGAAGAGAGCGAAGCGGTTCTGCTCGGCTCTGCCATGCTCGGCTCTGTGGCTGCGGGCTTTTATGCCTCTATCCCGGAAGCGATGCAGGCCATGAGCCGGATCAGCAAAACGGTGACACCGCAGACTGAGAGCATCAAACAGTTTTATGATGCCAAATACCGCGTATTCCATCAGCTGTATCATGATGATCAGCGTTACCGGCAGTTGATGTCAGAAGTATAATATTCTGGTTTTATCTGCAGAGGCGCGTTTTTTAACGCGCCTTTTTCTTTGCCTCTGATTTGACCATCATCACAAAACCACCACGCAATCCTGTTGCTTATAACCTGCATGAGTGCACAATTCTGTTGCGTTTCGTGATAACCCTCACATTTTACAAGGGTAACGCGTGTGTCACCTTCAGGGTTTCCATCGGTACTTCCGTCTTAACACTTTGAATACTTGGTATTTGTGTCAGGTGATCGGCATGAAACCGACGGTATGAGGTCAGGTCTTTGGTCACAATGCGGATCATCGCATCGCATTCACCAGCCATCAGATGACACTCCACAATCTCCGGCATTTCATTAATGGCCGCGACAAAATCATTGATAGTCTGTGCGTCCTGCCCCTTAAACCAGATACGGGCATAGAGCATCAGCCCCGCACCTATCTTGCTGCCGTCCAGAATCGCCGCATAGCGCTTGATAACGCCCGTTTCCTCCAGACGACGTACCCGTCTCAGACAGGGTGACGGAGAGAGCCCCACTTCGCGTGCCAGCTCCACATTCTGCATTCTGCCGTTACGTTGCAGCTGGTCCAGGATCCGCCGATCCATCTTATCCAGTTCAATTGACATTTAAATCACCACCTGACAGTTTCCACGCAATAATATTGCTAAGAATAGTTTTTTCGGGTCAATTTAACAACCTAATTTCCCGCGAAGCCCCGTATAATTTGCATAACAAATCAGGACGTCACAATATTGAATTAAATTCTTAATATTCAACAAATTGTGAATTATTCATATATTTTTTGAACTTGGGGTGTCGTATGGTCATAAATACATTGATGGTGTTTGGCGCAACCGTGTTACCCATTGTATTTGCTCCCGGACCCGATATTTTATTCGTTTCATCACAAGGTCTCGCCAGCGGTTCCCGCGCGGCACTGAAAGCCAACATGGGCGTGCTGCTGGGTTACGGCATGCATTCCATTCTGGCGGCATTCGGGCTGGCAGCCGTTGTGGTGGCATCCCCGGTTCTGTTTAACGGCATGCGCTGGTTCGGCGTGGCCTATATTGCTTACCTGGCTTTCCGTATGGTGATGTCCGCCATGCACAAGAGCGAAATGCCGCCGATGCAGCCGGCAGCAAAATCGGTTATCACCAAAGGCTTTTTCACCAGTTTTCTGAACCCGAAAGGCCTGCTGGTCTACTTTGCTATCCTGCCGAACTTTATTTCCGGCAGTGAGAGTGTCGCAATGCAGTCCCTGCTGTTATCCGGTGTGTATATCGCCAGCTGTGCCATTGTTTACAGCGGTGTGGCACTGATTTTCGGCCAGATGAGCAAAGGGGAATATAACGACAAACGCCGCCGTATCGGTGAAGGCGTTGCCGGGGGATTACTGGCCACTGCTGCAATGAGCCTGGCATTCAGTTAATCTGAGAAAAGTCAGCGCAATCAGCAAAACGGGCACTGAAAAGTGCCCTTTTTAATATCCGCCGGTTGTCTCTTCAAGCAGGTCGTTGTGATAATCGGACAATACTTTGAGAACAAACGCTGCTGTATCGCGTTCCGCTTCTCCGGTGGCTGCCAGTATGGTCAGCTTGACCAGTTCCATAGAGACATTGAGTTCAACGCCGTTCAGTATCAGAAATACACTGGCTGCCTGGAAAGCCGTTCTTTTATTTGCATCATTAAAAGCATGCGCTTTGGCAATTGAAATCAGGTACATGGCAGAGAACTTAAAAATATCCTCACACTCCTCATAATCCCGCAATGCCTCAATACGGGATAACGCCCCTTCCAGTTTGCTGAGATCCGGTTTACCGCTGTTCGGCAGTGTTGAGAGCTGTATTTCAACCACTTCATCAACTGTCAAAAATCGGATAGTCATTATTTGTCTTCCAGCGCTCTGATGATGTCAGCATGTTTGGTTTTCGTTCTTGCCAGTGCCTTCTGGAAATCGGTCAGATTTTTACCGGCAATATCCGAAAGCTGCCCGGTTATACGCAGCATCTCTTTCACTGCATCTGAATTCACCGCAGCCTCAAGCTGAGCCGACGCTTTACGCACCGTTTCGATAAAATCCGGGGAAGGCAGAACAGACTTTACCGCTTCCTCCATTTGCCGGAACTGATTTATGGTATCCGCCGGAAACAGCGTCTCCGGTTTACCGGCAAAATACTCAGCCACCGGCTCTTCTGCTCTGCATGATGACAAAACAGTACCGGAAATCACTACATCCGGCTTTCCGCGCTGGGTGATTGTCACATTCTCACCATTCCTGAGACTGTCCAGGATAGCGGAAAGCTCCGTTCTCATCATGGTGTAGGATACATTTTTCATCATAACAACCTGTACATGTACATATTTGTCCGGATAATAGCCCGGATCCTGAGTTATGACAATGCATACCGGATGTTCAAATCACCCTTGTGTTTTCTTCAGCACATGACACAGCTGACCCAGCACTTTCATCGCGTTATCCAGCCGGTCATTCCATTCAAAAGAGCAGTTCAGGCGGAAAGCATGATTAAACTGGTCACTGGTGGAAAACATCGAGCCGGGCGCGATGCTGATCTGCTCATTGAGTGCCATACGGTACAGTTTGACGGCATCAAACGGTGGTTCAAATTCCAGCCAGAGAAAATAGCCGCCCTGCGGACAGTTGACCTTCACATCTGACGGAAAATATTCGCTGATGGCATACAGCATCCGGTGCTGACGCTGCTCCAGCTGCTGACGCAGTTTTTTCAGATGCGCATCATAACCGCCCTGACCGAGATATTCCGCAATCGCCTGCTGTGTCGGCATACTGGCGGATACCGTACTCATCATCTGTAACTGCTGGATTTTCCGGGCATGTTTACCGGCCGCCACCCAGCCGACGCGGAAGCCCGGCGCCAGACATTTGGAAAACGAGGAGCAGTGGAAGAAATTATTGTCTTTATCCAGGCTTTTCGCCGGTTGCGGCGCATTGCTGCCAAACCAGAGCTCACTGTAGACATCATCCTCTATCAGCGCGATTTCATGCCGCGCCAGGATCTCCACCAGCCGCCGCTTGTTTTCCGGCGGCATGGTACCGCCGAGCGGGTTCTGGAAGTGCGTCATCAGCCAGCAGGCTTTGATATCATAGCGCCCGGCGACGTCTTCCAGCGCATCGAGGTCAATCCCGGTCTGCGGATCGGTTTTGATTGCCACCGCTTTCAGGCGCAGACGTTCAATTGCCTGTAATGCGCCGTAAAATGCCGGTGATTCAATCACCACCCAGTCCCCCGGTTCTGTGACCGCCTGTAAGCTCAGTGACAGAGATTCCATTGCTCCGGCGGTGATAACAATATCATCCGGTGAGACATGGATACCCTGTGCGGCATAGCGCCGGGAGATATTACGCCGCAATTTTTCATTGCCGGGCGGCATATTGACCACCGCGCTCTGCGGTGCAATGCGGCGGGCCACTGCACCCAGCGCTTTGGAGAGCTTCGGCTGCACCAGCAGCGAAGGATCGGGGAATGCCGACCCGAACGGAATAATGGCCGGATCTTTGCAGGCCTGGAGCACATCAAACAGCGAGGCGTTGATCTCCACATTTTCACTCAGGTGCATGCCCAGACCACCTTTGGCCTGAGCAAACGCCGGGGCGCGTTTGGCGACAAAATACCCGGACTGCGGACGGGCCACCACCCAGCCCTGGCTCTCCAGTAACTGATACGACTGTACGACAGTCATCAGGCTCAGCCCCGACTGTCTGGCACTTTCCCGCAATGACGGCAGCCGGTCACCAACCTGCCAGATATCATCTTCGATCTGCTGTTTTATCTGCTCTGCTAACTGTTCGTAGCGTGTCATGGAGCGCTCTCCGCAAAACTGTTATGGACATTTCATGACTAATTGTCACTATTATACTTTAGCAACTCATGGTGTACTGTGCCACACATTTCATCTGCGTAATTATCATTTACATAGCTATAACAACGAGAGGTCACAATGTTTGGGTTAAGTGCCCTTGAGCTTGCGCGAATTCAGTTCGCCTTCACTGTGTCGTTTCATATCATTTTCCCTGCAATCACCATCGGCCTGGCGTCATTCCTGGCGGTGCTTGAAGGGATGTGGCTGAAAACCCGCAATGAGGATTACAAAAAGCTCTTTCATTTCTGGTCAGCCATCTTTGCCGTGAACTTCGGTATGGGTGTGGTTTCCGGTCTGGTGATGGCCTATCAGTTCGGTACCAACTGGAGTTTCTTTTCTGAGTTTGCGGGATCAATCACCGGTCCGCTGCTCACTTATGAAGTACTGACTGCTTTCTTTCTGGAAGCCGGTTTCCTCGGCGTGATGCTGTTCGGCTGGAACCGAGTCGGTGAAAAGCTGCACTATTTCGCCACCTGCATGGTTGCGCTCGGCACACTGATGTCCACTTTCTGGATCCTGGCCTCCAACAGCTGGATGCAGACCCCGCAGGGGCATGAAGTAATAAACGGTGTTGTGGTGCCGGTGGACTGGTTCGCGGTGATTTTCAATCCGTCCTTCCCGTACCGCCTGCTGCACATGACAACCGCCGCATTTCTGGCATCCGCCTTCTTTATCGCTGCTTCTGCCGCCTGGCATCTGCTGCGCGGCAACAAATCCGGTGCCATGAAAAAGATGTTCTCCATGTCATTGTGGCTGATTGTGGTTCTCGCACCGCTCCAGGCACTGATTGGTGATGCGCACGGGCTGAACACACTGAAACATCAGCCGGTTAAGGTTGCGGCAATGGAAGGTCACTGGGAAAACAAACCCGGGGAGGCCACACCGCTGATCCTGTTTGGTATTCCGGATAATGCACAGGAAAAAACCCGCTATGCCGTGGAAATTCCCGGACTGGCCAGTCTGATTCTGACACACAGCCTTGATAAACAGGTGCCCGCACTGACCGAGTTCCCGCCGGAAGACAGACCGGACAATGTGTTCGCCGTGTTCTGGTCATTCCGCGTGATGGTTGGCCTCGGCATGCTGATGCTGCTGGCTGCCGCACTGAGTCTGTGGCTGCGTTACCGGGGACGTTTATATGATTCCCGGCCTTTCCAGCGCTTTATGTTATGGATGGCACCGTCCGGGCTTATCGCGATTCTCGCGGGCTGGTTTGTGACTGAAATCGGCCGTCAGCCGTGGGTGGTTTACGGGTTACAGCGCACAACGGATGCCGTTTCGGCACACGGTGAGATGCATATGAGCATCAGCCTGCTGATCTTCTTTATTGTTTATGGTTCTGTATTTGGCATCGGCTACATCTATATGATGAAACTGATCCGCAAAGGTATCGCGCCGGAGGTGTCTCATGGGCATTGATTTACCCCTGATTTGGTTCGTCATTATTATATTCAGTACGCTGATGTATATCGTAATGGACGGCTTTGATCTTGGTATCGGCATCCTCTATCCCTTTGTGAAAAGCAATGCTGACCGCGACCTGATGATGAACAGTGTCGCCCCGGTCTGGGACGGTAACGAAACCTGGCTGGTGCTGGGCGGGGCCGCGTTGTTCGGTGCTTTCCCGCTCGCCTATGCTGTGATTCTGGATGCGCTCGCCATTCCGCTGACACTGATGCTGGTCGCGTTAATCTTCCGTGGCGTGGCTTTTGAGTTCCGCTTTAAAGCGGATGAACATCACCGTTATTTCTGGGATCGCGCGTTTCTGATCAGCTCGGTTACCGCCACTTTTGTGCAGGGTGTGGTCGTCGGCAGCGTGATTGAAGGTTTTCCGGTCGCAAACCGTGCCTTTACCGGCGGTGCCTTTGACTGGCTCGCACCGTTCCCGCTGTTCTGCGGTTTCGGTCTGGTGATCGCGTATGCCCTGCTCGGCTGCGGCTGGCTGGTGATGAAAACGGAAGGTCATTTACAACAGCAGATGTATAAGGTGCTGAAACCTCTGACCCTGGTGATGCTGGCGGTACTGGCCGTGATCAGTCTGTGGACACCGCTGGCGCATGACGCCATTGCGGCGCGCTGGTTCAGCTTCCCGAATATTCTGTTCTTCCTGCCGGTACCGCTGCTGGTGCTTGTCTGTGCCGTTGCGCTGTTCCGCAGTGTCAGCCGTCATCTGCACTATACGCCGTTTTTTGCAGCGCTCGGCCTGGTTTTTCTGGGCTTCACCGGACTCGGTATCAGTATCTGGCCGATGATTATTCCGCCGGTGATTGGCTATGAAATGGCTGCCGCCCCCGGCGAAAGCCTGAGCTTTATGCTGGTTGGCGCTTTATTCATCATACCTGTGATCCTGGTATATACCTGGTGGAGTTATTATGTCTTCAGAGGAAAAATCACCCATGACCAGGGCTACCACTGAGTCTGCCGCAGCGGCCCCCTGGTGGAAAAAAGCCGCCTGGATGGTCGCTATCTGGGCAGGCAGTGTTCTGGCACTGTTTGCAGTCTCATCACTTTTCCGCTTATTAATGACGGCGGCGGGAATGAAAGTAAGATAGTCGTCATGTCTCATCAGTAAGTACCTCATCAGTACATCATGCACTGTGTAAGCAGTTGCATTGCCCGGCACACCGTACCCCCATACGGTGTGCTTTTTTAAATAATTTTATTGATAATGATTACCATTCTTCTGAATTCCTGATACACTCCACGAAATAGATATAACGAAACTAATAACAATAGAACGGAGAATTGCGCATGAGCCGGGAAAAAAATATCTACCGCCCTGCACCGCCGCGTCTGATTCAGGTGAAATCCTTTACCGACGTTACCCCCAATCTGCGCCGCATCACCTTTACGGCTGAGTCGCTGGACACCTATCCGGCAGATTGCGAAGGTGGTCACCTGAAGCTGTTTATTGCCAAAGATGCGCCGAACCCGCCTGCTCTGCCGGTGCTGTCCGATAAAGGACCGGTCTGGCCGGAAGATAAACCGCGTCCGATCGCCCGTACCTATACCGTGCGTGCGACCCGCCCTGAACTGAAAGAAATCGATATAGAATTCGCTATGCATGATGATGCCGGTCCGGCGGTGGATTTCGCGAGAAATGCCAAACCGGGTGATTATATCGGCATTACCAATCCCGGCGGGCCGGATCCGCTGCTGCCGGTGGCGAAACACTACTATATGGCCGCCGATTTAACAGCGCTTCCCGCCGTTGCCGCGCTGCTGGAAAAAATGCCTGCAGAGGCTCAGGGCAATGTGGTGATCCGCATCGATCACGCGGATGACCAGCAGGTGCTGAACAAACCCGCGGGTATCACCCTGCACTGGGTGACCGGCGGCACAGAGAAAACCGCTGAGGTCACCGCGCTGTTTAAAAGCTGGCCGGTCGCCGATGTGACAGAGTGTACCTTCTGGATTGCCGGAGAGGATGCGATGGTCAGAGATCTGCGCCGCTATGTGCGCCGTGAGCTGAACGGGGAACACAGTCAGATGTATGCGATCCCGTACTGGCGTTTCGGTTATGACGAGGAAGGTTATCACCGCCTGCGCCATGATGTGATGGATGCTGACGACTGATAATAAACAGGCTGCGGCAGTGTCTGCCGCCGCAGCCCCTGTACTCAGTTATAAGCCTGCAATGCCCGCAGACAAAGTGACGAACGCACACAGTCATCCTGCGTGAAGGACACCACTGACACCATATCGTCATCCCGGAAACGGCGCAGCACATCGGCCAGCCCGGACGGGACATTGCCCGGTAAATCACACTGACTGACATCACCGTTGACAATCACTGTCACGTTCTCCCCCATCCTGGTCAGGAACATTTTCATTTGTGTGACAGTTACGTTCTGTGCTTCATCGAGGATCACCACCGCATTCTCAAAGGTTCGTCCGCGCATGTAGGCAAACGGCGCAATTTCCACCTTACCTATCTCCGGACGCAGACAATACTGTAAAAATGAAGCCCCCATCCGTTTCACCAGAACGTCATACACCGGCCGGAAATACGGCGCGAATTTTTCACTGATATCTCCGGGCAGAAAACCCAGATCCTCTTCCGCCTGTAACACCGGACGGGTGACAATAATCCGCTCGATTTCCTTATTGATCAGTGCATCTGCCGCCAGTGCGGTACTGATAAAGGTTTTGCCGCATCCGGCCTCGCCGTTGGCAATAATCAGTTGTTTATGGGCTATCGCCCTGATGTATTTATCCTGTGCATCATTTCGCGGTAAAACAGCACTGTTGTCGCGTTTTTCCCGCGCCATGCCGATAGCTTCCACCCCGCCTGCCGGGATAAAAACCGCCACATTATCATCATTAAAACGTGCCCTGCGCGACTCTTTCCGGCTCATTCGTTTTGCCTCTTTGCGTGCTCTGACTACCGCTTTTTGTCTGCCCATAATCTTAATCCTGTTGATTTCTGATGACGGAATAACTGAAACAGTGAGTTGGCAACCGGCGGCTCCCTTCAAGCCATGTGTGAACATTCAGATAAAAAAAAGCCGGTGATAAATCCGCCCTGTTGTTCAGGGTATTTATCACCGGCCGGTACTGTCGTTCGTCTGTATGTCGCATTCGTTATCCTCAGATGACAAACTAAAGCGAACACTAAACTGACTTTGTGACAGTATAATGACAATACTTTCTTTTCAGCAATTAAAATCAGCGGACATTTAACATTTTTGCCACATTTTTGTTATCCGCCGCACATCAGCGTGCTTTGCAGTTCTTCGCCATACTATAGCCTGCGGCCTGTGCAGAGGCGGCATCCGGGAACATTTCAACATTTTTACTGCTGATCCGGTTGTAGCCCGGGCAATCCGGAAAGTGGTAAATCTTACTGTTGCGGTTACCGCGGATACGCTGATTTTCAGACTTTTTTTCTGCCTGCGGTGGTACGTTTACCGGTGTCACCGGCGCGGATGGCAGGCGGGTAAAAATACCGTCAGCACTGTTGATATGCCCCGACTCCCAGCGGCGTTCACCGGTCACAAACGGGTTTGACTGCCCGGTAACCACACGGATACGGCGATCCCGCTCCCGCTCGGCGGCAGACGGCGGAAATTCGCTGTCCCACACCATCAGTAATTTCTGCTGCTGTTCTGACATCGCCAGATCGTAGCGGTCATGCATATAGAACCAGACCCGCGCCACCTCGCCTTTGACTTCATCGCGCGGCTCGAAAACCCGCTGCTTAAAATCCACCCGGCTGGTGCACTGCCCGTAGCTCTGTGAACCGGCGCCGCGTGCGATCCCGTAACGGAAATTACTGCGGTCCCCGTTGACTTCGCCGACAGACGGCGCCAGGTTGTGGAGATCGGCTTCCATTGCACGGAAGACCGGGTCCTCACTGACACAATTTTTGCGCCCACCGTTCTGCCAGCACTGGCGCTGATGCCCGAACACCCAGGCAGGAACAATATGCTCCCACTCAATCCGCTCTGCGCGGGTCAGCTGTGACCGTACCCGGTAACCGCAGCTGTTCAGATCCACCCGGCCGCCGGATTTTCCGGTCCATTCCCACTGACAGCCGCAATACAGTGTTCCTTCACCCTGCGGGTTACGGTTCTGATCGTAATAGATCTTCTCACGGGCCACTATTTTGGCCTCATCAAACCGTTCCGGCGCAGCCGCAAATACCGCAGGCGTAATAACACACAACAAAAATAATGAAACACGAAATGATTGAAAAATACGCATATAAATCATAAACCAACAGAATACCAGGGGTGGCAATTATGCCACGCCGCGCGGGAATTATCGCCTCAGATTTTTTATTAATATGTCAATCCGCCGGATAAGACAATTTCAGGGTGTTTTTTTACAGAATGGTTTTAATTCAAAACGTTATACTACGCAGCCATCAATACGAATTCCGGAGAATAACGATGCATCCGCTGGTCGATGAGATGATAGAAGAAATAGTCGGCACTGCCTGTGCCTATGATGATAATGAGGTTGATGTCCGTGTGCAGGAAAGCCGCAACCGGGTGCAGATTCAGGTTAGTGTGACCGATAAACCGGTTATGGACATTATCCTGAATCTGACCCGTATCAGTTAAACGCGCGGACGCTTGCGGTACAACCACAAACCGGGAACAGACAGCCCGATAGACAACGCGCCGACCACAAAGGCCGCCCGCAGGAAATTACTCACCAGCATCTCCAGCAGCTCCGGGGTAAAACCGGACTGTGACAGTTTGATCACCGCCAGCATTGCCATATAGGCATTAATGCCCGGAAACATCGGGATAATGGCCGCTACAGTAAAGACTTTCGGGTGTGCCAGCCACCAGCGGGACCACTGAATACCGATGATCCCCACCAGCACCGATGCCCAGAATGTGGCGGCAACGATGTCAAAACCGGCGGCAATCAGCATAAACCGGCTGCCGTGACCTATCGCTCCCAAAAGTGCGCAATATTTCAGTGCCCGTTTCGGCACGTTGAATACCATGGCAAACCCGGCCGCCGGAATAGCCGCCAGCAGCATGTCCTGCGCCAGTGCGGCCAGAAAAGAGAGTACCGTTATCATATCCAGTCCCTCAGGCTGCCGAGTGTGATCGCGGTAAAAATACCGATACAGGTTGCCAGGGTGAGCAGGCTTGCCATCGCCCAGCGGGCAAGGCCGGTGTTAACATGCCCTTTGAACATATCCGCAACCGCATTGATCAGCGGAAAACCCGGTACCAGCAGCAGCACACTCGCCGCCATAGCAATACCGGACGTTGCCGAAAACAGCGGGATTTTCAGCATCATTCCTGCCACCATTGTGGCAACAAATGCCGTAAAACAGAAGTTAATCAGCGGGTTCATATGCCGTGCGGTCAGGACCTGACGGACATACATCGCACAGCCGCTGGCGGCAAAGGTAATCACCGCCCCGTCCCAGCCACCGTTATTCAGTTTGCAGAAACAGGCACAGGACAGTGCCACCATCAGCACCATCACCCAGCGCGGATAGCGCAGCGGTTTCATATGGGCGAATTTTTTCTGCACCCCTTTGCAGTCAAGATGTCCGTGCTCCGCGAGGATCACCACATGCTGCACTTCTGTGACGATATGCATATTAATACCGCGATCGACCACCTTGCGGGTGGATGTCAGGCAATGCCCGTCAATGATCGTGGTGAGCACGATGGCATTCGCCGAGATGGCGCAATCCACCTGGTCAGCTCCGAGCGCCTTCCCTGTCCGTCCCGCCAGCTCCTCCACCAGCATACTTTCCGCACCGTGCTGTAACAGCAGCAGCCCGCACTCGATACACAGGCGGGTGATAGTCCGCTGCATATCCTGTGTAATCTCTTTCCCCTGTCCCATAATTTTACCGTTAACCGTTGATGGTCCGACTTTCCCGCTATTCTAATTCTTTGTATTAACAACTCACTGGGTTTGATCAATAGTTTGATAATAAATAGTCTTACTATGCCGTAATTGCAGTATGGCAGGGAAACGGGCTATTGAGCAATCCGGCGCGGCGTGGTTAAATCAGGACATATCACTGCCACAGGAGCCTGTATCTGTTATGTCATCCACCCCGTCACCATTAACCCCGAAAGGGCAGCGCCGCCGTCATGCCATTCTCACCGCCGCTGCGGATGTTTTTATCCTTCATGGTTACGAAGGCACGACTTTGGATATGATAATTGAACAGTCCGGCGGGTCACGTTCCACCCTGTATACCTCTTTCGGCGGAAAAGAAGCATTGTTTCTGGCCGTCATAGACCATCTTATCAGCGGAATTTTTGAGGATAATGAAGAGGAAAAACCGGAAACAGCACCCGATGCAGAGACACTGTTATACACCAGCGGCAGACGCTACCTGTACAGTATTGTTCACCCGCAGTCACTCGGTTTATATCAGCTGATTCTGGCGGAATCACAGCGCTTCCCGCAAATCAGTGAACAATTTTACCGCGCCGGTCCGCTACGCGCCGCACAACAACTGGCAGCCGGGCTGAAAGCACTGCCCGGCATCACCGCGTCTGAGGACACATTACTGGCCGTTGCCGCCCGTTTTCTGGAAATGTTGAAAGCCGACCTGTATCTGCCGGTTTTCAGTCATCGTCATAACAAGCCAACGGCGGAATTTATTGAAAAACAACTGCCGTTATCTGTGGAGATAACGGCCTGTTACCTCCGCCACACATTAACACCCCAATGAACAGCGGTGACTGTTAACATTTGCCTTCAGGCGGTCACTTCTGCCGCCTTTGCCCGGGCCGCTGCCATGTCATCAGCAACAAACACCGGCACACCGTAGACTGCACCGGCCATCGGCGCGAATTTTTCCAGCTCCGCTTTATCCCCGGTTTCCTGATTGACGGTCAGGATCATCACACTGCAATATGCCGCCATTTTCTCTTTTCCGGTTTTCAGCCAGCGACGGACATACTTACGCGCATCCATATCCTCCTGTGTATCCGGCTTTTCCGGCCCGTCTTTCGGCGGGTAAATTAATGCGAACGGGGTCTGCTTATCCAGCAGTGCATCCAGCTCTTTCACCCACTGTTCTGTTTGTACCATATTTTCCGGGAATGACTGCATTATCACTACCGGGAAGGCGCCTGTATCCATATGAACAAAATTAACTGCTGACATAATAACTCCGTAATCTTTTTTGTATTTATCGGTACATTATTATTCCGGCAGAAACCTGTCAACAAATAAGAATGCGTTTCAATTGCATCAGCACAAATTGCGCATTATCTGCCCGCAGGTGCCGGGCTGTGTTATTCTTATGCATAAAGTAAGTAATTATTCTGAGATTCATCTTATTCTTATATATATTCCATGATATTTCGGGGCATATTGATTAATTATTCATATCCGTTCCTGCCTACAACATAAGGTCTATAATGAAAAAGCTGACACTAATTACCCTGGGATGCCTGTTCTCTGTTACTGCTTTTGCTGCCAATGCCAGCAAAGTCTGTGATGAATATTTCACTGAAATCGACGAAATGGTCAAACTGGCAGAGCAGGAAGCCAAAGGTGATGCTGATGCGACTGCACAGATCACGGCCATGAAACAGCAGCTGGAAACCGCAAAAACACAGATTAAATCTGTACCGGAAGAGACTCAGGACATGGCGTGTCAGCAGGGCCTTGATGCACTGAAGGAATTCAAAGCATCGATGGCAAAACAGTAATTCTGCTTTCACGAAAAAGGTCCGCATTTGCGGACCTTTTGGTTTTTATCGTCATACTCAATATTCAGCGGACAACCAGTACGGAAACCTGTGCATGTGCCACAATCCCGGAGGCGGTTGACCCCAGCAGGTGTGTTGAGATACTCGGGTGGCGCGAACCGACAACTATCAAATCAGCATGGATCTCTTTTGCTTTTGCCAGCACTTTATCTCTCGGCGTGCCGTAATCCACAAAATAACTGACCTGCTCTGCCGGTAAATCCACTTTTTCGGCAATCGCTTTTAACTCATCTTTTGAACGGGCAACGGCTTTTTCCGCAAATGAGTTCAGTAATTCATAGTGGTAGTTATAGCTTATTGAGAATTTCGAAATATCCGGTACAGAGTGAAACAACATCAGTTTCGCCTGTGACATCTTTGCCAGATAAATCGCGTGTTTCAGGGCATTACTCGTCAGTACATCTTCTGTCACATCAATAGGAACTAATATCGTTTTATACATACCATCCCTCATTGTCAGTCCAATGTGTATTTGATTTAAGTATAGGCAATAAACAGGAAACCGCCGTGCCGGGCATCATAAAATTTCACTGCCTTTTTATGATTTTGTGTTTTTTATCCGGAAAAAAATCCGGCTATACCACGTATTATTCCCCTGTATTTTCGGATGAGACAGGCAGATAACCAGCAAGAAGAGAATGATTCTTTTATGAGTAACGGGGGTAACGGCGGGAAGAACAAAAAATACCGGTGGCATCATCGATACCACCGGATACAGATTACATCAGCGGACAACCATTACTGAAACCGGCGCATAACGGACAACACCACCGGCGGTGGAGCCCAGCAGATGGGTGGAGATATTCGGACGGCGGGAACCGATAACAATAATATCGGCTTTTACCTCTTCCGCTGCCTGGATAATTTCATCACGCGGCGAACCGAACGTAATAGTGTAAGCAAGACGCTCCGGCGGCAGATCAATAGAATCCATCAGCATATGAAGATCTTCTTCCGCTTTAATGGTCGCTTTATCTTTTATCTCCATATAACCCAGCGCATACGCATTAATAATCGCGGATGAGATCGGCAGGACATGGACAATATGCAGCTTAGCCCCTGTTTCTTTCGCCAGATAGAGTGCATGGCGGACAGCCTTACTGGTCAGTTCTTCTTCTGAAATATCGATAGGAACCAAAATTGTATTATACATACTGCCTCCTTGAATAAATCATGCGATACATTGTCACTATATTAAACAGAGCGGAAAATATCTGTGAGATTGATACCGTTAACTCTTATTATCCGGCATTTCTGTTATCAGGCGGTTACGGATTAACCGCACATAATCAATAATTTCATGAGCCGTTAATCCGGCAGGGCCGATACCGGCGGCCACACATTCATCTGCCGCCGCGCCATGCAGCCAGACCCCGCCGCAAACCGCTTCCTGCACCGGCAGCCGTTGTGCCAGCAGGCTGCCGATAATGCCGGATAGTACATCTCCGCTGCCGGCAGTGGCCAGCCCGCGGTTACCGCTGTGATTACACCATAACTCACCGTCCGGTGAGGCAATCAGGCTGCGGTGCCCTTTCAGCACCGCCCAGCAGTGATACTGAGCTGCCAGCGCCAGCACCGCCGCCGGACGATCCGCCTGAATATCCGCCACGGTGATATGCAGCAGACGGGCGGCTTCCTGCGGATGCGGGGTTATCACACAGTTATCATCCAGCGCGATACCCGGCGTGGCGGCCAGAATATTCAGTGCATCCGCATCCAGCACCTGTGGTTTACCGGTCTGCATAAATGCCGCTTCCGCCAGTGCCCGGCTCTCTGTACCCTGCCCCAGTCCCGGACCGGTAACCTGTGCGGTCAGCGCCGGATCATCCGCAAGGGCGCGGGCAGTACGCAGCATCAGTTCCGGTGCATTCTCAACAAACGGCACCGGCAACTGCGGCTGATTAAATCCCAGGATCACTTTGCCGCACCCGGTTTTCAGGGCAGCACATCCGGCCAGAATAACCGCACCGGTCATTCCGGCCGCTCCGCCGGTGATCCCGAGGGTGCCGAATGTACCTTTATGACTGTCTTCCGGGCCCGGTGTTTTTAATGCCGGGTAATCGCGGGTTATGGCATTGATATCAATAATATTCATCTGATTATTTTGCCTTTTTCAGCGGATAATGAACGCACCCTGTTTATCAGCATAACGGGAAAATAAAAAAGAAGGTAGAGCAGTGACGGGCAGATCTGGTATTCTTTGCGGCTGATATATCCGGGACTGATAAATATAACGGTTGAGGTTAACCATGAATAACGCATTTAAAACTGAAAACGATACTGAAACACTGGCTGCGGAAGTGACCTGCTTAAAAGCACTGGTGACATATTTACTGAAGGCGGTGGGTCAGGCGGATGCCGGCCGTATTATCGTCAATATGGAACGCCAGATCAGCGAAATTGATGATGAGCATCTGTCAGGTACCTTTAAAAATACCATTGCCCAGATTAAAACTGAGTACCGGAAATAATTTCCGGCCTGGCAATTAATGCTGTCCGGGGATAATGCAACGAATCGCTAAAGAGAGAGTGCGTTGTTTGTGTCAGGATAATGTTCCTGTACTAAATACCCTTTCTTTTTTATTTTCGTTTCTGTCCGCACGCTGTTATACAACGTGCGGACTTTTTTTATGCTGTACGGTTATTTCTGTTCCGTTTTCATTTCTTTCAGCAGGCGGACAGCAAATAATCCGAGTATTACCACACCAGCCACCAGCACACCCCATAACAGCCAGGTTTTCCAGGCAAACGGCGGCGGGGCTTCCGGTTCAGGCAGTAACTTCGCTTCCCCGCCCAGTGTGACCACTTTTTCTGACACATCAGCCCGCGGAATTGCATCCTGATTATTCAGATTATTGCCCGGCAGAAGCTGGGACAGCGGTAAAAACGCCGCATTAGCATCATGCGTCCCCCATACCAGCAGATACGGCGCGGAGCCCTGGGCGTTGAAGGTCAGATATTGTGCATATTTAACCCCGGTGACCTTCGGTGGTGTCTCACGCCAGCTGCTGTTAATTGCCGTCAGTCTGACCTGGCGGATCGGCAGATCATTCAGCCGGATGTTACTGTTGCGGTTTTCCGCATCATCCGACACCAGTGAATAAAGCACTTTATTATCCAGCGGCAGCCAGTTCCCTTCTGTACCACTCCGGTATTCTATCCGTACCGGCAGCACCGTATTTTCCTGGTCAATATGAAAATCCAGTCGGCTGAGACTCTGGGTATTCGGCAGGCTGTAAATCATACTGCCGTCAGTGTCCTCCGCAGGCACAAAATCAAAACGGTTCACTTCACGGCGCTCCACAGTCCGGGAGCTCATCCCTTCTGCGGTGGTGATTTGCGGTGGTGCCTGATTGTTATCTCCGGTCACGGAAAGCAGCCAGTATTTCGCCCTGCTTTCATCACCGCTGATATAGCCCGGAATTTTTATCTGCTGTGCCAGCAGCGTATCCTCACCGGATTTCAGATCCATCAGCGGCACATCAAGGATCACCGGCGACCAGTTCTGTTTGTCATCGCTGCTGAACAGTGAGGCTTTGGCCTGCATATTACCGCTCTGCTGCGGCCAGTTCAGAGTGACTTCCCGCAGCGGCAGCGGGAGCTGCTGTTTGTTATCCGGCACCAGCAGGTAAGTCGCGGTGGACGGACGCGCCAGGCTGTCCGCATTATCATTATAAATCGTCAGTTCTGTACCGTTATCCGCTTTCAGGCGGATTTTGCGGTTGCCGTCCTGCTCTTCCGTCCGGCTTTGTGACAGCGGATAAATAACGAAGCGGACACGCGCGCTTTCATCTTTTACCTGCTTCGCGGCCGTCAGTGACATCGGCACCGGTGTACCTGAACTGTCAAAGATACGGATATCCCGCAGATCCGGCCAGGCACTGTTGAGCCAGACATTATCCGGGACTGTCAGCCGGTAAAATGGGGCATTCTCCGCCCGGAGCTGTAATTCCGCCCCCTGATTAAAATCATTCAGTGTCTTCGCCGGGGTATCCGCCCGCGAAAGGGTCGTCACCGATGTCAGCACCGCCGCCAGGAGCACAGCCCCCGTATGCCATTTGCGGCGCAGTGCCGCCTTTTTACCTGTCATCATCAGTTATCTTCCTTATTATTCTGTATGTCAGTGCCTGTTTTCGGCGGTAACGGCGAGAAATATCCCACAACCAGTATCAGCAGAGCCACCCCGATAAATGCACCGGCCCTGGCAAGCCCGCTGCTCTGGTTCATATCAACCACAAAGAGTTTAATAATCACCACGGCAAAGACAGCCGCCCCGGCCAGCCACAGATGGCGTTTATGCCGGCGGGTTGCGGTGGTCATCAGGATCACGGCGGTCAGTGCCCAGACAATCGCCAGCGTGGTCTGAATAAGACGGGACTGCAGCAGCCCGGTGGTTGTCCATGTGGTACCGTCCGCAAAGGCCAGTGCGCGGATCAGAATACCGTTCGCCCACCAGATTCCAAGCACAGCGATGGCAATACCCAGGCCGCGCACCACATCTGCCCGGAAATGCACTGCCGGTGTGGTCCGTGTCAGCGCATCACGCAGATACCACAGTGCAGCAAGCCCGAACAGTCCGGCTTCATCCAGCGGGTTCAGCAGCGGCACATACTGCCAGAGCGACAGCTGACCATCCTGCATATTTCCGGTAAACAGCGCCAGCCCCAGTAACACAGCCAGTGGATAGGCACTCTGCCAGTACAGCGCGGCATGATTGTCCATCGGCGGCCGGTGCAGGCGCTGCATGGCGTAAAGCACGAAAATCACGCCGCACGCCGACAGCATGGCAATAAAGTAACCCCACTCTTCCATACCCCACGGCAGCTGCATTTCTGCCCACATCACTTCGGCGGCGACCAGGCCGATGACGGTCCAGAGTGATGCGCCGTGCATCAGGTTGCTGACAATGCGCGGTGCCTGTTCCGGCAGCAGCCGGATAAAGGTGATCATACTGCCGATAACCAGCAACCAGATAAAGCCGCCGTACAGCGAACCGGCCGCATGTGTTCCGGTAAGGATATAGTCACACAGTATCAGCAGGCTCACTATCCACAGCGCACTGATGCAGTAATACAGCTGAGTCCACTGCACTTTGCGCGCCAGGAAGAACCAGCTCCAGACCGAGATCACAAGCCCGGTCAGCACATATTCCTCACCGGACAGTAATTCACCCGCCGGTGATAACCACGGCAGCATCCACAGCCACGAGAGCCAGGTGATCATGGCCGGGATAATCAGCAGTCCGGAAATCAGTTTGCTGCGATTCATCAGGCGAAAATGGTGATGAAGCGCCCCGGCAACCAGCAACCCGCCCCACTGGAAGATATACATCCAGACGCTTTGTTCTGACCAGTAAATAAAGTCCATGCTGTAGAGCAGAGACGCAAACCCGAGCAGCACCAGCCCGGTGGCACTCCAGCCGACAATCCGCTGTTTTTGCAGACAGGCGAACCACAGTATCGCCAGCCCTTCAATCGTCCAGGCCACGGATGTCCACTGCGGCGAAAGAGCCAGCGGCACTGCCAGCGAGATAAAGCCGATACTGAGCAGCAGGAAACCGAGCGACAGGCGCTGCCCGTCAGCACGGAAGCGGCGCAGACTGACCACCGCCAGCAGCAGATAAATCAGCCCGAAGGCCAGCGATGACATTGCGGTACCAAGATAGAACGGCTCCGTAATGGCATATTGCAGGGAAAACGCCAGCACCGGCGGTGCAAACAGCAGCACCGAGTCCACCATCAGCTGTTTTCGTCCGTCATCTGTCCGGACATGATGCCGTGCATATTGCTGCGTCAGCAGTCCGTAGACCACCAGATTCAGAATAATGAAGATCTGACAGTTCAGGTAATACTCCGGCTGATAGTTATCCACGCCCCAGATCACACCGACCACAAAGGTAAAGGCGAAACCGGCGATATTCAGCACCCGCCAGCCCTGCCAGTAGTTCATGATCAGAATGGAGACGGAAAGCATCAGATAATAGGAGAACAGCGCGATATAGTTACCGCTGCCGGTGGAGAGCAGCACCGGCGCCGCATAACCGCCGATCACGGCCAGGACCGCCAGGCTGACCGCGTTTTGTATCACCGCGAAGAAAACCGATGCCAGGCAGATAACCACCATCAGCGCCAGTGCAAAGGCCAGCGGCAGGAACTCATAAAGCTTATAGGCGGCAAATATCGTGATATAAAACGCACCGAGGCTGCCGCCCTGAACAATCAGGCTGTACAGCCGGTTTTTATGGCGGACACACCAGCCGACAATAAAGAGTGTCACTGACAAGACCGCCGCACCGATCAGACGGACTTCCGGTGTCAGGATATTATTTTCGATACTGAATTTCAGCAGATAGGAGAGGCCGATAAACAGCAGCAGAATACCGATTTTGGCCGGGAGATTGCCGTTAAGCAGCCATTCGAGAATATTGGCCGCCGGGCTTTTGCGCTCCGCCGCTGCGGTATCCGCCGGGAACGGTATTGCTGCCGCGATAACAGGTTCCGGTTCAGAAACAGGATCAGGTTCCGGTTCATACTGCACTTCCGGCTCCGGCTGCAGCGGGATCGCTTCAGACAGCGTAACAGCCTGAACTGTAGTCTCCGCCACCGGCTGACCGCCGGTCAGGGCATCCAGTTCGCGGCGCAGTGATTCCGTTTCCTCCGTCAGAACACTGACCTGCAACTTCAGCAGCGTTGTGCGCCGCAGCGCCGCAACAGCAATAAACGGCGTCACAACAATGAGCGCCACTAACACAAAACCCCAGAAGAGTAATGAATCCATGTTTATCCTGTTTTTCAGTCTTTAACTTAGAGTGTAGACAATTTTTAATTTCCGTTATCTCACATACTGCCTGTTATGCTGCTAAAAATCAGGTGAATAAATCCGGGTATTTAACAAATACCATAAAATGCTGTTTTGTCCCGTTAATCCTTTGTTAAAACACCGAAAACATCTGCGGATGCACGAGTTTCACACCTGTTTTGACTGAAAATCATTTTTCCGGATTTTAAATATTGACTGTTATCACAAAAAAGGGCAATTTTGAGATACAGATCACAACAATATAAGGACACTCATTATGCGATTTTTAGCCCGCTTCTTAAAAGAGTTAGACAACGTCACCGCGTCCTTCTGTGTGGTCGCATTTTACCGTAACCGTCTCTGACGGACAGACTGAGCATTTTTGAGCTGTATCGGTTCAAATCAAATTTAGTTTAAATGTTAAATTTAATTTGTGAGAAAGATTGACACTCATCAACAAAGTGCTAAAGTTATGTCATCGAATTGTGAGAACGCAATAAACAAGAACGCAATTATGTTACCTGCAATAAAAAATATCAGACGTTTTATCTCAGAGCTCAATAAAATCGCCCGTATTATATTCTGAAGATAAACGCACATCGTTTTCAGGCTCCCTCTGCGGAGCCTTATTTTTTTCTGCCTGTACCCCATCCCCCTCTGAAAGGTTTATACTGACCGCATTATTTTTTATGAAATAAGGAGCAACTGTCGTTATGCAACATGACATCCAGCGTCTCAGAAGAATTCGTCAGACCCCGCAGATGCGTGATCTGTTCCGGGAAACCTCATTAAGCCTCAATGATCTCGCGTTACCGATTTTTGTCGAAGAAGGCGCTGATGACTATAAAGCCATCGACAGCATGCCCGGCGTTATGCGCATTCCGGAAAAGCGTCTGGCCTACGAAATCGAGCGGATCGCCAAAGCCGGTATCAAATCCGTCATGACATTCGGTGTTTCACATCATCTGGATGCAACCGGCAGTGATGCCTGGGCGGAAGATGGTCTGGTTGCGCGGATGTCCCGTATCTGCAAAGAGACCGTGCCTGAGATGGTGGTGATGTCCGATACCTGTTTCTGTGAATACACCAGCCACGGGCACTGCGGTGTGGTGCATGACGGCGTGGTTGATAACGATGAAACCCTGCATAACCTCGGGTTACAGGCAGTGGTTGCCGCACAGGCAGGGGCTGATTTTATCGCGCCTTCCGCAGCCCAGGACGGCCAGGTACGGGCTATCCGTCTGGCACTGGATGCCGCCGGGTTCCATCAGACCGGTATTGTGTCCTACTCCACCAAATTCGCCTCTGCCCTTTACGGCCCGTTCCGTGATGCAGCCGGTTCCTGCCTGAAAGGCGACCGCAAAACCTATCAGATGGATCCGATGAACCGCCGCGAGGCTATCCGTGAATCCCTGATTGATGAGCAGGAAGGTGCGGATATGCTGATGGTGAAACCGGCCGGAGCTTATCTGGATATTCTGCGCGATGTGCGTGAGCGTTCAAATCTGCCGCTGGCGGCCTATCAGGTGAGCGGTGAATACGCGATGATCAAACTGGCCGCACAGGCCGGTGCTATTGATGAAACCCGCGTTGCACTGGAGACTCTCGGCTCCATCAAACGTGCCGGGGCGGATTTAATTTTCAGTTATTTCGCCCTGAGCCTGGCAGAGAATAAGATACTGAGCTGATGTACAAAAGCTCATGCTGACAAGCCTGTGGTAACGGGCAGGTCAACGAAAAGCATGCGCGTCATGGATGACGCGCCTGAGCGCACACGGATGTGTTTACAGCGACTTTTCGTTTTGCCCGTTGCCGTCAGGCGCAAACACCGGACTTACAAACTTCACTTTTTATTTTTTTCTTCCAGAAATGCCTTCAGCACTTTCGCCTGGTTATGCTCTTTATCTTTTGCCGCAAACAACAGTGTCAGATTGCCCTCCACCGCTCTGGCCACCAGCGGTTGCCAGCTTTGCGGCCTGCTCTTCAGCTCTTCACGGTAACGCCGTTCAAACTCCGCAAACTGATCACTGTTGGCATGGAACCACTTGCGTAATTCTGTATCCGGCGCAACATCTTTATTCCATTCATCGTAATTCAGATCGGTTTTTTTAATTCCGCGCGGCCACAGCCGGTCAACCAGCACCCGGTAACCGTCACTTTCCGCGACCTCATCATAAACCCGTTTACAGAAAATCATGCTGATGCTCCTTTAACCTGTTTTTCATGAGCCAGTAACCAGGCTTTGCGGTCCGTTCCTCCTGCATAGCCGGTCAGTTCACCGTTTTTGCCGGTAACGCGGTGACACGGCACCAGCACGGAAACCGGATTCATTCCGTTGGCCCGCCCGACAGCCCGGACAGCGCGCGGTGAGGATAATGACGCCGCCAGCATACTGTAAGTGACGGTACTGCCAAACGGTACAGACAATAATGCATCCCAGACTTTTTGCTGAAAAGGCGTTCCCGGCAGCACCAGCGGAACGGTAAATATCATCCGTTTACCGGCAAAATAGTCCTGCAGTTGTGATTCCAGCAGCGCCAGGTGAGGATGATTTCCGTCTGTTACCGCCATTTTCAGCCGGGCAGAGACCAGCTGTAAGGTATCTTCACGGCGGTTGTCTTCCGTAAATTCCAGAAAACAAACACCCTGCTCCGTTGCCGCGGCCGACATATCACCCAGTACCGTGCTGAATTGTGTACGAAATATCATCAGAATTCCTTTATTTTCCGTGTATCACTGTCAGGTGTACCGTTTTCTTTACAAGATCGTATATTTTATGAGTTAAAATTGATTTTATTGTGCTCAACTTCTTTTGAGTGAAAACTTGATTGAACTCACACTAATGAGTAAAGTACATCCCAACGATACAGCACATTAACTGTACCAGTTTAGATTAACAGATAAACACGTTCACCTGAGTATTGAACATTATTTTCAGAAATAATGGAGGAATTGTTATGGCTAAATTAATTAAATCCACAAAAACAACTTTTGATCGTATTACCACTGCAGTTATGACAATTTCTGTACCGCGCTTCTTTTAATTAATACGCGACAAATTGCCGGTGCCGCTGTGTTTATGCGGCACAAAAAAAATCGACAGCCTGAATGCTGTCGATTTTTTTATTACTGTTATTCCGTAAAATAACCGGTTATTGCGCACTCTTACTGATATCCGGCACTTTTGCCAGATCCGCTGCAATCTTAACGGTTTCATCAAGATACGCGTCCGGCCCTTCATAATCTTTCGGCAGTGCCTCGAGATTTGCCAGCGGTTTCTTGCCTTCACGGGTATAACGTTCATTAATCCGTTTCAGCTTAATCCCTTCCAGCTCTTTATCTTCTTTATCACGCTTCGCGTAATTCAGGGAAATAATATACTGAGTCGGTTTATTGGCTTTAAACCGTGCCAGGTCTTCGTAAATATAAGCGAATTCCGGATCGGTTTTTGAACGTTCCTGATATTTCTGTGCCAGTTCAGGTACTGCTTTACGAATAATATCTGTCTGTGAATACTCCGCAGGGGCAATGCTGTCCCACGGTAATGCATTATCCTCAAAACTTTCACCGATATCGTCGTTATCAAAGCCGGTCGGCATAATGATATCCGGCGTTACCCCTTTGCGCTGGGTACTGCCGCCGTTAATACGGTAGAATTTCTGGATAGTATATTGCACAGAGCCTAAATCCGGCCATTCAGGGCGCAGCATCTGGTCGTAAATACGGCTGACCGGGCGGTGCTGCTGCACAGTACCTTTACCGAAGGTCGGTTCACCGACAATCAGTGCACGGCCGTAATCCTGCATGGCTGCCGCGAAAATCTCAGACGCGGATGCGCTCAGGCGGTCAACCATCACCACCAGCGGACCTTTGTAGTAGATGACATCATCGCTGTCCGCATCTTCACGGACACGGCCGTTGTTATCCCGCACCTGCACCACCGGACCACTGGTGATAAACAGGCCGGACAAATCAACCGCTTCTGTCAGTGCACCGCCGCCGTTACCGCGCAGGTCGATAATCACCGCATCCACTTTCTCTTTGGCCAGTTTCTGCAGCTGGGTTTTGGTGTCATTGGTCAGACCCACATAAAAGCCCGGAATATTGAGCACCGCGACTTTCTGGTCGCCGACCTGTTTGATGGTCATTTTCACCGCTCTGTCTTCCAGGCGGATCTGCTCACGGGTCAGGGTCACAATACGTGGTTTGGCCCCTTTGGTATCACCCAGCACTTCCAGGCGGACTTTGCTGCCTTTGGCACCTTTGATTTGTGATACCACATCATCCAGGCGCCAGCCGACCACATCCACCATCGGCTTACCGGCCTGGCCGACGGCCAGAATTTTATCCCCGACCGCCAGTTCCTTGCTCTTCAGCGCAGGACCACCGGCGACCAGTGAATTAATCACAGTGTAATCATCATCCATCCGCAGCACGGCACCGATGCCTTCCAGAGACAGGCTCATTTCAGAGTTAAACTGCTCGGTATTGCGCGGGGAGAGATAACTGGTGTGCGGATCGATCTCGCGGGCAAACGCGGTCATGATCAGCTGGAAAACATCCTCACTTTTCGTCTGTGTCAGACGTTTAAGGGCGTAGGTATAGCGCTTGGTGAGGGTTTCTTTGATTTCATTGTCATCTTTGCCGGACAGTTTCAGGGTCAGCCAGTCATATTTGACTTTGGCATCCCACAGTTTATCCAGCTCGGCTTCTGTCTGCGGCCACGGTGCTTTGCTCCGGTCCACATCAATGACATCGTCGCCGTCAAAATTCATCGGCTGTTTCAGGCGGTTCAGTGCATACTGAAAGCGCTCAAAACGGCGTTTTTGTGACAGATTAAACAGATCGTATAACGGCTGTAATTCCCCTTTGCGGAGATAATTGCCGACATCTGCTTTGTTTTTACTGAATTTCGCCACATCAGACGCCAAAAAGACGTTATGGCTGTAATCCAGCAGATTCAGATAACGCTCCAGAATTTTCGCTGAAAATTCGCCGTCCAGCTGAAACTGACGGTAATGGGAATGCAGAAACCGGGACGTCACACGCTCACTGACCGTGGAGTGCTCCGGTGCCTGCTGAGTATCCGGCAGCTGGCTGATTTTGACATCCGGCAGCGCAGAGGTGCCGGTTTTTGCCATCGTATTGCCGGTTAAACTAAATCCGATGAGCAACGCCAGGGGTAAAAATTTGTTCATGCCTCGGTTGACTCCGTATCAGAATTTTAAGTGTTCCGCACGCACGATCATTGCCAACCCTGAAGGCAGCTGAACACGTACACCGTCTTTGGTGATCTCGAGAACCTGCGCATCCATAACGCCGGAACCGACTGTCACCTTCAGTTGCTGCCCCACCTTCAGTGCCTGAATATCAGTGATTGGTGTCAGTTCAGACTGAGATTCGGGACGTGGTGCACGTGGTTTACGTGGTGCATCAGCGGATTTCGGCGACGGAGCTTTACCGGTACGCGGCGCTTTAGGCTTATCCGTACGGCTGCGGCGGGAGTCAGCGGCGGCTTTATCTGCCGGACGCGGTTTTTTCTCACCGTCCTGCTCACGTTTCTGCGCGCGCTGCGCCTGGACTCTGGCTTTCGCTTCCGCTAACTGGGTACGGGCATGTTCAACATGTTCCGCTTCCAGATCGCCGCAATCGTTACCATCCAGGTCAACACGTTTGGCCCCTTCTTTGACGCCGTACAGATAGCGCCAGCTGGAGGTGTACATCCGCAGTGCGGTACGTAACTGTGTTTTACTGATACCATCTTCTTCAGTGATACGACTGACGATATCGCGGAAGATGCCGATTTTCAGCGGACGGGCTTCGCCTTCTGCCACAAAGCATTGCGGGAAGCGCTGAGCCAAAAATGAAATAATTTCTTTACTGCTATTCAACTTGGGTTGATTTTCCATGAATTTTCCTGATTACAACGGTGCTTTGCCAACCAGCAGGCATGAACAGGCGTCATTATAATAGTGTTACAGACAAATGCTATGCTCCCGGGGGCCTAACTTGCGATCATTTCACGATATTTCGGCATAAAGCACGTTGCCAGATGTGCGCAGAGCGCGTCATTCAAGGCTTTGAGACCAATTTCATCATTATTATCAAAACGATTAAAAACCGGGCTGTCGATATCCAGTACGCCGATAATCTGACCATTTACCACGAGCGGCAACACTATTTCTGAGTTACTGGCCGAATCACAGGCAATATGTCCGGCAAAATCATGCACATCATCCACACGGATAACCTGCCCCTGAGCAACCGCGGTTCCGCAGACACCACGACCAACCGGAATGCGGACACAGGCCACTTTCCCCTGGAACGGCCCCAGCACGAGGGTATCCCCCTGAAGGAGATAGAATCCGGCCCAGTTTATCTGTTCCAGCTCATCAAAAAGGACGGCACTGACATTGGACAGTGTCGCGATGACATCTTTCTCATCACTGATAAGCGATGTTAAACGGCGGGTTAAATCCTGATAAAACGCGAGTTTATTCATGTGTCACACTACAGTTACGGGTTAATTATCCGGTTAAAGTAATGTTTAATTTATATCAAATAACGGGGCTGCCCTATAGGATTATTACAAATCCTTTCGCATTTTTCGTGAAAATGAGGGAGAAGAACGGCGGGAATAAAAAAGAGACCGGATAAAGTCCTCTATCCGGTCCAGGGAAAAAGGCTCATAGCGAGCCGTGCGCTAAAATTGCCATTGAAAATATCGTACAACCTACATGATTAAGATTAGTCGGTTTGGTTACATATGCAAAATATTTATTTATCAAATCGTTAACATATATCTGATTTAAATGGCTTATATTTCAGCTGGTTAATTAATAACCGAATATTAATCGTTAAATTTCATAATTAATATGTGTTATTTATCACCACACAGCGCACCGGCAGCTTCAATGATCGGGGTAAGATCCATGCCTTTTTCCGTGTCTCCGGTTTGTTTTAATGTGATAACTGAGAGGTCAGTCACCTTTATTTTCTGCTCTTTTGCCTGTTGTGCCGCCACATCATTCAGCGGATACGACATCAGTGTCGACGGATTAATCACCCACAATGCATTTCCGTCCCGGCAGTTGATCATCACTTCCTCACGGGTAAACGGCCACTTTTCACCAAACTCAAACTTGCTGATGGTTTTCAGCGGCGCAGCCTGTGCCGCACCTGCCAGTAAAAGAGGAATTAATGCCAGAGCTTTCTTCATAGTGTGTCCCGGTTGTCAGCCTGTCCGGAGTCAGGCAGGCTGATAAGTTGCAAAAATCGCCACCATTAAAATGGCCAGTGTGCCGAGAATTATCTCAACCCAGCTGTTAATCATCAACAGGCGGAAGCGGCCTGATTGTGCGATTTTCGGTACCACCGCATAACGGTTTATCACCGCCAGCAGCACCATCGTCAGCACCAGCCCGGTTTTCAGCCATAACAGCGCCTGATAATCACTGCCGCTCCACTGCGGCCAGTCCGGCAACAGCAGCATGGTGCTGATAAGGCCGGTTGCCAGTACCAGAAAGACAGCAAGATGCCCCAGGTTTGAAAAACGGATCAGGGTTGCCACCACTTCTTTCGGCAGTCCCTGCGCGAGTGTGTCACGCCGCAGCAGGATCAGCAGACAGACCAGGAACGGCCACAACCCGCCGAACCAGTAAGCGGCACTGAGCAGATGAACGACCTGATTAAGCTGATAGAGCCGCCCTGTCCAGCCGCTGTACAGCATGCCGTGGCCGGTAAAGGCGTGCAGCGCCAGCATCGCCGCGGCACAGATCAGAAACAGGCAACTTTGTGCCCGGCCGGACGGCAACAGCAGTCCGCCGCAAAGAATAACGGCCAGCACCAGTTGCCAGCGCCAGATCTCCCCGAAGGATGTGGAAAGCACCGCGAGGATAATATCCGGATCCTGCATATCCGCCCAGCCGTCCCCCATCAGTGCTGCCTGTAACAGCAGCCAGAGGAACGTTGTCAGGACCGTAAACACAGCTGCACTGCGGGCGGTATAACGCAGACGGGCCCGCAGCAGCAGTGCCACCCGGTCACCGGGCAGCAGAACAGTGAACAGGCCGCAGCCCGCAAGGAGCATCACGGCCGTAAAATGAATGAAGCGGCAGATAATCAGCAGCGCTTCCGGTGTCAGTTCCATAACCGGTTTATTTCACCGTAAACTGATAGTCACCGTTGGTTTTGTGCCCGTCAACAGAAACCACCTTCCATTCAACGTGATAGATACCGGCCGGCAGGGTTTCTGTCAGCGGCAGGATCAGACGGGTATCATTCCCTTCCGCCAGCTCCGGTTTTCCGGCAGCGACAGGTTTATTCTGTGCATCTTTCACACTGATTTTACTGAATTTCAGTTCAATCCCTTCCGAAAAATCCAGAGAGATATTTTCCGGTGAACCGGTCACCGCCGCATCTGCCGCCGGAACCAGGGTTTTGACATGAGCGTGAGCGAACGCCTGCTGGCCGGATAAACCGACAAATAAAACAACAACAACAGATAATTTGCGCCAGTGCGCGGTCAGGTTGGTTAACATAATGGTATGCCTCATTTTTGCAGGTGATGTAATTATGCGGGACATACTAGCGCAACCGGGGGCATTGCGGAAACCTTCACAGGCCGGAGAGTGTTTTTTGTGATCGGTAACACAAATAAAAACCACACAAATATCAGTATATTATGATAATGGTGTGGCTATATTATAAATAATAATGCTGTCAGAAATAATCAGCTTGCGGATGGTTCGCTTGCCATACGGCCCAGATCTTTATCCAGCAGGAACAACGATTTACCGCTGTCACCCACCATCGCGAATTTATCCAGCACAGATTTAAACAGTTTTTCTTCTTCGTGCTGCTCAGCCACATACCACTGCAGGAAATTAAAGGTGGAGTAATCCTGTGAGGTCAGCGCAGCATGAACCAGCTTATTAATTTCATCAGTAATTAATTTTTCATGTTCCAGCGTCAGGGTGAAAATATCACTTACTGAACTGAATTCTGACGGTGGTGCATCAATGGCCCCGAGCAGCGGCATCGCGCCGGTATCGCTGAGGTAATTAAACAGGCGCTGCATATGTTCCATTTCTTCCGCTGCGTGCGCTTTCAGAAATGCGGCAGCACCTTCGTAGCCTTTATCAGCACACCATGCGCTCATCTGCAGATATAAATTTGAGGAATAAAATTCAAGATTCAGCTGGGCATTCAGTTGTTTGACCATATCCGGCTTTAACATATACAGGCTCCTGTCAGTCGTTTATTTCATCATCTGCGGTCATTATGCACACTCCTGCCGGGAAGAAAAGTGCTATTTAATAAATTCACAACATATTGAAAACAAAATGATTTTGTAAAGATAATCAGAATTAATCGCATTCTCTTTATGGGGATGCCGAATACACGTCAATCCGGGCTTGCAGTCAGGCGGCAGCTCAGTTAAGTTAAGGCCGTCAGCCGTTACAGGAGCATATCGTGAGTTATAATCTTGCCGAACTCAGTCAGGAAGAGATGGATAAAATCAATGCGGATTTAGCCGCATCCGGTGTCGCCTTTAAAGAGCGCTATAACATGCCGGTGATCGCCGAGCAGGTGCAGCAGACACTGCCTGAATCCCTGCGCGCCTATTTTGCCGAACGTCTGATGTTTTACCGCCAGCGCAGTGCCGGACTTTCCCGCCTGCCGTATGAGCCGAACGCCAAACGCTGAATATAATAAAGGCGTGCCTGAGCACGCCTTTTTACGGTTTAACAGCCAGTGTCATTACTGCGGCAGACTGTATGTCATGGTCTTCGCCGCACAATTGATATCAACGGTGTAACTGACCTGCTTTTTCGAACCGCGCACAACCAGCGGCACGCTGTAATTACCGTCTTTCTCAGTCACTTCCGCCACATTCACCCAGGCAACCGGCTTGCTGCCCAGCAGCGCTTTATCATCCTGCCAGCGCGGGTAGCGGCTCTGCACAAAGTCATATTTTACCTGTGCCGCTATCTGATCTTTGTTCAGCGATTCGCACGCCGGGAAAGTCACCATACGCTCATTTTTGACTTCCGCCGTGGCCGGAGCCTGTGCGCTGACGGTGAATGCCAGCAGAATACCTGCACCTGCCAATCCGGTACGGGTGAACAGATTCATTGCCTTCATAAAACCTCCTGTTTTAATCCCGAAAGAGACTAAATGTCATTTTTATACAATAGCGCTTAATTAAATTTCACTTAATGCTTATTGCTGCAAAGTAACATATTTATTATCAGGAAATTGTGACACTTGTTAAATATTTGTTTCTATTCTTCGCTGTCGTCATCTTCCTCATCAAACAGCGCGCGGATCTGCTCACCGCCGTGATGCCGTTCGCGTAACTCTGCCGCGACCTGTGCGATAGCCTCACCACTGCTCATACCTTCCTGCATCAGGGTGTGGATCCGCTCAACTGCGGCCTGCTGTTCTTCATGACTTAACGCGGGCATTCCGGTAAACATAATCACCTTCTATAACATTTCAGTAAAAAACACATTATACTCATAAAGATGGCGGGACGCATCCGCCTGTTTTCCGGTAAGATAACCGGCAGTTTCCGGACACAGATTACTGACAGACTGAATTATGACATCACATTCCGTACCTGTACTGACACCACTTGACTATCATCCCGGTCTCGCCCTGACCCTGTTTGCCCCGCTGTCGCATCAGCCGTGGGCCATGCTGCTGCACTCCGGCAGTGCTCAGCATCAGCATAACCGTTTTGATATTCTGACCGCCGATCCTCTGATGACACTCACCACCAGAGGCGATGAGACCTTAACTGAAGATAGCCGTGGGCAGCGCGTCCGTCAAAATGATGACCCGTTTCAGTTACTGGATGCGGCGCTGGCACAGTGCGGGCTGAATCCGCTGCCGCACGATGACTATCCGTTTGCGGGCGGCGCGATGGGATTATGGGGCTATGATCTCGGGCGGCGAACCGAGTCTCTGCCGTCACTGGCGCGAAATGAGCTGTCCGTGCCGGATATGGCCATCGGCATTTACGACTGGGCGGTGATTGTTGACCACCAGCGCCGCTGCGCCACATTAATCACGTATAGCGATCCCGCCGCGCGTCTGCACTGGCTGGAGAGTCAGAAAACACCGGACAGTCAGACTTTCGCCCTGACCGGCCACTGGCAGTCCGATATGACTGAAGCGGAATATCACGAAAAAATTACCTGTATTCATGACTATCTGCAGGCCGGTGATTGTTATCAGGTCAATCTGTCACAGGGTTTTTCCGCCCCGTATGAGGGGGATGAGTGGCAGGCGTTTCTGCGGCTGAATGACGAAAACCGGGCACCGTTTTCCGCGTTTCTCCGTCTGCCGGAAGCCGCCATTCTGTCGGTTTCACCGGAGCGCTTTCTGTGGCTGAAAGACGGCACCGCAGAAACCCGCCCGATTAAAGGTACCCGTCCGCGTCATCCGGATGATCAGCAGGCTGACGAAGCAGAAAAACAGGCGCTGGCCGCGTCAGAGAAAGATCGCTCGGAAAACCTGATGATTGTGGATCTGATGCGCAATGATATCGGCCGGGTGGCACTTCCCGGTTCGGTCAGTGTGCCGTTACTGTTTGCTGTTGAGCCGTTCCCGGCAGTCTGGCATCTGGTCAGCACCATCACCGCACAGTTACCGGCGGCATGCCGGGCAGCACAGTTGCTGCGCGCCTGCTTCCCGGGCGGTTCGATTACCGGCGCGCCGAAAATCCGCGCGATGGAAATTATTGAAGAGCTCGAACCTGTCCGCCGCCATGCCTATTGCGGTTCCGTCGGTTATATCAGTGCCTGCGGCACCATGGACACTAATATCGCGATCAGAACCCTGATTGCGGAAAATAATCACCTCTATTGCCGGGCAGGCGGCGGGATTGTCGCAGACAGCCGTGCCGCAGATGAATACCAGGAAACATTCGATAAGCTGGGCCGCATACTGACGGTACTGCCGGAGAAAATATCATGAGTCCGCTTGAGCGCTTTATTCCCCGGTTTCAGTTAACCCGCCCTTCCGAAGCAGAAATTGCCGGTGAACGGGATCGCCGGGCTGCCGTTTTGCTGCCTATCACTAATAAGGCACGGCCCGGGATCCTGCTGACACAACGGGCAGCGTCACTGCGCTCCCATCCGGGACAGATTGCCCTGCCCGGCGGCGCGGCAGATCCGGGCGAAATTTCCCCCATCGCCACCGCACTGCGCGAAGCGCGTGAGGAAGTCGGCATTCCGCCGCAGGCCGTGCAGGTGCTGGGACAAATGGCACCGGTGGACAGCGTTACCGGCTTCCGGGTCACCCCGGTGGTCGGGATTATTCCGCCATATCTGCCGCTGGCCGGCAACCCGCAGGAAGTGTCAGATATTTTTGAGCTGCCGCTGGATGCCGCCCTCGACCTGAGCCGCTACCGCTACATTGATATGACCCGCAATACTGTGGAGCGCCGCCTCTATTTTTACTTATATGAGGGACGGATGATTTGGGGGTTAACAGCAGGTATTTTATATCGTCTCGCAACGCAAGTGAAAAATGATTGATTTGTAACCGAATTCACACTTCTGCCCTATTTCCCCCTGCTTTTTTTCATCAGGTATGCCCGAATTTTATCCGAAAGCGCTGTTCCGCAGTGAAAAATGCGATAAACTACTTTATCCGTGTGAGCAAATAACAGTAAAGTAACGCGCTTTACGATAAATCACTATTACATTGTTTTTTAAGGAGTCTGACGTGATTAGCGTTTTTGACATGTTTAAAGTGGGGATTGGTCCTTCCAGCTCCCACACCGTAGGGCCGATGAAAGCCGGGAAGCAGTTTGCTGATGAGTTGGTTGAGAAAGGTCTGATTTCCCGCGTGACCCGCGTTTCTGTTGATGTCTACGGATCACTCTCCTTAACCGGGAAAGGTCACCATACCGATATCGCTATCATTATGGGTCTGGCCGGTAACTTACCGGCAACTGTCGATATCGATGGTATCGCCGGTTTTATCCGCGATGTCGAAGAGACTGAGCGTCTGTCCCTGGCCAATGGTCAGCAGACTGTGGACTTCCCGCGTGAAGGCGGCATGAATTTCCACACCGGTAACCTGCCGCTGCACGAAAACGGCATGAGCATCACCGCATTTGCCGGTAATGAAGAGCTGTACACCAAAACCTATTACTCCATCGGCGGCGGATTTATCGTCGATGCCGAGCATTTCGGTCAGGATAACGCCAACGAAACACCGGTATCCTACCCGTATGCCTCAGCGGAAGAGCTGCTGAATCACTGCCATCAGACCGGGCTTTCCGTCTCCTCCCTGATGCTGAAAAATGAGCTGGATATGCACAGCCGTGAAGAGATCGACGCGTATTTCGCCGATGTCTACAAAACCATGACTGACTGTATCGCTCACGGTCTGGAAACCGAAGGCATTCTGCCGGGACCGCTGCGTGTGCCGCGCCGTGCTGCTGCACTAAACCGCCTGATCAACTCCGCCGGTAAACTCTCCAAAGACCCGATGAACGTGGTTGACCTGGTCAATATGTTTGCTCTGGCTGTCAACGAAGAAAACGCCGCGGGCGGCCGTGTGGTTACCGCACCGACAAACGGTGCCTGCGGGATCGTCCCTGCGGTACTGGCGTATTATGATCACTGCATCGAGAAAGTCACTCCGGAAACCTATCTCCGCTACTTCCTCGCCTGCGGCGCGGTCGGTATTCTGTACAAAATGAACGCCTCTATCTCCGGTGCGGAAGTCGGTTGCCAGGGCGAAGTCGGTGTGGCCTGCTCAATGGCGGCTGCCGGTCTGACTGAAATCCTCGGCGGCAGCCCGGAACAGGTCTGTGTGGCCGCTGAAATCGGTATGGAACACAACCTGGGCTTAACCTGTGACCCGGTTGCCGGTCAGGTTCAGGTACCGTGCATCGAACGTAACGCCATTGCCTCTGTGAAAGCGATCAACGCTGCCCGTATGGCTATGCGCCGTACCAGCGCACCGCGTGTTTCTCTCGATAAAGTCATCGAAACCATGTATGAAACCGGGAAAGACATGAACGCCAAATACCGTGAAACATCACGCGGCGGTCTTGCAATCAAGGTTCAGTGCGACTGATTTTGTGATTTAACTCACAAAACATAATTCGCTGACATTAATATCCCTGCAACATTGCAGGGATATTTTTTACCTGAAGCGCATCAGCACCGGTCATTTTTCGACCAATTTGTAATGTTTTCAGATGCAAATGTTTATAACATGTAAAATATCATAGTGTATAACTCTGCAAAACAATCAAACATCACCTCATCACTCTGACAAATAGCTCATTCAACACAATAATTAACTATAATTAAGTGTTTAATGTTTCTGTTTTGTTGTTTTCTGACGGAAAGCAAGTTTTTTTACCTTCATAGAATGTTAACCTTCTATTTAATTAGTGCCCCGAAATTAATTATCGCTGTTTAAACGTAAATAATTAGCGGTATCACGGGCCTGAGACTATCTTTACACCGGAGTCTTACGGTTTTTTCCTGACCCATAAAAGATTCTGTGTAATACACTAGAACCATCCTGACTGATGTTAAGGGGGAACAGAGGTGAGTATAGCCATTATGATTGGCACCCACGGCAAAGCCGCTGAGCAGTTACTGCGCACGACGGAAATGCTGATCGGTGAACAGGAGAACGTCTCCTTCATCGATTTCGTACCGGGGGAAAATGCCGACACACTATATGCGAAGTACAATGAGAAGCTGCCCGGTTTATCAACCGCTGACGGGGTGTTATTCCTCGTTGATACCTGGGGCGGCAGCCCGTTCAACGCAGCAAACCGTATTGTGACTGAGCAGGATCAGGCCGCAGGCGGCAACAGCAATTATGAAATAGTCACAGGCGTTAACGTGCCGATGCTGGTCGAAACCTTTATGTGCCGTGATGATAATCCGTCATTGCAGGAACTGGTTGCGGTGGCGCTGGAAACCGGCCGTGAAGGGATCCGCGCCCTGAAAGCACAGGACGAACCGGCACCGAAAGCGGCACCTGCACCAAAACCGGCCGCACAGCCGGCGGCACCGGCAGGCCCGGGCGGACACATGACTATCGCCCTCGCCCGTATCGATGACCGTTTGATCCACGGCCAGGTCGCCACCCGCTGGACCAAAGAAACCAACGTCAAACGCATTATTGTCGTCAGTGACGAAGTTGCCAAAGACACCGTCCGCTCAACACTGCTCAAGCAGGTTGCTCCTCCGGGTGTAACCGCGCACGTGGTGGATGTGGCGAAAATGGTGCGTGTCTGGAATAACCCGAAATACGCCAATGACCGCTGCATGCTCCTGTTTACCAACCCGGCAGATGTTCTGCGCCTGGTGGAAGACGGTGTGGAGATTAAATCAGTCAACATCGGCGGGATGGCCTTCCACGAAGGTAAAAAGCAGGTTAACAATGCGGTTTCTATCGATGAAAACGATATCGTGGCATTCAAAGCGCTGAATGACCGCAACATCGAGTTGGAAGTCCGCAAAGTCTCCACCGATTCAAAAATAAAAATGATGGATTTAATCAGCAAAGCTGAAAGTTAATTTGACCCATTACTCAATACAAAATTTGTTGTCTGCAAAATGACTGGTTAAAGGAGAAACACAATGGAACTTTCCGTTGTACAAATCGTCCTGGTCTTCATCGTTGCCTGTGTTGCAGGTATGGGGTCAATCCTCGATGAATTCCAGTTCCACCGCCCGCTGGTCGCCTGTACGCTGATGGGGATCGTACTGGGTGATATGAAAACCGGGATCATGATCGGCGGTACGCTGGAAATGATCGCGCTCGGCTGGATGAACATCGGTGCGGCTGTGGCACCGGATGCGGCGCTGGCATCCATCATTTCCACCATCCTGGTTATCGCCGGGGGCCAGAACATCGGTGCCGGTATCGCGCTGGCCATTCCGCTGGCGGCTGCCGGTCAGGTGCTGACCATTATCGTCCGTACCATCACCGTGGCCTTCCAGCACATGGGTGACCGTGCGGCTGATAAGGGGAATCTCACCGCGCTGGGGATGATCCACGTCGGTGCCCTGCTGTTACAGGCAATGCGTATCGCTATCCCGGCGGTCATTGTGGCCGTGTCTGTCGGTACTGATGTTGTCCGTGAAATGCTTGACTCGATTCCTGACTGGGTCACCAACGGTCTGAATATCGCCGGGGGCATGATTGTTGTGGTCGGTTACGCGATGGTTATCAACATGATGCGTGCCGGCTACCTGATGCCATTCTTCTATCTGGGTTTCGTTACCGCGGCATTTACTGATTTCAACCTGGTTGCGCTGGGTGTCATCGGTGCGGTTATGGCTGTGCTGTATATTCAGCTCAGTCCGAAATACAACAAATCGGAAGTCGTTGTCGCTGCCGGCAGCAAAAACGACCTGGATAACGAGTTAGACTAAGAAGGTGAGCAACATGGTTGATACTACAAGCAACGTAACCGGCAGAAAACAGTTAAGAAAGAGCGACATCCGGGGTGTCTTCATCCGCTCAAACCTGTTTCAGGGTTCATGGAACTTTGAACGTATGCAGGCAATGGGCTACGCCTTCTCCATGGTACCGGTGATCCGCCGTCTTTATCCGGAAAATAATGAAGAACGCAGACAGGCTATCAAACGCCATATGGAGTTCTTTAACACCCACCCGTATATGGCTGCACCTATCCTCGGTGTAACCTGTGCGATGGAAGAGCAGCGCGCTAATGGTGCGGCTATCGACGACGGTGCCATCAACGGTATCAAAGTCGGTCTGATGGGGCCGCTGGCCGGTGTCGGTGACCCGATTTTCTGGGGTACCGTGCGTCCGGTCTTCGCCGCCCTCGGTGCGGGGATTGCCATGACCGGCAGCCTGCTCGGGCCGTTACTGTTCTTCTTCCTGTTTAACCTGGTCCGCCTGGCAACCCGTTACTACGGCGTGGCTTACGGCTACAAAAAAGGCCTGGATATTGTTCAGGATATGGGCGGCGGCTTCCTGCAGAAACTGACAGAAGGGGCGTCAATCCTCGGTCTGTTTGTCATGGGTGCGCTGGTGAACAAATGGACAAAAGTGAATATCCCGCTGGTGGTGTCGGAAATTAAAAACCCGACCACCGGCGAGATGGAAATCACCACTGTCCAGACCATCCTCAACCAGCTGATGCCGGGCCTGATGCCGCTGCTGCTGACATTCGGCTGTATGTGGCTGCTGCGTCATAAAGTGAATGCCCTGCTGATTATTATCGGCTTCTTTGTGCTGGGTATTCTGGGTTATGTCTTTGGTTTCCTGGGACTGTAACCGGTAAAAACACGTTCTGACGAACGCGTATTTTCAGAAAGAGTATGATAGTTTAAACGGGAGGCTCGCCTCCCGTTTTCTGTTTCACTTCAGGGGAAAAGAACCACAATGAGTGTAAATGATATTGTTCTGCTGGCTGTGATTGTGCTGATGCTGCTGTTTGCCGTCTACGACGAATTTATTGTTAACACACTGAAAGGCAAAACACAGCTGCGGATAAAACTGCGCCGCAATCACCGCGCTGACGCTGTGATCTTTATCCTTCTTATCGGTATTGTTATTTATAATAATATAACCGGACACGGCAGTCCATTAACAACTTATTTACTTTCTGGCTGTATTATCATTGCTATTTATCTGGCTTTTATTCGTTCACCGAAGTTATATTTTAAGCAGGACGGATTTTTTTACGCCAATGCATATATTAAATATGACAGAATTAAAACAATGAATTTATCAGAAGACGGCATTCTTCTTGTGGGTTTGGAAAATCGTAAAATTTACATAAAAGTTACGCATCTTGATGATTTACAAAAGATTTATAATTTTATGATTAATAACAAATAATAACCCTTCTTTTTTATCCCCCTACAGAAATAAAGACTAATGATGATATTAGTCTTTATTATCTTATTAAAATACGACGTAATGAAAATCATTCTCATTAGCATCTTTTAAAACTAAAATATATATTCTTGCCTTTTTTATTTTCTGTGATATCTTTCCGGTCACGTCATTGGGGAGTAGCCTGTTCTGTTATTAACCTCTCAGGGAAATAACAGAAAATCCGTGTCAACATACTTGCGTGATATTATATCAGCATGGTGCGGATGCCGTTTCGGTTGGCAAGACCATAGACACGCAGTTCACCGGAGGTCGGGGTTGGATTGTGTGTATATGGATAAGCTACCCGACCGAGACTGAGTTTATGAGTTTTTACGCCACCCTCGTCCTTGCCCTGGCCCTGTCTATGGATGCCTTCGCCGTTGCTGTCTGCAAAGGCGCTACCCTGCACAAACCACCTTTACGTGAAGCTCTGCGCACCGGATTTATCTTTGGTGTGATTGAAGCCCTGACGCCGCTTATCGGCTGGGCTATCGGTATTTACGCCAGCCGCTACGTGATGGAATGGGATCACTGGATTGCCTTCGCACTGCTGTTTATCCTTGGTGCCCGCATGATTTACAACAGCGTTACTGCCGGTGATGACTGTTGCACCCGCCATGAAAAACCACAGCGCCACAGTGCATTACATCTTGCCACCACAGCGGTTGCCACCAGCCTGGATGCGATGGCAATTGGTGTCGGCCTTGCGTTTCTGGAAGTCAATATTGTCCATACCGCGATGACTATCGGGCTGATGACCATGATTATGGCCACCACCGGGATGATCCTCGGGCGTTATATCGGCCCGATGCTGGGTAAGCGGGCAGAAATTGTCGGCGGGATTGTACTGATCCTGATCGGATTTACCATTCTGTATGAACATATTGGTTAATCGCTTAATCACTTCTGATGACCCGCTCCGGCGGGTCTTTTTGTTTCTGAATCAGGCTTCCCGGCGGTAAACCCGGATCAGAAAATCTGTTTCGCAGGAAAAGGCGGTTTCTGCTGCCAGCTGATGTTTCACAGCCTCTGTCGCTTTCCAGGCAAACGGTGTCATCGAAAGCAGTGCAAGTGCATCCGCGCCGTTCAGCAGCATCGGGTACGCCACCTGCTGCTCTTGCGCCGGACCGAATCCCGGGAAATGCTCTTCCTTCAGCGGGTGCAGATGAACTTCATCATAAATAAAGGATTTCAGCTGATACAGATGACGCGGCCCCGGGGTCACGGTAATCACAATGCCGCCCGGTTTCACCACACGGGTTAACTCATCAGGATTACACGGCGCATAGATCCGCAGTACCCCATCCAGACTGTTATCCTCAAACGGCAGCCGCTGGCTGGATGCCACACTAAAGCTGACCTGCGGATAGCGTTTTGCGCCGTAGCGGACAGCAACCTTCGCCACATCCAGCCCGTACACCGTCACCTGCCGTGCCGCAAGGCTTTCCGCCAGTGCGCCGGTGTAGTATCCCTCGCCGCAGCCGATATCCAGTACCTGCTCCGCCTGTGCCGGTAAATGCTGTTCAAATGCCGCGATTACCTGATCCCGCATAGGGCGGTAATGGTGATTATCCAGAAATGCCCGGCGCGCCTGCATCATCTCTTTACTGTCACCCGGCTCTTTCGAGCGCTTGAACTGGACAGGCAGGAGATTGATATACCCCTCTTTCGCGAGATCAAACTGATGGTGGTTTTCGCAGCTGTAACTGCCGGAGCGGTGCGTCAGCGGGTGCTGGCAAAGCGGACATTGGTAAGACATAATCATTCACTGTGAAATAATGTAAGGGTGCAACCGGCAACGGCCTGTGCCGGTGACGGAAAATCTGAGGCGAAACCATACCATGAAAACCTACTGGTGGCAGGATAAAATTGATGATTATCAGCAATGGCACAGCCTGCTTGTCAGGGTTAATCCTGAAACGGTAAATGAAGATGCCCCTGCGCTGCTCAGCGGCCATAACAGCCGGATGCAGCTGCAGCTGCGTGGTTATCCGCTGTTCTGGGCAACCGTACTGCATGATCACTGTGGTGTCTGGCTGATTTATAATCAGGACCATCCGGCTCAGCAGAATCTGTTATCGCCGCTCCGCTCACAACAGGCTGAGAAAATCGCCGCTCTGCCGGCAGAAGAACAAACCCCGCAGTGGTGCCGTTACTTCGCCCGTGATTTACAGGAGCGGCCTTCCCCGCTGCTTGCAGCCGGAGAATGGCTGCTGCGCCCGATGAATATTACACCACCGTCCGCCCCTTATGTTGTCAATGCCCCCTGTCCCCGGGAAAAATGGTGTTTCCGTTCACCGTCCTCCAAAGATATCAGTAATGCGGACTGGCTGTTATACAGTGAAGACCTGCCGGATCTGCAATCCCCCGGACGGGTTATATTTGCGGACTGGTGGTTCGGCGGTTACCAGCTGCTGCCGCGTTACGCGGTTGAGCCGCAAAGCAGCCGCCTGAAATACTGGCGTAAAGTTGCCCGCGAAGGAAAATTACCGCCGGTGCTGATCTGGTACATCAGCGGCCTGGCATCCTACATTATACTCGATGGCCATCTGCGGTTGCAGGCGGCGTATGACGAAAATATTCCGCCTTCCTTTATTGTGCTCAGCCAGTACCATGAATGCAGCTATGAGCCGGATCCTGCCGCGATTGCAAAAGTGCAGCAGGCAATAGCGCATCAGATGGATAAAAATCCGCATCCGGATATCCGCGGGATCAACCAGACATTAATCAGCCTGTATCAGAACCGCTACGGGCGGCACTCCACCCGCAGCCGGGCAATACTGGGCGACGGCCGTTCATGGGAAGAGGATGTTTCCCGTTATCTGCGCCGCCACGGAGACACCGGGCACCTCACTGCTATTTTGCAGCGGACGGAAGAAACCGCGTGATAGTTAATCAGATAAATCTGCTGTGAATATTTTTTGTTCACCTCAGAATACATCATTATCCGTCGTATAACCCTGTCAGAAATAGTATAAGGAATATCTATGTTCAGACTCTCCCGCACCTTTGTTGCACCACTCCTGCTGTTATTTTCCGCCTCGCTGTTTGCGGCAGCCGAAACCAAACCTGCGGCACCGGCAGATTTGGATCTGGTTTTTGTTCTGGATAAAAGCGGTTCCATGTCCGGTTTTGAACAGGACACCATCGGTGGTTATAACTCCGTTCTTGCCGAAAACCGTAAAAAAGAAGGCAATATTTACGTCACCACCGTTTTATTCAACCACGAAAACAGTACGCTGCATAACCGCGAGCCTATCAGCAAAGTCAAAAACCTGACACTGGATGATTATTCTGTCGGTGGTAATACCGCGTTACTGGACGCTGTCGGTATTACTATTGATAAAATCCGTGAAAACCGCAAAATTACCAAAAACAATAATGTGTTATTTGTGATTATTACTGACGGTGCAGAAAACAGCAGCCATGAATATAGTCGTAATAAGATTAAATCAATGATTAATTCTGCGGAGAAAGAAGATAAGTGGGACTTTATTTTCCTCGGCGCCAATATTGATGCTATCGCAGAAGCCGGTAATATCGGGATTAAAAGTGACAACGCTACCGGTTATGTGCAGGATAAAGCCGGTTACGGCAAAGCGTATGATGCCGTAAATAAAGCGGTTGAAGTAAAACAGCAATCAAAACCAATTACTTCCGAATGGAAATCCGAAGTCGAAAAAGATAACAACGAACGCAGTAAAAAATAACAAAACACCTCTTATTTATTCACCAAAACAGTACGGTCCGCCGTACTGTTTTATTTTCTCATCCCGCCGTTCTTTTTTCCCCGCAACTCTGCTTACCATGAACATCAAATGACTGAAGTTCAGCCGGATAAATACGCCAATTTGACTATATTAATGCTAATAACAATCACGAGGCGCAATTATGTTTAAAAAATCCTGTCTTTTATTAGCATTAATTCCGTTTATTTCTGTTGCCGCACCAGTAATCGATGAGAATGATGATGTCACAACCTCAATGCCCGATTTTGCTACCGGTAAAATTGAACAATCCGCCGGTGTTAAATTAGGCTCCGGATATATCAGTAATGAGGCTAATAACACGATTATCATCGGTAACTCCGCGGATAAAAATGAAATCCCGCCGGAAAACCCGAACAGCAAAATACCGGCAACACATCCGAAACCGCCGGTGGCAAAATCCGACTCTGATATTGCTATCGGTAACAGTGCCTATGCGGACGGCTCTGCTGACGGCCAGGCCGGTGCCCCGTCAATGGCTGTCGGTAACGCGGCGGTTGCCAAAGGTGAAGGCTCTGTTGCCCTCGGCAGCAAAGCGGTTTCTGACGGAATGGGCGGTGTTGCCATCGGTGATGCCGCGAAACAGAAAAACGGCGGGATCAGTATCGGTTCCAATTCAAATGCCGGTACCGGCGGAACAATATTGGATCCTATGGGTGATCCGATGGCAATTAACCACAACGTTGCCATCGGTACTGATGCAAGAGTTGTCAATGGTGCAAAAGACTCTGTTGCACTCGGCGCTAATTCAGTTGCTGGCATAGAATCCACACAAAAGGTACGCTTTCTGGCTGAAGATGCTCGTGCCGCTCAAAATGTAGGCGATGTTTCTGTTGGCAATAAATCTTCCGATCTGCAAAATGAACCCGACACTTTCCGCCGGATCACCAATGTGGCCGGTGGTTCAGAAGATACCGATGCCGCGAATATTGCCCAGCTGAATGTAGTCAATAATACCGCCACGGCGGCAGAAAACACCGCCAAAGCGGCTGATACAAAAGCAACGGATGCCAAAAAAGCGGCAGATGCCGCAGACGGTAAAGCCACTGAAGCACAAAAAACAGCGGTAACAGCAAATACCAATGCGATTGATGCGCGTAATACGGCTTATACCGCCAATACCACAGCGCAGAAAGCCAATAATACCGCGAATAATGCGTATAATCTGGCAACACACAACTCAGCCCGTATTGATAAACTGGAGCTGCGGTATGATGAACTGAACGACAAGATGCAGCGCGGCTTTGCAATGTCAGCTGCCACGTCAAACCTGTTCCAGCCGTATAACGTCGGTAAATTTAACCTCAGTGCAGCCGTCGGCGGATATAACTCCGAAAATGCGGTTGCTGTCGGCAGCGGCTACCGCTTCAATGAAAATGTGGCGGTTAAAGCAAGCCTGGCAACCTCAACATCAAACGGCGGTGATGTCATGTACGGTGCCGGTATGAACCTGGAATGGTAATAGATAGATAAAATAACGCAGGCCGCCTGACAGGCGGCCTTTTCATTATTCCGTACCGGAAGAGGCTGCACCAGCAGACTTATTTCCCGGAAAGTGATAATGCAGAAAAATATAACATTAAAAATACCGGCATTGCATAAAATAAACAGCGTTAAACTCTCAAAATCTGTCTGAAACCAAACACTGAACCGGAGCCGCTCAAAGCACAGAAAAGAGAATAACCGAAAATAAAAATACAATTACAACCGCCGAGAGTAATACCCTGAATATCCCCTTCACCGTCTGTTCAAGAAATACCAGTCCGTGTTTGTTACCCATCTCGTTCAAGATCCATCATTTTACTCATTTTATTTTTAGTTATGTGAAACCCATCACGATATGATGATATTACTTATTCATTTAGTCAATAAATATACTGTTACCGGACTCTTTTTTTGATGACCATCAGTGTCACCCGCTCAGCAGACAAGGCAGCGTCCTGCATTCAGATCTGACGTATTTTTTATCCGTTTTGCTCTTCACCGGGGAAAAAACACATTCCCGCAACCGAACTGAAACAATTCATCGGATGCTGCCAATCAGTTGATAATGCTTTATCACTGAAAGTATGACGTAACGCAACAAACACGGTATCATCATGTTATTACTCAGCTTTTACCCTTACAACACTATACCTTTCATAAAACAGATCTGACATAAACACAACGCTAATTACCATTAATTCCAACTTATTCAAAATAACCAGATTTACAATCCAAAAACACCCTTTCAACCTCCGCAAAAGCAGTTTATCTGTTTTTTTTACTAAAAAAATGTGTCTGATCGCAATTTTCATTTGCCTTAAGATCGAAAACCCAATAAATTACGCCTCAAATTGGTTTAACCCAAAATCTTCATGCAGTCATCCGCAACGGTACACGCGTGGCAGACACGCACCGGGTTTATTGCTGACACCGCAATAAGTCACATCATCGTATTACCTGAAAAGAATAAATATCATCATGGCTTACGCACATAAAAAACACTTTAATAAAACATTACTGGCATTATTACTGACTTCACAAAGCACACTGGCATTTTCCGCAATGGATTATGAAGTCTCAAAGATAAAAAACATTGGTCAGTCAGCTGCTATATCAGCAGATGGCCGTGTTATTGCCGGTACTTATGAAATCTCAAATGATAATTACCGCCCTTTTATTATTATTGATGGCAATGCAGTTGACCTGAGTAAATATACAGCCGGAAATAACAGTATTTATGTCTCCGGACTTTCAGCGGACGGTAATATTGCCACCGGTTATATCGTTGATGAAAATAATAAATCTGATTCTAAAATGTATATTTATGATACCAATACCGATACGGTGAATATCCCTGATCAGCAGGCATTTGCCAGTGTCGCTTCCCTGGGTATTTCCGGTGACGGTAAAACCGTTATCGGCATTGCAGACGAAAAAGCTTTCCGCTTTAGCGGACAGGACGGCATCACATTATTAGATCCGTCAGAAACAGCAACCTCCACCGCAAACGGCGTTAATTATGACGGCAGTGTAATTGTCGGCCGCTACATCAGCGGTAGTGGTCAGGCATTTAAATATACCGGTGATAAAGGCATGGTTTCTCTGGGCACACTGAGAGAAGGTAATGCGGGCCAATCCGGCGCTAATGCCGTATCCGCTGACGGGCTTGTTATCGTAGGCTGGTCAAACATCAGTGAATATGAAACACATGCGATGAGCCATACCGATAAAGACGGTATGCGTGACCTCGGCACCCTGAAAAAAGATAACAGCGGCTATTCCAGTGCCTCATCTGTTTCACGTGACGGACAATTTATCGTGGGTTCATCCGATAACGAAGATGATATCGCACGCGGCTTTGTCTATGTTTCAGGTGAAAAAAAGATGTACGAACTGAAACCAATACAGGGAAGCTTTGAAGGTGAATCCAGTGCGGAAGCCATTTCTGCGGATGGCAAAGTGGTCGCCGGTTATGTGCAGAATGACAATAATGAAACATCCGCTGTTTTATGGAAACTGGACTATAAACCACCGATGACCCCGCTTGAGCCGTCAAAACCGGTTGATCCGTCTGAACCACTGACTCCGCTTGAGCCCTCAAAGCCGGTTGACCCGACAGAGCCGGTCAAGCCAATCAAACCTATTCTGCCGCTGACACCGGTTGATCCTGCTGATACCGGCGGCATCACGGTTTCTGATCCTGTTGATATTATTAAAACCCGCAATACAGTCACAAAACTGGCAAACAGCAGTTATCAGGTTCTGGATTTATACCAGACCGCCCTGTATAACCTCGCGGAAAGCCGTTGCCAGATGGGCGACGATAATTACTGCGCCGGCCTGTTTACCCAATATGACAACGTGCATCAGAACAGTCGTGTGGCTACCGGCGTATTTGGTTCATTCCGTTTACCGGCAGAAAACTGGACGCTGGGCGCATCACTGAATTTCGCCGTAAATACCCGTCTGGCCGATGGCTATGACACCCGCGGCAATAATCATCCCGGTGTCGGCGCATGGCTGCGTTATCAGGAAAATAAAGATAATTCCGGCTTTAACAGTGAGCTTTCCGCTGCATTTTTACAGCAGGATCTGGAAATTACCCGTCAGGCACAACGGGGCACTGAAACCGGCAAAGGTAATTCTGATATCAAAGGTTACTATGTGAAATTCACCACTGGTTATGGCATTACCGTCAGTGAAAATACCCTGGTGACACCACTGGCTGCCATTAAATATCATAATGTCACCCGTGCCGGATATACAGAATCAAATGGTATTGATTTCCCGGCAACCTATGGCCGCGCCGGAAATAAAAACCTTGATTTACAGCTCGGCGTGGATTTAAAACATCAGTTTAATAAGAGCACAGAACTGGATGCAGGTATCGGTGCAGATATTAAACTCAGCCATAAACGCGATGCATTTACCGGCCATATTCAGTATGTGAACGATGGTGCTTATATTTATGATCGCGGAGACAGCCAGAGTATAAAACCGTATGCCCGTGCCGGTGTGAATTACTTTATCACGGAGAACTCCACTCTTCGCGGCGATATTGGTTATCACACCACTGATTACCGTAATGATGGTTTGCAGGTGGGTCTCAGTTATTCATACCACTGGTAACCGCTGTTTCAGCTAATTAAAATCATCCGGCAATAATCATTTATTGCCGGATTTTTATTATCTGCACAACCTGTTTTATTTCTGTTTTTCCGTATCCGCAGAATATGAGAGATAATGCACAACCGTTTTGCTCCGGATAATGGCATTTAACTGACTGTCAATCCGGCGATCATCCACAGTTGCCCGTTTATGCTGACGGTGATGTTCTGCCGGGGATGACACCATAAATGTCTCCATAAATTCATCCTGCGAGCCGGGAACTGAAAACAGCCCTCTGGAATAACCGCCATCCCGTAACCGGATCCGTTTTAATTGTTCCATCAGCGCAAAAAACTGCGCCTGATGTTCCGCATCCACTTTATACTGAATACACACCATCACCGGTTTTTTATCTTCCTCAGAATAAAACGGTAATTCCTCCGGCATTGTCAGATGTTCAGACGGTGATAAATTGATGTTGTCGTGGTCAATTTTCACTTTCAGCACACATAACCAGACAACAATAATACCGGCCGCCGCCGCAAGCAGTGCGATTGTTATTGATGTGTGTGAGGCAATCTGCCCCCAGATTAATGACCCCAGCGCCATTGATCCCGAAAATACTGTCAGATACAGCGCCAGACCCCTTGCTCTGACCCAGTCCGGCAGTGCTGTCTGTGCCGACACCATCAGCGTGGAGAGTGTGATCAGCCAGCTGAACCCGGCGATAATACTGCCGGCGATTGCCGGGTATTTTGATGTGGTCACGGCAAAGATCACCAGCACAATAACCGTTCCGGCGGTCCCGGCGGTCACTAACATTCCGGCACTGAACCTGGCCCTCAGCGCAGATAAACTGAATGCCCCGGCGACCGCCCCGATACCGATACTGGTGGTTAAAATCCCGTATAACGTTGCATCCCCCTGAAGCGACACTCTGGCAACCAGCGGCAGCATCGCCCAGTAAGCACTGGCGAACACAAAGAAGGCAGCGGCTCTGATAATGGTTTTAATCAATGCCGGACTGTAACGGGCATAGCGCAACCCGGAAATCATCGCGGCGACAACAGATTCCGCCGGTAAGGTATTTTCCTTGTGTTTCTCTCCTTTCCACCACCATACCGCCACAATAATGGCAATAAAGCTGAGTGCATTAAGCATGAAAGGAAGATAAAGACCCACCTGCGAAATCAGCACACCGGCCAGCGCCGGACCGATGGCACGGCTGATATTAATCCCCATACTGTTCAGTGCGATCCCCGCTTTTAATTCATGCGGCGCCACAATACCCGGGACAATCGCCTGCCATGCCGGGCCTAAAAAAGCTGCACCGGATCCGAGAATAAAGGTAATTAACAATAACCAGCCGATACTGACCACATTGAAATAAACCAGAACAGCCAGTAATGCAGCGGCAAAAAACATCATGATATTGACAAATATAAGCAGCTTGCGCTTATCGAAAATATCGGCAATCGCCCCGGCCGGTAAGGCCAATAAAAAGACCGGCAGTGTGGTCATCGCCTGAATGGTGGCAATCATGACAGGATCAGGACTCAGATTGGTCATCAGCCATCCCGCACCGACATCATTCATCCATGTTCCGATGTTAGAAAATAATGTCGCCATCCATAACACAAAAAATATACGGTTACGCAGCGGCGACCAGGCTGATGATTGCGGATTAGTCATGTGAATATGATCTCCGGTTTAATATGGCAGGTGTTTTACCACCAGCCACAGTATTAACATGTACAGCGATAATTAAAATGCAAAGCAGGAACAGCCCAGCGCGCCCCAGAAGGCATTATCATCCGCAACCGGCACAGACGATTTACGGGCAATATCATGCTGGTGTCCGTGAACATGACACGAACCGCAGCACTGGTGTAACTGATTCAGGATCGCGGCTTTATTTTCCTGCTGTAAATAAGAGTAGTGTCCGGGCACTTTAATAACCGGTGACCAGTCAGGTAAAACCGGAATTGACGGCGGTGCCAGCGGCCCGAAAATACCGTTACCGTAAACAACCTCGCCGTTCACCACCGTCAGCAGGGATTCAATCGCTTTAATTTCCGCTTCCGGTACACGGAAATAATCGTCAGATAAGGCAATAAAATCTGCAAACTGCCCTGATTTAATCTGCCCTTTTTTGCCCTGCTCATCAGAGAACCAGGAGCTGCCGATAGTCCATAACTCTAACGCGGTATCTCTGTCTAACCGGTTATTGTCGTCATACATCTTCATACCGCCGACTGTCCGGCCTGATACCAGCCAGTAAAGCGCTGTCCACGGGTTATAGCTGGCCACGCGCGTCGCATCCGTTCCCAGACCGACCGGCACCTCTGCGTTCAGCATTTTCGTCACCGGCGGCGTGTGTTTCACCGCTTCATGACCATAGCGGTCCGCAAAGTATTCACCCTGGAATGCCATACGATGCTGAATTGCCAATCCGCCGCCCAGCGCTTTTACCCGTTCAATATTTCGTTCACTTATGGTTTCCGCGTGATCGAAAAACCAGTGCAGGCCGTCAAACGGGATCTCTTTATTTACTTTTTCAAACACATCCAGCATACGGCTGATGGATTGATCATAAGTGGCATGCAGACGGAACGGCCAGCGGTGCTCAGCCAGGTGGCGGATCACGGCTTCCAGCTCCGCATCCATATTGTCCGGCAGATCCGGTCTCGGCTGCAGGAAATCCTCAAAGTCAGCCGCAGAGAATACCAGCATTTCCCCCGCGCCATTGTGACGGAAAAAATCGGTTCCCTCTCCCGGCGACACCATCGATGTCCATTCGCGGAAGTCCTCCAGCTCCTGTTTCGGGCGCTGGGTAAATAGGTTATAGGCGATACGGATAGTCAGCTGATTCTGTTTTGCCAGTTCTGCGATCACCTCATAATCTTCCGGATAGTTCTGGAATCCGCCCCCGGCATCAATCGCACTGGTTACCCCGAGACGGTTAAGTTCGCGCATAAACTGACGGGTTGAGTTAACCTGATAATCCAGCGGCAGTTTCGGGCCTTTCGCCAGCGCGGAGTAAAGCAGCATGGCATTGGGTTTTGCAATCAGCATCCCGGTCGGGTTACCGTGCTCATCCCGCTGAATTTCACCGCCCGGCGGGTTCGGGGTATCTCTGGTATAACCGATCACACGCAGTGCCGCTTTATTCAGCAGCGCACTGTCATAAAGATGCAGCACAAAAACCGGGGTATCCGGTGAAACCGCATTGATTTCATCTAATGTCGGCATCCGTCTTTCGGCAAACTGGAATTCACTCCAGCCACCCACAACACGGACCCACTGCGGCGCCGGTGTCACATCCGCCTGTGCTTTTAACATCGCCAGGGCATCCGATAATGACGGCACCCCTTCCCAGCGCAATTCGAGGTTATAATTCAGTCCGCCGCGGATAAGATGAAGGTGCGAGTCATTCAGGCCGGGAATAATCACCCGCCCTTTAAGATCAATAATATCTGTCTCTTCATTCCGGAACTGCATAACTTCATCGTTGGTTCCGACTGCAATAAATTTGCCGTCACGGACAGCAACGGCCTGAGCAACGGGATTTTCACGATCGAGTGTATGAATATCACCGTTGATAAAAATTTTTGATGCGAAGCGTTTATTCATGATGATGTGTTTCCTGTTTATGAGGAACTCACTGCTTATCAAATACTGTTGCGGCAAGCGGTATAGAAAAAAATAACCGGAGAGAGACCTCTCCGGTTGTTACGCTGTTATTTGATAACGCGCTGAGGTGCTTTATGAACCATAGTATAGGCGTAATCGACACCCATGCCGTAAGCACCGCTGTGCTCCTGAACCAGCCCCATTACTGCGTCATAGGTTTCTTTGCGTGACCAGTCGCGCTGGTACTCCAGCAATACCTGCTGCCAGGTCACAGGAACAGCCCCGGCCTGCACCATACGATCAATGGAACGTTCATGCGCATCTACTGAGGTACCGCCGGATGCATCCGTCACAATATAAACTTCATAACCGGCTTCAATCGCCATTAAGGTCGGGAAATTCAGGCAGACCTCGGTCCATAATGCCGCCATGACTAATTTTTTACGGCCGGTGGCTTTAACGGCTTCGACAAATTTCGGGTCTTCCCAGGAATTCATGGAGGTACGTTCGATAGGTTTTGATTCAGGATGGACGGCGAGTAATTCAGGCCAGATATATCCGCTGAAGCTTTCCGTTTCAACGGAGGTATAAATTGTCGGTACATTGAAAATTTTTGCTGCTTTTGCCAGGCCAACAGTATTATTTTTCAGCTGCTGGCGGTCAATATTTGCCACACCAAAGGCCATTTGCGGCTGATGATCAATAAAAATAACGGCAGAATTTTGCGGATTTAACAGTTCTAATTTAGACATAATGTGTTCCTGTTCAATTGGTTAAATTGATAAAAATAAATATTAATCTTGCTCACTGACAGGAAACATAATAGGCCGGCACCGGATAATGACCAGATGCCAAATTTGACTTTAGAAGTCAAAAAAAATGAACGACATTTGTTATTTGTTGATTATATTGTTTTTTATGCTGGTTTTTTCGGAGTAAATGGCAATCGCTTTATGCACCTATAACAATATGCTCATTATAGTTTAACTAAAAAACAGCATATTAATTCTTTCTTTGTTTTATTGTTCCGGAATGAAATGATATCTACTGATCGTCGTATGTTGATGATCATTCGTTATTCAGATGATCCTCAAAAATATCTCATTTTGTCCTTCATCACTCTTTTCTTATTTTATCTTTTTATACCAGCCATAATGTAAGTATCACGGTAAAAAGATGCGATAATACCGACTTTAATACCTCATTCAACTTGTGCTTGGCGCTGCTAATAAGTACCAGATACAACAACCGCCAAAAATAAAAAAGCCCATTTTTACATGGGCTTAACTCATTATTTTGCCAGCCACTGCCAGCTAATTTCTTATTGCAGGATCATTCCCACTCAATCGTCGCCGGTGGCTTGCCGCTGACGTCGTATACGACACGGGAAATGCCGTCGACTTCATTGATGATACGGTTGGAGACGCGGCCTAACAGGTCGTATGGCAGATGTGCCCAGTGTGCGGTCATAAAGTCGATGGTTTCGACTGCGCGCAGTGAGACAACCCAGTCGTATTTACGGCCGTCGCCCATGACACCGACAGAACGCACCGGCAGGAAGACAGTGAATGCCTGGCTGACTTTGTGGTACAGATCCGCTTTGTGTAATTCTTCGATAAAGATAGCATCGGCGCGGCGCAGGATGTCACAGTACTCTTTTTTCACTTCGCCCAGCACGCGGACACCCAGACCCGGGCCCGGGAACGGATGGCGGTACAGCATATCGTACGGCAGACCCAGCTGCAGACCGATACGGCGGACTTCATCTTTGAACAGTTCGCGCAGCGGCTCAACCAGTCCCAGCTCCATATCTTCCGGCAGGCCGCCGACGTTATGGTGGGATTTGATCACATGGGCTTTACCGGTTTCAGAGGCGGCAGATTCAATCACATCCGGATAGATAGTGCCCTGTGCCAGCCATTTTACCTGCTTCTGTTTTGACGCTTCTTCATCAAAAATTTCAATGAATGTATGGCCGATAGCTTTACGTTTGGCTTCCGGATCCGCAATGCCTTTCAGGGCATTCAGGAAACGGTCTTCCGCTTTGGCGTGGATGATATTGAGGTCAAATTTGCCCGCAAACATTTCCATAACCTGCTCTGCTTCGTTCAGGCGCAGTAAGCCGTTATCCACGAATACACAGGTCAGGCGCTTACCGATAGCACGGTTTAACAGCATGGCAGTCACAGATGAGTCCACACCACCGGAGAGTGCCAGGATAACATGATCATCACCAATCTGCTCACGCAGACGGATAACGGTGTCTTCGATAATGGCTTCCGGGGTCCACAGAGCTTCACACTGACAGATATCCAGCACAAAACGTTTGAGGATTTCCTGACCCTGGTGAGTATGGGTCACTTCCGGGTGGAACTGCACGCCGTAGAAACGTTTTTCGTCGTTTGCCATGATCGCAAACGGACAGGTTTCGGTGCTGGCGACAGTCACGAAATCAGACGGGATAGCGGTAACTTTGTCACCATGGCTCATCCACACATCCAGCAGCGGTTTGCCGTTGTCATCCAGCATATCCTGAATACCACGGAACAGTTCGCAGGTTTCGCGGATTTCAACCTGTGCATAACCAAACTCGCGCTCGTCAGAGGTTTCTACTGCGCCACCGAGCTGCATAGACATGGTCTGCATGCCGTAGCAGATGCCGAGAACCGGTACACCGGCGCTGAAGACGTATTCAGGTGCACGCGGGCTGTTGTGTTCAGTGGTGCTTTCCGGGCCGCCGGAGAGAATAATACCGTTCGGATTGAAATTACGGATCTGTTCTTCAGTGACATCCCATGCCCACAGTTCACAATAAACGCCGATTTCACGGATACGGCGCGCGATCAGCTGAGTGTACTGCGATCCAAAGTCGAGGATAAGAATGCGGTGCTGATGAATATTCGTTGTCATTAATGTATGTTCCAAGAGCAAACAATTATAGGCTGGCGGTCCGCAGACCGCCGCATGAATCAGAGACCTGAACGGTAGTTTGGTGCTTCTTTGGTGATAGTCACATCATGAACGTGACTTTCCTGGATCCCGGCACCACTGATACGGACAAACTCTGCTTTAGTATTCAGTTCGTGAATAGTTGCACAACCGGTCAGTCCCATGCAAGAGCGCAGGCCACCCATTTGCTGGTGAACGATGGTTTTCAGCACACCTTTGTAAGCCACACGGCCTTCGATACCTTCCGGCACCAGTTTGTCAGCGGCGTTATCGGTCTGGAAGTAACGGTCAGAAGAACCTTTGGACATCGCACCGAGTGAACCCATACCACGGTAAGATTTGTAAGCACGACCCTGATAGAGTTCCACTTCGCCCGGAGATTCCTCGGTACCGGCAAACATCGAACCGACCATCACACATGCCGCACCGGCTGCCAGCGCTTTCGCGATATCACCGGAGAAACGGATACCGCCGTCAGCGATAACCGGAATGCCGGTGCCTTCCAGCGCTTCAACAGCATCAGAAATAGCGGTTAACTGTGGTACACCCACGCCGGTTACAATACGGGTGGTACAGATAGAACCGGGGCCGATACCCACTTTCACTGCGCTGACACCGGCTGCTGCCAGGGCTTTCGCGCCTTCGGCTGTGGCGACGTTACCACCGATGATCTCGAGATCAGGGTATTTTTCACGGGTTTCACGGATGCGCTGTAACACGCCTTCGGAATGACCGTGAGAGGAGTCGATTAACAGAACGTCCACACCGGCAGCTACCAGCGCATCAACACGCTCTTCGTTACCGGCACCGGCGCCGACAGCTGCGCCGACACGCAGACGGCCGTGCTCATCTTTACAGGCGTTTGGTTTGCGCTCTGCTTTCTGGAAATCTTTTACGGTGATCATGCCGAGCAGATGGAAGGAATCATCCACCACCAGCGCTTTTTCCACGCGGCGCTCGTGCATTTTTTTCAGAACCACTTCGCGGGCTTCGCCTTCGCGGACGGTCACCAGACGCTCTTTCGGGGTCATAACGGCAGTCACCGGCTGATCCAGGTCAGTCACGAAACGCACGTCACGGCCGGTGATGATACCGACTAATTCGTTATCGGTCGTGACCACCGGATAACCGGCAAAGCCGTTCTGTTCAGTCAGGGTCTGAACTTCGCGCAGAGTGGTGCACGGAGTAACAGTCTGCGGATCAGAAACCACGCCGCTTTCGTGTTTTTTCACACGGCGGACTTCATCAGCCTGACGCTCAATGGACATATTTTTGTGAATAAAACCGATGCCGCCTTCCTGGGCAAGAGCAATCGCCAGACGGGCTTCCGTTACGGTATCCATCGCCGCCGAGATCATCGGGACGTTCAGACGGATTTTCGCGGTGAGTTGTGTCGATAAATCGGCAGTGTTGGGCAGAACTGTGGAGTGTGCAGGAACTAAGAGAACATCATCAAAGGTTAAAGCTTCTTTTTTAATACGTAACATGTGCAATATCTCACCAGGCAGCAGGATTGAAAGAAGATAAAATATTGCCGCGGCATTATACAGGTGGTAATCGGTTGCGCCTAGCCTTTTTTTCAAAAATTCGTTGCTAATCTGTCAGAAGGCGGTAGTATCGGACAATTAAGTCCTTGTTTTATTATTTGATCTGGCTCACATGTTGCTACCTGAAAATACCGCAATTTTTACTGTTACCCGGTTAAATACGACTGTCCGGCAGTTACTCGAGCTGGAAATGGGCCGGATTTGGATCAGCGCGGAGATCTCCAACTTTTCGCGCCCGTCTTCCGGTCACTGGTATTTTACCCTGAAAGATGAAAAATCCCAGGTGCGGGCAGCTATGTTCCGCGGCAACAACAGCCGTGTGACATTTGCGCCGCAGAACGGGCAGCAGGTGCTGGTACGTGCGGCGATCACACTGTATGAGCCACGCGGGGATTATCAGCTGATTGTTGAGTCCATGCAACCTGCCGGTGAAGGTCTGCTTCAGCAGCAGTTTGAGCTGCTGAAAGAAAAACTGAAAGCCGAAGGACTGTTTGATACCCATCTGAAAAAGCCGCTGCCGGTACCTGCCACCTGTGTGGGTGTGGTGACATCTGCCACCGGGGCCGCTCTTCACGATATTCTGAATATTCTGCGCCGCCGTGACCCGTCACTGCCGGTGATTATCTACCCCGCTCAGGTTCAGGGGGCTGATGCACCGGCACAGATTGTCCGTGCGATTGAAACCGCTAACCGCCGTAATGAATGTGATGTGCTGATTGTCGGGCGCGGCGGCGGTTCACTGGAAGATTTGTGGAGTTTCAATGATGAGCGGGTGGCGCGGGCGATTTTTGCCAGCCGTCTGCCGGTGATCAGTGCCGTCGGCCATGAAACAGATATCACTATCGCCGATTTTGTCGCGGATTTACGGGCACCTACACCGTCTGCGGCGGCAGAACTGGTCAGCCGGGACCTGACAGAGCGCCTGCGGCAGATCCAATCCGTACAACAACGGCTGGAAATGGCGATGGATTATTTTATCGCCAGAAAACAGCGGTTGTTCAGCCAGTTACACCACCGGTTACAGCAGCAGCATCCGCAACTGCGCCTGGCACGCCAGCAACAGCTGATTCAGCGCCTGGAACAACGGCTGATTCAGGCCGGACAGCTTATGCTGACTCAAAAGTCCCGTCAGCTGACACAGGCAGAACAGCGTCTGATGCGCCGGGATCCGCGCCCGCAACTGCAACAGCAGCAGCGCCATGTTCAGCAGTTGCAGTACCGTCTATCCTCTGCCATGCGTGAACAGCTCAGTCAGCAACGCGAACGGTTTGCCCGTCTCTGCTCTACACTCGAGGGTGTCAGCCCGCTGGCAACACTCAGCCGGGGCTTCAGTATCAGCCAGACAGACAGCGGTGAAGTGCTGAACAAAACCCGTCAGGTAAAAGTCGGGCAGAAAATCACCACGCTGTTACAGGATGGCAGTGTGGAGAGTGAAATTATCGCCGTGCACAATAAATATCCCCCGGCATAGCCGGGGGTTTTTAATATGCGCCTATAAGGCTCTG